>Ga0070741_10000038_pt1 | contig 491555 bp, 472 predicted proteins | sample Coa_R1_4_FD_66440 | JGI IMG/M metagenome (GOLD analysis project Ga0070741, IMG submission 66440) | Surface soil microbial communities from Centralia Pennsylvania, which are recovering from an underground coalmine fire - Coalmine... | ecosystem: Environmental > Terrestrial > Soil >...
GATGGTGATGCCGGGGGACAACGTGACGCTGGAGATCGAGCTGATCACGCCGGTGGCCATGGAGAAGGGCCTGCGCTTCGCCATCCGCGAGGGCGGCCGCACCGTGGGCGCGGGAACGATTTCGGAAATTGTGAAGTAACGGGCGAAGACGAACGACCCAACGGGCTTCGATCCAGCGATCTTTGAGAGAAAAACATGCTAGGTAAAGAACGAATCCGAATCCGGCTGAAGGCCTACGACTACCGCGTGCTCGACCAGTCCACCGGCGAGATCGTGGAGACGGCGCGGCGCACCGGCGCGCAAATCGCCGGGCCGATTCCGCTGCCCACGGTGAAGAACAAGTATTGCGTTCTTCGCTCTCCGCACGTGGACAAGAAGTCGCGGGAGCAGTTCGAGATCCGCACCCACAAGCGCCTGCTCGATATCCTCGAGCCGACGCAGCAGACGGTGGACGCGCTCATGAAGCTCGACCTGCCCGCCGGTGTGGACGTGGAGATCAAGGCGTTCGGCAAGGAACATAAATAGCTGCTCGCTGCTCGCTTCTGGCTTCTGGCCAGCAGCCGGTAGCAAGCAGCCAGCAGCGTTTCACCTACAGTGCCCCGCTGATCGCACGCGACGGCATGATGAGGGAAGGGAATAGCAATGCCAGTCAACGGCATCCTGGGAAAAAAGGTCGGCATGACGCAGCTGTTCGATGACAAGGGCGACGTCCGTCCGGTCACCGTGCTGCAGGCCGGCCCGTGCGTGGTCACGCAGCGCAAGACCTCGACGCGCGACGGCTACGAAGCCGCGCAGATCGGCCTGGTCGAGTTCGTCAAGGGCAAGAGTGTGAACAAGCCCATGACCGGACACTTCGCCAAGCACGACCTGCCGCCGGTGCGCATTACGCGCGAGGTGGCCATCGTCAGCGACGCGACCGACGCAGCAAAAGAGGCGGAGAAAAACGAAGCAGCCGCATCCGGCGATGGCGTTAAGGTCGGCGACAAAGTCCTGGTCGACATCTTCGAGGGAGAGAAGTTCGTTGACGTGATCGGCACCAGCAAGGGGCGCGGCTTTGCCGGCGTCGTGCGGCGCCATCACTTTGCCGGCGGCCCCAAGTCGCACGGTTCGATGTTCCAGATCACCGGCTCGATCGGTTCCTCGGCCTTCCCGTCGCGCGTGTTCAAGGGCATGCGCATGTCGGGACACATGGGCGTGGACCGGGTGACGGTGCGCAACCTGCGCGTGCTCGGCGTCGACAAGGACGAGAACCTGCTGCTGGTCGAGGGCGCCGTGCCGGGACCAAATGGCGGCTACGTGCTCATCAACCGCGCCAAGAAGCCGCCCAGAGAGCGCCGCGGATTCGCCGGCGCCACCACGCTCGACCCGTTGAAGGCGTCGAAGAAGCGCGCCGGAGGCGGCAAGAAATAAGGATTGGGAGGTTCGGGCTTTCGGTTCTTGTTCAAGCCAAGAGCCAACAGCCAAGAGCCAAGAGCTGACTTATGGCAAAGATTGACGTTCACAACCTGGAAGGCAAGAAGGTCGGATCGCTCGACTTGCCCGACGAGGTCTTTGGCGCCATCAATGAAGACCTGCTGTGGGAGGCGGTCAAGCACTACCGCGCTTCGCGGCGCGCCGGCACCCACGCCACCAAGAACCGCAAGCTGGTTTCCGGTTCGGGCAAGAAGCTGTGGCGGCAGAAGGGCACCGGACGCGCCCGCGTGGGCTCCATCCGCTCGCCGCTGTGGCGGCATGGCGGCACCGTGCACGGCCCGCAGCCGCGCTCCTACGACTACCAGTTCCCGCGCAAAAAGCTGCAGGGCGCGCTGCGCTCGGCGCTGGCGTCCAAGCTTCAGGATGGCAAGCTGACGGTCGTCGAGAGCTTCGAACTGAAAGAAATCTCCACCTCGGCCTTCCGCGAAGCGCTCGATGCGCTCAAGGTCGAAAAGACCGCGGTGCTGGTCGACGCCAAGGGCAGCGACAACCGCAGCCTGCACCTGAGCACGCGCAACCTTTCCGGCGTCGAGCTGCTGCGCGGGCGCGACGTGCACCCCTATCACCTGCTGCGCTACGACCGCGCCGTGTTCGCGCGGCCGGCGCTGGAGGCCCTGGCCGGGTCGCTCGCCAAGAACGCCCCCGCCAGTCGCAAGAATAAGGAGGCCGTGTCATGAAGTCTCCTTATCAGGTCATCCTCCAGCCGGTGATCACGGAAAAAGGTTTGGGCGTAAAGGAAACCGAAGCCACGCTGGTGTTCCGCGTGGCCGCCAAGGCGAGCAAGACCGAGATCAAGCAGGCGGTGCAGACCGTGTTCAAGGTGAAAGTGGACTCGGTGCGCACCGCCAACTTCCAGGGCAAGGAGCGCCGCCGCGGCAAGTTCGCCGGCTACCGCCCCGACTGGAAGAAGGCGTACGTGAAGCTGAAGGCCGGCGAAAAAATGCCGGAGTACGCGCAGAACTTGTAAACCGCTACTGGCCGCTCGCAAAAGCAGTGGCCAGCAGCAAGCAGCGAGACTTTTATGGCAATCAAGACTTACAGACCGGTGACCTCAACGCGGCGCTTCCAGACCGCGCTGACCAACGACGAGATCACGACCGACCGGCCGTTCAAGCCGCTCACCTCGCCCAAGCAGCGCACCGGCGGGCGGCGCAACTCGGGCGACGTCACCTCTTGGCATCGCGGCGGCGGGCACAAGCGCAAGCTGCGCCTCATCGACTTCAAGCGGGACAAGGCCGGCATTCCGGCGTCGGTCGTCTCCATCGAGTATGACCCGAACCGCTCGGCGCGCATTGCGCTGCTCAGCTACGCCGACGGCGAGAAGCGCTACATCCTGCACCCGGCCGGACTCGAAGTCGGACGGAAAGTAGTCAGCGGCGCCGAGGCCGACATCCTGGTCGGCAACGCGCTGCCGCTGCGCAACATCCCGGCCGGCACCACAATCCACAACATCGAGCTCAAGCCGGGCAAGGGCGCGCAGATGGTGCGCTCGGCCGGCGGCGCCGCGCAACTGGTCGCCAAGGAAGGCGACTACGCGCTGGTCAAGCTGCCCTCGGGCGAAACGCGCAAAGTGCTCGTCGACTGCATGGCCACCATCGGGCAGGTCGGCAACGTGGACCACGAGAACGTCGCCATCGGCAAGGCGGGACGCACCCGTTGGCTGGGACGCCGTCCGGTGAACCGCGGCGTCACCATGAACCCGGTGGACCACCCGCACGGCGGCGGCGAAGGCAAGACTTCGGGCGGACGCCATCCGGTCACGCCCTGGGGACAGCCCACGCGCGGCTACAAGACGCGCAACAACAAGCGCACCGACCGCTTCATTGTGCAGCGGAGGCAGAAGTAAGCATTTTCTAGAGACGCAGCTTGCTGCGCCTCCCGGGAAGAGACGAATTATGCGTTCGACAAAAAAAGGACCGTTCGTTGACCAGCACCTGATGGAAAAGGTGGAAGGCATGAACCGGCGCAACGAGAAGAAGGTCGTGCGCACCTGGTCGCGCCGTTCCACCATCGTCCCGGAAATGGTGGGACACACCCTGGCGGTGCACAACGGCAAGAAGTTCATCCCGGTGTACGTCACCGAAAACATGGTGGGACACAAGCTGGGCGAATTCAGCTTCACCCGCCAGTTCAAGGCGCACTCCATGAAGGCGGCGGCGGAGGCCGCAGCCAAGCCGGCCGGCGTCCCCGGCGGACCAGGCGCCATCGTGCCGGCCGCGGGCTCGGCCCCGGCAGCGCCGGCAGCCCCGGCGGGCGGGAAGAGCTAAAAGATTCTGTAGAGACGTGGCTTGCTGCGTCGCTGCACGAACGATTGGAACTGAACATGGCAGAAGCAAACATCACCGAGTTTCGCGCGGAAGGACGCTACCTGCGGGTGTCGCCGCAGAAGGCGCGCCTCGTGCTCGACCTGATCAAGGGCCGGCGCGTGGAAGACGCCATGAACACGCTGGCGTTCACCAAGAAGGGCATCGCGCCCACCATCGGCAAGATCCTGCGCTCGGCGGTGGAGAACGCCAATTATTTGAGCCAGGAAAAGGGCCTCGACGTTGACGTCGACAACCTCGTCGTCAAGCGCGCCGTTGCCAACGACGGCCCGCGCATGAAGCGCATCCGTCCGGCGCCGATGGGCCGCGCCTACCGCTATCAGCGGCGCATGGCGCACATCGTCATCGCGCTGGCCGAGCGCAACGCATCGCGCGCCGCTGCCGAAACCGCCGAACCGGCGCAGGGCAAAGGCAAGGGCAAGACCGCGGGACGCAAGAAGGCAGGCAAATAGCTATGGGACAAAAAGTGCATCCTTACGGATTCCGCCTCGGCTATACCAAGCCGTGGAAGTCGCGCTGGTTCATGGAGCGCGACTACGACAAGCTGCTGCTGGAGGACTACAAGCTCAAGAACGAGCTGAAGGACAAGCTCAAGTCGGCGGGCGTCAGCTCGGTCGAGATCGAGCGGCCGGGCAACAAGCTGCGCATCATCATCCGTACCGCGCGTCCGGGCATCATCATCGGCCGCAAAGGCGCCGAGATCGACAAGCTCAAGCAGGACGTGCAGAAGCGCACCAACCGCGAGGTCTACATCGACATTCAGGAAGTGCACAAGCCTGAACTCGACGCGCAGCTGGTGTCGGAGAACATCGCGCTGCAACTGGAAAAGCGCGTCGGCTTCCGACGCGCCATGCGCAAGGCGGTGGATTCGGCGCTGCGCTTCGGCTGCAAGGGAATCAAGGTGCGCGTCTCGGGCCGGCTGAACGGCAACGAAATCGCCCGTTCGGAGTGGTACCTGCAGGGACGCTTGCCGCTGCACACCCTGCGCGCCGACATCGACTACGGCTTCAGCGAGGCCAAGACGACCTATGGCGTGATCGGCGTGAAGTGCTGGATCTACCGCGGCGAAATTCTGGCGCAAAAAAAGCGCGAGCCGCAGGCAGCCACCGGGGCCGGCGCGTTTTAGGTTCTGATTTGGCCGGATGCGCGGTGCGCGTCCGGCAACGGGAAACTGGCAACCAAGAACTGAGAACTGTCTTATGTTGATGCCGAAAAAAGTTAAGTACCGCAAGCAACAGCGCGGGCGCCGCCGTGGCAAGTCGTGGCGCGGCTCGTCGCTGACCTTCGGCGACTACGGCTTGAAGGTCCTGGAGCCTGGCTACATCACCGACCGCCAGATCGAGGCGTCGCGCGTCGCCATGACGCGTTTCGTCAAGCGCGGCGGCAAGGTGTGGCTGCGCCTGTTCCCCGACAAGCCCGTGACCAAGAAGCCGGCTGAAACCCGTATGGGCAAGGGCAAGGGCGCGCCCGATCACTGGGTGGCCGTCGTGCGTCCCGGCAAGATCGTTTTTGAGATGGAAGGGGTCACGCTGCCGGAGGCGCAGGAAGCGATGCGGCTGGCGTCGAACAAGCTGCCGCTGCGCACCCGCTTTGTGTCGCGGCACGACCACCTTCAATAAAGGCTGACGAAATGGCAACGCAAGCGAAGTCGAAAGCAAAATCCGGAAGCAAGGCGCAAGCCGCGACGAAGGCGAAGCTGGCGGCTGAGAAGAAGGTTCCCGCTGCCGCCGCCCCGGCCGAGCGCCGCCCGGCCGCCTCGAGCGCATTCTCGGGGCGCCGCAACAAGGAAGCGGAGAAGATCCGCAACCTGGCCGACAACGAACTCGACCATCGCCAGCGCGAGCTCAGCGACCAGCTCTTCCGGCTCAAGTTCCAGCTCAACATGGGCCAGACCGAGAGCCTGAAGAAGATCCGCGGCCTGCGCAAGGACCTGGCGCGCGTCAAGACCATCATGCGCGGCCGCCAGCTGGGCCTGGAGCCCACCGGTACCGCCAACAAGTAGGCACGACTTTGTAGAGAGACGCAGCTTGCTACGTCTCCCGAGAGAAGAAGATACGAACATGGCAGAGACACAGCAGCAACCCGGCAGATCGCGCCGCAAGACGGTGGTGGGGGAAGTCGTCTCCACCAAGATGCAGAAGACGATCGTCGTCGAAGTCAATCGCCGCAAGGCGCACGCGCTCTACAAGCGCGTCGTGGCGCGCTCCAGCAAGTTCTACGCGCACGACGAAAAAGGCGTTGCCAAGCTTGGCGACGTGGTGCGCATCGAGGAAACGCGCCCGCTCTCGAAGCTCAAGCGCTGGCGCCTGCAGGAAGTCGTGCGCAAGTCCGCATTGGCCGAACCCGCCGGCGAACTGGCCGAGGCACTGTAAAACGGGAGACGTGAGGAGACAGCCATGGCTGTGATGATGAGAACCATGCTCGAGGTCGCCGACAACAGCGGCGCCCGCAAGCTCCAGATGATCCTCCCGCTCGGCGGCTCCACCGGCCTGCGCGCTGCGCTCGGCGATGTGGTCACCGCGTCGGTCAAGGAAGCCGCGCCCGACGGGCAGGTGCAGAAGGGCAAGGTCGTAAAGGCCGTGATCGTTCGCACGCGCAAGGAACACCGCCGCCGCGACGGCACCTACATCCGCTTCGACCAGAACGCCGCCGTACTGATCAACGAAGTCGGCGAGCCGGTCGGCACGCGCGTCTTCGGGCCCGTGGCCCGCGAGCTGCGTGAGAAGCGGTTTTTGAAGATCGTTTCACTCGCCCCCGAAGTGCTCTAACGGAGAACGGAAGGCGCTTCTGGTTTGGGCTTAGCAGGCAACTGACAACTGGCAACTGAGAACTGATTCGAAATGCATACACACGCAGATATCCGACGCAACGACACGGTGCGGGTCATCACCGGCCGCGACAAGGGCAAGGAAGGCCGCGTGCTCCGCGTGTTTCCCGACGAAGGCAAAGTCCTGGTGGAGCACGTCATGATGGTGAAGAAGAACGTGCGCCCCAACCCGGCCAAGAACATCAAGGGCGGCGTGGCCGAACAGGAGAGCCGCATCTCGCTCTCCAACGTCATGCTGGTCTGCGGCACCTGCGGCCCGGTGCGCGTAGGCCACCAGTTCCAGGGCGACCGCAAAGTCCGCGTGTGCAAGAAGTGCAACAACGTGCTGGAAGGGAAGTAGAAAGCAGTCGTCCTGAGCGAACCCCGGGCGATAGCGAGGGCGCAGTCGAAGGACCCCTATAGCCACGAAACGGTAGCCACCCCGAGACCGTGGCGAACAAAGAAGAAGACTATGGCAAAAGACAAAGATCAGAAGCCGAAAAAGCAGCAGGCCGCCGAGGCCGAAGCTCCGGCCGGCAAGCCGCAGCGTCCGCGCGCCAACAACCGCGCTACCGCGCGGCTGCACGATCGCTTTGAGAAAGAGATTGCTCCCGCGCTGATGAAGGAGCTCTCCATCTCCAACCCCATGGCCGTGCCCCGGCTCCACAAAGTCGTGGTCAACATGGGCGTGGGCGAAGCCACGCAGAACGCAAAGATCCTCGACCCGGCCGCCGGCGAACTCGGCCAGATCACCGGCCAGAAGCCGGTCATTACGCGCGCCAAGAAGTCCATAGCGGCCTTCAAGGTCCGCGAAGGCCAATCCATCGGCGCCATGGTCACGCTGCGCGGCGACCGCATGTACGAGTTCATGGACCGCCTGATGAACGTAGCTCTGCCGCGCGTGCGCGACTTTCGCGGCGTTTCGACCAAGAGCTTCGACGGACGCGGCAACTACACCCTCGGGCTGAAGGACCAGCTGATCTTCCCCGAGATCGATTACGCGAAAGTGGACAAGCTGAAGGGCATGAACGTCACCATCGTGACCACGGCGCGCTCCGACAACGACGCGCGCGCCCTGCTCAGGCACCTCGGCATGCCCTTCCGTACGCAGTAGCTTTCGGAGGAAACGCGGGCCTTTGGGCCCGCGAAGAAGGGCGGAACAAGGCGCGGCTTTAGCTCGAAACTCGAAACTCGAAACTGGAAACGGAATCTAGATGGCAACTACAGCAAAGCGAGTCAAAGACAAGAAGAAGCCCAAGTTTTCCAGCCGGAAGCACAACCGTTGCAGCATGTGCGGCCGGCCGCGCGCGTTCCTGCGCAAGTTCGGCATTTGCCGTCTGTGCTTCCGCGGGCTGGCGCTGCGTGGCGAAATACCCGGGGTTTCCAAGTCGAGCTGGTAGCAAGAAGCGGTTTCAGGTTTCGAGTTTCAAGTTTCGCGCAACGTCGCGGTTTTGAACTCGAACCTTCGAAACTTGAAACTTTGAAACTTGGTTTTATCGCCGTCGCAGGTTTCCCGGTCTTGACCGTGGACGAACGGGCGGCGTGAGGAGAAGCAAGCTGATGAATTTGACCGATCCGGTCGCAGATTTTCTGGCCCGCCTGCGCAACGCGTTGCGCAGCCGGCAGCCCAAGGTCGATGTCCCGGCCAGCAAGCTGAAGCTGGAGATTGCCCGCATTCTCAAAGAAGAGGGCTACATCGCCAACTTCAAGGTCACCGACGAAGAGGGCAGGCGCGTGCTTCGCGTGTATCTCAAGTACGGCGCGAACAACGACTCGCCCATCAGCAAGCTGGAGCGCGTGTCGCGCCCCGGTTGCCGCGTGTACGTCGGCCGCAACGAGATTCCCCGCGTGCTGGGTGGACTGGGCATCAACATCCTGACCACGCCGCGCGGCGTCATGACCGGACGCCAGGCGCGCAAAGAAGGCGTGGGCGGCGAGATCCTGTGCCAGGTGTGGTAGCGCGCGGCCGCACTTTGCGCGTCCGCGCGGTGTCAGGTTTCAGGTTTCAAGTTGCTCGAACCTGATTGGCGCAACGCGCAACGAATTTGCTGGAAGCCGGCGGAACGAGCCGCGGGCCGACAGCCGAGAGCTGAGAACGATTTATGTCGAGAATCGGTAAAAAACCAATTGCCCTCCCGCAAGGGGTGAAGGTTTCCATACAGGGCAACACCGTGTCCGTTCAGGGCCCGAAGGGAAAGCTCGAAACCGAGCTTCCGCGCGGCATCCAGATGGCGCAGGAGAACGGCCACCTGGTGGCCAAGCGCGAGAACGACTCGCAGGCCGCGCTGCACGGCCTGGCACGGGCGCTGGTGAACAACGCCGTCGAAGGCGTCACCCGAGGCTGGACGCGCGAGCTGGAAATCGTCGGCATCGGCTACCGCGCCGAGATGAAGGGCAAGCAGACCGTGGTGTTCACGCTCGGCTACTCGCATCCCATCGAGTACCCGCTGCCTTCCGGCATCGAGGTCGCGGTGGACGCGAAGCAGACGCGCCTGACCATCACCGGCGCCGACCGGCAGAAGGTCGGCCAGGTTGCCGCCGAAATGCGCGGCCTGCGTCCGCCCGACCCGTACAAGAACAAGGGCGTGCGCTACGCCGGCGAGCGGCTGAAGAAGAAGGTCGGCAAGACGGGAGCCAAGTAAGGCGTCATCCTGAGCGAGGCCCGCCGCGGCGGGCGGAGTCGAAGGATCCCTGCTTGACCGATGCACCAGGGGAACAGGAACAACGGCCATTGGCTTGAGCGAAGAGCCGATAGCTAAGAGCCAAAAGCGAAGAGCGATTTTATGATCTCGAAGGAATCCAAGAACGTCGTTCGTACCCGCGTGCACGAGCGCATTCGCAGGCGCATGCTGGGCACCGCCGAGCGTCCGCGGCTGAACGTGTATCGCTCGCTCAATCACATTTACGCCCAGGTGATTGACGACATGCGGGGCGTCACGCTGGTGTCGGCCTCGACCAACGAGAAAAAGGAAGGCCGCGCCAAGGGCGAGCGCAAGGCCACCGGCGGCAACGTCGCCGCGGCCAGGGCGATCGGCAAGCTGATCGCCGAGCGCGCCAAGGCCAAGGGCGTGGAGAAAGTTGTGTTCGACCGCGGCGGCTATCTCTACCACGGGCGCATCAAGGCCCTGGCCGATGCCGCCCGCGAGGCAGGATTGAAGTTTTAGCAGTCTGTCAGTCTTTCCGCCGGTCAGCGATCAGCGGACCGGCTGGCAAGCTGACCGACTGAAGACTGGAAGAGTAGATTTCATGGCGCTAGCAACCAAAAAAAGACTCGACGCAGGCAGCTACCAACTCAAAGACCAGGTGGTCTCCATCAACCGCGTCACCAAGGTCGTCAAGGGCGGCAAGAACCTCTCGTTCGCCGCGCTGGTCGTCGTCGGCGACCCCTCGGCCGCGGTGGTGGGCTACGGCTCCGGCAAGGCGAAAGAAGTGCCGCAGGCCATCCGCAAGGGCATCGAAGCCGCCAAGAAGAACCTGGTGAAGGTCTCGCTCACGCAGACCACCATTCCGCACCAGGTCCTCGGACGTTTCGGTTCAGGGCTGGTGCTGCTGAAGCCCGCTCCGGAAGGCACCGGCGTCATTGCCGGCGGCGCCGTGCGCGCCGTGATGACCTCGGCGGGCGTGCAGAACGTGCTCACCAAGTCCATCGGCACCACCAACCCGCACAACGTCATCAAGGCCACGTTCCGCGCGCTGGAGCAGTTGCGCGACCGCAACGACGTGGCCGCCATGCGCGGCAAGCCGGTCGAGGAGCTCTAATCATGACGGCGCAGAAGAGCACCAAATCGGCAGGCAAGATCAAGTTGCGCTGGGTACGCTCTTACATCCAGGCGCCCGTAAAGCACAAGAAGGTCGTGCGCGGGCTGGGCTTCACCCGTTTGAACCAGGTCATCGAGCGCGAAGACTCGCCCTCGATCCGGGGCATGGTCGCGAAAGTGCCGCATCTGGTCGAGATCGTGCAGTAGCGAGAGTGACATCATGAATCTATCCACAGTTCGCGCCCCCAAGGGCGCATCGGAAAAGCGCAAGCGCGTGGGCCGCGGCATGGGCTCGGGCATGGGCAAGACCTCCACCCGCGGGCACAAGGGCCAGCGCTCGCGCTCCGGCTCGCGCATGCTGCGCGGCTTTGAAGGCGGCCAGATGCCGCTTCACCGCCGCCTGCCCAAGCGCGGCTTCACCAACATCTTCCGCGTCGAGTACGCCATCGTGAACCTGGAGTCGCTGGCGAATCTCGGCGAAAAGAACGTCACGCCTGACGTGCTCCGCAAAGCCGGGCTCATCGGCAAGCGCGACGAGCTGGTCAAGGTGCTCGGCGACGGCGAGCTGAAGGGCGCGGTTCACGTCCGGGCGCACAAGTTCTCCAAGTCGGCCGCCGAGAAGATTACGAAGGCCGGCGGAAAAGCAGAAGTGATCGCGGCCTCGGCGTAGCGGTTAGCCAAGAGCCAATAGCTAAGAGCTAAAAGCAGGGAAGCAGTTGAGGGCGCAGTAAATGTTTGAAAAGTTAGCCAACATCTTCCGGATTCCCGATCTTCGCAAGCGTGTGCTCTTCACGCTTGGCTTGCTGGCCGTGTACCGCCTCGGCGGACACATTCCCACGCCCGGCATCAACGCCGACCTGCTGCAGCAGTTCTTCGATCAGAACCGCGGCACCTTCCTCGGCTTCGTCGACCTGTTCAGCGGCGGACAGCTTCGCCGCCTGACCATCTTCGCGCTGGGCATCATGCCCTATATCACCGCCTCCATCATTCTCCAGTTGCTCACCGTCGTGTATGAGCCGCTGGCGAAGCTGCAGAAGGAAGGCGAGCTGGGCCGGAAGAAGATCACCCAGTGGACGCGCTACCTCACCCTGCTGCTCAGCGCGCTGCAGTCGTTCGGCATCGCCATCACCCTGCAGAAGCAGACGGTCTCGGGCGGCACCGCTTTTGTCACGAATCCCGGCTGGGGATTCGTGCTCATGACCATGCTCACGCTCACCACCGGCAGCGTGTTCATCATGTGGCTGGGCGAGCAGATCACCGAGCGCGGAATCGGTAACGGCATGTCGCTGCTCATCTTTGCCGGCATCGTCGTCGGACTGCCGCGCGCCGTGGCCGACCTCTACGAAAAAGTCCAGACCGCGGCCTGGGGCGCCTTCACCGCGCCCGCCGTTGTCATCCTGATCGCGCTCATGGTCGCGGTGGTGGCGTTCATCGTTTACGTGGAGCGCAGCGAACGCCGGATTCCGGTGCAGTACGCCAAGCGCGTGGTGGGACGCAAGGTCATCGGCGGCGGTTCCACCCACCTGCCGCTGCGCGTCAACTCGGGCGGCGTGATGCCGGTCATCTTCGCATCCTCGATCCTGACGTTCCCGCAGACGCTCGCCTTCGTGCTCAGGCAGAACCCGCGGCTCGATGCAATATTCGGGCCGTTCCTGCGCTCCATCGCCTGGGGCGAGCCTCTTTACACGCTGCTCTACGCCGTCGGCATCATCTTCTTCGCCTACTTCTACGTTTCCATCGTGTTCAACCCCAACGAAGTGGCCGACAACATGCGCAAGTACGGCGGATTTATTCCCGGCATCCGGCCTGGCGCGCGCACCGCGAACCACATCAACGAAATCCTGACCCGCATTACGCTCGTCGGCGCTCTTTACCTGATCATCATCTCGTTCATTCCCGAGTGGATGATCGCCGGCATCCGGCTGAACCACCTGCCGGGCGCGCTGGGCGCGTTCTTTGAGCGCCTGCCCACGTGGGTCACCAACGGCTTGGGCGTCAACTTTTATTTTGGCGGCACGTCACTGCTGATCGTGGTGGGCGTCGCCATGGACACCGTGCAGCAGATCGAGTCGCAGCTGATCATGCGGCACTATGAAGGCTTTACGCCGCGCAGCGGTCGCATCCGCGGCCGGCGCACCTGGGCGTCGTGAATGGCTTTGAAGGTGAGCACCCGGGCGGACGCGGTGTCGAAAAGGCCTCCCGCCAGTGTTGGCCCGGTCATCCTGATGGGCCCGCCCGGCGTGGGCAAGGGAACGCAGGCCAAGCGCCTGGTTGAGATCTTCGGCATCCCGCAGATCTCCACCGGCGACCTGCTCCGCGACCACGTGGCCCGCGGCACCGAACTGGGGCTGAAGGCCAAGACGTTGATGGACCGGGGCGAGTTGGTTCCGGACGAATTGATGTACCCGATGGTGGCCGAGCGGCTGAAGCGCGCCGACTGCAACCGGGGCTTTATCCTCGACGGCTTTCCGCGCACACGCGCGCAGGCCGAGTGGCTCGAAGCGCAGTTGAACGACCAGCTCTTTGACAACCAGTGCCGTATTCCGCCGGTTGTGATCACTATTTCGGTCGACTATAATGAGCTGTTAAAGCGGCTTACCGGTCGCCGTCAGTGTCCCTCCTGCGGGCGGATTTACAACGTCTATAGCCAGCCTCCACGGGTCCCCGGTCAGTGCGATGTGGACGGCTCCAAGCTGGTGACCCGGCACGACGATAGCGAAGAGGTCATCTCCGAGCGGCTGAAGCGTTATGAGCAGGACACGCTGCCGCTGAAGGAGTTCTATCGCGCCCAGGGCCGCCTCACGGAAGTCGACGGCGGGCGTGCGGTGGATGAAGTTACCACCGACTTGGCGCGTATCCTGGAGCGGAATGGCCATCGTTTGTAAGTCGCCTGGCGAGATCGAGAAGATGCGCCGCAGCGGGCACATCGTCCGCCAGGTGCTCGACGAGCTCGCGGCCATGGTGAAGCCTGGCATCACCACCATGGACCTGGAGCGCGCCGCCGAGAAGAAGATCCGCGACGCCGGGGCCAAGCCGGCATTCAAGGGCTATTACGACTACCCTTGCTGCCTGTGCACCTCGGTCAACAACGAGATTGTGCACGGCATCCCGTCGGAAAAGCGGGTGCTCGAGCACGGCGACATTGTTTCCATTGATTGCGGCGTGGTGCTCGACGGCTACTACGGCGACGCCGCCATCACCGTTCCGGTGGGCAACAGCCTGAAGCCGGAGCTGAAAAAGCTTTTGGACGTGACGCGCGAGTCGCTGGAGAAGGCCATCCAGGCGGCGCGCGTAGGAAACACCGTCGGCGACGTCGGCGCGGTGGTACAGGAAGTGGTCGAGGCGGCGGGATTCAGCGTGGTCCGCGAGTTTGTCGGCCACGGCATCGGCACCCGGCTCCACGAAGACCCGCAGGTCCCGAACTTCGGCACCCGCGGACACGGAGCACGGCTGCGCGAGGGCATGGTGATTGCCATCGAGCCCATGGTGAATGCCGGCAAGGCTGGCGCGCGCGTGCTGGATGACCGCTGGACCGCGGTCACCGAAGACGGCAGCTTCAGTGCCCACTTCGAGCATTGCGTGGCCGTAACCGCCGACGGGCCAGTGATTTTGACGCAGTAAGGGCCTTGCACCGGAATTAGGGTCTGGTTCATCAAATGGTGAGCGCCTTCTGATGTTCCAGATCCTCTGACAATCAGGGTCTTGCTTCTGGTCTGAGTTGGCCTCGGGCTTGTGGGTTGTTCGTAGGCTTTAGGCTTGTGGCGGTGGAAGAGCGGGCCTTTAGGCCCGCGATGACGAGCTGGAAACGAGAGAAAGGGCATTTGAGCAAGGAAGACGCGATCGAAGTGATGGCGGTGGTCATTGAGCCGCTGCCCAATGCCATGTTCCGGGTGGAACTGGAGAACAAACATCAGGTGCTGGCGCACGTCTCCGGCAAGATGCGCAAGAACTTCATTCGCATTCTTCCCGGCGACCGCGTGGCCGTGGAGCTTTCGCCCTACGACCTGACGCGGGGACGGATCGTCTACCGGTACAAATAAAGGCTTCCGTTTCGCTAGGAACGAGACGGGAAACGAGAAACGGGAACGGTTTTTATGAAGGTTCGGGCATCGGTAAAGAAAATTTGCGACAAGTGCAAGATCATCCACCGCCGCGGCGTGGTGCGCGTGATCTGCGAAAACTCGAAGCACAAGCAGAGGCAGGGGTAACGTCATGGCTCGCATTGCAGGCGTGGATCTTCCGCGCAACAAGCATGTCAACATCGCGCTGACCTACATCTTCGGCATCGGGCACCCGCGCGCCGACCGCATTGTCGCCGCCGCGAACGTCGACCCGGCGAAGAAGGTCCAGGACCTGAACGAAGAAGAGGTCAACCGCATCCGCCAGGTCATCGAGGCGGAAGGAAACGTCGAAGGCGACCTGCGCAAAGACGTTTCCATGCACATCAAGCGGCTGATCGAAATCGGCTCGTATCGAGGCTATCGTCATCGCCGCAACCTGCCGGTCCGCGGCCAGCGCACGCACACCAATGCGCGAACGCGCAAAGGTCCTCGCAAGGGCACGGTTGCACAGAAGAAGAAAGCGACGGCAAAAACGTAGAACCAGTTCCCAGTTCTCGGTCCCCGGTCCTCAGTCAAACGAACTGAGCGCCAACTGAGAACTGAGAACCGAGAACTGAGAACTCGAAAATGGCAAAACCAGCAGCAGGAGCAGCAGCACCCGGCGCCGGCGCAGCCGCACCGGAGAAAAAAGGCAAGAAGAAGCAGTTCAAGAAGCGCGAGCGCAAGAACGTGCCGCACGGGCTCGTCCACGTGCAGGCGTCGTTCAACAACACCATCGTGACCATCACCGACCAGGCGGGCAACGTGCTCTCCTGGAAGAGCTCCGGATCGCTCGGTTTCCGGGGATCGCGCAAGGGAACGCCGTTTGCCGCGCAGCAGGCCGCCATGAACGCCGCCAACCAGGCGCGCGATCACGGCGTGCGCAGCGTCGACGTGAAGGTCTCCGGCCCCGGCTCCGGCCGCGAGTCCGCCATCCGCGCCCTCGCCGCCGCCGGCATTGAAGTGCGCAGCATCAAGGACGTGACGCCCATCCCGCACAACGGATGCCGTCCGCCCAAGCGCCGCAGAGTGTAAGAAGCATACGGACCGGGACGAAGCGATGCCATTCGCGTAAACCGGTCGTCACCCGAAGTTAAGGAGAAAAAACTTGGCACGAGAAACAGGCGCAGTCTGCCGTCTTTGCCGCCGCGAAGGAATGAAGCTGTTCCTGAAGGGGGCCAAGTGCTTCAGCGACAAGTGTCCCGTCGAGAAGCGCAACTTCGCCCCCGGACAGCACGGCAAGGACCGCAAAGCGAAAGTCGTCGGCTACGGCCTTCAGCTCCGCGAAAAGCAGAAGACCAAGCGGATTTACTTCACCCAGGAACGCCAGTTCCGCAATTACTTTGAGAAGGCGTCGCGCTCGCAGGGCGTCACCGGCGAAGCGCTGCTTCAGCAGCTCGAAACCCGTCTCGACAACGTGGTCTATCGCTCAGGCTTCGCCATCTCGAGGCGTCAGGCGCGCCAGTTGGTGCGGCACGGGCACATCCAGGTGAACGGACACAAGGTGAACATCCCGTCGTACTCGGTCAGGGCCGGCGACGAAGTGGCCGTCCGCGAGCGCAGCCGCAAGCTGCCCGTCGTGGAGCAGGCGCGTGAGTTCACCAGTCACCAAACACCGCCGTCGTGGCTCGCCATTGATCGCGACAACCTGACCGCGCGCGTCAACAGCGTTCCCAAGCGCGACGAAATCCAGCTGCCCGTAAACGAGCAGCTCATCGTCGAGCTGTACAGCAAGTGAGGTTCGGTTCGGGGGTTGTTTTTTGAGACTTCGAAACTGGAAACTTTGAAACTGCAGTTTTGCCCGCTTCTCGCGCCCGATTCGCCATGCGCGACGCAGCGCCTCAGCCGCACGGGCCGGCGGGGGGTCGCCTTGTGCAGCAGGGCCGGAAGGAGAATGCAACACCATGGTGCTTTGGAAAGGCTTTCAAAAACCCAAGCGGCTCGCGGTCGACACCGAGACGCTCAACGACAAGTACGGACGCTTCTACGCTCAGCCCTTCGAGCGCGGATTCGGCACGACCGTGGGCAACGCCCTCCGTCGCGTGCTGCTCTCCTCGATTGAAGGCGCCGCCGTCAGCGCGGTCAAAATCGAGGGCGTCCTGCACGAGTTCCAGTCCATCCCCGGCGTGGTCGAGGACGCGACCGACATCATCCTCAACCTCAAGCAGGTGCCCTTCAAGCTCAACGGCGACGGCCCCAAGGCCATCTACCTGCGCGCCGATCAGCCGGGTGTCGTCAACAGCGGCATGATCGAAGCCGACGCCGATGTCGAAGTCCTCGACAAGGACGTGTACATTGCCACCGTCAGCGAAGGCGGCAAGCTTGACATGGAAATGCGCCTCAAGCGCGGACGCGGCTATGTCTCCGCCGACAAGAACTTCGACGAAGACCTGGGCCTCGGCTTCATCCCCATCGACTCGGTCCACTCGCCGGTGCGCAAGGTGAACTACACCGTCGAAGCCGCGCGTCTCGGCCAGATCACAGACTACGACAAGCTCACGCTCGAGATCTGGACCAACGGCAGCATCACCCCGGCCGACGCGCTTGGCCTGGCCGCCAAGCTCCTCAAAGACCACATGAACATCTTCATCAACTTTGAGGAAGAGCTGGAAACCGCCACCGCCGGTGAAGAGCGCAAGCCGGAAATCCGCAACGAGAATCTCAACCGCTCGGTCGAAGAGCTGGAGCTCAGCGTTCGCAGCTACAACTGCCTGAAGAACGCCAATATCCAGACCATCGGCGAGCTGGTGCAGAAGACCGAAGCCGAGATGCTCAAGACCAAGAACTTCGGCCGCAAGTCGCTGAACGAGATCAAGGAAATCCTGGCGTCCATGGGCCTGAGCCTGGGCATGAAGATCGACGAGCACGGCAACGCCGTTCCCGGCGCGCCGCAGCCGCCGATCCCGGTGTCCGCGTATCCGCCCGAGCTGCCGGAAGAGCTCGACCAGTAATGCCGTTCCGCGGATCGGTAGAGACGCGGCTTGCTGCGTCTCTACTCCGCGATGTTGCAGGCGCCGGGCGGCGCCTTTCGGCCCTTCACCGGGAGCCAAAAGCCAGGGGCGATTTCAGAAAGGGAGCGAACATGCGTCATCTCAAGGCAGGATGGAAACTCGGGCGTAACACCAGCCATCGTCGCGCGCTGCTGCGCAACCTGGTCACCTCGCTCATCGTCGAGGAGCGCATTGAGACGTCGGTCGTCAAGGCCAAGGCCATGCGCCCGCACGTGGAGAAGATGATCACCCTGGGCAAGCGCGGCGACCTCGCCGCCCGCCGCCAGGCCGGCGCGTTTCTCATGACGCGCGAGTCGGTCGACAAGCTCTGGGAGATCGCGCCGCGCTTTGGGGACCGCAATGGGGGCTACCTGCGCATCATCCGCAGCGGCTTCCAGCAGGGTGACGGCGCCGAGAAGGCGTTTGTCGAACTGATTGGCAGCGAAAAGAAAATCGAGGCCCGGCGCAAGAAGCGCGCGGAAACCAGGGCCAAGCGCGCCGAAGAGACACGCAAGGCAATGGAACAGGCCGAGGCCGAAGCCAAGGCCGGCGGCGAAGAGGCCGGCGACAAGGGCAAGGAATGAGTTTCAATCAGGAGCTCTGCGCACGCGGGCGAACCCTCGCCCGCGTTTTTCTTTGTGGAAAACTTCACGCAACCACTCCCGCTACGCCGCAATCCATACAACTGAAATCATGAAGGAGGAGCACCTCATGGCGTTCCAACTCCCGCCGCTTCCGTACGACTACAACGCCCTCGAGCCGTTCATTGACACCGAAACCATGCAGCTTCACCACGACAAGCACCACGCCGCCTATGTCAACAACCTGAACGCCGCGCTGGAAAAACATCCGCAATTCTTCAGCAAGACGCCCGAAGAAATCATCACCAACCTGAACTCAATCCCTGAAGACATCCGGACCACCGTCCGCAACAACGCCGGCGGTCACGTGAACCACAGCATCTTCTGGAAGCTCATGCAGAAGCCCGACGGCAGCGTCTCGGCCGGCCCCATTGTCTCCGCCGTCGATGACGCCTTCGGCGGCTTCGAGGCGTTTCAAAAGCAGTTCAACGAAGCCGGCGCCAGGCACTTCGGCAGCGGATGGGTCTGGCTGGTGCGCGCGCCCGGCGGCCAGCTGCGCATCATCACCACGCCAAACCAGGACAATCCGCTGATGCAGGGCCTCTTCCCAATCCTCGGCAACGACGTCTGGGAGCACGCCTACTACCTGAGGTATCGCAATCGCCGTCCCGAGTATCTCGCCGCCTGGTGGCAGGTGGTGAACTGGAACGAAGTCAACCGCCGCCTCGAAGCGAGCAACAAACTTGTAAAACAGACCGCCGCGTAAGAATTGATCCAAGAACGTGCTGCGACCAACCCGCGGGCGACTTCGCCCGCGTTTTTTCTTGTGCGGCGCGGTCGCCCTCGCCCGACGCTGCCATATCCAACGAACCGCCGGATTCCTGGACGCTGAATGCTGAGTGCTGGGGCACTCGCGTATAACTAATCCGTGCCTCAGGAAAACACCGAGCGCAACGTCACCGTCTTCGGCGCCACCTCGCTGCTCAATGACACCGCCAGCGAGATGTCCTACTGGCTCATCCCTTCGTTCCTCATGTCGCTCGGCGCCGGGCCCGCCACGCTCGGGCTGATCGAGGGCATCGCGGAGAGCGTCGCCTCGCTCGCCAAGCTCTACTCCGGATATCTCGCCGACCGCGCGCCGCGGCGCAAACCCATCGTCGTCGCCGGCTATGCCGTCGCGAACCTCATGAAGCCGCTGCTGGCGCTCGCCACTTCGTGGTGGCACGTGCTGTTCATTCGCTTTGCCGACCGGCTGGCGAAGGGATTCCGCGGCGCGCCGCGCGACGTGATGCTCTCCGAGTCGGTTCCGCGCGAGCGCCTCGGCGGCGCCTTCGGCGTGCTCCAGTCCATGGACACGGCCGGCGCCATCGTCGGTCCTCTGCTCGCCCTGCTGCTGCTGCGCCACTACGCCGAGCGCACCGTCTTCTGGTTCGCCGCGATACCGGGACTCCTCAGTGTTCTGGTCATCGCGTTCGGGGTGCGCGAAACCAGCGGCGCACAGCCGGCAACCGCCGGGAACGCGACCACAAATGCGCCGGGCACGCGGCTGCCGCGCTCGTACTACTACGTCCTCTTCGTGGTCACGCTGTTTTCGCTGGGCGGATCCAGCGACATGTTTCTCATCCTGCGCGCCCAAAACATGGGCATCCCGGCGGCTGCGGCGCCGCTGCTCGGACTCGTCTTCAACATCGTCTACAGCGGCGCATCGTGGCCGCTCGGCGCGCTCAGCGACCGCGTCTCCAAGCACGGCATGGCCGCTGCCGGATACGCCGTGTACGCCATCGTTTATTCGGTCTTCGCGCTCGCGCCTGCGCGCTCCGCGATCTGGGGCGCCATGGCGTTCTACGGCCTCTACTACGCGCTCACCGATCCGGTACTGCGAGCGCTGGTGGCGCAAACCGTTCCCGCCGCGCAGCGCGGCCGCGCCTTCGGCATCTACTACTTCGCCACCAGCCTTGCCACGCTCGCCGCCAGCCTCATCGCCGGCGAACTCTGGAGCCACATCGCTCCGCACGCGCCCTTCTATTTCGCGGCCGCAATCGCCGGCGCCGCGGCGGTGCTCATGCTCTTCTGCCGCGAGTAGCCCAAATCGCCAAATCACCAAGTCAGCAAATGTCTTACCGGTCCGGCGTATGTGGCCTGCCGAAGCCGGTCACCAGCAGCGCGCACTGCGCGAACAGTCCGCCCATGGTGTCGAGCAGCACGTCTTTCATCGTGCTTGTGCGTCCCGGCTCGAAGAACTGGTGGGCTTCGTCCGCGCAGGAGGTCAGCATCGTCACCGCCAGCGCCAGCAATGCCCAGCGAAAGCGCCACGCCGGCTCGATCCAGCTTCCGCGATCGGCCGTTGCTCGGCGCGCGGGCAGCGTGGCGCGCCAGGCGCGGAACAGCAGCCAGCTCAGGATGGCGTAGCCGAAGAAGTGTCCCGTCTTGCGCAGGGCGTGGTTCAGTCCAGGCTCGTAAGCCAGCGGGACGTGCAGCAGGCGCATCACGTAGGTGAGCGCTTGCCCGGTGCTTTCCGAGGAGAACCAGCTCGTGCCAATCACCAGGATCATCGCGATCCAGATCACGGGCGGAAGCCAGAAGCGCCAGAGTGACGGTGACGGTTGCTGCGCGATGGAACTCGTGGTGACGGAGATAGCCGGCCTCAGCGGGAGCAGTTGACAGTTTACAGTCCACGGTAAGAGCGCGCGCCTGGGCTTACCTGCGAACTGTAAGCCGCGAACTGTTTACTCTAAATTGTAATTTGGCGCTTCGCGCGTGATGATCACGTCGTGCACGTGGCTCTCGCGGTATCCGGCGGCGCTGATGCGCACGAAGCGCGCCTTCTGCTGGAGCTCAGCAATGGTCGCGCAGCCGACGTAGCCCATGCCGCTGCGCAGCCCGCCGACAAGCTGGTGGACCATGGCGGCCGTCGTGCCGCGGTAGGGGACGCGCCCCTCGATGCCTTCCGGCACCAGCTTGCCCAGGCGGTTCGAGTCGCCGTCTTCGCCGGCGAGCGCGGCCGATGAGTCGTCGGCGGTCTGCATGTAGCGCTCGCTCGATCCGGCCGCCATCGCCGCCAGCGAGCCCATGCCGCGATAGGTCTTGAATGAACGACCCTGATAGAGGATGGTTTCGCCGGGGCTCTCGTCGGTGCCGGCGAAGAGCGATCCGATCATCACCACGCTCGCGCCCGCCGCCAGCGCCTTGGTGATGTCGCCCGAGTACTTCACGCCGCCATCGGCAATCACCGGCACGCCCGCGTCTTTCGTGGCGCGATAGGCTTCGGCGATGGCTGTGATCTGCGGCACGCCCGCGCCGGTCACGATGCGGGTGGTGCAGATCGAGCCCGGCCCGATGCCGACCTTCACCGCGTCCACGCCGGCGCGCACCAGCTCGCATGCGCCGTCGAAGGTGGCCACGTTGCCGGCGAGCAGCTCGATTTCAGGGAGCGCGTGCTTCACGGCCTTGACCGCTTCGAGCACGCGCGTCGAGTGCCCGTGCGCCGAGTCGATAGCGATCACGTCAACTTTTGCCCGCGCCATCTCCTGCGCGCGCTCCAGGAAGTCGCCGGTCGCGCCGATCGCGGCGGCCACGCGCAGCCGCCCCTGCGCATCTTTGGCGGCGTTGGGATACTTCAGCTTCTTCTGGATGTCCTTGACGGTGATCAGGCCCTTCAGCGTGTACTTGTCGTCCACAACGAGGAGCTTTTCCACGCGATGCTTGTGCAGGATCTTCTCGGCCTCATCGAGCGTGGTCCCAACCGGCACGGTGATGAGGTTTTCCTTCGTCATCACCTTGCTGATGGGAATGTCGGTTCGCGTCTCAAAGCGCAGGTCGCGGTTGGTGAGGATGCCGACCAGCTTGCGGTTCTTGGTGATGGGAACGCCCGAGATGCGGTAGCGCCGCATGACTTCGAGCGCGTCCGAGATCTTGTCGTCGGGCGACATGGTGATCGGGTCCACGATCATGCCGCTCTCCGAACGCTTCACCTTGTCCACTTCGCCGGCCTGCTGCTCGATCGTCAGGTTGCGATGGACCACGCCGAGCCCGCCCTGCTGCGCCATGGCTATGGCCATGCGCGATTCGGTCACCGTGTCCATGGCCGCGCTCATGATGGGGATGTTGAGCGTGAGATTGCGCGTGAGGCGCGTGGTCGTGGAAACCGTGGCCGGAACCACGTCGGAGCGGCCAGGCAGGAGCAGAACGTCGTCGAAGGTGAGGGCTTCAGGGACAGGGAAGTGAATCATTATTCTGAAAACCGCCTATCCTCATCGCTTCGGCAGGAAGCAGGAAGGCCTCTGGACGCGCGGCTCGGCGCGCCACCGGCCTCGCCGCGGAAGCTGCGTGAGCGCGATGAGACCCATTCTAGCAGTAAGGGCAATTTCACCGCCGGCCTGCCGAGTCATAGAAAATTGTCATCCCGAGCCGCCCGCGGGAGCAGCGCGACTGAGGGCGTGCGAGGGATCTCGGTTTTCCTCCGTAAGACCCAGATCCCTCGCTTCGCTCGGGATGACAATTCGGTCTAGTCACGTTCGCCATGGTTGCGAACGTCCTCTTCCATTGCAAGGTTCTTCAGGTTGTTGGCGGCGAGCTGAGCGCCCCAGAGGAGGATGCGACCGGCGTCGGGCGAGACGGCGTCTTCCGCGATGGCGCGGCAGATCTGGAGCAGGGCTGCGTGGAGCGAGGCGGCGTCTTCGATGGGCGGCAGGGCGTAGTTGCGCGGCCGCGGCTTGAAGATGCGCTGGTGGTGGCGGCAGCGGCGGCGGCCGCGGAGCGCGGGACAGGCGCACCGGGCGCCGGTCGGCAGATAGAAGTTGCAGCGCGGGGCTGTGTGGGCGACCTGGCTGGACGTATCCCCTCCCCTCCCCCTGGGTATTGTGGAATCAGCCGCTTGGGCGGAAATTTCCGCCAGTACGGGGGAAACACAGGACTTAGAGGCAAGTACGGGCGGGACAACGGGTTGCGAGGCGGGAAAGAGCGCCCGCCGTAAGTATAGCTCAGAGATATTCAAGGGAAGTTTCAGGATACCGCGGGAGGCTGTGGAAGGGCAAGCGCCATGATGCGGCAATGTCGCAAACGCCACAACAACGGCGCATCGCCGGAAGCGGCAACTTGCGCCAGCCTTGGCGCGGCGCGCACCCGGGGAATAGGATATTTGACGCGAAAACCAGTGGAACCCGCTGTGTAAGGAGGAAGCATGAAAACACGGGCCATCCTAACCAGTTTTGTGCTGATGCTGGCCGGCGCGTTGACCTGTTACGCGGCCGACAACTTCAGCGGCACATGGAAGCTGAACGAATCCAAGTCAAAGATCGCGGCCGGCGCCGCCAAGAACAGCACCGTCGTCTATGAGGCCGCGGGCGACCAGACCAAAGTCACGGTTGACGGCACTTCCGCCGACGGCAAAGCGATTCATTCCGAGTGGACGGGCAAGTGGGACGGCAAGGACTACCCGGTCACCGGCGGCGAGAATGAAGACACGCGCGCCTACACCAAGGTGAACGACCACACGCTCAGCTTCACCAGCAAGAAGGGCGGCAAGGTGACCAACAACGGGCGCATCGTGGTCTCAGCGGACGGGAAGACCCGGACCGTGACCACCCACAGCACCGACGCCAGCGGCAAGAAGATGAGTTCGACGGCGGTGTACGAGAAGCAGTAAGCCGAACCACGCTGCCCGCAGCTGGCTACTGGCTGCTTGCCAGTAGCCAGCAGTCTTTTCGCATTCATTCGGTCATTCATTCAGTTGTTCGCCCACGGTCCTGCTGAGCGACTGATCCACTGACCGACTGACAAACAAACCTCACGGCTGCGGCACCTTCTTGGCGCCTGCCTGCTCTGCCGCCTGCTGCTGGATGTTCAGCGGCAGGAAGCGCTGGAAGCCCCACGGCTCGCGGCCTTTGGCCAGTTGCGGCTGGATGGCGGCGACCAGGTCGGCGGGGGATTTGCCGGAAGCGCGCGCGTCGCTGACCGCCTTGCGCAGGTCGTTGAAGTAGTCGCGCTGGGCGCGGAGGAAGTCCACGCCGCCGACTTCGCCGTGTCCGGGGACGAAGGTGAAGTCGGGATGGGCGGCGATGAGCGTGTCGAGCGTTTCGATCCAGGGCCCGGTGGACGCGTCCATCATGTTGGGGAAGCGCGCGTTCCACAGCAGGTCGCCGCCGAAGACGACCTTGGCGTCGGGCACGGCGATGAGGGTGTCGCCGCCGGTGTGGCCCGGATCGAAGCGCAGCAGCACCTGGCGGTTGCCGAGGTAGATGTCGAGCCCCGCGCCGTGGTAGACGATGCTGGGCAGCGTGAGCGATTCCACGCGCGACTTCTGCTCGGGCGTCGCGTTTGGCCCGAAGAACTTCATGTTCTCGGTGCGCAGCCAGGTGCGCACGTTGGGATGCGCGATGATGGCCGCGCCCGCCTGCGCGTACACGCCGTTTCCGCCGGTGTGGTCCATGTGGTAGTGGGTGTTCACCAGGTAGCGCACCGGGAGCGGGGTGAGCTTGCGGATCTCGGCGAGCAGTTCGCGCGCCGACGACTCGGGGGTGAACGAGTCGATGACCAGCACGCCGTCGTCACCGATCACGAACCCGGCGTTGCCGCCCGCGCCCTTGCCGTCAATGGTCACGGCGGCGTACACGCCCTCGGCGAGCTTGTGCAGCGTGAAGGTCGGCCCGGCGGGAGCTAGCGGCGCGGCGGGCTGAGCGGCGGTCTGAGCTGCGGCGAAGGTGGTAGATAGAAGGAGGGCGGCGATCAGGTTGCGCATGGGGGAGGTATCGTAGCGGGTGGACGCCGGTGGCGTCCATTGTGTTGGGCCCACGCTTCGCCCAGAGACGGCGAAAAAAGGCGGAGCAGCAACAGTTGCGGCGCTGCCGGCGAACCAGGCAGGCCCTTAGGCGAAAAGGGGGCGGCTGAAGGATGCCCTCGATGGGTGGTAAGTGTTTGTGCGGCAACAGCTTGGACGTTTGTCTTTTTTTCGGGCAGAGCGTATATTAGTCCTTGGTAGCTGTGGTGCAGGTTGTTTCTGTGGCGAAGCACACCAGTGGGCGAGAGCCCACTTTATTTTTGAACAGAAATGACGCCGGCGGAGGAGCTCGTACGCGGGATTGCTGAACGGGTAGCCGCCACATACGGGCTGGAAGTGGTCAGCGTGGAGCTGCGCGGCGGGGGCAAGGCGCGGACGCTGCGAATCACGCTCGATCGGGACCCGCAGAACCAGCACCGCGTACCGGGTAGCGAGTACCGAGAACAAGGCGGTTCGGCGCAGGGCGGAGCGGCGGCATCGCAGGGCGGGGTAACGCTCGATGATTGCCAGAACGTGAGCCGCGAGGTGAGCACGATCCTGGATGTGGAGGACGTGATACCCGGGGGAGCGTACACGCTGGAGGTTTCGTCGCCCGGGCTGGACCGGAAGCTGGTCCGGCCGCGGGACTACGAGCGCTTCACCGGCAGCAAGGTCCGCGTGGTTACGCGGGAGCCGGTGAACGGGCAAAAGCACTTCGAGGGGCGGCTGGCAGGGTTCGCCGACGGACGGCTTCGGGTGGAACTGCCGGCATCGAAGAAGAAGGCGAAGAAGTCAAAGGACAAGGCCGCGGACGAGGGCCTCGGGGCGAGGCAGGACGAGGCGGCGGCGGCGACGGTTGAGATCGAATTGAGCAACGTTGAGCGGGCGAACCTGGCGCCGGAGTTCTAGCGGTTGGTCGTTCGTCGTTGGTCGTTGGCAAGAGCAAAGTCAAAGGCAAGAGCAAGGTCAAAAGCGGAACACAAAGGGCACGAAGGGCACGAAGGCCAACTGAGAACTGAGAACTTCGGAACTGAGAACTGAGAACGAAAAAAATGGCAAGCGATCTGTACAACACCATTGACGCACTGAGCCGCGAGAAGGGCATTGATCCGCAGATCGTGGTCAGCGCCGTCGAAGACGCCATGGTGATAGCGACGCGCAAGTCGCTCAAGACGCAGGAGAACATGCGCGCCGTGCTCGACCGCGACACGGGCACGATCAACGTGTACGCCGTCAAGTCGGTGGTGGAAGCGCCCGAGCAGGTGGAAGACCCGAACGCGCAGATCACGCTGGAAGAGGCCAAGCGCGAGGACCCCAACGTGGAAGTGGGCGGCGAAGTGCGCTGGCTGAGGGCCAGCCACCAGATGTCGAACCCGACGGGCCTGGGCCGGATTTCGGCGCAACTGGCCAAGCAGGTGATCTTCCAGAAAGTGCGCGAGGCCGAGCGCGACACGGTTTACAACGAGTACATCGGGCGCGTGAACGAGATCGTGAACGCCACGGTGAAGCGCGTGGAAGGCCCGGACGTGATCTTCGACATCGGCAAGGCGGAGGCGCGCATGCCGCGCAAGGAGCAGTCGCGGCTGGAGTCGTTCGCCGTGGGCGAGCGGGTGCGCGTGGTGATCGCGCGGGTGGAAAAGGCGTCGAAGGGGCCGCAGGTGGTGGTGTCGCGCGCAGCGCCCGAGCTGGTGCAGCACCTGTTCCAGACCGAAGTGCCCGAGATTTACGACAATACGGTGGTGATCCGCGCCATTGCGCGCGAGGCCGGCGAGCGCACCAAGATCGCCGTCATGTCAAAAGACAAAGATGTGGACGCCGTGGGCGCGTGCGTCGGCATGAAGGGCATGCGGGTGCAGAGCATCATTCGCGAGCTGCGCGGCGAGAAGATCGACATCATCGAGTTCCACGAAGACCCGGTCACGTTCGCCGAGAAGGCGCTGCAGCCGGCGAAGGTCAGCCGCGTCTCGGTGGTTGACGGCGCGGAGAAACAGCTGGAAGTGATCGTGGACGACACGCAGCTCTCGCTCGCCATCGGCAAGAAGGGGCAGAACGTGCGCCTGGCGGCGAAGCTGCTGGGCTGGAAGATCGACATCAAGAGCGAGGAAGAGAAGCGCCAGGAAGTGGAGCAGCAGATGCAGGCGCTGGTCGGCTCCTCGACGCCGCTGGAGAAGGTGCCTGACCTGGGCGAAGGCGTGATGGAGAAGCTGGTCGCCGCCGGCATCACGACGGTCGAGTCGCTGGCGGACATGACGCCCGAGCAGCTGGAGGCGATACCCGGCATCGGGCCCAAGACGGTGGAAAAAATCAGTATCGCGGTCAATAATTACTTTTCCAGCCTGGAATCAGGGGAAGCGGCGTCCACAGATTCGGTGCTCACCGAGGGCGAGGGCCCGGCGGAGAAAGACCCGCCTTCGCAGGTGGTGGCGCTGGAGCAGCCAGCCGGTGTGCAGCCGGCGGTGGATGACGAGGGAGCGAACGCGGCAGGCATGTCGGGCACAACGGCCGGGCTGGACCAGGCGGCCGACGAAGCGTCCCAGAGCGTGCAGGAATTGGTGGAAGAAGGCCAGGATTTGGAAGCAGCGGGCGTGTCCGGCGTGGAGAATGCTCCGCCGGCGGATGTGGCCGAGGTAAGTACCCACGGCGAACATCCCGACGAGGACCAGATCCCAGAAGAAAAAAAGTAGCTGAACGAACTTGTTCGGCGAATTGGGCCGTTCAAAGAGCGGCAAAACTCAAAGTCCGTGAGGCGGCGATGAAGACGTAAGCGGCACTCGACGGAAGGGACAAAACGGGGAATGCAGCCGAAGATCCGAATCAACGACCTGGCGCGCGAGCTGGAAGTCAAGAGCAAGGCGATTCTTGACGTCCTGCCGCAGGTCGGTGTGACCGAGAAAAAGACCCACTCCAGCTCCATCGAGGTGGATGAAGCCGAGCGGGTGCGCCAGTTCTTCGCGAAACAGGCGGAGCGCGACAGGGACGGCCGGGGCGCGCCCTCGCGGGGCGGCGAGCCGGAAATCAAGACCAAGATTGACCTCTCCAAGATTTCGCGTCCCGGCGACGTGCAGCGCGTGATCAGCCAGCAGGCGCCGGCCGCGCCGCGACCAGCTGGTCCGGCTGCTGCTCCGCCAGCGGCGACCCCCCTAGCGCCCCGGCCGGTCATTCGTCCGGCGGCGCCGCCCGCGGCGGCGGCACAGCCGCCGGCGCCAGCAACGCCGGTGAGCGCGCCGCCGGCAGCACCGGCGTCCGCCGCACCGGTTTCCGCAGCGCCGGCAGCACCGGCGGCGCCGGTGCGTCCGCAGGCGCCTCCGCCGGCCCCGGTTGAGGGGTCGCGAGCAGAAGCATCGAGCCCGGCGGCCCCGCCGCGGCGCGTGATCGTGCCGCAGACCGGGCCGCGTCCGGTGTACCAGGCGCCCACGCCGCAGCCGGGACAGCCGATCGCGCGGCGTCCAGGCACGACGCCGGGACAGCCCATCGCGCGCGCGCCGGGACGTCCTGAGCCCGGCAAGCCGATTTTTCAGCGTCCACGGCCGTCTGCGCCCGGCGCGCGTCCGGCGCTGCGTCCCGGCGAGCGGCGCCCGATGCATCCCACCACGCCGCGTCCCATGGGGGGCGGCCCGGGGATGGCGCCGTCGCCGGCGCGTCCCGCGGGGCGTCCGGGCGCGCCTTCGCGGCGTCCGGGCCAGCGCTACGTTCCGCGCGGCGTGAAGGAAGGGCCGATGAAGGGCTTCGTTCCGCCGCCGCGGCTCTCGCTCTCCACCGAGCCGCTGCCGATCACGCGCGCCATCACGATTACCGAAGGCATCAGCGTGAAGGACCTGGCGGAGAAACTGGAAATCCGCGGCAAGGACCTGATCACGCGGCTGCTCGCGAAAGGCGTGTTCGCCACCATCAATCAGACGCTCGATGCCGAGCTCGCCAGCGAGATGGCGCGCTTCTTCGGCGCCGAGACCAACGTGGTCAGCTTCGAAGAGCAGGCGGAAAAGGAGATGGCGCAGCAGGCCGAGTCGACCGAAGAGGCGCAGGCGGCCGGACCGCGTCCGCCGGTGGTCACCATCATGGGCCACGTGGACCACGGTAAGACGACGCTGCTCGATTCGATCCGCGCGACGAACGTTGCCGGCGGCGAGGCGGGCGGCATTACGCAGCACATAGGCGCGTACAAGGTCACCATCCAGGACAAGAATTCGCCGGCGTACGGCCGGCAGATCGTGTTTATTGATACGCCGGGTCACGAAGCGTTCACGCGCATGCGCGCGCGGGGCGCCAAGGTGACAGACATCGTTGTGCTGGTCGTCTCGGCCGACGATGGGGTGATGCCGCAGACGCTGGAGGCCATTGACCACGCCAAGGCGGCGAATGTGCCAATCATCGTCGCGGTGAACAAGATCGACAAGCCCGACGCGATGCCCGAGCGCGTGAAGAAGCAGCTCGCCGATCGCGGCCTGATGCCGGAAGACTGGGGCGGCACGACGGTGTTCGTCGAGGTGAGCGCCAAACAGAAGACGAACCTGAACCTGCTGATGGAAATGATCTGCCTGGTGGCCGACCTGCAAGAGCTCAAGGCGTCGCCGGAGCGCTCCGCCACGGGCACGGTGCTGGAAGCCAAGCTCGATCGCGGACGCGGGCCAGTCGCCACCGTGCTGGTCCAGAACGGCACGCTGCGCGCCGGCGACAGCTTCGTGGCCGGCAACGTCTATGGCCGCGTGCGCGCCATGTTCGACGATCGCAGCCAGGCGCTGGAAGAAGCCGGGCCGTCGACGCCGGTCGAACTGCTCGGCCTCGAAGGGCTGCCCGCTGCCGGCGACCAGTTCGTAGTGGCGGACCGCGAGAAGGCGAAGCAGATTTCCGAGTATCGCGAGATGAAGTCGCGCGAGGCGGCGCTGGCCAAGACGTCGCGCGTATCGCTGGAAGGCCTGGCCGAGCAGATCAAGACTGCCGGCGTGAAAGAGCTGCCCATCATCCTGAAGGGCGACGTGCAGGGGTCCATCGAAGTTCTTGGAGACCTGCTCACCAAGCTCTCCACCGAGAAGGTGAAGATCAAGCTGCTGCACGCGTCGGTGGGCGCCATCACGGAGACGGACGTGCTGCTGGCGTCGGCGTCGAACGCGATTATCATCGGGTTCAACGTGCGGCCGGAGCGGAAGGCGCAGGAGCTGGCCGAGCAGGAGAAGGTCGACATCCGCCTGCACTCGATCATTTACGAGCTGCAGGATGAGATGAAGAAGGCGATGCAGGGCCTGCTCGAACCGACCATCAGGGAGACCTACCAGGGCCGCGCCGAAGTGCGCGAGACGTTCCGCATCCCCAAGGTCGGCATGGTCGCCGGCTGCTACGTGCAGGACGGCTCGATCAAGCGCGATTCGGAAGTCCGGCTGCTGCGCGACAACGTGGTGGTGTTCAAGGGCAAGGTCGCGTCGCTGCGCCGCTTCAAGGAAGACGTTGCCGAAGTCCGCAACGGCCTGGAGTGCGGCATCTCGATCCAGAACTACGCCGACGTCAAGGTTGGCGACGTGATCGAGGCGTTCGTCACCGAGCGGATCGCGGCGGAAGCGATCGCATAGATTGGTCAGGTAGCGGTTTTCCATGCGAGAATGTGCGCGTATGGCGGTGGACTGGCGGAAGGTCATTACGTTCGAGCCCGATAAGATGGGTGGGCAGCCGTGCATCCGGGGGATGCGAATGACGGTGTACGACGTACTCGACTACCTCGCATCGGGGATGACAGTTGAGGAAATCCTGCACGACTTTCCGTACCTGACCCGCGAAGATATCCAGGCGAGTCTTGCATTCGTGAATGAGATGGTCCGTGGCAGCATGTACGTGCCGTCTTGAAGCTACTGTTCGATCAGAATGTCTCGCCGGAGTTAGTCGAGCTCCTCAGTGATCTCCCGGATCGCAGCATGTTTTCTCACTCGGCATGGCTGAGTCGCCTGATGCTCTGGTTCTGCAGTATGCGAAGCAACAGGGATTCGTGATCGTGACCAAAGATCGCCGGATTCCCAAACACGCATCCCTGGGTTTCAGCCTTCCTCCGATTGTTCTCGTGCGGACCGGCAACTGCAGTACAGCACGGGTGCACGCATTGATTCGGCGCGAAGCGATCCGCATTGAACATTTCGCGAAGTATTCGCATGTTCCCATTTTGACGCTGTTCTGATGCCGGTTGCCCACCTCACGGTCGAATTGCGCATCGAGGCGGCGCACTCGCTGAAAGACAAGCGGCAGGCGGTGCGCTCGGTCAAGGACAAGCTGCGCGCGCGCTTCAACGTCTCGGTCGCCGAACTGGAGCCGGACAATGCGTGGCAGCGCGCCACCATCGGGGTGGTCAGCATATCGGACTCGCGCGACTACCTGCGCGGGCTCATGGAAAAAGTGGAGCGCGAAGCCACGCGCGTGGCCAACAACGCCGGCGCCGAAGTGGTGGACGCGTTTGTGGAATACTACTAGCCACGCTGCGGGCTGTTACTGCCGGCCGCTGGCCAAAACAAACCAGGCGAGCAGCCGGCCGCCGGCAGCAAGCAGCGGGCCTATGGAACATCGCCAACAGCAGCATCATCGTGCGCGCGTGGCCGAGGCCCTGCGCGAGGAGGTCACCAGCATCGTCGAGGGCGAGCTCTCCGACCCGCGCGTGGCGGGCGTCTCGGTGAGCGATTTCCATCTCTCCGGCGACGGCAAGACGGTACGGGTGTTCGTGACCGTGCACGGCGAAGAGGATGAGGGCGAGCGCGCGCTGGCCGGCTTGGGCGCGGCGAAGGGATACATCCGCCGCGAACTGGTGGCGCGGCTTGGCCTGCGGCAATCACCGGAATTAATTTTTGAACTGGACAGGTCGCAACAATGCGGCGCTAGAATTGACGAACTTCTCCGGCGCGCCGGCAAACGCAAGCGCTGAGCGCGAACCAGGAACAAGGCGCGAGTCCGGCGCGGGGCGGACCGGCGCAGGGGCCCGAAGATGCTGACAGAAGTTCTCCGGCAAATCGAACGGCGGGACGACTTCCTGCTGACCTCGCACGCGCGTCCCGACGGCGACGCGATCGGCTCGGCGCTGGCCTGCTGCCAGGTGCTCCGCGCCATGGGCAAGCAGGCCGAGGTGGTGATGCACGACCCTGTCCCGGTCATCTACCGCCCGCTGCCGTTTTCCGACCAGGTGCGCGAGTCGGGCGCGGTGAACGGGCGCTACGAGGCGGCCATCATCCTGGAATGCGACAGCGTGCAGCGCACGCGGCTGGAAGGCCTGGATCCCGCAGTGCAATTTCTCATCAACATTGACCACCACTCCACCGCCCGGCCGTTCGCGCACATCAACTGGATCGATCCCGCGGCCTGTGCCACCGCGGAGATGGTTTACCGGCTGGCATGCGAAGCCGGCGTGAAGATCTCGGCCGACGTGGCCACCTGCCTTTACACCGCCGTGCTCACCGACACCGGTTCATTCGCCTATTCGGGCACGAATGAGCGGACCTTTGCGCTGGCGCAGGAACTGGTCCGGCTGGGCGCCAACCCGGCGCTGATTGCGCGCAACGTGTATTTCTCCAATCCGCTTTCGAAGATGAAGCTGCTGGGCGCGGCGCTCGACAATTTGCATCGCTCCGACAATGTGACGTGCATGCACGTGACGCGCGCCGACATGGAGCGCTGCCACGCTCTCGACGAAGACGCGGAAGGACTGGTGAACTACGCGCTCAGCGTGGCCGGCGTGGAAGTCGCCGTCTTCTTCCGCGAGCTGGGTGACGGGCGCTGGCGCGTGAGCCTGCGCAGCAAGGGACGCGTCAACGTGGCGGCCGTAGCGGAAGGCTTTGGCGGCGGCGGGCACGAATGCGCCAGCGGCTTCTCGCTGGACGGCCCGCTCAGCGAGGCCACCGATCGGGTACGCCAGGCGCTGGCGAACGCGCCGCCGAGAAAACAGGGAAGCTGCACGTAGCAGTGAGCAATTGGCACTTGGCGGTGAAGCGCCAAGCCGATCCGGCCGCAAGAACCATCCCGCCGGGAACCGGCGAGCCGAGAAACAACGATCAATTCAGGCGAAAAACGAAGAAACCCGTATCACCGAGCGGCTCCCACTGGCCCAGGTCGGCGCGCGCGAGCCGGCCGACGTGCAGCGCGCCGGGGCCGGCGACGATCACCCTGGCGCCGCACGCCCTGAACTTCGCGATCAACTCGTCGCGCTCTTGCGGAGCGAGCTTCCACCACGCCGGCACGCCGTCGGCAGAGATGTCGGCCACGATGCGGACGCCGGCGGGCAGGGCCCAGTAGTAGAGTTCGCCGCCGAGCGAAACCACGGGATCACCGGGCGCGATCCGCGCTCGCTGCAGCGCCGCCGGCATGCGCTGCGTCAGGCTCCAGCGCTGGTCTGAAGCGGCGGTAAGCCGGCGTGTGCGCGCGACCGAGGCGATCGCCAGCGCATTGAAGCTGAGCGCCGCGATGACGACCGCCGCGATGAGCACGCGCCGCGAATTCTCCGATGGGCCGAGGCGCACTCCGGCGAACAACCCGCTCCAAAGCAGGAGCAGGAAGCCGGCAATGTGGCGTCCCTCGACGTGCACGATGGCGAACATGCCGACACCGGCCGCGCCGACAATCCACACCGGCCACGCGCCCGCAAAGATCGCCCGCAGCCTGCGCTCACGCACAGCAAAAACAACCAGCAGGAGGAAGGCTGCGACAATGCCAACCTGGCTCCGGGGCAGCATGTCGCGGGTGTTGAAGACGAGCGTCTCAAGCTGCTGGCGCAGGTCAAAGTGCGGACGCACGCCCTCGTACCAGTACGCCGGATCGTCCCAGATGGGGAGCGTTCCGGGAACCGGCGACGCGTACTCGAACGTCTCCGGCTGCGCCGCAAGCTGGCGCGGGGGATGCGCCGGCACGCCGCTGGCCGGAGGTCCGCCCTGCCAGTGGAACCATATCCGCACGCCGTTGATGTACCACGCGTAGTTCAGCGCGGCGCTGTCGCCGAATGTCCAGCGGTGATAGCGGGCGTGCAGCGCGGCGGCCCAGGGCAGGCTGATCGCCGCGAACACCAGGGCCGCGACCGCAAGCCGCGGCAGAACGCGCCGGATCGTGCGCCGCGCGCCAAGCAATACGACGGCGAGCATGACGAAGGTCGCGGGGAACATGGGGGCCTTGGCGAGATACCCGGCGGCCATTGCGACGCCCCAGAGCGCGCCGTCGGCAAGGCGCATCGTGCGGCGGACCTTCAGCATCAGCGCCGCCGAGAGAAGGAGAAAAACCTCCATCAGGATGTTGGCTTCCACGAACCACGTGCCCATGCACCAGAGCGACATCCACAGAAACAGGCTGTATCCGAAGACGTGCCAGGCCCAGTCGGGGAACCCGTCCCGCGGCGGGCGCAGCCGGCCGAGTTCGCGCCAGAAGAACTCGAATGCGGCCAGCAGCGCGAAGTAGAGAACGAAATTCAGGGCGCGCGGCACCACGAAGATGGAAAGCAGCGGCGGGTGAAAGAGGCGCAACACCACCGCGGTGAGCGCCGGATAACCGGGACTCCAGTAGGAATTCGCCAGCGCGCTCACATTGCCGTTTGCAGCGGCGCGGGCGATATCGAGGTAGGAAATACCGTCGAGCATCACGTCGTGGCGGCCGATCCAGGCCTGAAGGCCCGCAATGACCAGCGCCGCGGCGCGGAAGGCGAGCCGAACGCGGCGTCCCACGGCGGTTTCAAGCCATGCCGAGGCGGAGGGCTGAAGCTGTGGTTGGGAAGCGGCAGACACTGATTTGGTTTGCGGGCGGAGCGCTGATTTCATCCACTATAACCCACTCTGGGCACGGAAGGGCGCAACGCCATTCGAACGGCGCGCAATATCCGGGCCTGTTCGAGAACCTGAGGTTGGACTTGGGCATTCTCTACAGCGAGTACAGGCGCTTCGCCACCGAGATTAAGGAGATCAAGGTCATCGAGCCGAAACCGTAAGTCGCGTGATCACTGTGGTACCGGCCGAAGCCGCGCAAGTCGAGCACCGCTAGAATGAAGACATGCAGCCCTCGCTCGGCACGCAGTTGCTGTCGTTCTCCGGCGCGCTCATGATCCTGATCGCATACGCCGGACACCAGTTCCGTTGGATGAGTTCCTCGGGCGCCTGGTACAACATTCTCAACGCCGTCGGCTCGGGCATCCTGGCCTACATTGCCTTCAAGCCGTTTCAGCTCGGCTTCGTGGTGCTGGAAGTGACCTGGGTGGCGATCAGCATCTATGCGCTGTGGCGCGGACGCCGCGGCCGCGGCGCGGCGCCGGCGGCGACGAAAGCCTGAGCGGCATCACTCCATGCAAAAGCGCAGCCTGTGGACCGACCTGGGAACGCTGGCGGCGTTCTGCGCGTTTTTCTTCGTCTTCGGGGCGGGCGCCATCGGGCTGGCCGGCGCCGACGAGCCGCGCTACGCGCAGATCGCGCGCGAGATGCTGGCGCGCGGCGAGTGGATCGTCCCCATCCTGAACGGCCAGCCGTGGCTGGAGAAGCCCATCCTTTATTACTGGGAGGCGATGCTGGCGTATCGCCTCTTTGGTGTGAGCGAACTGGCGGCGCGGTTGCCTTCGGCGATCAGCGCGGCGGTGATGGTGTTTGGAGTTTATTTGTTTGTGCGGGGCGAGGCTGTGTGGCGATCGGAAGGCGAGCTGCAGCGTTCCGACTCGCCGTCCGGCATGGACGCGGCCCTGATGACGGCGTCCACCGTCGCGGTGATCGGGTTCGCGCACGGCGCCGGCACGGACATGCTGCTGGCGGCGAATTTCACCCTCGGAATGCTGGCGTGGATGGCGTGGCGGCGCCACGAAAAACGCACCTGGCTGGCGGCGTTCTACTTCTTCATGGCGCTGGGCATGCTGGCCAAGGGGCCGGTGGCGCCGGGGCTCGCCGCGATCATCATCGTGATCTTTGCCGTGCTGCGTCGCGAGCGGCGGCTGGTGTGGCGCACGCTTTGGCTGCCGGGCATCGCGCTGTTCTGCGCGGTGGCGCTGCCCTGGTACTCGGCCGTGCAGGCGCGCACCGGGACGTTCTTCCGTGTCTTCTTTCTCGAGCACAACCTGGAGCGCTTCGGGACCGACCTCTACCGGCACTCGCAGCCCTTTTGGTATTACGTCCCTGTGCTGTTGCTGTGCCTGGCGCCGTGGACGGTGTTCGCAGTGGCCGCGATGGTCGATGCCGTGAAGCGCCGGCGGGCGGGGGCGCCCGCCGCTCCCCAAGCGGAAGCAGCGCGCGATCCAGAACTGCTGCTGTTTGTTTGGGCGCTCGTGCCCGTCGTCTTCTTTTCGCTGTCGAAGTCGAAGCTTCCCGGATACATTCTGCCGGCCGTGCCCGGCTGGACGATGTTCATGGCGCTGCGAGTTGAGCGCTGGGGGCGCGAATCGGGCCGCGGCCGTACCGGCGTGCTGGCGTTGCACGCGGCGCTGTGCGCTGCGCTTGTCGTGCTGGCCATCGCCGCGCCCTACGCTGCGGTGACCCGCGGACACGTGGTGGTCCGTCCGCCAATGCTGGCGTTGATGGTGGTGGCCGCGATCATCGTGTGGTCGGGCGTGTTCTTCACGCTGCGCGCCCAGGGTTTGCGCATGCTGCGCTTCGCGACGCTGGCAGCGGTGGTCGTGGCGCTGGCGGTGGTGGTGCGCTGGGCGGGGCCGGCGATTGACGCGACGCAGTCGGCGCGCCCGGTCGCGCGCGAGCTGACCAACATTGATCAGGGCGCGAAATCCATTGCGGTGCTGCACGTGCGCCGCCAGGTGGAGTACGGGTTGAACTTCTATCGCAACGCGAAAATCGCCAGCTACGATCGGGCCGAGATTCCTCCCGGCGAGCATTTGCTGGTGGCGCGCGAGGGCTCGCAGCCGGAGCTCGACATTCTGCTTGCGGGGCGGCGCGTGTCGCACGTCGGCGAGTACCTGCCGCAGGGACTGGAGTTCTACTGGATCGGTCCGCCGGGCTCGGCGGCGCACCAGCACTGAAAAAGAAGCAATTGGCGCTTGGCGCTTAGCTCCTGGCTAAACCGGTTTCCGGCAGAGCAAATTCCCAAGTGGCAAAATGCCAACGGCCAACCGCCAAGCGCCGGTTTACCCGCGATGGAAGTGCCTCGCCGGATGCGTGCCTTGCCGCATCCCGCCGATTGCTTCGGTGTTTCCACAGACATAGACTGAGAAAAGCGCGCGCGTGGGCCATCCATGCGGGTGTGGCGCGCGGCGGGCGCAAGCGGCCCTTACGGCGCGCCGGAACGGCCGCGAAATTTTCGCGCGGCCGCTGCCCGCGGGGGCAAGCGGTGGAAATACTCGACCTAAGGCATTTTTCGTCCGGAGATTTGCGTCCGCTGCTGGACCAGGAGTCGCAGGTGTGGTCGCGCCTGCTCTCGTGGGACTACAGCAGCTCGGCGGAGATGATTCTCCGCTACGTGGACGCGAAGATTCTGCCCGGATACGCCGCCGTGGACAGCCGCCGCGTGTTCGGGTACGCGTTCTTCGTGTACGAGGGCAGCAAGGGCGTGATCGGCGACATGTTCGTGACCGACGGCAAGCTCGGTCCGTCGGGCAACGGGCGGCCGCTCACCGAGCACAAGCTGCTGGCGCACGTGATCGAGACGCTGCAGCAGTCGCCGGGCATCCATCGCATCGAGGCGCAACTGCTGGTGCACGATACCGGCGCGGTGTCGCAGCCATTTCTGAACGAAGGATTCCGGCGGCATCCTCGCCTGTTCATGGCGCTGCCGCTGCGCGGAGAAGGCGCGCCGCCGCGCGTGCCGCCGACCGCCCCGGCGGAGTTCGAGATCCGCAAGTGGTCGGAGCAGGACTTCCAGGCGGCGGCCACGCTGATCACGTCCGCGTATCGCGGGCACGTGGATTCCGACATCAACGACCAGTACCGCACGGTGAGCGGCTCGCTGCGCTTCCTCAACAACATCGTGCGCTTTCCGGGCTGCGGCACGTTTGATCCTGACGCGTCGTTCGTGGCGATTCACAAGCCCACGCGCACCCAGGCGGGGCTCATTTTGTGCTCGCGGGTGAAGAGCGACGTGGGGCACGTGACGCAGGTGTGCGTGCTGCCCGAGCATCGCGGGCGGAAGATCGGCGAAGCGCTGATCGGGGCGACGTGCGCGGCGCTGCGGCGGCGGACCTTCGCCGCGCTCTCGCTCACCGTCACGCAGGCCAACACGCGCGCGGTGGAGCTTTACAACCGCATCGGGTTTGACGTGAAGCGCGTGTTCGATGCGTTCGTGTGGGAAGGATGAAGGGATCGGGTCATCGGGTAACGAAAGGCAACAGCAAAAGCCAACCCCAAAGGCCACAAAGGCCGCGCGAAGGCCACGAAGTTAGCTTTGTTTTTCCTCGGCCGAGAGGTGCGCGCCACCCAGCAAGATCAGCCCCGAGATGAACGCCCAGAACATGAGCGTGACCGAGATCGAAAACGGGCCGTACACCTCCTGAAAATTCAGCCAGGGCAGAGCCCCGATGTAGGCGTGCTTGGAGAGTTCCCACAGCATTCCGGCGATGATCGCCGCCGGGACCACCGCGCGCGGCGGGACTTTGCCGTTGGGCAGCAACCAGTAAATGAGGAAGAAGATGGCAATGCTGGCCACAATGGCGATGAACTTCATCACCAGGTAGGCGACGACGCGGAACAGAAAACCCTCGTATCCACCCATGAGAAAGACCAGCGCGCGCTGATTGCCGGCGGTGAGCGCCACCGAGAGCAGCGCCAGCAGTCCAGCGACGAAGGCCAGTCCGAGCGAGACGAGCTGGTTGAGCAGGTAGCTGCGGTTTTTCGGAAATCCCCACACGCGGTTGAGCGCCACTTCGAGCGGTAGAAACACGCCGGTGGAGGTGATCAGCAAGATGGCCAGCGAGGCGATCTCGATGCCGCGGCGCGCGCCGGCCAGGTAGCGCACGTTGCGCACCACGAATTCCTGGCCGGTGGGCAGGTTGTCGCGCATCAGGTCGAGCACCACGTTGGTCATGGCCGGCGAGTGAAAGACGTTGCGCGTGAGCGTGAGCAGCAGCAGCACAAACGGGAAAAACGACAGGATGGCGTTGGCCGCCACCGAGAACGCGAAGGTGTGGACCTCGATCTGGGTGAGGTAGCGGATGGTAGCAGGGCCACGACGACGCAACGCGCCGGCCAGCAGCGGCAGCAGTCCCGGCCAAGGCCGGCGCTGGTTGGGAGCGGGTTGCGGCGAGGCAGGAGGCACTAAGATCATGGTAACGGCAAATGCAGAGTGAAGAATGCCAAATGAAGAATGAATGCCGCCAAGTGTGTCTCCGCTTGTGCGGTCGCTCCCCGCGTTGACGCCGCACGGAACGCGGCGTGAGCGTGGGGCGCCCTGGCACACACTCAGATCGCGAGCTTGCTCTGGCGCAATCCGTCTCAAACTGATCACGTCCCAAAATCTCTTGCGCGCAGCAGTGTTCCTGAATATGATGCGCTGCTCGCGGCCCATTGGCGGCGCGAGTTTCGCCGAAAGAACCGGCGGAGCGGAACAGGGTTCAGTGTTGGCGGAATCAGCAGAAATTAGAGCGTGCCTGGAGGACGGCGCCGCCCGGCGAGCCGCCGGATCGCGCGACCATCGCGTGCAGCGGCCACCGGAGCGGCCTTCGTGTTTTCGGGGACATTGGTTTTGCACCGCCGCAGGGGTTTAACCAGTCCGACGCGCAGCAGGCAGGCCGAGACAGATCGCGGCCGGCCACGCGCTGTCGGACCCTTCCAACCAGAAGCGAAAGGAGCCATTTCGTGAGAGAGAAGGGAACAGTGAAGTGGTTTAACGGGGCCAAAGGCTATGGCTTTATCCAGCGTTCCTCCGGCGAAGACGTGTTCGTGCACTTCTCCGCCATACAGGAGAACGGTTATCGCTCCCTGAACGAGGGCGAGACCGTGGAATTCGACCTGCTGAAGGGACCGAAAGGTTTCCAGGCGGCGAACGTGGTGCGCGTCTAGCCGAACGAACGTAACGCCGAGCCATTCTTTAGCCCTCTCGCGGAAGTGAGAGGGTTTTTTGTTGAAGAGCAGCACTCAGCAGTCAGCACTTAGCATTCAGCCCCCACCAATCGCCGAATTGCCGAAGCGCGGAATTGCCGAATTGAAAAACCTGCCGCGCGCACATCGCCTTTCAAATTCGGCAGTTCCGCAATTCGGCAGTGGTTGCTGGGCTGAATGCTGAGTGCCGCTGTCAAGCCATCGCGCGTCCGGCGATTTTCTCGAGCACTCTGATGGGCGCCGACTCGGGCGCCTGCAACGCGTCCACGGGCACGATGAACGTCTGCTCGAGCGCGTACTGTCCGGAAAGGACAGCGTGGGGGACGGTGTCGGTCATTACGAGCCACGTGGAGAGCGGAGGGAATTCAGTCCTGATCTTCGACGGCCGCGCCTGGAAGGCCGAGTTCTCCTTCAGCCAGTCGTGGAAGCGCAGCATGAAGCGGTCGTAGGCGCTGCGCTCGGTGACCGGCAGGCCAAGGGCGCGCAGCGCGCGTTGCAGCGGCGCCAGGGCCCCGGCGCCGGAGTCGGCGAAGCGGCGCAGACCGGCGCTCTCGGCGAACTCGCGCGCCAGCTCCGGGAAACGCTGGGCGGTGAGCCACACGCGCGGCCTGGGACCGATGTTGGTGAACACGCGCAGGATGCGGGCGCCGCGCGTGGGGCGGCTGGGGAAGGCGTCGACGTGCAGCAGGTCGTTGCGCTTGTGCAGCGGCAGGCCGCGTCCTTCTTCCTCCAGCGGACGGAAGCTGGCGTAGTCCAGAGTCCAGCGGCCGGCGTAGGGCGCGAGCAGGCGCGCGGTGAACTCGGCCACGGCCCTGGAGTAGCCGCGCATCACCGCGTGCAGGCGGGCCAGGTCATCACCCTCAACGCCGGCGCCGCGCAGCACGTCCTGGGCGGGGCGGTACGAGACGTTCTTGTGAATGCGCGACTCGCCGCGCCGCTGCGAGAGCAGGAAGTCGATGTCCGCCTGAGGGAAGTCGAAGGGAATGCCGGTGAGATAAAGGATGGCGCCGGCCTCGAGCTGGCGGCACACGCCGGCCGCGCGGCCCGGCCAGGCGGCAGGGAAGTCGGTGATATGCGCGACGCCTTCGGGCATGCGTGATTCAGTGTAAATCGCCACAGCGCCAAGGCGACACGCCTAACCGCGGAGACGCTGAGGCGCGGAGAAAAACAAAGAAGGAATTTGCGATTGGTCTTCTCCGCGGCTCCGTGTCTCCGCGGTTACGAAGGATGGTCGCAAGAAGAAAAGGCCCGGACCGGGGTCCGGGCCTCTGAGTTTCGAAGAGCGCGCTTACTTGTGTGCGGTGATCCGGTCATAGACTAGGCCGCCCACGCCGCCGGCGAGTGCGCCGATGGCTGCGCCCTTGCCGCCGCCAGCGAGCGCGCCGATGGCCGCGCCGGCGCCGGCCGATCCGGCCACGATCAGGACTGAGTCACGCGTGGAGCGGCTGCGGCGGACCGGCTCGCCGTAGGCGTCGCGCTGCACGTCATTCGCGTAAGCCTGGTTCGAGTAGTTCGAGTCGCTGTACGCGTTGTTGCCGTAGGTGCGGCGAGCGCGCCGGACCGGTTGCGCCGGGGCGGCATTCTGCGCCACGGCCGTCTGCGTGGGCTGCAAAGTGACCGGCCCATTGCTGGCCGTGAGATTGTCGGAGAGACGCGGCACGTACATCGCCAGCGCCGTTCCCAGCAGCGCGGTCAGCAAAGAGGTTGCGATTACGGTGCGCATCAACCTGGGTTTCATGGTTTCCTCCCAACAGCCGGGTATAAAAGCAGGGCTCGTTCCAAAGCTAACCTGATGATTTCATTAGACTTGATTAAGAATCAGGTGTGTAGAAAGTGCTCGGGCATGGGAGAAAAATGACCAGCGGTCAGGATGGAGTTCGTCAGTCAGTCAGTCAGTCAGTCAGTCAGTCAGCCGGCCGTGTGGGCTTGGCTGACCGACTGACCGACTTACCCAAGTCTGGCCAGCGCCCAGCGGGCGTGCTCGGCGACCACGGGATCGCCATCCTCGGCCAGCTTTTCCAGCGCCGGTGCGAAGCGCCGGTCCCGACTGTTGCCCATGGCGACGGCGAGGTTGCGGCGAATTCCCTTGCGCTTGGCGCGGGCCAGCGGCGAGCGACGTAGCAGTCGCTGGAGCCCTTCATCGTCGAGCGCCGCCAGCCATTCGAGGGCGGGATTCACCAGCTCAGGCCGCGCGGCGGCTGGAAGCCCGGCGCGGTTGTCGCGGCGCGCCTTGACGTTCCATGGGCAAACATCCTGGCAGATGTCGCAGCCGACGACGTGCCGCCCGATGCCGGGGCGGAGTTCTTCGGGAATCGGGCCGCGTTTTTCGATGGTGAGATAGGCGATGCAGAGCCGCGAATCAAGTTCGCCGGGCGCGACAATCGCCTGCGTCGGGCAGGCATCGATGCAGCGCGTGCAGGTTCCGCAGCGGTCGGCGGCGGGCAGCGAGGGCTCGAGGTCGAGCGAAGTCAGAATCACGCCCAGGAAGATGAATGAACCTTGCCGCTGGTTGATGACGCAAGTGTTCTTGCCGATCCATCCGATGCCGGCGTGGCGGGCGTAGACGCGCTCAACCAGCGGCCCGGTGTCAACGTAGCAGCGCGTCTGGAGCGGGGCGTTCGGTTGCGGCTGTTGCGCGGCGTGTGCTTCGCGTATCCGTGCCTCGACCTGACGCAGGCGAGCCAGCATCGAATCGTGATAATCGTCGCTCGACCAGGCGTAGCGTGAGATCCAGCCGCGGCCGGGGTGGTTGCACTCGGTCGAGAGGGGATGGGCGGTGTCGTAGCTCCTGGCGCAGACGATGACCGAGCGGGCCCACGGCACGGCGTTGCGCAGGGCGGCGCGGCGCAGCCGGCCGTGCTCGTCGCGCGACTTCAAATATTCCATCTCGGCGGCGTGGCCGCTGGCAATCCACTCGGGAAAGCGGGCCAGCTCAGGGAAGTTGCTGTCCTCGACTGCGGCAATGCCGGCCAGGTCGAAACCGGCGGCCAGCGCGGCATTGCGCACAAACTGGGAAAACTCCTGCACGGCCCCATTATTTCACTTCTATTCCACTTCGCTTCGCCGTGGAACGCCTGTTCCCACTCTGGGTCGCGTGGTGGCCAGAGAAACGCCTCAAAGTGCGTGGGGGCGAGAGAAGGCCGCGGACGCGGTCAAGTGCTGTGTTGCGCAATCAGAGAGACTAGTAACTACTAAGTACATATTCAGAGATACCGCGAGAATGGCCGCAATTGTGCTGCCGGAAACAGAGCCACTCCGACGCTTCGGGCGGCCCCCGGGACCCAGATGACTGCTCACCCTTGCTCCCTGGAAAGACGCTGTCTGCCGCGGCTTTTGGGCGGCCTGGTTCTTCTTTGCGCGCTTTTGCCGGCCGGATCGGCGCGCGTTTTCGCCGCGCCCTGCCCGCAAAGCTCGATTGACCCATCGGTAACTATCTGCACGCCGGCGAACGGCGCCACGGTGAGTTCGCCCATCCACGTGGTGGCCGGCGCCAACGACTCCAAGCCGATCCGCGTGCTGCAGGTTTATCTGGACGGGGTGAAGGTGTACGAGATCGCGGCCAGCAGCCTCGACACCAGCATCAACGCCAACGCCGGCACGCGCCGCCTCACCGTGCAGGGCCTGGATACGGCCAGCCGTGTATTCAAGCAGACGATCTATGTGACGGTCACCTCCGGACCGCCGCCGCCTCCGCCGCCTCCCCCGCCGCCGGGTGGTGGCGGGCTTTCCAGCATCAAGCACATTTTCTTCATGCTCCAGGAGAACCGCTCGTTCGACAACTACTTCGGACGCATGGGCCAATACCGCCGCGACCGCGGCTTCAACGACCAGTTCGACGAGCTGCCGCTGAACGTACAGTTCAAAGACCGCGCCGGACATCTCGTCTCGCCGTACCACTACCAAACGGTGTGCACCGACAATCTGAGTCCGAGCTGGAATGAGAGCCACTACGACGCGCACATCACCGGGACGACGTACACGAACATGAGTTCGAGCACGAAGTTCCTGATGGACCGCTTCATGCTGACCACCGGATCGGCGCCCAGTTCGATCGATCCCGACGGCACGCGCGCCATGGGTTACTACGACTGGACCGACCTGCCGTACTACTACGAACTGGCGTTCCAGTTCGCCACCAGCGACCGGTTCTTCTCGCCGCTGCTCTCGAACACGATTCCGAACCGCATGTATATGTTCACCGGAACGTCGTTCGGCAACGTGCGGCCGGTGACGCCGCCCAGCGGCGGCTTCACGCAGAAGACGATCTTCGAGGCGCTCGACAACGCCGGTGTTTCCTGGCGCTACTACTACCTGGACAGCAGCGTTTTCCTGGCGCAGTTCTCGATCTGGGGCAAGGACCAGGGGAAGGTCTACAACATCTCCAAGTTCTTCACCGACATTCAGAACCCGAGCACGCTGCCTTCGGTGATCTTCATCGAGCGCGGCAGCCAGACGGGCCTCGACGAGCACCCGCTGAACAACATCCAGAAGGGCTCGGCCAAGGTGAAGCAGATCCTGGACGCGCTCATGGCCAGCCCCACCTGGGGATCGTCGGCGTTCATCCTGGCGTTCGACGAAGGCGGCGGGCTCTACGACCACGTGCCGCCGCAGCCCATGCCCAAGCCCGACAACATCGCCCCCAAGCTGAACTCGACCGACATCGCGGCGAACTTCGACCTGACCGGCTTCCGCGTGCCGTTCATCATCGTCTCGCCGTGGATCCGGCCGCACTTTGTGTCGCACCGGGTGCGCGACGTCGGCTCGATCCTGAAGCTGATCGAGACCCGTTTTGGAGTCGGCCCGCTGACCATGCGTGACGCCAGCGCCGACGACATGACCGAGTTCTTCGACTTCAGCAACCCGGCCTTGCTCACGCCGCCGCCACTGCCCGCGCAGCCGGCGACCGGCGTCTGCGACAAGACGAAGCAGAACGCGCCGGGACACTGAGGCCGTACTCGGCCGCTTCTCGAGAGGGGAGCGGCCGATCTTGTTGGGATGGCGCCCCACGTCGCGCCGCGTTGTTTGCGGCGATAACGTGGGTCGTCTCTTGCGCAGTAAACGTCGCGTGCGCGTTCCAACGCTACTTCAGATTGAACGCTGCGAGAAGGACAGGCTTTGTCCATTCGGGCGCCTCGGCAGGCTCGCACGACTCGATCAATTTGCCGCGTTGTACATGCAGGACCAGCATCGGCCGGGGGACCGCGCCGGCCGCCGGATCGGCGTCGTAGCTGTTGTCATAGACGAGCAGTTCGGTAAGCTGCGGCAACAGACGGATGAGATTCAGCCGGCTGCGGTGATAGCGCTCGCGAATTCGATCTTCCGGAATGTCGTGACCACCGCGGGCAACGCGGGCACGCACGCGCGCGATGTGGAGGTCGGGACTGCTGAGGCCCGCGTACCACATGCGCACTTCGATCCCTGTGGCCAGGGCCTGCTCGAGAAGCGCCACGATGGTGTTGCCGCCAAGCGTCGTCTCAAATGCAAAATTCAGCCGCTCGTCGATCGCGCGCTCTAGTAGCCGCTTGCCCTGATTCCACGCGGCGCTGTTCGCTTCCTCCTGGCTGAACGCGGGATTTTCCTCACGAATTCTGCGGGCCGCCTCGTCCGGATTGAAGTATCCCGGCCCGCGCCGCGAGAACATCGCGCCGGCGATGCTGCTCTTTCCCGCGCCGTTGGTCCCGGCGAGCACGTAGATGCAGGGTGATGGAGCGGACTCAGCCACGCTTGCGCGCGGCGGCCACGGCCGCTTTGCCCAGCTGCGCGGGTGTGGCATGGAAGGCGGCGCTCAATTGCGCGGCGGCGCGCGGCGACTGCATGCGGGCCAGAAGCGCGTCATATTCCCGGCTGAGCGCTTCGAGCTGCGCTTCAGGGGCACGGCGGAGGGCGGTGAACTGCTCCATCGACATGAGCACCGCCTTGGGTGTCTGGTGCTTGGTGATCACGACGGTCTCTCCCCGAAGGGCCTGCTCCAGCATGCGGCCAAACTCGTTCTTGGCGGCTGTGGCCGTGTACGAGGCGCCGCCCTCCCGCCCGGTCAGGGCGCGATGCGGCTGGCGACCGCGTGTCCGGCGATTTCGCTTGGCACCGAGTCCCATGTCAATCCTGCGCTTTTTGTACATTTTAGCTAATTTGGACAGAAAGTCAAGGCCTCTCTTCAGCCGGTCCCGCGCTGGACACGGCCGCTCCCCTGAGGGCCCGAGCCGCCTCCAACAGGGTAGGCTGACCTCGGGCCGTCCTAGACTCGCCTGCGCTTGACGGGCGACCGAGCAGGAGTACTTTTGCTCGCGCAACGCGAGTAGTTAAATATAGTAGTCCATCGCAAGGTTGTGCTTAGCGCGGAGGCGTCGTGCAAAAACTCATCATAGTATCAATCGCAATAATGCTGGCTAGTGCCGCGACGGGGCAGGTCCATTCCCCCACGCTAACCGAACGCGCCGAACGCGATGGCCGTGTTCGCGACATCGCGCTGCCGGAAAACCTTTCTATTGAAGACTGGGACGAGATTATCCAGGACTCGGAAGTAATCGCTCGAGTAACGGTTCTCAGCGAGGAAAGTAAGTTATCACCAGATGAGCATTTCGTCATAACCGATTACCAAGCTCGCATAGGGGAGGTCCTTAAGGATCCAGGCGGGCTTCTTGGTAACACGAAGTCCCCAATCACCATATCGAAGGTGGGGGGCGCGCTCCAGTACAAGGGGAAGCCTATCGCACTGGAGACGCCCTGGTTCCCTCCACTGGAGCGCCAAAAGAGTTATGTAGTTTTCTTGGGGCTAGTCAATAAAGATGTACGCGGGCGCTTCGGTATTCTGGGATTTGAGGCGGGTGTTTACTGCGTGGACGGAGATGTAGCCTCATGCATGACGCCGAACCGCAAAGTTCGTGGGCAGCCGTGTGGTCCGGGCACAACTTCTCTTACCAAATCGGTTAAGGAGAAGGTAAGCGCGCAAGAAAAGGCGAAGTGATCGCAAAGTAGAGCACGATCCAGCGGACTTGTGTGGTGCCGATCCTTGTTATGACATTGTAGGTTGCCTTGAGTGCGACCCATACACTTGTCAGTGTAATAGTGTCAACCCACATCGCCCGATCATTGTTGCCGTGCTTAGGAGTGGCTACGCATTGACGAGCTCCGCTGATGGTGCGAGGTTCGACTTGGCAGCGACAGGCGTCCGGGACGCATTTCATGGACTGCTGCAGGATCGCTGACGCCGTTGGCGTTCTTTTTTCCCCAGGGCCTCGCGCGCAGGATTGGCGCCCCGGACGTCTGCCGTTGCCGGTATTGGCTCGAATTCGGCTGCCCTTGCCGGGCCGCATCCAACCAAGCTAGCCTATTCCCATCCTGACGCGTGCGCGTGGGGCGCACGCCTGCCGGGCAGTCCCGGGGCCCGGTTGCTGCATCGGACTTGAGCGGATGCTGAACCGCCGCCAGCGCTACGACATCGACGTCCTCAAGCCGGAGAAGCAGGACGCCGGCGAACGCGTACACAACTGGAACGAGGTCTACCAGCCCTACACCATCGAGATGGCGGTGATCGAGGCGCAGCGCTGCCTGCTCTGCGAGCACGCGCCCTGCATGCAGGCCTGCCCGCTGCACAACGACATTCCCGGCGCCTTCTTCCTGCTGGGCGAAGGCGACGTGGTCGGCGCCGCGGAAAAATTCCTGGAAACTTCCAACATGCCCGACGTGTGCGGGCGCATCTGTCCGCAGGAGAAACTCTGCGAAGGCGCGTGCGTGGTGGCGGCGCATAAAGCGCCGGTGACGATCGGGAAGCTGGAAGCGTTTGTTGTGGACCACGTCAGGCAAAACTACGGATATCCGCCGCGCCAGCGCGCGCCGCGCAGCGGGATGTACGTTGCCGTGGTCGGCGCCGGGCCTGCCGGCCTGGCGGTCGCCGAAGAGCTTGCCGTGCGCGGGCACGACGTGGTGGTTTACGACGCCTGGCCGGTGCCGGGCGGACTGCTGCTCTACGGCATCCCGAATTTCAAGCTCGACAAGGAGATGGTCTTCGAAAAGCTGCGCTACCTCGAGGGCCTGGGAATCCGCTTCATCTGCGACTACCACGTTGGGCGCGACCATCCGGTGGAAGCGCTGCTGCACCCGCAGACGGGAATCGTGGGCGCACCCGAGCGCGGCTTCGACCTCATGTTCCTCGGCTACGGGGCGGTGAAGGGCGGCGAGATGAAGATCGAGGGCGAGCACCTGCGCCACGTTTACCAGGCCACCGAGTACCTGGTGCGCGGGAACCTGCCTCCCGAGTTTCTGCCGCCGTCGATGCGGAACGCCAGCGCGAATGGCAGCGGGGATTTCCGCCCGCATACCGGCGCCGTGACCATCGTGGTCGGCGGCGGCGATACCGGGATGGACTGCGTGCGCACCGCGCGCCGCCTGAATCCCGACGGCAAGGTGTACTGCCTCTACCGCCGCACCGAAGCCGAGATGCTGGGCCGCATGGAAGAGCGCATCCACGCGCGCGAGGAGGGCGTGATCTTCGAGTACCTCACGCTCCCGATTCGCTTCCTCGGCGACGAAGCGGGAGCGGTGAAGGCGGCCGAGTGCGTGCGCATGCAACTGGGCGAGCCCGACGCCAAGGGCCGGCGGTCGCCCGTGCCGATCGAGGGATCGAACTTCATCCTGCCGTGCGACACGGTGGCGCTGGCCATCGGCTACAACGTGGACACGGAAATCCCGGAGACCACGCCCGAGCTGAGGACCACGCCCTGGGGCTCGGTCATCGTGCAGAGCGAGGAGACGGGGCAGACCTCGCGCGAAGAGATTTACGCCGCCGGTGACGACGTGCGCGGCGCCGACCTGGTGGTGACGGCGCTGGCGGCAGCGCGCAAAGCGGCCGTGGCCATGGACAGGAGACTGGCGACGATGCTGGCGCGGCGCACGGCCTGAACGCGCAGGTCACTTTTCAAAATTCCCGGTTCAATTTCCGAAAAGCTGAATGACAAGTGCGCGGCGCCGCGACGGGCCGGCGTCCGTGCCGTCGCACGAGATTGTCTCGCCATGTGCAACCCTCGGGGGAGAAGCATGCATCTGGTGGTGGCATCGGGCACAGCAGGTCGTCGTCATACGACTTGTCCTGGCGCCTGAGCGCCCGGCGCTGCATCGCTTCCGCCGTTTCGTCTGGGCCCCTTGCTTTGCCACCAACACTTCACACCGGCGCACCGCTGAGCGGATGCGCCGGAGGCACGGAAAAACGCACATCCGGCGCCGAGGCCCTTGTGCGCCCTGGCGCCAAAGGAGAAGCAACGCTGATGAGCACATTCCCGTTTCCCCGCAACGCCGCACGGACAGGGAGGACCGCGGCAGCCGTTTTCCTTGTTCTGTTCGCATTCAGTTCGTTTGCCCAGACCGCGAAACTCGGCGGCGGACTGGACCAGCAACTCGCCTCCGCGTCCTCCACCGACAAGCTTGAAGTCATCGTCACTTTCCAGGGCGACACGATCAGCGATTCGCAGATGTCCGCGCTCAGGTCGCTGGGCATCAGCAACGGCGTGGCCATGCGCTCGCTGCCCATCGCGGGCGTGCTCGCCACGCCGGCGCAAATCCAGGCGCTGGCCCGGATGGCTGGCGTGCGCTCGCTGTGGGCCAACAAGAAGCTCACCTGGTTCAACTACGAAACCACGGCGGTGACCGGTGTGCAGAAGCTGCAAACCGACCCCGTCATGATTGCGCGCAATAACGGCTTGCCGTACCTGGGGACCGGAGTCGGAGTGGTGGTGAACGACACGGGCATCGACGGGACCAGCGCGGACCTGCAGTATCCGACGCACGTTGTGCAGAACGTCCAGGGCGCAACCAATCTTCACGCGGTCAACGACATGGCGCCCATCACCTATCTGGAGAACCAGCCTGACACCGACACCGCCGGCCACGGCACGCACGTGGCGGGAACGGTGGGCGGAAACGGCGCGCGCTCCGGGGGCAAATACGCCGGCGCGGCGCCCGGCGCGAAGATCGTGGGCTACGGGTCGGGACTGGTGATCTTCGTGCTCGACGGAGTGGGCGGATTTGACTACGCCGTCACCAACCAGGCGACCTACAACATTCGCGTCATCACGAACTCATTCGGGACCAGCGATCCCACGGTTGATCCGGACGATCCGCTGGTGGTCGCAACTTACAAGGCGTACAAGCGCGGCATCGCCGTAGTGTTCGCCGCCGGCAATGACGGTCCGGGACTCGACACGCTGAACCCCTACGCCAAGCTGCCCTGGGTGATCGGCGTGGCGGCGACCGACAAGCAGGGCCGCCTCACCGACTTCTCCTCGCGCGGCGTTGACGGCGACAAACAAACCATCGTCGAAGACGGTGAAACCTGGACCGTGCTGAACCAGCCCACCATCGGCGCTCCCGGGCGCTTCATCATCTCGGTGCGCGCCAGCGGGGAGACGAATTCGTTGATCGCCGGCGACGCCGGGCCGCAGGAAGACGCGAACCGCATCGAACCGGCGTACCTGCCCTTCTACACCGTGCTCACCGGCACCTCGCAGGCCACGCCGCACGTGGCAGGCGTCATTGCGCTGATGCTGCAGGCAAATCCGAAGCTGGGTCCGCTTGACGTGAAAAGCATTCTGCAGCAGACCGCGACCAACATTCCCGGGCGGGCGGCGTGGGAAGCAGGCGCGGGCATGGTGAACGCGTATGCGGCCGTGGACCGCGCCGCGGTCTCTACCCGCGGATACGGCAAGACGGTGAACGCGCTGCGCACCTTCAACAGCAACGTAGTAGCGACCACCACCAAATCGAATTTCACCGTTGACTACAACCCGGTCATCTCCCAGGCGCCGACCGGCAACAAATACACCTTCCAGGTGGGCGCCAACACCGAACAGCTGGCGGTGAACATACAGGCGCTCGGCGTGCAGAACGGCGTGCAGGACACGGGTAATCCCATTGACCTGTTCCTGATCGCGCCCGACGGCGCCGAGTATGAGTCCGCCGTCCCGGTGGCATTCACCGTCTTTACCGGACGTTCGGTGGTAGTGGATGCGCCGGCGCCGGGGACCTGGACCGTCTATCTGCGCGCGCTGGTTGGCGTGCAGGGCAACGACGTCTCCACGGTTCCTGAAACGGTGACCGGATCGATCTACACCATTACCGCCGGCGCGGTGACCGGGCTGAACGATATCGGCAAGAGCCCGGCGGCCAGCGCCATCAAGGTTGCCGTGTCGGAGCGGCTGGTGGACGGCGTGGGCGGCGGCAGCTTCCAGCCGAACAGCAACCTCGCCCGCATCGACATGGCCAACTACCTCACCATGGGCGCGGCGACGCGGCAGTTCCTGCCGGTTGACGGCACGCGCACGTTCGCCGACGTGACCGCGGCGCAGACCGAATTCGCCGAGTCGGCGGCGGTGAAGGGCGCGGCCCTGCGCGACATGTTCTTCAGCGCGCGCGGCGTGGAGCCGGCAACCAGCCCCGGCGTGTTCTCGCCCAAGGGCAACGTGAGCCGCGCGCAGCTCGCCTACTCGCTGGTGCAGAGCCTGGGCCTGGAGGGCCAGGCGCTGCAGCTCAACGGGCAGCAGGTGACGGTCGTCTACCAGGCGCAGCGCATTCCGATCGAGGACGCGGGCAGCATCCCTGCCGGCCTCGCCGGATACGTGCAACTGGCGCTCGACCTCAACCTGATGAACGCGTACTTCACCGTGACGCAGGGGCCGTTCGACCTGCAACCGGTGGTGCACGCCACCTTCAAGCCGCTCAACAACGTTACGCGCGCCGAGTACGCGGTGAGCGCGACGCGCTTGCTGGGGGTGTACAACACGGAGTAAAGCAGTTTGATTCCGAGCGAAGCGAGGGACCCCTGTTGCTCCCGGTAAGCACGGGTCAGGTAGGGGTCCCTCGTCGCTATGCTCCTCGGGATCTAAGAAAAACATCGGGCCACAAGTTACACTGCCACCGATGCCGGTTCCTTCCTCCCCGCCCACCAGGAAACAGCAGTGGCATGCCGTGACCGCCGGCTTTCTCGGCTGGACGCTAGACGCCTTCGACTTCTTCGTCGTCGTCTTCCTGGTGGACATTCTGGCCGCGCAGTTCCAGGTGACCAAGGCGGCGATCGTGTGGACGCTCACCGCCACGCTGGCAACGCGTCCCGTGGGGGCGCTCATCTTCGGCCTGCTCGCCGACCGCTACGGACGCCGCGTGCCGCTGATGGCGAACGTGGTCTTCTTCTCTCTGGTCGAGCTGCTTTGCGGGTTCGCGCCGAACTATGCGACGTTTTTCATCCTGCGCACGCTCTACGGCATCGGCATGGGCGGCGAGTGGGGCGTGGGCGCGTCGCTGGCGATGGAGATGGCGCCGCGCAAGTGGCGCGGCGTGCTCAGCGGCATTTTGCAGAGCGGGTATTCAATCGGAAATCTGCTGGCGGCGGTGGCGGCGCGCTTTGTGCTGCCCGCGCTGGGCTGGCGCGCCATGTTCTGGATCGGGGGACTGCCGGCGCTGCTGGCGCTCTACATCCGCTCGCAAGTGCCGGAGAGCGAGGCGTGGAAGCAGCACCGCGCGCCGTCAACCAGCGCGATCGTGAAAACGCTGGGCGCGCACTGGAAGAGCTTCGCCTACCTGGTGCTGCTGATGACCTTCATGATGTGTCTCTCGCACGGCACGCAGGACCTGTATCCCGACTTCCTCAAGAGCGAAGTGCGTGTGGCGCCGAAAACGGTTTCCGACATCGCCGTCCTCTACACCATCGGCGCGGTCGTCGGCGCGATCATCTTCGGACACCTCTCAGAGATCGTGGGCCGCCGCCGCAGCATGATGCTGGCGCTCTGCCTCTGCCTTGCGGTCATGCCACTCTGGGCATTCGGCAACTCGACGCCGCGGGTTGCGGCCGGCTCGTTTCTGATGCAGGCGGGCGTGCAGGGCGCCTGGGGCATCATCCCGGCGCACCTGAACGAACTGGCGCCCGACGCCGCGCGCGGCCTGGCGCCGGGACTCGCGTACCAGATGGGCATCCTGGTCGCGGCGCCGACGAACACGATCGAGTACGCCCTGCGCGACCATCTCGGCTACCGCGGGGCGCTGGCGACCTTCGAGCTGGTCACCATCTCGATGATCGCGCTCATCCTCGCCTTCGGCGCCGAGCGCAAGGGCCGGAAGTTCGTGGATGAGCCGGGGGAGTTTGCGGTGGTGCGCGAAGAGTGATTGAACCGCGCCGAGACGCGGAGAAAACCGAAGAGCTTTCACACAATGGAGACAAGCAGGCTCAAAGGGCGCGGTTGCCCAGCAGGGGTTCCGCGCACGCCGACCTTCGTGTGACCATCGTGTCCTTCGTGTGAACGGTTTTGACTTTGCTACACTCCTCGACTGACCTGAGGTGACTGATGCGCATACTCGCCTCTCTGTTGCTGGTGGCGTCGGTCGCGCTCGCCCAGAACGTGCAGCGCGAAGGCGGGCTGGGCGCGGGCGTGCCGCGTCCGGTGAAGCTGGCGCCGGCGCCGGCCGGCACGGTGGTGCTCGAATGCGGCGCGCTGTGGGACGGCGAGAGCGACGGCGTGCGGCAGAATGTGCGCGTCGTCATTGAAGGAGAGCGGATCAAGGAAGTGGGCGCCGCGGCGGCAGCGCCGGCCGGCGCGCAAGTCATCAGACTCGCGAACCAAACCTGCCTTCCCGGCCTGATTGACACGCACACGCACACATTTCTCCAGGGCGACCGCATCCCCGGCCAGTACGACGCGCAGTTGCTGAAGCAGTCGGTGGCGTTTCGCGCGCTGGAAGCGGCGGCCGCGGCGCGCGCGTCGCTCGACTGGGGATTCACTACCATCCGCGACCTGGAAACGGAGGGCGCGGGCTACGCCGACGCCGATCTGCGCGACGCGATTCGCCAGGGCATCATTCCCGGCCCGCGCATGCAGGTGGCCACGCGCGCCATGGACGTGACCGGCGCCTATCCGCTGGCGCCGGCGTATGCGTGGGACGTGCGCGTGCCCATCGGCGTGCAAACGGTCGACGGTCCCGAGGGCGGCCGCGTCGCGGTGCGCGAGCAGCTCTCGCACGGCGCCGACTGGATCAAGGTGTACGCCGACCGCGGGGGAAGAATCAACGACCAGGGCGTGATCGAAGACATTCCCACCTTCACGCTCGACGAACTCCGCGCCATCGTGGACGAAACCCATCGGCAGCGGCATCGCGTGGCGGCGCACGCCACCGGCATCAACGGCGTGCACAACGCCGTCACCGCCGGCGTGGACACCATCGAGCACGGCAACTACATCGCGCCGGAAGACTTACAGACCATGGCGGCCAAGGGCATCTATCTGGTCCCGACGCTCTACGTCGCGCAGTACGACGCGGAACTCAAGGCCGGCCCGGGCGGCACGCCGGTGGAAACGCAAGGCCAGCGCGTGCACGGCGATACGTTTTCCCGGGCGCTGCGGGCGGGGGTCAAAATCGCCTTCGGCACCGACGTGGGCGCGTTCGAGTGGGACATCTCGCCCGCGCGCGAATTTCCGCTCATGGTCAAGTACGGCATGTCGCCGCTGCAGGCGCTGCGGTCCGCAACCACCGTCGCCGCCGAGCTGATGCAGATGCAGGGCGACATTGGCACGCTTGAAGCGGGGAAATTTGCCGACGTGATCGCCGTGCCGGGCAATCCGCTAGCGGATGTCAACCTGCTGGAGAAAACGGCGTTCGTGATGAAAGGCGGCCGGGTGTACAAGCGGCCATGAGCGCCGCGCGGATTTCCTAACGCACGGCATTCACCCTTATTGCGCAATTTCTTGCACTCGCACCCGGTGCAAAAACGGGCAAATGCTTTGAATTCAGCTGCTTTGCCTTTTGGCGCAATGGCATTGGGCATGCGCGAAGTGAGGGCAGACTCCCAGGACACGCGAGGGCCCGATGTATTCGATGCTTGCGATCACGTCGCATCCAGTGGCGATAGCCGCCACCGTTACCGCAATCCTGCTGGGCACGGTCATGCTGCTGGCGCGGCGGCTCATGGCAACCGAAGGGGTGGTTGCGCGGCGCGACGGTCAGCCGCGGTAGTTCAGGCCGCGCTCGGCTTCGGGCGGCGGCGTTGCCTGCGCGCTTCCGACTCGGCCCTGATCTTCTCGTAGCGCTCCGCCAGCTGCCCTAACTCTTCGTCCGACAGGTTCTCGATATCGATCAATTCATTGTGCGCGTGGCGGATCGAGCGTATGACCTCGTCCAGCTTGAGGTGGAGCGCGCGCGAGTCGCGGTTCTGCGTGTTTTGAATGACGAAAACCATGAGGAAGGTGACGATCGTCGTGCCGGTGTTGATCACCAGCTGCCAGGTGTCGGAGTAGCGGAAGCGCGGCCCCAGGAAGGCCCACACCGTCACCACGGCGGAGGCCAGCACGAACATCCAGGGCGTCCCCGCCACATGCGCTACCCAGCGCGCAAAGTGGGCGAAAACCGCGCCGAACGCCGAACCGCCACTCCCCGGTTTCTGCTGCTCTCTGGGATTCTGTGCCATGACTGCGCTTTGTAAGATGCACTCCGGCGTGCCTGTGGGCTGGGCACGCGCTGGATTTGCAGGCGGTAGCGACGGGCGCCCTGGCCCGTCGCCCTCGACCACGGCGTAACGGGTGGGCGCGAACCACGCGGGGCGAACGCCCTCGTCCGCGCCAGCGCCGGCACAGTTCCCGGCTGTGAGGAAACGGAGATCGCCGGCGACCGCGTCCATCTCTGGCTTGTCGCCGCCCAATGTGATACAGAGAAGATGGCAGGCAAAGCAAAAGCGAAAGGGTGACTTTGGGACCGGTTTGGGTGATTGCGCTGTTGGGGTTTCTGGCCGGCGCCGTACTCGGCTGGCTGGCGCGCGCCGCCACGACGAAGCCGCCCGCCGCGGGGGGCGCGTCTGACGCCGTGGCCCTGGAGCTGCGCGCGCAGATCGCCGCCGCAAGGGCCGAGACGGAGCAGGCGCGGCGTGCCCAGGTCGAGTCCGAGCGCGGACGCGCCGCCGCCGAAGCGCGCGCCGCCGAGATCGAGCGCAGCGTCGCCGAGCAGCGCGCCCAGCTGGAGGCCGCGCGCGAGCGGCTGGCGGAGACGTTCAAGTCGCTGGCGTCGGAAGCGCTCTCGCGCAACAACGCCGACTTCCTCACCCTGGCCGAGCAGAAATTTGGCGCGCTCAAGCAGTCGGCCGTCACGGACTTGCAGGCGCGGCAACTGGCCATCGAGCAGCTCGTCAAGCCGATCGCTGAGTCGCTTACGAGTTACCAGAAAGAAGCGCGCGAGCTGGAGCAGCAGCGCGTCCGCGAGCTGAGCGCCGTGGGCGAGCAGTTGCGCTCCGTCGCGCAAGCGCAGAACACACTGCAGCAGGAGACATCGCGGCTGGTCAACGCGCTGCGCTCGCCGCAGGTGCGTGGGCGCTGGGGCGAAGTGCAGTTGCGCCGCGCCGCCGAACTGGCCGGCATGGCGGCGCACTGCGACTTCATCGAGCAGGTGACGGTGACCAGCGAAGACGGACGCCTGCGTCCCGACATGATCGTCAAGCTGCCTGCCGGCCGCGAGGTGGTGGTGGACTCCAAGGTCCCGCTCTCGGGGTTCCTTGAGGCGCTCGAAGCCGCAACCGACGCCGAGCGCGAGGCCGCCATCACCAAACACGCCAAACAGCTCCGCACGCACGTGGACAAGCTGGCGTCCAAGCAATACTGGGAGCAGTTCGAGAAGGCGCCCGACCTGGCCGTGCTGTTCATCCCCAACGACTCGTTCTACGCTGCGGCGGTCCAGCGCGATCCCGACGTGATCGAGTACGCGCTGGCTAATCGCGTGATCATTGCTACGCCCAGCACATTCGTTGGGTTCCTTCGCTCTGTCGAGTATGGCTGGCGGCAGGAGCAAATCGCCGAGTCGGCCCAGAAGGTGTCGGAACTCGGCCGCAAGCTTTACGAACGGATCGTGATTTTCTTGAAGCACCTGGACAAGGTAGGTGACAGCCTGCACCAGACGGTGAAACACTACAACGCTTCCGTCGCCTCGCTGCAAACACGTCTTGTGCCGCTGGCCGAGCGCTTCGACGAGCTCGGCGCCGCCACCCAGGAGCCGCTGCCGGAAATCGAGCAGATCACCGAGGAGCCGCGCACGGTGAAGCAGAAGGCGCTGCCGGGGATGGAAGAGACGAGGGGAGCCGGGGCGGGAGAGTAGGGTTTCGGTGAGCGCTGGAGCGCCGGGTGCCGCACTCTTCGCGGAGCGTCTTCGCTCCGCGAAGGGTGGGCGCCGCTCCTTCCGCCTTGCATACCCGGGCGAGCGCAAACCCGTCTAATCTGCTGTCAAGCCCCCATTGAAGCCACTTCTGCCGCAACCCACTCCAAACACTCACACTAAATTCTTACCGCGCCTTCCCATTCTTCCCACCCAAACTGCTACCCTGGAAGCAGGCCCGCGCACACGTGCGGGTCTTGTTCTTTGACAATCTCGCCCCGCTAACTCCTTTAGGCAACGGATCTTACGTGTAAGTCCTTTGGATGAACGGATCACCAACGGATCCCCTTCGCTAACCTGAAGATTCCATTAGAAGCGAGGGGGAGGGGTATATGTGCGTCAGGGCGCAACCGCCGACTTCCGCTGCCGCGCCTGCACGATGCCCGCCGCGTACATCGCCGCCAGCGCGAAGAAGCACCAGTGCGCGACGCTGAGAAAGCGCCGCTGCATCTCGCCGATCGGCCAGCCGTAGTACTGGGTGAGCTGCATCAGGTCGCTCGGGCCGCGCTCGGCGTCTTCCAGCCACTCGGCGATTTTTTCGAAGCCGCCGGACCAGGTGGCGTAGGCGTCCATGAAGGCGATGGCGCCGAACACCAGCAGGACCCATCGCAACTGGCGGCGGACCATGGCGCTCTCCGGACGCGCGTAGAAGGTTGCCATCAGGATGGTGGAGACGAAGAACGATCCGGCGTCGCCGCCGAAGGTGATGAGGCCCTGGGCGCGATAGTCGGTGCGCGTACCGCCGAGCAGCAACAGGACGAGCGCGGCTGCGGTCGTCGCGACCCAGAACCAGCGTTTGCGCTGCCAGGCAACGTACCCGCCGAAAGCGAGTCCGGCCGCCAGCAGCAGGCTGAGGCCGCGCTGGCGCCCGGGAAAAATGATGGTGAACCACGCGGTGGGAATCGCGACGTAGCCGCACAGCCAGGCGGTGATGGCGTGGCCGCTTTCATGCGTCCACATGCGCAGGAAGCCGGCGAGCATCGGCATGGCGCTGGCGGTGAGCCATCCGAGGAGCAGCGCGCCGGGCAAAGCGAAGACGCGGCAGGTCAGTTCATGCCGGGCCTTTTTCTGGATCTCGGCAAGTTCATCCGCGCTCAGCGGCGGTTCCGGTCGCTCCAGGGCCACAGCCGGCGCCGCGCCGGCACCCGAAGGCGCCGCAGCCGCTGCTGCCGCCGTGGCAGCGTACCTGGAGAAGACGATTCCGCAGCGCAGGCAGGTGTCGGCAGGTTGCAGCGGATGATCGAAGTGGCACTTGGGACATTCCATGCCGTGCGCGGACACTATCCCACGGTCATTCGGTCTTCAAGTGTGAAGCGGGAGACGTCCCTCGGGCGAGGAGCTACTTCTTGGACTTCTTCCTGCCGCTCTTGCCGCCGCCTTCTGCTTTTTCCGCGGCGCTGAGCGCGGTCTGCACCACGTACTGCATGTCGGCGACCGGCGCCGGCTTGCCGGTCCAGATTTCGAATTGCCGCGCGCCCTGCTGGGTGAACATCTCGGCGCCGGAGATGACCTGCACGCCCTTGCTGCGGGCCAGCTTCATCAGCCTGGTTTCCATCGGCACGTACACCATGTCGAGCAGGTAGCGGCAGCGGATTTCGTTTTCCTTCAGCGGCGACGTTTTCGGGCTGCCCATGCCGACCGGCGTGGCGTTGATGATCACGTCGAACTGGAGCTTCTTCAGATCGCTGCGCTTGATGACCTTCGCTCTTGCCTTGCGGGCCAGCTTCCGCGCGACAGACGTGGTGCGGTTCAGGATGCTGACTTCGGCGCCGCGCTCCTTTAGTCCGAAGACGGCCGCGCGGGCCGCTCCGCCTGCGCCCAGAACCAGCACTCGGGCGCCGGGAATGTTGATGCGCTGCTCCAGCGGGCGCAGCACGCCGGCAATGTCGGTGTTGAAGCCGTAGAGCTTGCCGTCGTGGGCGCGCACCACGGTGTTGCAGGCGCCGACCTTGGAGGTGAGCGAGTCGGTGTTGTCGAGGTACTCGAGGACCTCTTCCTTATACGGCATGGTAATGCTCACGCCGTGAATGGGAATTTGCCGGATGCACTGCACCAGGTCGTCGAGCTCTTTGGCATGCAGCGCGAGATAAACGGCGTTGACGTTTTCGCGACGGAACGCCGCGTTCATCATGAGCGGCGAGAGGGAGTGCTCCACCGGATCGCCGGCGACGCCGTAAACTTTGGTGGCCGCGTCCACCTGGTCGATGCGGAAAACGTCACGCAGCGCGCGCGCGGTGATCTGGCCCGGCGCCGTTTCTTCGCCTTCGCCGAGCGCCGCGAAGGTGAACACGCTGCCGGCGCGCACGCCGAGCACGCGGCTGATGGTGCCCTGCTCGCCCATGCACAGCCCGACCATCGAGTGGTGTGCGCTCTGCTCCTCGAGGAACTTCATCATGGTGACGTTGTCCTGGAGGTTCGTCGCTGTGGTTACTATCTTGTAAAAGTCGGCGGGGAAGGCGCGCATCTTGCGGAAGGTCTCATCCAATTTCCGGGTGGCCCTAAAGTCGTGGAAGGAGAGGACGACCGCCGCTTTTGAGCGTAAACGATTGAAATCAGTAAGTTTAATGGACGAGGCGCTCTGCAGCTCGAGGTCCACCAACTGGCAGCCGGATTCGCCGGCCTTTACCAGGATGTCAATCTGCGCTTCCAGCGATCCCCGGAAGCGGCCGCCATTGGCCGCCCGGCGGCAGGTGCCGATGGCCACCACGTCGGAGCGAGACTGGAGCAAGCGGCGGATGGTCGCCAAGCCGGAGGCGGGCTGCTTGAGGTAGTCTAACCTGAACTCCAGCAAGGGGTTCTCGCGGGCCACCGCCTCGGCCTTCTCGACCATCTCGGCGGCGCTAGCGCCCACAATGGCGATGCAGACGCGCGGCAGACGCAGGGGGAGGATTCGGTTTGTGGGGCTCGCTGCCATGTTCTGTGGAAAAAATCCCGGGGCGCGCCATCTTACAGGTTGCACCACTTTGTATGCAACAGCAGACCCAGGAGTTTCCGGCGGTCATAGCGGCCCCGCGGTTCGCCTGTCCTTCGCCAACGCGGGGCGAGAGGAGGCTCCCGTACCCTTCTGGACAACAGCCCGCAGCTTGATTCCGGGTGCTCTGTTTGCTAGCGTTCAGCCCACCCTTTGCGCCGCCAGGGCAGGGCGGTGTGTGCAAGGTCTCACGGGAGGCGCAGCACCTTAGAGATTTGGCCTTCCGAGTCGGCATCTTACATGCTAGGTGAGTTGCCGGTGCTGGTCCGCAAACGTGGCAAATGGGCCCCGGCAAGCGGCGCGGGGAAGGCCCCCGGCGCCTGGAGGCGTTATGAAAAAGTTGCTGGCAGTGATGCTGTTGTGGGCGGTGGCGTGCTATGCGCAGGAGCAGCGCCCGCCTGACCAGCCCGGAGCGCCCGCCAAGCAGGCGGCCACCACCAACCTGGTGGAGAAAGTGCAGGCGCCCACCTATTCCGACATTTATTGCGCCGGGTTCGTAACCAGCTCGCTGCCGACGACGAACTACATCGCCGGCGGATGGCGGTCTCCTGAGCAGTCACGCTTTGCCGATCGCGACCTGGTGTACCTGGCGGGCGGCGGACTGCAGGACGGCGCGCAATACAGCGTGGTGCGCGAACTGAAGGACCCGAACCATTCCGAAGCCTATCGCGGACAGCGCGGCATGATCTCAGGTCTGGGCGCCGCTTACGCCGAACTGGGTCGCGTCCGCGTGTTGCGGCAGGCGGGCAACGTGCACGTGGGCGTGGTGGAATTCAGCTGCGACAGCATGGTCCCGGGGGACATCCTGGTGCCATGGAGCGAGCGCCCCAAACTCACGCTGAAGAGTTCGGCGGCCTTCGATCGCTTCGCGGCGCCGAACGGCAAGCTGACGGCGCGCATCGTGATGGCCAAGGATTTTGACTGGATCGTGGCCACCGGACAGAAGGTCTATCTGAACGCGGGCTCGGAGCAGGGCGTGAAGGCGGGCGATTACTTCCGCGCCGTGCGCACCTACTCGGCCGAGTCGCGCGACACATTGGATTCGCTGACCCACAAGGCGAGCATCGCCGAAGACACGCAAAAGAACCCGGCCTCGATGGGCGCTTACGGGGGCGCGCTGAAGATCAACCCCGCCGACTATCCGCGCAAGTCGATCGGCGAAATGATCGTGCTCAACACGACGCCGAAAACATCGACGGCGATGATCACCTTCGCGCTGGAAGAGATGCGCGTGGGCGACGTGGTGGAGATGGAAGAGCCGCCGCCGCCGGCGCCAGCGGCGGCCGCGCCGCCGCCGCAGGGTCCGCAGATTGCGTGCAGCGCCTCGCCCGCCAGTGTCCGGGTGGGCGACAGCGCTACCGTGAATTGTGAAGCGATGAGCCCGGACAACCGTCCGGTGACCATCGCCTACGCCGCGGACCGCGGGCGCGTGTCGGGCGCCGGCGCGCGCGCCACGCTCAACACGCAGAGCATCGAACCGGGTCCGGTGACCATCACCGCCACCACGACTGACGATCGCAACATGAGCGCCAGCGCCACCGCGATGGTTTCCGTGGAAGCGCCGCCGCCGCCGCCCAGCCCGAGCAAGGCGGCCGACGTGATGTTCAAGCCCAACGGGGCCTACGTCGATAACCGCGCCAAGGCCGTGCTCGACGACATCGCGCTGCGCCTGCAGCGCGAGTCGGATTCGCGTGCCACCGTGGTGGGCATGGGCCACCTTACCTCGCCGGCGGGCAACCGCGTGGCGATGGCACGCGCCGAGAACGTGCGGACGTACCTGACGCGCGACAAGGGCATCGACCCGCAGCGCATTACGACGAAGACGGGCGACAACGGCGACAAGGCTGAAGTCTGGCTGGTGCCCGCCGGCGCGCAAATGCCGTAACGGCAGTTGTCAGTTGCCGGTTTGGCGCAATTGGGTTGGGTCGGTTCTGGCCTTGGTCGCGCTGTACTGGCGTTGGTTGCCGCGCACCAAGCTGCGCAGGCAGAGTGACGCTGCCAACGTTCGACTTGGCAAACAACTGGCAACCGCCAACTGCCTTTACGCCGCGGGGGCCAGCGAGCGGTGCGCGGCCTGCTGGATGAAGCGCTTCATCACGGTGGCCCACATCACCTTCTTGCGCACGGCGCTTTCCTTTACGGTGCGTCCCTGGGCGAACATGGCCAGCAGCGCTTTCATGCGCAGGACGCGCAGGACGCCCTGCTCGCCTGCGGTTATGCCGTAGCCTTCGGCGAACTCTTCCAGCACGCCCGACGTGATGTTCCGGTTGCAGAAGGGATACTTCTCCAGCGCCTCCACCGACGCGAGGAACTGCGCCACGTCGTGGAAGCTCACGCCGCGCTGGGTCATGCGTGCGTAGTCGGCCATGCCGATACCGTTTTCGCCGATCAGGACGTTCAGCGGCGTGAAGTCGTTGAGCACGGCCGAGCAGGGCAGCGACTTGCGCGCGCGCGACAGAATGTTGCGCGCCCCGGTGAGGATGGTGCGGATGGCAGCATCGTCGAGTCCCTCGGACCGGCAGTTCGCGCACAGCTCTTCCAGGTCGTTCATCAGGCGGTTGCCGTCGAAGGGCGCCGCCGACTCGGCGGTCGCCTTATGGAAACAGCGCAGCCACTCGCCGGCCTTGCGGGCGGCGAGGCGGAGCGCGTCGTGGTTGCCGTTCCCGGGCAACAGCGCGGCCTTCATGATGAGCGATTGCAGCGGCAGGCCCGCGATCTTTTCTGCGACCACAGCGCCCAGGTCCACAAAATCGCCCAGCGGACGGGGCACGCCGCTCAAGCCGCGCTTCTGGAAGACCCGGTAGGCATGCTCCAGGTTCTGCTCCTCGATGCGCGCCAGCGCGCGCGCGCCCTGGGCGCCGCACTTCGAGGGACGGTAAACCTTGGCGGCCACGCGCTCACCGCCGTCGGCGAAGTCCGCGACGATGTCGTAAATGTAGTGGTCGGTTTTGGGCGTGTGCCCGACCACGCGAATGTTGCGCAGCTCTGGGCGCCCGGGATAGTTGCTCGCCGCTGTAGCGCGCAACTGCGCGATGATCTGGTCGACTACGTTCTCCGCCATCATGGCTCCGACTGGAAAGGGTGCGAACGCGCGAACGCGGAATGCGTCCAAAACGGATTCAAGCAGTTTCCCTGCCAGCGATTGAGAGCGGGGGCAGGCGCTATCTGATTGAAAACACGTAGAAAACAAGTCTAAGGAGAACCTGCGCGAACCGGCAGGGATGGGATTGAGAACCACGGTGCCCACATTAGGAGCACCGGGTACCGAGTGACGAGCACCGAGAGACGAGCGGGAGAAGCGGACAAAGAGGCGAGTAGAGAGCAGCGTGGCGGCTAGTAGAAAAGATACTTCCGCCACTTCGAGTCGGAGCGGCCCATCATTCGGATGATGTGCCGGCTGGTGTGCAGGTTGAACGAGCGCGGCTCGCGCAACAGCTTCAAGCCGGCTTCGGCGACGAGCTGGTTTCCCTTCTGCCGGTTGCAGGGATGGCAGCAAGCCACCAGGTTCTCCCAGGTGGAGAGGCCGCCGCGGGAGCGCGGTATCACGTGGTCGAGCGTGAGTTCGCTCGAGGGCATGACGGCGCCGCAGTACTGGCAGGTGTTGCGGTCGCGCAGCAGGATGTTCTTGCGGGAGAGCGCGCGCGTCTGGTGGGGGATTCGGCGATATTCGAGCAGACGGATCACCGAGGGCACGCGCATGGCGATGCGCGCCGCGTGCAGGTAGTGTCCGTTCTCCTCCTCGGTCATGGCCACGCCTTTGAGCACCAGCACGATGGCGCGGCGCGCGGCGCACACATTGATGGGCTCATAGCTGGCGTTCAGCACCAGCACCGGGGCGTGCATTACCCCGAGCGGACGCGGAGCCAGCGGCACGGCGTCTGCGACGTGATGATGATGCGAACCCGAATTGCCCGAGCGGCCCGACATGACGGTTGGATGGTGCTACGCGTGCGCGGCGCGAGCTTTAACCTCCGATGAAATTTCGCCGGACTCGATCTCCTGCGGAAGCGCCATGCGCGTTACCTCGGGCTTGAGGGCGCGCGCCACGGTAGCGACCAGCACGCGCCCGGCGCCGGCGCGGCGGAGCACGCGGGCACATTCGCCGGCGGTCGCGCCGGTGGTCATGACGTCGTCCACCAGCAGGACGTCGCGTCCCGGAATGGCGCCGGAGGCGCCGCTGTTCACAACGAAAGCCCCGCGCAGGTTGGCGCGCCGCTGATGCCGCGTGAGGCCGGTCTGCGACTGGGTGGCGCGCGTGCGCGCCAGGGTGCAGGGAGCGAAGTCCAGGCCGCGTCCGGCGGTCCGGAGGATGCGGGATGCGGCGCGGGCGATCAACTCCGCCTGGTTGAATCCGCGCTGCCGCTGTTTGCCGGCGTGCAAGGGGACCACGACGAGTAGCGGCGGCTGCTTGCCGAAATCGGCGGCCAGCGTCTGGATGACTTCCGCCAGCATGCGGCCGAGCACGTCGGCGGCGGGACGCACGCCGTCGTACTTGAGCAGCTGAATCAGCTCGCGCAGTCCGCCGGTGTACTCGGCGTAGGCGGCGGCGCGCGCGAAGGGCGGCTCCAGGCGGCGGCAGAGGCCGCAAATCAGGCCGGCGCCATCGCCACCATGGAGAAGCTGGGCGTGGAAGAGGCGCTCGCCGCAGATCTCGCAAGTCGGGACATTCAGCCGCTGCATGCCCGCCAGGCAGGCGCCGCATACCGGGAGCCGCGAAATGGTCGTCAGGGGGGCGCCGCACAGGCGGCAATCGGAGGGGAACAGCGCGCTGAACAGGCCGTTGGCGGCGGTGTTGAAGGCCGCACCAAAGCCGCTGGGTCTTCGGGGCCCTGGCAGGGAGCGGGTTGGGTCCGTGCTACTGCTGAAGACGACCCTCCATCGCCGAGCGCGATACCGCAAGCGCAAAGCTGACTGGGAGCTTTGCTAAGTATACCAGCGTTGCGCAAGGGGCGCGTCCCCTCGGAACTCGCCACTCGGCACTCTCATGTGCTACCTTGCGCGGGTTTGCCCCCGAAGGAGGAGTGCGCCCCATGGCCGAAGCGCCATTGCCGCAGCAGAGCCGATTTCAGCCCTACATTCCGCCCGAGATGGCGCCCGCCGAGTTCACGGTGCGGGCGGTCCTGCTGGGGTCGTTCTTCGGGATCGTGTTCGGCGCGGTCACGGTTTACGTCGGCCTGCGCGCCGGCCTGACCGTGGCCGCCTCGATTCCCATCGCGGTCCTTTCCATTTCGCTGCTGCGCGCCTTCGGCAAGGCCACGATCCTGGAAAACAACATTGTGCAGACGACCGGTTCGGCGGGCGAGTCGGTGGCCGGCGGCGTCATCTTCACGCTGCCCGCGCTCATCTTCCTGGGATTTCCGCTGGAGTACTCGCGCATCTTCCTGCTCGCGCTGATCGGCGGATGGCTCGGCGTCTTCTTCATGATCCCGCTGCGGCGGCAACTGATCGTGAAGGAGCACGGCAACCTGCTGTATCCGGAAGGCACGGCCTGCGGCGACGTGCTCATCGCCGGCGACCGCGGCGGATCGTTTGCCGGCAGGGTCTTCATGGGACTGGGGCTCGGCGGGCTCTACACCGCCTTCCAGAACGAAAACCTGTTCGGCCTGTGGCCGAGCACGCCTGACTTCCAGCCTTCGGGATATCCGGGCAGCGCCATTCGCGCCAACACCACGACCGAATATCTGGGCGTGGGATACATCATCGGGCCGCGCATCGCGGGGGTGATTTTTGCCGGCGGCGTCTTCGCGTGGCTGGTGGTGATGCCGGCCATCAAGTTCTTCGGCTCGTCGCTGACGGCGCCGCTGTATCCGGCGCAGAAGCTGATTTCGCAGATGTCGGTGGATGAGATTTACCGCGCCTACATTCGCCCCATGGGCGCGGGCGCGGTGGCCGCCGCCGGGCTGATCACGCTGCTCAAGACGGTTCCCACCATTGTTGGCGCGCTGCGCGCCGGGGCGGGTGACCTGAAAAAGGGCGCGGCGGCGATTGCCGGCACCAAGCGCACCGAACTCGACATGAGCATGAAGATCGCGCTCGGCGGCACGGCGCTGGTGCTGGTGATGATGGTGCTGATGCTGATGTTCAAGCCAGTGCCGGGCACGCACACGTCGCTCACCGCCGACGTGCTCGCCGCGGTGTTCGTTGTCGTGTTCGGATTCCTGTTCGTGACGGTTTCCTCGCGCATCGCAGGGCTGATCGGCACCTCGTCGAATCCGATCTCCGGTATGGCCATCGCGACCATGATGGCAACGTCGGTCATGTTCCTGCTCGCCGACTGGAAGACGAACGCGTACAAGGCGCTGGTGATTTCGATTGGCGGCGTGGTTTGCATCGCTTCGGCCAACGCCGGCAACACCTCGCAGGACCTGAAGACCGGCTTTCTGGTGGGCGCGACGCCCAAGCGCCAGCAGCAGGCGCTGCTCATCGGCGTGCTGGTGTCGGTTTTCGCCATCGGGCTCACGCTCAACGCGATGAACCGCGGGCTGGAGCAGATACGCGCCATCCCGCCAATCAAAGTTGATACCACCCAGTTGGAAGAGGGCGTGCGCGTGGTTGAGCCGAACAACAACCCGCTGCTCGGGCGCAACGAAATCCGCATTGTCGACGACAAGGGCAACAGCATCGGCCAGGAAGATCCGAAGAGGTACCAGCTCATTACCGCGCTGGGCGCGCAGCACCTGGCCAACGGGCAGTATCTCTACAATCCGCAGACCGGCAGCATCGAGCGCCAGTGGATACAGGGGATCGGCAGCGACAAAGCGGCGGCCCCGCAGGCGAACCTGATGGCGACCGTCGTCAACGGCATCATCGATCATCGGCTGCCGTGGAACCTGGTGCTGATCGGGGTGTTCATTGTGATCGCGGTCGAACTGCTCGGCATACGCTCGCTCTCGTTCGCCGTCGGGTTCTATCTTTCGATCGCGACAACGCTTGCCATCTTCTGCGGCGGCGTGGTGCGCTGGCTGGTGGACCGGGCGGCGCAGCGAGCCGGTGAAAGGGCCGACGAGAGCGAGGTCAGCCCCGGCTCGCTCTACGCGTCTGGATTGATCGCGGCCGGCGGCGTGATGGGGCTGCTGGGCATCGTGGTGAAGCTGCTGGAAAACCAGGGCACGCTGAAGGAGGGCGTGCTGCTGCTGGGGCCGCGCTTTCCGGCAATCGGCGGCAGCAACCTCATCGCGGTGGTCGCGTTCGGCGCGCTGGGGGCGTCGCTGTATTACTTCGCGCGCAGGCCGATCAACAGCGGCGAGAAGAAGTAGTGCATGACGCGGGAAGACATTGATCTGCTGTTCGAATACGACCGCTGGGCGAACCAGCGCGCCTTGCAGGCGGCGGCGCTGACCGCTGCGCAATCCACTCGCGACCTGGGCGGCGCCCTTCGCGATGTTCACGTTTTCCTGAGCGAAGGGCGCGCAGGAGCGGGCCCGGCCAGCCGTGGCTGACATCGCGCAGAACGTGGCCGCCGTCCGCGAGCGGATTGCGGCGGCCGCGCGGCGGGCCGGCCGCGATCCGGGCTCCATCGCGCTCATGGCCGTCACCAAGACGGTCGAGCCGCGCCGCATTCGCGAAGCGCACGCCGCGGGCATCCGGCTGTTCGGCGAAAACCGGGTGCAGGAGTTTGGCGAGAAGATCAACCTGCTGCGCGACCTCGAGGGCTCGAGCTTCCACCTGATCGGGCATCTGCAAACCAACAAGGCGGCGCGCGCGGCGGAGATTTTCTCCGCCGTCGATTCTCTCGATTCACTCCGCCTCGCCGAAAAACTGAACCAGGCGGGCGCCAAACTGAAGCGCCGGCTCGACGTGCTGATCGAGGTGAACGTGGGCGGCGAGGCCGCCAAGAGCGGCGTGCCGCCTGATTCGGCGGAGCTTGAAGCGCTGCTGAGCGCGGCGGCAAGGCTCGAATCGCTGCGATTCAGCGGCCTGATGACCGTGCCGCCATTCACTGCCGACCCGGAGCAGGCGCGTCCGCACTTTCGGCGGCTGCGCGAATTGCGCGACGCGATGGCAACGCGTGTGCCGCCGGGCGTGCAGTTGCGCGAGCTTTCGATGGGCATGTCGCACGATTTCGAGGTCGCCATCGAAGAAGGCGCGACGTGCGTGCGCGTGGGAACGGCGATTTTCGGCGCGCGGCTACAACGGTGATCAACCGCGGAGGCGCGGAGAACCAACAAAGCCAACCACAAAAGGACACGAAGGTTGCGCGAAGGGCACAAAGCAAGCGAGCGCAGATTGAACTAAGTCGCCCCGCGCAGCGGTCAGGACATGATTTCCATCCGCGATACATCCGCCGGCGCAACTTTCAGCGTGAAGCTTCATCCGCGCGCGAAGAAGGATGCGGTCACCGGCGCGGTCGGGGGCGCGCTCAAGATTTCGCTCACCGCGCCGCCCGTCGAGGGCCGGGCGAACCAGGCGCTGGCCGCCTTTCTTGCCGATTTGTTGAGCGTGCCGAAGTCGTCGGTTACGATAGCCGCCGGCCAGAGGGGACGCGCCAAAGTGGTTCGCGTGGCGGGCGTGAGCGCGCAGTTTGTGCGTCAGGTCTTGGCCAGTGGCGAGTAGCCAGCAGCCAGGAGCGGTTTTCATTTGAGCGTCGCGCAGCGATTCCGCGAAATCCGCGAGGGTTTTGAGACACCGTTCTGGGTGGCGAACGTCACCGAGATTTTCGAGCGGCTGTCGTATTACGCCGTTTTCGCGATGCTGGTGCGCTACCTGAACGAGGCGCTCCAGTTTCCAATTGAAACGGCGGCGCAGCTGGGCGGATGGTTCGGCACCGGGGTGTGGATCATGGCCCTTTTCGGCGGCGCTTTGGCCGACCGCATCGGCTTTCGCCGCGCGCTCTCGCTGGCGTACTTCATCCTCACCATCGCGTACTTCCTGGTTGGCTCGATTGCGGCGCCATGGTTAGCGCCAGTGCGCAACGTGGTCCCGCTCGGGCTACTCGCGGGCATGATTCTGTTCCTGCCGGCGCTGGGCGTTGCGCTGGTGAAGCCCAGCGTTGTCGGTACCGTCGCGCGCGCGTCAAAGCCGAGCGTTCGTTCGATTGGGTATTCGATCTACTACACGATGGTGAACATCGGCTCTACGCTGGGGCCGCTGCTGGCCGGCTGGGGACAGGACCATCTGCGGCCGGAGAGCATCTTTCGCGTCGCGGCGGGAAGTGTGTTCCTCATGTTCATGGCGGTGTTGATCTTCTTTCGCGAACCACGTGCCTCGGAAGGAGAAAAGGCGCCGAGTTTTGGAGTCGTAGGGCGAAATTTCCTGACCGTGCTGGGCAATGCCCGCTTCGTTCTTTTCCTGCTCATCTTTTCGGGTTATTGGATTGTTTTCTGGCAGCAGTACCTAACTTTGCCCAGCTACATCGTGAAGTACGTGGACGCGAAGGCGAAAACCGGCTACATCCTGGCCACCGACCCGATCATCGTGATTGCATTCACGGTTGCGATCAGCGCCGCGACCCGCAAGATCGAGGCGTTCCGGGCCGTCATCCTGGGAACCCTGATCACGGCGCTCGGCTGGGTGTTTCTTGCCGCGCACTCGAGCGTGCTGATGGCGGTTGCCGCGCTGGTTTTCGTGGCCCTTGGCGAAATCATTCAGTCGCCCCGGTATTACGAATACATATCGCGGCTGGCGCCGCCGGGCCAGCAGGGAACGTACATGGGGTTCGCGTTCCTGCCGATCGGCATCGGCTCGCTGGTGGGCGGGTGGTTTTCGGGCAAGCTGCTGCACGAGTTCGGCGAGGTGCGTCAGCAGCCGGAAATGGTGTGGTGGATCTCAACGGGGCTTGGCGTACTCACTGCTCTGCTGCTGTTCATCTACCACCGCGTGGCGCAGCCGCCGCCGGCGGCGGAAGCGAAGGCGGCGTAGCTTGGCGGGCGCAACCGGTCCGGCGAAGGCGCGCAATCCTGCGCGAGCCCGGGCCGGCGGCGCTGCTCGAGGCCGCCGACCAGGGCGTTTGCGCCACGCGAGTGGGAGCGCCTCTCGCCAGGCTGTGTTTTAATAGCTAGTTCACCATGGACCTTGCCGCTATCCAGACTGCGCTGCGCGAGCGCCAGCTCGACGCGTGGCTCTTCTACGACCATCACCATCGCGACCCGATCTCCTACCGAGTGCTCGGCATTCCCGAGAACCTGATGGTCACGCGGCGCTGGTACTACGTGATTCCGGCGCAGGGCGAGCCGGCAAAGCTGGTGCATCGCATCGAGGCCGGACACCTGGATTCGCTGCCGGGCCCGAAAGCGAAATATTCCTCGTGGCAGGAACTGTTTGAAGGGCTCAGGAAGCTGCTGGCGCCGTACAGGCGCATCGCCATGCAGTACTCGCCGAACAATTTGATTTTTCTGCTCGGCATGGTGGACGCCGGCACGGTCGAGCTGGTGCGCAGCTTCGGCAAGGAAATTGTCAGCTCGGGCGACCTGGTGTCGCGCTTCGAAGCGACCTGGAGCGAGGAGCAGATCGCGTCGCACTTCGCGGCGCGCGACAAGGTGGACGCGATCACGCAAGCCGCTTTCGCCGAAATCGGACGCCGCGTGGCCAACGGCGGCACCGACGAGTACGCCATTCAGCAGTTCATCAGGGAAGGGTTTCGCCGCGAAGGCCTGACACCCGGCGAAGACCTGCCCATCGTGGGCGTGAACGCCAACAGCGGAAATCCGCACTACGAGCCCAACGCGCAGCGCTCGTCACCGATTCGCAGGGGCGACTTCGTGCTGCTCGACATCTGGGCCAAGCTCGATCGCCCGGAGGCGGTGTACTACGACATCACCTGGTGCGGCGTCGTCGGCGGGTCGCCCACCGAGAAGCACCAGAAGGTCTTTGAGGTTGTGCGCGACGGGCGCGACGCGGCGATCGAGAAGGTGAAGTCCGCGATCGCGGCTGGAAAAAAATTGTGCGGCTGGGAAGTGGATGACGCGGCGCGCAGTCACATCACGCAAGCCGGATACGGCGAGTACTTTGTCCACCGTACGGGACACTCCATCGGAACCACCGTCCATGCCAACGGTCCGAACATGGACAACCTGGAAACCAAAGACGAGCGCGAGATCATTCCCGGCGTGGCGTTTTCCATTGAGCCGGGCGTTTATCTGCCGGAGTTCGGCGTGCGCAGCGAGGTGAACATGCTGGTTCGCAAGGGCGCGGCCGAGGTGACGGGAAAGATCCAGCGGGAGCTGGTGAAAATCTGAAAGTCAAAGGCCTTCACACGAAGGACACCAAGGCCGCACGAAGACCACGAAGGCACGACGGAGAAGATGCCGAGTAACACGCAAACCGCCAATGCCGCCGCTGTGCCGGGCGAACACGCACCCAATGCGCGCGCGGTGGGCGCGCTGGTCCTCGGCTGGCTGATTCCGGGGGGCGGCCACGCGCTGCTCGGGCGCTGGGGGCGCGCCGGGCTCATCTTCCTCTCGGTCGTGGCCATGTTCACGCTGGGCGTGCTGATGGAGGGGAAGGTCTACGAGTTCAATACCGGCGACATCCTCGACATGCTGGGCTTTGTCGGCGACCTGGGCGCGGGCGGCCTTTACCTGCTGACGCGGATCAACGACTGGGGACAGGGCGCCATCCAGATTGCAGTGGCCGACTACGGGACGAAGTACATCATCGTGGCCGGCCTGCTGAACATCATCGCCGCCGTGGATGCCTACAATATCGGGGTCGGGAAAAAGAAGTGACGAACGGGAACCGATTCATGACCCAAGGGACCCTTCGCTTGGCCCAGGATGGCCGCCGCGGGCCCAGACGCCCGCGCAAGCGCGGCCACACCGGAGTCGGAAAGAAAAAGTGACCATCCAGCTCTCGCACTTCAGCGCCGCGGTAATCTTTGCGTTCTTTTCTTCCATCGTCTTCGGCATCACCCAGCGCAACACCACGCGCGAGATGGTGCGCTACGGCGCCTATTGCTTCGCGCTGTTCGTGGGCGGCGTCATCCTGGCGGGATGGGTGATGTGGCTGATACGGCATTGAGCACATTGCAAAATTGCGGAACTGCGGAATTGCCGAATTGAACGGCCCAATCTGAGCGCATCGCCGCTAGAGCAGAATACTCCGCACGGCAATTCCGCCATTCGGCGCTTCGGCAATTCCGCAAGGGCCCTATTTCGTCCACTGGTCCACCCAATCGCCCACCGTCTTGTACCAGAGCCGCGAGTTCTGCGGCTTCAGAACCCAGTGGCCTTCGTCGGGGAAGTAGAGCATCTTGGAAGGGACGTTGAGGCGCTGGAGGCAGGTGTAGAACTGGAAGCCCTCGCTCACGTCGAGCCGGTAGTCGAGTTGGCCGTGCACGACCAGCGTCGGGGTCTTGAAGTTGGGCGCGGCGCGGTTGGGCGACCACTTCTCGTACATTGCCGGGTTCGTCCACGGGGCGCCTTTGAACTCCCACTCGTTGAACCAGAGCTCTTCGGTGGCGCCGTAGGCGGAGACGGTGTTGAACATGCCGTCGTGCGAGACCAGGCACCTGAAGCGCGTGTTGCGCCCGGCGATCCAGTTGATCATGTAGCCGCCGTAGCTGGCGCCCAGCGCGCACTCACGGTCCCTGGCGATGTAGCTGTACGTATTCTCGGCGTAGTCGAGGCCGAGCATCAGGTCCTGGTAGACGCGGCCGCCCCAGTCGCCGTTGATGTCGTCAATGAACTTCTGGCCGTAGCCCGTCGATCCGCGCGGATTGACCATGACGACGACGTAGCCGGATGCGGCCATCAGCTCCGGATTCCAGCGGAACGACCAGGAATCGCCCCACGCGCCCTGCGGTCCGCCGTGGATGAGGAACTTCACGGGATACTTTCTTGCCGGGTCGAAGTTCGGCGGCTTCACGATGAAGCCCTGCACCCTGGCCTTCTCCGAACCGGTGAACCAGAAGGGCTCGAGGGGCTGCATCGCGACCTGCGAGAGCACGGCATCGTTGAGGTGAGTGAGGGGCTCGGCGGTGAGCGTTGACGAGGGCCCGGAAACCGTGACCAGCTTCGCGCGATAGATTTCATTCGGCGCCTGCACCGACATGCGCGTGAACAGCAGGGTGCGTCCGTCGGCGGCGACGGCGACGTCGTCGTTGTGCCCGCGCGCCAGCTCGCCCGGCTTTCCTCCACCCGCGCTCAGGATGTAGATGGGTTGCTCGCCCTTGTCCTCGGCGACAAAGAAAAAGTTCTTCGAGTCGGGCGACCAGGTGAAGCCGTTCACCCAGGCGTCGAAGTCAGGTGTGAGGTTTGTAATCGCGCCCGAGGCGCGGTCGTACTTCACCAGCCGAAAGCGGTCGCTCTCGTATCCGGCGCGCTCCTGCATGCGCCAGGCGATAAATTTTCCGTCGGGCGAGTACTGGGGCGAGCTGTCGCTGCCGGGACTGGAGCTGATTTTTTTTGCCGCGCCGCCGGCGATGGGCACGAGCCAGATGTCGTTGTTTGTGCTGATCGCCTCCACCGGATCGTGATTGCTGGTGTAGGCGACTTCCTTCCCGTCAGGCGAAACGGCGTAATCGTCGGGCCCGCCGAGGGAGAAGGGCGGCGTTTCGTAGTCGCCGGGCGTGAGGTCGCGCGCGACGCCGGCGGGCGAGCCATCGGGATTCACCGGCTGCGCGAACAGGTGCGAGCGCTTGCCTTCGTTGTAGTGGTTCCAGTGGCGATAGAGCAAGCGCGTGAAGATGAGCGCCTTCACCTTCGACTTGGCGCGGGCTTCGTCTTTTTCCTTGTTGCAAGCATCCTCATCCGGCTTGCCGTTGCACTCGGGCCAGACTTCCGAGGTGAACAGGATGTGCTTGCCGTCGGGCGACCACAGGTTGCCGCCGGCTTCGGTCGAGATGCTGGTGACTTTGCGGGGTTCACCGCTCACCGTGCCGGCCGCATCGTCGAAGTCATAGACCCAGATCTGTGAGCTGCCGTCGCGGGCTGAGGTAAACGAGAAGCGCTTGCCGTCGGGCGACCAGCGCGGGCGGTCTTCGCCGCGCGGTCCGGCGGTGATCTGTTTGGCGTCGCCGCCCGCCACCGGCACCGCCCAGATGTGCGGAATGCGCGTGTTCGCCTCCAGGCTTACGTCCACCGCGGCGAACAGCACCCACTTGCCGTTGGGCGAGGGCACAGGCCCGCCCACGCGCTTGAGCGCCATCATGTCTTCAAAGGTGAACGGGCGCCTGGACTGCGCGGAGACGAGCGTGGCGGCGAACAAGGCCACGACAATGGCGAGACGACGCATGGAGCCTCCTGGGTGACGCGGGCAAACAGGGAAGTGTAAATCAATGCAAAATGAAAAATGAAAAATGCAAAATGAAAAGCACGGCATCAGGACGCCGATCCACGGTCCATCCTTCATTTTGCAATTTTGATTTTGAATTGCTTTACCCGTTCGTTCCGGTGCTTCCTTTGGCGGTGAAGGCCGTGGCTTCGGCGGTGGCGGCCATGGGCAGCTCCAGCACGACGCATGCGCCGCGCGGGTGGACGTTGTAGGCGTAGATGTCGCCGCCGTGCTGCTTCACGATGCCGTAGCAGATGCTCAGGCCCATGCTGCCCACGCCCAGCCGCTTGCTGGTGAAGAACGGGTCGAAGACGTGGTCGAGGTCGGCGAAGCCCGGACCGGTGTCGAACACGCGCATCATCACGCGATCGCCGGCGCGGCGGACCTGGATGGTGATCTTTTTCTGCAGCGAGCTTTGCACGGCATCGAGCGCATTGTTGAAGACGTTGAACAGGACCTGCTTGAGCTCTTCGGCGTCGACGGCGACGTGGGGCAGTCCGCCCTCGATTTCGGTCACGATCTCCACATTGCGGGTACTGCCTTCGTAGGCGCGCAGGCTGAGGACTTCGTCGAGCAGGGGGCGCAGGTCCACGTTGCGGGTCTCGCTGCGGGCCTGCTGCGCGAACCGCACCAGGTTCTGGATGGTGCGCTTCATGCGCGCGGCCTCGCGCACCACAATGCCAAGTTCGCGGCGCGTGTTTTCATCGGTGGCGCGGTCGGCGATGATTTCGGCGTATCCCAGCACCGCCGTCAGGGGATTGTTGAGCTCGTGGGCCACGCCGGCGACGAGTTGGCCGAGGCCGGCGAGCTTTTCCGACTGCAGAAGCTGCCGCTGCAGGCGCGCGTTCTCCAGCGCGGCTGCCAGGTCGGCGGCCAGCATTTCCAAAGCGTGAAGCTCCTGGGCGGTCACGCGCTCGGGTTCGCGGGGCTCATCGGCCGCGATGCAGCCCACAAACGCGCCGCGCTGGGAGCGCAGCGGCACCAGCAGCGCGTCACCCGTCGCCCAGAATGCGCTGCCCTCATAGCGGCGTACGCCGTGAGCGCCGCCGAAGCGGTCGGCTTCGGCGCGATAGGTGCGATAGGAGTTGCTTCCCAGCAGCCGCGCCTTGGCAAAATGAGATTCCATTGCCGCGGGCGTGAGCCGGCTGACGAATGGCAGCAACTGCTCCAGCGCGTCGGGCGCGACGTTGGCGGTCCCGGCGAGCGTCACGCGGCGGTCTTCTTCCACCGCCAGCACGGCGACGCGGTCGAAGGTGGTGACGTCGCGGATGGCGGCGGCGATCTCCGGGCACAGCGAGCGTGCGTCCGCGCCGCTCAGCAGGCGCGTGGTGAGTGAGGCGAAGCGTTGCATCTGGCGGCTGAAGTTGCGTTCGCGCAGGCCGGCATCGCGGGCGGCGCGCGACTCATCCTCCAGCAGGATCACGATCATGCCGGTCGCAACCAGGTACTTGGGGAATTGCCAAACGTCGTGCTGGATGAGCGGGTCCGACGTCCATTGCAGCCACCAACGCGACATCGGGTAGAGGGCCGCCCAGGAGAAGAACCCGACCACCGTCGTGACGACGCCGGGTGACACGCGCCGGTAGCGCCGGCCAAACATCAGTCCGGCGAAGGCGTAAATGGTGGTGAGGGTGATGTAGAACCCGTCAAGCAGCGCGCCCTGGAAGACGCGTGTTACCGACGTTGCCCAAAGCACCAGCAGGCTGCCGGTCGCGAGAAGGGAAAAAGCATCGAGGCGGCGCTGGAGCACCAGGCCCCAGGCTGCGCCGCCGAGCAATGCCGCGCTGATGGCGAGCGCGAAAATCCACGGCGACGTCACGCGGAACGCCAGGCCAAGGGCGTAAGCCAGCGCCGGGAGTCCCAGGGTCGCGGCGACCAGCTGGCGCATTCGCGGCACTTCGCTGACCGTGGAAACCGACACCACGAAGGCGATGCCGGCGAACTGCCAGGCGGAGTAGTTGATCGCCGCCACGAGGGTGGCTGCCGCCGGCGATGCCGGGCGCCACAGTTCGAGCAGCGCATGCACGAAGTACAGCCCCCATCCGGCCACCCACAGGGCAGTCCGGCCCGACTTGCGCTGGCGCTCGATCCACAAAAAGATCGCCACCAGCACCGCCAGGATGAGCAGGGTTGGTATGCCGGGAAGCAGTTCCGCCATAGGTGGGGAGAACGCATTCCATTGTACCGGCCCGGAGCGGAAATGGTCGCGGAAAGCGCAGCCGGGCGGGGTTACCGAAGTTCGCTTCCCGGGCAACCTTGACCTGCACCGGATGAGGGGCAAATTTGCCGGCGCCCGGCGGTTTTCGCGCAACCGGGACGGACCGCCACCGTCTAAACTAGAAAGGACGTTTCGATGAGCCGAGACATGGGCGCCCTATTCAATCCGCCGAACGCGATCGTCCGGCGGGCCGCAACCCTCACATTGCTGGCGCTTGCGCTGGGAGCGCCGCTTTTGCGGGCGCAGGACGAGGAAGGGCCGATCAATCCAAATCCGCCGGCCGGCGTCAGCGTTCCCGATATCATTCGCCGCTTTGCCAGCAAGGAGAAAGAGTTCAAGGAAGCGCGCGACAACTACACCTATCGGCAGTCGACCAAAGTGCAGACCCTCGATGGCGATACGGTGAGCGGCGAATATCAGCTCGTCTTTGACGTGAACTACGACTCGCGCGGCCGCCGGCTGGAAAACGTGGTCTATGCGCCGCAGAGCACGCTGGAGCAGGGCGGGATCAGCATGTCGCGCGAGGATTTCGAAGACATCCGCAACACGCTGCCCTTCGTGCTCACCATCGACGAATTGGGCGATTACAACATTACGTACGTCGGCCAGCAGCACGTGGACGAACTTGACACATACGTGTTCGACGTGGCGCCGAAGCAGATCCTGAAAGACCGGCGCTACTTCGACGGACGGATCTGGGTGGAGACGCGCGACCTGCAGATCGTGAAAGCCAGCGGAAAATCGGTGCCCGAGACGCGCACGAAGAAGGAAGAAAACCTGTTCCCGCGCTTCACCACGTGGCGCGAGCAGATTGACGGCAAGTACTGGTTTCCCACCTACACCCGCGCCGACGACGTGCTGCACTTTTCCGGCGGCAAGAACCAGTTTGCCCGCGACGTGCACATCCGCATCATCGTGAAATACACCAACTACCGGCGCTTCGGTTCCTCGAGCCGCATCACCTACGAAGGCGAAGAAGTGAAGAAGGGGACCGACAAGCCGGCGGGCGAGGCGCCGCAACCGCAATCGCCTCCGCCGCCGAAGTAGAAACCTTTCGCACGAAGGACCGGAAGGGCGCACGAAGGGCTCTGCCAAAGGCCCTTGAGCCGCCCTGGTGTCCTTCGCGGGAAAGGCGATGCTGTTTTGCGCCGCGGCACGCTCTCTGATACAACTCCCGCACACCGAAATCCGCGAGGGCCTCATGCGAACCAGAGTCGTGTTGTGTCTGCTGTGCGTTGCCGCGTTTACCGGCATGGCGGCGGCCCAGTCCGGCGATATCGCGCTGGCCGGCGAAGTGGCACGCATCTATCCGGAAATTGACAAGATCTACCTCGACCTGCACCAGACGCCGGAGCTGTCAACGCTAGAGGTGAAGACGTCGGCGAAGATGGCCGACTTCCTGCGTTCGGCCGGCTACGAAGTGACGGCGGGAGTGGGCGGCAACGGGGTGGTCGGCATTCTGCGCAACGGGGCCGGCCCGACGGTGATGCTGCGGACCGAACTCGACGCGCTGCCGGTGGAAGAGAAGACGGGCGCGGCTTACGCCAGCAAGGTCCGCATGCGCGACATCACCGGCGACGATGTGGCGGTGATGCACGCGTGCGGGCACGACGTGCACATGTCGTCGTGGGTCGGGACGGCGCGCATCATGGCGGCAACGCGCGACCGCTGGAGCGGCACCCTCATCATGCTGGCGCAGCCCGCCGAAGAGCGCGTCAAGGGCGCGTCGGCCATGCTGGCGGACGGCCTGTACACGCGCTTTCCCAGGCCCGATTTCGCCATCGCCCTGCATGACGATGCGTGGCTGCCTGCGGGCAAGGTCGGCGTCACGCCGGGTTATCTGCTCTCCAATTCCGATGCGGTCAACATCACCATCTACGGCCGCGGGGCGCACGGCTCGGCGCCACAGGCCGCGATCGACCCGATCGTGATCGCCGCCAAAAGCATCGTGGGCTTCCAGGCGCTGATCGCGCGCGAAAAAGACCCGCAGGACCCGGGCGTAGTCACGGTGGGCGCCATCCATGGCGGGACGAAGAACAACATCATTCCCGACGAAGTGAAGATGCAGCTTTCGGTGCGGTCGTTCACCGATGAGACGCGCAACCTGCTGCTGAGCGGCATCGAACGCATCGTGAAGGCCGAAGCGGCCGCCGCGGGCGCGCCCAAGCCGCCGCTGGTGGAGCTGATTGAGAGCACGCACGCCACCTACAACGACCCGGCGCTGACCAGGCGGGCCGCTGCCGCACTGGTGAAAGCGCTCGGGCAGCAAAACGTGGTGGACCCGGCGCCGCCCAAGATGGCGTCGGAAGATTTCTCTGAGTTCGTTCGCGCGGGCGTGCCGGGTTTCATGATGAACGCCGGCGCGGTCAACCCGGCGAAGTTCGCCGAGGTGAAGGGCGACAAGACGAAGCTGCCCTCGCTGCACTCAGCGTTGTTTCTACCCGATCGCGAGCCCACGCTGAAGACCAGCATCGCGGCAGAGGTGGCGGTGCTGCGGGAGCTGATGGGAAAAAAGTAGCTTTGCCAACGTCATCCTGAGCGGCGGGAACGGCCGAGTCGAAGGATCCCTGCTCGCACCCGAATGTTTAACGCGAGTAGGGATGCTTCGACTCGGCTGACGCGGCGCTCTGCGCTCCGTCAGCTCCGCTCAGCATGACGGCGGTCACTCACCGAACGATTCGGTCGTAAACACGAACAACTGCGCGCCGCGCTGCCAGGCGTCCGGCGGCAGCCCGGCCTTCAGGCAGGTCTGGGCGAGGAAGGTCGGCAAGTCCCACTTCAGGTCGAGCGGGACCTCGGGCAGCAGCAGTCCGCGCGACCGGCCCTGCATGACCAGCAGGCCGTGTTTGCCGAGCTCGATCTGATGTGCTTCGGCGGGCATGAGCGGCGAAAGCACGCTCAAGTGGACTTGCAGCGCAAGGAACTCTTCGCGGCTCACAGGCGGGAAGCGCGGGTCGGCGAAGGCGGCGGAAACGGCGGTCGAGGCCACGGCGCGCGCCAGCGGTTCGGCAGCGACCACGTGTCCCACGCAGCCGCGCAGCGCGCCGTTGATGCGCAGCGTGGTAAAGACGGCGCGCGGCTCGCCCAGGCGCGGCGTCAGCGGTTCAGGATCGTAATCGCGTTCTTCGAGCCGCGCCTGGATGGCGCGGCGCGCGACGGTGAGCAGGAAGGCGCGCTCTTCAGGCGAAAACCCCGCAGGCGAGGACCGCGGGGACGAGAACTCCGCGCCGGCGCTCATGCTTCAGGTGGCAGCGACATCGTCGGTTTTCCGGCGGCGGCTCAGGACAAACGCCCGGCGGCGCCGGCGCTTTTCCACGCTCTGCGAAATCCGCGACCAGAAGGCGTAGAAGTAATCGGCGGCGGACCACAGCGAGAGCACCACCATGATCCAGATGGTGACCTTGGCGATCCAGTGGATCGGCACGATCACCGGCCCAAACTCCCACTGGAACCAGCGGCGGTCGAGCAGCGCGCCCACGACCGTGACGATCTGGACCAGCATCTTGAACTTGCCCAGGTCGCTGGCTTCGATGGTGAAGCCCTGCTGCGCCGCGATGGAGCGCAGGCCGCTGACCAGGAACTCGCGCGCGATGATCAGCACCGCGATCCAGGCCGGCACCATCGCCGGGTTGAACTGCACCAGCGAGATGAAGGCGGCGGCAATCCACAACTTGTCAGCCAGCGGATCGAGGAGCATGCCGAGCGGGGTGATCTGGTTGCGTTTGCGGGCGAGCCAGCCGTCAAGGCCGTCGGTGGCCGAGGCGGCAATGAAGATGGCGGCCGCCACCAGCTCCCGCCGGCCGTCGCCGCCGGCCAGCAGATGGGTACGCAACACCCACAGCAGCACCGGAATAGCGGCAATGCGGCTGAGCGTGATGTAGTTAGGCAGGTTCACCAGTTGCCGAAGGGAAGGGTACACCCGCGGGGCATGCTTTGATTATCAGGCCGGGCCGCTGGGTGGGGCAATCAATCTGGCGGTCTGATGACCTGATCATCTGGCGATCGGGTTCCCCTCCGGAGCGCGCTTCCGATCGGCAGATGACCAGATGGCCAGCTCGCCAGGCCGCCGGATGCCTTATGCGTAGATCCCGCGCTGCCGGATGGTGTACGCGACGCGGTCGATCGCCAGCATGTAGGCGGCGATGCGGTTGTTCACGTTGTGGGTCTCGGCGTAGCGCACCACGTCCTGGAACGAGGAGCGCATGATGTGCTCCAGCTGCTCGTTCACGACCGATTCCTTCCAGAAGTAGCCCTGGCGGTCCTGCACCCACTCGAAATAGCTGGCAGTAACGCCGCCCGCGTTGGCCAGAATGTCGGGAATGACAAAGACTTTTTTCTCCGCCAGGATTTCGTCGGCTGCGGCGGTGGTGGGGCCGTTGGCGCCCTCGCACAGCACCCTGGCCTTGATCCGCGAGGCGTTCTGGCTGGTGATGACGTTCTCGGTGGCGGCCGGGATGAGGATGTCGCAATCGGCCACCAGCAGGTCGGCGCCGCGCGCTACCCATTCAGCGTTGGAGAAGCCCTGGATGGTCTTGTTGCGGTCGCGGTACTGGATGAGGGCGTTGATGTCGAGGCCGGTGGGGTTGTAGAGCGCGCCATCCACCTCGATGACGCCGATGATCTTGTAGCCGGCCTGGGACATGAGCTGCGCGGCGTTGGAACCCACGTTGCCGAAGCCCTGCACGATGACGCGCGTCTGCTCGCGGGTCATCTCGAGCTTTTTGAGCGCCTCGTCGCAGACAACCATCACGCCGCGGCCGGTGGCCTCGCGGCGTCCGCGCGATCCGCCAATGTTGATGGGCTTGCCGGTGACGACGGCGGTCACGGTCTGGCGCATGTGCATGGAGTAGGTGTCCATCATCCACGCCATCACCTGCTCGTTGGTGTTCATGTCGGGCGCGGGGACGTCTTTCTCGGGGCCGATGAATTCGATCAGCTCGGCCGTGTAGCGCCGCGTAATGCGCTCCAGTTCACCGAGCGAAAGTTTCTTGGGATCGCAGATCACGCCGCCCTTGGCGCCGCCGAAGGGAATGTTCACCACGGCGCACTTCCAGGTCATCCAACTGGCCAGGGCGCGGACTTCGTCGAGCGTAACGTCGGGCGAGTAGCGCACGCCGCCCTTGGCGGGACCGCGGGCAATGGAGTGCTGCACGCGGAAGCCGGTGAAGACCTCGATCTGGCCGTTGTCCATGCCCACCGGGATGTGCACGATGATCTCGCGGCTGGGATAGCGCATGATCTTCCAGATGCCTTCGTCGAGGTTCAGCTTCTGGGCGGCCAGGTCAAAGCGCGCTGCCTGGGATTCCCAGGGATTGATTTCCTGTTCGAGCGAGATGGTGCTCATAGGTCTCCTGCGGCGCCCAGGCGCGGATAGAGGCTGGGGGCGGTGTTCGTGGGCAAGCGGAGAGTATAGAAGCGGCCTGGCGGCGAGGCAAGGAGACAAGCCGAACCGGTCAGCGCCAGCCGGTCAGTGCCAGATGTCCATCTTGCGCGCCAGCCAGAAGAAGAACCCGATCACCAGTCCGAGGCCGGCGCTGAGAATGAAAAATGCGCGGATCGGCGGCAGGGCGATGACGAGCAGAGTCAGGAATCCAAGGACAGAAACCATTCCCGGGAAGCTGTCGAGGGGAAGCTTGCTGAGTCCGAACAGATCGGGCCGGCGCATGCCCCCATTCTAGACCGGATTCGGCCCGGCGGATGAGCGGCCCGAGCGCTGGACCTGAAGCTTCCGGGCCGACCTCTTCCAGGCTGCTGCTTTGCCGCTTTTGTCTTCCATTGGAGCGCCCTTAGGGACGCCCCTGCTCCTGCGACGCCTGAGTGGCTGCGAGGGTCTCGTTCCAGCTGGCCGAGCAGCACAGATCGGGGTTGGTCGCTAAATCTCGATTTCCATGCCTTCCGACGCGGCGCGCACCCTGGGGTAGTACTCGCGCGCTTTCTGCACGACGCCATCGATGCAGGTGTCGGTGTGGTCGGGATCGTGGTGGAAGAGCACCAGCTCCTTGGCGCCGCTTTCCATGATGATGTTGATGCCCTCGCGCCAGGTGCTGTGTCCCCAGCCCTTCTTGGCCGATTCGTACTCTTCGGGCAGGTACTGGGCGTCGTAGATGAGCACGTCGGCGCCTTCGGCGAGCTTGCGCACGTTTTTGTCAAACACCGGGTGGCCGGGCTCGTTGTCGGTTGCATAAACCAGCACGCCGTCGTCGGTCTCGACGCGGAAGCCGAGGCAACCCTGCGGATGGTTCAGCCACATGGACTGCACGGTGCAATTGTCGAAGGCGATGCGGTCTTCTTCGATGTCGTAAAAGTTGCGGTGCGCGGCCATCTCCGTCATGTCGACGGGGAAGTACGGGTCGGCCATCTGCTCTTCGATGGCGCGCTGCAATCCGCGCGTGCGGCTCGAGGAATGGAAGAAGAAGTAGTTCTCCGGGTTGTTGTAAAGCGGCGTGAAGAACGGGATGCCCTGGATGTGGTCCCAGTGGAAGTGGGAGATGAAAATGTGGGCCATCAGCGGGCTGCCATTGGATTCGGCGAGGAGCTGTTTGCCCAGGTTGCGGAAGCCGGTGCCGCAGTCGAACACGTAGATCTGCCCGTTGACGCGAACTTCGACGCAGGAGGTGTTGCCCCCGTAACGGAGGTTCTCCAGTTGTGGGGTTGGGGTGGAACCGCGGACACCCCAGAACTTCACTAGCATCGAGCCGCCTCTGCGCGCCGCCGCGCGCACGGGTCAGAACGCCGGGGCCCGAGTGCGGAGGCGAATCTGCCCAAAAGTGCTGATAATCGGCTTGAGTATAAGCCAATCTTCACAAAATACGTCAATTAGGGCGGGTGATGAGAGAGGCTCCCCGGCCATGGCCGGGACGGAATCGCCGCCATCTATAATCCCCGATTCGACCCCCATTTTGCATGTTGCGACCTGACGCCAAAGAGTTTCTCGCGCTCGCCGGTGACGCCACGCTGGTGCCGGTGAGCAAGAGCATCAGCGCCGATCTGCTGACGCCGGTCTCGGCCTTTCTTGCCCTTGCGGCGGGCGAGCCGCATGCTTTTCTGCTGGAGTCGGTGGAGGGCGGCGAAAAGATCGGGCGATACACCTTCCTGGGCGCGCGGCCTTACATGATCGTGACGGCGCGCGGGGAGGAGGTGCGGATCGAGTATCCCGGCAACCGGCGCCAGGCGGAAGTGATTTCCGCGGACGCGGCGCGCGCGGGTCCGCTCCAGCGCCCCAGCGATGCCCACGTCTTCCGTGTTCTGCGCGATTTGCTGCGACAGCACAAGCCGGCCCAGGTCGAAGGCCTGCCGCCGTTCACGGCCGGCGCTGTCGGCTTCCTCTCCTACGACGCCGTGCGCCAGCTGGAGCGCATCCCGGAAAGAGCCAAAGACGACCTCGGCGTCCCCGACGGCGTCTTCATGTTTTTCGACCGGCTGCTGGCGTTCGACCATCTGCGCCACGAGTTGCACATCATGGCCGCAGCCAACGTGAAGCGCGAACCGCCGCGGCGGGCCCATGCGCGCGCGCTGCGCGACATCGCGGCCATCGAGCGCAAGCTGCTGGCCGGGCCGCCGGCGCGCGACCTGCGTCCGCCCAAGCCGGTGCGCGGCCCGGTGAAGCTGAACTCGCGCACGCGGCGCGACGACTTCATCGCCGCCGTGAAGCGCGCGAAGGAGTACATCGCCGCCGGGGACGCCTTCCAGGTCGTGCTCTCGCAGCGCTTCGACCTGGAGCCCAAGGCCGAGCCGCTGGCCATTTACCGCGCGCTGCGCCGGGTGAACCCTTCGCCCTACATGTATCTGCTGCGCATGGGCGGCATGCACGTGCTGGGCTCCTCGCCCGAGATGCTGGTGAAGGTCAACGGCCGCCACCTCGAATACCGGCCCATCGCCGGCACGATGCCGCGCGGCCGCAATGAAGCCGACGATCAGCAGCTCGAGCAGCACTTGCGCTGCGACGCGAAAGAGCGCGCCGAGCACGTGATGCTGGTGGACCTGGGCCGCAACGACATCGGCCGCGTAAGCGAATACGGCTCGGTCAAGGTGCGCGACCTGATGTACGTTGAACGCTACTCGCACGTAATGCACCTGGTCTCGGCCATCGAAGGCAGGCTGCGGCCAGAGCTGGACGCCTTCGACGCGCTCGCGTCGTGCTTTCCCGCCGGCACTCTCAGCGGCGCGCCGAAAGTGCGCGCCATGGAGATCATTGAGGAGCTGGAGCCGGTGCGCCGCGGCGTTTATGGCGGATCGGTGCTCTACGCCGATTTCGCGGGGAACCTGGATTCGTGCATCGCGATCCGCACCATGCTGACGCTGCCCAAAGGCGTTTCAGCAGACAAGGCCATGCGGAAGAAACCGGGCAGCGGCGCAACCCACGCTTACCTGCAAGCGGGCGCGGGAATCGTGGCCGACTCCGATCCCGCCAGCGAGCATCAGGAGTGTGCGAACAAGGCGCAGGCGCTCGTGCGGGCGGTAGCAATCGCACGTGGTGGCTAGGATCAGGGGCTGGTGGCCAGTGGTGAGCGGCTAGCAAAGCCCCAGGGGCCCGAGATTCGCAGTGTGGGGGTGAGGCGTGAGCAGTAAACCAGTGAAGTCCTGCCAAGATTTGATCGCATGGCAGAAGTCCATTGATCTCGTCGCAATGGTTTACGAGGCCACAAAGGCCTTTCCTTAACCACGAGCCACTAACCACTTTCTCAGTAGAAATCCGAACAGCTCAGGAAGAAGCCGCACTTGGGACAGTTCATTTTGCAGCCCTTGTCCTGAAGGCGGGTGGAGCAATTGGGACAGACCTGCGAGGCGTCCACCGCTGCGGCGCGGCGCTCGTTCTGCTTCGGAGGTGGTGGCTGCTGCTCCACGTGGAAGATTGGGCGGGCAGCGTGCGCGGCCTGTCTGCCGTTGCGCTTCGGCCGACGCCAGGCAGGGAAACGGCAAAAACCTGCTCCACCGCCCGTCCTTAACAAATTCAGATGCAGGATAGCCGCGCGCCGGCCAGTCAACAAGCGGTTCTAGAGCCCCAGGAAATTGCGGATGAGGCCCTTGCCGTCTTCGGTGAGCACGCTCTCGGGATGGAACTGCACGCCCTCGACCGCAAAGTTCCTGTGGCGCAGGCCCATGATGACGCGGGCGCCGTCGGGCTCGGTCGTCCAGGCGGAGACCTGGAGCTCTTTGGGCAGGGTTTCTTCCTCGACGATCAGGGAGTGATAGCGCGTGGCGGTCATCGGGCTGGAAAGCCCGCGAAACACGGTCTTGCCGTCATGCTCCACGCTGCTGGTCTTGCCGTGCATGACGTGCTTCGCGCGAACAATCTCGCCGCCGAAGGCCGCGCCGATCGCCTGGTGTCCCAGGCAGACGCCCAGGATGGGCGCTTTGCCGGCCATGCGGCGTATGAGCTCGACGCTGATGCCCGCCTCGTGCGGTGTGCACGGTCCGGGTGAGATCACGATCCGCTCCGGGCGCATGCGCTCCACCTCGGCCGCGGTGATCTGGTCGTTGCGCCGCACCTCGACCTGGCGCCCCAACTCGCCCAGGTACTGGACGAGGTTGTAGGTGAAGGAATCGTAGTTGTCGAGAACCAGGACCATAGCGACCGAACCATCAGTGTACCTGCGGCAGCGGTCACGCGCCACGCGCCGCGGCCCAGCTCCCGAGGACAACTCGCGTGTACGCCGATTCATCCTCATGGTGAGCACGCATTTTTCCGCGTGGAGCGCTGTCGCGGTGAAGATCACGTTTTTTGGCCTGACTCTTTCCTCATCGTGGGGCAATGGACACGCCACCCCTTGCCGCGCCATCGTTCGGGCGCTCCACGCGATGGGGCACACGGCGGTCTTTTACGAAAAGGACGCGCCCTTCTACGCCCAGCGCCGCGACCTGCGGCGTCCCGAGTACTGCCGGCTGGAGCTCTACGGGGAGTGGGACGACGTGCGCGATCGCGCTCTCGCCGACGTGCGCGACTCCGACGTGGTGATCCACACCAGCTACTGTCCCTGCGGCGCCCACATCGTGGACGACGCCGCGACCGTCGAAGGTCCGCTCCGCGTCTTCTACGACCTGGACACGCCCATCACGCTGTCGCAACTCGACGGCGACGGCCCCGGCTATCTGCGCGCAGGGCAGATCCCCGGTTTCGATCTCTACCTGTCGTTCACCGGCGGCGATGTGCTGCGCGAACTGGAGACGCGCTGGGGAGCGCGGCACGCGCGCCCGCTCTACGGCTGCGTCGATCCTGACGTGCACGCGCGCACAGCGCCGCGCCATGAGTTCGACTCCGAGCTCAGCTACATGGGCACATACGCCGCCGACCGGCAGCAGAAGCTCGAATCGCTTTTCCTCGAGCCGGCGCGGCGCCTGCCCCAGCTCCAATTCCTGCTCGCCGGCCCGCTCTATCCGCGGCAGTGGGCGTGGCCCGGGAACGTGCGCCGCATAGAGCACGTGGCGCCACAGGACCACGCGGCGCTGTATTCATCCTCGCGCATCACGCTGAACATCACGCGGGGCGGGATGGCGCGCAGCGGCTGGTGCCCCTCGGGGCGCTTCTTCGAAGCGGCGGCCTGCGGAACGCCGATTGTGAGCGACGCGTTTCCGGGACTTGAGACTTTTTTCGAACCGGGGGAGGAAATCATGGTTGCCGAAGGGACCGCCGACGTGGTGAGCGTGTTGTGCCGCAACGATGAGGACCTGGCGCCCATGGCCGCTCGCGCCCGCCAGCGCACGCTCGATGAGCACACCGGAGCGCGTCGTGCCCAGCAGTTGGTGGCGTACTGCGAGGAAGTGAATATCGGGTCGTCGGGCCATCGTGCCATTGAACCGATTGCCGTGAACCAAGGGGCCCAATGATCCATGATCCGATGACCCGATATTCAATGGAGGCCCCGTGATCGGCATTGTGCCGGCCGCCGGCGCCGGACAGCGCATCCAGCCGCTGGGCTGTTCCAAGGAATTGCTGCCCGTCGGGTCACGCGGCGAGCGCGGCGGCGAGCGGCCCAAGGCGGTGGCCGAGTACCTGGTGGAGCGCATGATCGCCGCCGGGGCGGAGCAGATCTGCATGGTGATCTCGGCCGAGAAGAGCGACATTGTGCGCTACTTCGCCGGGCGCGATTACGCGGCCGACATTTTCTACGTGGTGCAGCGCCAGCCGCAGGGGCTGTGTGACGCGCTTTTCCGCGCCGAGCCGTTCACGCGCGGCCACGATCACGTGCTCATCGGGCTGCCCGACACCATCTGGTTTCCCGAGAACGCCTACCGTCCCGCCATCGAGCGCGGCGCCGGCGTCAACCTAGTGCTGTTTCCGGTCACGAATCCGGAGGTATTCGACGCCGTCCTGACCGAGGAAACCGGCAGCGTGCGGCGCGTCGAGGTAAAGCAGGCGGACGCGCATTCCTGCTGGGTCTGGGGCGCGGTCACCGCCAGCGGCGCCGCTTTTCACGCGCTCAAGCTGCTATGGGAGGCGCGGCATCGCAAGGATGAATACCTCGGCCACCTGCTGAACGCGTACATCGCCGCCGGCAACGCCGTGCAGGCCGTACATTCCGGGGAAATCTACATGGACGTGGGCACGCTGGCGGGATACCGCGCTGCACAGGACTTTTTGCGGAATGCAGCGGGTACCAGGATGGACGAGGCAGCGTAGAAAATTGCCGAACTGCCAAAGTGCGGAATCGCCGAACTGCAAATTCGCCGCGCTGCGTTGGTTTTCACTTCGGCAGTTCGGCAATTGCGCAATTGGGCAATGACAGTCAGCTCTGACTTCTCAATATGTCGCGAATCTCGCGGTTGATCTTGGCGGCGTCGCGCACGGCATTGTCGATCAGGGAAGCCCACTTGCGCGCGTTGTCGTCGAGCTGCGCCTGGCCAAGCAGGTAAGAGGCCTGCATGATGGTTTCCAGCGAGTTGCTCAGGTCGTGGGCGAGTGAACGGAGTTTGGTGTTCAACTCCGGGGCGATCTTGGAGGCCGGTTCCATTCCTGGTTGAGCCATTCGCTCGAGCTCCTGCCAAGCTTCTCTAAAGCCTACCGCGGGGCCGGGTCAAGTGCAGATCGAGGGGACAAAGGCTAACAACGCATTCGACGCGTATTCGCTTGAGAACGTTGTGCGGCCGAAACGGTTTCTGTTCAGCGCTTTGCGGCCTCAACCCAGGGTGGGACCGCGTGTGCCGTACTAAGGCAAAATCGCCCGGCGGCCTAGAACTTCTTGCTTAATCCACACTTAACCCTCTCGCCCTAAACTCGGGGCAATCGCGCCACTAAAAAAAGCAGCGCCGGCAGGTGTTTTGCGCCGGCCCCCACACGCGTTTCCCCCAAGACGCTGGAGGAGACGTGCGCCGTGCCGTTGCGCGCTTTGCCGTCGCGCTGCTGGTCGTCACATGGCTGAGCGGGACAGCCCGCGCCGCCAACCTGGCCATCACGCCCACCACGACGCTTGCGGCGGAGACCGGCAACAACACCAGCGCCGCCGACGTCTTTGTGGCGCAGACCAACGGCAATGCCGGCGCCGGCAACATCAGCAAGGCGCCCCTCGGCTCGCTGCTGTATCCGGGCGCGCAGACGCGCATCTACGCCCACTTCATGGCCTGGTTCGGCGGCACGAACCACATGAATGTAGGCTACCGCTCCGACGACGCTGCCCAGGTGAAGCGCCAGGTTGACGACATGATCAGCCGCGGCATCCAGGGCGTGATCATCGACTGGTACGGCCCGGGCAATCGCGAAGACCGCACGTCGCTGCTCATGAAGGCCGAGGCCGAGGCGCGGGGGAACTTCGAACTGGCGATCATGGAAGACGCCGGTTCGCTGCGGTCCTGCGCGGCCACCATTGGTTGCGACCTCAATCAGAAGGTGATCAGTGACCTGACTTACGTCTTCAACACCTACCAGAGTTCGCCCAGCTACATGCGCATGGACGGACGGCCGGTCGTGTTTTTCTTCGGGCTCGAGGCTTACACGCTTGACTGGACGGTCATACGCGGCGGTGTCCCCGGCAACCCGCTGTTCATCTTTCGCAATTCGGGGGCGTTCACCCGGCCGCAGACCAACGGAGGATTCTCCTGGGTCGCGCCCAGCTCCAATCAGCTCGACATGGGTCTGGGATACCTGGCGAACTTTTACAACGCTGCGCTCAAGCAGCCGGCGCTGAAGACCTTCGGCTCCACCTACAAGGGCTTCAACGACTCGCTCGCGTCGTGGGCGCCCACGCCGCCGCGCATCATGAGCCAGCAATGCGGCAAGGTGTGGCTTTCGACGTTCGCCGAAGTCGGCAACCACTACAACGCGAGCTCGCCGCTGGAGTCGCTGCAACTGGTCACCTGGAACGACTACGAAGAGGGAACCGAGATCGAGAGCGGCATCGACAACTGCGTGTCCATCACCGCCGCGGTGAGCAATGGCCAGCTCACCTGGACGCTCACCGGCGATCCCAGCACCGTTGACCACTTCGGCGTTTTCATTTCCACCGACGGCACGAATCTGATGCCGCTCCCCGACCTGCCGGCCGGCGCGCGCTCGATGGACCTGAGCACGCTAGCGCTCGATCCGGGCACGTACACGTTCTTCGTGAAGGCGATTGGCCGCCCCACGATGATGAACCAGATGTCAGGCCAGGTGACGTACACCGTGGCCCCGCCACCGCCTCCGCCGCCACCACCGCCTCCTCCGCCTGTGGTTCAGCCGCCGCCTGATGTGAGCGTTGCTGCTTCGCCCGCGGCGGTGGTCGTGGCGTCCGGCCAGCCGGCCAGCGTCAATGTGAGCGTGGCGCCATCGGGCGGCTTCAGCAGCGCGGTCACGCTCACGTGCTTGAACCTTCCGCCGATGGCGGCCTGCTCGTTCTCTCCCGCGTCGGTGACGCCCGCAGCTGTTGCCGCGACCTCGGCGCTGGTGATCACCACCGCCGTGACTTCCGCCGGCGCCCATTCCGAATTGCGCGATCACCCTCTTCATGAGCGCCGCGACCCGGTACTTGCGATCTGGTTGAGCGCATCGCCTGGGTTCGGCTTGGCCGGATTGGTGTTCGCAGGCGGAAAGCGCCGGCGCCGCCGCATGCTCTGGATCGTGCTGGCTATGGTCGCGCTGCTTTGTCTTGCCGGATGCGGGGGCGCCATGCAGACGACGCAAACCACCGGCGGAGGCACGGTGAGCGCCAGCACAACGCCGCCGGGAACGTACACGATCACCGTGACCGCGACTGCGGGCTCGTTGCAACGCACGACGGCGGTGAGGCTGACGGTGCAGTGAAGCGGCAGTCAGCACTCAGCCCTTGCACGGCATCGCTTCAGCAAACGAACACGCGGTAGCCCCATGAGCACCCGGGCCGCTCGGACCAATCAACCGTTTGCGGATGAGTGCTGACTGCTGAGTGCTGACTGCTGACTGCTGACTGCTGACTGCTTTCACTAAGGCAATTCCCTGAAGGGATTACGTCATTCGCCTGAGTACTAGGGCGTTCCACTGTTCTTAGAATCCACGCCACATTTTGTAACGCCGGAGCGTTTCCCCCGTTTCACGAGAACGCCCGGAGGAGATCGGTGCGCGCGATCACTGCATTCACCCTTGCGACAACGATTGTTTTCGCCGGAAGCGTGGCGTTCGCCGCCAACCTGGACTTCCATCCGACGACGACCCTGGCCGCCGAAACCGGCAACAACACCAGCGCCGCTTCTTCTTTCGTAGCGCAAACCAACGGCAACATCGCGGCCGCCAACGTAAGCAAGGCGCCCACGTCGTCGCTGCTGTACCTGGGAGCGACGACGAAGATCTACGCCCACTTCATGCCGTGGTTCGGCGGGACGAACCACATGAACGTCGGCTATCGCTCCGACGATGCCGTGCAGGTGCGGCGGCAGGTGGACGACATGATGAGCCGCGGCCTGGCGGGCGCGATCATCGACTGGTACGGGCCGAACAACACGCGCCCCAATGCCACCACATTCCTGGTGATGCGCGAGGCCGAGACCCGCGGCGGCGCCTTCGAGTTCGCCGTCACCGAAGACGTGGGCGCGCTGAACGCCTGTGCCGCCACCGCCGGCTGCGACGTCACGCAGCGGCTCATCGACGACCTCAACTACGCCTGGGTGAATTTCGAAGGCTCGCCAGCGTACATGCGCGTCAACGGACGCCCGGTGGTCTTCTTTTTCGGCGTGGAGAAGTACGCCATTGACTGGAACCGCGCGCGGGCAGGCGTAAACGGCAACCCGATGTTCATTTTCCGCAACTCCGGCGCCTTCTCCAAAGCGCAAAGCGACGGTGGTTTCGCCTGGGTCAACCTCAATACTGGCAATCCGAACGACATCGGCCTCGGCTATCTCGACAATTTCTACGCCACCGCGCTGAAGAATCCGGGCGAGACGCCCTTTGGGGCCTCCTACAAGGGGTTCAATGACACATTGGCCGCATGGGGTTCCAGGCGCATCATGAACCAGAATTGCGGCCAGACCTGGCTCGCCAGCATCGCCGAGGCAGGGAAGTACTACAGCGCCTCGCGGCAGCTCCCCATGTTCCAGCTCGTCACCTGGAACGACTACGAAGAGGGCAGCGAAATTGAAACCGGCGTCGACAACTGCGTCGCCATCTCGGCCTCGCTGAGCGGAACGAGCCTCGGCTGGACCATCACTGGGAACGAGAACACGCTCGACCACTACACCGTCTTTGTGTCGCGCGACGGCCAAAACCTGATGCCGCTCGCCGACGTCGCCACCGGCAACGCGTCGCTGGAGCTGAGCTCATTCGCGCTGGCGCCCGGCAGCTACACGCTCTATGTGAAAGCTGTGGGCAAGCCGAGCATCGTGAACAAAATGTCCGGCGGCGTGAGCTACAGCGTTCCTAACCAGCCACCTCTGGCGGCGCTGACCGTGACGCCCGCTTCCGGATCGGCGCCGCTGGCCGTGACCGCCTCAACGACAACCTCGAGCGATGCGGACGGCGCCATCGCTTCATCGAGCATTGATTTTGGCGACGGCACGGTGCTGCCCGGCCCGGTGGCGACGCACACCTACACGCAACCTGGCGCCTACACGGTGAGCGCGACCGTCACCGATGATCTGGGCGCCACGGCAAGCGCCACCGCTGCAGTGAGTGCAATCAACCAGCCTCCGGTCGCCGCTCTGGCGCTCACACCGTTGACCGGCCTTTCGCCGCTAATGGTGACCGCCTCGACGGCGTCGTCGGCCGATCCTGATGGGAGCATCGCGTCTTCGAGCATCGAGTTTGGCGATGGCACAGTCACCGCCGGCCCGGTCGCGGCACACACGTACGCCGTTCCCGGTGTTTACACGGTGAAGGCAACGGTGGTGGACAACTTCGGCGCAACCGCGACGGCGACCGCGTCGGTTTCGGTGATCGCGCCCAACCAGCCGCCGGCCGCAGCGCTAAGCGTGACGCCCGCATCGGGGCCCGCGCCACTTCCGGTGGTGGCTTCGACCGCCGCATCGCTCGATCGTGACGGGCAGATCGTCGCATCGAAAATCGACTTCGGCGACGGCGTAATTGTGAGCGGCACCGCGGTCAGCCACACCTACAGCGGCGCCGGCAAATACACAGTGAAGGCCACGGTCACAGACAACGCGGGCGGGTCGTCTTCGGCGACCAAAGTCGTGACCGCATCGGGCGTCAGCGTGGCCACGCCGCTCTCGGGCGCGACGGTGACCTCGCCGGTCCGCGTGGCCGCCACCGCCTGCTCGGCGAATCCCATCACCACGATCCGCATTTATCTCGACAACGCGAGCGTCTACACCCTGAAAGCCGCCAGTCTCGACACGCCCGTCACGATGAGCAAGGGCTCGCACCGGGTGGTGGTGCAGGCCTGGGACTCGACCGGCGCGGTGTTCAAGACGACCGTTCTGCTTACGGTGCGGTGAATCGCCGGGCCCGGTCCGGGGGAAGGCCTTAACTCGCCTCGGGCCGGTATCCGGTGGCCGTAGGTTCGTAATCGCGCGCCGGTTGTGGTCAACCGCCGATGTTCACCGCCGCCGGCGGCCTGTAACCTCGCTGCTCCCCTCCGGGGCAACTCCTCGAGCGAGGTGAGCATTTGCGTAGGTTCCTCCTCCCCCTGTTTTTGAGTTCGCTTTCACTCTCGGCGGTGTGCGCTCCGGTCCCGGCGGCGGGACACGTGGTCGTGGTGATGGAAGAAAACCACAGCTACTCGAGCGTGATCGGGAAGAGCAGCATGCCGTACGGGAATGCGCTCGCCAACCAATGCGGACTGGCGACGCAGTTCTACGCCAACACGCATCCCTCGATCGGCAATTACTTCATGATGACCACCGGCCAGATCGTCACCAACAGCGACGGCTACGGCGGCACGTTCAGCGGCGACAACATCGTGCGCCACCTGATGCTGGCGGGGAAGACATGGAAGGTCTACGCCGAAAGCTTGCCCTATGCCGGCTACACCGGCGGTGACCAGTATCCCTACATCAAGCACCACAATCCGTTCGCGTATTTCTCCGACGTGGTGAACAGCAGCAACCAGCGCCCATTCATCGTGCCGTTCACGCAATTCGCCGCCGATCTGGCGAACGGAACCCTGCCCGACTTCTCGTTCGTCGTGCCCAACCAGCTCCACAACGCGCACGATGGATCGCTGAGCGCAGCCGACGCATGGCTGAAGGCGCAGGTCGCGCCATTGCTGGCCAATGCGCAATTTCAGAAGGACGGGCTGCTGGTGATCGCGTTCGATGAGTCGTACAGCAGCGACACGGCGCACGGCGGCGGGCACATTGCGACGGTTGTGGTGAGCCCGAAGTACGGCAAACGCGGGTATCGCTCCACGAGCTTCTATCAGCACCAGAACCTGCTGCGCACATTTCTCGAGGCGCTGGGACTCAACCCGCAACTGGGGGCCGCGGCCAGCGCGCGCTCGATGGCGGAGTTCTTCACCACGACAGGCACGCCCCCACCGCCCACAACCGCCGGCTGCACGCTGAGCACGGTGAACAACACCGTCACCATCTGCTCTCCGGCGAACAACGGAACTTCTTCCTCGCCGGTGCGAGTTGTGGCGGGCGCGACTTCGTCCGAAGGGGTACGCATCCTGCAGATCTACATCGACGGGGCCAAGACATACCAGGTCTCCGGCGGCCGGCTCGACACGTCCCTCCCACTCTCCACAGGCACGCACCGCGTGAGCGTGCAGGCTTACACAATGGCCGGATCTGTATTCAAGGCCACGGTGTACACAACTGTGAAGTAGCTGAATTGGCTGGTTGATCTCCGGGAGGCGCTTCTCGCGTCTCCCGGAGTCGCTTGATGTGCGCGGATTCGGTCGCGGGTGGAGACGAGGCCCGCTTTCGCCTCCGCCCGCTTGCGGACTGAAGGCCGACGGCTGAATGCAGAGTGGCGACCGCCGGGTTTGACAGAACCACCGCGGCTTGTAAAATAAGAAAGTTGTCTCCTTCCTGACGGCGTGACCGTGAGGTTGCGCTCCGCACACCGAAGCCGAAGTGGCGGAATTGGCAGACGCGCATGGTTCAGGTCCATGTGCCCGCAAGGGCGTGGGGGTTCGAGTCCCTTCTTCGGCACCATTTTTTTGAAAATAGCTGGTGGGCCTTTCTCCGGGAGAAACTCGGAAGACCATTGATTGCGCGGCTCGGCAACGCGGGCGCCGCAGGTCGCGCAGGGAAGGCTTAGCGTTCTACTTGCTGACTGTGGCAGTGAACGCGCCCGAGCCCAGCGAGCACCTGGGCATGAGCGACTGCCCGGTCACGCGGCCGTTCTCCACGTTGCCGCTGAACAGGCAGCTGCCGTCTTCGCTCTGCGCCGCCACGGTGCCATCGGGATTGGCGACGATCATGAAATTCACGCCGTTCCTTGACTTGAACCGCGTGATCCCGCCGGGCAGCGTTTCGTAGCGCGTCCACTCATCGGTCTTGCCGGAAGGCAGTTTCACAGACCACTTCGTGCCCGCCATCTCCAGCCGCTGCTGGACGTCCTTTTCCGCCCTGGCCTGTTGTTCCTGGGCTTCCTGCTGTTGCTCCCGCTCGCGCTGCGCCTTGGCGGCGGCGCTGGCCTGCACTTCCAGGTAAACGCTGGCGCCGCGGCCGCCGCCGGTGTTCAGCGTGATCGGACAATCGCCCACGCGGTCGTCGGCGTTCACCGTCAGGTGGATCTCGGTCGCCGACACCGCCTTCCACTGCTCCACGTGGCATATCTCGCCCGCCGTCACGTCCTTCACGTCGCCGAATGCGCCGGTGAGAACGATGTCGGCGCTCTGCCCGGTGGTGATGCCGCGCGGCGCGGCGCCGCGCACCTCGGGTGTCGGCGCTTCTTTCCGTTCGACATTCGGGTTCGCCTGCCCTTGCTGCTGCGCCTGCTTCTGCGCCTCGGCGAGCGCGTTCTTGGCGGCTTCGGTAGCTTTGGCCTTGGCTTTTTCGGCCTGTTGCTCAAAGAAGCCTTTGATCCATCCGCATCCGGTTGTGGAGAGCATCAACGCGAGAACGAGCGCGAGGCGCATGCGGGTTTCCTCCGGTCGGGAGCGGGAGGTATTCTACATGCGTTCGCGACGGGAATTGCGCAGAAGGCCGATTCGCCCGCTAGTGGTCGCGGTGCACCGTTTGCATCGAGAACGCGGGCAGGCAGATGGCCACGTACTCCGCGCCTTCGGCTTCCGGCGTCGAGTAGCGCACCCATTCGCCTTTGTGCGCGATCACGGCTTGTCCCGCGCGGATGTCGAGGTAACCGCCGTCGTGCTCCACGCGCAGGAGGCCGCGCAGCACCAGCGTGTACTCATCGAACTCGGGACGCTGCCCCGGTTCCCGCCATCCGCCCGGACTGCGCATGTGCGCCACGCTGACCTGCTGCGACTGTGAATTTACGCGACCGACGTATTCATCAATCAGCTTGGGCTTGTTGCCGGCGGCGGTGATGCGCGTTGGCGATGCGATCAGGGTTGGCACGCCGGCAGTGTACATGGGCGGGCTTGACTGACAAGGTCGGGTTGCTGAAAGGAAGTGCCCGCCACGCGCGTTGTTCCGCGGGCGGGCGTCTGGCGCAGACGAACCCGAGACTACTTCTTGGCCGGCGCGGCGGCGGCTGCCCTGGCAGAGCTGCCCTTTAACTCGACCAGGATGGCCTCGAACGGCTTGTCCGAGGTGTCCTCGGGCAGGTGGGTCACCGCGGGCGTAAATTGCGCCTCGCCGTGCTTCATCGCCCGCGTCTCGGTCTTGCCGTCCGGCATGGTGAACTTGGCGTTCAGGTCGCTGAGCGGAATGACCACACTGTCGGGATGGCTGTGCATGACCGACTTTTCGTGCGGTCCGTAGTGGATCTTCAGGATCCTGACCTTCGCGTTCTCGCTGACCACCGTGTAGTGCTTGGGATCAGCCTTCACGGCGTCCTGTGCCACGGCGGCTGCGGTCAAGAGAATGGCCGCCATGACGAGGCAGACCACGACTCGTGCTCTCATAAGTTCCCTCCTTGAGAATTCAGTTTGGAATGGCTTGAAAGGCGGAGGGAAGCTACTCCGCGGGAGACGCGCTGTCAACTCGCGGCGGGGCAGGTATACTCAAAGATCCACGCGCGCATGCCAATCGGGCTGCAAGAAATCATCGCCGCAACGCGGCGGCACGTCGAGCGAGACCGCGGCCGTGCCGACGTGCGCGCGCTCGAGCGCCAGGCGGAAAGCCACGTCCCGCGCGGCTTTCGGCGAACGCTGAAAGACCGCTCGGAGCGCGGGCCGGCGGTGATCGCCGAGCTCAAGAAGGCGTCGCCCTCGCGCGGGCTCATCCGGCGGGAGCTCGATCCGGCAGCGCTGGCACGCGAACTGGAGCAGGCCGGCGCCGCCGCCCTCAGCGTGCTCACCGACGAGGAATTCTTCCAGGGCTCGCTGCAGAACCTGAGGGCCGCTTCCCAGGCGACTCATCTGCCGTGCCTGCGCAAGGACTTCATGGTTGACGAATTCCAGTTGCTCGAAGCGCGCGCGCACCATGCGGATGCTGTGTTGCTCATCGCCGCAGGGCTCGCCGATGCCGCCATGCGCCGCCTGGCTGATGCTGCCCGCGGCCTGAGTCTGGATGTCCTCTGCGAGGTGCACGACGAACGTGAACTGGAGCGCGCCGTCGCCGCGGGATGTGATCTGATCGGCGTCAACAATCGCGACCTGCGCACGTTTCGCGTGGACCTGAACACGGCGCTGCGGCTGGCGCCGCAGATTCCGCGTGATGCGGTGCGCGTCGCCGAGAGCGGCCTCGGCCATGCGAGTGATATTGCCGCGCTGCGGGAAGCCGGGTATGACGCGTTTTTGGTCGGCGAGTCGTTGATGGCGGCGCAGCATCCCGGTGAGGCGCTGCGGGAGCTGCTGTCGCCTTCAAGAACCAACGTTCCCAGTTTCTAGTTTCTCGTTTCCAGTGTTTCGCGCATGGATCAATGCGCCAGCTCCAACCAGCAAGCAAGGAGCACGAGAAGACGAAGACGAAAACGCAGAAACCGGAAACCAGAAACTAGAAACCGCCCTTATGCCCTGGATCAAGATTTGCGGCAACACGAACCTGGAAGACGCGCTGGCCGGCGCCAGCGCCGGCGCTGACGCGCTGGGATTCATCTTCGCGCCCAGCCCGCGGCGCATCGAGCCCGAGGCGGCGCGCAAGGTCGTTGCCGGATTGCCGCCTGAGGTGGAGAAGATCGGCGTGTTTGTGAACGAATCGCCGGGGCGCATCCGCGAGATCGCCGAGCAGGCCGGCCTGACCGGCATCCAGCTCAGCGGCGAGGGTGACCGCGCCATCGTTCCCGAGCTGGCCGAGTGGCGCAAATCAGCGCCGGGACGCCGGGTTATCCTCATGGTCCCGGCCAGCGGCGAAGAGTGGGAAGAGGCCAGCGGCCATCCGACAACGCGCGAGCGCCTGCAGATTGACGCGCTCCTGCTCGACTCCATCATTGGCCAGGTGCGCGGCGGCACCGGCGAAACGTTCGACTGGACGCGCTGGCAGCACAAGGTGAAGGTCTTCGGGCGGTCGTTTCCCATCATCGTGGCGGGCGGCCTTACGGCCGAGAATGTTGCAACCGCGATCAGCATCCTGAGTCCGTGGGGCGTCGACGTGGTGAGCGGCACCGAGAAAACGCCGGGGAAAAAGGACCACGACAAGCTGCGCGCCTTCATCAAGGCCGCGCGCGAGGCCAGGGCCAAGGAAAAGGAAAAGGCGGCGCGAACCGCGAAAGGCAAGAAGTAACGCCAAGCAGCCTCTATGTCCGCCTCCGCCAAACAAACGCCGCCGCAGCCCGGACGCTTTGGCCGGTTCGGCGGCCGCTACGTTCCGGAAACGCTGATGGCGGCGCTCGAGGAGCTGGAGGCGGCCTACGCGAAGGCGCGGCGCGAACGCGCCTTTCAGCGCGAATTCGCCGACTTGCTGCGCAACTACGCCGGACGTCCCACGCCGCTGTTTTTTGCGCGGCGTCTCACGAAAAAACTTGGCGGCGCCGGGATCTACCTGAAGCGCGAAGACCTGCTGCACACCGGCGCGCACAAGATCAACAACTGCATCGGACAGGCGCTGCTGGCGCGGCGCATGGGCAAGCGGCGCATCATCGCGGAAACCGGCGCCGGCCAGCACGGCGTGGCCACCGCCACGGTGTGCGCGCTCATGGGCATGGAGTGCGTGGTCTACATGGGCACGGAGGACATGCGCCGCCAGGAACTCAACGTGTTTCGCATGCGGCTGCTCGGCGCCGAAGTGCGCGGCGTGAACTCGGGCTCGCGTACGCTGAAAGACGCCATCAACGAAGCCATGCGTGATTGGGTCACCAACGTGCGCACCACGCACTATCTGCTCGGCAGCGTTTTGGGCGCGCATCCTTACCCGGCGATGGTGCGCGACTTCCACACCGTCATCGGGCGCGAAGCGCGCGCGCAAATCATGAAGCAGGCGGGGAAACTGCCTTCGGCGGTGATCGCCTGCGTAGGCGGCGGGTCGAACGCGATCGGCATCTTCAGCGGCTTCCTGAAGGACAAGCGCGTGCGTCTGGTCGGAGTTGAAGCCGGCGGGCGCGGCCCCGAACTCGGCGCGCACGCCGCGCGCATGGCCCTCATGGGCACCGCGAAAAAGCCAGGCGGCTCGCCCGGCGTGCTGCAGGGAACGTATTCGTACGTCTTGCAAGACGACGCCGGGCAGATCGCTCCGACGCACTCGGTCTCCGCCGGCCTCGACTACCCCGCCATCGGTCCCGAGCACGCCTACTTGGCTGAGTCGGGCCGCGCTGAGTACACCGCCGCCTCCGACGCCGAGGCGCTGGAAGCCTGCACGCTTCTGGGGCGCAGCGAGGGCATTATTCCCGCGCTGGAGGCGGCGCACGCAGTGGCCGAATGCGTTAAGCGCGCTGCGCGCATGAAGAAGAGCGAGACGGTAATCGTCAACATCAGCGGCCGCGGCGACAAAGACATGGGCATCCTGCGCGAGGAGCTGAAGCTATGAACGTCGGCGGAAAATCTACATCGCGGCTGGGACCTTGCGTGCTCGCGTTTTGCCTGAGCACGCTGTGGCAGCCAGCTCAGGCGGAGTTGCCGGTTCGCGATCAGGACCCTGCCCCGGCTGGGGCGCCCAGCGCTCCGTCGAGCGCCGCAGAGAAGAAGCCCAAACGCATCTTCGGGACGGGCCGCAGTTACGAAACCGCCGACGCGGCCACGCCGATTTCTGCCGCCGGCAAGTTCCGCATCTTCTCCGGGTACGCTTACAACCCGCTGAACTGGGCCGTCGCAGGCCTTGACGCGGGGATTGGACAGGCAAGGAACTCTCCCGAACCGTACGGACAGGGGGGTGAGGGCTTCGGCAAACGCTTCGGCGCCTCGCTGGCCGACCAAAGTTCCGCCGTGTTCTTCGGCCGCTTTATGCTCGCCACGCTGCTGCGCCAGGATCCACGCTACTTCCGCCGCGCCGGCGGCAGCTTTGGCAGCAGGACAGGCTACGCGCTGTCGCGCGTGCTGATCACCCGCTCCGACGACGGCAAGCGGCAGTCCAACTACTCGCTGCTCGGGGGCGCGCTTTTCAGCGGCGCGCTTTCGAACGCCTACTATCCCGACCAGAGCCGGGGCGCGGGCCTTACCTTCTCGCGGTTCGGATTTGGACTCCTGGGCGCCGCCGCCGCCAACCTGGGACACGAATTCTGGCCCGACGCGCGCCGCAAAATGTTCCGGGGCAAGACCGCCGCGCCATGACGCTGCGATTTCACGCGCGGCCTGCGCTGATCGCCTACGTCACCTGCGGCGATCCCGACCTCGGCGCCACCGGTGAGGTCGTGCTCGCGGCGGTCAACGCGGGCGCCGACGTGGTCGAGCTTGGCGTGCCGTTCTCCGATCCCGTCGCCGATGGCCCGGTGATTCAGCGGGCCAGCCAGCGCGCGCTGGAAAACGGAACGCGCCTTGGCGACGTGCTCGACCTCGCGTGCGACGTCCGCCGCCAGAGCGATGCCGGGCTCATCATCTTTTCCTACTTCAACCCGGTGCTGCGCTTCGGCGTAGAGCGCTTCGCGGCAACCGCGCAAGCGGCCGGCGTCGACGGCGCGCTCATCACCGATTTGACGGTCGAGGAAGCGGACGACTATCTGCGCACCATGCGCTCTCGCAATCTGACCACTGTGTTTCTCGCCGCGCCCACCAGCACCGACGCCCGGCTGCGCGCCATCGCGAAGGCCTCCAGCGGATTCATCTATGCCGTCTCGCGCACCGGCGTCACCGGGCAGCAGAAGCAGCTCGCCTCCGACGCGCGCGAGCTGGTCGCCCGCCTGCGACGCTTCTCCAGGCTGCCGATCGCGGTCGGTTTCGGCATCTCGACGCCGGAGCAGTTTGCTCAAGCGGGCAGATTTGCCGACGCCGTCGTTGTCGGCAGCGCATTGGTGCAGGCCATCGAGTCCGCCGGAAAAGCGGGCGCGGCGCGCGCTGTGGCAGAATTGGTGGGCAAGCTCAAAGGCGAGCATTCAGCAGCCAGCAGGCGGCATTCAGCCGGCTGAGCCATCGCGCTTTCTGTGGGCGCTTGGAACCGCTCAGGGGCTGAGTGCTGACTGCTGACTGCTGAGTGCTGACTGCTGCTCTTATGGACATCGCGGACTGGCGGCGCAAAATCGACGAGATTGACCGCAAGCTGATTGCGCTGCTCAACGAGCGCGCGCATGCCGCCAAGGAAATCGGCAAGCTGAAGCGCCACACCGACATGCCGATTTACGAGCCCGAGCGCGAGCGCATCATCTACGAAAACGCGCAGCGCGAAAACAAAGGCCCGCTGCCCGACCTGGAGCTCAGGCACATTTACGAGCGAATCATCGACGTGATGCGCAAGCTGCAGAAGGAAGAGATCCATCCGGAGCAGGAAGGCGCCAGTCACGACACCGAATTCGACGCGGAAGTGAATGAATAGTTTTTCAGTTCTCCGTTTTCGGTCCCAGTCGCGAACATTGAGACGGACAAACCGAGAACTGAGAACCGAGAACTGATCCTGCAATGATTGTGGCAATGCAAGAGACGGCGTCCGACACGCAGATCCAGCGCGTGATCGAGCGGCTCACGCAGATGGGTTTCGACGTGCACCGCACCACCGGTGAGCGGCAGACGGTGCTCGCCGCTGTCGGCTCGCGCACAGATTTCGACGTCCGCGACGTCGAAGTCCTTCCCGGCGTCGAGCAGGTACACCGCATCAGCGCGCCCTACAAGCTGGCAGGGAAGGCGTTTCGCCCCGAAGGCACGGTGCTCAAACTTGCGCGCGGCGTGACCATCGGCGCCGACCAGGTCGTGGTCATGGCCGGTCCATGCTCGGTCGAGTCGCGCGAGCAACTGTTCCGCGTTGCCGAGCAAACGTCGAAGGCGGGCGCGCGCGTGCTGCGCGGCGGCGCCTTCAAGCCGCGCACGTCGCCGTATTCCTTCCAGGGACTCGGCGAAGAAGCACTCAAGCTGCTGCGCGAAGCCGGCGAGAAGTTCAACATGCTGGTGATCAGCGAGGTCATGGAGATTTCGCAGATCCAGCTCATGCTGCCCTACGTGGACATCCTGCAAGTGGGCGCGCGCAACATGCAGAACTTCAACCTGCTGCGCGAACTCGGCAAGGTGCGCAAGCCGGTGCTGCTCAAGCGGGGCATCGCCGCAACACTGGAAGAGCTGCTGCTCTCGGCCGAGTACATCATGGCCGGCGGCAATTACGACGTGGTGCTGTGCGAGCGCGGCATTCGCACGTTCGAGACCTACACCCGCAACACGCTCGACATTTCCGCCATTCCCATCATCAAGAAACTCTCGCACCTGCCCATGACCGCCGACCCGTCGCACGGCACCGGACGCCGCGACAAGGTTGCTCCCATGGCGCGCGCCGCCGTCGCCGCCGGCGCCGACGCGCTGCTCATCGAGGTGCACCCCGACCCCGACAAGGCGCTCTCCGACGGCGCGCAGTCGCTCTTTCCCGAACAGTTTTCGAAGCTCATGGACGAGCTGAGGATGATTGCGCCGGCGGTGGGACGGACCATCTGACGATCGGGGTCATCCATGTTGCGACAGATAACGATTCTCGGCACGGGCCTCATCGGCGGCTCACTGGCGCTCGCCGCCAAGCGCGAGGGAATTCGCGTCATCGGCTCCGACCGCCCGTCGATACTCGACGAAGCCAAGCGTCGCGGTGTGATCGACACCGCCGTCGCCGATCCCGTCGCGGCAAGCAAAGGCAGTGACGTGGTTGTGCTTGCCATGCCGGTGGGCGCAATTCTCGAGCTGATGGAAAAGCTAGCGCCGGCTCTGTCGCCCGGCACTTTGCTCACCGATGTCGGCAGTACTAAGTCGGCGATTGTCGCTCGCGCTTACGAACTCTTTGGTGACGCAGCGGCCTCACGCTTTCTGCCTGGCCACCCGATGGCCGGCAAGGAGCACTCAGGCGTGGAGAACGCCGATGCCGACCTGTTCCGCGATGCCGTCTGGCTGGTCACACCGCTGGAAGTGCAGACGCTCGATTTCGGCCGCGCCGGCGACTACACCGCCTTCCTCGCCAAGATCGGAGCGCGCGTGATCGCGATGGACGCCGAGCGCCACGACCGGGTGTGCGCCTGGGTGAGCCACCTGCCGCAAATGCTTTCCACCGCGCTCGCGGGAACTCTGCTCGACGAATTCACCGCGAGCGGTCCGGAGGGCGCCACGCTCGACGATGTCCACGCCGTGGGTGGGCGCGCGCTGCGCGAAATGACGCGCATCGCCTCCAGCCCGTACTCCATGTGGCGCGACATCGCGCTCACCAACTCCGAGAACATTGCCGACGCCCTGCTCGCCCTCGAACAGCGCCTCGCGCACCTGCGGGAGAACCTGCGCTCACCCGAGTTGCGCCGGGAGTTCGAGCAGGGCAACCGCTTCCACGACGAGAAGCCCCAGGCGCGGAATCAGAAGCAGAAGTGAGTCCCGGCGCCGAAGGCGGGAGCAGCAGCGTATCAAGTCCGGTGCTGCTCTACGACGGCGTGTGCGCGCTCTGCAATCGCACGGTTCGGTCCGTGCTCCGGCGCGACCGCCGCCGCATGTTTCGCTTCGCCGCGCTGCAGAGCGGATTTGCCGCGTCCGTTCTGAGCAGGCATCAACGCGATCCAAAAGAGTTGAGCACGGTCGTCGTCGTCCTGGACCCCGGCGCTGCCACGGAAGCGCTACTGACGCGCTCGGAGGCTGCGATTTACATCGGCCGGCAGCTGGGCGGATTCTGGAAGGCGCTCGCCTCACTCGCTGGCGCCGTGCCGCGCGCAATCCGCGATGCGCTCTACGACCTGGTCGCCCGCTGGCGCTACCGCGTCTTCGGAAGGTACGAAACGTGCCCCATCCCCTCTTCGGAAGAGCGCGCGCGTTTCATTGACATCTAACGGCGAGCGATTGGACCCTCCGCGTTCCGCGTCAATCCGCAGTAAGAATTGTTCGCCGGTATAAAATCACCTGTTCCACTCGGAGCAGACGCATGCACAAGGTTTTCCCCGGCGCCGACGAAGCCATCTTCGACGTAACCGACGGCGCCACCATCATGTTCGGCGGCTTCGGACTGTGCGGCAATCCCGAGAACCTCATTCGCGCCATCGTCAAGAAAGGCGTGAAGAACCTGACCACCATAAGCAACAACGCCGGCACTGACGACTTCGGCCTGGGCCTGCTGCTGCGCAGCAAGCAGATCCGCCGGCACATCGGCAGCTACGTGGGGGAGAACAAGCTGCTCGAGCAGATGGTGCTCTCCGGCGAACTCGAGCTGGAACTGAACCCGCAGGGCACGCTGGCCGAGCGCATTCGCGCCGGCGGCGCCGGGATCCGCGCTTTCTTCACGCCGACCGGCGTGGGCACCATGATCGCTGAGGGCAAGGAAGAGCGCAGTTTCGACGGGCAGCGCTGCATCCTCGAACGCGGCCTGGTCGCCGACTTCGCCTTCATCAAGGCCTGGAAGGGCGACAAGTGGGGGAACCTCGTTTATCGCAAGACGGCGCGCAACTTCAATCCGGTCATGGCCACCGCCGCGCGTGTCACGATTGCGGAAGTGGAAGAACTGGTCGAAGTCGGGCAGCTCGATCCCGACCACGTCCACACGCCGAGTGTGTACGTGAAGCGCATCTTCCAGGGCACGAATTACGAGAAGCGCATCGAAAAACACACCGTGCGCAAGGCGTAAGGCACGCCGCAGGAGACGCGGAGGACGCAGAGGGAAAACTTCTTCCGAGAACCGAGAATTGAGAACTCTTCATGACGACGATACCCGCCACGCCCGTTTCGAAACAGAAAGACGCCGAGAAAAGGGATAGGATCGTGCGCCGCATCGCGCGCGAGCTGCGCGACGGCTTCTACGTCAACCTCGGCATTGGCGTGCCGACGCTGGTGGCGAACTTCGTGCCCGCCGGCATCGATGTGGTGCTGCAAAGCGAAAACGGCATGCTCGGCGTCGGGCCGTATCCGCTCGAGGGCGCCGAAGATCCGGACCTGATCAACGCCGGCAAGGAAACGGTCACGGAAATTCCCGGCACCGCATATTTCTCCAGCGCCGATTCGTTCGCCATGATCCGCGGGCGCCACGTTGACCTGAGCGTGCTCGGCGCCATGGAAGTGGACGAAGAAGGGAACTTGGCCAACTGGATGATTCCCGGCAAAATGGTGAAGGGCATGGGCGGCGCCATGGACCTGGTGGCCGGCGCGCGGCGCGTGGTCATCGCCATGGAGCACACCACGCGCGAGGGCAAGCCGAAAATCCTGAAGAAATGCTCGCTGCCGCTCACCGGGGTCAAGGTTGTGGACACGATCGTCACCGAGATGGCCTATATCCGCGTCACGCCCGCCGGGCTCGTGCTGGAAGAAGTCGCGCCGGGCCTCACCGCCGACGATGTGCAGCGCGCCACCGAGCCCACGCTGATCCTCAGCCCCGCGCTGAAAGTGATGGAGAGCTGAGTCGAGCGATGCCCGCAACCGCGGCAAAGTCTGCACGCTCCAAACCGAAAGCGGCCGGCGCGCTCGCGAAGAGCGCGAAGCAGGTTGTCGCTGAACTGAAGCGCCTTGCCGACAAGAAAACCCTCACGGGCATGGCGCGCTACGGCCTGCCGTCAGACAAGGCGTTCGGCGTGCCGGTCAACAAGATCCAGGCGCTTGGCAAGCGTCTCGGGCGCAACCACCAACTCGCCGCTGATTTGTGGCAGACCGGCTGGCACGAAGCGCGCATGCTTGCCGCGTTCGTTGACGATCCCGCGCAAGTCACGCCCGCGCAGATGGACCGCTGGTGCCGCGACTTCGACAACTGGGGCATCTGCGACACCGTGTGCTTCCACCTGTTCGATTGCACGCCGCACGCGTTTGCCAGAGTTACGCAGTGGTCGAAGAAGAGCGGCGAGTTCCAGAAGCGCGCTGCGTTCGCGCTGCTGGCCTGCCTCGCGCTGCACGACAAGCAGGCGCCCGACGAACACTTCATCCGCGGCCTGGCCCTGATCGAAGGGGCCGCGACCGACGAGCGCAACTTCGTGAAGAAGGGCGTGAGCTGGGCGCTGCGGCTGATCGGCCGGCGCAATCGCGCTCTGAATTCAGCTGCCGTGAAGCTGGCGCAGCGACTCGCCGCCTCTCCCGGCGCCAGCGCACGTTGGATCGGCAAGGGCGCGGTGAAGGAACTCACCAGCCCGGCGGTTCTCCGCCGGTTGAAGCCGTGAGCTGATTTCTCTCTCGGCCGCGGAGCGCAGCCCGCGGCGGCGCCAGCCCGAGCCAGCCCCTCTCGACTGCTCTCACGCGATAGCAACAAAGTCCGCTGAAGCCGCATCCTTCACAAGAAAAGAAAGCGCAACCTCGAAGCTCCGCAGGGGAGAGTTCTATGAGATTCCGTGCACTTGCTGTCACCAGCCTCGTCGTCCTCGCGCTGCTGGCCGTTGCCGCGGCCGACGAGTTTCCCATGAAGGCCAGCGATGCAGTTCCCGCCGCAACCGGAAAAATCAAAGCGGACACCGATCGCAACGGGAACACCGCCCTGGAGCTCAAGTTCGAGCACCTGGCTCCGCCCGACCGGCTGAATCCGGCCAAGACCACTTATGTCGTCTGGGCCAAGCCAAGCGAAGATCGCCCGCCCGAGAAGCTGGGCGTCGTCCGGGTGAACCCCGAAGACATGGCCGCCACCGTCAAGGCAACTGTTCCGTATAAGAAGTTCGACGTGTTGGTGACCGCCGAGGACAACGCCAACGTGGACCATCCCTCGGGTACAGAGGTGCTGCGCGGGTTCGTGGACAAGAAGTGACGGCGGGGCCAAACCCGCGCCGCCACCGCTCCCGCGAGAGCTGCAGAGACGCAGCTTGCCAGGTCTCCCGCGTCAGACCGTCGCAGCGGTTGCTTCCGCCAGTTGCTTCAGCGACTCGCCGTACGGCGCGCGGGCGACGCCGCGCTCGGTCACGATTGCGGCCACGTAGCGCGCCGGCGTCACGTCGAACGCGGGGTTCTCCACGTGGACGCCATCAGGCGCAATCTGCTTGCCCGCCAGGTGCGTTACCTCGCGCGGCGAGCGCTGTTCGATGGGGATTTCGGCGCCGGTCGGCGTTTCCAGGTCAATCGTCGACCAGGGCGCGGCGACGTAAAAGGGAATGCCGTGTTCCCTGGCGAGCACGGCCACGCTGTAGGTGCCGATCTTGTTGGCCACATCGCCGTTCGCAGCGATGCGATCGGCGCCCACCACCACGGCGCCAATCTTCTGCTGGCGCATCATGGCGCCGGCCATGTTGTCGGAGATGACGGTGGCCGGGATGCCGTCTTTCATCAGCTCCCACGCTGTGAGGCGCGAGCCTTGCAGAAACGGACGCGTCTCGTCGGCGAAAACGTGGATCTTCTTGCCGGCTTCCACCGCCGCGCGGACCACGCCCAGCGCCGTGCCATAGCCGCAGGTGGCCAGCGCACCGGCGTTGCAGTGCGTAAGCACGCCGCCGGAGGCAGGCATCAGCGCCGCGCCATGCTTGCCGATGGCCACGCAGGCGGCCACGTCTTCGGCGTGCATGGTCTGCGCTTCGTGAATCAAGACCCGCTGGAGGTCTGTGAGCGACTGCGACTTCGCCGAGGCCTCCGCGAATACGCGGCGCATGCGCTCGATCGCCCAGAACAGATTCACCGCCGTCGGCCGCGTCGAGCGAAGCGTCTGGCAAATGCGATCGAACTCCGGACCGATTTCCAGCACGCTGCGCGCCTTCGAGTTCCGCACGCCGAGCGCGATGCCCATCGCCGCCGCCACGCCAATGGCGGGCGCGCCACGCACGATCATGGTGCGGATCGCATCCGCCACTTCCTCGTGCGTGCGGCAGGTGACGTACACCTCTTCGGTGGGCAGCCGGGTCTGGTCGATGAAGACCACGCCGGCGTCGGTCCATTGGAGAGTGTGGATCATAAAAAAGCGCTGCCAGCCACTGGCAGCTGGCCAAACATGACTTCGAATTCCGCAAAAAATCAGCTGGCAGCCAGTCGCCAGCAGCTAGCGGCGGTTCAGCGTGTCTGCCCCAGCTGAATGTGATAGCCGTCCGGGTCGGCGATGATGGCCAGCCAGCCGAAATCTTCTTTCTTCGGTTCCATCACAACGTGCACGCCCTTCTTCTTCAGGTCGGCGACGGTCTTCTGCACGTCGTCCACGTAGAAGCCGAACTGCACGGCGTTGGTCTTGTCGGAGTGCAGCTGCTGGCTCTGCCCGTGCAGACCGACGCCGATATTGCCGGCGTCGAGCTGCGTCCACTCAGGGCTCTCGAAGCGTACGCTGAGGCCGAGCACGTCGCGATAGAACGCGGTGCTGCGCTTCATGTCTTTTACCACCACCATGATGAGGCCGAGTTTGCCGATCATGTGACGACCTCCTTTGTGACGTTCCTTGCTCTTCGCGCTCAGCGGATGCCCGCCTGCTGCGACTCCAGCAGTACGCGACGATTGCGCACTTCCGCCGCGCGGAACAGGGCCAGAAACGGCGCCGGCGCGGCGGCCCGCTCCACCGCTTCGCGTCCGCCGGCTTCCTCACGCTCCACCAGGCACATGACGCCGGCGATCTGGAAGCCCGCCTCGCGCGCGGCCGCGATCGACTCCAGGATTGACGTGCCCGTGGTGCACACGTCGTCCACGATGACCACCCGCGCGCCACGCCGCCTGAATCCTTCGATGCGCTGCGCCGTCCCGTGTTTCTTCTCCGCCTTGCGCACGAGGAAAGCGTGAATCGGCGCGTTGCTTTCCGCCGCCAGCACCGCCACCGCCACCGCGATGGGATCGGCGCCCAGCGTCATCCCGCCGACCGCCTCCGGATGCCAGCCGCGCGCGCGTATTTCGTCCAGAAACGCCGCGCCCACCAGCTTCGCGCCTTCGGCATCGAGCGTCGTGGTGCGGCAGTCCACGTAGTAGTCGCTCTTTGCGCCCGACGAGAGCGTGAACTCGCCCAGGCGGAACGATTTCTCAGCGAGCAGACGCAGAAGCTGGTCACGCGGAGACATCGCTCTCAACGATACCAGAGCCGCGTGGATTTGGTGATTTGCTGAGTTGGTGATTGCGCAATCCGGCACTTAGCAATGAGCGCTTGGCATTTGGCCGTGAATGTCCGTGCTGTGCCGGCGAAATCCCGGCGCCGAGGGCCGACTGCGAAATCGCCAATCACGAACTCACCAAATCACCAAATCACCAAATCACCAAATCACGAAATGGCCTCATTGCGTCATCCGCTCCAGGTGTTGGAACCGGTCCGTCGCGAAGTAAACCAGGGTGAACAGCGTGGCGTTGTAGCCCATGTGTACCAACAGGCTGGTTGCCACCGATCCGGTACGCGCACGCACCAGGGTGAGCGCCACGCCGACCGCGAACAGCACCAGCAGCGGCGCCCACGCGTGCGCCAGTTGCGCCGAGTGGACCACGGCAAACAGCGCCGCCGTAATTGCCACGCCCGCGATCACGCCCAGGCCCCGCGCCAGCACTGGATACAGGAATCCGCGAAAGAACAGCTCCTCCACCAGGGGCGCGAGCAGCGTTCCGAAGGCGGCCATCGCCCACGCCGACGCCTGATCGTGAAAGTAGCTGTCGATGGGCAGTGACTTGGGAATCGGCAGCAGCGACGAAACGGTTTGCGTCACGATCGCCAGCAGCACGCCGAGCACGATCCAGGCTGCCCACCTGGTCTCCGGCCAGTTCCACTTCACCGCGACTGGGAACGGCGCATCATCGCGCCGCGCGATCAGCATGTGCATGAACAGCAGCAGCACCAGGTATGCAGCCGCCTGCGCTCCCAGGATCACGCGAACGTCCTTCACGATCTCGCTGACCGGCGTGCCGTGCTGGAACAGCTGTGCCAGCACGACTGCCACGGTGGAAAAGAACACGATCGCCAGCAGCGCAACCCCCGCCAATCCGAGAACGTCTCCCACGCCCCAGGCCGGCGATTCGCCGGTGAAAGCCGCTGAACGGTTTCGCTCGGGCAACAGCTTGCCCGGCGCGATCGGTGACGCCTCGCGCGCTTCGGCCAGAGACGTGTCATGCGGCGGATTGAGGTCGGGATCCACTGCTTTGAGCTTACACCGGTTGCCGAGTTCACCGCGGTGAAGGACGTCAAGGCGGCCGCGCAGAAAGCCGAGCGGACGGGCGCGCGCGTGCTCGTCCCCGCCACCGTCCTGCCCGAAGGCGACGCGATGGCCGTCCTGCTCGACCCGCAGGGAATGTCGTTTGCGGTGTGGCGAGCGGCGGGGAAGCAGTGAAGCAGGGAAGACCTACGCCGGCCCGGTTTTCTGACGCGGACGCGCTGCGCCGTTGCCGTCCGGCGCGAGCGCCGTCGCCAGAGCCTGGCCGGTGTACGACTTCTTCGTGCGCGCCACCTGCTCGGGCGTTCCCTGGGCGACGATGCGGCCGCCATCGTCGCCGCCCTCCGGCCCAAGGTCCACGATCCAGTCGGCATTGCGGATCACGTCGAGGTTGTGCTCGATGATGATGATGCTGTTGCCCAGGTCGGTCAGCCGGTGCAGCACGTCGAGCAGCTTGTTGACGTCGTCGAAGTGCAGGCCCGTAGTGGGCTCGTCGAGCAGGTAGAGTGTTTTGCCGGTCTGGCGCTTGCTCAGTTCGCGCGCCAGCTTGATGCGCTGCGCTTCGCCGCCCGAGAGCGTGACTGCCGACTGTCCCAGGTGGATGTATCCGAGCCCCACGTCGACGACGGTTTGCAGCTTCTGCCTGATCTGCGGAATGTTTTCCAGGATGGCCAGCGCGTCGGACGCGGGCATCTCCAGCAGGTCGGCGATCGAGTGGCCCTTGTAGCGCACCGCCAGCGTCTCGTGGTTGTAGCGATGCCCGCCGCACACTTCGCACTGCACGTACACGTCGGGCAGGAAGTTCATTTCGATGCGCCGCTGGCCCTCGCCCTGGCACGCCTCGCAGCGTCCGCCGGCCACGTTGAATGAGAAGCGTCCCGCCTTGTAGCCGCGCTCGCGCGACTCGGGCAGCATCGCGAACAGGTCGCGGATGTGCGTGAACACGCCGGTGTACGTGGCCGGATTCGAACGCGGCGTGCGCCCAATCGGCGACTGGTCAATGCGGATGACCTTGTCCACCGCTTCCACGCCGCTGATCGACTTGTGCCCGCCCGGTTCCTCGCGCGAGCGGTAGAGCTTCTTCGCCAGGGCGCGATAAAGAATGTCGTTGACCAGGGTTGATTTTCCCGAGCCGGAGACGCCGGTCACGACCGTCATCACCCCGAGCGGAAACGCCACGTCGAGGTGTTTCAGGTTGTTTTCGTGCGCGCCGAGCACGGTGAGCCACGCCTGCGGCTCGCGCCGCGCGTGCCGCAGCCCGATGCGCGCTTTGCCGGAGATATACGCGCCGGTCAGCGATTTGTCGCTTTCGGTTATCTGCGTCGGCGTGCCTTGGGCAACCAGGTGGCCGCCGTGGCGGCCGGCGCCGGGGCCGAGATCGATCACGTAGTCGGCGCGGCGGATGGTTTCTTCATCGTGCTCGACTACGAGCACCGTGTTTCCCAGGTCGCGCAGCGATTCCAGCGCGGCAAGCAGGCGTCCGTTGTCGCGGTGATGCAGCCCGATGGAAGGCTCGTCGAGCACGTACAGGACGCCGCGCAGCCGTGAGCCGATCTGCGTGGCCAGCCGGATGCGCTGGCCTTCGCCGCCGCTCAGCGTCGCCGCCGAGCGGTCGAGCGAGATATAGTTCAATCCAACGGCATTCAGGAACTGCAGCCGCTCGGCGATCTCGCGCACCACGCGCCCGGCGATTTTCTCCTCGCGCTCGCTGAGCTTGATTGCCTTCACGGCTTCCACCGCGCGCGAGACCGGCAGCGCAGTGAACTCGGCGATGCTGCGTCCGTTCACCTTCACCGCCAGGCTTTCCGGCCGCAGCCGCTGCCCGTGGCACACCGGGCACTTGGTGGCCGACATATAGCCCAGCAGCCACTCGCGGTAACCTTCCGAGGTCGCGTCCTCCAGATTGTTCTTCAGGTACGCGAGCACGCCGCGGAATCCGAGTTTGCTTTTCTCTTTTCCGTCGGGTCCGTACAACACCAGGTTTTGAATTTTCCCGGGAAGCTGCTCGAACGGTGTCGCCAGGTCGAAGCCGTAGGCTTCAGCCGCGATCTGCAGGCTGTTAATCAGGTTTCCTGACGCCGACCCGGGCCCCAGCCCGCCTTCCAGCAGCGGCTTCGACCAGTCCACGATCACCTTCGCCGGATCGAAGTCATAGCGGCTGCCCAGCCCCTGGCACTCGGGACACGCGCCGTAAGCGCTGTTGAACGAGAACGAGCGCGGCTCCAGTTGCGGCACGTTGATGCCGCACACCGGGCACGCGAGCCGCGCCGAGAACACGCGCTCCTGGCTCGCCTTTCCGCCGACGTACGAGATCGTCACCAGCCCGCCGGCCAGCTTCATCGCGATGGCGACCGAGTTCTCCAGCCGCTTCTCGATGCCGGACTTCAGCAGCAGCCGGTCCACCACGACTTCGATGGTGTGGTTCTTGCGCTTGTTGAGGTTGATCTCGTCGTCCACCAGGTTGCGCAGCTCGCCGTCAATGCGCGCGCGCGTGAAGCCATGCTGCGCCAGCTTCTCCAGCTCTTTTTTGAACTCGCCCTTGCGCCCGCGAATGATGGGCGCCAGTACCATGACGCGCTCTTCTTCTTTTGTGGCTTCGCCGCGCACGTGCTCCATCACCTGCGCCACGATCTGGTCGGCCGATTGCCGCGAGATCTCGCGCCCGCACTTGGGGCAGTGCGGCACGCCCACGTTGGCATACAGCAGCCGCAGATAATCGTAGATTTCGGTGATGGTGCCCACCGTGGAGCGCGGGGAGCGGCTGGTGGTCTTCTGCTCGATGGCGATCGAGGGGCTCAGCCCGTCGATGGCGTCCACATCGGGGCGCTCCATCTGGTCGAGGAACTGGCGCGCGTAGGCCGAAAGGGTCTCCACGTAGCGGCGCTGTCCCTCGGCGTAGATCGTGTCGAAAGCCAGCGACGATTTGCCCGATCCGCTCAGCCCGGTAATGACGGTCAGCGTGTTGCGGGGGATTTCAACGTCAATGTTCTTCAGGTTGTGCTGGCGCGCGCCGCGGACCGAAATCTTGGAAATCGCCATGGGAACAGTTCTGCTGGCCGCCCCTAAGTGCCTGCCGGACAGCAGTTTCCGGCCAGCCTCACGCGCCCGAATCCAGCGTTGCCGCTGCCCTCGCCGAAGGACGTGGCCTTGGGTGACGTGGACAGGGCCACGGAAAAGTCCGAGAGTGAGGGAACGCAACTCTACTCACGTATCTTAGTTGGCAATTGCGCCACGCGTCAACGCGAGTAAATTCAGGGGTTGCGGCCGAAGATGAATTTGGTCGGCCGGGACTTGGGCCACGTCGCTGTTGGGCCAGAACTTGCGGCAGCCAGCATCCCCGAGGCCGGACCCGCATCAAACCAGGTGATTCGCATGTGGACGCTGCTGGCGTCAGCCGTACTGCTTCTCACAATCCTGCTCGCCGTGGCCTTCGGCATCGCCGTCGGCTACGGCGCCATCGTCGGCATCCTCAAGCTCTTCGGCCAGCGTCCTCGCCGCCTGCGCAGCGCCAGCGCCACGCAGGTCCTCGCGCCGCTCGCTGCCAGCGTGGACTAAGAGCAGGATTCAAAGGTGCCTTACTGTGGCGGCTTCTGCTGATTCTGCTGCTGCTGCTGCTGCTGCTGCATCTTCTTCAGCTCTTCCAGCAACTGTTCCGGCGTCTTTGGCTGCTGTGGTGTGTTGGTGGGCGTCTGGGCGCCGGGTTGCTGCGCGTTGGGCTGCTGACCGCCCTGCGACTGGCCCAACGGCATAGGCGGAAACTGCGGACGATCGGCGTTCGCTCCGGCCGGCGCCGCCGGCTGCGGTTGGGGCGCATTGTCCTCGATTTCGCGGTCCGGAATTTCCGCGTCCTGGTTGTCGCCCTGCGCGCTGCCGTCGCCGAAGGCAGGCAGCGGCTGCTGCGCGCCGCCTTCCGGAGCGCGCTGGGTCACGATCACGCGCTGCACCGCGTCGGCCGAGCGCTCCGATCCCAGGATCACGAAGTTGAACCGCGATCCGGTCAGCAGGGACGCAAGAACGTCGCGCACGCTGCCGGGAGCGGCGTGGAAGAACACGCGCTCGCCGGCCGCCACCGGAGGCACGTCAATCGCTACGCCCGTGCGGTTGCGGACCGCGGAAAGTACGTCCGCCATCGTGGAATTCTGCGCGTCGATGAAGAGCAGGCCATCGCGGTAGCTCACCTGCGGCCGCGTGGGCGGCATCTGCGCCGGTGTCGGCGGAGGCGGTGGCGGGACGTCGAGGGCCGCGGTGGAGGCTGCTCCCGACTGCGTTTTCGCTTTGCCCTTCCGCGTGGTGGCGTGCGCGGTTGCGCGCGGCAGAGCATTCGGCTTCGGGTTTGCACGCTCGCCCGCTGCCGCCGCCGGCGCAGTGTGCGAGGGCTCAGCCGCGGGCGTGTTCGCGGCCGGTGGCGCGGCTTGCGGCGGAGCCTGCTGCGTTGCCGGAGCGTTCGCACTGGCCGGCGCCTGGATGTCAGGAGGAAACTCGGGGGTCTGCGCCTGCAGCGTGAGCGTGCCAGGCATGCCCGCAAAAACAACGTAGACCAGAAACCTGAAGAAATACCGCGTCATACCGACACAACGTCTGATGCAAAAATTCTAGCATTGAAAGCCCGGCTGCCGCGTCCAGTTACGTGCTGCTGGCCGACGCCCCTAAGCCCTTCAAGGCACCGCCGCTTTTCGCGTTAGGAGGAAGGTTGTCGGGCCAGCAGCCGGCAGCCAGCCGCGCCTTGGCGGCACTTGCATCTGAGCACCGGGTTAGGAGCATCCTATAAAGGCGCGACCCCGACTCCAATCGTCCTGGGACCTTTGATCGCAGTCTGGAGAAAGAACTGTCATGCAACGGAGTTCTAGACTTTGGATCCCCCTGGCGCTGGCGGTGGCGCTGGCTTGCTCAGGCGCAGCCGCGGCGCAAACCTGCTCCACCGCCGCCGACCTGGATCCGGCCGCGCGGCAGTCGGTCGAAGCCGCCGTACAGCAGTTCTTTCGCATGACCTCGGCCGCCGATTACGCGAGCCTGCGGGCCAGCGCGATTCCGTCGCTGGCGTCGAGCTTCGGATCGGTCGAAGGCGCCATCGCGGAAAATCGCGAGGGCCTGCAGGGCGCGCAGTCCGCCACCAGGTCGCTCTACGTGCTTTCGGCTGAAGGCAACGCACCCATTGCGCGGGCCGAGTTTTTCTGCGGCGTCTTCGGGGCCAACGGCCACACGGCTAACAGCGCCGGCTTCCTCATTCCCAATCTCTCGCCGGGCAACTACGCCATTGCCATCCTCGACGCCCGCGGCGGCAAGATGCCCCTCACCGTAACCGAAGTTTTGCAGCAGCAGGGCGCGAGCTGGAAGCTGGGCGGGCTCTACATCCGTCCGCAGCAGATTGGCGGACACGACGGCATTTGGTATTTCCGCCAGGCGCGCAACTACAAGCAGCAGGGCCAGGCGCATAACGCCTGGCTGTATTACCTGACAGCCTGGACGCTGCTCGCGCCCGTGGATTTCATGAGCACGGCGCAGCTCGACCAGCTCAGCGGCGAGTTGCAGCAGGCGCGTCCGGCTGACCTGCCCACGCGCGCCGCGCCCATGGACCTGCTCGCGGCCGGCAAAACCTATCGCGTGACCGACATCTCCGCCGCGCCCGTCGGCGACGGGCTCGACGTGGTGGCGCGCTTTCAGGTGCCCAGCGTCGCCGATCGCGGCCAGGCCTTTGCCGACACCATGGCGGTGATCAAGGCGATCGTCGCGAAGTACCCCGAGTTCCGTGCGGCGTTCAGTGGCGTCGTGGCGCGCGCGGTTCCGCCGGCGGGTGAAGACTACGGCTCGATGCTGGCGATGAAGGACGTGAAGTAGGCGCACACGAGGAACAGAGTCCTGCGTGACGCTGAGATCCTGTTCTCAACGGGCGAGAGCACGACAGGCGGTTTTGCGATTCGGTGTTCTGACGCATGTTGGCAGGTCAAGTGACAAAAACACGCCATGTCACGCCGGATCTGATCGGCGGAAATCGTAATCTGGTTTAAAGTTAGCCGACTGAAAGTCCAAAGGAGGCGAACAATGATAGCAGGACAACCTATGTAGGTAACGGAAGCTGCCTCAGCGGCATGTTACGCAATGAGAAGACGAGGAAGAGATTCGCACGGCTAGCGGAGCATGAAGAGCTGGTGATTCCAACTTGCTCCGGCGTATATCTTCCGGCTGGCTATCTCTTGAATATGCCAAGCAGCAGAAACATACGAAAGCGGGGTTGAGATATGCAGCGGCTCGTAGGCGTGGCGGTCGCACTCTCTCTGGTGCTGACGAACTTGTCGGCGCAGCAAGAGTTGGCAGACCCCAATTCCGATCTGAGGTCGGCCGCGTCGGAGGAGCTGCCTACGATTCCGATCACGATTACTTCTAGTCTAAGTGTAGTGGGCGCGCTTGGGCCGGCCTTTGCTTTACCTCTGAAGTGCTCACCGAACGGAACCATTGTGCTGCGATTCGCGACAGCGATGTCTGTAATGGATGTCGCTGCGGTTAAAGTCGACGGAAGTGTCACAAGATTTGGCATGGACCGGATTAGCGATTTGCATATGCCGAGGGCCGGCTCATTCTTTCCGACGGACAAGGCCGTCTTGATTTTAGCTCGCACGACTGTCAATGTTCGTTCGCAGAGATTGAAGATACACAAACAGAACGGTGAGGAGCAGGAGGTGCTTCAGGAAGTAGGTGATGAAAGACAGTACATCACCCGCTTCGACTGGAATGGGCAGTTTGTGGGCATGGTTAGATTAGATGTACCCTTTCATATATTTCAATTCGGGGAGTTCGCCGACGGCTATTTCCTTGTTAGCGGAATAGATCGAGACAAGAACGAGCCGGTAATCGCGCTGCTCCGACCGAATGGGCAACTGGAAAGATACGTCACTGTTACGAATGACATCACGGCTAGCTCCATACGTTCTGGCAATCCGATTCAGATTTCAAGAATGACGGCCAGCCCTTCTCTCGAGTCAGCATTAGCAACCAGTGAGATCGTAGCCGATGGACCTGACCTGTTGCTGGTGCGAAGGCAGCAAGATGCACCAATCTTCGAGGTTGACCCATCTGGTGACGTCCGCCAAATTGCGGTCAAGCCACTCGTGAAAGGGGCGTATATCAACTCCGTCCGTTCGACACCGGCCGGATGGCTAGTCCAGTTTACAAAGCAAGGTCGCAGCCCGGAGCAGGGTTTCCAGATATACAACGCCCTCGTTGATCGCAGCAGTGGCAAATCGGTCAGCCGATATAGCGTTTCAGCCCCAATCGGGCTGGGATGGGGCTGCCCAGCTGACGACCGTTTCATTTTCTTGAAGGCAACTGACAACGGAATCCAATTGCTTGTCGGCGAAGTGAACCGGAGCGCCGCCGCTGCTCCGAAATAGGCCCAACCGCTTAGGTTTAAGACCTCGGTCTTAAACTCCGGGCGCTCGATACTTTGCCGAAATAGCGCCCGCTAGTGCTTGAAACGAATAATAGGCGCCCGGGGTGGGGGTGTGGTCTACTCACTTACCCGATTCCTCAATTGGCCGATTTCTTCAAAAGCCCCTGCGCGTCAAGCCAATCCTTCAGCCGATCCGTCCATGAGTCCACGGGGAGGCCGCGCTTGCGCATGCCGAAGCCGTGTCCGCCCTGCGAGTAGATGTGGTACTCGGCGGGGATTCCCGCCTTCTTCCACGCCAGGTACAGCGGGATGCTGTTGTCGGCGGTGGAGACGCCCTTGTCATCGTCGGCGTGCACCATGAACAGCGGCGGCGCGTCGGCGGGGACGACCGGCTCGATGGGCGGACCGGGATAAATCGGCGCGACGAATGCCGGGCGGCTTTGCGCGTCGTGCTTCAGCGCGACCTGGGCGGCCACGTGTCCGCCGGCGGAGAATCCCATGATGCCGATGCGATCGGGAGCAATGCCGTAGTCGGCCGCGTGGGCGCGGACGAGCTTCATCGCCTGCTGGCCGTCGGCGACTGCCAGGGGAATGACGGTCTTGCGCTGCTCCAGGATCCAGGCCTGGTCGTCTTCTCCGGGCCCCCCCTGGTGCATCAGCCTGTACTTGAGGACGAACGCGGTAACGCCGATCGAGTTCAGCCACTGCGCGACAGCCGCGCCTTCGTGGTCCACCGACAGCCAGCGGAATCCGCCGCCGGGGCAGACGATCACCGCCGTGCCGTTGGCAAGCGTCTTGTCGGGCAGAAACACCGTCAGCGTCGGACGCGTAACGTTGCCCACCCGCCGCAGGCCATCGCTGGGCCCGACGCTGGTCGTCTCGTCGTATTTCCAGCTCTCCGAACCCGGCGCCGCGCCGGGCCATACGGGAATGACGTTGGGACCGGCGGCAAACGCGTTCGCAGCGAACAAAAAGCCAACCACAAAAGACACGGAGGCCGCACGAAGGACATGAAGGAGTGCGCGCATGGCGGGGGAGTGTAGCAAAAGGCAGGTTTCATGTTTCAAGTTTTGCGTGTGATCAAACCCAGGTCCCTCGTCGCGCTGAAGCGCGCTCCCGGGATGACAATTTGCGCGGCGTGGACGGCGGTTGATGGAAGAAAAAGTAGTGGGGGCGAGCTAAGAGTCGCCGCGCTCGGCCTTGCGTTTTTCTTCTGTCGCCGGCTTCTCCAGCTCGAAGACGCAGTCTTCCGGCCGCTTGTCAGCGCGCAGGCCGAGGAAAACGGGAGCGCGCATCTTCGGGCCGCCGCCGAGGGGGCCGAGTTCGAGCGTGTGTGTCCACTCGGTGAACCTCACCTGCGCGACGAGCTTGGGCCTCAACCAGTGGACGCCCTTCACGCTGTCGCGCGCGCCATAGAACGGCGAATGTGCTGTTTTGAGTTTCTGAAGTTTTTCCCAGACGTCTTGCTGGGTGCGCTGGTCGAACCCGCTGCCCACCTGCCCAACGTGCAGCAGGTGTTTCTTGTCGCCGTAGAGGCCAAGGACGAGCGAACCGAAGTACGGGCGCGAGCCCTGCGGATCGGTGTATCCGCCGACCACGCACTCCTGCTCGCGCGTGATCTTCATCTTCAGCCAGTCGCGCGAGCGCTTCTGCTCGTAGCAGCTCCGCCGCCGCTTGGCGACGATGCCCTCGAGCCCCTGCTGCCCCGCGGCGTTGTACAGGTCGCGCCCGCGCCCGACGAAGTGCTCCGAGTAGCGCACGCGGTCGGTGGTCTTCAGGACCTGGCGCAGCAGGTCTTTGCGCTTTTCGCAGTCCACCTTCATCAGGTTGTAGCCATCGAGGTAGATGAGGTCGAAGGCGTAGAACACGATGGGCACGCCGGAATCGCCGCGCCCGATGCGCCGTCCCTCGTGGCCGAGGCCGGTGCGCTGCTGCATCAGGCTGAACGACGGACGCCCGTTCTCGTCGAGCGCGGCGACTTCGCCGTCGAGCACGGCTTCCCTGGCGCGAACGCAGGCGGCGATCTCGGCCAGTTCCGGATACTGCGCCGTCATGTCGTTCTGGTTGCGCGAGAACAGGCGAACCCTGCCGTCTTCGAGGTACGTGACGGCGCGATAGCCGTCGAACTTGATCTCGAAGAGCCAGTCGTCATCGTCGAAGGGCTCGTCAACCAGAGTCGCCAGCATGGGATGGATGTTGCGCGGCATGGCCGACCGCGCCGCCCCGGGCAGGGGGCCCAAGGCCCTTAACGCAGAGGACGCGGGGGACGCCAGGAGCGCGGAGGAATCAGTTCTTTCTTTTTTTTTAGCGCGCGCGGATTTCGGTGCGGCAGCAATGTCGCGCGCAGCAGGTTTCTTTGAGCGGCTGGCGCCGTCTTTCTTTTCCGCGCCCCCTGCGTCCTCTGCGACCGCCGCGTCGGATGCCCTTCGGCGGGCAAGCTTGGCCAGCGTCGGCGCTAGCCATGCCTGTTTGCCGCCCTTGGCCGCCGCGGCCGCCGGGCGACTGCTCTGCCACGTCTTCGAGCCGGCATCGGCGGCGATCTCGTCCATGGTGCGCCTGGTCAGGACGGAGCGGTCTTGCTTCTCGATGTCGTAGCCGGGAACGACGTACTCGTCCTTCTTCTTGATGAGCAGCCACTCGGTGCCCTTGCTGCCCGGACGCCGCGAGCGCATGCGCACCAGCGCGAATTCGCCCTTGAGGCGTTTGCCGTGCAGGCGGAACTTCAGGTCGCCCGCCTCAAGCATGGAGCGCGCGTCACCAGGCTTGCCCGTGGGACGCTTGGCCTTGTGGTCCCAGCCGATGGGCTCCCATGTGCCCACTTCCCACACCATCACGGTGCCCGCGCCATAGTTGCCCGGCGGAATCACGCCTTCGAAGTCGAAGTACGAAACCGGATGATCTTCCACCTGCATCGCCAGGCGCTTGTCGGCGGGATCGAGCGAAGGGCCCCTGGGCACCGCCCACGACTTGAGCACGCCATCCATCTCCAGGCGGAAGTCGTAGTGCAAACGCGTGGCGTGATGGCGCTGCACGACGAAGCGGCTCTGGCCGCTCTTTTCGACCCTGGGGGGCGGCTCGGGCGTTGCTTCGAAGCGCCGCTTGCGCCTGTATTCTTCCAGGGCCATGGCAGGTTAGATGAGTGTACGACAGGGAGGGCAGTTGCCGGTTGCCGGCTGCCAGATCACTACCGGCCGGTTTTTCTGGCCAACGGCAACTGACAACTGAAAAGGGCAACTGGCAACCGTCAACTGAAAAGGCGGGCCGCAGCCCGCCTTCTGCGCTTGCGCGCTGAGTGAATCGCCTATGCCGCGGCCGCGATCTTGCTGCCGGTGGTCACGTCCACGTTGAAGTGCTCGATGGTAGGTGTTGTCTTCAGGAACGGCTTGATGGACTCGTGCACGCGCGGCGCCACGTTGCGGCTGTAGTTCTCGGCGTCGGCCGGCGTACGCCAGAAGGTGATGACCGCCACGCGGCCGGGATTTGATTCCGAGGTCATGCTGATCAGCTCCAGCAGGCCTGCCTGCTTCCTGATCGTGGTATCCACTTCCTGACGAACGCGGTTGGTGTACTCCTGCAGCTTGTCGGTCTTGACATCCGCTTGGAAGAGGCGAGCAAACATGGGGAGACTCTCCTTTCGCATGGCGCGAGTTTGGATTGTTTTAGTTTGCCTTGCTCGAAAAACGAACGCCTCGCCGCCCGGCAGGGGCCTGCCTGCGGCGGGGGAAGGGTGGGTTGACTGGATTCCGACGACTGCTCGACGGGGACGGATTATACGCCCCACACCTGTGGAAAGCCTGAGGCCCGCACCTTAGGCCGGACTACAACTCTGTAATTGACAGTGGCCGTTTTTGAGGTACTCTGTTCGGCATTATCCCCCAATGGTTCAACAAGTAAGCGGCCGCCTGCCGCAACCAGAGCGGTGGCGATAGCCCCGGGGTCATATGCGTCTCATCCGAGTCCTTCTCTGCGGCGCGATGCTGGCAGCACCGCTGGCCGCCCAGGAATTAACCAGCCGCGACCAGGAACAAACTCAGCAAGCGCCTCAGCAGCCGACGTCCCCGTTGCAGGAGCCGGCCAAGCCCTCCGAGGCCGAGCTCAACAAGCCCAAGGCCGCGACGTTTGAAGTGGGCAACGCCGTCGCCGCCGGCAGCGACCAGGAGGTCGGCGAGATCCGGCTGATGACCCGCGCCACCGAAATCGGCGGCGACAAGACCCGCTCGTTCCGCGTAGACGGCCAGAACAACCTGGGCGAGTTCAATTACTTCATGGACCGCCGTTTCCTGGTGACGCGCCGCATGCAGGTGCTCACCATGTTCCGGGCCACCGACGACGCCAGCATCGATCCTGAGCACAACAGCCTGCAAAAGGCGTATCTGCGCTTCTACGGCCCGCGCGACGAGTACATCTTCGGCGACTCGCTGGTCAGCCTCTCGCGCCTGACGTTCAATCAGAACATCAAGGGCGTGAACGCTTCCTGGAAGTTCAACGACGTCTGGAAACTCACCACCATCGGCGGCGCATTCGTGGACCGCTACGGCTCGTTCTACAAGGAGCTGTGCACCGCCAGCGTGACCACCGGCTGCCTTCCCGGACGGCCGTACACCTCGCTGGTCTCGGGCTTCCGGTTGGAACGCAAGGTCGGTCGCGAAAACACCTTCGGCCTTAACTTCTCGTCCAGCGATGATCGCGTGGATACGCTGCCACCGGCGACGCTGGGCACGCCGCCGCTGCCCGCGAGCAACCGCGTGTTCAGCTTCGACGGCAAAGTGCAGCGTCCCGGCTTCCGCATGGAGGGTGAGATTGCCGCGTCCAGCACCGACTTCGATACGCGCAGCTCGGCCAGCTGTCCCGCGCCGTGTGACGACCGCATTCCGCAGGCGGGACTCGGCTATCAGGGCGATTGGGGCGGACGCCTGGAAAGCAGCTGGCGTCGAGGCAAGTTCAACCTGCGCGGCTCCTACACCAGGTACGAACCGAATTTTGCTTCCATCAATGCGCGCCAGATCGCCGACCTTCAGGATTCGGTGCTGCGCGCCTCCTATGACGTGCTCGACTGGCTCACCCTGGACAGCACCGTTCGGCGCTCCAACGACGACCTGAAACAGCAGCTCCAGTTCGAGACGCGCCTGCTGCAGCCCGAAGTCCGCTTCGTCGTGCACGACCTGGGCTTCTACCGCCGCGGGCTGCTCGAGTTCGGCTACCGCCAGCGAAACGTTGACGCCTTCGCCTTCACGGGCAACTGCGCCAACGGCGCCACCGATTGCCGCGTGGAGCGCTTCGTGCGCATTCCGTTCGCCGAGCTGACGATTCCGTATCATTCCACCTTCCTGACGGTTGGCTGGGAGCGCCGGCAGGCGGTGGACCTGATCGACGCAAGCCAAACTTCGAACACGAACCGCTGGTACGCCAGCCTGCGCGGTGTCTACGACCTGGGCGGATGGCACATCAACCCGAACATGCGCATCGAGCTGGAACGCCAGGCGCAGCGCCCGCGCATCGGCCAGACCACGACGCCGCTGGAATTCCTGCTCGACTACGACTCCAACCGCCTGGCGATCGTGGGCTTCTACGTGGAGCCGCCGAAGTGGTTCATCATGGAGGCGAGCTATCGCTCCAGCTCCGCCACGCTGCCGGCGCTTTCGCCGACGGGGCTTACGCTGGTTCCGGCGGGATACAGCCGCCCGAGCTACAAGACGGCGCTCACCTACAAGTGGCTCAACGACGAGAACACGACGATTACCTTTGCTTTTGAGCGCAACAGCAACTTCTACCGGAACTCCCCCAACTTCGATGAGCGGTCGTTCGGTGTGACCCTCGTGTACAAGTTTGGGCGGCGCGGCAAATGAGTCCCCTAGCCAGGCTGCTCGCTCCGCTGAAAGAAAAAGCGGTGAAGACGTTCGAGCGCATTCCCGCGCGCCGCGTCGAAGTGGGACTCGCCGTCGCAATGACGCTGGTGGGCCTGGGCGTGTACGCGTTCGTGGCCACCGGGACGCGCGGCACGATCTTCGGATTTCTTCAGAACGTGGAACAGCGCTCGCTGGACGCGCTGTTCAAGAGCCGCGGCCCGCGCGAGCATGATCCGCGAATCGTCATCATCGGCATTGACGATGTAACGCTGCAAAAGGTCGGCGCCTGGCCGATCCCGCGCAGCGGCTACGCTAGGCTGATTGACCGGCTCAAGGAAGGCGGCGCCGCCGTCGCGGCATTCGACGTCAGCTTTCCCACGCCCGAGAAAAACTCCGCCACCGACGCGCTGAACAAACTGCGGGCCGAGCTGGGCGCGGCCGCGCCCGCCACCGTGCTCGACAAGATCCGCGAGATCGAGCGCAGCAGCGACAACGATGCCATCCTGGCCGGGTCGCTCAAGCGCGCCGATAACGTCATCCTGGGCCACAGCTTCCTCGATCCCGAGGGCATCAAGCGCACCAACGAGAAGGCGATCGAGGAGTACTACAACATCCTCTGGGGCCATCCCTTCGCGCAGATGGTGAAGGTTGACGACAGGAACCAGTTCGATCCGCGCGTTGCCTGGCAGAGGGGAGGCGGCCTGGTCGCGCAGGGTGTGCTGCCGAACATGAGCCTGCTCGCAGAGGCGTCAAAGTCATACGGCTTTTACGACGTGAATCCCGATTCCGACGGCACGGTGCGCCACGCCACGCTACTCATTCTCTACAAGGACCGTGAGTGGTATCCGTCGCTGCCGCTGGAGACGCTGCGCGTCGCCGAAGACATCAAGCCGCAATCCACCGTGGGCTACATGGCCGACTCGGGCCTGGAGCGCATCGAGATGGGCCCGCACAAGTTCTTCACCGCGCCCGACGGAACGGTGCTCATCAACTTCGCCGGCCCGTTCCAGACCTACCAGCATTACTCGATGGGCGACGTGATTGACGGCACCGTGCCGGCCTCGACCTTCAAGGACAAGATCGTGATCGTGGGCGCCACGGCGAAGGGAATCGGCGACCTGCGCTCCACGCCATACCAGAAGCAGGACCAGGGCTACATGGGGGTGGAGACCCACGCCAACGTGCTCGACAACCTGCTGCACAACGACGAGGCGGCGCGCGGCTTCCTGCGCCGCGGCCTCAACCAGGAGATGATCGACATCGCATTCATCCTCCTGTTCGGCCTCGGCATGGGATACGTCTTCGGCCACGTGAAGCCGCTCTATGCCACGCTTTCCGCAGCCGGCGCGCTGCTCACCTTCCTGTGGCTGGTGCGCTTCGCATTCGTGCACTTCGGGATGTGGCTGTTTGTTGTCGTGCCGGCGTCGGTGCTCATCGCCAACTACGGCTCGATCACCAGCTACCGCATGATCTTCGAGGAGCGCGAGAAGCGGAAGGTCCGCCGCACGTTCGCGCGCTACGTCTCGCCCGGCGTCATTGCGCTCATCGAAAAAGACCCGCAGAAGTACTTCCGCGCGGGCGGCGAGACCAAAGACCTGACCATCATGTTCAGCGATATCCGGTCGTTCACGACGATCGCCGAAGGTCTCACCGCCGACGAGCTGGTGCACCTGCTGAACGAATACCTGGGCGAGATGACCGACATCCTGTTCCGCAACTGGGGCACGCTCGATAAGTACATCGGCGACGCGGTGATGGCCTTTTGGGGCTCTCCTTTCCCGCAGGATGATCACTTTGTCCGCTCGTGCCGCTGCGCGCTGGAGATGTCGGCGCGGCTGGAAGAGCTCAACCTCAAGTGGGAAGCGGAAGGCCGCAAGCAACTGGAGATCGGTATCGGAATCAACACCGGCCTGGTCAACGTGGGCAACATGGGCTCCGACAAGCGTTTTGCCTGGACGGTGATGGGCGACCCGGTCAACCTGGCGTCGCGCCTGGAGGGCCAGAACAAGGACTACCACACGGTGCGCATCGTCAGCGAATTCACCTGGACGCGCGCCAAAGACCACTTCATCTTCCGCCCGCTCGATCGCATCCGCGTGAAGGGCAAGCTGAAGCCGGTGGGCATCTACGAGCTGATGGCCTTCCCCAAAGACGCACCGCGCTACGCCGATCTGCTGGCGCAATGGGAGAGCGCGCAGCAGGCCTATTACCGCCAGGCCTGGGACGAAGCCGTGCAGAAGTTCGAAGCACTGCTCTCGCGCTATCCCGACGACGGCCCGTCGCACACCTTCCTGAAGCGCTCGCACGAGTACCTGAAGCAGGCGCCCGATCCGCAGTGGGACGGTGTTTACGTGGCGAAAAGCAAGTAGCGCCGTGGCGAAGCGGGCGCGCGACGGGCTACAATTCCGCAGCATCTCAGCCCAACCGGAGCTCGCTTCCATGATGCGCCGCCTGATCGTCTCCTTTTGCTTGCTAATCGCTGTATCGCTTGCCAATCCCGCGCTGTCGCAAGACACGCAGTCCAAGGACTCGCAGTCCAAGGAATCGCAGTCCAAGGATTCGCAGTCCAAAGACTCCAAGGACAAGAAGAAAGACGACAAGAAGAAGAAGGAGCGCAAGCAGGACGACGAACTCAACACGAGCATGTTCTCCGCCGCCGTGGCCAACGACGTGCTCGGCCTCGTGCGCGACGGCCTCGAGGGCCACAGCCAGCGCCTGATGCTCAGCGCCTTCGACCTGGAGAAGATGGATGGCGGCCTCACCTTCGAAGACCAGATTGAAGCCATGTTCCAGCGCTACGAAGGCTTCCGCGTTCACTACCGCATCCTGCAGAACTCGGTGGAGGGTGAGAAAGCGGTGGTGATGGTGCTTTTCGAAATGGAAGAGCTGCCCAAGAACGGCAACGCGCCCATCCGCAAGTCGTCGCAGGTGAAGTTCGAGATGGAGCGCGGCCGCAAAGGCTGGAAGATCACCGATTTCAGCCCGCGAGGGTTCTTCAGTTAGACACTGCGGCTCCGCGGTGAAAGATTTGGACTCCCGCAGCTATCCCGACCGCCCCATCGTCAGCGCCGGCGCGGTGATCATTGAAGACGAGCGCGTGCTGCTCGTTCGCCGTGCCACTGAACCGCTCCAAGGCGAATGGTCGGTACCGGGCGGAGCGGTGGAACTGGGCGAGACGCTGCGCGCCGCGGCCGCGCGCGAAGCACGCGAAGAATGCGGGCTCACGGTCAGAGCCACAGATGTCCTCGGTGTTTACGACAGCATCTTCCCCGACGCCAGCGGCAAACCGCAATTTCACTATGTACTGATTGATTTTCTCTGCCGCGTCACCGGCGGAGAGCTGCGCGCCTCCGGCGACGCAGCCGACGCGCGCTGGTTCGCACGCGAGGAACTGATCGCACTCAACCTTCGTCCATCCATTCTCGAGGTGATTGGCAAGGGTTTCGGCTCTTAGCCGGCAGCCAGAAGCGGGCAGCTATCGGCTGCCTTTCCCCTTCCACTCATAGGCGCCCGGCTGGCGCAGGCCGAGGTGCGCCAGCACGCGGTTGGCGAACTCGCGCGCCATCTCTTCCTGCGACGCGGGCTTGTTGTAGAAGCTGGGAATCAGGGGAAAAACGGTCGCGCCCGCGTCGGCGGCGCGATACATGTTGCGGATGTGTATTTTGTTCAGCGGCGTCTCGCGCACGCACAGCACCAACGGGCGCCGCTCCTTCAGGCAGACGTCGGCGGCGCGCTCGATCAGCCGCGAAGCGTAGCCGTGGGCGATGCGCGCCAGCGTGCCCATGCTGCACGGCAGCACAATCATGGCGTCGGCGGGATAGGAGCCGCTGGCCACGTTGGCGCCGATGTCGTCGTTGTTTTGCAGCGCGATCTTGCCAGACTTCTTCCCCAGCAGCTTGGCAATGACGTTGCTGCGGCCGCCGGTCCCGAGCTCCTCGGCAAAGACGCGCAGCGCGTTGTCGGACGGGATGAAGTTCACGGTCTGGACGCGCTCGTCTTCTTCGAGTGCCCGGAGCAGTTCGCGGGTAAACAGGGAGCCGCTGGCGCCGGTGGCGGCCACGGTAAGGTTCTGGGGTGCTGCGCTCATCGAAATTCGCATCCAACTGTAGCAGAAGCCGTTTGCGGCCACGCGCCGGCAGCCGCGGGCGTGTGACGCGGCCGCGAACCGACCCGGCTTTTGCCTCGCCGACGCTCGCCAGCATGGCCTCGCAGGTGACAATCCGGATGCGGCGCAGCGCCGCCGAGCGCCATGCGCTGGTCCAGGTGGAGCGCGCCATCCGCAGCAGCGATTCGCATACTCGCCGAAAATACATACGGGAGTACGCAGAGGCTTTTCCAAGCTACGAGAGTGTCCTCACGCCGGCGCAGCTGCAAAACGCGCTGCTCAGCTCGGGCGTCGTGCTGATCGGTGATTACCACGCCTTGCCGGCCTCGCAGCGCCTGGCATGCGCGCTGCTCGAGCAGCTCGAGGCCGCGCGGGCGCGTCCGGTGGTCCTGGGCCTCGAAACGGTCTTCTCCCGTGACCAGGCCGCGCTCGATGAATGGATGCGCGGCGAAGTCGACGAAGCCGAACTGCGCGACCGCATCCGCTTCGACCTTGACTGGGGTTATGACTGGCAACCGCTGCTGGCGCTCCTGGAAAGCGCGCGCCGGCACGCTGCCGGACTTTACGGGCTGGATTGCATGCCGCGCGACGATTTGCGCCGCATCAGCGCCCGCGACCGCCACGCCGCCGCCAAGCTGGCGGAAATACGCGCACGGCATCCCGATGCGATTGTGCTGGTCCTGTTTGGCGAGTCACACCTGGCGCCGTCACATCTGCCCGCCGAAGTCCGCTCGCGGCTTCCCGGGGAGCGCGTCTTCACCGTGCTGCAGAATGTGGACGCTCTCTATTGGCAGGCCACAGGCGAGCGGCGCGAGCGTGTGGAAGCAGTGCGCGTGGCGCCTGACGTGGCCTGCGTCTTCACGGCAACGCCGCTGGAGAAGTACGAAAGCTACCGGCTGTGCATCGAGCGCTGGCGACAGGACACTGCCCCGCCCGACTTTGCGCCCACGTTCTACAACCTGGTGGATGCGCTGCTGCGCTTCTTCAACATCGACCGCTACTCGCCGCAGACCGGCGCCCGGGCGCAATTTCTGGTGGACCTGCTGCCCGCGGTGTCGGCTCGCTCAGGGAACGACGAGGTCCGCAGCCGCATGCTGCGCACCGGCGCGTCAGAGTCTGGAGTTCGCGAAGCGCTCGATCGACTTGCGGAGCGCGGCAGTTTCTACGTGCCGGCCCTGAACACTTTGTTCGTGCGCAACTTTCAGCTTGCGCATGGCTCCGAGGACGCGGCCCGCTTTCTCCATCATGCCTGCAGTGGGTCCCTCGCGGTCCGCACGGCTGCCGGCGATCTTGGCCCGGAGGACACGTTTTACGTGCGCACCATGGAGCACGCGCTGGCCGACTTTGCCGCGCGCGTGCTCTATCCCGCGCGGCCGATTGTGCGTGAGCAGGACCTTTACGCGCTCTACACACAAACGCGCGAGGCGGTGGAAGAGCAGGGAATCTGCACCTATCGTGAATACATGCACGTGGCCGATTTTCTGGTGATGCACAAGGACTACGAGAGCAACCTGAGCGCGTATCTCGACGTGCCGCCGCTGATGCGCGAGGGCGTACTCCTTCCCGGTGCGCGCGGCCGCTTTGCGGCTGAGATGCTCGGCAAGCTGCTGGGCAGCCAGCTCTACAGCGCCTATGTCGCCGGACGCGTGCGCAAGCGCTTCCTGCGCAGCCTTTATTGCCGCGCGCTGCACCAGCCCGGCGCCGCGCGGACCGCGTACTTCGTCGCCGTCCGCCGCACCCGCATGCCGAAGAAAAAAGTGCTTGCGGCTTGATTCTCTTCGTGTCCTTTGTGTGATGCTTTTGCCTTTTCTCGCCGGCGGCCGCCCGTTTGCGCTTGCAAGTTGAAGCTCGAAACTCGAAACTGGAAACGTGAAACGCGAAACCCGGCTTTCATGACTGCCGACCAGATCAAGCGGCTCTTTCAGCAGGTCCGCGCCGGCAAGCTTTCGCCCGACGAGGCCGTCGCGCGCCTGCGTCACCTGCCCTTTGAGGACATCGGCTTCGCCAAAGTGGACCACCATCGCACGTTGCGCGCCGGCATGCCTGAGGTGATCCTGGCGCAGGGCAAGACGCCCAAGCAGGTGGCCGGCATTTTCGCGCGCATGGCGCAGCACCAGGTCAACGTGCTGGCTACGCGCGCCACGGCGGACCACTTTGCCGCGGTGCGCAGGCTCGTTCCCCGCGCCGAGTATCGCGAACTGGCGCGCGCCATCGTTTTGCGGAAGCAGAAGCGGCGCTATGGCAAGGGCGTGATCGCGGTGGTTTCGGCGGGCACCGGCGATATTCCGGTGGCCGAAGAGGCGCTCGTCACCGCCGAGGTGATGGGCAACAGCGTGCAGCACATTTATGACGTGGGCGTGGCCGGCATCCATCGATTGTTCGCCAGCCGCGCCGCGTTGACTAAAGCGCGCGTGGTGATCGTGTGCGCCGGCATGGAGGGGGCCCTGCCCAGCGTAGTGGGCGGACTGGTGAGCGCACCGGTCATCGCCGTGCCCACCAGCGTCGGCTATGGCGCTTCTTTCGACGGGCTGGCGGCGCTGCTCGGCATGCTCAACTCCTGCGCCTCCAACGTCAGCGTGGTGAACATCGACAACGGGTTTGGCGCCGGTTACGTGGCCAGCATGATCAATCGGCTGTAGACCGCAACCCGCGCGGATTCAATCACATCCCACGTAAGAGCCCATTCTGAGAGAAAAAGCATCCGTGGCGATGGGCCGAAATCTATGTGTGGCAACACACATCCCGCGGCGCGGAAGGAGGCTGCGGGAGGGAGGCAGGCTCAGATGGATCTACGAATCTCCCGCAGTCCCGAACTCGGACTTGCGCCGCTGCGCGCAGTCCTGGGAATCGTGTTCGTGGCGCACGGCTGGCAGATGTTGTTTGTCTGGGGTCACGCGGCCGTGGCGGCCGGAATGGCCAAGTCCGGAATTCCGTTTCAGGACCTGTCGGCGTGGTTGCTGTCGTTGACGCAATTCCTCGGCGGAGCGCTCCTGCTGCTCGGGCTGTTCGCGCGTATTGCCGCGCTGCCCGTGGCCTTCAGCATGGCGGTCGCGTTCTTTCAGGTGCACCTGAAGAACGGGTTTTTCATTCAAAAGGGGGGAGTCGAGTTCGTGCTGGTCTTGTTCGTTGCCCTGCTGACGGTGGCCATCGCCGGACCCGGAGCCTTCGCGCTCGACAACGTGCTTGGGCGTACTCGGAGACCGGTCGAGCGCGGTGAAGTACGTCTGCGGCCGACGGCCTGAGGTTGCGGCCGGGACCGTCCTTCAGCGGCGGCGCTTCTTGTTGCGCCGCCGGCTGCCGGTTGGCTGGCTGCTCGCCTGAGCCGTGGCCGGGGCGGGCAGCGGCCCGAAAACCCGCTGGAAAATCGCGTCCACGTTGCGCAGTTGCCGCTTCAGGTCGAAGGCCCGTTCGATTTGCTGGCGGGAAAGCCGCCGCGCGACCTCCGGGTCGCGCTCAATGAGCTGCCGAAAGTTCAGCCCTTCATTCCATGCCCGCATGGCGTGGCGCTGCACGATGCGATACGCCTGCTCGCGCAGCACGCCTGCCTCCACCATGTCGAGCAGCAACTGTCCGCTGAACACCAGACCGCCAGTGCTGTTCAGGTTGGCCAGCATGCGCTGCGGATACACCACCAGCCGCTCGACCAGCGCGGCGGTCTTGTCCAGCAGGTAGTCGGCAACGATCGTCGAGTCGGGCAGGACCACGCGCTCGACCGACGAGTGCGAGATGTCGCGCTCGTGCCATAGCGCGACATTTTCCAGAGCGGATTGCGTGTTGCCGCGCAGCAGGCGCGCCAGGCCGCAAATCTGCTCGCTGGTGATCGGGTTGCGCTTGTGCGGCATGGCCGACGAGCCCTTCTGCTTTTCGCTGAAATATTCCTCCGCCTCGCGCACTTCCGTCCGCTGCAGATGGCGGATTTCGGTGGCAATTGTCTCGAGCGTCGTTCCGATCATGGCCAGCGTGGCCACGTAGGCGGCGTGGCGGTCGCGCTGGATGACCTGTGTCGAGATGTTCGCCGGCCTCAGTCCCAGCCGCGCGCAAATCGCCTCTTCCAGCGCGGGATCGAGATGTCCGAAGTTGCCGACCGCTCCGGAGAACTTGCCCACGCGCATCTCGTCGGCGGCGCGGGTGAAGCGCGCGATGTCGCGCTGCACCTGGGCGTACCAGTTGGCGAGCTTCAGCCCAAACGTGATCGGCTCAGCGTGGATGCCGTGTGTACGCCCGATCTGCGGCGTGTTCTTGAACTCGAACGCGCGGCGCCGCAAGACCCCGGCGAGGCGCTTCAGTCCGTCGGCGATGATGTCGGAGGCCTCGCTGAGCTGGATCGCCTGCGCCGTGTCCACCACGTCGTTGGAGGTAAGACCGTAGTGCAGCCAGCGCGACTCGGGGCCGATCTTTTCCGCGACCGCCGTGGTGAAAGCGATCACGTCGTGCCGCACCTCGGCCTCGATCTGCTGAATGCGGGCGAGATCGAAGTCGCCCTTTTCGCGAATGGCGCGGGCCGCCGATTTGGGCACTTTGCCGGCCTCGGCCAGCGCTTCGGTGGCTGCAATCTCCACCCGCAGCCAGGTGCGGAACTTGTTTTCGTCGGTCCAGATGCGCCCCATGGCGGGGCGGGTGTAGCGCGCGATCACGCCGTCTCCTCTCCGGTCGCGTCCCGATGCAGCACTGGAACCCTTGATTGTACCGGCTGCGTTGCGCGCGGCCAAATTCGGGCAGATCGGCGAATGCATGCGTCTCGGGCCGCCGGGGTGACACGCGGCACGGAGGAGTGGTGATCTTTTTGAATATATCGTGATACGATATATATCACTTGTGACCGCGAGCCTCACCGCTTCCGACTACCGCGCACTTGCCGGCTTCCGCTACGAACTGCGCCGCTTCCTGCACTTCAGTGAGAAAGCGGCGCGTGCTGCGGGCCTGGAGCCCCAGCAGCACCAGCTGCTGCTGGCCGTGAAAGGCCTGGGCCCGGGCAAGGCGTCCATCAGGGCCATCGCGGAGCGGCTTCAGATTGAGCACCACAGCGCGGTCGAGCTGATCGACCGCAGCGCGCGGCGCGGGCTGGTAAGGCGTGTTCCCGCGCGCGACGACCGGCGCCGCGTGGTGATTGCGCTCCGGCCGCCGGCGTTGCGGGTGCTGCGCCGGCTCACACTGCACCATCGCGAAGCGCTGCGGCAGGCCGCCCCGGCGCTGGTCAGCATTTTGCGCGCACTCACCCGGCGCTCGAGCCGCCGAACGGGGCAACCACACGGAGACACGTTTGCGAGGTCCGAAAGCTGACATGGATTCCGCCACCCGACCCGCGCCATCTGAATCCCGCGCCGCAGGGACCGCCATCGAAGACCTTTCCGACACGACCGGCCGTGTTCGCGACCGGCTGGTGCTGCTGTCGTTCCTGGCCGCGCTCATCGGCGTGGCCGCCGGCCTGGTGGCCTACCTGCTCTACAACCTGATCGCGTTGCTCACCAACCTGGTGTTCTACCATCGCGTCTCGCTCGAGCTGGTCAGCCCGCGCGACAACACCCTGGGCGCGCTGGTCATCGTGGTTCCCGTCATGGGCGGGCTGGTCGTCGGCCTGATGGCCAAGTACGGTTCGTCGAAGATTCGCGGACACGGCATTCCCGAGGCGATGGAGGCGGTGCTTGTTTCCCGCAGCCGGATCGAGCCGAAGGTCGCGATCCTGAAGCCGGTATCGGCAGCGATCGCCATTGGGACGGGCGGGCCGTTCGGCGCCGAAGGGCCCATCATTCAGACGGGCGGCGCGCTCGGCTCTCTGGTGGGGCAATTGCTGCACGTCACCGCCGCGGAGCGAAAAGTACTGCTGGCGTGCGGCGCGGCGGCCGGCATGGCCGCGACCTTCAGCACGCCGATTGCGGGCGTGATCCTGGCGATCGAGCTGCTGCTTTTCGAATTCAAATCACGCTCGTTCATTCCGCTGGTGATTGCGAGCACGCTGGCCACCAGCGTCCACGTCATGCTGCTTGGCCCGGGGCCGATGTTCACGGTGGGCAGCCTCGACTTCGGCATCCCGCGCGCATTGCCAATGTACGTTGTGCTCGGCCTGATCTGCGGGCTTGCCGCCGTGGGCTTCAGCAAGGTGCTTTACTGGACGGAAGACCTGTTCGAAAAGCTCCCGCTCGATCCCATGTGGTGGCCTGCCATCGGCGCGCTCGGCTTGGGCGTGATCGGCTACTTCGTCCCGCGCGTGCTCGGCGTCGGGTACGACACGATCTCCGACATCCTCAACGGCAGCCTGCCACTCAAAGCGCTGCTCGCCGTGGCGTTCTTCAAGTCGCTTGCCCTGGTGGTTTCGCTGGGCTCGGGGACGTCGGGTGGCCTGCTGGCGCCCATGTTCATGGCCAGCGCGGCCATGGGCGGCGCCTACGCGATGGGAATGAACCGCGCGTTTCCCAGCCTGCACGCGCAGCCGGGCGCCTACGCGCTGGTCGCGATGGGCGCGGTGTTCGGCGCGGCTTCGCGCGCGGCATTCGCGTTCATCATCTTCGCCTTCGAGATCACGCGCGACTACAACGCGGTGTTGCCGCTCATGCTGGTCACGGTAATCGCCGACGGTGTCGCTCTATTGCTGAGCCGCACTTCGATCATGACGGAAAAGCTGGCGCGCCGCGGGCTGCGCATCCACACCGACTATGAGGCCGATGTGTTGCAGCAGGTCACGGTGGGCGAAGTCATGTCACGCGAGGCGCCGTGCGTCCCCGAGGGCATGACGGTCGCCGAACTCAGCCGGCGCATCACCGAACGCGATCCCGAAGTGACCGCGCATCACGGCCTTCCCGTAGTGGATTCCAACGGATTGCTCTGCGGCATCATTACCCGCGGCGATCTGCTGCGGGCGCTCGACTCGCATCCTTCGGGCGAGGTCACCGTCGGCGAGGTGGGCCGCAAGCTTGTGGTCGTCACCTATCCCGACGAAACGCTGCACGAGGCGCTGCACAAGATGCTGGAGCGCGGCGTGGGCCGCCTGCCGGTGATGGACCGCCGCGCGCCAGGACGCGTGATCGGATACCTGGGCCGGCCTCAGGTGCTGCAGGCGCGCATGCGCCGCCTGCATGAAGAGCACGTGCGCGAGCCCGGCTGGATGCCGCGCCTGGCGCGCTCACAGCGATAGTTGCAATCCTGGCGCCTGCCGGGCGTTCGTGCCTGGCGCAACGATGCTTACTTCGCCGCGACGGTCGCGCTGTTGGCCGGCTGCACTTTTTCCAGCAGCGGCCGGAGCACGTTCGCCGAGATGCCCAGCGTTCCGCCCGAAAAGCCATCCAGATAGGCGGTGTTGATGCCGACTACTTCGCCGCGCGCATTGAACACGGGTGCGCCGCTGGCGCCGCGCGCCGTGCTGGCGTCGTAGAGCAGCTTATCGCCGACCACGTCGCCGATGTGTCCCTGGGTCGCGGAGGGACGAATCAACGCCAGCGACGAAAGCCTGCGCGCCGCGGCCAGCTCATCGGGCGCGCGCGAGGCTTGCCGGGAGACAAGCTTCGGCGATTTTGCCAGCAAGCCTTCGAGGCCCATGGGATAGCCAAGCACGAGCACCGCGTCGCCGGGCTCGGGCGCATTGGCGGCGATCTGCAGGGGAGGCGGCGCGCCCCCCGCCGGCGGAACAAAGTGGGCGAGCGCCACGTCATTGCCCGGCGCCGGCGTCACCTGCGTCAGCTCCAGCGGCGCGCGCAGCCCGGGGAAAAACGCCAGCAGGCGCTCCAGCTTCGGGCGGCCGCCGTGCACGCGCAGCACTTCGGCCTCTTCGTCGCCCCACCACGGCTCGGCCACGTGGCGGTTGGTCGCGATCCAGCCCTCCGCCGCAACGAATCCCGTGCCCGAGAGGTGCATGCGCGGCGGCTGCATCCAGCGCGAAACCCCGTCGAAGCGGTACACGGCGTACACGTAGCAGATGGAATTGCGGTGCCGGCTCAGGATGTGCGCCGGCATGTCACGCTGCTGCTCAAGCTGCCGCACTTCGGCGGAGAGCTGCGCGATGCGTTGCTCCAGCGGGCCGGTGGGTGGTGTCGATGGCGCGACCGAGAAGAGGCTGGTGAGTCCAATGGCGACCGTGGCCGCCACCGCTCCCTGGCGGGCAAGACTGAGTAGACCGTGCACAACTGCTCTCTTGCCGCTTCACTGTTGTGCCGATCGGTCACGCCTGAAAAGTCCCTTTGCAGGTTCCCGTCACTCGTGTTCGGCCCGGCCGTCAGGCGCGGCTCGCGTCCGCCTCTGGCAAACGCTCAACCATGTTGGTTTCGCGGGAAAGTTGGCGGGATGTCTGGGACGGCTGCCGCCCATGGCCGGGCGCATTGCACGTGAGGCAACCCGGCTGACGCGGAGTTGAGCGCGACCAGGCGACAACAAACGTTCACAAAAGCAGTCAGCCGCCGTGGTGAGCGGCGGCTGATTTGCCAGCGCGTTGGGATGCGGCCTACTCGGCGGTGTAGAGCAGCACGCCGTCGGTCTTCTCTTCGCCGACCGGGCGGTAGAAGAGGCGGTCGTTGCCCTCCAGGTAGACCTCGATGAACGCGGGCCGCGTCAGGATCGAGCCCTGGATGAGCGCTTCCGAGAGCGGGTCTTCGATGTACTTCTGCAAGGCCCTGCGCAGCGGACGCGCGCCGTAGTTGCGGTCCACGATGGTTTTGTCGAGGATCCACTTCTTGGCTTCCTCGGTGACCGTGATGGTGATCGACTTCTGCGCCAGGTTCTGGTTGAGCTGCTGCACCATGAGCTCCAGGATCTGGATCAGGTCCTGCTCGGTCAGGGCGTTGAAGATGATCACTTCGTCGAGGCGATTGAGGAACTCGGGGTTGAAGGTGCGCTTCACCTCGTTCTTCACCATGTCCTCGACCTTGGTCGAGATGACGTCTTCCTTCTCGGTCTGGAAGCCGAGGCCAGTGCGCTTCTGCAGGTGGCGCGCGCCGATGTTCGACGTCATGACAAGAATCGTGTTCTTGAAGTCCACGGTGTTGCCCAGGCCGTCGGTGAGCTGGCCGTCTTCAAACACCTGCAACAGGATGTTGAACACGTCCGGGTGCGCCTTCTCGATTTCGTCGAGCAGGACGACCGAGTAGGGCGCGCGCTTCACGCGCTCGGTGAGCTGGCCGCCCTCTTCGTAGCCCACGTATCCCGGGGGCGAGCCGATGAGCTTGCTGACCGAGTGCTTCTCCATGAATTCCGACATGTCGAAGCGGATCAGCGACTTCTCGCTGCCGAACAGGAACTGCGCCAGCGTGCGCGCGACTTCCGTCTTGCCCACGCCCGTAGGACCGAGGAACAGGAACGAGCCGATCGGCCGGTTGGGCGACTTCAGGCCGGCGCGCGAGCGCCGGATGGCGCGCGCCAGCGCCGAAATGGCGCGCTCCTGCGAGATCACGCGCTTGTGCAGTTCTTCCTCGATGCGCAGCAGCTTCTTGCTCTCTTCTTCCTTGATCGAGGCGATGGGCACGCCCGTCCAGCGCGAAACCACGTCTTCAATGTCTTCGCGGTTCACCACGCCGGTGGACGATTCATCGAGGTGATACTTTTCGCGCAGCGCGCGCAGGTTTTCGCGCTCCTTGCGCTCCTCGTCAGAGTAGAAACGCGCCTTCTCGAACTCGTGGTTCGCGATGGCGTTCTCCATGCGGTGCACGATGAACTTGATCCGCTTCTGAACTTCGGTGATCTCGTCGGGCAGCGAAGTCTGGCGCAGCTTCACGCGCGCGCCGGCTTCGTCGATCAGGTCGATTGCCTTGTCGGGCAGGAAGCGGTCGGGGATATAGCGGTTCGAATGCGCCACGCTGAAGTTGATGGCTTCGTCGGTGTAGCTGACGGCGTGGAACTTCTCGTAGCGGTCCTTGATGCCGTAAAGGATCTTCACCGCATCGCCTTCGTTCGGCGGCGGAACTTTGACCGACTGGAAGCGCCGCTCCAGCGACCGGTCTTTCTCGATGCTCTTGCGGTATTCGCCCGGCGTGGTCGCGCCAATGCACTGGATCTCGCCGCGCGACAGCGCCGGCTTCAGGATGTTGGCAGCGTCGAGCGAGCCTTCGGCCGAACCGGCGCCCACCAGCGTGTGCAGCTCGTCAATGAAGATGATGGCGTTCTGGTTCTCCATCAGTTCCTTCATGATGGTCTTCAGCCGCTCTTCGAATTGTCCGCGGTACTTGGTGCCGGCCACGATGAGCGAGAGGTCGAGCGCCAGGATGCGCTTGTCGGCCAGGAACGACGGCACCTCGCCGTCGGCAATGCGCTGTGCCAGGCCTTCCACAATGGCCGTCTTGCCCACGCCCGGCTCGCCGATCAGCACCGGGTTGTTCTTGGTGCGGCGGCAGAGGATCTGGACCACGCGCTCCAGCTCCTGCTCGCGTCCCACGAGCGGATCGAGCTGCGTGTCCATGGCGGCCTGGGTCAGGTCGCGTGAAAATTCCGAGAGCAGGGAAGACTCGCGCGAACGCTGCGGCGCGCTCTTCTCCTGCGTGCTGCGCGCCAGCTCTTCGCGGATGGTCGAGAGGCGCAGCCCGCGCTCATGCAGGATTTCCGCCGCGAAGCACTTCTCTTCTCTCAGTAACCCCAAAAGCAGGTGTTCGGTCCCGATGTGCTTGTGCGAAAGCCGCTCCGCCTCTTCGGCGGCATAGGCGAGCACGCGCTTGCATTCGTTGCTAAGAGGAAGATCAACCGAGGTGGAAACCTTCTCCCGAATCGTGGTGTGGCCCTCGATCTGCTTCCGGATGTTTTCTACCGACGCGTGGCTGCGCAGGAAACGGTTCGTCAGCGCCTTGTCTTCACGCAGCAGGCCGAGCAGCAGGTGCTCGGTCTCGATGTACGGAGAGCCGAACTGGCTGGCTTCGTAGCGCGCGAAGAAAATTACGCGTCTCGCCTTTTCCGTGTAGCGTTCAAACATGAATCCCTCTTCCGGAAGCCCTCCGGGCCCCCCCGACCTTGCCCGGCCCCTTCCTTGCCCTGTGCCTCTCCCTGAATCACCAAGGACGCGCCGTCACAGCGGGCCCGTCCAACAAGTGCGACAACCGGCCGGCTTCGCTGGTTGGCGACTCCAACCGGGCAAACTCTCTTTGTCCCTTCGCCGGCGGCTTCATCTTGCCAAGCCGCTCAAGCGGGAAGCGATTCCGGCTCAACTTCCTCAAGGCGTCCGGCGGCGGCGGCCGGTCCCGCTCCCGAGGAGGGGACAAGGCGCAACACGCGCGAACAGCGCCGCGCGAACGCAAGATTATGTGTGGCTATGAGGGAGGTAAGCCGGTGGTCGCGATGTAACCTGGCGATCAAATCAAATACCGCCTCGGCCGTTCTGCCATCCAGATCGCCGGTCGGCTCATCGGCCAGAAGCAGCTGCGGCCCCGTCACCAGCGCCCGGGCAATGGCAACGCGTTGCTGCTCACCGCCGCTCAGCTCACCGCTTTTATGGTGCGCCCGCGGCAGCAACCCCACTTCGCCGATCCACTTCTGCGCCTGTGTGTTGGCCCCGGACGCCGCCAGCCCCCTCAACAGCAAGGGCATGGCCACGTTTTCCAGGGCCGTAAACTCCGGCAGCAGATAGTGGAACTGCCAGACGTATCCAATTTCGCGATTTCGAAAATCGGCGGCTTCATCGTCTGAGAGCGATTTCAGCCGCTTTTGCGCGCAGTATACGTCACCTTCCGAAGGCCTATCAAGCAGCCCGAGGATGTGCAACAAGGTACTTTTGCCGCTCCCGGACTCGCCGACGATGGCCACCATCTCTCCCTTCGCCACGCGAAAGGACAAGTTGTCAAAGACCACGAGTTCCGACGTGCCGGAGCGGTATACCTTCCGCAATCGCTCCGCCCGCAGGATGTCTCCCTGTTCCATTGGATGCAGCGGTTATCCTTTGCGATACATTGCGCCGCGTCCCCTGGGGTTCCGCAATATTGCGGAGCTTACAACCTTTCTACCCTACAGACGCGGGTTTGACGCTGGCCTGCCGCTCGGCAGTGCTGTCCGAAGGTTACCAAAGTGATAGCAGGAAAGGCTGGATTTTGAGGGCAGTTTTCGGCCTCGGCGCTCAGTCCGAGAGCGCGCTGATCGTGACGTAGTATCCGTCCGGGTCCCGGAGTGAAAATTCCCTGGTTCGAGTGTTCGGATTCACGTGCGGCTCCTCTTCGAACCGCGTGACGAGAGCGCGCGCTCTTTTCAGTGCCAGGTCGAAATCGTCGACGCGGAAGAACAACAGCAGCCCGTTGCCGGGTGGCGCCTCGTCCGGACTCATCAAAGGGGGATGATCGTGCGCGCCCCACTGGTGAAGACAGAGCAAGACGGTTCCATCCGTATCCAGGATCTGACCAAAGTGGTCATGGTTCGGAGGCGTCTCGGGCTGGCCAAAGAGCGCCTGGTACCACTTGCAGCTTCGCGGCACGTCCCTTACGCCAATAATCGTCCAAGTGCGTTTCATCGCGTTTCCGTTCTCGGCATCACTTTAATCCGGTAGCGAGCTGCCGCGAAGACAAAGTTCGAACATCGCTATTCGTACCGCAACGCCTCGGCCGGCAACACCCGCGACGCGGACCAGCTCGGGTAGACGGTCGCGATGAACGAAATCCCCAGGGCCACCGCCGCCACCAGCACGCCATCCATCACGCGCGGCGCGAAGGGGACATAGTCGATGGAGTAAACCTCGGGCGAGAGCGATATCCAGTGATAGTGCCCGCCGGCCCACGCCAGCACGTAGCCGGCGACCAGGCCCAGCGCCGTCCCGATCACGCCGATCAGCACGCCCTGCGCCATGAAGAGGCGCCGCACCTGGCCGCGCCTGGCGCCCATGGACATGAGCACGGCAATGTCGCGCGTCTTCTCCATCACCATCATGATCAGCGAGATCAGAATGTTCAGCGCCGCCACCAGCACGATCAGCCCGATGGTGATGAACGTGACCACGCGCTCCAGGCGCAGCGCGCGAAACAGCGCGCGGTTCTGCTCCATCCAGTTCGTCGTCTGGAACCCGGCGCCGGCCGATTGCTCGATCTCGCGTCCGATTTCTCCGGCGCGGTCAACGTTGTCCACCTTGAACTCGATCACGCTGATCAGGTCGCCAAGGCCAAACAGTCGCTGCGCGTCGGAGAGCCGCGTGAACGCCCACGACTTGTCGTAATCATAAAAACCGGAGTGGAAGATGCCGACCACCTTGAAGCGCACATACTTCGGGACGATACCGAAGGGCGTCAGCTCGCCTTGCGGGCTGGTGACCAGTACTACCGAGCCGACGGTCGCGCCCAGGTCGTCGGCCATGTCCTTGCCGAGAACGATGGGCGGAAGCGGCTGCGGCGCCGCGTCTTCCACCTGGTCGGATGGAGCGCGGCCGCCCCCGGCCGGGCCTTTGCCCGCCGCTTCGCTCGCCGCGCCTGGCTCCAGCGCCGCCGCCGATCCCAGCGTGACGAAGCTCAACAGTTCGCTCACGCGCCGCTCTTCGCTGGGGACGACGCCCTTCAGCACGGCGCCGGTCGCGCGAGCGCCGCGCGAGACCAGCACCTGTTCGTAGATCGCCGGCGCCGCCGCCTTCACCTGCGGCTGCTGTTGCAGGCGCCAGACCAGCTCGGGCCATCCCTTGATGCCGTCGCCAGCGGCGCGCATGAGCTGCACGTGCGCGCTGGCGCCGAGCAGGCGCTGCTCCAGGTCCTGCCGGAATCCGTTGGTGATGGCCAGCGCCACAATGAGCGACGCCACACCGGCCGCCACGCCGACCACCGAGATCGCCGTAATGACGCCGATCACGGCCTGGCGCCGCTTGGCGCGCAGATAGCGAGCGGCGACGAACAGCTCGAACTTCACGCTCCACCTCGCTGCGCCTGCGAGCGCGCGCCCGGCAACGGCAAGACGGCGTGCGGCACGCGCCGCTTCCACGCGCGGAATTCATCGCCGAAGCGGCGCTCGAGTTCAGCGTCTTCAGCGCGGATGAGCAAGATGCCGGTCGCGATGGCGAATGCCAGCATCGCGAACAAAGCGATCGTTCCCGCAGCCGCAGTCAGCGCCATCAGGACCAGCAAATGAGCAAGGTACACGGGATGCCGCACCACATCACGAACCCCGCCGGTCACCAGCTTTTGCTCGCGGCCCTGCTCCAGCTCGGTGCGTCCTATCAGCATTTCCTGAGTGAATCCCTGGCGCGCTCGCCGGTAGACGAAGATCGCTGCCGCCAGCAACACGCCGCCACCCAGCAGTGAAAACGGACTTTCATACAGAAGAACCTCGCGCCACGGCCCGGTGGCGGCGAGCGTTGCTGAGATCATCAGCGCCCAGAGCGGCGCCAGCACGCGATACGGCGCCCGCCGCGTCCGCCAACGCTCGGCAAAGGGATGCGCCGCCAGCCAGAAGCCGGGAATGGTGGCGTACACGGCGCCCAGCAGCCAGGCGATGTGCAGAAGCACACGCAGCATGAGGCGATTCTAGCGAATCCGGCGATCTGACGATCTGGTCATCGGGCGATCGCCAGATCGTCAGATGAGTATTACTTCGACGTGAACACCGCTTTCCCCGTCCCCATGTTGTCGAACCGGTCGTACACGCGAATCACGATCACGTGCTCGGCCGGCTTCGGGGCAGGAACGGCGGCCTTTTCGCTGCCGCGGGCGGTGCGGTCTTCCGGTGACTTCACGTCCACGCCGGTGATGGGCATTTCGAAGTCGTAGTTCTCTACCTTCGCGTCAGAGAGCTGGCCGACGGGCTCCACGAACTGCCACTCGCCTGCGTCAACGGAGTACTCGGCGCGCTTGATGGGCGAGAACGTGTCCATGCCGCGGAACGTGACGTGCACCTCGCCGCCCTCCACGCGCGCCACCAGGTCCTGCACCATGGGCGGCGTGTGGTCCACTTCAAACCGCGCGCTCTCTTTTGTCGCCGTCAGTGCTTCGTCGGGCGAATGCGAGGGTGCATCACTGGCTACCACGCGAATCGTATAGCCGCCATCGGGGAGCAAGCCGGCGTCCCAGGAGTAGAACTTGTCGGTGACTTTGTCCTTCAGCAGCTTCCACGCCGACTCGCCGTCGCCACGGTAGTAGACCGAGTAAACAAGCTGATCGTCGTTGTCGTCGCGCGCGGTCCAGCGCACGGCGATGGAATCGCGATCGCGGGTGGCGGGGGCCGCGACTTCGAACCGGGGCGCGGGCGGCTGATTGCCGCCCACGGTGACCGGCGCGTTGTCGTTGCTGATCTTGGGCGCGGGATTGAAGCGCGCGCCGGTCTGTACCGCCACGTCTTCGATCACCGGCGCCATGTTCTTGGCGCGATAGTTCAGCCCCAGGCTCTCGATGACCGGCGGCGTCGGTCCAGGACGCAGCACCGCGCGCCACTGCACGAAGCGCGCCTGCGGCACGTCAAGCGGCATGTCGTGCAGCAGGTCAACTTTCTTCCACGGGCTCCAGTTGCGGTCGGGATTGTCCACGTTGCCGCTGCGCGCCCAGATTTCGTACACGCCGTTGCCGCGCACTTCGGCGCGGCCCCACTTGGAAAAGACGCGCGCGTCGAACACGTCGCTGTCGTACGTGCCCTCCGCCTCCGGGCCCGCCCCGAGCAGGAACACCTTGCCCAGGTTGCTGGTGGCGGCATAGAGCCCGCCATCGGGCGCCGGCGCGAATCCTGTCACCTGGCTCGCGCCCGCCTTCACCAGGTCGGTGAACTCGCCGTTCGCCTGCACGCGATAGACGTGCCCGCGATTGCCGGTGCCGGCGACCAGGTTGCCCTTCGCGTCGAATGCCAGCGCGTAGACGATGTCCTCGCGTCCGGACCAGATGCGCCGCGGCGAGCCATCGGGCGCGATCATGTAGACCTCCGATCCGCCGGGGGCGGTCGTGCTCGGGCCGGTTCCAAAGTTGACAGGCGGCGTGGGCGTTGCGGTAACAACGATGGCGCCGCTTCCACCAATCGAACTGATCGACTGCGGCGGCTGCAGCGGAATACTCGGCGCAGAAGTTGACGCGGGCGTGCTGCGCTTCTCGCCCACACCCGCGGCAAAGATGTTGCCCTGCGCATCGACGGCCAGCGCCGTGATCTCCTTGCGCGGCGCGCTGTAGAGCACGAACGCCTCGCCCGCCGGCGAGATGCGGTACACCAGGCCGCTGCCGTCCGAGCCGGCGATCAGGTTGCCGCTGCGGTCGAAGGCCAGCACGCGGATGTGCGCCTCATCGCTCTTGAAGAACACGCTGCCTTCGTTCGCGGCCACCACGCGGAAAATTTCGCCGCGATCGCCGGTCGCCAGGTAGAGCTGGCCCTTGCCGTCGAGCGCCATGTCCCAGATGTACTTCGTTTTCGGATCGAAGTAGACGGACGACATGAATCCCGAATCGGCGGCCGCTGCTTTTGTGTCGGCGGCCGGCGGCGGCGCGGACTGGCCCTTCTCGACCTTCTTGCGCTCGATCTTATAGACCTTGCCGTCGGGCGACGTCGCCGCGTAGAGCGAGCCGTTTTTGTCGGCCACCAGCGCCTGCACCTGCAATTCCTGCGGCTGGAAGACCACGGTGCTCTGTCCGGTGGGCGTAATGCGGTAAACGCGCGCCGGCGATCCCGCCGCCACGTAAGCGTTACCCTCCGCGTCCGACGCGATGGCCCAGATGTACGTCGAAGGCGTCGTTGCCACGTTCTTGAACGACGGCGCCAGCTCCAGCGTGCCGTCGCTGCGGATGGCGACACCCTTCGCCGTACCCTTCACGAACTCTTCAAAACGCGTCTGCGTCCACGTCTGCGTTCCTTCGGCCCAGCCGAACGCGGCCAGCAGAGCCACCGCCACCAGTACGAGCGCCGTCTTTCTCATAGTCCTCTTGCGCCAAAGCGCGATGCTTGAATCACACCAGGTCCCCGGAGGCGTTCCCGGTCGTATGCCCTCGGGGAAAAACCAGGGGAAGGACGCGGCCGCGCGCCGCGCCGAATCACTTCACCGTGACCGTGATCATCTGCGCGCCGGAAACCACGTAATCCAGCGGCGTGCTCGACTCGTCCACCGCCGACTCACCGGTCACGATCATCTCCTGCCGTCCGCGCATGCCTTCCATCACGTTCATCACGGAAAGGGGCAGCGTCGGCATGACTTTGTCTTCCACCATTGCCTGCGGATTCGCTTCCATGAGCGAAACGTACAGCCGGTGGTTGGCGTGCTCCTTGTTGAGCAGCGCGATCACCGAACCAAGGTCCAGCTTGTTGCCGAACGCCGACGTCATGCGCCGCATGCGGTCCAGCGTGTCGCCGTCGCTCACCAGGATGCGCAGCGTGCCCTTCGGCGTCGAGGTGGGGATACGCACGGGAATCTGCCGCACGATGGGCTCGCCTCGGTACGGCCGCAGCACCGCCTCGATCACCAGCTCGTCGCCGGGACGCGCCTCGGTCAGGTCGGTGCGCGCGCTTTCCAGCCGCGCCGACTTGCGCTCGCGAACCACGTCGAAGTCGAGCTGCACGCCGCTGATCTTCGGCTTGCTGTAGGGATTGTCGAAGATGCGCCCGAAGCGCTCGCCCACGTTCAGCGCCACCAGGAAACCGGTTGGCAGGTTCATGTCGGCGGGAGCGAACATGTTCTGCAACGTCACGTCGGGATATCCGCCGACGGAGATCTTGCCCTGCATGCGGAACGTAATCTCTTCGCCGTATTCGTTGACGCCGCTGAGCGCGTTGTAGACAGTGGCCATCATCGCCACCGGCGTGAGCCGCGCGTTGTTCAGCACCTCATATTTGAATTGCTTCGGGCGCGGTCCGCCGTGGATGGTGAGCGTGACCGGGATCATCTGCGACTGCTGTCCGTACCGGCCCATGATGCCGGTGTGGCGGTCCTGCACGAATGTCCCGATGGGTTCGGTGGTGTTCACGATCTTGAAGGCGTTGAGCGGCGACGCCAGCGTGGCCAGAACTTCCGCCTTGGTCATCGGCAGATCAACCATGCCGTAATTGAGCAGCGGATGCCCGCAGGCCAGCAGGCGTTCAGCATCGGCGTAGGTCACCGTGCAGGTGGCGGAGATGGCCATGTCACCACGCACCAGTTGCGCGCTCACCGCCGAGCCCGGCCCGATCGGCTCGGGCTGCTTGTCATTGCTCGAGCCGCCCGCGCCCATCACCGGCACGATGCCCGCCGCGGCAAACTGCGCGGAGAAGCGCTTCACTGCGTCTTCGCTGAATCCGGAAAACACCAGCGGCGCGTCAATCGGCTGGAGCAGGTTCTTGTACGACTGCAAGCCGCCCGCCGGCGAAGCGTTCAGTCCTTGAGTGGTCACCCCGGCAGAAGACGTCCGGCTCGCCTCGTTCCGCTCCCTCGCCATCATGGGAGCAGCGGCGTCCTGCGGCATGCTGCGGTCGAGCTCATTGATTTCGAGCATGTCGGCAATGGGCGTAACGCCCGCGATCGCCTCCTTGGAAAACGACCCAATGCGGAACGCCAGCGCCCCGACAAGCTTTCCGTCGATATACACCGGGCTGCCGCTCATCCCGGCGACCACGCCGGTGTACTCCACCTTTTGTCCGTGCAGCCGCACCAGGATGATGTCGCCCTTCGGCCCGTTCACGTCGCGCAACACGCCGAGTACTTCCACGTCCATGGGCTCCGGCTTCACGCCTTCGAAGACGGTGTACGCTACGCCCCGCATTCCAGCTTTGATCTGGTCAATCGGCAGGATTTGCGGGCCGGCCGAAGGCTGTACGGCCGCCAACAACAGGGAAGAACTGAGGGAGAGTACAAAGACGAAGAGGACGGCAACCGCTTTTTTCATACCACCGGCCGGACCGCTCGATTCCGCCGTCAGCGGAAATGCCGCAAAGGTGTCATCGAGAGCGGAAAATGTGCATCTATACTAGCATAGAGACTCACAAGCGAGAGACTCCAATGTTTCCCCAAAAGTTCCTCAAAAACTCACTTAGTCGGCGTTTTTCGCGGGTTCGCCGCAATGTTGCTCCGGTCGCGTTGGCGGTCGTCCTGTTGCTGGCCGCGGTGGCCTTGCTCGGTCCGGGCAGCGCGCGCGCCCAGTCGTCTTCTGCTTCGCAGGACAAGAAACCCACGCAGACCGCTCCGCCCGAAGCCGGCGGCCCGACGGGCGACGTCGGACCCATCGCGGTGCCGAGGAAGGGAGAGGAGCCGCCACCGGCGCCGCCGCGTCGCACGCCCGCCGCTGAGAGGACGCCCGAGTACTCGCTCAGCGTCAACGTCCCGCTGGTCACGCTGGACGTGATGGTCACCGCCAAGGACGGCCACTTCATTCCCGGCCTGAAGAAGGAATTCTTCCGCATCTACGAAGATGGCGTGCCGCAGAAGGTCAGCAACTTCAGCCAGGGCGAGGCGCCCATCACCGCCGTGCTGCTGGTGGAGTTTGCCTCCAACAACTACGGCTTCATGCTGAATGATGTGCTCAACGCGTCGTACAACTTTGCCGCTTCCTTGAAGAAGGAAGACTGGGTCGCGGTCGTTTCCTACGACATGAAGCCCGAGATCCTGGTTGATTTCACGCAGGACAAGCGCGCCATCTACGCTGCCCTCAACTCGCTGCGCATCCCCGGCTTCCGGGAAACGAACCTTTTCGACGCTCTCTACGACACCATTGACCGCATCGAGGGAATCGAAGGACGCAAGTACATCATTCTGGTTTCCACCGGCTGCGACAGCTTCAGCAAGCTCACCTACGACAAGATCCTCAAGAAAGTGCAGGCCACGCAGAACATCAGCATTTACGCCATCGGCGTTGGCCAGGCGTTGCGCGAGTGGGCCGACGCGCGCGGCCTCACCTCCTATTACCTGAACTGCACCGGCGGGCCGGGCGACAACACCACGACTCGTATCGATTTCCTCCAAGCCGACAACCAGATGTCCACCTTCGCCCGCCTCACCGGCGGACGCGCCTACTTCCCCCGGTTCCAGGGCCAGTTCCCCGAGATTTTTGCTGACATCGGCAACTCCATCCGCAACGAGTACACGCTCGCCTACCATCCGACCAACCCGAAGCTCGACGGCACCTACCGCAAGCTCAAGGTTGAGTTGGTGGACGAAAACGGCCAGCCGCTGAAAATGCGCGACGAAAAAGGGAAGGAAGTGAAGTACACCGTCATCGCCCGTGAGGGTTACACCGCCAAGCACACGGTGGAGTGACTCAGCAGCAGTCAGTCCGCAATTTCCCCGCCGTCCCCCCGGACGGCGGTTTTGTTTGCGCGCTGACCCGGAGGTTGGAAAACGCCGGGCTAGCTTCCCCAGTCTTCCCGGCCGGGGGCGCAAGCCGATGGGAGGATCGGGAGGGAAAAACCGGGCGCCGGGGACCGAGAACTAGCCTCACACCTTCGGCAGCAACTCCTTCAGCGCCCACTGGATGCGCTTCACGGATGCGTCAATGGCCGCCAGCGGCTCTTTTTCCGGCGGCAGATGGCGCGAGAAGGCGATCACCTGCAGCGCATTGCGGATGTGATGATTCATCTCGGCGATCATTTCCAGCCGCCGCTCCAGTTCGCGCCGCCGCCGCTGGCCATAGATCAGCAACCGCAGGAACAGCGCGCCGGCGACCATGCCGGTAAACGCGTCGGAAATTTCCAGCGTCAGCGAGCGCGGTTCGTGCTGCTCGATCAGCAGCAGGTCCAGCCCGAGTCCAACCGCGAACACCAGCGTCGCGAAGGCAACCGACAGCAGCACGATCTTCGCCTTCGACAGCGGCACCCAGAAAAGCCAGCTCGCGCGCGGCGCATCGCGCACCTGCGAATCGATTGCGTGACCGGTCACGGGCGGCGTAAGCACATTGGCCATTCTATCGCCTGATTCAGAGCGCGTTTCGAGCGCGCACCATCGTTGGTGCAGCGCAGCTACTGCACGTGAAAAAAGCGATCGAGCAGAAACAGGACCGCCACTCCTACAAACACCACCAGCGCCATTTTGATGCCCGGTTCTTTATTGACTTCCGGGATTAAGTCGCTCGCGGCAACGTACAGCGTTACGCCGGACGAAAGCGGCAGGCCGGCGCTCACCGCGGTGCGGAAAGCGGCCATCGCCAGCACGCCCAATAGCGTGCTCATGCCCAGAAACGCGCTCGATCCCCACGCCGCGCGCCGGCTGAGTCCGCTGGCCAGCATGACCGAGGCAACCGTGAATCCTTCCGGCATCTTGTGCAAAAAGATGGCGAGAAAAATGATCCAGCCCAGCCAGCTCGACACCAGGAAGCCGCTCGTAATCGCGATCCCGTCGAAGAACGCGTGGATGCCGAGCCCCAGCAGCACCGAATATCCCTTGCGCGCGTGGACAAACTCGTCGGCGTGCGTCTCTTCGCCGAAGTGGAAGTGCGGGGAGATGGTGTGCTCAAAAAAATGGATGATCAGGTATCCGATCAGGACGAAGAACCCCGCCGACTGCGGACGCAGCTCCACGCTCGCCGGCACCATCTCCACCATCGCGGTCGCCAGCATGAATCCGGCGCCGAGCGCGACAAAGTAGCGCAGGAAGCGGGCGTCCCAGTGCTTCTGCACGATGAGCACGCCGCCCAGCAGGTTCGCGCCTGCCGCGGTCAGGCCCAGCAGGATGCTGTAGACAATTGGGCTCAAGTTCCCGGTTCTCAGCTCTCAGTTCTCGGTTCTCAGTCTTATTGCGGCGATCAGCTAAACCTCTTCGCGCGGAAATCTCCGCGTGCATTCGTAAATGTGTTCAACCAGACCCATACTCTTCCGCCCGGCGACCAGGTCGCGGTATGTTCTGCCCATGGCTTGTTTCTCCGGCGGAGCGCGGAACTATAAACCACGAGCACTGCTTTGGCCTTGACTGAGGGCCGAGAACTGGGGACCGAGAACTGAGACCTATCCCGAGTGCCGAATGTGCATCACGTCGCCGTCTTTGACGACGTAGTCCTTGCCCTCGAGCCGCAGCGTGCCGCGGGCCCGCGCTTCCGCTTCCGAGCCGGCTTCGAGCAACTTGTCCCAGTGAATGGTTTCGGCGCGGATGAAGTGCTTCTCCAGGTCGGAATGGATCACGCCGGCGGCGTTGACCGCGCGCGTGTGGCGCTCCACCGTCCACGCGCGGCATTCGTCTTCGCCGACGGTGAAGAATGAGATCAGCCCCAGCAGCTCATAGCTCTTGCGGATGAGTCTCACCAATCCGCTCTCCTGCAGGCCGTAGCTGGCGAGGAACCCGGCGGCATCGGTATCGCTCATTTCCGCCAGTTCGGCTTCAACCTTCGCGCACACCGCCAGCGATGCGCAATTTGCCCGCGCCGCCGGCTCGCCAAGGCCATATTTCCTGGCCGCTTTCTCCAGATCCGCGCCCAGCGTCGCGCTCTCACCCACGTTGATGACGTAGAGCATCGGTTTCTCGCTCAGGAACATGAAGCCGCGCACGCGCTTCTTGTCTTCGGGCGTCATCTCCATCTCGCGCAGCGGGCGCTCCTGCTCCAGGTGCGCCTTGGCGCGATGCAGCAACTCGTTTTCTTTCTCCAGCTCCGGCGAGCGCATCTTCTTCAGGTCTTTCTCGAGCCGCTCCAGGCGCTTCTCGATCTGCGCCAGGTCGCTGAGCATCAGGTCGAAGTCCACGTTGCGCGCGTCGCGCCGCGGATCGATCTCGCCCACATGCGGCACCGCCGGATCGTCAAAGGCGCGCAGCACGTGCGCCAGTGCGTCCACCGTGCGCAGATTTCCAAGATACGCCGTCTCCTTCAGCGCTTCCTGCCCGATCGCCGCCACGTCGACGTAGTCCACCGCGGCATGCACCAGCTTTTTCGGGTTGTAGAGCGCGGCCAGCTTGTCGAGCCGCTCGTCGGGGACTTTCGCCACGCCCACATGCGCCTCGCGCGGGTTGGCGTGCGCCGCCACATGCGCCTTGGTCAGCATGCGGAACAGCGACGTCTTGCCGACTTGCGGAAGTCCAATGATTCCCGTCTTCATGGGAAAATCGCACTTGGCGCTGAGCAGTTGGCATTTGGCCTTTCTACATCAACGCTTAACGGCCCAGTGTGAAGCGCCAATTGCTAACTGCCGCACAGCGACGGGTCCTTCGCCACCAGATAGACCGCCGCCAATCCCAGCAGCAATACTCCTCCCTCGATTCTGGTTGACCACGCGTGCAGACGGTTGAACTCGATCCGCCTCGGGTCGCTGGCCGCGACCGAATCGATTTCGCCCATCTGCTCGCGCAGGGTCTGCATGCGCCGCGAAAGGCCGGCCTGAGAGACGACGGTGAGCATTATCATCGCCGCCACCAGCAGATGCCGTGGCGCGAGCAAGCGCGCCCCGCCAATCAGAGACGCCGCCAGGAACACCGCGCCCGCCGCCACACCGATCCAGTGCAGCAGGCCGAGCGAGCGCGTCACCACCAGGCCGGCCAGGCGCCGCGTCGGCAGCACGGAGAAAACCGTGGGTGCGACCACGAACGCGAAGAACACGATGCCGCCGACCCACACCGCCAACGACAGCAGCATCAGGAAGCGCACGAACGTCATAGGTTGCGCCAAGTTGCGCCCGGACGACTGTGAGGCCCGCCGCCTGGCCGCCAACTCTCCAGTATCGCACGCGCGCCCTTCGCCACTCGGCCCGTTGTTGTAGAATTTCGTCCCGCCGCGGACATGCGCGGCTGCCATTTTGCTGATCTGGCACGACCCAACAAGTTCTTCTCAGGAGGCACACTACATGAAGCGCATTTTCGTTCTCACCTTGGCGCTCGCTGTCTGCGCCGCCGCCGCTTTTGCCCAGGGACACGACACGGGCGCGATTACCAGCCCTGCCGAAATGAAATACGGTCCTCTACCTGGACTGCCCCCGTGCGCGCAGGGCGCCGTATTGCACGGCGACCCGGGCAAAGGCGGAGCCACGCTCTCCGCCAAAGCCACCGCGGGCTGCAAGATTCCCTGGCACTGGCACACCGCCACGGAACAGCTCGGCATCGTGAGCGGCAGCGCCAAGCTGGAGATAAAGGACGGCCCCAGCAAAGCGATCGGCGCGGGCGCGTATGCATATCTGCCCGCCAAGCACACCCATCAGTTCACCTGCACCGCCGCCTGCACCTTTTTCATCGGAACTGACGGCGCGTTCGACATCCACTACGTGGACGCCAGCGGCAAGGAAATCTCCCTCGACGAAGCGCTGAAGAGCAAGACGGCGGCGAAAGGCGCGGCAAAAGCGCCGGCGAAGAAGTAATCGTCGCAAGATCAAGGCCGGCCAGCAGGAAGCGGTCAAATGCTCAAAAGCCCCGTCGCGATGTGCGGCGGGGCTTTCTGTTTGCATTCCGTTGCCGGAATCAGGGCGCGCTCGTCACGCTGGCGGCTTTGCCCAGTACTTCACGCATCACCTGCGCCAATCCGCGCAAAGCGCGCTCGCCGTCGCCGGCGTAGGCGGAACCGTGCTGCGCCGCAATCGTGCGCGGCTTGAGCTCCGCCAGGCCGTGCAGGATTCGCTCCGTGTGCTGTGTGAACGGGACATAGTTGGCCAGCGGCCCCGCCTGGTACGCCGTCAGTTCGGCGCGCACGCGGCCGAGCACGTCCTGTTCGGTGATTGGCTCCGGATCGCCGCCGTGATGGAACAAGTCGGAGCAGAACAGCGTCCGTGTTTTCTCTTCGAACATCACGCCCGCGTCCCACCCGTGCGGAAGTTGCGGCGTGTGTATATAGCGGAAACAGTATTTGCCGGTCACGAGCCGGTCTTCCGGCATGAGCACGCGCGCCGGCCGGCTGGAGTAGTCGTGCAGGTTCACATTGACGCCGACAAAGTTGTGCGCCGCCTCGGCGCGAGGCGCCTCGGCAAGCCATTCATTCAGCGCGCCGCACTCATCCATTTCGAAGTGGCTGAAGCTGATCCAGCGGAGCCGCGCCGGATCGAGCAAGCGCGCAATGCCTTCGCGCATCAGCGGTACCCAGCGCCGGAACAGTGTGTGAAACAGCAGCGGCTCGTCGTCGCGGACCAGGAACGCATTGAATTGCAGGTTGATTTCCGGGGCGAAGATGGAGATCTGGAAAATGTCGGGTGCAATCTCGGTTACACGCGGCGGGTTGCCTTGCATCATTTCCTCCAAAGCAGGCGAATCGTCTATCGAGAAGGAGAGTTGCCCGCCGCTACACAGGGACCGGTACAGCGTCCACAATGTCGCGCAGGATCGTCTCTGCCTGGTCGGTGCGCTTCAGGTTCGAGGAGTAACGGCCGTTGACAACCACGCGGTGCGCAAAGACCGGCACGGCCAGCGACTTGAAGTCGTCGGGAGTGGCAAATCCGCGCCCGGAGAGGAACGCCATGGCCTGCGCGGCGCGAAACAGCATCAGCGATCCGCGCGGCGAGACGCCCAACGCGAGGTAATCCGACTCACGCGTGCGCCGCACGATTTCCAGTGTGTAGTCCACCAGCGCCTCGTCCACGGCAACGCGCGTCGCGTCGGCCTGCAACCCGAGCACGTCTGCCCCGCTCAGCACGGGACGCACATCCTCCAGCCGCGCCGCGCCCGCCTCCGAACGCAGAATCTGCCGCTCGCCCTCGGCGCCGGGATATCCCATGCGCACCCGCATCAGGAAGCGGTCCATCTGCGACTCCGGCAGCGGATACGTGCCGTGGTGCTCCACCGGATTCTGCGTGGCGATCACTACGAACGGCTGCGGCAGCGCATAGGAGCGCGCGTCCACCGTCACCTGGTTTTCGTTCATCGCTTCCAGCAGCGCCGATTGCGTCTTCGGCGTGGTGCGGTTGATCTCGTCGGCCAGCAGCACGTTGGTAAAAATCGGCCCGCGCTTGAATTCGAACTTCTGTTCGATGGCCGAATAGATGGAAATGCCCAGCACGTCGCTGGGCAGCATGTCGCTGGTGAACTGTATGCGCTGGAAGGCGCAGTCGAGCGCGCGCGCCAGCGCGTGCGCCAGCGTGGTCTTGCCCACGCCCGGAACGCCTTCAATCAGGAGGTGTCCGCGTGCCAGCACCGCAACCAGCGCCAGGCGTACCACTTCGTCTTTGCCGCGAATCACCGCGCGCAGCGCGGCTTCCAGCTGAGCGGCGCGATGCGCAGCGTTGCCCAGCGCCGGGGCCGTTTCCGATGCCATCGTCCCGCGATTGTAGCAACATCCGCCATACAGGCACAGAGACACGGAGGTGGTCGGTCGCTCGGAACAAGCGTGCTTACGTTCTCTGTGCCCCTGCGTCTCCGTGGTGAACGTTGGGTTTTACAATCCGCTAACCATGCCGCTCCGCTGCGGCGCAAGCTGATGGAGCCGGAGGACCGCGACAAGCTCAAGCTGCCGGACTACGTGGCCGGCATCAGGATTGAGGATGGGCAGCTGGTGGTGGTGGAGCGCTGATCCCATGCAAAATTCACAATGAAAAATGCAAAATGAAGACGCCGCGGCCTGGGTTCTGCGGGCTCATTTTGCATTTTCAGCTTTGCATGGGTGTTACACGAACTCTTCCGTCCGCCCCGTCAGCCGCTCGATTCGCTTCGGAATCGGCGGATGGGTGGAGAACAGGCTGGCGAAGTCTGCCCCGCGCAGCAGCGGCGCCACGATGAACAGGTGTGCCGTTGAAGGCGACGCCACCAGCGGAATGCGGCGCGAGTACGCGTCCAGCTTCTTCAGCGCGCGTGCCAGCGCAAATGGGTTTCCGGTGAAGTGCGCCCCGGTCGCGTCGGCTTCGTACTCGCGCGAGCGCGAGACGGCGAGCTGAATCAGCATGGCTGCGATCGGCGCAAGGATCAGCATGAGCAGCGCGCCCAGCCCGCCGCCGCCGCGGCTATCGCGCTCGTCGCGGCCGCCGTACCCGCTGAACATCGCGCCGTACGCCGCCATACGCGCCAGGAACGTGACCGCGCCGGCCAGCGTGGCTGCGACGGCCCCGATCAGGATGTCGCGATTGCGCACGTGTCCCAACTCGTGCGCCAGCACGCCTTCCAGCTCCTCGTCGTCGAGAATGTCGAGGATGCCCTGCGTCACCGCCACGGCCGAGTGCTTCGGGTTCCGTCCCGTCGCGAAGGCGTTGGGCGAAGGAGACGGAACCAGGTAGATCTTGGGCATCGGCAGGCCGGTGCGCTGCGTGAGGTTCTCCACCACGCGATAGACGCGCGGCAGTTGCTCGCGCGTCACCGGACGCGCGCCGCTCATCGCCAGCGCCAGCTTGTCCGAGAAAAAGTAGGAGACAAAGTTCATCACTGCCGCGATCACGAAGGCGACAACCAGCCCCTGCTGCCCGCCAAAGTAGTCCCCCAGGAAGAGCAGCAGCAGCGTGAGCGCGCCCAGCAGCAGCGCGGTCTTAAATGCGTTTCCCATAGTCGCAGATACGAATTCCGGCGGCCGTCCGTTCCAGGCGCGAGCCGCTTACATTCATTAGATGGCGTCTGGCGGTCCGCGATTCAGCCCGGGCCTACTTGGCCAGGGCCACGTCGGTCACGGCCAACCACATGAATTCGAGGAACTTCCCCAGGCCCTCGACGGAAGCCCGCTCGTCGTTGCCGTGCACCCGGCGGCGGTCGTCGTCGGTAGAAACGTTGCCCAGGCCGTAGGCCTGCACGCCCTTGGCGCGGAGCTGGGCCGAGTCGGTCGCGCCGGTGCCCATGGCGGGCAGGGTGACCGCCGCAGGAAACACTTTCTTCTGTGCCCGCTCGAGCGCGGCGAACATTTCCGTGTTCACGCTCGAAGGCGGAGACGTGGGCCGCGCGCCGTAGTTGTTCTTCACGATCTCGATCTCGGGATCGTTGATGAGCTGGCGCATCTTCTCCAGCAGCGCGTCCATGTCTTCGTCGGGCAGCGAGCGGATGTCGAGCGTCGCCTCAGCGTCAGCCGGGATCACGTTCGTTCGGAAGCCGCCCTTCACGATGGTCGGCACGATCGACGTCCGCAGCATGGAGTAATACACCGGCTTGCTGAGTCGCAGCTTCTCCTGCACCGCTGGGTCTTCCACGTTGCGATAGAGGGCTGCCTCATCGGGCGGGCTGATGGTCGCCAGCCGCTGGAAAAACAATCGCGTGGTTTCGTTCAGCCGCGCCGGTGGCTGCCACTCGCCGAACTTGCCGACGGCCGCTGCCAGGTGGACCACAGGATTGTCCGGGCGCGGGATCGAGGCGTGCCCGCTCGAGCCCCGCGCGACCAGCCGCGTGGTGCGCGGAACTTTTTCCGTCGTCCCGATCTGCACGTCGGTAACTTTGCCATCCACGTTGTGAATGCTGCCGCCCTCGTTGAGCGCGAACTCGGCCTCAATCTTCTCCCAGTGCTCCTTCACCATGTAGCCGATGCCAAACTGGCTGGTGCCTTCCTCGCCCGCCTCCGCCAGGAAGATCACGTCGCGATCGAGCGGCGCCTTCATGCGGTGCAGCAGCAGGACAATCTCCAGGCAGGCGCTGACCATCGCCTTGTCGTCCGACGCGCCGCGCCCGTACAGATAGCCGTCCTTGATCACGGCGCCGAACGGGTCCACCGTCCACTTGTCGCGCTCCACCCCTACCACGTCGAGGTGGCCCATGAGCAGCAGTGGGCGCTTTTTGCCGTTCCCCTTCAGCCGCGCCACAATGCTCCCGCGCCCCGGGGCCGACTCGAAGATCTCCGAAGCAATGCCTTCGCGGTCGAAGATTTCCTGGATGTGCCGCGCCGCCTTCGTCTCATTCCCCGGCGGATTCGACGTGTCAATCTTGACCAGGCCGGCCAGGATCTGCACTGCCTCGTCGCGCGCCGCTGCCAGGTCGGGCGCGGCGGCCTTCTGGGCCGGCAATGTAACGCTTGCCAACAGAAAAACGGCGGGAACGAGCACGAAACGCAAACGCATGATGACCTCGCGGTAATCAGCAGAGCGCGCCAGACTAGCAGCCCGCTGGTAACGGTCGCAACTGAGCCCGCAGGGCGGAAGGGCTCTTGTGGCGTTGTCATCCTGAGCGCAGTCGAAGGACCCCTATTGGACCTGACCAGCTCGGTAGCTGTAGGGACTCCATCGACTCGCGCGCGCTCAGGATGACCTGGATGAGGGGTGGCGCAACCTGAGAAAACCTAAACCTTCGCGGTCTTCTTCCCGCGCTCCAGCGCGCGCCGCATGGTCAGATCCAGCGCCGCCTTGGCTTCGGCGTAGTCCGCCGGCGAAATGCTTCCCTGGGCGCGATCCACTTCCAACTGGAACAACTCTTCCTTGAGCGCGTCCATGATGGCCGCGGAGCGCGCATTGCCATTCGCGGAAGCCGGGGTCGCCGTTCGCGCCACTCCGCGGCCCTGCACCGCCGTCGCAGGCGTCGAGCTCGGCGCCGGTGCACTCGCCGGCCCGCGCCGCAGCACATACACCGCGCCCGCTGCCAGCGCCAACGCCAGCGCTCCCAGGATGTACCACCGATACTGCTTTAGCGGGTCCGGCTGCTCCGACGGCGGACCCAGCCCGCCGCCGGGACGCGCGTCGTTGCTGGTCGCGCCCGCCGGCTCTTCGCCGCCACCCTGCTGCTCGCGCGGAAACTCGCCGCTGCCCGAGATGCTGAACGCCAGCTTGTCGCCCGCCTTCACGGCCGTAGCGACCTGCGTGTTCGCGCTCGCATCTTCCTGCATCGGCGAAAATTGTTGCCGATCGGCCGGCCTGAACTCCATGGACTTGGGCAGCATCACCACGAAGTGCTCCATGTTGTAGAGCGCCGTCGGCGCGAAGCTCGCCTTACCGTTGTAGGGCAGGTGGTAGCTGAGCTGGAAGCGCGTCTCGCCGGGGCGCAGCGGGAAGACGTAGTAATAGCGGCCCTTCTTTCCTTCATCCGGAACTGGCGAGGATGTAACCGGCATGCCGCCCGGCCCCGCGGCCATCGAGCTGTCCACCACCGCGCCTTCGGGGAGATCGAGTTCGAAGGTCTTGTCGGACATCAGCGTCTTCGGCGGCGACGAATCATTCTTCAACGCGAACAGCTCGATGACCTGCAACTGATCGCCCGTCGCCGAGAAGCGCACAACGTTCACCGTGGCGGAAATGCCGTCCAGCTTCGGCGCGGCGTCGTACACCTCGACGTCCGCGGTCGTGGTTCCCGGAGGCGCGGCCTTGTGGTAGTTCACGCCGCCGTGGCTTACGCGCACCAGGTGCGGCGCGCCGGCATCGCTGACCTTGAGCGTGAACTGGCCGCGCGCGTCGGTCTTGGTGCGCGCAATCTCGTCCATGCCCTGGCTCAGACGCAGCAGCACCACGTCGTCGCCGGCGGCCGGCTTGCCCGTGGTGGCATTGGTGACTTTTCCGGTGATGTCGCCGGATGCGGCGGCCGAGAGCAGCACCGCCGATGCAAGAACTCGCAGCAAGAAAAAAGATGGCTTCATGAACAGGTCTCGGCCGCAACAGCTTCAGGGTCGGCTTCCAGGCGCTCGATCTCGGCCAGCAGCGCCACCGCTTCGTTTTCCAGCGACGCGCGCATTGCCTGGTAATCGGCTTCGGGCAGCTTGCCGGCCTGGTACTCGAAGTTCAGGTCGCGCAGATTCTCGTAGACCACGTCTTTACGCTCGCGCAGAAATGCGAGCCGCGACTTTTCCGCTCCCGCCGTGTCGTTGTCGCGCAGGTAGAAGACATAGACCGCGACGGCCAGCGTCATGGCAGCGCAAATGGCGGCGATCATAGTTGCGTCTCCTCGCGTGCGCGGCGGCGCAGCGCCTCCACGTCCATGCCGGCAATGTCAATCTCGCCCAGATCGGCGCCGGCGCCGCGCGTTACCACGCGCCCTTGCCACCGGCGCGCGAACATCACCGCCAGCCACGTCCCCGCGGCCAGCACGGCGAACGGCATGATCCAGGCCACGCGATTGAACCCGGTCGTGGTCGGCGCCGAGAGCACGGTCGCGCCATACTTCTGCACAAAGCCTTGCAGCACCAGGTCGTCGCTGTCGCCGCGCGTAAGCGCCGTGCTCAGCTCGTTGCGCATCCTGTCGGAGTAGGTGCAGCCCACGTGATTGCACTCCAGCAGGATCTGGTTGCATCCGCACGCGCAGATCATCCGATGTCCGAGTGAATTGAACCGCGTGGCGTCATCGCCTGCGCCCATGGTGAGAACCAGGAGGAGCGCGACGGCCGCGACCGCGGCGAGCTTCTTGTTCTTGGCCAACGGCCAGCGACCAATGACCGACCACCGCATCAGTCCCCCGCTCCCACCGGCACCTGCTCATGCCGCGCCCGGGCCGGCGCGGTCACGCGTGCCGCGGCAAGGTTCGGCAGCAGCGCGAACACCGTTCCGGCCACGACGATCCACACGCCCGTCCAGATCCACATGACCAGCGGATTCACGCGCGCCTTGATGATCGGCCGGCCCGTGTCGGGATTCCGTCCCGCATAAATAAGGTAAAGGTCTTCGCGCGGCGTCGAGCGGTTCGCCACGATCGTGCTCGCCGTCTCGCTCGCCTTGTAGAAGCGGCGCTCGGGAAACATCTGCCCCACCTGCTGCCCGCCCTTGTAGACGTCGAGGATCGCCCACTCGTTGGAGTAGTTCGGATTGTCGTCCTGCGTATACGACCGGCAAACCATCGTGTAGGAGCCGATGGTCATCTGGTCGCCGTAGCCCAGCTCCTGCTCTTTGTCCTGATTGAAGGCGGCGCCGGCGAAACCGATCATGATCACCACCACGCCGAAGTGCACGATGTATCCGCCGTAGCGGCGCGTGTTGCGGCGCGCCAGTTGCAGCATGGCCGCGGGCAGCGGCTGGCCAGTGTGCCCGCGGATCACGCGCCCGCCTCGGATGAATTCGGAAATCACGATCGCCGCCACCAGCACCGACAGCGACACCGCCGTCAGCGAGTAGAACTGCGCGATGTCCTGCCACGGCCGCACCCCCATCGCGATCTGCGCCACGGTCGCCACCATGGCGACCAGCACCGGCCAGGTGAAGTTGCGCTTCAGGCTCTCGGCGCTCGTCTTGCGCCACGCCAGCAGCGGACCAATGCCGGTGAGCAGCAGCAGCAACATGGCGATGGGAATGTTTACGCGATTGAAAAATGGCGGGCCAACCGTCACCTTCGTCCCCTGCACGGCTTCCGACAGCACCGGGAACAACGTTCCCCACAACACCGCGAAACACGCCGCCAGCAGCAGCAGGTTGTTGAACAGGAAACTTGACTCGCGCGACACCAGCGACTCCAGCCAGTGCTCGCTCACCAGGTGCGAGCGGTTCTTCAGAAAGAAGAACAGGCACGTGCACATCGTCAGCGCGAGAAAAACAATGAACCAGTTGCCAATCGAAGATTGCGCGAACGCGTGCACCGAACTCACCAGTCCGCTGCGCGTGAGGAACGTGCCGAAGATCGCCAGCAGGAACGTGGCGAAGATCAGCCACATGTTCCACACCTTCAGCATGCCGCGCTTCTCCTGCATCATGACCGAGTGCAGGAAGGCCGTGCCGGTGAGCCAAGGCAGCAGGGAAGCGTTCTCCACCGGGTCCCATCCCCAGTAGCCTCCCCAGCCCAGCACCGAGTACGCCCAGTGCGCGCCGAGAAAAATGCCGCAGGTGAGAAACAGCCACGTCACCATCGTCCAGCGGCGGGTGATGTGGATCCACTTTTCGCCGGGATACCGCATGATCAGCGCGCCCAGCGCGAACGCAAAAGGCACCGTGAATCCCACGTAGCCCAGGTAGAGCATGGGCGGGTGGATCACCATCTCCGGATACTGCAGCAGCGGGTTCAGCCCGTTGCCGTCGGCCGGCGGGTTCGCCACCACCGCGAACGGATGCGCGGCAAAATTCATCAGCAGCAGGAAGAAGACCTGCACCGCCGCCAGGATCACGCTGGCGTGCGCCACCAGCCGCGTGTCCACCCTGTGCCGCAGCCGCAGCACCAGCCCGTACGTCGCCAGCAGCCACGACCAGAACAGCAACGAACCTTCCTGACCCGACCACAGGGCCGCGAACTTGTAGGGCGCCGGCAGCGCGCGGTTGGAGTGGTGGAAGATGTATGCCATTCGAAAATCGTTGGTGAACGCCGCCGTCACCAGGCACACGACTGCGGCCGTCAAAACGAACCAGGTGGCGATTCCCGCGCGCCGCGCGGTCTCGCCCAGCCGGTCAATGCCGGCGGAGGGACGCATAAGTGCCAGCGCACCCGCGCCCAGGCTGTAAACCGCCAGGGCGAGTCCCAGAAGCAGGGCGAAGCTGCCAATTTGCGGCATGAAAAGGCCCCAATATCTTTTCAGAGATTCCGGGATGCAGCAAGCGCGCGCCCGCTGGAATCCAGCTCCGGAAGCGCTCTGAAAGCAGCTTACGGGAAGCGAACGCATCCGGCTGTGAGGCGCCTTACCGGCGTGCCCGGCCAGAAAGCGACGCGCCAGGGATGGCGCTTGCCTGACAAAACGCCAGCTCGCTAGCGGGCGGCCGCGGGCCGGCTCTGCCGGACGGCAGCAATCAGCTCCTCTGCCGGGCAGGGCTTGAACAGAAACGTGACCTTCAGGCCCGCGTACTCACCTTCGGCCCACGGAAGCCCGGTGATGACGATGACGGGAACGTTAGCGTCCATCTGCCGCAGACGGCGCACGAATTCCACGCCATTTTCGCCCGCCAGCAGATGATCGGTCACCACCGCCTTGAAGCCGCTGCCGGCCTTGAACAGATCCAGCGCCCGATCCAGCGACTCGGCCGTCGCCACGCCGTATCCCGCCTGCTCCAGCACCATGGCGCGCACGCGCAGTTGCAGCGCGTCGTCGTCGAGCAGCAGGACATGTTCCTTGCCGTCAGCGGTCAATGGGCAGCCTCAGCAAACCTTTCTCAAGGCACAAGTCTCCTCGGGCGGGAACTACTTCGGCGCGGATTCCTGTTTATGCGCTTCGCCCGCGCACTTCGGCTTCGGCCAGCAGCCAGTCCTGCTCGGCCGATCCATCCTGGCGGCCGCGCTGTTCCCACAGCTGATACGCGCGCACGCGGATCATGTCTTCCACCGGGATTTGCGTGCCGTTCTCAGGCGCGGTCTTGGCGGATTTTACCCGGGACGTGGTAGCGCGGGGCGTGCGGACTCTCTTCGGCGTACTCGACACGGCAAAAACTCCTCTGCATTTGAGGGGAAAGTCTCGCACCGGCACGGGCCGGCGCAGGAACAAGTGCAGATCGATCCAAATATACCGCGTTTGCTTGTGGATTTCAGAGTCAGCACTCAGCACTCAGCAATCAGCATTCAGCCTCTGCGCGTACCCGGCTGAAGGTGCGCACCCTCGCCGAAGCCGTTCAGGGGCTGACTGCTGACTGCTGAGTGCTGACTGCTAATGGAAATCGTGCGACACCGTCTCCGCCTGCGTCACGCTGAGCGGCCGCACGCGGTCGGCTTTCACGGAAACAACTCCATCCTGGTTCTGCAGCGTGCCCTCAATCAGCAGAAATCGCTCGCTGACCAGCAGAAACCGGTTCTGGTCGAACAGATCGGGTGTGATGATCGCGTTAGAGATTCCCGTTTCATCTTCCAGGCTCAGGAACACGAAGCCGCTTGCCGTTCCCGGCCGTTGCCGCGCAATCACGCATCCCGCCGACTTCACTTTCTTGCCGTGCGGCAGCTTGGGCAGATCGATCGCGCTGCGCACGCCCATGCCGGCAAGTTCGCGGCGTCGAAACGCCATGGGATGCGGCCCAACGGTCATCCCCGTGCCGTGATAGTCGGCCACCAGCCGCTCTTGGTGCGTCATCGGTTCCAGCGGCGAGTCTGCGTCTTCGCCGTGCTCGTGCGGCGCCCGCGGCACTCGTTCGAGCAGCGGCCCCGCCGGACGCGTGGCCCGCTCCACCTGCCAGAGGGCATCACGACGATGGGAAAACAGGTTGCCAGTTGCCGGTTGCCAGTTGCCGGTTGCGGATCGTTGTTCGTTTCTCGTTTCCCGTTTCCCGAGGCGGCCAAGACGCTCATCACGCTTGCTTTCGCGACGCGCCGTTGCAGTTTGCGGATCTTCAGGATGGCAACGCGGCTCGAAGCTGACTGATTGCTCTTCTCGTGAAACGTGAAACGGGAAACGGGAAACGTAACTGGCAACTGGCAAACGGCAACTGGCAACTGAGTTCAGCGCCCCAATCTCGGCCAGCATCAGCAACTCCGGGCGCCGCAACTCAGGCACGCGCAGCACCAGGTCATCCACCGAGTCGAATGCCCGCTCCCGCCGCGCCCGCACCAGCGCCTGCGCCGCCTCCTGGCGCATCCCGCGCACGTAGCGCAGCCCCAACCGCACGGCGAGAGCTTCTTCACCGCGGAGACGCGGAGACACGGAGATGCAGGGCGTTTCGAGTTTCGCGTTTCGAGTTTCGCGTGGCCCCGATGACGCGCGCGAAACGCGGAACGTGGGACCTGAAACGCCTTCCTCTGCGTCTCCGCTTCTCCGCGGTGAAAGCGTTTTTTCCAAAGTGCAGAGCCATTCCGAGCGGCAAACATCCACCGGCAGCACGCGCAGCCCGTGGCGTTGCGCGTCTTTCACCAGCGTGGCCGGCGCGTAAAAGCCCATGGGCTGATTGTTGAGCATGGCGGCGGTGAACGCGGCCAGGTAATGGCACTTCAAATAGGCGCTCGCATACGCCAGCAGCGCGAAGCTGGCCGCGTGCGACTCGGGAAACCCGTACAGCGCGAACGACGTGATGGCGTGCAGGATTGCCTCCTGCGCCGCCGGCTCGATGCCGTTGCGCTGCATGCCCGCGCGCAGTTTCTTCTCCACGTCCACCATGCGCGCTTCGGCGCGTTTGAAGCCGAAGGCGCGACGCAGTTCTTCCGCCTCGCCGCCGGTAAAGCCAGCGGCAATCATGGCCATGCGCAGCAGCTGCTCCTGGAAGATCGGCACGCCCAGCGTTCGCTCCAGCACCGGCTCCAGCGACGGATGCGGATACTCCACTTTCTGCCGCCCCTGCCGCCGCTCCAGGTACGGGTTCACCATCTTGCCCACGATCGGCCCCGGCCGGATGATCGCCACCTGCACCACGATGTCGTAAAACCGCTCCGGCTTCATGCGCGGCAGGCACGACATCTGCGCGCGGCTCTCGATCTGGAACATGCCGACGGTGTCGGCTTTTTTCAGCGCCGCGTAGACCTCGGGATCGTTGGCCGGCAACTGGGCGAGATCGACATCCTCTTGATAGTGATCGCGGATCAGCCCAAGCGAATCTTCGAGCACAGCCATCATGCCCAGCCCGAGCAGGTCCACCTTGATGATGCCCATGTCGGCGCAGTCGTCTTTGTCCCACTGCACCACCACGCGCCCGGGCATCGACGCCGGTTCCAGCGGCGCCACCGAATCCAGTTGCCCCTGGCAGATCACCATGCCGCCCGAGTGCTGTCCCAAATGCCGCGGCAGGTCCTGCACGCGCAGGCACAGCTCAAAAAATTTCCGCATGCGCGGGTGCCGCAGGTCGAACCCCGCCTGCCGGAACTGGCGCTTCAGCGTGTCGTCGGGATCTTTGTATTCCCACGAGCCGACCAGTGATGACAGTCTGCCCGTCGTCTCCTCATCGAAGCCCAGCGCCTTGCCCATCTCGCGCGCCGCCAGCCGCCCGCGATACGTGATGACGTTCGCCGTCATCGCCGCGCCCAGCTTGCCGTAGCGCTCGTATACGTGCTGAATGACGCGCTCGCGCCGGTCGCCCGACGGCAGGTCGAGGTCGATGTCGGGCCACTCGCCGCGCTCTTCCGAGAGGAAGCGCTCGAACAGCAATTCCATCCCGACCGGATCGACCGCGGTGATCCCCAGCGAGTAGCACACCGCGCTGTTCGCCGCCGAGCCGCGCCCCTGCGCCAGGATCCCCTGCTCGCGGCAAAAGCGCACGATGTCCCACACGATCAGGAAGTAGCCGGCCAGCTTCAGCTTTTCGATCAGCGCCAGCTCGCGCTCAATCTGACGCTTCGCCCGCGCCCAGAGATTGCGGTCCGAATCCGTTCGCGCGCGGGCCTGATAACGCTCGCGAGCGCCCTCTTCCGTCCGCTTGCGCAGAAACGACATCTCCGTTTCGCCGTCCGGCGCCGGATAGCGCGGAAACTCGTATCCCAAATCCGCCAGCGAAAATTCCAGCCGTGAAGAAATTTCTTCCGTCGCCGCGATTGCCTCCGGCAGATCGGCAAACAATCGCGCCATCTCCGACGGCGGCTTGATCCTGCGCTCACCGTTGCGCGCCAGTAGCCGCCCCGCTCCGTCGAGCGTGGTGTGCGCGCCGATGGCGGTAAAGACGTCGAGCAGTTCGCACTCTGCTTCCGTCGCATGACACACGCCGTTCGTGGCCACCACAGGCAGCTTCAAACTGCGCGCCAGCCCGAGCGCCGCCTGGTTGCGCGCTTCTTCGTTGCGGTCGAAGTGCCGCTGCAACTCGACGTACACGCCCTCGCGCCCAAAAATTTCTGTCAGCCCGGCAAGGCACTCGCGTCCCGCCTCTTCGCCGCCCGCGCTCAGCGCCGCCGCCAGCGGACCTTCAGGGCCGCCGGTCAGGCAAATCAATCCGCTGGAAAACCCGGCAGCTTCCTCCAGCGTCGCCGACGCGAACGTCTCCGGACGCGATTCCAGCGGAATCTTCGGCGCGCGGAGCTTCATGCGGGTGATCAGACGGCAGAGGTTCTGGTAGCCGCCGCGGGAGGCAACGAGGAGGGGAAGGCGGAAGAAGGTTTCACGTTTCACGCTTCTGGTTTCACGTTGCTCATCAGGAGCGGTTCGGGAAACGTGAAACGGAAAACGTGAAACCGACGTAGTCACTTCCGCCCCGATGTGCGCCTTGACCCCCAACTTCTTCGCCGCCAGATGAAACCGTGGCGCGCCATAAACGCCGTCCCGGTCCAGCAGCGCCATCGCCGGCATGCCTTGCTCAGCGCACACGCCGGCCAGCGCCCCCGGAAGCGACGCACCCTCCAGGAAGCTGAATGCGGAGCGGGCATGGAGTTCGATGTAGCCCATTGCGATCGCGGAACTGTGGAACTGCGGAATTGCCGAATTGAGCCGCTGCCTAAAATTCGGCAACTCCGCAATTCGTCACTTCGGCAAACGAATCAGTCATAGATGCCCTCCACCAACCACCTCTCGCGCTCCCGCTCCCGCTCCCGCACCAGGCGATAAATTTCCACGCCATCACCAGCGCGCAGCGCGATGTCCCATTCGTCACGAAAAAAATTTCGCGTTTCAAGTTTCAAGTTTCGGGTCGCGGCGATCGGTTCGGAAGAGCGGCTTTGGCCGGAGACTGGAAACTGGAAACTGGAAACTGTTCTTTCCCACCACTCCCCGTTCGTGCGCCACGGCCCGGCGCACCACAGCACGCGCCCGCCGATGGCGTCTTCCGCCTTCTCGCCCAGCCGGGGCGCGCAGCGCGCCCGCACCGGACGCCCGCCGCTCACCTCCACCACGGCCTCCAGCGGCGGACGAAACATACGCAGCGCCAGCCGCGGCATTCGCTCGCCGTTTTCCATCGTGTCCTTTGGGTTCCGACTTTGACTTTGATTCGGCGCGAACTCCCGCATCGCAAACGCATCCGCGCGATGCGTGTCCAGCAATTCCGCCGATCCCAGGTTCCCCTCGCCCACCACGCCGGCCATGCGCGCCAGCATGAGCTGCAGTTTTTCCGGCGCGGGCGTCGCCGTCGCAAACAACCCGTGCTGCGCCACCTGCGGACGCGCGGGCCCGGCCCGCAGCGCAACCTTGATCACCGGCGCTCCCGGCGGATGCGCGTTCAAATCGAGCTGCAGCAGCTTCAGGAAGGTGCGCGCATCGCGCATGGGCACGGGCAGAGGCAGTGTGCGGACGTGTTGCTCACCACGAGGGCGCGAAGAAATTTCGAGTTTCGAGTTTCCAGTTTCAAGCTGTTCTGCGCCGGAGTTTTTCGAAACTGGAAACTGGAAACTCGAAACTTCGTCCGTCTGGTCGAGCGTGAGGCAGAGTGTCAACTCGTTCGCCGCCAGCGCCCGCGACGACAGCCGCGCGCAGAGCTGCTCCAGCATGCGGTTCAGCACGAACGCCAACGGCTCCAGCAGTTCGATCGGATGCTCCAGCTCCACTTCTTCTTCAAACACGAGCGGTAGCTCCGCCGGCGTGAGCGTCACCGTGCCTTCGCCGCGCGCCCAGCGTTGCAGCAACACGCCGCGCTGGCCCAGCCGCTGTGATAGCGCCGGCGTGGGCAGAGCGGCCAATGCCCGCAGCGTGCGCACGCCCCATCGCTCCAGCGACTCCAGCATCTCCGCGCCGCTTGGATCACTACCGCCGCCGTGGCTGCCCCATCCTTCCGCCTTCTTTTGGCGAAGGCTGGGGATTTCGGAATTTCCCGCCGGCGGCTCCATTACCAGCACTTCGACCGGCAGCATGCCCAGCCGCTGCGCCTCTTCGCCCGGCGCGATCACGGTGACGCCGGCAAACCCGCGCGCCGCATGGATCGCCGCCTCGCGGTTGGCCGCCACCGCGACGTTCGCTTCCAGTCCCATCTCCGCGACGCGCCGCGCCGCGTCGCGCGCAATCGCAGCCGGCGGCCCGAAGATGCGTTCCAGTCCCTGGATGTCGAGCAGCACCGTGTCGGCCGCAGCCGCTTCCACGCGCGGAGAAAACGCGTGCGCCGCGTCGAGCAGCGCCGCGTGCGCCGCCGCCTCCCGGGCCTCCGCTCGCTCGCGCAGCACAACACCCGGCAGCGCTTCAGCCTGCATCTTGGTCATGCCCGCTTCGATTCCAGCCAGCCGCGCCGCCGCGTTCATCGCCGCCACTCGTGCCAGCGGCGGCTTGCCCTCCAGCACCGCCAGTGGACGCGAGCGCAGCTCCGGCTCCAGCCGCATCGCGGCCGCAGCAATGAAATCGGGAATGTACAGCGCACATAACATCGAAAACGATTGGGACTTGCTGTTGTCATCCTGAGCGAAGTCCGATCCCGCTCTGCGGGAGAGGACGAGTCGAAGGATCCCTACTTAACTGGGAATGCCGACGGGAGCCCGTTCCGCGTCAAGCACCGCAGCCAAAGCTAGTAGCCGGCAGCGACCTTGCTTTCCCACTCCGCGCTCGCCGCCCGCGGACCTTTGCGCGCGATCACGCCGCGTTCGGCCGAATTCCGCAGCACATGTGCGCGCACGCCCATGCTCTCCAGCAACTGCGCATGCGCCGGCGCGCTCTTTGCCGGACACGAGCCTTCGCGGGCTGAATGCTGATTGCTGATGGCTGCGTGCTCCGCCAGCAGCCGGTAGCCGACAGCTGACAGCTGCGTTCTCACCACCAGCCCTGCGCAACTCTGCGTTACCGGCCCGGCTCCCACCAGCACCAGCGCCGACGCCGTGTCTTCCACCGCGCGCCGAAAGCGGAACCACGACGCCAGCGGCACCCTTCGCGCGGCCGCCGCCGGCACGCCCGCCAGGTCGATTGCCACCAGCGTGAAGCCGCCGCCTTGCAGCACCAGGTCGGCGATCTTCAACGCCTGCTCCACCCGGCGTAGCCATGGCGCCAGCGGCGAGCGCTCGGGAAACAGGGAAGCCTTGCGCCGCGACTGTCCGCCCCGCCCGCAGCGCACCCACAGCAGCTGCTTCAGCTTCACGCCCGCCGCCGCCGCCGATTCAGGATGAAAGCAGTCGCCCGCGTCCACCAGGCAGCAGAACTCGCCGCGCCGCGTCGAGGCGGCCAGCATGGCCAGCAGCAGGCTGGTGCGACCTGAAGATGCGGCGCCGCAAATCTCGGTGACCGCGCCCCGAGGAATGCCGCCGCACAGCGCGTCAAACTCGGCCACGCCGCTCGCCAGCGGCGGATCGGCGGCGCGCCGCCTCGGCGTCAGCGCTCCGGGAATGCGCTCGGCCAGCGCGCGTTCCAGTTCCTCGCGCACCTCGGCGGCCGAGCGCGCCCTCGGGCGCGCCACATCCGGAAAGACAGCAGGGAAGACGGCAGGAGCGGGGACCGCGGCTGGCAGCGACATCAGGAACCTCAAATCCGGCGCGAAGCGCAGCTACTCAGAGGTGAGTAGTTTTCGCTTTTTGTTCGCCTAAGGGACTTGGATTCTGCGCCCCCTCGCCGCCGTTGTCAAGTGCCAGAAAATTGTGCAATGGCAGCACTCAGCACTCAGCAGTCAGCATTCAGCCCCCGATCGCCTTCTGCGAACAAGCAAGCGTTTTTGCCGGGATGTGCAAGGGCTGACTGCTGAGTGCTGAGTGCTGCCTGAAAAGCCGCGTCCAGAGGGGCTTTTCACGGGGTACTAGGGTTTTCGGAGGATGTTTTCCGCCGCCTTCGGCTGCTATGCTCGACCCAGCTTTTCGGTGAAATCTTTTCATGCTGATCTCAGCCCCCGGTCGCATTTTGCTCGTCAATGGTGACGCCACCGTGCAGCGCCTCCGCAAGATCATGCTCCGCCAGCGCGGATACAAAGTTGAAGGCGCGCGCACCCTCGGCGAAGCCCTCAACATGCTCACCGTTGGCGAATTCGCGCTCGTCATGGTCGATGTGGGCCACAACGCCGCCGAGGCGCTCGAGTTCTGCGAACAGATCAAAGCCACGAATCCGGCGCAGAAGCTTGCCTTGATCGCCAACCACACGCTCTATCTGCCATCCGAGGCTTGTCCCGACGAGGTCCTCAGCAAACAGGACGGCCCTGAGCAGTTCCTCAGCAGCGTGGACCAGATGATTCAGCGGGTTTGAGCCGCGGCACGCGCCGCCCGGCGGGCGTCGAAATTCCAAGTCGGCGGCGCAGGTTGGACGGGCGCAGCCACATTGAGCTGCGCCCTGAAGGCAGGAGAAACGCACCGAATGGGTGAACGTCCTGCTAGCTGACGCGCAGAGTATTCCCGCACCCCATCCCGCGAAAGATTCCTCTCGTAACTCCGCGCGCCGCAAAACAGTAACCGCCGCAGTGTGACCCGGGTTTTCTCTCCGCTATGCGCTTCCCCGCTCCGCGTGAAACATGAACCTTGAAACTTTAAAACTCGAAACCTGCTTCTCTAGTCCCCCGCCGACCGCGCCGTCCGGCTCGCCACGAAAGGCGTTTCCTTTACGCGCGCCGGCTTTCGTCCGCTGAGCACGCGCAGCCACTCCATGCCGGAATCGAGCAGCAGGCCGGCCGAGAGCGCCACCAGCAGGGCCGTCACCACCGCGTCCAGCCGGTCGTTGAAGATCAGCCGCGCGACTTCGCCCGTGGGACTCCCGCCCGCGGCCTCGCTCAACTGCCGCGCGTGCGCCAGGAACCCGATCCGCGGGTTCGGATTGAAGATCTTGTGCCACGAGGCGGTGAACGTCACCGCCACCAGCCACAGGAGCGGCAGCAGCGTGACGAGCGCATAGCGCATCTTGCCCGTTTTTTCCTTTGCGGTCTTGATGATGATGGTGGTCGCCACGCACATGGCCACCGTCGCCAGCAACTGGTTGGCGATGCCGAACAGCGGCCACAGCGAGTTGATGCCGCCGAGCGGATCTTTCACGCCCTGCCAGAGAAAATATCCCCAGGCCAGCACCATCATGGCGCTGGTGGCGATGATGCTCGGATACCAGCTCGTCCGCCCCAGCGGCTTCCAGATGTGCCCCAGCGCGTCCTGCAGCAGGAAGCGGCCCACGCGCGTGCCGGCATCGAGAATGGTGAGGATGAACAGCGCCTCGAACATGATGGCGAAGTGGTACCAGATGGCCATCACCGCCTGTCCGCCCAGGCTGCGCGCAAAAATGTTGGCCATGCCCACGGCGAACGCGGGCGCGCCGCCGGTGCGGTTCAGCATGGTCTTCTCACCCACCGCCGCCGCGAGAGCGTTGATGTCGGCGGCCGAAACCGGAAACCCCCAGCCCGAAATCGTCGTCGCCGCCGCGGCCGCGCTCTCGCCCACAATCCCCGCCGGGCTGTTGATGGCGAAATACAAACCCGGCTGCAGCACGCACGCCGCGATGATCGCCATGATGGCCACGAACGACTCGGCCATCATGGCGCCGTAGCCGATCATCTGGCTCTCGGTCTCGTGCGTCACCAGCTTGGGCGTGGTTCCGCTGGAGATCAGCGAGTGGAAGCCGCTCACCGCGCCGCAGGCGACAGTGATAAACGCAAACGGGAAAATCTTGCCGGCAAAGATTGGCCCGGTGCCGTCAATGAAGCGCGTCAGCCCGGGCATGTGCAGCGTCGGCCGCAGCACGATGATCCCGATGGCCAGCAGCAGCACCGTTCCCAGCTTGATGAACGTGCTCAGGTAGTCGCGCGGCGCCAGCAGCAGCCACACCGGCAGCGCCGAGGCGGCAAAGCCATAAAGAATGATGGCCACCGCCAGCGTGGGCGCGGTCAGCGTGAACGCCGCCGACCATGTCGCCGAGTGTGCCACCGCCTGCCCGCCCCAGATCGCGGCGAGCAGCAGCACGAAGCCGATGGCCGAGGCCTCCACCACCTTCCCCGGCCGGATCGAGCGCAGGTACACGCCCATCAGCAGCGCGATGGGAATCGTCATGGCGATGGTGAACGTGCCCCACGGGCTCGACTTCAGCGCGTTGACCACGATCAGCGCCACAACGCCCAGCAGGATCACGATGATGGTGATGATGGTGGTGAACGCAATGGTCCCCGAGAGCCCGCCAATCTCCTCGCGCGCCATCTGCCCGAGCGACTTGCCGTCGCGCCGGATGGAGAACAGCAGGATGACGAAGTCCTGCACGCATCCGCCCAGGATCGAGCCGGCCAGGATCCACAGCGTTCCCGGCAGATAGCCGAACTGCGCCACCAGCACCGGCCCCACCAGCGGCCCGGGCCCGGCGATGGCGGCGAAGTGGTGTCCGAAGACCACCCACTTGTTCGTCGGGCAGAAATCGCGGCCATCGTCGAGGCGCTCGGCCGGCGTGGCGCGCAGCTCGTCGAGCGCCAGCAGCTTGGCCGCGATGAACTTGGAGTAGAAGCGATAGCCGATGGCGTAGCAGCACAGCGCCGCCGTCACCAGCCAGGTGGCGCTGATCGGCTCGCCGCGATGGATGGCGATCACCGCCACGCAAAGCGCGCCAACGGCCGCAATCGCCGTCCAGATGAGGGTTTTAAGAGCCGTCTTCACGAAGTCGAATGTTAACGCGAGTTGGCCCGTAGCCGATTGCCGAATTGCCGAACTGCGGAATTGCCGAATTGAAACCCAACTGCCCCGTCGAACTGTCAAAGTTTGGCACAGCGCGTGCGCCACCCCCCGGTACCCGCAAAATCCGGTCTTTGAGAATCAGTGCGTTAGCGGAAAAATGTTTCCAGGTCTTTGAGTTTGCAGGAGTTGGAGGCAAAGTATTCAGAACAAAAGACAATGTCTTATAGCTATAGTCCGTGAGAGTGTTGTAGCTTGAATATCGTGCCCGGCTGTGGAAGGGCAAGCGCAATGTTGCGACATTTGTCTTTTCGCATTAACGAACGAACTCCAGGCAGCGGCGGCGTCGAAAAGCTGTGCTAGAGTCCAGCAGGAATGAATAAGAACCAGCTCTATTACGGCGACAATCTCGATGTTTTGCGCCGCTACATTGGCGACGAAACGGTTGATCTGATTTACCTCGATCCGCCGTTCAACAGCCGGCAGGACTACAACGTGCTGTTTGCAGAGCGCGACGGCACACGCTCCAGCTCGCAGATTCAAGCCGTTCGAAGACACGTGGGAGTGGAACGTTGAGTCGGAGCGCAGCTACCACGAAATGCTGGAGCGCGGCGGCCGCGTAGCGGATGCCTTGCGGGCGTTCCGCACGTTCCTAGGCCACTCCGACATGATGGCGTATCTGGCGATGATGGCTCCGCGGCTTGTGGAGCTGCATCGCGTGCTGAAGGTGACCGGCTCGATTTACCTGCACTGCGATCCGACGGCGAGTCACTATTTGAAGATGCTGATGGATGCGGTGTTCAGGCCGCAATACTTCGTCAATGAGATTGTCTGGAAACGTAGTAGCGCTCACAGCGACGCAAAGCAGGGCGCCAAGCATTTTGGTCGAGTAAGTGACACGATACTGTTCTGCTCCAAGTCCGACGCGAGAACCTGGAACCCGCTCTACACGCCATACGATCCGGAGTACATAGAGCGCGACTATCGCCGTGTGGACCCGGACGGACGGCGCTATCGAATCGACAATCTTCAAGGGCCCGGCGGTGCCGCGAAGGGCAACCCGCAATACGAGTTTCTTGGAGTAACCAGATACTGGCGCTATACAAAAGCCAAGATGGAAGAGCTGTATCGGCAAGGACGAATCATTCAGACGCGACCTGGTGCAGTGCCTCAATACAAACGGTACCTCGACGAAATGCCGGGAGTGCCCGTTCAGAACGTGTGGGTGGACATCCCTGTTATCAACAACCGTTCGAATGAAAAGCTCGGGTACCCCACCCAGAAGCCGGAAGCGCTTCTAGAGCGGATCATTTCGGCCAGCAGCAACGAGGGTGAGGTTGTACTCGACCCGTTCTGCGGCTGCGGGACGGCGGTTGCAGTGGCGCAGCGCTTAAAACGGCGCTGGATCGGCATTGATGTTACGCACCTCGCAATCAATCTCATAAAGAAGCGCCTCGCGGATGCGTATGGCGCTGCCGTGCGCGACACCTACGAAGTAATTGGAGAGCCATTGGATGCAACGGGCGCAGCGGAACTCGCGAAGCAGGACCCGTATCAGTTCCAGTGGTGGGCGCTGGGGCTTGTGGGAGCGAGACCGGTGGAAAAGAAAAAAGGCGCCGATCAGGGCATCGATGGTCGTCTCTACTTCCACGACGATAAGAGCGACACGGCGCGGCAGATCATCTTTTCAGTCAAAGCGGGGCACGTGAACGTTTCGCAAGTACGCGATCTCCGCGGTGTGATTGAGCGTGAGAAGGCGGAGATTGGAGCGCTGATTTGCCTGGAAGAGCCGACCGCTCCCATGAAGAAAGAGGCGGCAGAGGCGGGCCTGTACAAATCAGAGGGCGTCGGGAAGCAGTATCCGCGACTGCAGATTCTTACGATCGAGGAGCTTCTGAACGGGAAAGAACTCCAGTATCCGCGTCTGCTGGAGGTGACGTTCAAGAAGGCCCCGAAGGCGAAGGCGGCACAGGCGGCGAACATGAATTTGCCGCTCGGAACGGATGAAGATGTGCCTTTCTAGTCCGCCGCTCTGTCTCCGTGGTGAATCGAATCCGGGACAGAAGTCTGGAGTCGTGGTGGCGTGCCGACGGGCGAGGGCGCCCGTCGCTACAACGTGGACGGCGCAGCCTAGCGGCCGTCCTCGCCATTGACCGAGGCAGGCAGAATCTTCAGCGCAGAGACGCGCGCACCGGCAGGCCCTTTGTGCGTCCTTCGTGCCCTTTGTGTGAGGCTTTTGACCTTGTCGCCCACCGCGAACGAAGCCCGAAACACGTGCCCCGCCGTCAACCCGCCGATCAGCTTGTAGTTTCCCACCGCTGCCAGGCCCATGCTGGCCATGCAGCCGCACTGGGAGCAGTCGGGATCGCCGCCGAACTGGCAGGGCGTGACGCGCGTCTTCAAATCAGCGGAGATCGTGTGTGTCGTCTTGGCGAAGATGCACTCTTCCGGCGACTCCGGCGGGCGGGCGAACTCGCGGATGACGGAGGCGCGCATGTCGAGCTTGGGATACGCCTCGCGCAGCTTCAGCAGCAGCTCGATGGTCTGCGCTCTTTCTTCGGGCGTGAGCACTTCGGGGGACATCGCGCCGCGCTGCGGCGTGAAGAAGCTGAACCACACTTTGCCGATCTCCGGACGCGGCGTCCAGAAGGCGAGGAAGTCGTTCAGGTAGCCGGCGCGCTTCACCATCTGCCCGGTCACGGTGCAGTGGATGATCACGCGGTGTCCGGCGATGTGCTTCAGGATGCGCTCATAGGTCGCCGGGCGCCGCCGCAGGTCGTGCTCCGGCTGGAGGCCGTCAATCGAGACGGCCACGGTGAACTTGTCGCGGAACGCCTTCCAGCTCTCCGGCAGCGGACGCACCGCGCTGGTCACCACCTGCACGTGGACGCCGCGGCGGCGCAGCTCGGGCACGATGACCTCGAGTTCGCGGTATCGCACCAGCGGCTCGCCGCCCACGAGGGAGACGTGCAGCGGCCGGTACTCGTCCACCACGCCCAGCACGCCGGCAATCAGTTCGTCGCCCTTCTTGTCGGCGAGCCGGCGCAAATTGACGCCCGTGCCCAGGTGCATGTCTTCGTAGGCGTAGCATCCCGGGCAATGCAGCGGACACTCGCGCGTAATTTCAATGGAAAGGGTGGGGCGAATGCCGCGCAGGATGCGGCCCCAGGCTTGCACCACTTCGGACTTCTTCACTGAATGGCCCTTCTAGCTGTGGCGGGGCGCGCCCGCCGGTGCGCGACTTACCGGCGGCCGCTTTCCGCCCGCCGGACTGACCTGCTATGAATTGATCGAGCCTCTTCCGTGGAATTGCGGGCCGTTGCTGTGGATTGGATGCAGAAAGGGCGCGAGCGGCTGGAAATTACCGGTGAAAATCAGGGTTGCGGGAGATTTACACGAAATTAACCTTACGGTTACCTGCTTTTTATCCCGCCCGCTTAAGGTGAAAACTCAATACATGGTGGAAATACCGGACGGCGTCGAACCTGGCGTCCGTCCTTCCAGCTTTCGACCGACTTTTTACTCAAGGGGTATCCATGCTGGCCGTGACCCGTGTCCCGCTTCCGCCAATCCCGCCGCGCGACGTTCCTGGCCTGATCGAGGTTGTGCAGCCGGTGGTCGATGCCTCCGTCCGCGCCATTGTGCGCGGCGACCGGGCCCTGGCCTGCCTGTCGATGTTGCAATCCTGGGAGTTCGCCGACGGCGACGCCTGGGGGGTTCCCACCACGCAGCCGGTGGTCGACGGCAGCGAGGCGAGCCCGAGAGTGACGGCGGCCGAGCTGCACCTGCGCGCTTCGTTGCTTCGGCTGGGACGGGCGGCGCGCTGTGCGTCCGAATCGGTAACGGCGCGTGAGCCGCTCGTGGCTCTCCCGTCGCTCGAGCCGCTGGCCATTGCGGTGGCGCACCAGTGCCGCCGCGTGCTCACTGCGGTGCGGCATCGCGACACGCTCCTCGCGCAGCACGCCCTGGAGTGTCGTCTCGCCGATCAATGGACGCTGGAGGTGATGGAGGCAGCGTTCCGCCGGCGCGGTTCAGCCAGCAGCGTGTCGGAGATCGCCTGGGAGCTGGGTTCGGCAAACAACCTCGCGCGCATCGCCGATCGCGCCACCCTGGTGGCCCGCGACGGGCTGGCTTGGATGGCGGGAGGCCAGCCGCCACGCGCCGCCAGGTGCGCCTGACAGCGTTTCGTTCAGTAAAACAGCGGCCGGCGGTCCGGCTGTCCAGTGACTGTGCTTTCCGGTATTATCCCGGTGCGTTCATCCTGGTTTTCTGAGGCCAGCGCGATGAGCAGCACGCCCCGCTCAAGTTCTCCCGTTCGACCCTGGTTCAACTCGTGGCGTCTCTGGAAGGCGACCAGGAATCTGAGCCCAGGCAGGCGGATGAACTGATGGAGCGCATTGTTGCCCTGGCCGAGCGCAACGACTTCGACAGCCTGAAGAGTTACGAATTCATTCGCGTGGGGCAATACCGCGAAGTGAGCTGGTCGTAAGCGGGGCGGCGTCCACCCGGCGCTTTTCTCTTGAATGCGTGTGGTCACTGTGCCAGCGGCGATTCCACTGCTGCTCTGTGCCGCCGTGCTGGTGGCCGGAGCCGGGGCGCAGACTCGCGTGAGCAGTCGTCCGTTCGGCAAGACTCCCGATGGCGTGGCGGTCGAAGCATTCACCCTTTCGGACGGGCGCGCTGAAGCCACCGTCCTTACGTACGGCGGCGTGGTGCAGTCGCTGCGCGTTCCTGACCGCAAAGGAACGATGGCCGACGTGGTCCTCGGCTTCGACACGCTCGAGGGCTACGGGACCGAACAATCCGCACTTCGGGTCGCTCATCGGGCGTTATGCGAACCGCATCGCCGGCGGCAGGTTTTCGCTGAATGGCGCCGGCTACCGTATTCCCACCAACAACAACGGCAACGCGCTTCACGGCGGGCCGCTCGGCTTCGACAAGCTGGTCTGGAAGGCGAAGCGCATTGGCAACGGCGTCGAGCTGGAGCACACCAGTCCCGACGGCGACCAGGGATTTCCCGGAACGCTAACGGCAGTCGTGCGCTACACGCTCAGCGGCGGCGCATTGAAGATCGAGTACGGCGCGACCACTGCCAAGCCCACGGTCGTGAACCTGTCCAACCATTCTTATTTCAATCTGAGCGGCGGCGCGTCGGCAGACGTGCTGGGACACGAGCTGACCATCCACGCCGCGCGCTTCACGCCGGTGAATGCCACGCTGATTCCCACCGGCGAGCTGCGCCCGGTCGCCGGCACGCCGTTCGATTTCCGCCAGGCGCGCCGCGTGGGCGAGCGCATTGACGAGAAGGACTCGCAGATCGAGGCCGGACGCGGCTACGACCACAACTTCGTGCTCGACAGTCCCGGCAAGCTGCGCGTGGTCGCCGAGCTGTACGAGCCCGGCTCCGGCCGCGTGCTCACCGTGAGCACGACCGAACCGGGCGTGCAGTTCTACACCGGCAACTACCTGAACGGCAGCGCCATCGGCAAAGGCGGGCGCAGCTACGGCCGCCGCGCCGGACTGTGCCTCGAGACGCAGCATTTTCCGGACTCGCCCAATCATCCGGACTTTCCTTCCACCGTGCTGAACCCGGGCGAGCGTTTCCACAGCGTGACGATTTTCGCTTTCTCCGCGCGCTAAATTCGGGAATCATTGCGCCGCATCGCGCATCCACTAAGCAGGGGTGATCCTGTCGCCCAGGAGGAGACCGATGCCGCACGCCCGCATATCAGGAATCGAAAAGAAAGACGCCCCGTGGCACCTGCGCTGGTTCTACGGCGTTATGCGCCGCATGTTCGGCAAAGACCTGACGCCGGCCAAGCTGCAGATGCGCGTGCCCGGCGTGGTGTGGGGCGGCATCCTGATGGAGGTGGCGCTGGGGCGGAGGCGGCGCGTTTCGCTGCGCTACATCCAGCTCGGCAAAGTGCGGACGGCGGCCCGCGTCGGCTGCCCGTTTTGAGTGGACATCAATTCTGCCGTGGGCAGAAAAGCCGGGCTCTCGGATGAAAAGCTGAAAGCCGTGCCGGGCGCCGATTTCAGCGTCTTCACCGACGTCGAACGGCTGGTGATCGAGCTGGCCGACGCGATGGCCAGCACGCCGTCGAACATCTCGGACGAACTGTTCGCGCGGCTGCGGGCGCAATTCTCCGAAGAGCAGCTGCTGGAGCTGGGCGCGCATCTTGCCTTTGAGAACTTCCGCGCGCGGCTCAACCGGGTGTTTGACGTGGGCAGCGACGAGCTGTACCAGACTGGCATAGCGGCGTAAAGACGCAGAGACGCAGCTGGCTGCGCTTCCGCAGCTAAATGCTCACTGTCGCGCCGGCGCGATGGGATAATACCCGCGCTCCAACCCTCAACCGCGTGGGCCTTCTGGAAAAATCGAAACCGCTCCTCGCTGCCGTGCTTTTGGCTTGGGCGGTAGTCGCGGCAGTCTATCTCTCTCGCGAAACCGCATTCGTCAGCGACGTGCGCTGGTGGGGATACGACCTGCTGGTCAATCTGGCGAGTCCCGCGCCGCGCGCGGCCGGCATCGTGGTGGTGGACTTCGACGACGACACTGTCCTCACGCTCAAAACCTGGCCCGTCCCGCGCACCGTCGTTGCCGACGTGCTGCGCCGCGTCGCCGCCGGAAAGCCCGACCTGATCGGGCTCGACATCCTGCTCACCGAGGCGCGTAACGAGAAAGGCGACCAGGAACTGGCGGCGGCAATCGCCGAAGCGCAGAACGTGATCGTGGGCAGCGTGGCGGGCTCGGCGGGAGTGCCGGCGCAAAATCCGCTGCCGGCGATCTGCGAGGTTGACGAGCAGGCGGCGTCGAACTGCAAGGCGGGCGCGGCGCTCGGCGTGGGCTTCATCAATATGCCGGTGGACGACGACGGCTTCATCCGCCGCATGTTTCTGCTGCCCGCCAGAGATTCCAACGTGCTCTCGTTTCCGGCGGCGCTGGCGGTGAACTTCCGCCGCACGCCCATCGAGCCGGTGCCCGGCCAGCCGCGCATCCGCTTCGGTCCAGCAATGATTCCGCTCGCCGAACAGAACTTCAACACCGCGCTGATCGGGACGTGGAGCCCGCAGCCCGCGCGGACTGTTTCGGCGCGAACCCTGCTTCAGCCGGGTTTTGACGCCTCGCAGTTCGCCGGCAAAGTCGTGCTCATCGGGCAGAGCAGCGCGGCTGGCGCCGACCGCCACACCACGCCGCTGTTCCGCCGCCGCTATGGCGGCGTGCGTCCGCAACTGGCCGGCACGCAGATCCAGGCGGCGTCGCTGAACTCGCTGCTCACCGGGCGCGTCGTTGCGCCGGTCTCCGGACGCGTGAACTGGGCAATCCTGATCGTGGTGGCGCTGGTGGCGATGTTCGCCATCGTTACCCGGCGCGCGGCGGCCGGTGTCCTCACCACGCTCACGCTCATGGCGTTGCTGATCGGCGGCGCGCAGGCGGCGTTCACTCTCGGCCAGCGGTGGTTCGACTGGGTCCCCGTCGAATTCGCTTTGCTTCTCGGGCTGCCGGTTGGATACGGCTATCGCTTTCTGCGCGAGCAACTGCTGCACTCGGCCACGCAGCGGGAACGCGCCGAGCTGATGGGCCTGTTCTCGCGCTACGTCGCGCCGGAAGTCGCGGCTGAGATCTGGGACCGCCGCGGCGAGGTGGTGCTCGCCGGCAAGGAAGTGGTCGCCACGGTGCTGTTCAGCGACATCCGCAACTTCACCCGGAACACAGCCGGCAAGCCGTCGGCGGAAGTGCTGGCCTGGCTGAACGAGTACTTCACCGCCATGGCGGAAGAAATCCAGGTTCGCGGCGGGTTCCTGAACAAGTTCATCGGCGACGGCATCATGGCGGTCTACGGCGTGCCCATCAGCCAGGGCGCCGAGGCCGACGCCTGCGCCGCCGTCGAAGCCGCGCTCGCCATGGTCGAGCGCGCCGCCAAGCTCGCAGCCGAGCACGCCGGCGATCCGGCGTTTCCGCGCGATTTGCGCATCGGCGTGGGCATTCACACCGGTCCGCTGACGGCCGGCAACGTGGGCGCGGCCACCCGGCTGGAGTATTCCGTGATCGGCGAGACGGTGAACCTGGCGTCTCGACTGGAGAGCGCGAACAAAGACCTGGGCACCGACATCGCCGTGAGCCCGGCGACCTATGAGCTGGTCAAACACAAGTGCGCGCTCGCGCCCGCCGGAGAAGTCGAGGTGAAGGGGTTTGAAGGTAAGATTCTCATCTACACCGCCGCGGCCGCCGATGCCGCCGGGACAAAGTAGGGGGTCGTCAATGGGCGCGCTTCGTCTGCTTGCTTGTGTTCTGTTTTTGACTGCGATTTCTTTCGCGCAGGCGAAGCAAGCTTCACCTTCGCCGCCGCCGCCGCCGGCCAAGCGTCCACGCGTCAATGTGGACCTGGCGAAGTTCGAGCGCGCCGACGCGGCCGCGCTGGCCAAGCAGGCCACCGTGGGCGGCGCCACGCGCGGCTCGGGCGACCGCTTCCCCCAGCCGCTGGCGCCCATGTCCGCCAAGTCCTACACGACGACGCCCGTGTTCGCCTGGACGTATCCGGGGCCCACGCGCAAGTTCGTCTTCACGCTGAATGACGCCGACGGCAACGAGCTGCTGCGCGAGTCGGTGAACGGATACGAGTACCGGGCCTTGGCGTCGGCGGGATTGGCGCCGGGAAAGCGTTACACGTGGACGGTGCAGCCGGAGTCGGCAACTTCGGGCCCGCCCTCTCCGGAACTGACGATGGAAATCGTCGGCGGCACTGAGCGCAAGAACCTTGAAGCAGCGCTGGCGAACGCCGGCGGCGACGACACGCGGCGGCTCCAGGCGCTGGTGGACGCGGGCGTCTGGTACGACACGGTCGCGGCGTTGAACGAGATGATCGCGGCGCATCCCGGCGATGCCGACCTGCTGGAGTTGCGCGGGCATGTGTTCGAGAAGAGCGAGAATACCAGGTCGGCGGCGCAGCGGGATCTGCAGAGGGCGGGGGAGCTGAGGAAGTAGGCTTACCTCCCCGACGCCGTCCCCGCCCGCATTCCCGCGCCCGACAACGCCAAATTTTCCGCCAGCCCCGGCGAGGCCAGCGGCGTCTGCTGGCTGTTGGTGGCCTTCTGCACTTCTTCGTGGACGTAGTGGAACAGTTCGCCCGCGGTCACGGTGCCATCGTGGTTGGCGTCGGCTTCGCCCTTCAGCCCGCGCAGCACGTACCAGGTGAAGACGCCGTGTCCGCCGCCCCACTTCGGGTCTTCCTGCGACTTTTCGCTGACGTCGCTGGCGGTCATCACCGCGCGCTGGCCTTGCGCCGACGTCGCCGAAAGATATTCGTTGATCAGGTTGTTGGCGTTGGCCGGGCCCGAACGCCGTCCCATGATGCCGAAGCTGTGGCAGCTGTCGGCAATGAGCACCACGCGCTTGGCTTTGACGACTTCGGTCAGGATTTTTGGCAGCTCGGTCATGGGGATGGCGGTGCCGCCCATGTCGTCGGGCTTGGTGTCGTAGGTCAGCAGATACAGGTTGCGGCGATCGTTGGGATCGGGCGAGCCGTGTCCCGCGAAATAAATCACCACCACATCCTGCGGGCGAGGCTTGGTCAAGAATGTCCGCAGTGCGCTGAGCACGGCCTGCGACGTGGCGTCTTCGTTGAGCAGGAACCTGATGTTGTCGCGCGGGAAGTTGCCGCCGTCGGGCGACATCAGGAAGTCGCGAAAAGCCGAGGCGTCGCGATCGGCGAATTGCAGGTTCGGCAGGCCGGGCCCCGAGAACTGGTAGTGCGAGACGCCGACCACCACGGCGTATTTCTCGCCGCCCGGTCTTTCCGGCGGGCCGGCCTTCGCGCCGGCGCGCATGACGGTTGGCTTGCCGCCCAGTTGCAGCAGGAACGAGGCGTAGTGGTAGCGCTCGTACGGGTCCTTGTATTCGATCTCGATGGCGTTGCGCCCGGGGTGCAGATCGAAGCCGGCGCGGCGCTTCAAATCGAAGATGCACACGATCTCGTTGGGCACGCTCTTGCAGTCGCTCACGCCGCCCGCCGATTCGGTGTTGATCTTCGACTTGATGCTGCCGTAGTCCACCTTGCTCTGGTCGCGCTCCAGGTGGATGGTGAAGTAGCGCAGCGCCGGCGCGGGCAGTTCGGCGGCGGTGTTGCCCTGGACCTTCATCGCCGGATCGGGAATCTCCATCCAGATTTCGTCGCCCGGCTCGGCCGGAGGCGCGGCCGAGCGCAGCAACGGGACGAGCGCGAGCATGACGAGGATCCGCAGGCGGCGCATGGAGGCGAAATCGTAGGCAACGCCGGCGGCGGCTGTCAACGGCGCTCGAAAGGCCCAAACACGAAGGACGCAAGGACACGAAGGCGCACAAAGGAAACCCAACAACATGTGGGCCGCGGGTCTACTTCGCTGCCGTCTTCTGCCGTCTTGGCAGCGAATCCATCCAGAGGCGATAGACCAGCTCGAACAGCTCTTTGGTCTTCTCGGCCTGGCGAAACTTCGCCCGGTTTTCGATCGGGCCGGCGGGCGCGCCGGGGTCCTGCTCGTACGCGAAGAAGCCCAGGCTGCGGCCGGGAATTTCCAGGCGGCAGCCGGCGTACTCGCCCGGCGTGCTTAGCGGCGACGAGGTCCACCAGGCCGTGCCCATGGAGCGTGAGAGCGACTTGATGTCGTCGATGGGAATGTGGAACACGTCTTTGCCGTCGCTGGATTTGTAATCGAGCGCTTCCGCCGTCACCGTAAGGATGCCGTTGCACGCGCCGGCGGCGTGCTGGTGCAGGGCGTAGTACTGCACCGGAAATTTGGGCAGCTCGGCGCGGAGCGCCTTCATCATGACGAAGACCTTCGCCGTCGCGCCGGGCGCGACCTGCACCTGCTGCTCATGGTCTTCGTAACCGGGCCGCGTGAGCGTGACCTGGTGGGCGCCGGGGGTGACGCCGGTGAGTGTGAGCGGCGATTTGCCCACGCCTTTGCCGTCGAGGAAGACCTCGGCCTCGCCCGCGTCAGCCTTGATGCGGATCGAGCCGGTATCGTCGGCAAGCGCCGACACCCGCGGCAGAAGAGGAAGAAGAAGAAGGATGGAAAGCAGCATGCGCGGCATCGCCGGCCTCCCGCTTATACCTTGTTGTCGGCCATTTTTGTCTTCGTCGCCTGGCAGGCCTTCTCGATCAGCGAGTTGATGCCCTGCTTCATTTCCTTTTGATCTTCGGCCTGGAGTTTCTGCAGGTCGCCGGAGAAGCCCACCTTCTCGAAGATTTTTTCCTTCCAGAGTTTGCGGCCCGTGGCGCGGTCGAGCATGGTGACGTAGGCCAGGACCTCCATGCGGTCCTTGGCGAGACCGGTCACCCATGCGCCGAAGCCGACCACGTCAACCACGAGCACGCGGTCGGCTTTGGCCGACGACACCATTTCCGGCGTGCGGTGCTTTTCGTCGGCGAGCCTGGCGGCATCGAGCTTGTCCTCCGCCTCGGCCGGGCGCCACTTGTAGCGCGTGTCGGCGGCGAGCATGGTCATGAACTCGTCCTGGATGGCGCCGCGAAGGTCGTATCCCTGGATCGGCAATGTCTTCTTCTCGAACTTGTTGTAGAAGACGCGATACTTGGCGTCGATGACGGTGAGGTCGTTGCTTTGCAGGTTGAAGACAACGGCAACCTGCGGCTGCGATTGCGCCTGCAGCGGCAAAACAGCGCATGCCAGCGCCATCAGCAGGAGCATGGTGGTCAAGGTTGGGGCGTGCGGGCGGCGGGCCGACGAACCGAATCCCATGGCCGTTCCTCCTCAATAAAAATTGCCGGGCCGCTATCAATGAAGACGCCGGGAAGGTGGCCGTGGAATGGATACTCGGCGCACAGGGTAGCACGAATGTGGCGGGAAGTGGACAACAAAACCTGCGCTACGTGCACAGCAAGACGAGACTTCCTCGTCGGCGGCACGCTATTGCCTGTCGGCTGGGCGCCTAAGGACTCGCCATTCGTTGGCCTGGCCCCACGCGGGCCTTATACGCGCCCGCTGCTCACAGCGTCGGCGGCACGCTATTGCCTGTCGGCTGGGCGCCTAAGGACTCGCCATTCGTTGGCCTGGCCCCACGCGGGCCTTATACGCGCCCGCTGCTCACAGCGCAATCCGCAATGAGCTCCGGCTTTGCTTTGTGACTTCTCCTGCCTTCCTTGGGCCGCGCCGGTTGACAAACCTGCGCTGGCGACCGCACCCTAACCGTTCGCCCCAATGAGTCCCCGCACTCAACCCGCCCGCCCGCCCGCCGCGCCGGCTGGGCGCGTTGCCCTCAGCACCTGGAAACCAGCCCTCATGTTGAGGGCTTTTTTCATCTGGCTTTCCACCAGCCGCTGGCTGCGCGCGCTGGCCGAGCGCTCCGCCGTCGGACAGCGCATGAGCCGGCGCTTTGTGGCCGGCGAGACGATTGAAGACGCGCTCGCCGCCACGCGCGCCGTCAACCGGCTGGGCATGTCGGTGAGCCTCGACAACCTGGGTGAGAACGTCACCAGTCCCGGCGAGGCGCGCCGCAGCGCGCAGCTCTATCATCAGCTGCTCGACGCCATCGCCGCCGGCGAGCTCAACGCCAACGTCAGCCTGAAGCTCACCCACATGGGGCTCGACGTGGACGAGGCGCTGGCGCGCGAACTGGTCTCCGGACTGGTCGCCAAGGCTGCGGCGCAGCAGGGCCCGGGCAGCCAGGACCCTGCCCGTGCCGCCTTCGTGCGCGTGGACATGGAGGGGTCGGCCTACACGCAGCGCACGCTCGACTTTGTCCGCGAACTGCACCGGGGCCTGGGTCAGAACGGGAAAAGCCACGCGGGCCGCGTGGGCGCGGTGATCCAGTCGTATCTGTATCGCAGCGAGAAGGATGTCGAGCAGCTGCTCGCCGACCGCATCCGCATCCGCCTGTGCAAGGGCGCCTACAAGGAGCCGCCCGAAATCGCCTTCCAGAAAAAATCGGACGTGGACGCGAACTACGTCCGCCTCATGAAGATGCTGCTCAAGAGCGGCGTCTACCACGGCATCGCCACGCACGATCCGAAGATGATTGAGGCCACCATCGCCTTCGCGCGCGCCGAAAAAATTCCCCCCGACGCCTTCGAGTTCCAGATGCTCTACGGCATTCGCCGCGATCTGCAGAAATCGCTGGTCGAGCAGGGCTGGAGGATGCGCGTCTACATCCCGTTTGGGACCCAGTGGTATCCATACTTCATGCGCCGCCTGGCCGAGCGGCCGGCCAATGTGTTCTTCCTGCTGAAGAACCTGTTTCGGTGAGACCGCGCTTAGCATTGCGCAGTTGGCGCTTGGCCGTGAACGTCCAAAGCTGCCCACGGAAACGCAAGGGCTGACCACGAAGGAGGGCGGTGGTTGCTCCGCGGGCGGCCCTCCACGGCCAAATGCTAATTGCTAAGTGCTGATTGCCGCCTGCAAGGGCGCACTACTTCTGTTCGGGGGTGCTCCGCTGCGGCTTCATGCGGCTGGGAGGCACGCCCAGTTCGAGCGCGTCGGAGATCATCTGGCGCTCCTCGTCGGAAAAGGACGAGCGGAAGCGGTCGGACTGCATGACCCGCTGGCGCTCGGCCGGGTCCATGCGATTCAGCGCCGCGAAGGCGGAGTGGATCTGCTGGCGGCGATCTTCGGGCATCGTCCGGAGCCGATCGAAGATGCCATGGGCACGGTCGCGCTGCTCCTGGGAGAGGTGCTCCCACACTTCCATGCGGTTCAGGATGCGCTGCTGCTCCTCGGGCGTCTTCTGCCCGAATTTCCGCAAGGCCTGGCGCAGGCGCTCCTGGCGTTCCGCCGGAAGCGCGCGGAAGTTGGGGTCGCTGTCGAGGGCCTTCTGCTGCTGGTCAAGCGGGAGATTGCGATAGCGCCGCAGCCAATCGCCCGCGTGCGGGCCGGGCCCGCGCAACGGACGCTCGCCCTGGGCGGACGGCGGAACAGCGTTATTCTGCGGACGATTTCCGGGCGCCTGCCACTGGTTCGCCTGCCAGCGCCCCGCGGCATTGCGGCGATGGCGCTCGTCGCGCGGCCGGTCGTCGGCACGCTGCGGGCGCTGCGCCAGCGCGGGCGCGGCCAGCGAGGCGGCGACAAGCAGTATCGAGATGGGACCGAACTTCATGTTAGAAAAGCGCCCTTTAGCCATTGGCCCTTGGCTTTTAGTTAAACCCGGGACTTACAGCTTCACCTGCGTCGCCGCTTCGGCAAAACAGCTAAGGGCCAAAGACCGACAGCCAGAACCTAACAGCTAAAAGCCATGCGCCAATGGCCCTTTGTGCTACGGATTCGCCTGCGCCACTTCGGCACCGTTGATGTCGTCGAGCAGGTCGAAGTCGGCGTACAGGTCCTGGTTCTTGTCGAGTGCCTGCAAATCGGCCACGGCAGTGCCGGTGTGCACGATCAGCGGCTTCTCCGGCTGCTGCCCTCCCTTGTTCACGTTGAACAGCGTGACCCCGGCGGTGACCAGCAGCGCCATGGCGCCGGCCAGCACCGTACGGCGGCCGGCAAGCGTAAACGGCGAGAAGGCATCGCGCAGCCATTCGCGAAGGGTGCGCGGTTGGGCTGCTTCGTCGCGCAAGCGCGCCTTCAGCCGCGACGCAAAGTACGGCGAAGGCTCCGGCGCCTGCCACTCGTCCATCAGCGACAGGGTGGCGCGCATTGCCCTGAGCTCGCGGGCGCACTCGGCGCACGAACGCAGGTGCTCTTCCGCTGCCGGCGAGGCTGTGCCGCTCAGCAGCTCGAAAATCTCTTCGCGTACTTGTTTGCACTTCATGACGCCACAAACTCCTTCAGCCGCTCGCGCAGGGCCTCGTACGCCCGGAACAGCAGACTCTTGGTGGCCGACTCGCTCAGGTGCAGCACCTCGGCGATCTGCCGGTAATCCATCTCCTGGTACTTGTGCATCAGCACCGCCATGCGCTGGCGCTCGGGCAGCGCATCCACCTGCTTGCGGATGGCGGCCATGCGCTCCCGGCGCAGCATGGCTTCTTCCGCCGTCATCGCCGCGTCGGCCACGTCGGGCGCGATCCCGGTTTCCGGATCGGGCTCGTCCAAACTGATGGCGTTCTCGGCGCGCTCGTGCTTGGTATCGCGCGCGTGGTTCACCGCCAGGTTGGTCGCGATGCGATACAGCCAGGTGGTGAACTTGGCGTCGGCGTTGTACGTCTGCCGCGAGCGATACACCCGCAGAAAAACTTCCTGCGCCAGCTCTTCCGCCAGCGCCTGGTTGTGCGCCATGCGGAACATGAACCCGATCAGCGGACGCCGGAACTTCTCCACCAGGTAGTCGAAAGCGGCATCGTCGCCCGCCTTGACGCGCAACATCACGTGGGCGTCGCTGAGGGAGTCGTAGGCGACAGGCACAGCCGCGCGACCGCGTGCTGGACGAGCCAGCCCCGCAACCGCGTCCCCGGTCACGGCCACGCTGCTCACACCTCTACTAACCCCCGTCCGTGCTGAAAGTTGTGCGCCCTCAGGCTCTTGCGCGGACGGATTTTGCGGCGCCGGTACCCGGGGCAATTTGGCCGATTCAGAGCTCATGGGAGGTAGCTGGTAGCGCCATCCTCAGGGCTGAATTCTACATGGAGCTGGATGCAGAGCGGCTGCCCGGAAAGCGATTTGCCCTCAGCAGCATTCCTTGCCCTGCAGGGCCCGCACTCCCTCGCGCGCGATCAGCGGAACCATGGCAAGACCGGCCACCGGGTCGGCCCACCACCATCCAAGCAGCGCGTTCAGCAAGAGGCCGGCGAGCAGGATGGCGGAGAGGTAGGCACAAATATCGGTCTGGCGGGCGTCGGCGCGCATGGCGCGGCTTTCCAGGTCACGCGCCACGCCGCGTTTGGCGCGCGCCAGGACCGGCATCACGATGAGGGAAACAATCGCCACGGCGATGCCTAGGCGGCTCGCCTCGGGCGCGTCGCAGCGCACCAGGGACTGAACCGAATCGGCCAGGACATACAGCGCCAGCGCCAGGAAGCAGATGCCGACCGTGCGCAGCGCCATCCGCTCGGCGGTTTCGCGGCGAAGGTGGTCCTGGTACCGCAGGCGCCAGATCAGTGCCGAACCGGATGCGACCTCGATGACCGAGTCGAGGCCGAAGCCGAGCAGCGCAATGCTGCCCGCCAGCGCGCCGGCCGCAACCGACGCCGCGCCCTCGGCCAGGTTCCAACCGACGGTCAGATATTCGAGCTGGCGTCCTCGGGCGACCGCGTCCGACGGCATCTCCCACCGGTCCTCTACTGGGCATTATCGACCCACACCAGGAACGGGCCCAGCACAAACGCCACCAGCGCTCCGACCGAGTAGAGAGCGGCGGAAGTCCAGAGAATGACGCGGGTGGCGCGGGAAGCCGTGGCGCAGGTCCCGGTGTTGCCGCCGGGTTCGCAGGCGGGAGCCGGCAGGCGCGGGACGATGGCATAAACGTAGATGAAATTGCCGGCGATCAACGCGCCCGCCGCGCCAAACACTGTTCCTTTGTGCTGCGAAAGACTGACCAGCCACGGCGCGGCGGAGAGTACCGAGGCCACCGTCGCCCCCAATCCGAAAAGGATCAGCAGCGACGGCAGCGCGCAGCAGAGCAGCGTGCCCAGCGAGGAGAACAGCGACAGATACCTCAGCCAGAATCCGCGTTCGGGAGCCTGAACCGCCGTTGTGCTCATCTCATTTCTCCGTCACTGTCTGGTAGCGCAGCACATCGGGCGTCTTGCCGTTGGGGACTTCCGGCACGGTGCCGGTCACCTCAACGTTCTTTCCGGGCGCGATGGCCGGGGCGCGCGCGTCGGCAGGCGCCAGCCGCAGCCGCTCGCTGCTGCCGCTGACGCGCAGCCAGGTCCCGCCCTCGCCGCGCTCGGTCACTCCGCCCACAATCAGCTTCGAGCCTTTGATCGTGAAGCCATTTTTCTCGATCGCGCGCAACAGCTGCTCGTAGCGCACGGTGTTGCCGGGCTTGAAGGTGGCCACGGCCAGGCCTTTGCTGAGGCTGACGTCGACCGAATCAACGCCGTTGATGTTTTTCAGTGCCACGCGCACGGCGTGGGAGCAGACGCCTCAATCCATGCCGAAGACGCTGATCTCGGCGCGCCGCAATTCGGCGCGCGCCGAGGCTGCCGCAAGCATCAGGACCAGAACAAGCGATAGCTTCTTCATTGCCGTTCCCTTTCAGTGCGAATGAGTACGCGGAAAATGGAAGTAGCTCAGGTTAATCACCAGGCGCGCGCGTTCGCGCGCGTGCAGGGGGCCCGCGTCGCGGAAGAGCGGAAACTGCACGCCTCCCGAAACCGCGAAAAACTTGTAAATTCCCAACACGCTTGGCCCGAGGAAGATCACGCTGGCATCGCTGCCCGGCAGCGCGGCGCCGGAGCGTCGCGTCAGGCCGGTGTGCTCACCGGTCAGCTCGGCGAAGACGCGCCAGTCCCAGGCGTGGCGGTCGGCCCGCCACGACGGCGGACGGTAGCCATAGACGAGGGTGGCGGAGTAAACGTCCGGCCGGCGATCGCCGCCGCGTTCGGCGAAGCTCATCAGCCCGCCGCCCAGCCAAACATAGTGGCTGCGCGAGGCGACGCCTGTCGCCGCCCAGGCATTGATGCCCGGCGCCCAGTGAATGCCGCGGAACATCCCGAAGCTGTCCTGCGGGCCGGGCGCGACAAAGCCGACCGAGGCCGTGCTCTCGAAGCGGCGTCCCACGGCGTTGGCATTGTGGTGGAAGCGCCACGCCATGTTGCCCTGATATTCGCCGCCCGACATCATGCTCATGGGCAGCGAGCCTTGCTGGATCAGGCCGGGCGCGACGAGCGAAAGCTGGAAATGAGGCGTCACCCCGTAGCTGATCATGGATTTCGCCGCGGTCTGCGAGCCCGAGTCGGCGCTTCGCCCGAAGATGCCGAAGTCGAAGCTCGTCTCCCCCTGCGAATTCACCGGCGTGGCGAAGCCAAAGACGGGACCGTGACCCGAGGCCTGCGCCACTGGCGCCACAAAGCAAAGGATCGCCAGCACGACTGCAAAACGAATGCGCATACGTTCTCCTTCGTGAAATGGCAAAGACACCAAGCCGTTCACGCGGAAAAGCGAGCGCGGTTCAGATGCGCAGGATTGTGAAGAAGCCGGACGCGCCGGGTGGGGAGTGTGCCGCCGCCATTGTTACCTGGAGACCCGCTTCCGCCGCAACCGGCTGCGCTTCAGCGGCGGCCGGCAGCGCGGCGGAAACCGGCGGGACTGCCGTAACCACATCGGCGCGCAGGAACGGAGCGGAAGCGCTCATCTCGGTGCGGCAGCAGGAGTGCGCCGCATTCCGCGTGGAGCCGCATTGATGCGCCATGCGCTGGCAGCAGGCGTGTTCCGTGGCGGTGAGCTGCGCGGCAGGAACGAGGCAAGCCATGGCCGGGGCGGCGATCAGGCCAAGCAGAAGCACGGCCGCGGCAATCCGGCGGAGGCAAGGCATCGATGAGGAATTCTATCTGTTTTTGCGCGGCGCGAACAACACCGCTCAGGCGCAGCGGCGCAGCACGCCGGGAAGCTCTTCGGGCCGGCTGGCCAGCGAGCCGTCGGCGCGGCGGCGGAACAGGATGCGGTGATCGCGAAACGACAGCAGGAGCCGCTCGGCGGAGAATTCGTACTCGGCATCAAGACGGCGCGCACCCCACAGCGTGATGCGCGCCGCGCCGTCGCCGAAGAACTCAACGACAAAGGTCCCCACCGCATTCTGGTAGCGCCCGAACGGTTCGGCCGCCATTTCCGGCGACGCCGGCGGAAACCGGAGATGCCTTGCCTGCCTCAGCATGATGATCGCTGAAATGGAGACGCAGCAAGCCACGTCTCTACGTGAATGAACCACCCTCCAAAGCGGCGGGCGCGCACAGGAGACCTGAGGGTCAATCGCGCACCCGCCGCTCGTTGCACTCCGTTGCCGGACTGCAACCGAAAGACGCGACCGTGCTGCGAGCGGCGGCAAGCAGCCTCGATCGCGTCCATCGAACCGAACCGGGACCCTGCTTCGGCATGTCTTCAAAATTCTGAGCGCGTTCGCCGGCCAGATCAGCAGCGCCCATGGGCTGAATTGCCGCAAGCGGCAGTTGCGCGCCCGTTCTGCGGGTGCTAGGCTTTCGCCTCCCCACAGCGCAAGCAAAACTCCGCCGGTTGCCGAGCGACCTTGGGGGAGCCGCTCATCCACTTCGCATTACGTCGGAAAGCGCAAAAAACCGTCATGGGTCTTCAGGACACGGCGACTGGCAGAGCACCGGGGGGAGCGGCGGGCGAGTCGCCGGAGGAGCGGCGTGAACTTGACCTCCTGTTTAGTGTTACTTACGAGGAGCTGCGGCGGCTGGCTTCGAGCGTGCGCCGGCGCGACCCCGGGGCGACGCTGAGCCCCACCACCCTGGTCAACGAAGCCTGGATCAAACTGGCCAAGTCGCCGCGCTTCGCCGCCACTTCGCGGCTGCACTTCAAACGCATCGCGGCGCGGGCCATGCGCCAGGTGCTGATCGAAGCGGCCAGGCGGCGGCACGCCGGCAAGCGCGGCGGCGCCGAACTGGCGCTGGTTACCTTCGACGAATCCACCGATGGGAGCAGGAGCCCTGCCGCGGTGGCGGCCGCGGCAGGGCAGGACCTGCTGGCTCTGGACGCCGCGCTCGACGAGCTGGCAAAGCTGCATCCGCGTCAGGCCATGATGGTGGAAAGCCGCTTCTTCGGCGGGCTCGACATCACCGAAACGGCGCAATTGCTCGACGTCTCGGAAGCCACGATCCAGCGCGACTGGCGCGCCGCCAAGGCCTGGCTGGCGCACGAACTGCGGGGAACGCGATGAGGCAGTTGCCCGTTGTCGGTCGCCAGTTATGAGTTGCGAGACTCTGGCAGCTGGCGACGGGCAACCGGCAACCGACAACTGCTAAATGGACAGCGCGCGCTGGCAGCGAATACAGACGTTGTTTCACGACGCGGCTGATCTTCCCCCGTGTGAACAGGAAGCCTTTCTTCGCGTCGTCTGCCACGACGACGAAACCCTGGTTCCCGAAGTGCTCGCCTTGCTGCAGGAAGACGCGCGCTCTTCGCTGCTGGATAAAGGCGTCTCGCATGTGGCCGAGGCCGTGCTCGGCCCGGTCACGCTGCCCTGCAGGGAATTCGGGCCGTATCGCATCCGGGAGGCGCTGGGCGAAGGCGGCATGGGCGTGGTCTACCTGGCCGAGCGGCAGGACCTGCACAGCCTGGTCGCCATCAAGCTGCTGCGCGACGCGTGGCTCTCGCCGGCGCGCCGCGAGCGTTTCGCCAGCGAGCAGCGCACGCTGGCGCAACTGAACCATCCCGCCATCGCGCGCCTCTACGACGCCGACACGCTTCCCGACGGCACGCCCTGGTTCGTCATGGAGTACGTGGAGGGGGTGCCGCTCACCGAATACTGCGCGCGGCACGCGTCGCCGCTGCGCCAGCGGCTGCAACTGCTGCGCGCGGTGTGCGAAGCGGTGCAGTATGCGCACTCCAGCGCCGTCATCCACCGCGACCTGAAGCCCTCCAACATTCTGGTGAAAGCAGACGGCTCGGTCCGCTTGCTCGATTTTGGCATCGCCAAGCAGATCGAGACGCTGGAAACTCCGCAGTCTGTGCAGGCGACCATGACTGGCCTGCGCCTGATGACGCCGGCCTACGCCGCGCCCGAGCAGGTCCGTGGCGAGCGCGTGGGCGTGCACACCGACGTGTATTCGCTGGGCGTGATTCTGTACGAGCTGCTCACCGGACGCCTGCCCTTTGATCTCTCCCGGCGAACGCCGGCCGAAGCCGAGCAGGTGATCGTCAGCCAGGAGCCGGAGCGCCCGTCGGCCGTCGCGCGAAGGGACACAAGTGTGGGCGCCCCGCCCTTTCACCCGCCTTCGGGAAAGGGCGGGGATTCCAACTCTTCGAGCGGCCCGCTCCAGCGCTCCGTTGGCTTGAGTGGGCGTGTGGCTTTGTCAGCGGTTTCGGCGACCAAGGCCGAATGGTCCGATCTCGACGTCGTTTGCCTCACGGCAATGCACAAGGATCCGCAGCGGCGCTACCGCTCGGTGGAAGCGCTGGTGCGCGACCTGGACCACTTCCAGCGCGGCGAGCCGCTGGAGGCGCGCCCCGAGACGCTCGGCTATCGCGCCGGCAAGTTTGTGCGCCGCAATCGCAACGCGGTTGCGGCGACAGCGCTGGTCCTTGCCGCGGCAATCGCGCTGGTCACGTTCTTCACCGTGCGTCTCACGCGCGCGCGCAACCAGGCGCTTGCCGAAGCGGCGCGCGCCGGGCGCACGCAGCGCTTCGTGCTGAACCTGTTCCAGGGCGGCGACGAGGCCGCCGGCCCGGCTGACAGTTTGCGCGTCATCTCGCTGCTCGATCGCGGCGTGCAGGAGGCGCAGGCGCTCAGCCGCGATCCCGCGGCCCAGGCCGAGCTTTACCAGACCCTCGGAACGATCTACCAGAAGCTCGGCAAGTTCGATCGCGCCGAGTCGCTGCTCGGCTCCGCGCTCGACGAGCGCAAGCGCCTCTACGGCGCCGACAGCGCCGAAGTTGCCGAGACAACCGTGCTCTTCGGCCTGTTGCGCGCCGACCAGGCGCAGCTTCCGCAGGCCGAGCAGCTTGTCCGCGACGGACTGGCGATGGCGAAGCGCCGCCTGCCGCCGAATCATCCGGCAATCGCGCGCGCCGATGACGCGCTGGGCAAGGTCCTGGAAGAACGCGGCTCCTACGACCAGGCCATTGCCGTGCTGGAAGACGCCGTGCGCCTGCACTCCAGCGGCGGCGCCATGACGCCGGAGCTGGCCGACAGCCTGGCGCACCTGGGCAACAACCACTTCTACGCCGGCCACTACCAGGTCTTTGACTCCATCACGCATCGCGTGCTCGACATGCACAAGCAGCTCTACGGCGAGCGGCATCCCAGCGTCGCCGAAGACCTGATCAACCTGGGCGCGGTGCAGCACGAGTACGGGAACTACGCGCAGGCGGAGAAATATTTCCGCCAGGCGCTCGACATCAACCGGGCCTACTACGGCAAAGAACACTACAAGACGGCCTCGTCGCTCACGCAGCTGGGCCGGTCGCTGGTCTTCCAGGACCGCTTTGACGAAGCCACCGCGGTGCTGACCGAAGCGCTCGGCATCCAGGAGCACGTCTTCGGCAAAGTGCATCCCAAGGTGGCTTCGGCGCTGAACGACCTGGGCAACGCCGCCAGCAAGCAGGGAAAGTACGCCGCCGCGGAGCAGTACTTCACGCGCGTGCGCGACATTTATCGCACCGTCTACAACGGCAGGCATTACGTGATCGGCATCGCCACGTCGAACCTGGCCAGCGTCTATCTTGCCGAGAAGGACTACCAGCGCGCCGAGGCGCTCTTCCGCGAAGCCCTCCAGATGTACGCGCGGACCCTGCCCGACGGACACCTCAACGTCGGCATCACGCGCATCAAGCTGGGCCGCACCCTGCTGCGCGCGGGCCGCGTGGCCGAAGCCGAGCGCGAATCGAAGCTGGGATACCAGATCGTGGGCCGGCAGACCCTGCCCACCGTCACCTGGCTGCAAAACGCGCGCCAGGACCTGATCGAGGAATACGACGCCCTCAAGCAGCCGGACCAGGCGCAGCATTTCCGCGACGAACTGGCGAAGATGACGGCCACGCTGGCGGCGAAGAAATAGCGGTCATGCGGCGCGGGTAAAAGCGGCGGCCATCTTAGGAACAATGGCGGCGGAACGGGTCCGGCGCGAACCGCTCGCCGCCTTGCGTGTCCACGTCAGATCCAAAGTCGAGCGTGAGGGAAGGGTTTGCAGCCGGCTCGGCGGCGCCGGCGGAAAGATCTCCGCGCTCGGCGTCGCTCAGGCGGTCGCGGATATAATGCCCGCGTCGAACCGTCCTGGTCCCGTCGTGGGACGGCTTACAGCGGAGGCCTATGGGTGCAAACGGCCTGGTTCCGATCGACACCGCGGCCGGGCAGCGCCGCGACGCCTGGTGGCTGGAGGTGGCAGCCGTCATCATCGGCCTGGGCGCCTTTGGTGTGTACGCCACACTGCGGGCCTTCGAGGGCGCCTATTTCCAATGGGGGCCTTACCTCTCTCCTTTTTATTCCCCACTCATCGACGTCCACCATCGCTACTGGCCCTTTTCCCCGGCCCTGCTCATCCTCGGCGGCCCGCTCGGCTTTCGTGCTACCTGCTACTACTATCGCAAGGCGTACTATCGTTCGTTCTTCTTCGATCCGCCAGCCTGCGCGGTGAGCGAACGCGCCGGCCGTCAGTACCGCGGTGAAACCCGATTTCCTTTTCTCCTGCAGAACCTCCATCGCTATTTCCTGTACCTGGCGCTGGTGTTCATTGCGTTCTTGTGGCACGACGCCGTCAAGGGCTTTTTCTTTGACGACGGATTCGGCGCCGGCCTGGGCTCGATCGTGCTGCTCGTCAACGTCGCGCTGCTCACGCTCTATCTGCTGTCGTGCCATTCCTTGCGCCACCTGCTGGGAGGCAGGGTCGATTGCTTCTCCTGTGCAGCATCCGGTCAGCGGCGCTTCTTTGTTTGGCGCCGCCTTACGTCACTCAACGAAAACCACATGCTTTTCGCCTGGCTGAGCCTGTTTTCTGTTGGCTTCGCCGATCTCTACGTGCGCCTTGTGTCCAGTGGCGTGATTCGTGACCTGAGGCTCTTGTGAGCAGAAAGTACGAGACGCACGAACACGACGTGCTCATCATCGGGGCCGGCGGCGCGGGCTTGAGCGCGGCGATTGCGGCGCTGGCACAAGGCGCCAAGGTGGGCGTGGTGTGCAAATCGCTGCTCGGCAAGGCGCATACGGTGATGGCGGAGGGTGGCATCGCCGCCGCCTTCGGTCATGTAGACCCCGGTGACGACTGGAAGACACACTTCCGTGACACCATGCGCGGAGGCAAGTTCCTCAACAACTGGCGCATGGCGCAAATTCACGCCCAGGAATCGGCGGACCGCGTCCGCGAACTGGAGCAGTGGGGCGCCCTGTTTGATCGCACCTCGGACGGCCGCATCCTGCAGCGCGCGTTCGGCGGCCACACCTTCAAGCGCCTTTGCCACGTGGGGGACCGCACCGGCCTGGAAATGATTCGCACGTTGCAGGACCGCGGCGTGCGCCTGGGCATTGACGTGTACATGGAGTGCGCCATCACGCGGCTCTTCGAAAATGGTGAGCGCATCACGGGTGCTTTTGGTTACTGGCGCGAACAGGGACGCTTTGTCGTCTTCAGAGCCAAGACCATCGTCCTGGCGACCGGCGGAATTGGCCGGGCCTGGCCGGTTACTTCCAACTCCTGGGAGTACACCGGCGACGGGATGGCATTGGCCTACGACGCGGGCGCCGAACTGATGGACATGGAGTTCGTCCAGTTCCATCCGACGGGAATGGTATGGCCGCCGGGCGTGCAGGGACTGCTGGTGACGGAGGCGGTGCGCGGCGAGGGCGGCATCTTGCGCAACAGACTCGGCGAACGCTTCATGGAAAAATACGACCCGAAGCGCATGGAGCTTTCCACCCGCGACGTAGTGGCCCGCGCCATCTATACCGAGGTGAAAGAAGGACGCGGCACCGAGCACGGTGGCGCCTTCCTCGATATCTCGCACCAGCCGCCGGAAGTGGTTAAGCGCAAGCTTCCCAGCATGTATCACCAGTTCCTCGAGCTGGCCGACGTGGACATCACCAAGGGGCCGATGGAAGTCGGACCGACCTGCCACTACATGATGGGCGGCGTGCGCGTGGATGCGGAGACCGCCGAGTCCACCCGCAAGGGGCTGTTTGCCGCCGGCGAAGTGGCGGCCGGCCTGCATGGCGCGAACCGATTGGGCGGCAACTCGCTCTCGGATTTGCTCGTATTCGGCCGCCGCGCCGGATTGGCGGCCGGCGAACAGGCAAAGTCGGTTGCTTATTCCACGGTGGACGATGCCCAGGTGCGCGATGCCGAGCGAGAGATGCTGGCGTTCTTCGAGCGCCCTGACGGTGAGAGCCCTTACACGCTGCATCGGGAACTGCAAGAAACGATGCAGGCCCTGGTTGGGATCTTTCGCGTGGAAAAAGACCTGGAAGAAGCCCTGGCAAAGATCGAACAGTTGAAGCAGCGAAGCCGCCGGCTCGGCTGCGATGGATCGCGCCTCTTCAATCCCGGCTGGCACCTGTGTCGGGACCTTGGATCGATGCTGACCGTGGCGGAGGCGGTCACGCGCAGCGCCCTGGCGCGCCGAGAGAGCCGAGGTGCACACAGCCGCATCGACTATCCCGAACCGGACGCCGTTTGGGGCCGGCAGAACAACATCATCTTTCGACAAAACGGCGCGATGGCGCTGCGCCAGGTCGCAACCGAAGAAATGCCTGTCGAACTGAAGCAACTGGTCGCAGAAGAAAAGGGAGCGAAGGCTTAGGGATGGCCGAGGCGGTCTTAAGCATTCTTCGAGGTTCGAACGAGGGTAGGCAGCACGTGCAGTATCGCGTGCCGGTCGCTCCCGGCATGGTGGTGCTCGACGCGCTGCACTACGTCCAGAGCCACCAGGCGCCCGATCTGGCTGTGCGCTGGAATTGCAAGGCAGGCAAGTGCGGCTCGTGCTCGGCGGAAGTGAATGGGCGGCCGCGCCTGACGTGCAAAACGCGCATGGACTCCCTGCCGCAGGACCAACCCATCACGATTGCTCCCATGAAGTCGTTTCCGGTGATCAAAGACCTGGTCACCGACGTGGGATGGAATTATCGCGTGAACCAGAGGATCGTGCCCTTCCAGCCGCGCGCGGGCGCGGAGTGGAAGGTGTACCAGCAGGATGTCGATCGCGTGCAGGAGTTCCGCAAATGCATTGAGTGCTTTCTCTGCCAGAATGTCTGCCACGTCCTGCGCGATCACGGGAAGCAGGAGCAATTCGGCGGACCGCGCTTCTTCGTGCGCGTTGCCGGCCTGGAGATGCATCCGCTGGATGGCGCCTCCCGTCTCCGGCAGCTGAAAGACGATCTCGGCCTCGGCCTGTGCAACATCACCAAGTGCTGCACCGAAGTGTGCCCGGAAGGAATTGCCATTACCGATAACGCCATCATCCCCCTGAAAGAGCGTGTAGTCGACGAGTTCTACGATCCGCTCTTGCGCCTGGTGCGCGCCATCAGGCCCAAGCCTGCTACTGAAACCTGACGGAGGAACGGCCATGCCGTACACCCTGAAGACCATTTCCGCGGAAGGCATCGCGGAGGCAAAGTCGAAGGCCGAGCTGTATCGTCTGCTGAACGAACCGGAAGAGGCCGAATCCATCTGCTACGACGTGCTGGCCGTTGATCCGGAAGACCAGCAGGCGTTGCGTCTGCTCGGCCTGGCAATCACCGACCAGTTCAAAGGCGATCTCTCGGACCGCTACGCCGAGGTGGAGAGCGTCTTCGGCCGCCTGCGTGACCCATATGAACGCCTCTACTATCGGGGCATTCTCAGTGAGCGGCGCGCCAAGGCACAACTCAACGCGGGGCGGCCCCCTTACGGTCTGCTGACCGTGCTGGAAGAGGCCCTCCGCTGCTACGAGGAAGCTGAGAGAATCCGCCCCCGCGGCAATGACGACGCCATTCTGCGTTGGAACCGCTGCGTACGCCTGATCCAGGGCCGCCCTGAGTCAGACTGGCATCCGAAGTCCGAGCTCGTCGACATCGGCGGGGCTTGACCGGAATATCGCTCTACGCGCTGGTCGAGGGCCGCGTTCCTGCTGATCGAAAGCGGCGGAAAATGACCCGGGAGAATTTCGCACGTCAGACTGTATGGCGGAGGGAGAGGGATTCGAACCCCCGGTACCCTTTCGGGTACAGCGGTTTTCAAGACCGCCCGTTTCGACCGCTCACGCATCCCTCCGGGCCGGGTACGCAGTAGTTTAGCAGCGGTCGAAAGCGGATTACCTGCCGCACTGCGCGGCGCCGGCATCGAGCGCCAGGTTGAGCTGTAATACGTTCACGCCCGGCTCGCCGAGAAATCCCAGCTGCCGATTGCGCGTGCATGAGCGCACGAGCGCGGCCAGTGACTCGGTTGTCATGTGCCGCTCGCGGGCCACGCGCGGTACTTGGAATTCCGCTGCGGCGATTGAGATCTCGGGGTCGAGTCCTGACGCGGACGCCATGACCAGGTCGGCAGGGACCGGAGTGTCCGGATTTTCGCGCTGCAAGCCGGCCACGTTCGCCCGCACGCGTTCCACCAGCCGGGCGTTGGTCGCCGCGTAGTTGGTTCCGCCCGAGTTGGCGGCGTCGTAGCCGTCGCCGGCCGCCGACGGACGCGGATGGAAGTATCCCGGCCCGGAGAACTGCTGTCCCAGGATGCGCGAGCCGATCAGTTGTCCGTTGCGGTGCAGCAGTTGCCCGTTCGCCTTGTCGTGAAACAGCAGTTGCGCCGCGCCGGTCACCGCCAGCGGATACACGATGCCGAGCAGCACGGTGGTCGCCAGCGTCATCCAGACCGCAGTCAGAAGCTGCCGTTTCATGCCAGTCCTGTCCGCGTGATCACAAGATCGATCAGCTTGATGCCCACAAACGGCGCCACCAGCCCGCCCAGTCCGTAGATGAGCAGGTTGCGGCGCAGCAGCGCTTCCGCCGGCATGGCGCGATAGCGCACGCCGCGCAGCGCCAGCGGAATCAGCGCGATGATGATCAGCGCGTTGAAGATGACGGCCGAAAGCACCGCCGACTGCGGGCTCGCCAGCCGCATGATGTTCAGCGCGTTCAGCACCGGAAATGTCCCCGCGAACATCGCCGGGATAATGGCGAAATACTTTGCCACGTCGTTGGCGATGGAGAACGTGGTGAGCGCGCCGCGCGTCATCAGCAGCTGCTTGCCGATCTCCACGATTTCGATCAGCTTCGTCGGATTGGAATCCAGGTCCACCATGTTGCCGGCTTCTTTTGCCGCCTGCGTCCCGGTGTTCATGGCCACGCCCACGTCGGCCTGCGCCAGCGCGGGCGCGTCGTTGGTGCCGTCGCCGGTCATGGCCACCAGCTTGCCGTTCGACTGCTCGCGGCGGATCAGGTCCATCTTTTCCTTCGGCGTGGCCTCGGCGAGGAAGTCGTCTACGCCGGCCTCGCGCGCGATGGCGGCGGCGGTGAGCGGATTGTCGCCGGTGATCATCACCGTGCGGATGCCCATCGAGCGCAACCGGTCGAAGCGGTCCTTCATGCCCCCTTTGACGATGTCCTTCAGGTGAATCACGCCGAGGACGCGCCCGCGCTCGGCCACCGCCAGCGGCGTTCCGCCGGAGCGCGCGATCTCGTTCACCATCACCTGGAGTTCAGTGGAGATGGCCGCGCCCGACGCCGCCAGGTACTTGCTGATCGCATCCACGGCGCCCTTGCGGATCTCGCGGCCGTTCATGTTGACGCCCGACATGCGCGTCTGCGCGGTGAACGGCACGAACTCGGCATGGAGCGACGCCACGTCGCGTCCGCGCAGGCCGTAGCGCTCCTTGGCGAGCACCACGATGCTGCGGCCTTCCGGCGTTTCGTCGGCCAACGACGAGAGCTGCGCCGCGTCGGCCATCTCGGCCGCCGTTACGCCCGCCGCGGGAATGAACGCGCTCGCCTGCCGGTTGCCGAGCGTGATCGTGCCGGTCTTGTCGAGCAGCAGCGTGTTCACGTCGCCGGCGGCCTCCACCGCGCGCCCCGACATGGCGAGCACGTTGTGCTGAATCAGCCGGTCCATTCCGGCAATGCCGATGGCCGGCAGCAATCCGCCGATGGTCGTCGGGATCAGGCACACCAGCAGCGACACCAGCACGAACACCGTCTGCGGCGAGCCGGAGTAGATGGCGAACGGCTGCAGCGTCACCACCGCCAGCAGGAAGATGATGGTCAGCCCCGCGAGCAGGATGTTCAGCGCAATTTCGTTGGGCGTCTTCTGCCGCTCCGCGCCTTCCACCAGCGCGATCATGCGATCCAGGAACGTTTCACCGGGATTCGACGTGATGCGCACGCGGATCCAGTCCGACAGCACGCGCGTGCCACCGGTCACGGCCGAGCGGTCGCCGCCGGCTTCACGGATCACCGGCGCCGATTCGCCCGTAATCGCCGACTCATCCACCGACGCGACGCCCTCGATGATCTCGCCGTCGCCGGGGATGAGTTCACCCGCCGAAACCTGCACAATGTCGTCCACGCGCAGTTTCGAGCTGGCCACCTGCTCCATGCCGCCGTCGGGCGTGAGCCGGTTGGCCAGCGTTTCCGAGCGCGCTCTGCGCAGCGTTTCGGCCTGTGCCTTCCCGCGGCCCTCGGCCATGGCTTCGGCGAAGTTGGCAAACAGCACGGTGAACCACAGCCACAGCGTGATCTGCAGATTGAATCCGAACTGCGGCGCAGGCGCGCGCAACAACAGGGCGCTGGTCAGCACGCTGCCCGCTTCGACCACGAACATCACCGGATTGCGCATCATGGTGCGCGGGTTCAGCTTGCGAAACGAATCCGCCGCCGCGCGTCCCACGATGCGCGCGTCCCACAAACCGCGTTGTCGCGTGCCGCTCATCAGAATGTTTTTCCCGCGTGCATCAGCAAGTGTTCAAGGATCGGCCCCAGGCTCAGCGCCGGAAAAAAAGTGAGCGCGCCCACGATGATGATCACCGAGCACAGCAGCACGCTGAACAGCGGCGTCGTCACCGGAAACGTTCCCGCCGAAGGCGGCACGGCCTTCTTGCCCGCCAGGTTCCCCGCGATCGCCAGCATCGGAATGATGATGAAAAACCGCCCCACCAGCGTGGCGATGCCGATGGTGACGTTGTACCAGTGCGTGTTGGCGTTCAGTCCGCCGAACGCGGAGCCGTTGTTGCCCGTGCCCGACGTGAATGCGTAGAGCATCTGCGAAAGCCCGTGCGGGCCGGGATTCGAGATGCTGGAGGCGCCGAACGCCGGCGAAACCGCCGAAATCGCCGCGAACACCAAAATCGTGAGCGGGAAAATGAGCACGGCGAGCATGGCCATCTTCACGTCGAAGGCCTCGATCTTCTTGCCCAGGTATTCGGGCGTGCGCCCCACCATCAGCCCGGCGATGAAGACCGTGAGCACCACGAAGATCAAAATTCCGTACATCCCCGCGCCCACGCCGCCGAAGATGACCTCGCCCAGCATGATGTTGGTGAGCAGCACCAAGCCGCCGAGCGGCGTGAACGAATCGTGCCAGGAGTTCACGGCGCCGCAGCTCGCGTCGGTGGTGACGGTGGCGAAGAGGGCGGAGTTGGCGATTCCGAAGCGCACTTCCTTGCCTTCCATGTTGCCGCCGGACTGCATCGCCGACGCGCGCTGGTCCACGCCCGGCAGCAGCGGATTGCCCTTCGCCTCCGACCAATAGGCGACGCTGACGCCGGCGAGAAACAGCGCCGCCATGGCCGCCCACACCGCCCAGCCGTGGCGCCGCGAGTTGGTCATGTGGCCGAGGGTGTAGGCGAGGCCGGCAGAGACGGCGAAAATCGAAACCAGCTCCAGGAAGTTGGAAAGCGGCGTGGGGTTTTCGAACGGATGCGCGCTGTTGGCGTTGAAGAAGCCGCCGCCGTTGGTGCCGAACATCTTGATCGCTTCCTGCGACGCAACCGGCCCCTGCGCGATCACCTGCTCGGTGATTTGCCTGGTTGCCGCTTTGCCGTCAGCGTCAGTGCCCTGCACGGTCTGCGCCTCGACCACCCGGGCGTGGTCGTAGGCGCGCAAGTTCTGCACCACGCCTTGCGAAACCAGAACGAGCGCGAAGACGAACGCGACCGGCAGCAGGATCCACAGCGTGGCGCGCGTCATGTCAACCCAGAAGTTGCCGATGGTTTCGCGCTCGCGCCGCGCGATGCCGCGAATGAAAGCGATCGCCAGCGCGATGCCCGCCGCCGCCGAAACAAAGTTGTGGTAGGCAAGCCCGGCCATCTGGACCAGGTAGCTCACCGTCGTCTCGCCGCTGTAGGCTTGCCAGTTGGTGTTGGTGGTGAACGACGCCGCCGTGTTGAATGCCAGGTCCGCCGGCATCGCGCCGAACTTTTGCGGATTGAGCGGCAGCAGAGCTTGCCAGCGCAGCAGCGCGTACAGCGCCAGCATGGAGACCGCGCTGAACAGCAGCATGGCCGTGGCGTACTCGGTCCAGCGCATCTCTTCATCTTCCCGGACGCCGGTCACGCGATACAGCAGCCGCTCCACCGGCCGCGCAACCGGGTCGAACCAGGTGCGCTCGCGCTCGAACACGCGCGCCATGTAGCTGCCGAGCGGCTTGGTTACCGCCAGCACCGCCAGCAGGAACAATCCGATCTGGAACCACCCGTTCGCCGTCATCTCAGAACTTCTCCGGACGCAGCAGCGCAACGCACAGGTAAACCATGAGCGCGGCGCAAATCACCAGCAGGGCTGCCGTTCCCGTCGCCATGGCTCTACCTCAGTCTCTCGCAAGCGCGCACGTAACCAATTCCGAGTACGAACAGCGCAAGCGTCAGCGCGATCATTCCCAGGTCCCACATACTCGTTGCCTCACTTCCGCCGGATTTGGCCGTCGAACGTCAGGATCAGCCCGAAGACGACCAGGTTCTGCGTAGGCGTGAGCCGCTCGCTGCCCGGCCCGGCATGCCCGTTTTCGAAAAATCCGCCGCCCGCGCCGCGCGAGTCGTCATGCCGATACTCGACGCGAAAGATGCTGTTCGTCTGTCGGTACGGCAGGCGATATTCCACCGTCGTCGTGACCGCCTTGATCGTCTGCGGGAAGCCGGTCCATCGCCCATCGCTGTCCCATGCGAACTCCGGGCGCAGCGTCAGGCTCCAATGCTTGCTCTTGTCCATCACCCAATGCATGGGCAACTGCGCCGCCGACCAGTAAGCGCGCGGCTGGCCCGGGGCGGCGACCTTTTCCGTTGCCAGCTGATATTCGAACGCGACCGTCACCGGATCGCGCTTCCACTCGGCAATGCTGTCGGACAGAAACCGCCACAACGGCAGCGACGTGTCCGGCTGGTGGGGCCCGTACATGGCCGTCTGCTTCAGCGTCACGTGAGGCGTCGCTTTGTACGCCAACTGCCCGCCGCTCGACGGAACGCGGTTGGCGTCGGCCAGGTGCCAGTATCCGTTCACCACGAACGCCGTCGCGGTCACCTTCTCCGTGAACGGATAACTCGCGTTCACGCCCAGCATCAGATAGGGCGTGGTGTCGGCCCCCCACGGACGCGTGTAGGTGAAATTGTCTTTCGCGTACAGGCTGTCGTATCCGATCAAGCTGCTAAAGATGCCACCTTGGATTGTGAGTCCCTTGCCAACTGCCGCCAGATAGGAAACGTCGGTCGGTCCCAGGTGCCGCAGACCATCGGCGCCCGCAAGCTTGGGCGCGGTGGCGGAAAATCCGAAGACTTCCGCGTCCTCGCCCGCTTGCACCGTCAACTCCGCGCCCCAGCGCGATCCGGGAGCGGCCGCCTTGCGGATGTACGCGGCCGCCATGTCCAGCACAGGCTCGTTCACCTTGAAGGTGGTGCCTCGATTGCGAAACAGGTGGTTGGCCGGGTCGTTCGGAGCGACCAGGTAGGCCGCATCCAGGAATCCACCGTACTGCCATGGCGAACTCGCAGGAGCGGCGCTGGCGGTGGCGGGCGCGGCTGTTTGCGCCCGAAGTTTCAGCCCGCCTGCAACAACCAGGGCCGCCACGGCGATGCCCATCACGATGCGCCTGCGCCTGGCGGATGCGCCCGGCGATTCATAGTTGCGGAAGGGAATGAGCTTTGCTTTTTGGCGCGGCCTGCCGGCATCCGGCAGCCGTTCGAACATCACCCGGCGGCCGCGCCGGTACTCGCGGCCGCACTGCACGAAGAACATGCCGAAGAAGCTCAGCAGCGGTACCCCGCAAATGATGAAGCCGGCAGCCAGCATAGAGTCCGCGGCGATACCGCTCGCCGCACTGCCTATTCGATCGCGGCGCCCGCAAGATATGTGTAAGCGCTGCCTAAAATGTTTATAAAGGTTCGCCCATTCGAGCCTACTCGCCCGGCTCGAAGCGGTAGCCGACGCGCGGCTCGGTCACGATGTAGCGTGGCTCCTCGGGCCTGGGCTCGATCTTCTTGCGCATCTGCCCGACGAAGACGCGCAGATACTCGGTCTGACCCGCGCTTTCGGCGCCCCACACCGCTGAGAGCAGCGCGCGGTGCCCGATGACTTTGTGCGGATGCTGCGCAAAATACACCAGCAGGTCGAATTCCTTCGGCGTCAGCCGCAGCTCGTGCCCGCGCAGCGCAGCGGTGTGGCCCTCCACGTCAATGTCGAAGGCGCCGATGCGGATCTTCTGCGGCGGCGTCTCGCGCGCCGGCGCGCGCCGCAGCGTGGCTCGAATGCGCGCGGAGAGTTCCTTCATGCCGAACGGCTTGGTCACATAGTCGTCGGCGCCGGCGTCCAGCGCCTGCACCTTCTTGCGCTCCTCGCCCTTCACCGACAGCACGATGATCGGCGTCTGCCAGTGCTCGCGGATGCGCGTGCACAGCTCCAGGCCGTCCATCTCCGGCATCGCCAGGTCGGTGACGACGATGTCGGGCGTCCACGCCTGGAACAGGTCGAAGGCCGAGCGGCCGTCGTTGGCCACGCGCACGTCGTAGCCTTCAGCGGCCAGTCCGGTGCGCAGCACGCGCGTGATCTGCGGCTCGTCATCCACCAGCAGGACGCGGCGATGCTCGGCGGCGCGCGTCTCCGCCACTATTTGGCCTCTTGCGTCACGATGTGGACGTCGACCGGCGGCGCGTCGCGCAGGAAGCGCTGCACGGCGGAAAGGTAGAGATAGCGGCGCCAGCCCTTGGTTGCCGATCGCCCGAAGATCACCTGCGTAATGTGCTTGTCGCGCACGAACTTTGCCAGTGTGCTGGCCACGTCGCTGCCTTGCAGCTTCACGACCGTCGCGCCCATGTTTTCCGCGAAGCGGATATTTTCCGCCAGGGTGCGGCGGTCTTCGTCGCGCGTGTCCTGGCCCATGTCCACGTAGGCCACGTAGAACTCGGCGTCAATCGCGTGCGCCATGCGGCCGCCGCGGGCGATCAGGTACTGCGCTGCCGGGTTCGAGCTTACCGAGACGACGATGCGCTCGCGGACCTGGGGTTCGCCCTCCAGGTGCTCCTGCGCGCGGTACGTCTCCAGCGTGCGGTCCACCTGCTGCGCCACCTGGCGCAGGGCAAGCTCGCGCAAAGCAATCAGGTTGCCGCGCCGGAAAAAGTTGCCCAGCGCGCGCTCGGCGCGGTCCACCGGATAGATGTCGCCGCGCCGCATGCGCGTCTGCAGCGCTTCCGGCGTCAGGTCAGACATCACGATTTCCCCCGCGCGCTGCATCACCCAGTCGGGCACCGTTTCGCGCACGATCACTCCCGTGATCCGCTGCACCATGGGTGAAATGCTTTCCACGTGCTGCACGTTCACGGTGGAGAGCACGTCAATCTTCGCGTCCAGCAGCTCCATCACGTCTTCGTAGCGCTTGGCGTGCTTGCTGCCCTCAATGTTGGTGTGTGCGAGTTCGTCCACCACGGCCACGGCGGGCTTGCGCGCCAGGATCGCGTCCACGTCCATCTCTTCGAACTGCGCGCCCTTGTACTCCAGCTTCTTGCGCGGCACCACTTCCAGGCGCGACGCCAGTTCGGCGATCGGCTTCCGTCCGTGCGTCTCGATCACGCCGATCACCACGTCCTCGCCGCGGCTGTGGCGGCGAATCGCCTCGCTCAGCATGCTGTACGTCTTGCCCACGCCCGGCGAGTAGCCAAGCCAGAGCTTGAATACGCCCTGTTTCTTCTCAGGAGCGGCCACTTCCAGCCATTGTTCGGGGGTCTTGTGCACGATGTCTGCGCGGCGAAAATGTGCCGCAACCCACAGCGTACAATGCGCTCGTGCGTGGGGTCATTGTCAAGTTTGCGCGCGGCGCGGCGATGCTGGCGGTGTTGTTCGCCCTGGTCGCGCTCTATCGCATCGTCATCCATGCGAACCCGACAACCGTGGCGCTCACCTTCCTGCTGGCCGTCCTGATCGTCTCGGCAAGCTGGGGATTGTGGTATGCCATTGCCTTCGCCATCGCCGCTACCCTGGCGTTCAACTTCTTCTTTCTGCCGCCGCTTGGAACCTTCACCATCGCCGAAACACAGAACTGGGTCGCGCTGTTCGCGTTTCTTGCCACCGCGATCATTGCCAGCCAGCTCGCCGAGCGCGCGCGCCGCGAAGCTCACGACGCCACGCAGCGCCGCCGCGAGGTCGAGCGGCTGTACAACTTCACCCAGCAGTTGCTGGCGAGTGAGAGCGTGGCCGAACTGCTCAACCTCCTGCCGCGCTACATCGTGGAAGCTTTCGGCGCGCGGGCGTCGGCAGTGCTGGCCGCCGGCCACGCCGACGTGTATCGCTCCGGCCCCGGCAGCGCGAACCTCGACGCAGTCACTTTGCGCCTGGTCGCGTCGCGAGGCGAGCCGGTGTTTGACCCGGCCACCGACACCAGCGTGGTTCCGATTCGACTCGGCGTGAAGTCCGTCGGCGCTGTCGGCACTGCCGGACATTCGATCTCGCGCGCGACGCAGGAAGCCATCGGCAGCCTGATCGCCATCGCGCTCGAGCGCGCCGGCGCGGTCGAATCGCTGGCGCGCGCCGAAGCGGCACGCGAAGGCGAAAAGCTGCGCTCCGCCATCCTCGATTCGGTGACGCACGAATTCCGCACGCCGCTCACCGCCATTAAGGCGTCGGCCACCACCATCCTCGACGGCCCCGCCGTCGCGGCCGACCAGCTCCGCGACCTGATCCTCGTCATCAACGAAGAAGCCGACCGCCTCGACCGTCTTGTGAGCGAAGCCACGCAGATGGCGCAGCTCGACGCCAACCAGGTCGAGCTGCAGTTGCAGTCGCATCCGGTACGCGAGGTCATCGAGCGCGCCGTGCGCCAAGCCGGCGCAACCCTGGAAGGACGCCGCGTTGAAGTGGACGCGCCCGGCGGCCTGCCCAACGTGCGCGTGGACGCCGGCCGCATCCGCGACGTGCTGCTGCACCTGCTGGAAAACGCGGCGAAGTATTCACCGCAAGAGGCGCCGATCCGGATCACCGCCGAGCGCGACGGCGAGAAGGCGGTGCGCTTCAGCGTGGCCGACGCCGGCCCCGGCATCGACGACTTCGAGCAGACGCTGATCTTCGATAAGTTTTACCGCGGACGCGACCAGCGCTACCGCGTGCAAGGCACCGGCATGGGACTGGCCATCGCGAAGGCGATCGTCGAGGCCCACGGCGGGCAAATTGGAGTGGTGAGCCAGCGCGAACACGGCTCGGTGTTCTGGTTCACGGTTCCAGCCGACCCGCGGGGCTGACCCGCCGGGGCACGCGCACGGTCAGATCTCGGGATAGAAATCGAAGAAGGCTTCGAGGCTGCCTTTGAGCTGCTTTTCGATGTCTTCCTTGCTGCCCTCCAGCAGATGCAGGGTGACGCGCGCCTCGCGTCCGTTCTTCAGCTTCACCGGCGCGTCGCCCAGCTGCACGATTTCATCGGCCGGCAGCAACCGCATGCCGTACACCAGTGCCAGCTTCGCCATGATGCGATTCTAGCAAGTGGCGGTCGCCGGGCCGTTTCCGCGCGTGGTTTACAATGCCGCACGTGCGCGCCCTCCCCATCCTTCTTTTTGCGGTTCTCAGCGCGGCTGCTTTCGCGCAAACCGCGGCGCCACCGGCAACTTCGCCGCAAGCTCGGCAGCCCGGAGCCAAGTCCACGCCGCCCGTCAAGGTGAACTACCTGAACGTCTGCATGCCCGACGCCGACCAGCAGAAGGAAATCGCGGCCGCGCTGGCGCGCATTCCCGAGCGCCCGCGCTTTGTCGCCGACTTCGAGGTCGCCCGCGGACGCAGCACCGCGCCCGACGCGCCCGTCTCCCACTGGGTCCGCCTGCGCCGCGAGTTCGCCGCCGATTCGCCCTTTGTCACCGCGCAGTACACCTTCAGCCACGATGCGCTCGGCATGGCGGAAACGCTCGTCTTCCGGCTGCGCGATCCCGCCGACCTGGTGCAGGTCGCCCTGGAAGACAAAGTCACCAGCGGCATGCCCGCCGCCGTCCTCGCCAGCCAGACGCCGGCCAGCCGCATCCGCATCGAGCGCCTGGGCAAGGGCGCGTACTCGCTCTCGCGCTGTCCAGACGTGGACCAGCACGCCTACGAGCCGCTCTTTGCCGGCGCCACCAGGCTGATGAGCGCCTACCGCCGCGCCATGGACGCTCCGCGCACCGTTGCCGCCGACCTGGCGCGCCTCGGCGTGCCCGGCACGACGGCTGGCGCAAAAACCGCTCCCGCGGCGAAGGCCACGAATTCCGGGCCTGCAAAGAAAGCTTCGGCAACTGCCGCCGCACCCAAATGACACCGGCCCGCCCAAACTCGCGGGAAAGTGCGCAGCCTCGCCGGCGCCGTTCAACCTGCCTTCGTGTCCTTTGTCGGGAAGAGCTTTGCCGTTCTGCGTTCTTCAGCGTCCTCCGCGCCCTCTGCGTTGAAGGTCCTCGGATTTCGGACCCGAATCAAAAGCCGTCGCTGCTGAATCTACTCAATCACCCCCATGTCTGACATTCGCGACACCATCATCATCGGCTCGGGATGTTCCGGGCTCACCGCCGCGCTCTACGCCGCGCGCGCCAACCTCAAGCCGCTCGTCATCGAAGGCCACGAGCCCGGCGGGCAGCTCTCGCTCACTACGCTGGTGGAAAATTTCCCCGGCTTCCCCGAAGGTATTCAGGGGCCCGAGCTGATCGACAACATGCGCAGGCAGGCCGCGCGCTTTGGCGCCGAATACCGCACCGGGCACCTCGTCCGCGCCGACCTCAGCAAGCGCCCGTTCACGCTCGACTTCGGCGGAGGAAACGGACTGCGCACCCGCACGCTCATCATCGCCAGCGGCGCGTCAGCGCGCTGGCTTGGGCTGCCCAGCGAGCAGGCGCTTATCGGGCACGGCGTGTCTTCCTGCGCCACCTGCGACGGCTTCTTCTTCAGCGGGAAGGAAATCACCGTCATCGGCGGCGGCGACTCGGCCATGGAAGAAGCGCTCTTTCTCACGCGGTTTGCAACCAAGGTCACGATCATCCATCGTCGCGACACGTTCCGCGCCAGCAAGATCATGCTCGAGCGCGCCCGCGCCCACGACAAGATCAAGTTCCTCACCGACACCGTCGTCGAAGACGTCTTCGACGTCGCGAAGAAAGAAGTCACCGGCCTCAAGCTGCGCAATCTGAAGACCGGCGCCGTCTCCGACTTTCCCACCAGCGCCATGTTCCTCGGCATCGGACACATCCCCAACGCCGCCATGTTCACCGGCCAGCTCGACACCGACCAGGACGGATATCTGCGCACGCGCGACTACGTCTTCACCCGCGTCCCCGGCGTCTTCGCTTGCGGCGACGTGCAGGACCGCCGCTATCGCCAGGCCATCACCGCCGCCGGCACCGGCTGCATGGCGGCCATCGAGGTGGAAAAGTTCCTCGAAGAGCACGGACGCTGACCACGGACACCAGCGGCACTCTTTCATCCACACCGGACGGCAGCACGCCGCCTCCACCCGTAGCCACCGTATTTTTCCGGATTGCCCGGATGACCCTTGACGCTTGACCCTGAGAGGGTCCCGCTGCGCCAGCCACATCCGCGGGCCTCGCGGGCCATCCCGTTGTTGCAATTTCGGCCGGAAAGCCGGCTGAACGACCCTGCACGAACAAAACCCAAGAGGAGCCACCCCTGAGCCGGCATCCCAGCGGGCTCAGGAAATTTGTGATTGGAGCCCCAGGCCGGCGTCGGTGGAAGCACCGGGCTTCAGCCCGGTGAAATCCCGGTCTTCCTGAATGTGCGGCTTCAGCCGCGGCCCTAAATGTCAAGAGGCAGTCCTGCCACATGTTCGTCTATCCCGCTCGATTCGCCTTTGGCACAAAGCTCTTTGACAACTCAAAATCGCCCGCTAAGTCCTTACGGCGACTGTATTTGCCTCTAAGTCCTTTGCATCGCCTGTATCAGCGGGAATTTTCCGCTACAGCATTGATTCGCAAAGACCGAGGGGGAGGGGGATACCTCGTCGCAAGCGTCCCGCAATGCGGCTTGCGTTGCGTGGGCGTCCTCGCCGGGTAGTGGGAGCACCGGCCTTCAGGCTGGTGAAACGACAGCCGATAGGCAAAGGGGCTTCAACCCCGGGGCCTGGCGCCAGGCAAGGCCGGGGCTGCTCCCCTCCATTGCCACCCGGAGCGCCGACTGAGCAGCGCGAGGGAGGCGTCCCGGGTGGCGCTCTTGGGCGGGACTTACTTCTGCGGCCGCGCAAGCACGCCGCTGCTGGCCAGCCACCCCGCGATCGCATCGGAGAACGCTCGGTATCCTGCCGCGGTCGGATGCTCGTCCAGGCCGCGGTGATACAGCGCCGGCCCCGGCGCTTTCGCGCCGGGCCTCGGATGTCCCGCGGCGTACGCCTGCTGCACACTCGGACGCAGATCGAGAAACGGCGCGCCCGCCTGTCGCGCGCCGGCCGCCGCGGCTTCGGCGATGCGCGCCTCCTGCTGGCGCCGTTTTTCTTCGTCGGCGTTGCCGGAGACGCTGTACACCGACGTGTACGCCGGCAGGTAAACAACGACGAGCTGCGCGCCCGTCGTGCGGACGCGCTCGGCGAGCCAGGCGATTTCGTCGGCGGTGAGTTTCAGGTCCCAGCGCCGTTCGCGGGCTTCGGCCGCGGCAGCGCCGCTGAAAGAACTCGTCCCGCTCGCCGCCGCGCCGCGCGGTTGCAGCGCGGCGCGCAGCAGGTCTTCGGCGAGCGTGATCAGCTCGGAGTGGTTGTAAAGCCACGCCACCGGCGGAAAGCGATGCACCGCGCGCGAGATGCGGAACGCGCGCCCCTGCGCTCGCTCCCGCTCCGAAGCAGGCACGGGCGCGAGCTTTCCCGCCCCGTCGCGGCGAAAGAGCCCGCGGTTGGCGTCGTCATCGGGATCGTTGCCCACCACGCCGAGCAGAACAATGCTCGGCTGGAACTGGCGAACGTACTCGTCGAAATAGAGCGCCTGCTCGCCGGTGCCGGTTCCGCCGACACCCGCGTTGACGACCTCCGCGTTCCATCCGCGCTCGCGCAGCCGGCGCTCGAGCGCGGCGGGATAGCTTTCGTCGTCGTTGGCGCCCTCGCCGAAGGTGAAGCTGTCGCCCAGCGCGACGATGCGCGCCACGCCCGGCGCGGGCTGCCGCGCGTAGCTGCGCGCGCCGCGGAAGCGCTCCGGTCCGGTGGTCTGGATGGTGTCGAACTGGCCGGGAACGTAGATACGCGCGCGCGTGTCCGGCGTCATCGACCTGAGGCCGTTCACGTAGTCGAACATCGGCCCGCGGATCACCGTCGGGCGGAAGACGCGCACCATCAGCTCGCCGAACAGCAGGCCGGCGGCGACCGAGACGAGCAGCGGCGCCATCAGCGCGATGCGCTGAACGAGCGGAGCAGGCGCGGCGCGTGAGGGCGTGGACGTGGGAGCAGGCATGTCTCGCGGTCGCGTCAACTTATCACGCTCCCGGTGCGAGCGTGTGACGCCGCCCGGTGAACTCACCCTCGCAAGCCAACAGAGGGCTTGAGTGGGGCGCCCGTCGCGTTTGGTTTGGGCGAACAGCCGGAAGCCGGCAGCGCCTCTTGCGGCATTCGCCGCACTCGCGGGAATCAAGGTAAGATTTGCTTTCCCGCTATGCTGAACGCACTGGTCGCCATTTCGCTGGCTCTGTTTGGAGTTTCGGCGGGCGCGGTGATCGGCACGCGCATTCGCGCCGGTCGCCGCGTGCCTGCGCTTCCGGCGCTCGCCGACATCGCTCTGCTCGGGGCCCTGCTCGGCGCCGCGTACTACGTTCGGCTGCGCGTGCTCGGGCCGAATTTCTTCGCGTGGCTGGCGATCTGCCTCGGCTGCGGCGCGCTCGTGCAGTGGCTCAAGCGCCTGCCGCGCGGTCTCCACGGCCTCACGCAATGACGCGCGCCCGCCAGTTCTGGAACCACTGGCTCGACTTCAGCCGCGATGTCGCCGCCTTCCAGGGACGCTTGTGGCTGTCGGTCGTCTACGTCGTGGTTCTCGGCCCGATCGCGCTGCTGGCGCGGATTTCCGGCAATCCGCTGCTGCCGAAGTTCCGCGGCGCGTCGTTCACGCATGAGCGCAAGCCGCCCGACGCGACGCTGGACGACGCCAGGCGACAGGGCGCATGAACATCCTCGGGATTTCGTGCTACTACCACGATTCGGCCGCCGCGCTCGTGCGGGACGGACGCGTCGTCGCCGCGGCGGAAGAAGAGCGCCTGAGCCGCATCAAGCACGACCGCGCGTTTCCCGCGCGCGCCGCGGAGTTCTGCCTGCGCCGCGGCGGAATCACCGCGCGCGACCTGGATTACGCCGTCTTCTACGAGCGCCCCTTCGCCAAGTTCGAGCGCATCCTGACCACCGCGATCGGCGCCTTTCCCGCGTCGCGCGAGTTCTTCGCCGAAGCGATGATCGGCTGGATGCAGGAGAAGCTCTGGATCAAGAGCAAGCTGATGTCTGCCCTCGGACTGCCCGCCGAACGCATCCTGTTTGCCGACCATCACGTTTCGCACGCGGCCAGCGCCTTCTTCTGCTCGCCGTACCGCAGCGCCGCGCTGCTCACGGTTGACGGCGTCGGCGAATGGTCCACCGCGACCTGGGGAACCGGCGAAGCCGATTGGGACGGCAGCGGCAGGAACTCCATCGTGCTGCGGCGCGAGATGCGCTTCCCTCACTCGCTCGGCTTGCTCTACTCGACGTTCACCGCGTTTCTCGGCTTCGAAGTGAACGAAGGCGAGTACAAGGTGATGGGCATGGCGCCGTACGGCGAGCCGCGCTACCTGGATCGGGTGGAGAAGATCGCGCGCGTGGCCGGCGACGGCTCGCTGGAACTCGACCTGAGCTACTTTCGCTTCCAGAGTTCGATTCGCGTGCCCTACTCACCCAGGTTCGTCGAACTGTTCGGCGAGCCGCGCCCGCCGGAAAGCGAGTTCTTCGTCTCCGGCGCCGAGCATGCGGCGGAGGCGCTGCGCCGGAACCGGCATTACGCCGACGTCGCCGCCAGCATTCAGCGCTTCACCGAGGACGTGCTGCTGAAGATGGCGCGCGCGCTGCGCCGCGACACCGGCGAAGAGGACCTCTGCTTTGCGGGCGGCGTGGCGCTGAACAGCATGGCCAACGGACGCATTGTGCGCGAGTCGGGCTTCAGGAGCGTCTTCGTCCAGCCGGCGGCGGGCGATTCCGGCGGCGCGCTGGGCGCGGCGCTCTACGTGTGCCACGCAGTGCTGGGCGCGCGCCGCAGCTTCGTGATGGAAGATGCTTACCTCGGCGAGAGCTACGACGAGCAGATCGCGCCGTTCCTGCGCGAGCAGGGAATCGGCGCTGAGGTCTTTCATGACGACGACAAGCTCATCACCGCAGTCACCGGCGAACTCGTGAGCGGCAAGGTGATTGGCTGGTTCCAGGGACGCTTCGAATGGGGACCGCGCGCGCTGGGCAACCGCAGCATCCTGGCCGATCCGCGCCGCGCCGAGATGAAGGACGTGGTCAACACCAAGATCAAGTTCCGCGAGCCGTTCCGGCCGTTCGCTCCGGTGATCGCCGAGACCGAAGCGCCGCGCTACTTCGAAGTGCCCGAACACCAACTCGGCGGATATCTGGCGCGCTACATGCTCGTGGTGCATCCGTGGCGGCGCGACGCGGGCGAGCGGCTGCCCGCGGTGAACCACATGGGGACGGGGAGGTTGCAAACCGTCCGGCCGGAATGGAACCCGCGCTATCACCGGCTACTGGAAACATTCGGCCAGGCGACGGGCACGCCGGTGCTGCTGAACACCAGCTACAATTTGCGCGGTGAAGCCATGGTCGCCACGCCGGCCGACGCCCTGAAAACATTTCGCAACAGCGGTCTCGATGTTCTGGTGCTGGGCAACTGCGTGCTAAAAAAGCAGTGAGGGTCCCCAATTGGCAGGAGTTGAAGGCAGGCTGGGAACGGTCGTCGAATTGTTTCGCTACGTGTGCGGCCGCAAGCAGTGGTGGCTGATTCCGCTGCTGGTCATCGTTCTGCTCACCGGGTTGTTGATCGTCTTCGCGCAATTCTCAGCCGTCACGCGCTTCGTGTATCCAGGTTTCTAGACTTCTCCCTCGGGCGCGATTCGCGCGCGGCTGCTGCTGCCTTCTCGTTGAGCAACTACTCTGGCGGGTGTATAGTTCCCGCGACACGCGTCACAAGCTAGTTGGGCGCCTCCCCCTTTCAGCGATTACCCGGCCAGCCAAGGAGGAACATGTCTGCCCGCCGACCGTTTTTCGCCATTTTGCTGTTCACGCTTTTCGCGTTCGCCACGCCGTCGGTTGCACAGTTCGGCAAGGTGATTCCCGGCGGTAAGAAAAACCAGCCGGACAACAAGCCCGCCGCGGTGGGCGCCGCGCCCGATTACACCGACAAAGACAAGCAGGAGATGGACAAGATCGCGCAGCAGCAGGAGACCAAGGACCGCATCGAGTCGGCCTGGTCGGAGCTGCGGCATCGCGACTTGGACTTTGCCTACCGCGTGAACCTCTCGAACCGGCTGACGGAAGGCGCGCTCCAGGTGGCCGACTTTCGCAACGACTTCGGCCAACTCTACGACAATCCCATCGTGGCGCGTTACGTGAACAGCCTGGGACAGCGGCTGGTGCCGAAAGACAGCCCGAACGTCTTCGCCTTCCGTGTGCTGCTCGATCCCGAACCGCGAGCCGAGACGATTTCGACGGGAACGATTTACGTTTCCACCGGGCTGATCGCCATGCTCGACAACGAAGCGCAGCTCTCCTACGTGCTGGCGCATGAAGTGGCGCACGTGGAGCGCAATCACTTCTATAACAAGCTGCGCAACAGCATCATCGAGGAGATTTACTGGCAGCAGAAAGAAGAGAGCGCGGAGAAGAAGCGCGCGCTGCTGAGCCTGGGCATGGGCGTGGCCGGCGGATTGATCGGCCGCGGCGCGGGCGGCTCGGCGCGCGACATTTTCACCGGCGCGGGCCTGGGAACGCTGACCGGCTACATCGCCGGCAGCTACCTGTTTCGCAATAAATTCATCCCCACCAACTGGTCCGTGGTTTACGAAGACGAAGCCGACGAGAACGCGCTCAAGTACATGCTCGAACAGAATTACGACGCGCGCGAGGTGCCGCGGCTGTACGCCACGCTCGATCGCGTGGTGAAGGCCGACCCAAGGCTGGGTCTGGGATTCATCGGGAATCCTGCGCGTGTGAAAGAGCGCACATCGAAGATCCAGGCGATGCTGGGGGACAAGTACAAGGCCGACCTGGAAAAGCGTCTCAAAGACGCCGGGCTGACCGGATCGAGCGGCGAGTACAACCTGGTGATGTCGGCGCTGAAGCGCGACAACGGCATTGTGGCGCTCGACTACGATCTGTTCGCCGAGGCGCGCGACAACCTGGAAGAAGCCGTCTCGCAGCGCTCCAACGATCCGCTGGCGCACTACTACCTCGGCAAGGTGCTGGCGCTTACCGGACGCACGCAGGAAGACAAGCAGCAGGCGGTGAAATACTTCCAGGCGGCGATCAAGCTCGACGCCGGGCGGCTCGCCTTCGCCGATCCGCACCTGGACTACGCGCTGTACCTCATCAATCAGCCGAACCCGCCGCAAGGCGAGATCCTGAAGGAGCTGAAGACGTTCGTGCTGCTCTACCAGCGCGACCACGGCGGCGCGCTGCCGGGGAACATGCACATCCTTTATGACTACTTCCTGCTGGCGGGCGATACGAGCTGGTATGTGCCGCCGGCATCGGTGGTCTCGACCAAGTGGGTTGATCCGGTGAACACCACCGGCAGCTCGCCGAAGACGCTGCCGCAAATGATCGGCGTCGCGACCGATTCGCCGGCGCAGCAGGGGCCGAGCAGCACGTCATCGCCGGCGCGGCCTGCGCCCGCGGTGAAGAAGGCGAGCGCGGCGACAAAGTAGCCCGGCACGCAGACAAGCGGGCGCTCCGGCGGGGAGCGCCCCGCATTTTCGACGCAGCTTTTCGAGGGAATATGCGAACACGGAACCTGGTTGGAGCTGTGCTGTTGCTGACGGTCGTTGCATCAGCGCCCGCATTGTTTGCCGCGCCGCCGCAAGCGAAGGTGCTGGTCGGGATCATGCCGGTGTACGACATGTCAGGCGAGTCGTTCGGTGACGTTTTCGCCCGCAACCTCACCTTCATTTTGTACCGCGAGTTGCAGGGCAGCGGATCGGTGGAGCCGGTGCTGCTTATGCCCGGAGGCGTGTACACGCCGGCGGCGGACGACTGGATCCAGGACTACGCGCGCAACGCCAACGTTGACGCGGTGCTGGTCACGCAGTTTGACAGTGACCGCAACCGCCGCGGGCCGACGACGCTGAAGATCACGGCGACGCTGCGCGAGACCGCCAACGGCAAATCCGGTCCCAAGCGCGAGTTCACGCAGGTGCTGCGCAAAGAGGACTTCACCGCGCTGACGGCAGCGATGGCGCTGAATCCGTGGTGGGACTTCGGTCCGCCGGTCTCGTGGTTTGCCTCGAGCGGACCGCGTCCGTTCGAGAAACAGCCCATCGGCAAGATCGCGCGTGGGTTTGCGCACGACGTGAGCCAGCAGACGATCGAGCAGGCGCCCATGCTGGTGCCGACGGGCACGGCGCCGAACATCGTGAATGCGGCTTCCGAGAAGTGCAACATCGAGCTGCGCATTCGCTACACCAAGCGCAATGTGTCGTCGAAGGCGTACACGCTGCTGGTGAACAATCGCGACGAGACAACGTCCATCAACGGCGAGGGCGCGGCGCAACTTCAGCTTCCTTCCGGAGCGGTGGTGATGCAGATCGAACTGAAGGACGCGCCTTACAAGCTGCCCATCCAGCCGTGGTACCAGGGCAGCACGCTGCTCGACTGCAAGCAGCCGGAGAAGCGCCTGCTGCTTACGGTGGGACCGGCGGGTGAGGGCTTGCTTGCGTGGCAGCCGTAGCCGCGGCTACACGGCGTTCACGCCCGGCTGACAAAGCTTCCCCAGAGCGCGGCGCGCCAGCCTGCGGCGGCTGGCAATCTGCGCCACGCAGGCGTCCCACGAGGTCGGCGGAAAGGCGAAATTGTCGGGATTGCCGTCGGCGCAGGCGCCGAGGCGGTTGGACGGCGCGTTGCGGGCCTGTAGAATTCGCGGCATGCCCGCCAAGCCTTCGGGAACGCTGCTGAAGCCGCGTGACGCGGCGGCGGTCCTTGGCGTGAGCTATCCCGCCCTGAAACAGTGGATCTACAAGAAGCGGTTGCGCACGGTGGTCACACCCGGCGGGCATCACCGCATTCCCGAGAGCGAGCTCGACAAATTCCTGCACCGCGCCGCGGCGCGTCAGCCTGAGGGCAGCCGGCAGGGTTTCCGGCACATCAGTGGACGCAATCAGCTGATCGGGCGCGTGCTCGAAGTGCGCATCGAGGGCCTGCTGGCGCAGGTGCGGCTTTCCATCGGGGGGCAGAAGATTACGGCGATCATCACGGCCGACGCGGCGCGCGAGATGCGCCTGAAGCGCGGCGACACGGCGGCCGCGCTGGTGAAAGCGACGGAAGTGATGATTGTGAGGCCGTAAAACAGGTTTCGAGTTTCACGTTTCGAGTCCTGGACCTGAAAAGCAGCGGCGGCTTGCTCGCCGGCGAGGGCGTCCGCGCCACATGGTCCGGGACAGTGGCCCTGGGGCGCGGGCGCCCGACGCCACAACGTTCACGGTAACTGAGCGAAGCAGATGGCGCGGTATCGGTACTGAGTGCATCAAACAAGATGCAATCGAGTCGCGCCGGAGCGATCATAGTTCTATGCAGAATCCGATCCTCGAGAACTGCGGTTCGCGCATGCTGTTCAGCGAAGTCTGCCGCGTGGCGATGGACTCGTTCCAGTTGAACAAGGTGCGTTTCGCGCTGACCGCGGTGGGCATGGTGATCGGCACCATGTCGCTGATCCTGGTGACCACGATCGCGCTCACCGGCAAGCAGTACGTGCTGAGCCTGATCCAGGGGATCGGCGCCAATATGATCATCGCCGAGTACTCGGGCGGCGGGAACAGCGCGGTGAGCGCGGTGCCGCAGGACTACCTCACGGTTGACGACATGCGCGCCGTGCAGGAGCAGGTGCCGGGCCTGCGCGCCGCTTCGCCCATGATGGAGTTGCAGGAGCGCATTCCGGTGGGCGGCGGCAAGGAGCGCGACGTGCAGGTGCTGGGCGTGAGCCCGGACTATCGCTGGATCCGAAATCTTGCGCTGCCCGCCGGGCGCTTCTTCGATTCGGAAGATACGGCCTCGCGCAACAAGGTGGCGTGCGTCACCGACAAGTTCGCCGAGCGCACCTACGGCAGCCAGGACGCGGCGATCGGCCAGACGCTGAAGATCACCGGCCTGCCCTTCACGGTGATTTGTACCTTCCGCGAACAGGTGGAGACATTCGGACAGTCGGAAGTTTCCGACGACACCATCCTGATCCCGTACACGGTGGCGCGCTACTTCACCGGAACGGACTTCACCAAGCAGCTGTTTTTCTCGACGTCGGATTCATCGGACGTGCCGCGGGCCAGCCATGCCATCGGCGAAGTGATCAAGAGCAGGCACCGGCCCGAGTCGGTCTACAAGGTGCAGAATTTGACGCAACTGCTCGACGTGGCGGCAAAGACGGCGAACGCACTGACGCTGGTGCTGATGCTGGTGGCGATGGTGACGCTGGTGGTGAGCGGCGTGGGTATCATGAACATCATGCTGGCCAACGTGAGCGCGCGTATTCGTGAGATCGGGATTCGCAAAGCGATCGGCGCCACGCGGCGCGAAATCCGCACACAGTTCCTGACCGAGGCCGTTTTCATCGCCCTGGTGGGGGGCTTTGTCGGGACGGTGATCGGGCTGGCGCTGCCGTTTTCGGTGCGGTTCTTCACCAGCTTCAGGATTCCCATTTCCGGGCTGTCGGCGGTCATCGCGATCGCGGTGTCGTCGCTGGTGGGCGTGCTGTTCGGCACCGTGCCGGCGACCAGGGCGGCGCAGCTGGACCCGATCGAAAGCCTGCGCTACGAATGAGTTGCTGCTGGCGGCCGGCTCCTGGCTTCTGGCTGACACAAAGGCAAGACCAACTGCGGACACAAAGGGCACTACAAGGCACAAAGGACGCGAAGGCTCTTGCCAGCAGCCGGCAGCGAGGTACAAAAGCAAAAGCCGGGCTGGTTCGCCCGGCTTTCTGGTTGGACCTGGTCGGCGCCCTCCCGTTTGGAAGGCGGGATTACATCACCAGAGCCAAATTTTCCAGTTCCTTCTGGATGGATTCCAGCGAGCAGCCGGAACCCTCCACGCGAATGGAAGCATCGAACGCTGCCTCCGGGGAAACACCGTAGCCGCGTCCCGACAGGAAGACCTGGAGCAACTCGGCCGCCTGCCTCGTATCGAGCCCTCCCTGAACCAGTTCGTTCCGGAGAGCCGTCAGCTCGGGTACGGAAAACCGTTCAATCGTCACCGTCTCCACCTCCGACCCTTGGACCCTCTGCCCATTAGACTCGGCTGCACCTTAGTTTGTTGCGTGCAAATTAATTGCCACTCCAAAGCCGGGTAAAGCCCAGCAAATAATGTCCTTGCTCTATATACGGAACGGACGACCGCACAGGATGTGCAAAACTATTTACGCCCTGGTGGTGGGAAAAGCCGCTGGCACCACGGCATCTATCATGAAATGAACAGCTTAGCTGCTGAACCTCATGGGTTGGCCGGTTTGGCCCGCGGGTGACAATCTGGCACGGGTACTCTGGCCAGCTTTCGGGAGCTCGGAGGTGGCCTGTTCGCCCAGAAGAAGGCCCAGAGACCCTGTCGGCAGCTCGCTGGGTCCGGCGGCGCTGCATTAGAATCAGAAAAAACATGTCAGCGATCCTTCTGGATGGAGAAAAAGCGGCAGCGCAGATCAAGGCTGAGGCGGCCGAGCACGTGCGCGAGATGGCGGCGCAGGGAATGCGGCCCGGGTTGGCGGTAATCCTGGTTGGGCACAATCCTGCATCGGAGATCTACGTTCGCGGCAAGATCAAGGCAAGCGAGCAGGTCGGAATCTACAGCGAGCAGATCACGCCACCCGAGTCGGTGACCACGCAGGAGCTGCTGGAGGCGGTGGACGATCTGAACCGGCGCGAGGAGATTGACGGGATCCTCGTGCAGCTTCCATTGCCGGCGCAGGTGGACGCCAAGAGAGTTCTGCTGGCGGTTTCGCCCGACAAGGACGTGGACGGCTTCCATCCGATGAACGTGGGCCGGCTCTCGACGCAGCGTCCCGGGCTGGTTCCATGTACGCCGGCGGGGATCATGGAACTGCTGCGGCGGAACAGCATCGAAGTTCAAGGCCGCAACGCGGTGGTAGTCGGACGGAGCGACATTGTGGGCAAGCCGATGGCGATGCTCCTGATCAACGCCAATGCGACCGTGACGGTGTGCCACTCGAAAACGCGCGACCTGCCCGGCGTGTGCCGCTCGGCAGACATCCTGGTGGCAGCGATTGGACGCGCGGGCATGATCACGCGCGATTTCGTTCGCCCGGGCGCCACGGTGGTGGACGTGGGCATGAACCGCGTGACTGACCGCGCCGAGTTCGAGCGCCTTTTTGCCGGGAACGGGAAGAAGGCCGAGCAGTTCGCAAACAAGGGAAGCGTACTCGTGGGCGATGTACATCCCGAGGTGGCCGAAGTTGCCGGCGCGCTCACGCCGGTGCCTGGCGGAGTTGGGCCGCTGACCATTGCAATGCTGATGTCGAACACGGTGAAGGCGGCGCGGCTGCGCCGCGAGAAAGAAGCCGCGGAAGCAGGGGAGGCTTCCGCGCCGGTCACCGCCGGCGGGCGGCGCTGAGCTTGCTGCGCGTTGGCCTGACCGGCGGCGTGGCGTGCGGCAAGAGCACCGTGGCGGAGATGTTCGCGCGCCGCGGCGTGCACGTGGCGCGGGCCGATGAAATCGCGCACCAGGTGATGCAGCCCGGGCAGCCGGCCTACGAGGAAGTGGTGCGGCGCTTCGGGCGGGGCATTCTCCAGCCGGATGGCCTGATCAGCCGGCCATTGCTGGCCGCCACGGTGTTCACTCCCGCGGCCGACGGCAGCACGCGTGTCGCGGAGCTGAATGCGATCGTGCATCCGGAGGTGATCGCGCGCCAGGACGAGTGGATGCGCCAGGTGGGCGAGCGCGAGCCCGGCGCGATTGCGATGGTGGAGGCGGCGCTGATCCTGGAGGCGGGCGTCGCGGGGCGCTTCGACAAGCTGGTTGTCGTCACCTGCCGGCCGGAGCAGAAGGTGGAGCGCTTTGCGCGACGCACCGGAATGCCGCTGGAAGCGGCGCGAGTGGAAGTGGAGCGCATCTGCGCGGCACAGTTGCCCGATTCGGAAAAGATCCGCGCGGCCGACTACGTAATCCATAACTGCGGCACGCCGGCCGATGCGGAAGCGCAGGCCGAAAAAGTGCTCGAACAGCTGCGCGGGCTGACGAGGGCTGCACCCCGATAACCTCGAAACGCCCGGTACGTCTGAGCAGCAGGAGGCACCCTGACGGATGAACCGGGCAGCAAGCGTGAGTTTTGCACTTATGAAGAGCATACGACCGTTGCTTTTTGCGATGGCGCTGGTGGGCGTCTTCTACTGGGTCACGAACCGGCCGGTGACGCGTTCGACCTCGGGCGGGAGCACTCCGTCGTGGGTGACGCCGCCGGCGGACATCGAAGTGGGCCACGCGGCGGCGCCCGTCGCGCTGGATTCGGATGAACAGAACAACGTGGATGTGTACCGGCGCGTGGTGCCGTCAGTGGTCAACGTCACGTCGAAAGCGGTGGCGTGGGACTTCTTCTACGGCCCGGTGCCGGAAGAAGGGCAGGGTTCCGGTTTCATCATCGACAAGGAAGGGCACATCCTGACGAACTTCCACGTGATCTCGCTCAACCCGCGGCAGATCGAGGTCACGTTGCACGACCAGAAAAAGTACAAGGCGGCAGTGGTCGGCTACGACCGCACCAACGACCTGGCGCTGCTGCAGATCAATGCCAAGGACCTGCCGGCAATCCCGATCGGAGATTCCGCCAACCTGCTGGTCGGACAGAAGGTGTATGCCATCGGCAATCCCTTCGGGCTGAACGGGACGATGACGCGCGGCATCATCAGCTCGATCCGATCGGTGCGCTCGCCGAGCGGCGCCGTGATCGATAAGGCGATCCAGACGGACGCCGCAATCAACCCCGGAAACTCCGGCGGGCCGCTGCTGAACTCCAAGGGCGAGGTGATCGGGATCAACACGTTCATCGCCACCGGACAGGGCGGGGTGGAGCAGAGCGCGGGCGTCGGCTTTGCCATTCCCATCACCAGCGCCAAGGTGTTCGTGGAAGATTTGCGGCAGTACGGACACGTGCGCCGTCCCTCGCTGGGCGTGCGCGCGCTGCCCATCGGGCCGGAACTGGCCGACGAGATGGGCCTGGCGGCCGATTCCGGGCTGCTGATCATCTACGTGACGCCCGGCAGCAGCGCCGAGCGCGCCGGCCTGCGCGGCGGCAACAAGCGAGCCTACCTCGGCAACATGGAGATCATGCTGGGCGGCGACCTGATCGTGGCCATCGACGACAAGGAGATGCGCAGCCTGCAGGACTACAACGACATGATGAACCGCCATCGCACCGGCGACACCGTTACCGTGACCGTCTTCCGCGGCAAGCAGAAGATGACCTTCAAGGTCGTGCTCGGCGAAGCCCAGCAGACGGCGTAAGGAGTGGAGGGTGGACAGTGGACGGTGAATAGTTGAAAGCGCGGTTGGCCCGCGCCTTTCACGATCCACTGTCCACTATCCACTGTCCCTCGGTTTCACATACTTCCTCGCCGCTTTGTGGATCGTCTTCCACTTGCGCTTGCGCTCCAGCTCGGCCCACTTGTCAATGCGCGTCTCCTGCCACGCGAGTTCACGCTGCAGTTTGCGGAAGCTTTCCAGGCGTTCGGCGGCGAGGCCGCCGGCGATGACGGCCTGCTCGACGGCGCAGCCGGGCTCGCCGTGATGCGAGCAGCCGGAGAAGCGGCAGGCGGCGGCGAGCGTCTGGATTTCGTCGAACGCGGCGTGCATGCCTTCGCCCGCGTCCCAGAGTTGGAGCTCGCGCATGCCCGGCGTGTCGATGATGAGGCCTCCTTCCGGGGTGAGCGGGCCCGGCGGCACGATCAGCAGCTCGCGATGCGTCGTGGCATGCCGGCCGGTCTGGTCATGCTCGCGAACGGGTCGCGTGGGAAGAGCGTCGGCGCCGAGCAGGCGGTTGATGATGGTGCTCTTGCCCACGCCCGATGAGCCAAGCAGCGCCGCCGTGCGGCCCGGAACGACATAACGCGCGAGCTGCTCGAGTCCCGCGCCGCCGGCGGCGCTCATGATGTGTACGGGAACGCCCAGCGCGACCGACCGGACTTCGGCGGCGCGAGCTTCGATCTGAGCGTCCGGGCACAGGTCGGCCTTGTTCAGCACCACGACGGGTACCGCTCCGCTCTCGTAGGCCATGACGAGATAGCGCTCGATGCGGCGGGGCGAGTAGTCGTTGTCGAGGCCGGCCACGAGGAGCACGGTGTCAACGTTGGCGGCGACAACCTGCTCCTCGCTCACGCGTCCGGCGGCCTTGCGCGAGAACTTGCTCGAGCGTGGCAGCACCGCTCGGATGATGGCCTTGCCGGCGCCGGCGGGCTTGATGGCAACCCAGTCGCCGACAGCGGGTAGTTCGTGAGCACCGGTGGCGTGGTGGCGGAGGCGTCCGGCGACCTCGGCGAGCAGGTCTCCGCGCTCGGCGCTGACGCGATAGATCTGGCTGTGGCGGAGCGTGACCCGCGCCGGCTCGATGCCGGGCGCGGCAACCTCAGAAAACTGCGATGCAATCAACGGGTTCCAACCCAGTCGCGTGAGTTGCATTTCATCCTCTCGATTTGTTGGGAGACAACCAGACCCGCGCACCGAGCAGTGGAGGCGCAACTCTGGCGCCGGCCCGGCACAGTTACCGCTGCGGGTTAGAGGATGGCAGTCATAGGCAGAAGCGATCGGCGATAGGGTAGCAAAAGCCACCCAGCCATCGCATCTTGTAGTCCCCGGCGTCGGCGGTTTGAAGTGGGTTTTCGCATTTGACGCCACCTTCTCCGCTGGGCTAGCCTCAAGCTTCGCCGTCCCCACGGCGCGGCGGCTGGGCGCCACGTCATGCTCTTCCCAAGTTCTTCTGGAACAGTAGGTTAGGGACAAGCCGCGAGGACCCTGATTGAAGCCGATCCGGCCAATTTCAGCCGTAGTTACGGTGCTGCTGCTCAGCTCGGCAGCGCTGGCCGCGGGCGTGCGTCCCGAGCACGCGTCGAAGGCGATGGTGGTGAGCGTGCACGAGTTGGCCTCCCGCGCCGGGGTCGAGATGATGCAGGCGGGCGGCAACGCGGTGGATGCGGCGGTCGCTACAGGATTTGCGCTCGCCGTGGTGCACCCGGTGGCCGGGAACATTGGCGGTGGCGGATTCCTGCTGATGCGCATGGCGAACGGCGAAGCGCGCTTCCTCGACTTTCGTGAGAAGGCGCCCGCGCGGGCCACCGCGAACATGTATCTGGACGCCGAAGGCAACGTCATCAAAGATGCAAGCACGGTGGGATACAAAGCGTCGGGCGTGCCCGGCTCGGTCGCCGGACTGGCGTACGCACAAAAGAAGTGGGGCAAGCTGCCGCTCGCCCGCGTGATGCAGCCGGCCATCCGGCTGGCGCGCGAAGGCTACGCGCTGAGTTACAACGACGCGTCGAGCTTCCGGAACAGGCGCCTGACCGAGTTCCCCGAGTCGAAGCGGATTTTCCAGCGCGAGGGGAATTACTACCAGCAGGGAGACATCTTCCGTCAGCCGGAGCTGGCCAAGACGCTGGAGAGGATCGCAGCCAATCCCGATGAGTTCTATCACGGTGCGCTGGCGAAAGAGATTGCCGCGGCAGTGCAACAGGGCGGCGGCCTCATCACGACGGAAGACCTGGCAGCCTATGAAGTGAAGGAGCGTTCGCCGGTGCGCGGCACCTATCGCGGGCTGGAGATCATTGGCGCGCCGCCGCCCTCGTCGGGCGGCGTGGCGCTGATTGAGGCGCTGAACATCCTGGAAGGCTACGACCTGCGCGCGATGGGCGCCGGGTCGGCCGATGCGATCCACGTCACGACGGAGGCGATGCGGCGTGCGTTTTTCGATCGTTCGGAGTTCATGGGCGATCCGGATTTCGCGAAGGTCCCTGTGGCGTCGCTGGTTGACAAGAAGTACGGGGCGGCTTGGCGCGACTCGATCGCGCCGCAGCGCGCGACGCTGAGCGCCGGCCTGCGGCGTCCGGAAGCGTTTCACGATCTGGATCGCGTGGCGTCGTTCGCGGCTGCGGGCGCAGAGCCGAGCGAGACGACCCACTACTCCGTGGTTGACGAGGACGGCAACGCGGTCGCGGTCACGACCACGCTGAACAGCGGATTCGGATCGAAGGTCACGCTGCCGGGGCTCGGCTTCCTGATGAATGACGAGATGGATGACTTCGCGACCAAGCCAGGCGTGCCGAATTCCTACGGGCTCATCCAGGGGCCGGCGAACGCGATCGGGCCGGGAAAGCGTCCGCTTTCGGCGATGACGCCGACCATCGTGTTGAAAGACGGCAAGTTGTTCCTGGTGCTCGGTTCGCCGGGCGGGCCGCGCATCATCTCGACCGTGCTGAACATTCTCACCGGCGTGGTGGACCACGGGCTGAACATCCAGGAGGCGGTGAACGCGCCTCGCTTCCATCATCAATATCTGCCCGATCTGCTCTACATGGAGCGCACCGGGTTTTCGCCCGACACGCAGCGCATCCTGGAGCAGCGCGGCCATCACATCGTGACGGTGGAGAAGGATTCGCCGAGCGGGCGATGGAGCGACGGTGAGTGCATCATGATTGATCCCAAGAACGGGGAGCGGCTGGGGGCCAGCGATCCGCGCAACGATACCGGGAAGGCGGTGGGCTACTGATGATTCGGGCCGCGTCCACTTACGTGTTCGTGAAGCAGCGGCTGCATCCCGGGCTGCTCGATCAATTGGCGCGCGGCGGGGCCGAGGCGGTCGAAATATTCGGGGCGCGCGGGCACTTCGACTACACCGACCGCGGGCACGTCCGTGAAATTGCCGCCTGGTTCCAGTCCACCGGAGTGACATTCAACTCCATGCACTCGCCCATGCACGGCGATTACGACTGGGGACGCGACGGGTCGGAGCCGGTGAACATTGTCGATCGGGAGAAGCGGCGGCGGATCGAGAGCATGGACGAAATCAAGCGCGCCATCGAGGTGGCCGAGGTCGCGCCGTTCCGCTTCCTGGTGCAGCACGTGGGCACGGGCGGCGAACGCTTCGATCCGCGGAAGTTTGAAGCGGCGATCACGGCGATCGAGCACCTGCGTGCGTTCGCGCGCCCCCTGGGGGTGACGCTGCTGGTGGAGAACATCCCGAACGAACTGTCGGCGCCCGACAAACTCGTTGAGCTGCTCGATACGGCGCACTTTGCCGATGTGGGCGTGTGTTTCGACGTCGGGCATGCGCACATCATGAGCAGCGTGGCGGAGGCGTTCGGCATTCTGAAGCCGCGCATCCGCTCCACCCACGTTCACGACAACGCGCGCGATCGCGACGCGCACCTGTGGCCGGGCGAGGGCTCGATCGACTGGACCGAAGCGATGTCGCTGCTGCGCTCGGCGCCGCACGTGCCGCCGCTGCTGTTCGAAATCGAAGGCGGCGAAAAGCAGGACGTCGCGAACAAGTCCGCCGAAGCATTCAGCCGGCTGGAACATGCGGCCAGCGCCGGATCCAGCGCGGCGAAGCGCTAGAACCGAGGATTTGTGAACACAACGATGCAAACGCAAACTGAAGCGCCGGTCACCAGCATCAGCCAGATCGGAAAGCACGAGGGCGAGTCCGTCACCATTCAGGGCTGGCTGTACAACCTGCGCGAAAGCGGGAAGCTGCTTTTTCCGCAGTTTCGCGACGGCTCGGGCGTGATCCAGGGCGTGGTAGCGAAGAACGCCGCGCCGGAAGCCTTTGAGCGGCTGAAGGGGCTCACGCAGGAGTCGAGCGTGGTGGTGACCGGTAAAGTTCGCGCCGACAAGCGCGCGCCCGGCGGCTACGAGCTCGACGTGACCGATGTGCGCGTCATTCAGCGCGTGCCCGATGACGATCCGTATCCGATTTCGCTCAAAGAGCACGGCGTCGACTTCCTCATGGAGCACCGCCACCTGTGGGTGCGCACGCCGCGGCAGGCGGCCATCCTGCGGATTCGCGCCGAGATCATCAAGGCGGCGCGCGACTTTTTCGACGAGCGCGGTTTCACGCTCACCGATCCGCCCATCCTCACACCGGCGGCGTGCGAGGGCACGACCACGCTGTTCCCGGTGGACTACTTCGACGAGCAGGCCTACCTGACCCAGTCGGGCCAGCTCTACATCGAGGCCACGGCGATGGCGCTCGGCAAGGTGTACTCGTTCGGGCCCACGTTCCGCGCGGAAAAATCGAAGACGCGCCGCCACCTCACCGAGTTCTGGATGGTCGAGCCGGAAGTCGCGTATCTCGAGCTCGACGGCCTCATGGACCTGGCCGAGCAGTTCATCAGCTTCATCGTCGCCCGCGTGCTGGAGCGCCGGAGGCCGGACCTGGCGCTGACCGGGCGCGACATCGCGAAGCTGGAGACGGTAAAGGCGCCGTTCCCGCGCATCACCTACGACGAGGCGGTAAAACTCCTGCAGGAAGGCTTCGCCAAGGGCGCCCTGGAAACCAAGTTCGAGTGGGGCGGCGACTTCGGCTCGCCCGACGAAACCTACATCTCAGGCCAGTTCGATCGCCCCGTCATGATTCATCGTTATCCGGCGCAGGTGAAGGCGTTTTACATGGAGCCTGACCCGCAGCGTCCGGAGCTGGCGCTGTGCGTGGACGTGCTGGCCCCGGAGGGATACGGCGAGATCATCGGCGGATCGCAGCGCATGGCGTCGCACGAGCTGCTGCTGAAGCGCATCCACGAGCACAACCTGCCGGAGTCGGCGTTCAAGTGGTATCTGGACCTGCGCAAGTACGGCGGCGTGCCGCACGCCGGCTTCGGCATGGGCATCGAACGCGCCGTGGCGTGGATTTGCGGCCTGGAGCACGTGCGGGAGACGATTCCGTTTCCCAGGATGCTGCACAAAATTTATCCGTAGGTTCAGTCCGTCGCAGAGGCGCAGAGAACACAGAGATGTCAGCTATTCAGCAGTCCGCGAGCATCGCCCTTCCGCCGACGCATCACAAGAAGATCCGCGTGATCGGCGTGCCCCTGGATCTGGGCGCGTCACGGCGTGGCGTGGACATGGGGCCGTCGGCGGTGCGGGTGGCGGGGCTGGAGGCGCGGCTGGAGTCGCTCGGTCACATCGTGGAAGACGCGGGCAACGTGAACGTCGCCATCGCCGAGCAGAAGAAAGAGGGCGCGCCCAACGCGAAGTACCTGAAGGAAATCACCGCCACGTGCACCAAGCACGCCGAACTGGTGCTGAAGACGCTCGAGGCAGGCAAGACGCCGATCGTGCTCGGCGGCGACCACTCGGTTGCGGCCGGAACGGTGGCGGGCGTGGCCGAGTTCCACCGGCGAAAGAACGAAAAGATCGGGCTCATCTGGATTGACGCGCACGGCGACATCAACACGCCGGAGACGTCGCCCAGCGGCAACGTGCACGGCATGCCGCTGGCGGCCATCATGGGGCTGGGCCCGCCGGAGCTGGCCAACATCTTCAATTTCTCGCCCAAGATCGCGCCGGAGAATTGCGTGCTCGTCGGCATCCGCGATATTGACCAGACCGAGCGCGAAAACATCCGCCGCGCCGGAGTGGAGTACTTCACCATGCGCGACATCGACGAGCGCGGCATGCGCACGGTGATCGAAGAGGCGCTGCGCATCGCCGGGCGCGAGACCGCGGGCTACCACATCTCGCTCGACATGGACTGGGTCGACCCCGAGGACGCGCCGGGTGTGGGCACGCCGGTGCGCGGCGGCGTCACCTACCGCGAGGCGCACCTGGCGATGGAGATCATCGCCGACCACGGCCGCATGACCAGCTTCGAGGTGGTCGAGGTCAACCCGGTGATCGACGAACACAACCGCACCGCCAGCCTGGCAGTGGAGCTGACGCTGAGCGCGTTCGGCAAGAAGATCCTCTAAGGGCGCGGCTGGCTGGCGAGCTTGATCAGCAGCGACGCAAGAATTACCAGCGCCTCAGCCGCGAAAGCCAGCAGGATCGCGCCAAAAAACCTGCCGCCACTCCTCAACGTCTCCGCCGGCAAGGCGGTCCGCTTGCATACGACGGTATGGGCCCACGCGTCGCCATGGCGTTGTTGCTTGAGCGTCTTTTGCATCGCGAAGTAGCCGACTACACCGAAAAAGAGTGAGTCGATGTAGTAGGCAAGCGATCGGAGAGCCGCCGGCCACACGCGGCAGGGCGAAGCGTCTTCCTGCACGACAACCATTCCCAGCAGGCGCTTGCCAACCGTGCTGCCGTGCAGGCCTTCGCAAATAGTGTGGTAGGCAATATCACCAAGTAGCCCAAACCCGAGCCCCGTAAATGAGACCGTGCCCAGCTTCTGCCCGACAGCCGTGGCGGATTGGTGATTGGCAGCGGCGGCGGCCACCGCGACAACCGTGAACACGAATGCGGTCATAGAGCTGACACAGGCGAGCACGAAGGTATCGATCAGACGTGCCCCGACGCGCGGCCAGAACCCTACGCCTTCGAGGTCGCCCGGTTGAGAGAGATAGCCGCCCAGCGAAAGCTCGGGCGCCACGACGGCAGGAGTGGGAGTTGACATTGTTTGAAATTGATACTTCGAGGCCAGCTTCGGTGTCAATTGACGAAACACCTTGTATTTGGCGGGCCGGAAGGGCGTGTCCGCCCGGCTACTTGAAACTTGAAACTGGAAACTTGAAACTGGCTTTCGTGAAGAAACTCCGGGTTGGTGTCCTGTTCGGGGGGCGCAGTGGGGAGCATGAGGTGTCGCTGCTCTCGGCCGCGTCCATTCTGAAGGCAATCGACAAGTCGAAGTACGACGTTGTTCCCATCGGTATCACCAAAGAAGGCAAGTGGCTGACGGCGGCCAACGCCGAGCGCCTGCTCGACGGCAAGCCGCCCGTTGAGCCGCGCGCGCTGCGCGCAGGCGATCCGGAGGCGACCGCCGGCGCGGCGGTGCTGGCGCGCGGCGATGCGGTGGTGGTCCCGCCGGTGCCGGTGGGCGATGGCGGGCAGGCGCTGGAGGCATTCGAGACACCGCGGCGCCGGGCCGAAGACCGGGCCATTGACGTGGACGTGGTGTTCCCCGTGCTGCACGGCACCTTCGGTGAAGACGGCACGATCCAGGGTCTGCTCGAGCTGGCCGACATTGCCTACGTCGGCGCGGGCGTGCTGGGTTCGGCGGCCGGCATGGACAAGGACGTGATGAAGCGCCTCTTCCGCGAGGCGGGGCTGCCGATCGTGAAGCACCTCACCATCCTGCGCAGCGAGTGGGAGCGGGAACCGAATGTCGTCCGCAAGAAGATCGAAAAAGCGCTGCGCTATCCCGTTTTCGTGAAGCCGGCCAATTTGGGATCGTCGGTGGGAATTTCCAAGGTCAGCGAGCGCAAACAGCTGGCTGCCGCGATGGACGAAGCCGCGAAGTTCGATCGTAAGCTGATCATCGAAGAGGGTGTTGGAGGCACGAAAGGCAAGGCCCGCGAAATCGAGTGCTCGGTGCTGGGCAATGATGCGCCCGAGGCCTCGGTGCCCGGCGAGATCGTGCCCGCGGCCGACTTCTACAGTTACGACGCCAAGTACATTGACGAGGGATCGAGGCTGGTGATTCCGGCCAGGCTCTCGCGGGCGCAGGGCAAGCAGGTGCGCGAAATGGCGGTGCGCGCCTTCCAGGCGGTGGATGGCTCGGGACTGGGACGCGTGGATTTTCTGATGGAGCCGAGGTCGGGGAAGATCTACGTGAACGAGATCAACACCATGCCGGGTTTTACGGCGATCAGCATGTATCCCAAGCTGTGGGAGGCGTCAGGCCTGGCGTATCCGAAGCTGATTGACCGGCTGATTCAGCTTGGCCTGGAGCGGCACGCCGAAAAAAAGAAGAACCGGTACGCACGGTAACTGCAAAACCACGGTTACCGCGGATGAACACGGACGGCACGGATCAACGAGAACAGGAATCCGTTTTCAGCTGCAAATCCGCGGTGAGCTTTGTTGCCGCTGAACGCTGAGCAGTTGGCTTCGGTATGATGTAAGCAAAATGTCCACCACGCTCTTCGAAGCGCCGCAGTACGATCCAGCCCGCGCGCGCCGGCGGCAGCGACTGCTGATCACGATCGCGCTGGCAGTCGCCATCCTGGGGGCGCTGGCATGGCGCTACCGGCACTGGCAGCAGGAGCGCATCGTGGGGAATTTCTTCCACGCGCTGCAGCAGCATGACTGGGAGCGCGCGTACGGAATCTGGATGGCCGATCCGGAATGGAAGCAGCATCCCGAGCGGTATCCGAAGTACTCCTACAACGAGTTCTACCAGGATTGGGGCCCGGGCGGAGAGTGGGGCCTCATCAACAGCTACCACGTGGACGGGTCCGAAGTTCCGAGGGGCGGCGGCAGCGGCGTTGTGGTCGTGGTGACGGTCAACAATCGCGCCGAGCCGGCCGCGCTCTGGGTGGAAAAAGCCAACAACACGCTCACGTTTTCACCGTATCCGGTGACGCACTAAGACCCGCTGGAGATTTGATCGTCGCCGGCAGCTAACGGTCTACGCCTCAGGTCCGCTAACCCGGTTTTCCCGATGGCAGTGCTATACTCCGCTGCGTGCACAGAGCTGAAAACCGGTTACCAGACTTCAATCCGAGGCGCAAATTCACCGATGTAAGAGATCTTCCGAGCTACAGTATCTCGGAGGCGTCGCACTATCTTCTGGTGCCGCGGGCCACAGTAAGGTCTTGGGTGGCAGGCCGGCACTACCCAGCTCTGGACGGAACACGTTTTTTTAAACCGGTGGTTCGGTTACCGAACGCATCAAGTTTGTCGCTCTCCTTCACGAATTTAGTAGAGACTCACGTCTTAGATGCGATTCGTCGGGAGCACCACATTGCGTTGGACAGAATCCGCATTGCACTCGACTATCTCCGCAAGCAGTTTGGTTCCGAACATCCATTGGCGGACTACCGCCTCGAGACCGATGGCCTAGACTTGTTCGTTACAAAGTACGGGCAGCTCATCAATATCAGTCGGGCTGGACAGATCGCGATGCGAGAACTCATCGTCTCCCACCTGCGACGTGTTGAGTGGGATGCGTCCGGCAGGGCCGTTCGCCTTTATCCATTCACCAGAAAACGCGCCGCCGAAGAACCAAAAGCTGTGGTGATAGATCCCAGCCTCTCGTTCGGGCGGCCTGTCCTGGCGGGCACGGGGATCCCCACAGCTCTCGTTGCTGAGCGCTACAAGGGTGGCGACTCCGTCGAAGAGCTCGCAGCAGACTACGGACGTCAGCGTCTGGAGATAGAAGAGGCAATCCGCTGCGAGTTGCAGCTTGAAGCCGCATAGCCCGACAACGTTCTTCGTAGACCGTTGTCTGGGCAGGCAAACTGTCGCGTCTGCGCTGCGGAAGGCCGGGCATGCTGTTCAAGTGCACGACGACGTTTTTCCTGCCGACTGTCCTGACGCGTTCTGGCTGGCCGAAGTGGGGAAACGCAATTGGTTGGTCCTTACCAAGGACCGACATATTCAGAATCGAACCGTCGAACAACTGCCGTTGCAAACTCGGGGGTCAAGGTTTTCAACCTCTCTTCCGGTAATCTGTCGGGCGTTGAAATGGCCGATGTGTTCGTCCGAGCAGCTGACAGGATCATTCGCTTTTCGATTGGCAATAGCGGTCCATTCATTGCCAAGGTGAGCCGCGCCGGTGTCGTCACCATGTTGCTGACCTCTACGCGGCTCTCAAAGTACCTGATTCGCTAGCAGCGGCTACTCCGCTTCGGCGCGGGCGGGTTCAAAGTGGTTCAGGAATTTCTGCAGTGATGCTTCGTCTTCGATATTGAGGCAGGTTTTCTCTTTGTCAATCTGCCGCATCAGGCCGGTGAGCACGCGTCCCGGGCCGACTTCCACGAAATTTTCAACTCCCAAGGCCATCAGCTTGCGCATGGACTGCTCCCAGCGAACGGCGCCGGTGACCTGGCGGACAAGCGCATCGCGCGAGTAGGAAGCGGTGCTGGTGGGTTCGGCGTCGATGTTGCTGATGACGGGAATCTCCGGTTCGCGGAAACGGACGTGCTGCAGGTCGGCGGCGAGGCGCTTTTGCGCCGGCGCCATGAGCGGGCAGTGGAACGGGGCGGACACCGGCAGCATGATGGCGCGCTTGGCGCCCGCCTCTTTGGCGAGTTCAGCCGCGCGTGTTACTGCGCCGGTGTTGCCGGAGATCACGATCTGGTCGGGCGAGTTGATGTTGGCCGGCGAAACGACTTCGCCTTGTGCCGCCTGCTTGCACACCTCGCGCAGCTTGTCGAGCGGCAGGCCGACGACGGCGGCCATCGCGCCCACGCCGACCGGCACCGCGTCCTGCATGTAGCGCCCGCGCTGGCGCACGGTGCGCACGGCGTCGGCGAAGTCCATGGTGCCCGCGGCGACGTGGGCAGAGTATTCGCCCAGGCTGTGTCCGGCGACGTAGCTGGGACTGAATCCTTTTTCGCGCAGCACGCGAAAGATCGCGATGGAGACGGCGAGGATGGCAGGCTGCGTTTTTTCGGTGAGCTTGAGCGCATCCTCGGGACCGTTGAAGATGACGCCGCTGAGCGGAGTGCCCAGGGCAGCATCGGCTTCGTCGAACACCTGCTGGGCCGCCGGGTACATGATGGCAAGTTCCTTGCCCATGCCCACGTACTGCGAGCCCTGTCCCGGAAACAAAAAGGCGAGCGGCGGATGTGTGCGCGAGTGCGACATGTTTACTGAGTGCTTGCGCCGGCGCCGGCGGCGCCAGGCGCGGCCGCTTCGCGGCGGTGGTTGGTGGCCAGTTCCTGCTCGATTTTACTGTTGATCCCGCGGTTGGCGAACTCGGCGGCCACGCGCAGCGCGTTCTTGATGGCGTTGGCGTTCGACGAGCCGTGGCACACGATGCACACGCCCTTGATGCCCAGCAGCGGCGCGCCGCCGTATTCGGAGTAGTCAAGGCGCTTCTTGAAATCGGCAAACGCGCGGCGCGAGAGCAGCGCGCCCACCTGGCTGGTGATCGTGGAATTCAGCGACTCCTTCAGCAGGTGGCGGACGGCTTCGACCATGCCTTCGCTGATCTTCAGGGCTACGTTGCCGACAAAGCCATCGCACACGATCACGTCGAGCTTGCCGTTGTACAGGTCGCGGCCTTCCACGTTGCCGAGAAAATTCAGGCTGTGGTGCTTGAGCAGCTTGTAGGCCTCGCGCGTGAGTTCGTTGCCCTTGGATTCTTCTTCGCCGTTGGAGAGCAGGCCAACGCGTGGACGCGCGATGCCGAAGATGCTGCGCGAGTAGATCTCACCCATGACGGCGAACTGCTCCAGGTTGTGCGGCTTGGTGTCGACGTTGGCGCCCACGTCCACCAGGATGGCGGCAGTGCCGGCGGCGGTGGGAAAGACGGCGGCCAGCGCCGGGCGGTCCACGCCGGGAAGGGCGCCGAGCACCAGCTTGGCGGTGGCCATCGCTGCGCCCGTGTTTCCGGCAGTGACGAAGCCGGCGGCGCGATGCTCGCGCACCAGGCGCACGCCCACGCGCATGCTGGAGTCGCGCTTGGAGCGGACGGCCTGCGCGGCCTTCTCGTGCATGCCGATGACTTCGGTGGCGTTCACGATGCTGATGGGCAGTCCCGCGGCGGACGGATGCGCGTGAAGTTCGGAGCGAAGCTGCGCTTCGGGTCCGACCAGCAGGACAGAGACGTCATGGTGTCGAGCGGCGAGGATGGCGCCTTCGACCTCGGGCCGGGGGGCCCGGTCCGATCCCATGGCATCGAGCGCGATGACCGTCGGCATCGGCGGAGTTCAGCTGGCTTCTTCCACGTCCATGACTTCGCGGTTCTTATAGTAGCCGCACTTGGGACAAGCGCGGTGCGGCAGCTTGCGCTCGTGGCAGTTCGGGCACTCGGAGAGGGAAGCGGTCCTCAAGAAGTCGTGCGAGCGGCGCTTCCCGGTGCGCGACTTGGAATGCCGCCGTTTTGGATTAGGCATGATTTCGACCTCAATTTCAAAATCTCAGCTCTGCAGCTTGTCTTTCAGGTCTTTCAGCGCCGACCAGCGCTCGTCAAGGACGGGCGCGGCGCAGTCGCAGGTTTCCTGGTTCAGGTTGCGCCCGCAATGCGGGCACAGGCCCTTGCAATCTTCGCGGCAGACGGCCTTCACGGGAACGGCGAGCAGCACCTGTTCGCGCAGGGCGTCTTCCACCTGAATGCCGTCACCGGAGTAGTATCCGATCTCGGTGTCGGCTTCGTGAATCGCAACTTCGTCGCCGCGCCGGTCAACGCCAGTGGGGCGGTAAAGCAGATCGAAGCTGCGCTCCAGGCTGCGAGCCACCGGCTCCAGACAGCGGGCGCAGGTCAGTTCGATCCGGGTCGCCAGTTGGCCCACCAGCCGGACATCGGCGATAGTGCCCTGGCGCCCTCCGCGGTGCTCCTCAACCAGTTCGGCCCGGCCAGAAGCGTCGAGCGTGGCGGTTTGCCGGATGTCGGGTCCCAGGTCGATGGCGCCGGGGCGAAAGTGCTCGTCAAACTCCCGTTGCTCGACCCTGAGTTCCTTAACGCTGATAAACATCGCACTTTCCCCTTCGGACTCGCAGCCTTGTCCAGCAACTGTAGGCGGGAAAAGCACGGCCGCACGACGGCGACCCGGAGCATTGGGGCAAGGCTCAAGAATAACGGCGAAGCCGCCTAAGCGTCAAGGAAATCAGCGGTTTTGGCCCAAACCGATGCCTACTGCAGGGCGGCCGTACAGTTGTTTCCCCCTGCGGGATCGTAGGTCATGTGGCTCAATTGGTCGGAGCAGAACCCGCGGTAGCCAGTCTGGCCCGGGATCAGAGGGACGGCCTGCACGCTATATGTGTTGACCGGAGTGCCAGAGACACCGGTGATGGCGAACTGGTATCCGCTTTTGGGGCAAGGCTGCGTGGCGCAGCCGAGGACCCAGTCGAGAAGGCCGGCGGCCGCGCTGCTGACTGGCGTTCCGCCCGAGGGACTGCCCAGTTTGGCCAGGTTGTCGGAGAACCCCTGGTCCGGATAGGTGACGTTGTACGTGACCTGGGCGGTGTTGATGCTGCGAATGGAGGCCACGGCGGACGACTCGTTCGCAGAAATACGCGAACGCAGCAAGCTGGGGATGGCAATGGCCGCGAGGATCAGAATGATGGCTACGACGATCAGCAGCTCAATCAGTGAGAAGCCAGCTTGTTTACGCATATCTCCCACCATGCAAGCAGAATTGTGCCTTTTGTGGCTTATTCCCGGGGAGAAGAGTACGGGGAGAGCCCAAGAATAGCAATTCTGAAATTGCCTGACAATGGGAATTGATTGGGGGCGGGCGTTACCAAAGGCCATCGCAGGGCGGCCTGCCCCCGCCGGGACCAGCCGGCCCGGGCGGACCGGCTGGGTGGGGTGGGGAGGATCGCCGCTTAGAGACCACCCACACGCTCGCTGGCGCGCTCGGCGCCGCCGCGGATGGCGCTCATCCCGGAGCGCACGCGGTCGGCGATTTCGCCGGTGGTCTCGCGCGCCGAATCGGCCAGATCAGACGCTCTCTCGCTCAGATTGCGGCGCGTCTCTTCGCCGCTCATCGGCGCAAACAGCACCCCCAGGCCGATGCCCACACCCAAACCCACCAGAAAGCTTTTCATAGGTCCTCCCTCAGAATGGCGAAACGCAGGCCCTGAAAAGGATCCAGGGCGTCAATCAACACTAGAGTCCAGCCGCGGTGCGAGGGTTGCCGCAACCGCCGGCTGCAGCGGAATGGGCGCAAATCCAGGGTTTTTCGCGCAGGGAAGCTAGGTCTGCTTCGGATCAGGGCCGTTGCTGCTGCCGGCGGCAACCGCGGAGGCGTTTTCCTGAGCAGAAGCAGGCTCGGGCTGTTGCGCCGGCCTGGCGCGCTCCAGCAGCTTCCTGGGATTCAGCAGTGGGCGCCCCAGGGACGGGTTGTATCCCGCCCATTCGCCCTCGATGCCACTGTCGCGCTCCAGGTGCGCGCGCATGCTCTCCATCTTCGAATCCAGGTCGTCGAGGTAGTGCAGCATCAGCGCCTCGGGGAACATGGGCAGCTTGGGCGAGCCGAACTCGTACTGCCCGTGATGGCTGATGATGAGGTGCTCGATCAGCGTTTTCAGCTCGGCCGGGAAGTCCGGCAGGGCAGCGAGCTTGGCCTGCAGCATTTCCAGCTCGATGATCATGTGGCCGAGGAGCTGGCCGCGCGTGGTGTAAGTGAACGACCGGCTGTAGCTGAGCTCGTAGATCTTGCCGATGTCGTGCAGGAACGCGCCGGTCAGCAGCAGGTCGCGATCAATCTGCGGATAGTTGCGGCAAGCCAGGTCGCAGAGCTGGGACAGGGAAACCACATGGTCGAGCAGTCCGCCGATGAAGGCGTGATGCAGCGTCTTGGCCGCCGGCGCCTGCTTGTAGCGCGAAGCGATTTCCGGATCGGCCATGAAGGACTCGACCAGCGCCTTCAGATGGCGGTTCTGGAATGAAGCCACGAATTCGCCCACCTTCTGCCAGAGCTGGTCAACGTCTTTGGTCGTCTTTGGCAGGTAGTCGGTGTAGTCAACTTCCGCTTCTTCCAGCCGGCGCAGCTTGTGGATAGTGAACTGGAACTTGTTGTTGAAGCGGTTGATGAGGCCCTTGGCCTTGATGAAATCGTCCTGCTCGAAGGCGCCGAGCGCGTCGGCCACGTTGTCCCACATTTTGGCGTCGAGGTGGCCGGTGCGGTCGGCGAGCGTGAGCTGGAGAAACAGCTCGCCGCTCTTGCGCGGGCGGACCTGCTTGGACGCGACGACGAAGGTGGAAGTGATGGTCTTGTTCTCGTGCCGGGCCGCGTCGCAAATATAGAAGTCTTTCATTTTTTTTACCGCCGATCGGCGTCGCTCCACCAAAGACTAAGGCGCCCCAGGTCAGCCAGCGCAGCAGCGCGCGAGCCGGCCTCGCCGGCTTGTCAATCGTACATCACTCGGAAGCGGCGGCGGAGCGGGCGAATGCCTTTGGCGGATCGCAAGAGAGGAACTCTGGAATGGGGACTTAGGACTCGTTGGCAGCGCCGCCGCGGAGCGCTAGAAGAAAATAAAATGCTTTTTCTTCTTCAGCTTGCCCTTGTCCTTGTCCTGCTCTGCGGAGGCTGCGGTCATGACCGGCTTGGTCTGGTTGGGGCTGGCGCCGGAATCGACGAAACCCGGCTTGATGTCGATGTAGGCCTCTTCGCGCAGCTTGGTGAGATAGGAGCGCAGGGCCGGTTGCAGCTTCTGGTAGTAGATGGCTTCCTGAATGTTCTGCTCCACATCCTTCATGGGCGGAACGCCGGGCATGATGTGCTCGGTCACCTTCAGCACGACAAAGCCCTGCTTGGTGCGGATCACGTCTGAGACCTCGCCCGCCTTCAGGCCGAAGGTGACGTCTTCCAGCGACTTGGCGAGTGTGCCGCGCTTGAAGTAGCCGATGTCGCCACCCTGCGCGGCCGTCGGTCCGTCGGAATTCTTCCTGGCGACATCGTCAAAAGCCGCGCCTTTACGAATGCTGTCGAGCAGCGCCCTGGCCTTGGTTTCGGCGGTGGCGATGGCTTGCGGATCGTCGCCGGCCGGCGCGGGTTGCTGAGCGTTGGCATCTCCGGAGGCATTCGCCGGCGGCTTGGGCGCGGTGGAGACCAGGATTTCGCTGAGGCGGACTTCTTCCGGGCGCTCGAGCTCTTTCTGGTGCTGGTCGTAAAAGGCCTTGGTTTCCTCGGCAGTCATCTGGATATGCGAGCCGACTTCGCGGCTGATGACCGCCTGGGTGATGATGCTGTCGCGCAAATTCTGCTTGTAGTCCTCGAAAGAGACGCCCTGCTGCTGTGCGGCCTTTTCCAGGTCCTCCATCGAGTCGAGGTTCATCTGCTTGCGCATCTGGTCGAGGCGCTTCACCACCTCGGTATCGCCGGTGATCCCCAGGTCCTTGCCCTTCTGCAGAAGCAGCTGGCGGTCGATCAGGTCGCGCAGCAGGTCTCGTTCACGCTCGGGCTGCTTGGCTTCTTCCTGCGGACCTCCCTGGCGCAGTTCCTGGAGCAGCTGTTGGCGGCTGCGCTGCAGCTCGCTGCGGGTGATGATGTCGCTGTTCACGCGCGCGACAATTTCTTCCACCACCGTATCGGCCGAGAGGCACACGGCGGCTACCAGCAGCATTCCCGGAACAAGGAACAACCTCTTCATATGCAGATCATTTTACAACGTCAACCTGGATCGTTTGGGCTTCTCGTCGCTTCGGGAACGGGAAACGGGAAACGAGTTCAGCGGCGAATGACCGCCACGGCCGTGCGGTCGTTTTCCTGCGGCCCGGCGAGGCGCTTGAGGGCGTGGATCGCCGAATCCGTTCGGGAAGGCTTGCCAAGCGTTCCCGCCAGCGCCGCCTTGCACAGGTCGCCCGCGGAGTGCAGGGCGGAACTCTGCAGCACTTCGCGGGCGCGTTCGAGGCCCGCTTCCAGGCGCCCGGCGGCTTCCACCGTGCCCCGCGAAACAAGCAGCATGGCGGAGGCGGGCTGCAGCACGCTGAGTTGCGCGTCGTGCACGGCGTGCGAGAACAGGCCCATGGGCACGCCGCTGGCGCCGAGCGTGGCAACGTGAACGGGATCGCGCACCAGGCCGGGCGTGTGTCCGGCATTGACGTACCAGAGCGCGCCGAGGCTGGGCTCGTAGCAGGCCAGGAAGCCGGGAGCGCAGCGTACGCCGCCGGCCGCCTCGATGATCGTCCGGTTCAATTCCATGGTGAGGCTGGAGAGCGAGATGGCGTCGTTGCCTTCCGGATCGGAGAACAACTCCGGGCCGAGGTCGCGCATGCGGGCTTGCACGGCCGACTCGACCACGAAGGCCTCGTCGCGCTCGCCGGCCACGTCGAGCAGCACCACCAGCAGCCGTCCGGAGGGCGTTATGGCGAACTCGAAGAAGTCGCCGCCGGTGCGCGCGGCCTGGTAGTACGCGTCAACGCTGTGGCCTTCCACGGACGGACGCACGGGAGGCTTGGGCGTGGCGGGGGCGGGGCCGGCTGCTGTGTTGCGCAGAAACGCCATGATGGCTCGGTGGGGGAACTCACATCATATCCTGCTCAGGCAAGCGCCGCAGCGTGGTTCGTGGACCTGCGTCTGCCAGGAAGCGCAAACATGGGCGCGCCGGCGGGTTCGCCTGGTCGGGTCAGTTGCCGTAGGTGCGCTTGAGGTACGCGCCCACGTCCTGCTCCAACCCGTCGTAACCGGAGTGGATGGTGGCGCGCAGCGCGGCCTCGGTGGAAGAGCCCTCGCCGATGCGCTGCAGGACGCGGCATACGTCATCCATGCCATAGGTGCTGCGGATGTATTCGACAGCGGCCAGGCTCTCCATGTAGGCCACCAGCGCGGCCTCGCCGGAGAGTTTGGTGAACGGCTGCTCGAGCATGTTGAACGGCGCCTGGTGGCCGGAGGCGAAGATGCGCGCCATCCACCGGCCGTTCGAGCCCCCGTTCATGGCCAGAGTACGAGGCTCGAGCGCTTGCGCCACGCCCTCATGCAGCCACTGCGGGGCGCGTCCGCGCGAGAGCTGGTGGATGAAAGTGTGCGCCAGCTCGTGCTTCAGGACGCGCGCCAGCTCCGGCGTGACCGTTGCCAGGTGGTCGAGCGGGATGCGCAGCTTGCCGTCGTTGACGGCGTCGGCCCAGGAAGGCGCCTGGGTGACGTCTTCGAACGCCTGGTTGGCGTAGAGCACAACCGGAATGCTTTCCCGCGGCGCGACGCCGAGTTCGCGCACCAGGTCGTCGTAGTCGGCTTCAAGGGCAGCGAGCAACTGGCGGCGCAGGGCGGGCGGGCTCTCGCTGCCCTCGTAGCGCAGCGTGAAGTGACTGCTTGCCTGCTGGCCAAAGTTGGCTTCGGCGGCCAGCTCGCGCTCGGCCTTGGCCAGGTATTGCTTCACCGATTCATTGGGCCGCAGCGCGAGCGACTTCTTCCATGGCGTGACCGCGTCGCGGGTGCGGTCGTTGAAGAAGTAGGCGAAGCCGAGCAGGGCCAGCACGTCTGCCGATGTCGGCGCCAGGCGCGCCGCGTGCTCGGCGTGCGGAAGCGCCTCAACGTAGCGCTGGGTATTGAGCAACAACGCCACGTAGTGCGCCAGCAGGTAAGGGTTCTCCGGCGCCAGGCTGAGGCCGTGGCGGAAGAAGCCGGCGGCGCGCGCGTTATCGCCGCTGGTCTGCGCTTGCAGCCCGGCAATGTCATAGGCGAGCGCGCTTACGGGAACGTTACGCTGCGCTTCGATTGAAGCGAGCGCGTCTTCATCCACCCGGCCGTTCTGGATGACACGCGCGCTGATCTCCTGCGCACCGGGGGCGTCGAGATTGACGATGGGAATGTCGTCGGCGGCGGGGCGAGCGTCATCGGCGCGGTGTGCCGATGGAACCGGCGCTTGCCCGCCGGTGTCAATGCGCTCCACCAGGTTTTTGGGAATCGTGAAGGTGTTGTCGCCGACTTCGTAGCTGACGCGGCCGTCTTTTTCGCTCACACGGTCGGCGTAGATCACGCGGCCGTTCTTCAGGCGGATGGTTTCAGCTGGGGACGAACACGCCCAGAGCACCAGCACCGCCAAGATGACAGAACGCCGCACGAGGGCGCATTCTAGCAGCATCCATGCAGGGCCCAGGGGTTACCAAAGAAACGCGCGCCAAAGAAACGCGTACGAAAAAAACGCTTGCCAAAGTCCTGCGGCCATGTACGGGGATGTGCGTGGCGCTGCTGGCCGCGGCCGCGCCGGCGCTTGCGCAGGCGCCGACGCCGCCTCCGGAAGGGCGCGCTCCGGCCCTCTACCGGCAGTTGCGCGCCGTCGGGCTCGATCCGGCGCGGGTGTACCGTGTGCGCGACGTCTCCATCGACCGCCGCGCCCTGCACGTCACCTTCGCCGACGGCATGATCGCCTTCACCAAGACCATCGAAGGACGCGTTACTGGCGCGTTCTTCGCCGGCGAAGGCGAAGTGCTGGTGTCGCCGCCGACGCGCGTGGACCGCGCGTCGCTGGCGCTGTTCACCGGCGCCGCCATCCTGGAGCAGAAGTTCACCTCGGCCTACCTGCGCTTCAACGACGACACCTTCGAGCAACTCTTGCCCGACATGCGCACGGCCGAGAACCCGCAGGAGTTCATCCAGAAGTGGGACACGGTGGCGCAGAACCTTGCCGACGCCGACGCGCTGCGCCTGCTCGACACCTTGACCGCCGAGCGCTCGGCCGACGCAAGCGACGACCGCACCCTGCACGTGCGCGTGGGCGGAACCGCGTTCGGGACCTTCGATCTGTACTTCGACGGGCGCCTGCCGGAGGACGTGTGGGTCGGCCAGGTGGCCCAGAGCGATGCAGGTGTCTTCTACGACCTGTGGACGTCGTTTGCATCGGGTCCCGGCCAGCGGCTGAACCGGCGGGGAGCGGCGCCTGACCCGGCAGCCGGCCCGGAAGAGCCGTTGCGGGTCAGCAAGTACGTGATCCGTGCGCGGGTGCAGCCGCCGCACGAACTGGAAGGCGACGCGCGGCTCACGGTGGAAGCGCCGCGCAGCGGACGCCGGATGTTTGCCTTTGAGCTGTCGCGCTTCCTGCAGGTCACGACCGCGACCGTGCGCTATCCGGGAAGCACGGTGGAGGAGCCCGCCGAGATCATCCAGAACGAGGCGCTGAAGGGAACGCAGCTCGAACGCCGCGGCAATGACCTGATCGCCGTGGTCCTGCCGCGGGCAGCGCCCGCAGGCGCCGCGATGCAGCTCAGGTTCCGGTACAGCGGAGCGGTGATGAGCGAAGCCGGCAGCGGACTGCTGTACGTGGGCGCGCGCGGCATCTGGTATCCCAATCGCGGGTTCCAGATGGCCGATTACGACCTGGAGTTCCGCTATCCGCAGAACTGGACGCTGGTGGCCACCGGAAAGCGAATGTCGCAGGAGACGGTGGAAGGCGAGCAGGTGGCGCGGTATGCGACCGAGCATCCGATTCCGGTCGCCGGCTTCAATCTCGGGCAGTACGAGCGGGCGCAGGCGAAGGCGGGCGAGGTGGGCGTGACCACTTATGTGACGCAGACGGTGGAGCGCTCGGCGGCGGCGCGTGCCAGCGGGCCGCAGGCGCCGCTGCTGCCCCCTCCGCCGCGAAATCCGCGGCTGCCTCAGCCGGTGCCCCTGCCGGAAACGCCGCCCGATCCTTCCCGTCAGGCGCAGAACGTGGCCGATAGCGCGGCGCGCACGGTCGATTGGCTGTCGCGCCGCCTGGGGCCGTTTCCATACAGCAGCCTGTCGCTCACGCAACTGCCGGGCGCGGTGAGCCAGGGCTGGCCGGGCCTGGTGTTTCTCTCCAGCTACGTTTTCCTCACGCGCGAGGAGCGCATGCACCGCTCGCTGGGCGACTTCGGCACAATCATGTACGAGCAGCTCATGCCAGCGCACGAGATCGGACACCAGTGGTTCGGCGACCAGATCGGATGGCGCACGTACCGCGACCAGTGGCTCTCCGAGGCGCTGGCCAACTACGCGGCGCTGCTCATGATCGAACAGCAGAACCCGGCGGCGTTCCGCAACGTCATGGAGCACTACCGGCAGAACCTGCTGCGCAAGGACACGGGCCGCGAAAATCGCGAGGCCGGGCCGGTCACGCTGGGTGCGCGGCTGTCGTCATCGAAATTTCCTGATGGCTACGAGACCGTGACCTATGGCCGCGGCACCTGGCTGCTGCACATGCTGCGCGAGATGCTGCGCGACACCGCGGCTGAGCGTCCACGCCGCGGCCCGCGCGGCGCGCGCGTGGAGCAGCGCGTTGACGGCGATGAGCCGTTTTTCCGTGCCATGCGCTCGCTGGTCACCGACTTTCGCTACAAGACGATTTCCAATGAGGATGTGCAGAAGGCGCTCGAAGCCGTGTTGCCCGAGCCGGCGCAGTACGAAGGCCGCAAGTCGCTGGACTGGTTTTTCCAGGGGTGGGTGGAAGGCGCCGCGATCCCGCGCTTCGAAGTGGACGACGTGAAGTTCACACCGCGTGGCGAATCAACCGTGGTGACCGGCAAGCTGCTGCAAAAAGAAGCGCCTGAATGGCTGATCACCAGCGTGCCGATCTACGCGGCGGCGGCAGGAAGCGGCAAGCCAACCTATCTGGGCCGCGTTTTTGCCGACGCGGGCGAGACGAGTTTCCGCTTCACGGCCCCGGCGGGCGCGCGTAAGCTGCTGATCGATCCGGAGAAGACCGTCCTCAGCCGCCCGTAAGCACTCAGTGCATGTGGTCGTGGTCGCCGTGTTCCATCTGGCGCTCGACCGACCAGATGGCGGCGGCGTCCTTCTCATCGGGATAGACGTGCACCATCCAGCCGAAGACCTGCGGCATGAAGGTGCCGCCGGCTTTCTCGCATTCCTCCCTGGTGGTGATAGTTCCGCGCAGGCCGAAGCGCGCATTGGGCTTCAGCACGTCGGCGCGCTCGCTGTCGGGCGGCTTGCAGTAGTTGGTGTGGGCGTGCCACTGCGCGATGCTGAGCGGGATGCGCTGGTCGAGGTCGGCTTCGGTCGCGGCCTTGCGCGCGGTATACATCACGCCGATCAGCTTGTAGCCGCCGTTGGACTGCTTTTCATAAAGCAGCGACGTGGGATGCTCAGGGTTGAAGGCGAACGCCGCTTCGATGGCGTAGCGATAGTTGGTGAAGTGATACATCGGCTGCGGAACGTTGGGCAGGAAGATCTGGAAGCCGTCGGCGAGAGCGGTCTTGTAGTCGCGATAGCGCTCGCTGGCGCGGCGGGCTGCTGCAACCACCTGTGCGGCGCGCTCGTCGTCGCCCGGCTGCTTGGCGCGCAACGAAGTGAGACGCATGTGCGCGCTCATCTCCATGTGTCCGGACATCTGCAGGGCGCTGTGCTCCATGCCCTGCATGTCCTGCGCGGGCTTGGGACTGTCGGCGGCGAGGCGGAGAGCGAGGGCGAACGCCGCGAGAATGGCGAGAACGGCAGCGACACGGATCTTCATAAGTGCTCCTGACAACGGCCCGTCTGACTAAACCCGCGCCTCGGGGCGGGGTTGCGCTGTCTGGGCGGTTCCGCTGACGGCCTGTGCAATCTCGGCAAGCGCGGCGGCGCCGCTCTGTATGCAATCAGGTACGCCGATGCCGCGCAGGTAGTTCCCAGCCAGCGCCAGACCCGGAAGCTCGCGTCGCATCCGCCCGATGCGCCCCACCCGCTCCAGGTGTCCAACCTCGTATTGGGCCATGGCGCGCGGCCAACGGAAGACACGGGCAGATCGCGGCCGCGCGGTAACGCCGAGAATGCCGCGCAGTTCATCGCGCGCGGCGGCGACAATTCGCTCGCTGTCCCAATTCATCATCTCGTCGGCGCGCTCGCCGCCGATGAAGCAACGCAGCAGGACGCGTCCGGCGGGCGCGCGATGAGGAAATTTGTTGTGCACATACGTGCACGCCAGCAGCGCGCGGCTTTCCATCCGCGGCACGAGGAACCCGAACCCGGCGAGCGGCGTGGAGAAAGCAGAAGCGTCGTACGCCAGCGCCACCGTCAGCGAAGAGGTGTGGGGGATGGCCGCCAGCTCTCGCGCCAGCTCCGGATGCGCGGCTCGCAACAGCTCCGCGGCGGCGTGGGCCGGCAGGGCAAGAACAATTCCGTCGAAGCGCTCGGCGCGTGCCGGTGGTCCGAGACGCCAGGCATCGCCCTCGCGCGAGAGCGATGCCACTTCGGTTCCCGCGTGGACCGCGCGCGGATCCAGGCGAGCGGCGATCGCGTCCGTCATCTGCTGCATGCCGCCGCGCAGCGTGGTGAACAGCGGGCGTGCCCGAGCGCCGGATGCCGTTTGCATCTTGTTGCGCGCGGCGAGCATGCCGCGAATCAGGCTGCCCGAGCGGGCCTCCATCTCCACCATGCGCGGCAGGACGGCGCGAGCGCTCAGGCGGTCGGCCCTGCCGCCATAAATGCCCGCGAGCAGCGGATCGGCGAGCCGGTCGACAACTTGCTGGCCGAAGTGGCGGCGCACCAGGTCGGCGACGGATTCGTCTGCAACGGAAGCTGAATTCGCCCGTCCCGAGAAGTATTCGCGCGCAAAGCGCAGCTTGGTCGAAGGCGAGAACAGCGGCGACATGGCCGTGGGCAGCAAGCGCGTCGGCGCAATGAATTGCAATCCATCGGGCATCGGCGCCAGCCGGCCGCGGACCACGATGAACGTTTTGCGCGTGGCGTCGTTCGAGCCGATGAGTTCGCCGGCGATGCCGAGTTCGCGGCAGAGCTCAGCGGCGGCGGGCTTTTCGGTGAGGAACGAGTCGGGGCCCGCTTCGACGACGCAATCGTCAACGTGCTCGGTCCGAATCACGCCGCCCAGGCGGTTCGCGCGTTCGAACAGGGCGTAGCTGAACTGGTCCGGCTGCTGCCGCCTCAATTGCTCGGCGCGCCATGCCGCACTCAAACCGGCGATGCCGCCGCCGACGATGGCGATGCGCTTCATCGGCGCGCGCCCTGCGACTGCGCCGCGCCGAAGTGCGTCAGCGCCCTGCGCGCCAGGTCCACCAGCGCGGCGGTGAGCAGGCGCGAGCCGTTCAGCGATTCGGCGCGCCACAAACGCATGCCCTGCTTTTCGGCGTGTTGGCGGAAGGCGATGTCCACGTCGTAAAGCACCTCGATGTGGTCGCTGAGGAATCCGATGGGCTGGATGAAGACGCCCGAGTAGCCTTCTTTTTTCAGCGCGAGAATTGTTTCCTCGACCGTGGGCCCGAGCCACGGTCCTCCGGCCCTGCCCTGGCTCTGAAAGGCGAAGCGCCAGCTCTCGCCGATGCCGGCTTCGCCGGCCACCAGCTTCGCGGTTTCGCGCGCCTGTTGCTCGTACGGGTCGCCTTCACTGATGGTCCGCTCCGGGACGCTGTGCGCCGTGAAGATGACCGGCAGCTGGGCGCCTGCCTCGGCGCGCGCGCGCTCCCATCCGGCGGAAAGTTTTTCCGCGAAGGCGCGAATCAGCAGCGGATGGTCGTGCCAGCTCTCGACAGTGTGCACGCGAAAGCGCGGCGGCGCGCCGATCGGCGGATGCGTGCGCCCAGGAGCGGCGGCGTCGTCGCCCATGAGCACGCGCCGGTACAGGCCAACGCTGGCGCGCGAGTTCTGCGGCGCCATGCAGATGGCAGCCGCGGCATCCACGCCGTCGGCTTCCATCTGCCGCACGACATCGGGAATGTACGGATGCCAGTTGCGCATGCCGACGTACACCGCCAGGTCGAGCTGGCGCGCCACCGCCTGCGCCTGGCGATACGTGATCTCGGTGAGCGGCGAGTGGCCGATCAGGTCGTAGCGATGCTCCAGCTCCTTCACGGTTTCATCGCTGACCGGGCGCCCGCCGGTGACGTTACGCAGGAAGCCGGCCATGCCGGCGGTCGAGTCCGGCGAACCATGCGCGAGCAACAGGATGGCGGTCTTCATCAGCGGGCCTGCGCGGCCGGGCGCGCGGAGTGTTCGCGAACGAATTCGGCCAGCGCGCGCACGTTTTCTTCCGGCGTCTCCGGCAGAATTCCGTGCCCAAGATTGAAGATGTGTCCGGGACGGCCGGCGGCGCGGCGCAGCACGTCTTCGGCGCGGCGCCGCAGCTCTTTCCAATCGGCAAACAGCGCCACTGGATCGAGGTTGCCCTGCACGCCCACGCCGTCCCCCAGCGCCGCCCAACCTTCGTCGAGGGGAACGCGCCAGTCGAGGCCGATCACGTCGGCGCCGCTCTGGCGCATGTCGGCAAGAAGCGCGGTTGTCTCGGTGCCGAAGTAGATCACCGGCGCGGCGGCTTGCAGCGTTCGCACCAGCGCCCGCGTGTGCGGCAGCACGTAGCGGCGGTAGTCGTCGGGGCTGAGGCAGCCGACCCAGCTGTCAAAAACTTGCAGAACGTCGGCGCCGGCGCGCGCCTGCTCTGTCGCGTAGGCGCTGAGCACCACGACCAGCTTGCTCATGAGTTCGTCCCAGACCTGCGGGTCGGAGTACAGGAGCTTCTTGGTTTCGACGTAGTGGCGCGATCCGCCGCCCTCGATCATGTAGCTGGCGAGTGTAAACGGCGCGCCGCAGAAGCCGATCACGGGAAGCTTGGGGCCGAAGTGCCCTGCCACGCGCTTTACAGCCTCGGCCACATAGCCTAGTTCGGCGACGCGGTCGGTGCGCAGCGCGGAAACATCTCCAGCGGTGCGCAGGGGACGCTCGATCACCGGTCCTTCGCCGGCGGCGAAGTGAAACGGCAGGCCCATCACCTCGAGGGGCAGCAAAAGGTCCGCAAAGATGATGGCCGCGTCCACGCCGAGTTTTTCCGCGGCGGTGATGGTCACTTCCGCCGCCAGCGCCGGGTCCTTGCAGATTTCCAGCAGCGAATGGCGCTTGCGCACGGCGCGATACTCCGGCATGTAGCGCCCCGCCTGCCGCATGAACCACACGGGCGTGGCGTCTACCGGCTCGCCGCGCACGGCGCGGACAAATCGCGACTCGGGTGCCGACATTGGGTTGAATGTAGCACTTTTGCCGATGTTAGTATCGGTTCCGGGAACTCTGCTCATGATCCGCATTCATGCTTGGTTGTGCGCTGCTTTCATCTCCGTGGGTCTGCTTGCCTCGCCGCTCGCGTTCGCGCAGCGTCGCGCATCGCAAACGCCCAACCCGTTTCCGCCGGCCACCATGGCCGAGCTCAACGACATCCGCAACGCGGCGCTGGCCAGCGACTACGCCTGGCGCGAGCTTGCGCACCTGACCAACAGCATTGGCCCGCGGCTGAGCGGATCGCCGCAGGCGGCGGCGGCGGTGGAGTACGTGGCCGGCGAGTTGCGCCAACTCGGCCTTGATGTCCGGCTCCAGCGCGTGATGGTGCCGCACTGGGTGCGCGGAGCCGAGAGCGCGTCGCTGGTGGAGTACCCCGGCCAGGTTCCGGGGACGTCGCAGAAAGTGGTGCTCACCGCGCTGGGCGGGAGCGTTTCGACGCCTGCCGATGGCCTGACTGCCGACGTCGTAGTGGTCAACAACTTCGACGAACTGGATGCGCTCGGCGCGCAGCAGGTGGCAGGCAAGATCGTCCTGTTCAATGAGAAGTACGACAAGCGCATGGCCGAGCAGGGACTGTCGTTCCCGGCGTACAGCCAGGCGGTGAGATATCGCGGCGAGGGCGCGAGCGCCGCTGCGAAGCTGGGAGCAGTGGCGGCGCTGGTGCGTTCGGTGGGCAGCGCCGACTTCCGCCTGCCGCACACCGGCGCGCTCAACTATCAGAAGGACGTGGCGAAAATTCCCGCCGCAGCGGTCACCGCCGAAGACGCGGAGATGATCGCTGCGCTCGCAGCCGATGGCCGCGTTCGCATGCATCTACTGCTCACACCGCAAACATTGCCCGATGAGCCCAGCTACAACGTGATCGCCGACCTGAAGGGCACGGAGCACCCGGAGCAGGTGGTGATCGTCTCCGGCCACCTGGATTCGTGGGATTTGGGCACCGGCGCAATGGATGACGGCGTCGGCGTGGCGGTGGCGATGGAAGCGGCGCACATCCTGACGCAGCTTCATTTGCGGCCAAAGCGCACGCTGCGCGTAATTGCCTGGATCAACGAAGAAAACGGCGGCGCCGGCGGGCGTGGCTACGCCAAGGAGTATCTGGCGGAGATGGGTTCGCTCTTCGCCGCCATCGAGAGCGACAGCGGCGCCGGACATCCGGCGGGGTTCAACGCGCGCGTGCGTACCGAAGACCTGCCGGACCTGGCCTGGATCGCCAAGGCGCTGGAACCCATCGGCGCCACGATTGCGCGCGTCAGCGACGATACCGGCGCCGACATTTCACGCCTCGCGGCCGCCGGCGTGCCGACCTTCAGCCCCATCCAGGACGGCCGCGCCTATTTCCACTACCACCACACGCCCGCCGACACGTTAGACAAAGTTGTGCCGCGCGAGCTGGCGGAAAACGCCGCCGTCATGGCGGTCCTGGGATACGCGCTGGCGAACTTCCCTCGCGATCTGCCGCATCTGCCGCCGGTGATCGTTCCGCAGAACTGACCGGGCTCAGCGAGCCGCCCGCCGAGCCTTCTCCGCCGGCGGATTCGAGCGGCGTGCGTGCTCGCCGGCAAGGAGCTTGCGCTTGCGCTCGAGTCCCCAGCGGTAGCCGCCGAGACCGCCATCGCTGCGGACGGCGCGATGGCAGGGCACGACCAGGGCGACAGGATTTGCGCCGCACGCCGATCCCACGGCCCGAACCGCGCCGGGGCTCCCGATCGAGCGGGCGATATCGGCGTAGGTGCGAGTTTCGCCGGCGGGAATCTGCCGCAACGCGTTCCACACCTTCCACTGAAACGCGGTCCCGCGCAGATCAAGCGGCAGCTCGGCGGCGGGGGCTTCACCATCCAGCGTCACCAGCACCTGCTGTACCCAGGCTCTCAGCCGGCGATTGCCGGCGTCGAGCGTGGCGGCGGGAAATTCTTCTTTCAGCCCGCCGGCAAGTTCCGCTTCGGAGTCGCCGAGGCGGACCGCGCAGACGCCGCGCGCCGTTGCCGCCACAAGCAGTTTTCCCAGCGCGCAGTCGGCGATGGCGAAGCTGATCTGCTCGCCGCGTCCGCCGGCGCGATAGGTGGCGGGCGTCATGCCGAAGTGGCTGCTGGCGCGCTCATAGACGCGGCTGCTGGAGCCGTAGCCGGCGTCGTAGACGGCGCTGGTCACGTCGCTCCCGTTGCGCAGCCGGCGCTTGAGCAGCGCCACGCGGCGCGCGTCGGCGAAAGCGCGGGGAGTAATTCCAAGCAACCGCATGAACGCCCGCTGCGCCTGGGCGGAGCTGAGGCGCGCGGCGCGGGCGGCGTCGGCCAGGCGGAAGGGCGAGTCAATGTGCGCGTCAATGTAGTCGCAGACGCGGCGCAACTGCGCCTCAGCCTGAGGTTCGGCGGCCGCCGGATGGCAGCGCAGGCACGGCCGGTACCCGGCGCCGGCGGCCGAGGGCGCGTCGTTATAGAAGCTGACCTGCTCGCGACGCGGACGCCGCGAGGGGCACGACGGCCGGCAGAACACTCCGGTGGAGTGCACCGCGTACACGAAGCGGCGGTCGAAGTTGTGGTCGCGCTCCATCACGGCGCGCCACAGGCTGTCGGCGGGGAAGGCGATGGTGTTGGCTGTGCTCATGGTCTCGGTTCTCCTTTTCGCTGCCATCACACTAGCCTCGCCTGAAAAAGCCTGCTATCCGAATTGTGGCGTCAAAGCGGGGAAATGGAAAGTGGCGGCAAAGCCCATTCAAGCCAAAAGACGGCTTGAGTGGGGCTCCCTCGGGTCAGTTTCTTGACATTGCCGCTCCTACAACTTACAAACGCACACCTTCCCGCGCATGACGTGGACGCAAATCTACGACCCGCTGGGCCACTGGTGGCTCTCGACACTCGTCGCGGCGCTGCCCATCCTGGTGCTGCTGGGATTGCTCGCCGGATTTCGCGTGAGCCCGCATCGCTGCGCGCTGGCAGGCGCGGTGACGGCAATTGTCGCCGCGGTCCTTGCGTTCCACATGCCGGCCACGCTGGCGGTGGTGAGCTTCGCCTACGGGGTCGCCTTCGGACTTTTGAAAATCGCCTGGATCGTGGTGGCGGCGGTTTTTCTGTACGACATCTCGGTCGAGACCGGACAGTTCGAGATCATGAAGCAGTCGGTGGCCGCCATCACCGGCGATCGCCGGCTGCAACTGCTGCTGGTGGCGTTCTGCTTCGGTGCCTTCATCGAGGGCGCCGCGGGATTCGGCGCGCCGGTGGCAATTGCCGGAGCGTTCATGATCGGGCTCGGGTTCAAGCCGTTCCACGCAGCCGCGCTGAACCTGATCGCGAACACCGCGCCGGTGGCATTCGGCGCCATCGGCACGCCGGTGCACACGCTGGCGGTGGTGAGCGCGCTGCCCGAACCGCAGTTGAACGCCATGATCGGACGCATCCTGCCGCTCACGGCGCTGCTGATTCCGCTCTGGCTGGTGCGCTCCATGGTGAGCTGGCGCGAGACCTGGGAAGTGATGCCGGCCATCGTGGTCGTCGGCGCGTCGTTCGCGGCCACGCAGTTCTTCTGGTCGAACTACATGGACGGCAACCTGGTGGACATCACTTCGGGCGTGGTGTCGCTGGTGGCCACGCTGATCTTCCTGCGCTTCTGGCAGCCAATGCGGATTTGCCGGTTTGCCGACGAGCCGCCTGAAGCTGCCGCGGCAACGCAATGCCACACAGCGGCGCGGATTGCGCGCGCCTGGATGCCGTTCGCCATCCTCTCCGTCGTCGTCCTGCTGTGGGGGCTGCCGAACATCAAGACGGCGCTGAACAAGGCCACTACGCCGGCATTCGCGCGCGGCGGCTGGGACGTGCCGCTGCTGCACGATGCGGTGCTGCGTGCCCAGCCCGTGGTCGCCCGGCCCGCGCCCGAGCACGCCAAGTACGACTTCAACTGGCTGTCGGCGACGGGCACGAGCTGCTTCCTTTCGGCGATCCTCTCCGGCGTGCTGCTGGGCCTGGGGCCGAAGGCGATGGCGCGCATCTTCTGGCGGACGCTGGTGCGCATGCGCTTCGCCGTGCTGGCCATCTCATTTATGCTCGGCCTCGGTTTCGTCACCCGATACTCCGGCATGGACGCCGTCCTCGGCCTCGCGTTCACGCGCACCGGATGGCTGTTTCCGTTCTTCGGGACATATCTGGGCTGGCTGGGCGTGGCGCTGACCGGCAGCGACACCTCGTCGAACGCTTTGTTCGGCGGATTGCAGAGAATCACCGCCGAGCAACTTCGCCTGAGCCCCGTCCTGATGTGCGCCGCCAACAGCGCCGGCGGCGTGATGGGCAAGATGGTGGACGCGCAGTCCATCGTGGTCGCCACGGCAGCGACCAACCAGGTGGGCAACGAAGGCCTGATCTTCCGCTTCGTCGTCTGGCACTCGATCGCGCTGGCCGCGATCGTGGGCGCCATCGTGATGGCATACGCCTACTGGCTGCCGGGGCTGGTGCCAAAATAAGGGCGATCGCTCACATTCCCGGAACCGCGGCGGCCAGGTTCGCGTTACTAACCTCAGTGCGGCACATCCGTCTATTGGTGTGCGACACGCCCGCAGTTCGGGTGAACGCAACCTGGGTCCGAGGGAAAAAGTCCGAGGGGGACAAATGAAAAAAGTCTGGTTGCTGCTTCTGCTCGCCGTCATCGTCGCGCTGCCGCTGGGCAGCGCCTTCGCCCGCTCCTGCCGCTCCGCCGAGTACCGCGCGCGCATACGCGCCGAACGGCAATATCGCCGTGAACTCCGCCGCGAACGCTTCCGCTCCTGGGGCCGCTACGGCCTGTTCGGACGGCGCTACGGCCAGCGCTATTCTTATCGTTACGGTCCCCGGCGCGGTTATTACGGCCCGACGATGTAGCCAAGCAGGAAGCGTCCTCCACAGCTCCAGGACACGGACAATAGTCCCGGCACATTCGCGCGGCCGGCATGAAACACAGCTTCACAAGACTGGCGGCTCAGGCGGAGAGTTGTCACCCGAGCGCTGGTAAGTTAGGCTGGAAGCAGTGCCCGTCCCGCCGGAGAGGTGGCCGAGTGGCTTAAGGCGGCGGTTTGCTAATCGGCAGGCCCTCAGCGGCTCCACGTCTTATCAAAGCGTTAGCGCGGCTCGAATCCCCTCCATAACGTCGAATCAGCCACACTCGGCTAACATCATGCAGTGGAATATGCAGTGAATTTGGACACTGCTACCCGTGTGCTGCAAGCAAGTGTCCGAATTTGATTCGAACGGCGGTCGCTGATTGCTGCCCGTCGAAGCTGTACCGCAATGTGTAGGTGCCATCTTCCACAGCCGTGCCGGGAGCGAGTCTGATCTCTGCGAATACCGTCGCGCTCAGCTCGCCTGAAATCTGTTCGATCTTCGTAATGCTCATTCCTCTTCAGCTTTCTCCGCTCTTTTTTTTTTAGCCATTACCTCGTTCGCACAATTGCGGCTGGAACTCCGATTTCCCGCTCCACCACGCCCCGAATCACGAGGTCTGCATCGTGCAAGAAGTCGCGGCGTTCCGCCGCAGTTAGCTTCGGCAGGAGTGTACCGGCTGAGCCGCTCTTGCCTTTTGATACCACATGCCTGACTTCAAGGCGATTGTTTGCGATGTCGTATAGCCAATGTAGCGACTGGCGTAACTCGCTCCGCACATCTGCCGATAGCGCGCCTTCACGTTGCGTATCGGTTTTTCCCGGCGCGTCTGCTCGCCGCAAGATCAACCGTTTCGCAAACAACGGTTCGCCTGCCACGTAAGCCCATACCCTGTCGAGGTTGGTTGCCAAATCCAATGCCTCATGGTGGATGCGTTGTGCCTCCTCCTTCGTGGATGGTTGGGCTTCCATCCTCAGCCGGTACGGGTGTGTGTCTCCTTCAATGTACGATTCCTTCAGCAGTAATGACCCAAATTGCTCGGTATGAGGAGTCGTTCCGGGCGGAGCAATAAACGGAGGGGGAGCGCATTCATAAACGAGGGATTCGGGCATTCATCGCTCCTGTAACGACCACCACCATGTAGCACGTAAAAGATGCGCGTGTCGGGCCGCCATCAATCAGAGATTAGCGGCGATACACAATGGCATCGTTGAGCGCATCCACGATGCCCGTAATGAAGTCTGAATCCGTGCTCTTGATTGCGCGCACTTCGCCTGACGCGCTGCTAAGCGCAACTGCACAATTGGTCTTCAACAGGAGAAGCCAGAGAATACCGAATACCAAGAGCGTAACCCCGAACCAACGTCCTTCTGGGAACATGAGGACGAGGAATCCGATTATCGTGATTAGGATCGGCGCTCCTCTCTTGGGCGGAATCCGTTCGAACCGTACACTCGTCACGCTCGCCATTGCGTATGTCTGCCCCGGAACGATGAAACGAGTGCTGGTTACGGTTACCCCGTTCCCCTGGTAGAACGTCTTCTCCGCCTCACGGGCAGGAGCGGGAGCGGCTCCAATTCCAGCCTGCATAGCGACAGCGTTCTGCGGTTTGCCGCACTTTCGACAGAACTGCGAATCGTCAGGCAAGTCTGTTCCACACTTATTGCAGAACATAACTGCTCGGCCTCTGAAGTGAAATAGTCTTCGCGGAGCCTACTTGAGGCCATTGATAGTGTCAACGGAATGACGACCACGTTTGGGCGCGCTCAAGGGTATTTACTCTTGGGTAGCGAGTGCTCCGGTGTTAGGCTTTCGCGTTTGGAGAGCACATGGCGCGGCGGTTTATCGTCACCTTCCTTTGCGCGCTGCTGATCGCCCTGCCTCTTTTTGGACGGGGACGCGGCGGTCGCTCCCGTTCCTCTTCTCGCGGTTATTCAAGCCGTAGTTACCGCGCGCATTCCAGCCGGTCGTACTCCAGCCGCAGCTATAGCAGTCGCTCCAGCACGAGGAAGCCTGTACACGTAGGAACGTATACGCGGCGCAACGGAACGGTTGTCCACTCTCACACGCGCAGCCTTCCGGGTACTACTCCAAGGCGATCCAGCACGCCGCGTACACATTACGCCGCGCCCCGAACGCGCAGCGTAGCACCTTCCAGGATCGGGCCGGTAGGGGCAACGTCAACGCATCGGCGTAGCACCTCACTTTCTAGCCATGATTCGCGCGGACGCGAAAAGCGAAGCGAAGCGGCGAAGGACGCTTTCAAACATTTACATCCATGCCCCTCGACCGGCAGGAGTTCCGGGCCTTGTCCCGGTTACGTCATTGATCACAGGATTGCGTTGGCGTGTGGCGGGGCGGACTCGCCGTTCAACATGCAATGGCAAACGACAGCGGACGCGAAGGCGAAAGACGAGTGGGAACGGAAGGGATGCCGATAGCACTTTGTTTTCGTTGGATGTTGTCACCCGACGTGATCGAGATGCCTCTTCAATCCGCTCCCGCAAGGACACTGGGCATTGGGCCGCACCTTGGCTCGCAAATGCTCACTGCCTCCAAAGGTAAATGTTAGGAAGAAGCCTTTACCTGGTGACTGTAATAATCAACCAGGCGTATCCAACGCAGAAACAGAAAAGGCCCGAGAAACCCAAAGCTTGATTCTTGGTGTACTTGAGTCGGGTGTAGGATTGAGAATCTGGATGATGCCTATATGCTTCGTAATCAAAGATCACAAAGACCATGAACAAGATTCCGTAGATGATGCTGAAAGCGAGTAGAAACAGCGGGGAGGCAAAGAACCAAGGCAACTGACCACCTGTGCGGAAAGCGGATGATCCTATAAGAAGCACAATCGATCCAGCCGCCAGACCAATGATCACCTCAGCGACACGCAGATACACGGGGAGCAGTTTTTCGAATCTGCCGTTCTCACCTGGAGCGTCAAACGCGAACGCGGTAAACTGAGCCGTTCTTGAGCACACGACCAGCCACACAATGATGAATATTCCAACGCCAGAGGCGATCCCGCTGAAACCGATGAACAAGTGAGGCATGAAGGGGAGAGTAGCACCGGCTATCTGGCGAACACAAGGCGAAAGTACTAGGATGCCTGAATGGACGAAGGGCCGGAATCGGGTTGCTGGCAAAGATCGCCGAAGACCTGTTCGACTCAAAGAGCTCGCCGCGTACCGAATCGCTGATCGCGGCGGCTGTCCAGTGGTAGGAGCGCGTTATGTGCAAAATCGATGCGGTGTTGCCATCTTCAGTTCAAACGAAAGCGGCAGCATTGAAGAACAGCAATGGCTAGAGTTTCCGACCGTCTTCGTAACCGTGCTGAACAGATTCTCTGCGACGTTGTCTCGGGAGCGATCCTTCTAGCTCTGTCCCGCTTCGTTGAAAACGCCCACGCATCGGGTACTTCGCCTGCCATTGCTCGCACCGTCGCCTTGGGCGTTTTCTGCCTATTGTTGTTAATGGCCGTCTATGTGCTCATAGCGCGACGGGACTCGATTATCGCTCCTGGCGAGCGCATAGCTCGATTTGGCGCAAGGAGCAAGATTTGGACGTTTGGAATTGCAATCGCGGCAGGCGTCGCCGCAGGATCGACGTTCTTACCGACGCACGAGCAGGATATTCGTCAATCGCTCATTCAGAACAGGGCGACAATCGACCGGCTCGCAGAACGAGTAAAAGAGATGACACTTCCCAAGGAGGATACCAGTCTCGCTCATGTTGGGATCGCTGCTCAAGTCACTGCAACCGTTCAACACCCCGTGATCGGGCCAACCCCGGAGGAAGCGAAGCGACGACAAATTATTCTCTCTCAACTGAGAAACGAATACATCAGGACACATGATGCGAGCCTAGGAATGTCAACCGGCGCTGAGCCGCTTCCTAAGGATTGGGTTAACCACCGGCTCGGACAGATGGGTGAACACTGGCGACTCGGCGACCAAAGTTCGCTCACTTCTTCAGAAGGACAATCGCCCAAACCGCGGGCTGTGCGACAGGCCGCACTACCTACCATTGCTCAAAGTGGGAGGAATAACATCGCCCAGATCGGCGACAACAACTCCGCAACAATTAACGAGGCTCCGCCGGATCGCACGCTAAATGAATCGAACCTCCCCGCTTTTGCAGCGGCCATCGCACCTTTTCCGGGCGCATTGAAGATTTTCCCGGCTGGTATCAGCGAGGATGCTGAGGAACTCATTGATCAATTATTTCGTGTAGCGAAGGCTGCGCAGTGGCCGCGCACGGCTGCCAACATGCGCATCCGTCCAGTACACGGGATTCTCTGCTATTCAGATCAGTGGAATAGTGAAACTGGCAAGACCTTCAAGGCTGCGGCGGAAGCCGCGGGACTGAGATGCACGTATATCGACGAGGCGTTCTCGCTCGGCAATGGGATCGAAATCGGTGTTAACCCAGACAAGGTGTCAATCACAATTCTTGTTGGCCGCAAACAGTGACGACTCGCCGAGTCCCCATTTAGCCGATCATGTCCTGCACAAGCTCGGCAAAGCGCGCGTCATCCGTGTAATCGCACGAATTGATACTCGCCGTCGCCGCGATCCCGGTTGTTCCCTGAACAACGTAATTGAACGAAGCGAAGTGATCACGAGGCTGATTCCTACCTTTCAACTCCGTAGCAGCCGAAATCTCTGAGCCGTTCCACTCGATTACGTAACCGTGGTCAATCCAGGCGATCTTTTTCCCGTCAGCCTGCGTGATGCTGTAAACCACCGTCAATCTCGTCTGGTCATTTGGGAATAGTGTCTTTGTCATGTGTGTTCCTTTACTGCTGCCCGCCGAGCGAATCCCTGGAGGCATTGAAGATCGCCCGCGCGCCTTGTGACACAGCAGCCGGAGCAGCCTTCGCGCCCGCCTGAAGCGTCTTCGCGGCCAGTGCCGCCGCTTTCGGATCAGTCAGAATCTTGCCGAGCACGGCTGATGCTCCCCAACCCGCGCCCGCTGTTGCTGGCCCGCCAACTGCGATCTTGGCGAGTTTGAAAGCCTTCGCAACCTGATTGGCTTTCTGAACCTCTCCGCCGCTCCGCAGTATCGCCGCGATGTCCTGGAGGTTCTGAACGTGCTGCGGAGTCAGGCCCGCGTCTTTGAGCAGGCCGGTATCCCGCAAGTACAGAACGGTGTCTGCGAATTGCTTGCCCTTGATGTATCGCGGGTCAGACGTACCGCGCTGGATCAGATCGTTCGGCGTGGATTCCATGACGCCCTTCGATGTGATCGTGTCATGGATTTTGTCCAAAGCTGATGCCTGTCGCCATGCCTTCCGCGCGTTCGTGTAAGCGTCCGGATCGGAGAACTGATCTTTGTTGGCGTCGAAGATTTTCTCTTGTGCTCGCTGTGCCTTCGTTGCGGCTTCGTAATCGCCTTTGTTGAAAGCGGATCGCTCGGCTCGCTGAAGATCAGAGAATGTCATTTCCTGATCTTTGGTGAGTTCGTCCAGCTTTTCGTAAATCGGCTTCGCTTGCGCTCGCATCTGATCCGCCGCTTCTCCGAAGTCGGCAGCCTTGGAAGCAGCCGACAGTCCGTTGCGTGCGGTCTTCAATTCCTGAGCGCGAGCGAGAATCTTGCTCTGCTCGCCTGTGGGCAGATCGGCGAATGACTTGCCGTTACCGAGTTCCTTGACGGCCTGCCTGAAATCGCCTGTGTCGCTGCCGATCTTCTGCGCAGCCGTATTCTTTACGTCTGTTGCGACATTGCCGACTGCTCTGCGTGCGGCGGGCTGTGTCTGTTCGACATCGAACCGTTGCAACGGGGCTTCGCGTGAGACGCTCTCAGCCGCGCTCGCCAGTTTCGATTCCTGGGATGCGCGGACGGGGATCGCTTCGCCCGCAATCTTCTTGATTGTGGGAGCAAGTGCCTTCGCGCCTTCTGCCGCTAACTCAAATGCCGCACCGGTTCCACCCGCAACGGCTCCGGTCGCAGCAGCCTCGCCCGGTGATTCGCCGTGAGCGAGTCCCTGCGTCCCGCCAACAGTACCGGTGCGTAAAACGTTCATTCCGATTTCAACGGCCTTTGCGAGGCGTGGAGACTTCTCAAGGAACTTGGCGATCTGCGCTGTCTTCAACAGCCTTTCGCCATAGCTCAAGCCCTTGAGGGCTTCGTCACCTGCAATGAACTCGGCGAGTCCTTCCAGGCCGTAGCCGATCTTCCCCGCAGTTGTGCTGAGCGCAGCGGCCCGCGCGGGAGCAGTGCGCTGTTCAACAACCGCGTAGGGATCGGTACCGGGAGCGAGCTTGGGCAGGCCCGCAACGTCGCCGATCTTTTCAGCGACATAGGACACGCCTGGAATCTTGCTGCCGAGCTTGCCCGCGTTGATCAACGTCTCACCGGCTGCCGCACCAAAGCCCTGTGCCACGTCTTCAGTGAAGGAATGCGGCTGAGCGTTTGGTGCGGTGGGAGGCGGAGCCGGTGAAATCGTCTTTGCGCCTAGATCGGAAAAATCCAAGCTGCCCGTTGCTGGTGCAACAGACACCTGTTTCGCGCCTAGATCGTCAAAGTTCAAAGGTGAATTGGTGCTCATGGATGTCCTTTACTGCTGAACCACGCGCAAGCCGGGATCGCGCTGCCGAGCCGCTGGGAGGTTCGCTTGCGGAATATCGTGAAGCCCGCCCTGCGAGTCCTGGAAGCGCACAAAGCCTTGCTGAAGGGCCGGAGCAGCCGAATTGGGTTGCCCAAACTGCTTACGCAGATATCGGTTGTCGCCGATCAGTTCCGTTTTGCGGTTTGCCAGCAGCGTGCGCAGCGTATCGCTTACGCCCGTGATCTGATCTTTGTTAAAGCCTTTGTCGAAGAGTTCAGCAGCCTGTTTCAGCTTCGCGTCTGACGTGCCTGAACCGCTGCCTCCCCCTTGGAGAATCTTCGCAATCTGATCGGCCACTTCCGTAACAGCAGCGTGATAGGAAGCCATCTGCGGATCGCCGGTTTGCAGCCGTGCCCATGCAGCCGCGTCGTTCAGCGCGGGGAAGCTCGTCCGGTTGATTTTGTTTGACAGCGAAACCAACGCGCCCAAGTTACCGGAGCGATTGTCTGCACCTGTTAGGGAGTTCAGGTATCGCAGTGTGTTTTGCGTGCTCGGGTTCGAGGCGAAACGGTAATCGCTCTGTGCCTGTGCCAGATCGAATGCTTTGCCGTACCTCTGGAGCGAATACGCATTCGCGGCTTCGATGACTTGGTTGTACTGCTGACTACGTTTGGAAAGCTGAGAAGGATCAATCGTGCCCTCGACAAGCTGAACAGGAACACTGCTCATGTTCCAACTGCCGTCTTCGTTCTTCGGAGCCGTAGCCGTCGCCTCAGCGCGTGCTTTCGCTTCCGCGCCAGCGGTCGCAGCCCGAACCGGGATGAGCTTCTTTTCTTTATCAAGCTCGTTCGCTGTACGGATTGGCCCGAGCTTCGTCTCTTTTTCAATATCAACGTCCGCGCGTGCCTGTGCTTCAGCGCGGGTCTTCTCGGCAGCTTCGCGGGCTTCGCGTGCGCTCTTGAATTTCTCCAGGTTGTCAGCCCCAAACAGGTTGATGATCTGGGCCGCATACGGCGCGGTCTTCGGGTCTTGCCGCATCGCGTCAATCTGACGATCCGGCTGTGTGCTCGCACCCGCTGCTCGTTGGAAGGACTGCACTGCTGTAAGCAAGCGCGGATCGGATTGCAGAGCCGCCTTCAGATCAACCGGAGACATTACCGGCTTGCCGCCCTTGTCTTTTCCGAACGACGCCGCGAAGGAGTTCAACTCGCTTTGCAGTGCGTTCAGCATCACAACTTGATGCTGCGCTCTTCCGGCTGTTGCCGCTGACACCTGAGAACCGGCTCCCAATCCTGTGAGAATGGACTGCTGGTATCCCGGCAGATTCCATGCGACCGCATCTTTTACCCACTGTGCGGGCTGACCGTCCGCATTGGTGAGTGATGCCTTCGCGTTCTTATCAACGAGCGCATACGTGTTATCCCACTGCGGGACGCCGTTGCTCTTGATCTGCTGCCCGTCAGGGCCAAGGCGCGGCACCGTGCCATCAGGGATGCGAAGGAAGTCAGCGAGCGGCCATTTCTGTACATCTTTTGCTTCGTCTTCGGAAAGGCCAGTCGCTTTGATTACATTCGGCGAGTTGTCCTTGAAGTCCTGAAGCTGATCCGCGTAGGCGCTCACCATCGAATCGTGATCTTCGCGCTGCAACCGTCCAACCTGAACGGCGTTGTTCAGCATTCGCAAGTTCGCTTCAGCAACGGCGGCCCTGCGAACGAAATCCTTATTCGCCTGTTCGTCTTGCTCTTGCTGTTGCTGCTGGCGCTCGGCCTTGATCTTCTGTCCCTGTTGCAGCCCGAGCAGGCCAGCTTGCCCCGTAGCGTTCGGCCCGCGTGCGCTCAGGCCAGCCAAGCCGCCGCTGATCGCCTCCAGCGCGATTGCCATGCCGATCTCGCCGCGCGAAAGGGGAATGCGATCATGCCGCGTCTCTCCGGTGCTCGGATTGATGACCGTCTGAAAGCGCGGCCCACCTGCTAGTGATTCTGCAAGCGTGCGAATGAAGGTACCCTTCTGCTGCGCTCGCTGCACGGCAGGATCAGGCGCGTTTGCATCTTGAGCTTGTGCCGGTACGCCTGGATTGCGGACGATCTTCGGCTGCTGTGCCACTTGAACAGGAGCCTGATTAGGGCCGGGATTCTGTAGCGTTACCGGCTGTGCGGCAGTCTGCTGCGGCGCGGGCGTACTCGGTACGTCCGCTTGCGATTGTGCGTTCAGATCATCATCTGGGTTGGCGTAGAGCATGATTCCTCAAAGAAAGACGGCGAGCCTGGATTCGGGGCAGAACCCGCTGGCGCGGCTCGCCGTCATAGGTTGCGCCAGAAATGAAAGACAAATGCGTCTCGGCCCTAATGTTCCGCAGCAACAGCGGCGGGCGCGAGCCGAGACGCGGTTGGGAGTGCGCCCTCTAGTACACCTTTACATCCATGTGCCGCCGCTGCTTGGAGCAGGAGCAGGGCCGGACGGTTTAGATTTTCCAAATCCGCCTGTAACAGCCGCGCCCGCGATACCGCCGAGTGCGCCAGTCACCGCGCCTACCCAAGAATTATTCGCTTGGGTGATTTGGTTCGCTGTGTCGGCTGCGGCTGAACCGGCGCTTGTCGCCGCGTTTGTAAACCCAATGGCCGGATTGAAGACACTCGGCGCACCGGCTAGGCCGGTCGCAGCGCGGAAATAGTTGTCGCGCCCGGTGTCGTAATCGGCCTGCACGATCCGGAGTTTTTGGTTCGCTTCGTTCTCCGCCGCTGAACTGGCGAGTTCCTGCCGCAACTGTTCGTCAGCGCCGCTCGGGATGAACGCATTGCCACCGCCGCGCGCTGCCAGTCCCTCGTTGAGGGCCTTGGAGGCGTGCTCGTAAATCTTGCTTGTGCCTTCAGTGGCCTGCGTATTGAGCGAACCTCGCTCTTCGTCCGAGAAGCCGCGTTGATTCGGGCCAGCGGCCACAATAGGCCTAAACGTATCCCGCAGATCGGCAAACACGGCGGAAGAGTCGCCGAATACTTGCTTCATCTGATCAGTCGCCAAGTCATAAAACTGCGACTGCCTTTGATACATGCTCTTCTGCTCACCGGATGCGCCGCACATTATCTTTTCTCCAGTGCGGTCAGGCGAGCGTGTAGCTCATTCAAATGACGCCAATGATCTGCGGCAACGAACTGAGCTTCCGCACGTAATTGACGGTGCTCGGCGTTGATTCGGGCGACTTCGCACGCCACAACAGCGGAATAGCCGGTCAGGCAGCGCCGGAGTGCCCACACAACGACGCGCTCCGCTCTGTACTGCAATTTGTTGATGAATTTCTGAACCATAGATTTCCTAAAGTCTTGCGGAGCGTGACATGGTGATCCCGCTGCCCGCGCTCCGCGTTGTTGCCAGACGGCAGCGGAATCCCTCAGCGCAACTATCGTGCTGATCGCTCTTCAATCTCGCGTTCTAACGCAGCGATCTGTCGCTGTCCTTCTTCGATGGCGGCTCTCAGCCGCTCGATTTCGTTCAGATCGTTTGCGTCTTCCTCAACAGATGAGCGGTACTGCTCGATAAATCGGGCCATCTGTTGATCGTGTGTCGTTGCGGTCATGGCAGCCTGTTGCCCAGCAAGCTTGCACGTAGCGTTTCTGTTGGCCCGTTCTCGCCGTACAGGCCAAAAGCTTTGCGGTAGGTAAGCGAATCCATTCTCTGAACCTCGCGCCGCGAGAACTCGCGCTCCAGTCCGGTAGCTGGATCAACTCCCTTGAAAACCTCTGGCGTCGGCTCTGCGACCGGCTGCGGCTTTGGCGGTTCCTGAATCGGCTCCGGCTCGGGACGCTCTTCTAGCAAGCCGTATTCGCGCAGTCGCAGAAACGCCGCTTGGTAAGTCGCTGCATCCGCGATAACGCAATCCTGCCGCAGCAAGTAGTCAATCAGTGCTTCCCGGTTCTCGGGGCAGTCGAAAAAGCTAGGCTCGCTCGCAATGAAAGCGCGCATCTCTGAGCCGTTAAATTTCCTCGCCTCTTCATAATCCATTCCCCGGCCAGCAACCGATGCGGGCAGTTGAAAGTCAGAGTCTTTGCCGCTCTGGATCATTTCGCGCGTGAGCTTGCCGAGTTCAGTTGCCGACTGCTGTAACGCAGTCTCAGCCTCGCGCACCGGGCGCTCTCGCTCGATTCGGGCCGCCTCTTCTTGCGCCGCGATTTCTGCGCGATGTTTTCGCAACGAAATTCGGTCTCGTTCTAACAACTCATCCTCCCTACCACGGAACGCGGCCCGGTACTGTCAGCCGGTTCGGATCAAGCTCTGGGCGCTTCGGCTCTGTGCTTACCGGTTCAGGCCGCGCTCGGTCGCAGGCGATCCCGCGAAGACAGCGAGCGGCTCCCGTCTGCAAGTGTCGATGTGAAACTGTCATCTGCGCTTGGCATCCTGGATTCGTGCATTCGACTGAGTACGCAAGCTCGGGCGAACGGCGGACAATGCGCAGCACGCGCAGGCCACAGATCACCTGTCCGGTTAGGTCTTCATGTCCAACGAACAATGCTCCTCCTGAAAATCTGTGGCGCGATCCCAACATCCCTGTTCTTTCGCTTTTCCGGTCGATATGCGCATTTCCCTGACACACTCCAGGAGTTGCCTCGCGTCGGTCACTGCTGCGCCTTCCGCGCTGAAGAACTGATCAGCCAACGTGCGACACTTCCCGTTATCAGAAAAAACAAACTCGAAACCACGCTCAAGCGCGAGCGTTCCGAGGTGTGCATCACTTCCCAAGCAGTACCGCAAGAAGGCACTCAGCCCGACGTGGCGCGTTCTGAACTCGGTCATGCAGCCTCGTACCATTCACGCTGCGTTGTCGTTTCGTCATCCCAAACAGCGGGGAACAGCCGTCGCGCGAGCGCCTGATCCTTCTTCGCGGCAAAGCGCGAGAGGTTCTCTAAGCTAACGCCCTTCGCGGGCAGCGTCTCACCGCGCGTACAGCCGCAGGAAAGGCGCGCTAGGCCATCCGCCACGCTAGTTACCCGTTTCACGCCATGCCCGTCCGGGCAGAGCAGCTTGGCGCGGCTTCGTTTCAGGCTCAGTTCTGTAAAACAGTTTGTAGTAGCTTCCACGATCCTCCGTTCTGAATTTGGCTCCTAGTGGTTAAGAGCACCAGAACGTCATTTGCCGGAGCTTTTTTTACGCGACATTCCTCAGTCTGTTCCCAAATGCCTGCTGTCGTCTTCCGCTTGGGGATCAATGTGCAGACTGCCCCAAGCGTCCGCACCGCAGCGTTCAACATCAACGTCAGGGTGCCGGTCACGGTGACGCAGGGACGAGGTTCTCCAGCCGAGAGCGAGGGATCGCCCTTGCGCGTAGAGGCGCGTTGTGAGCTTTGCCCTGCCGGGTTTGATCCAAGCGTCAAGCCCTTCGAACACCTTGAACCAAGCTGCTTCCTCGATTTCGCGTTCTGTATCGCCGCTCAGTTTGCCCGTGCCTTTCAGTCCTAAATCGCTGGCACGCTTCAGCACGGAGCGAATGCCGTTGCGGACTCCTCGCTCGTTTTGGGGAGTTCGCAAGGCGTAGAAGGCGGAAAGCCGTTCAGCAGCGGGCCGCAGAATGTCACTGGCCCACGCGATGAACTCTTCATCCGTGCTGCCGGTGAATCGTGGAAGGTGAGCGGCAAGATTCTGGATCAGCCGCTCTGCGTCCTGAATGAACAGGCTGCCGGATTCAAGGCAGGAGTCTAAGAGCCTGCCGTAATTCTGTTGATAGAACTGCTCGTTTGTTCGTTGCCGATCCTGTGTGTTCGCATCGCTTTCGATTTCGGCTATCGTTTGCGACTTCGCGCGATCTTCACTCTGCATTCGCTCCTGTTTGAGAGTTGTGCTGCTACTTCCACGGCGGCAGCGTGGAGTCGCCTTCAAGCTCGGCTCTCCAGGTGCCGTCAGCGATCCAAGCGGCCCGCGCATCTTCGGTATCAAAATGCCGTCCGCTCGATTGCATAAGCAGCCAAGAAAAGCGCCGCTCGTCATCATCGGTATTGAACGTGGTGCTGAAGAGGCTCAGAAAACGTTCGTCAGGAAGTTCGCCGAACTGCTGTTGCCAGATAAGCTCAATTAGTCCGCGTTGCATTTTGTTCCCCTTTCGATTCGTGGCGGGCTACGCCGCACACGTACTGGTAAACCAACTCGGGATCAGGAATGACAGAGCCGGTTCGATTGGGCGCAAATTTCTTGCTCGCTCTCACGATGCCTTTCTCAATTGCCGAATCCGGATAGCTGCACCACCTGCTCACCCAAACCGCTTGCGGCTTGGGGATGTCGGGCAGAATCAATTGCCACAGCCGAATTATGTTCTCGATCCGCTGAATCAAGCTCATTGGTTCATCGCTCCTTCCTGCTGCCGCTTCCGCCGCATGTGTTCCGCGATGCCGTCGAAATGCTGAACAAAGCCCGCCGCTTTTTCCACGGTCATGGTGACAGGGCCAAATTCCGCGTGCGCGTACTCTGCGACCGACTGCACAAGCTCGGGCGGGTGCCCTTTGTCTAGTAGCGCCTTGACGCCCGCGTTCCATGACGCGCGTGTTTCGGGATGCGCAAGCCCCAGCGTGTTTGCAATCGCGGTTGCGAGCCGCTCGGCTTCGCGCTGCGTATCGCGTTCTCCCTGTCCGCTATCCCGGACAGGTTGCGCCGTTAGCTTTGGCGCTGCCGCTTTCGCGCTGGCCTCCGGTCTTCGGCGTTTAGAGAATCGTTCGACAAAGCCCTCCAGTCCGCCCGAGCGGACAGGCGCTTGGTAGTCAGGTTTTCTATCAGGTGGGTTTCTATCAGATAGGGTTTCTATCAGATTATGTCCGCCCGAGCGGACAGGCTGGTCTGCCGAGCGGACTGGATAGTCTGCCGAGCGGACAGGTGAATCGTTATCCAGTCCGTCCGAGCGGACAGGTTGATCGCATTGATCAGGGTGTTCAGCAGCCCACTCCGCGTGACTGAGAACCTGGTATTGTCGCGGCGAGAACATGCCATCGCTGCGCCGCGCAGAGTCCTTCAGCAGTTTGAACCAACCTGACTGTGAGAGGGAGTCAGCTAATTCGTAGGCTGTGGTCTTCTGCATTCCCTTGAAACGGGACGCGATCCCACGCCCATTGAAGTAGAGGATGCCGGTTTCGTGCGAGAGTGAACGGCAAACGTCCCAGAAGCCGTACTCCTTCGCGGTCATGTGGTAATGAGCGAAGCATTTTGTGGTGGGCGGAGTGCTCTTCATCTAAATCCTTTCCTGCGACCGATGAAACCGGGCCGCAAATGTGTGCTGCGCCCGCACGATAACGAGCGGACGATCTAAAAATGTTTTATGGGAGGGGCATTGTGTCGAAGCGGCTGTGATTCACAGCGTCGGCACAGACAACAGAAGCGGGAGAGCCTCTTTCCAACCACAAGGCGGCGTCACAACCCTGCCGCAGCAACTTCAACGAAGGCCACTATTCTACTACAGAACCTCAAGTTTGTCCAGAGACGATCATTGACATAACTTCCCAGACCCGATAGGTTGCCACACCCCAAGAATGAAAGAGCCGCTCGAACCCGACTGGCAACTGCTCTGCGTCACCGCTCAGAAGGCGAGCCTTGACTCCGGCGTCCGTGGCTTCACGGTCGCATACTGTCTGGCCTGCAACCTTGGCAGCCCAGGAAGACGCAAACCTGCTGGCAGAGGCGCTTCAGATGTGGCTCGCCGGAAAGCCATTGGATGAAGTCCGTATGTGGTACGTCCGCGCGTTTCGCGCGCTCTCCGTTCAGCGAGGCGAGGCGTTCGTTGAGAGCATAGATAAATTCATCACGTACTACGGCAGCTAGAACCAAACAGGGAATTTGCCAGATTGGCACAGATGTATGTAACCTGCTGATTCTGCTGCTTCAGCTTGGAGGACACACTGGCCTCCAAGCGGGTGCTTTGTTTTCAACTATTTGACAGATGTAGTTTGGACAACCTGTCACATTCCGTATTCACTTCTCTCGGCACCCACTCGAACGTGAACCGCGCGCCACGGCGACGGGGCCTCGGCGCAGATCATCTTGGCGTTCTGGTAGTAGGTCGTTGAATAATTCACAAAGATTGTCAGTTAATAGCTGAGTGGCAACAGTCGCCGCTCTGTCGAATGTATCAACTAGTTGCTTGTAACTACTTCTAGCTCTCTCATACCATCGACATCTCCCCCAGAAAAGAGAGGCGCATCATCATGGCAAGTCAGACAGCACAGCTACCGTTCGCATATCGCGTTGAAGCGATGCACGAAGAAATCATTAACACCCTGCTTCCGAAATACGGCTTCAAGGATCATGTGTTTCAAGCGATGGACGCGCTCTGCAAGTCTTGGTACGAGAACTCCGCCGCTGTCGTTGACCTTGCCGACGAGCCGGAAGAAAACGCCGTGCAGCTTGCTACGTTCCGGCGTATCGAGCAGCACGCCGAGGAATCTGATGTACCGGTTGCGACGTTGCTTTGCGGGGCCGTAAACGACTGGCTAGATCGGCGACCGGATTCAGACGCACCACACGTCTAACGGCTCTTGCGGCGGATCGGCCAGCGGGCGGCGCTCGTATCGATCCGCCTCGCGGTTGTATTCCAGGCGGGAATCCGTGCGTGGGCGCACGCGGCGGACAAGCTCGTCCGGTGAATACCGATCTGTGAAATGCCACGGCGCAAGCTGCGCCTTGACTACGGCTGCTGCCGCTATGCGCTCAGGCATCGGGGCGGACTCGTTGACGATTACAGCGTATAGCCGCTGGAGTCGCCTCTGGCGCACGATTGCTGCTTTCGCCTGCTCGCGGTTCCTCACCAAGAACGGGAACTGCCGCCCAATCTCGCTGTCCGGTGTAATGATGCACGCCTCAATCGCCGGATCATCGTCCGAAACGTCTCCGGGGTCATGGGCCGTTGCTATGTTCTGTTCCTTGCTCTCCAGACTGGAGAGTTCTGCCTTTAACTCGTCAATGGATTTGCTCACTGTGTCCCTCCTGCTGTGCCTCTGCTGCCCGGATCGCCCGACGCAGGTACGCGCGGCGGTTCGCACGCTTGCGCCGTTCCTTCTTGCGTAGCACCCGTTCCACGATCTGCTGCTTCGCCTGCCGTAGCTGGCACACCTGTTTGACCGTCAGCCAACGCTCGTCAAGCTCGGCGAGCAAGACGCCCTTGCAGGCTGCGATCAGCTTCAGCGCCTCCAGCTTCTCAATCCGCGTGCTGCGCGTATCGAGTACGATCTTCCAGGCTTCGTCGGCGATCCGCCGTAGCTCTCTCTGCATGAGTTCCTCTACGTGTATAGAGCGCCCGAGCGTTCGCACTGGCAAGAATAATTTCAGTACGCGATCTAGTCCCTGAAATGACCCGATACAGTACCTTCAAGTGGCCCTTCACCTATAAACGGTTTCTAGGGAAGTGACCCCCTTTCGTGTCGGCTCAGTGTCGGGTCGTTAGGCCGCGCCAAGCCCGCTGACTGGCGATAGGGTACCGGGCGTCCCCGGCCATCCCCTTGAGAAGCATGCTTTTAGAGACTCCTTTCTTCTAGGCAGAAGCCCCAGGATCATGCAGTGATCGTGCAGTGACCCTTCGCAGGGCCGCTATAATCGCGGGCTTCAAGACAGGTGGCGGTTAGGTCAACCATGCCCCAAATAGCGCGTTGTAAGCCCCTGATCCGCTACTGCCTTGCGCCTGAATCGCACCCGATCCGCCGATCCGTGGTCACAACCGAAAGGATCACGCGCGGGCGGGGGCTAAGCCTGGATAGAGTAGGACAGCACAGCGTAACGTTTACGCTAACTCTTCCATGTGTTCGCGGATATGTTCCTCACGGCGCTCGCTTGCCATCTGGTTTGCGATTTCCTTAGTGGTATCGAGTGCTCTACGTTCCGCCCTGCGTTCGCGGAGAAGTTCCGCTTTGCGCTCTCGGGCCAATTGCTTTGCGATCCCTGTCCTGTGTATCATTTCAATGCCTCCAGTCCTTTACTCAAACAAGTCTTCGTGAATCGCGTGCAGCCCTGCTTCATGGATGGCAGCATCTACCTGCTGAGCCGTCGCCTCACTGCCCGCCATCTCAGTTAGCTGCTCTTTGACAGCAGCGCGAACCCTTGCGATTTGTTCGTCCGTCAGCATCTCTCCTCCTCACAGTTTTGTTTTTCTCTGGCCCGCGTGAATCATTGCCTCGCCCGTCCTGCTCCGTCAAGCAGAACTTGCTGCAAACTCTTTTATGGAATACCAAGGTAATCAGCCCCGATTACTGCTTCTTGTGAGACGGCAGCTTGCCGGTGCGCTCGTACTGCTCAAGCTCGTCGATCCACTGCTCCAGGCTGCTGCGACGGAATCGGATGTTCCCGTTGATGCGCATCATCGGGATCGGGATCGGCATACGCTGCTGTCCGCGCGTGCGCGTCATCTCCCAGACCTGACGCTTGGTCATGTGCAGGAAGGCCGCAGCCTCTTCAACGGTGAGGATGTCGGATTGTGGAGCGGGGAAGGGGAGCTTTGCTACTGGTAGCGACTGCGTTGTGCTCAAGTGCTTCTTGCCACTTCGGAGCCGTGGATTTCGGCCTACGCGGCGAGCGCCGCACCACCTGGATCAGCCTCAAGCGTCCAACGAAACATCTGCGTTGATTCGCCCCGCTGAAGCAGCCTGCTCTCGGCAGGAATGACTTCAGATCGGGTGCAATACTAGCATAGCGGGCTTACTTCTTCAATAAGAAAGTAGGCAGATAGAGTACACAATAGAGTAGTATTGTGTACTCATTTCCACCCAGGAGGAACTGACAGTATGGATCGTACTGCGATGATCAACGAGATTGACGCGGAGATTGAGCGGCTGCAAAGAGCGCGTGCTGTTTTGGCAGGCTCAGGTGTAGGGAACGGGCGACGGAAGCGCCGCACGATGTCGGCTGCTGCCCGAGCAAAGATCGCTGCGGCTCAGCGCGCGAGATGGGCCAAGCAGAAGAAGGCCGCAAGAGCGACAGCGTAGAGGTGACGAACGATGTCACAACCGACGCCACAACCGACGCCGCCACAGCAGACTGCTAAAGGGCAGCCCACGGCGGAAGACATTGTGGCCGCCATCAAAGCGTCCGGCTATCTCATAGAGCAAGAGGTTGCCACAATATTGGAAAAGCTCGGCTTTCACGTTCAAACGAACCGCGCCTATCAGGACGTGGAAGAATCGAAGTCACGGGAAATCGATGTTTGGGCGATTGGCAGTGTTTGAACCGAGGATATTCTTTCGTGATCCGCCGATTGTGGCGCGATAAAGGGCGGCTTCTCACTTGCCGTTCGCAGCGTAGGACGCCTCCAGGAGCTTCATACCTTCGGGCAGCGCGTTCTGCGTGGTCTTTTTGTAAAACAGCGCAGTCGTTGTCATGCTCTTGTGACGGAGCAGTTCTTGAGCAGCGACAAGGCCCTTCGTCAGATCAACGAGCATCGTAGCCCCACCACGGCGGCCCGCGTACAAACCCTTCCAGGCGATCCCCGCGTCATTGAGTGCAGGCAGGATCGCGCGGCGCGTGATGCCTACGATCCCGGCAGGGATTTCGTTCGTTCCCTTCTTGGGGAACAACCAACCATTCGACGGGGAGCCGGACTGTTCGTGCCAACGCTTCAGGATCGAGATCACCGGTTCAATCAGCGGCAAGCTCGCCTTGGCGGCCTTCGTCTTCAGTTCATCAACCCTGCCGCGCACGAAGCCCTTCTCGATATTGACTCTGCCGTCCTGGAAGTTTTCCCATCGAAGCGCGTTCACCTCTGAGGGCCGCAATCCAAGGAAAAACGTCAGCGCCATCACTAGCTGTCCATCGGGATTGTTTTCGAGCGCGTTGAGAATCTCCTGAATCTCGGAAAGCGTATAGTGCGGCGTTTGCTCGGGCTGCTTCACCTTGCCGAGCACCTTCACTTCGCGCCAGGGATTCACTGATACGCGGCCTTTGTTGACAGCGTGCGTGAAGATGCCGCTCGCCAACGAACGAATGTGCTGGATCGTGTTCCTGCCGTATTCTTTCGCAAGGGCCGTGAGCAGTTCGCTGCCCATCACCGTTGTGTATTGGCGCAGCGTTCGCGTTCCGAAGTGCGGCTTGAGGTGCTGCTCCCAAATCTTCTCGTATCCCTTCGTGCTGGAGAGGCGGAGATTCTCTTGCGCGAAGGGCCAGTAAATCTGATCCCAAAACTCAACGACTGTCATGTCACGCTGCGCGACGTGACCGCGAGCGGTCTGCGCGTTGACCGTCGCAATGAACTCGTCCGCCAAGCGGCGGAGCGCGGAAGAGGCCGCATATTTCCTACGCCCCTTGCGGCGCTGCTCGGGGATCGGGGCGAGATAATGCTTGGCATCCTTCTCACACGGGAGCCGGTGCGAACGCTGTACGCGCTCCGTCTTTCCCTGTACAATTTCCGTGACGTAGTACCTGACGAAGAATGATCCGCCTGCCTCGTAAATTTGGCCGCGTTGATTGCGTCCCATCGCTGATGGCCTCCCGCCTCTCAAGCGGGTCAATCATGCCATCATGCAGTGATTATGCAGTAGATTACGAAGGTACTTTCCGGCAGATTACCCGTAAGCTGCTGGAAACAGGGCGTTAGTAGTCGATGCGGAGAGGTGGCCGAGTGGCTGAAGGCGGCGGTTTGCTAAACCGTTATAGGGTTTAAAAGCTCTATCGGGGGTTCGAATCCCCCCCTCTCCGCCAGATCTCACCAATCCCAATCACTTACGCGCCCTGGACCGCTACTGAATGGCCGAATGCGGGACGGCGGTTCGACTTTCGCGGCCGCTCTCAGTTCAGGGAACCGTCATTTTAGAATCCATCGTGTTTCCACACTATGCATATCCGCCGGCCGCCGTTCTCAGAATTCCGGCCCAGCCCCAAAACCTGCGGTCTCATGGTTGCTGACGCGGGCTGATCGGGCAAGCTACCGCCATTCGGTCGGATAGTGCAGCGCCGGATCGCGATGCCGCAGCAGCTTGGGGCTGACGCCTTCGACCACGCGAAACAGGTCGCCCGCGATCTGTTGCTTGTCCTTGATGGCCAGCATGTTGAATCCGTGCGGCGGGCCTTCCAGGTAAGCGGTGTGAGGCGGCACGAGCTCGATCTTGCAGCGACGCATGTCCACGTTCGACTGGAAGTCGCGTATCGCAAAAACCTGGTAGCCGTGATCGCGCAGCAGCCGCACGACGGGCGTCGAGTCCAGCCCGTTGCTCCAGTCGACGTAGCGGCGGTGCACTTCGAAGATGACGCTGGGCGCCGTGCCGGGGGGCTGCCGCAGGTAATCGCTCGCGCCGCGCAGCGCCTGCAGCTCCGAACCCTCGATGTCGAGCATGATCACGTCCAGGTTCTTGATCGCGTGCTCGCGGCCAAAGCGATTGATGGTCATTCCGGAGACCGATCCCGCCGCGCCCGACGCCGGTTCGGAGCGGCCCAGCGCGTCATCGCCGACCAGCGTCAGCCGGGTGCAGTCGTCAGACCACAATCCGGCTTCAATCAATTGAATGTTCGTCAGCCGATTGGCTTTGGCGTTGCGGCGCAGCGTGTTGATCTGCTCAGGGTTGGGTTCGAAGGCGTAGCAGATGCCGCCCTTGCCTGCGATCTGCTGCGCGACCAGCAGCGCATGATCGCCGCCGTAGGCGCCGCCGATCAGCACGTGCGTGGCTCCGCGCGCGAGATGAAGCAGCAGCCGCGTCGTCTGCGGCTCGAACACGTGGTCGGGATGGTCTTCGCCCAGCAGCAGGTCACGCGCGATCTTCGACGTGTAGTCGAAGTTGTAGACCAGTCCCGATTCGAGCACCTTGCGCAGGCCCGTGCTTCCGGCAAACACGGCGTCCATGATGGGGCCGGTAATGGTTTCGCGGACGTTGGCGTCGGCAGGAAAGGCGCCGCTGGCCTCCAGGGCGCGGCAAAAATCGATCACGGCGCGCGCGCTCTGTTTACACGAAGAAAGTTCTCGCAGGGCGTTCAGCAGCGCGCTGTGTGCCGCGGTTCCCGTGTCCAAGCTGTCTCCGGTGTCGGCGAGTTCGCTCAGCATACCGCAGCGCCGGTTTTCTTCGGTATCGGGCGGCACCGGATTGCTAACCAGGGGCGCGCCTAAACGCGTTATAGAATCGCCCATAGCTGATGCCCTCCGCACCCGATTCCCCTCGCGCAGCGGCCCACGCGCCGTCCGGGCCGCTCGTGGAAGCCGCGCCGAACCTGTTGTTCCGGGCGCTGGGTAAGCTCCGGCCGTCGCACGAACACAGCGCGTATTCGGCCACCCTGCTGCTGGTGTCCGCGCAAATGCTCTCGCGTGTCTTCGGCTACCTGCGCGATGCATACATCGCCTGGAAGTTCGGCGCCGATCCTGTCACCGACGTGTATTACGCGGCGTTTCAGCTGCCCGACTACCTGTATTACGTCCTCGCCGGCGGAGCGATTTCGGCGGCGTTCGTGCCCATCTACAGCCGCTACCTGGCCGAGAAGCGCGAGGCCGAAGCGCAGCGTGTCTTTTCCGTCATTCTCACCGTGATGATGTTGCTGTTCCTGGCGCTGACCTCGATCGCCGAGATATGGGCGCGGCCGCTGGTGCAGCTCATGTTTCCCAGGTTTATGCCCGAGCAGGTGGAGTTGTGCGTGCTGCTCACGCGCATCCTGCTGCCCATGCAGTTGCTGTTCTATGTGGGCATGACCTCTTCGGCCGTGCTGCAAACCCGCCGGTTGTTCCTGGTGCCGGCGGTCGCGCCGATCATTTACACGCTGGGGATCATCCTGGGCGGAATCACGCTGTCGTCCCGGCTGGGAATTGCGTCCTTGGCCGTCGGCGCCGTGGCGGGCGCGTTCGCCGGGCCGTTCCTGATGAACGTGATCGGCGCCTCGCGCGCGGGAATGCGCTATCGGCCCGCGCTCGACCTGCGCGAGCCTGGCTTCCGCGAGTGGATCGCGCTCGCCATCCCGCTGATGCTCGGCGTCTCCCTCGGCACGGCCGATGAGTGGATCATGCGCTGGTTCGCTTCGGGCGAAGCCGGCGCGATCACCCTGTTGAACTACGCCAAGCGGCTGTTCTACGTTCCCTACGGCGTGCTTGGACTGGCGGTGGGCGTGGCGGGCATGACCTTCTTCTCGCGCCTCTACAGCGAGAAGCGCCTCGATGAGTTTGCCGCCAGCATCAACGGTGCGGTATATCGGGCCGCGTCGGCTTCGTTCCTGCTCAGCTCGTGGCTGGTTGCGGCGGCGCTGCCCGCCTTCGACCTGGTCATGCGCCGCGGCAAGCTCGTCTTCGTGGATTCGGAAGTCGCCGCGGTTTACCTGGCCGTGTTCTCGGCCTCACTGGCGTTCTGGACGGCACAAACGCTTTACCAGCGCGCCTTCTATGCCACGCGCGACACCGTGACGCCGATGATCGCCGCCACGTCGCTCACGTTCATCTCCGTGCCCGCATTTGACGTCTTGTACCGCGCCATGGGCACGGTGGGCCTGGCGGTTGCGTCCGATATAGGCATTTTGGCGCAGGCGGCGGTGCTGGCCTGGCTGTTGCATCGCCGCGAACTGGTGGACCTGCGCGAGATGCCCTGGGGAAAGCTGGTCAAGGCGCTCACCACTTCGTTGCTGGCGGCAGGGCTGGGGATGATGGTGGCGCGTGCCGTCCCGCTCAACGGCAGCCATCTGCGGGACATCGAGTCGCTGGCGCTGATCACCGTCACATGGGCCGGCGCGGTGGCAGCGGGGTTGTGGCTGACCAGGTCGGATCTGCTGGCTGAGCTGCTGCGCAGACCAAAGTAAGGCTCAGTTCTCGGTAAGGCCCTGTGGGCTTCACCGTGAACTGTAAACTGTGAACTGCAGACTTTACCGCACGATCTTCATCCGCTCCCAGTCGTACTCAAACTTCCGTCCGCAATCGAGACAGACCACGTAATGCGAGCCTGCGGGCGTGGGCTCGTCCCAATCGGAATCGGAGCGGGAGGCGCGGAGACTGCTGGCGGCCGCGAACGGCTGGGATGTCTTGCGATGCGAGCAGGTGACCGAGAGCAACTGCAAGAGACGTTCGACCATGGCGACACCGCCGGCGCAGGGCCGGATGTTGAGCGACGGCCCGGCGCCGCGTGAGCGCGCAGGCCGTCGTGAAAAACTGGTTCGGCAGCTAGGCGCGCGCCGAGGCTGCCGCCGCCGCGGGCACAGCCGCGGGTTCGGCGACCGGCTCGGGACGCCCGTCTTTCACTTCGCCGTTGGCCTTCTGGCCGGGCTTGCGAATGTCGATGCCGCCCTTGAAGTAAGCGCCATCTTCGATGCTGATGCGCTGGGCCACCACGTCGCCGGTGAGCGAGCCTTCGTTGCGGATGTCCACCCGGTCACTGGCCATCATGTTGCCGCGGACCTTTCCGATGACCACGATTTCCCGCGCGGTGATGTTGGCCGCGACCACGCCGTTGCGTCCCACCGTGACGCGGTTGCCGGGGAGGTTGATTGAGCCTTCCACGCGTCCGTCGATGTAAAGCGATTCCGATCCGGTTACCTCACCCTTGATGACCAGCGACTTGCCGATCGTGGCCTGGTCCTGCGGCGAGCTGGCGGCGCTGCGCGGCGCCGGCATGGGTGTCGGTTCGGGTGCCGCCGAGCTCTGCGGCTTGGCAGGCTCCGGGTTGGGTGTGGACGGAGGGGCAGCGGGGGAGTTGGTAGGCTTCCACATGGCGTCGTGTTCCTTTCGTTCGGGGGATCGGGGAACTCTGAGGCACGTGTGCCACCAAATTCACCCGGGCCTCTGGAAATGCTCACCGCAGCAGCATGGGAGCGGCGCCGAACGTGCTCGCGGCGCGGCTGCTTGCGGCTGGCGTTACCTCGGAGGCGAGGTAAATATTCCTCTGCGGTTTGCATTTCTTATATCGGGAGAAGGCCTTACCGCCGGAACGATTCGCGCTTAGCATACGGGGGTGGTAACAATTGCACTGCGGCACTTCACCCCGGTCTTCGGTCGATGATTTCTGACAAGGCCATTCTGCAACGCGTTGAACGGCAGCCACGCCACACCGCCGGGTTCAAGCAGCTGGTGCGCGAACTGCGCGCCGGCGGCGGACAGGAGCGCCGCGAGCTGGCCGAACGCCTGCGCAAGCTGGTGGAGCGCGGCGAGCTGATCGAGATCGAGCGCGACCGCTTCGCCCTGCCGCGCGCCGCAGCCGGAAGAAACCTGGTCGCCGGCCGGCTCAGCATGCATCGCGACGGCTTCGGCTTCGTCGTGCCCGAGGCCCCTGAGATGAAGCAGAAAATCAGCGGCGACATCTACATCCCCCCGCCGGCCGTGGGATCGGCCATGCATGGCGACCGCGTGCTGGTGGAGATGGGCCCGGTCCGCCCCGACGGCAGGGCCGAAGGGCGCATCGTCCGCATTGTCGGCCGCGCCCACGCCACCGTGGTGGGTACCTTCCACCACGGCTCGCGCGGCAACTACGTTTCGCCGATCGACGAGAAGATCACCCAGGACATCATCATTCCGCCCGGCCGGGAGTGGCCCCAGCAGCCTGAGGTTGCCGGTGGCAAGCATCGCGTCATCGGCAAGGAAGCGCGCCGGCGCGATTTCAGCGCCGACCCCAAGCGCGACGGCAACCGGGAACGATGGGCCGACCTGGAAGGCGTGGTCGTTGACGTCGAAATCACAGACTGGCCCACGCCCACGCAGAGTCCGCGCGGGCGCGTGGTGGAAATCCTCGGTTACGAAGACGATTTCGGCGTTGACGTGGAGATCGTCATCCGCAAGTACCACCTGCCGCACCGGTTTCCCTCCGAGGTTCTGGAAGAAGCGCAGGCGGTCGAGGACATCATTTCCGCGCCCGAGCTGCGCGCCCGTCGCGACTTCCGCTCCCTTCCCATCGTCACCATTGACGGCGAGACCGCGCGCGACTTCGACGACGCCGTCACCGCCCACCGCCTGCCCAACGGCAACTTCGAGCTGCATGTGCACATTGCCGACGTGGCGCACTACGTGCGTGACGCTGCTCCGCTGGACCTGGAAGCGCGCGTGCGCGGCACGTCCGTCTATTTCCCCGACCGGGCGGTGCCGATGCTGCCGGTCGAACTCTCCACCGACGTGTGCAGCTTGCGGCCGCACGTGGACCGCCTGGTGCTCTCCTGCGTGATGGAAATCGATCCGCGCGGCGAGGTGCTGGGCTTCGAGCTGAGCGAAGGCGTCATCCGCTCGGCCGAGCGCATGACCTACACCGACGTGAATGCCGTGCTCGAAGGCGACGAATCACTGCGGCAGCGCTACTCGGCGCTGACTCCCACGTTCGAGTTGATGCGCGATCTCGCGCTCATCCTCAACCGCAAGCGCGTGCGCCGCGGCTCCATCGATTTCGACCTGCCCGAGCCGGTGATCGAGTTCGACGAGCTCGGCCTGATGCGCGCCATCACGCGCTCGGAGCGCAACATCGCCCACCGGCTGATCGAGGAATTCATGCTCGCCGCCAACGAGTGCGTGGCCTCGTACCTGGAGACCAAGCGCATCGCCTCGCTCTACCGCGTCCACGAAAAGCCCGATCCCAGGCGGGTTTTCGAATTCGAGATGCTGGCGGCCGCGTTCGGGTGTTCGCTCGGCATAGGCGCCCTGCCCGTCCAGCGCATCCAGCCGCGGGCCGATCGCCGCGCGCGTCATGGCGCCGGACGTCGTCCGGAAACGATCGAGATTCCCAGGGACGTGCACATCACGCCACGCATGTATCAGAAGCTGACGCAGAAGATCGCCGGCAAGCCCGAGGAGCGGATCCTTTCCTACCTGATGCTGCGCTCCTTGCGCCAGGCCCGGTACTCCGCGATCAACGAAGGGCACTTTGCCCTGGCGGCGCCGGCCTACACCCATTTCACCTCGCCGATTCGCCGTTATCCCGACCTCATCGTGCACCGCATTCTCAAGCAGGTGCTCCGCGATTCAGCGGAACACTACGACGGCGACGTTCCGGTGGGCCGCGGCGTGCCGGTCACCTCGCACGGCGAAGACGAGCACGGCCGGCACTCGCCGTCGCCCTGGAGTAAGGCCAAGCGCCTGGGCGGGACAGCGCCAGCACGTGGGCCGCGCCCCGAACTCAGCGGGCCGATCGACGAGACCGAACTGCACGACATCGCCGAAGAGTCCAGCCAGGCCGAGCGCCGCGCCGACGACGCCGAGCGCGAACTCATGGAGTGGAAGAAGATCAAGTTCATGCAGGACCGCGTCGGCGAACAATTCGACGGCCTGATCGTGAGCGTGACCAAGTTCGGGTTCTTCGTCGAGCTGACCGAATTGTTCGTGGAAGGCCTCGTTCCGATGGCGACCCTCACCGGCGACCGTTACACGTTCCGCGAGAACACGCGCCAGATCATCGGCGAGCGCAGCCGCAAGACGTACTCGCTGGGCGATCGCGTGCGCGTGCTGCTCGACCGCATTGACCGCGTGCAGCGCAAGCTCCAGTTCGCGGTGGTCGAAGACGGGCCCACGGTCCAGCGTGGCCGCGGCCGTGGCCGCTGACACCGGTTTCCAGCTCGTTCGGCATTTGCCGTCCGGCGATTCGTCCCTCCACACAGACCGCTAACCCCTTTTCGTAAACGTTTCATGAAAATGCGCAACACTTAACGCGGACCCATGTCTATCTTCGGAAGCTGGCCATCGAGTTCGGGTCTTGGGCACGGGCCGCCAGGAGATGGACAGGATGTTCGAACGTCGTCATTTTGCGCCGTGCGCGCTTGCGGTGCTCGCGTTCACGCTGCTGCTGGGATGCGGAGGCGGCCACGGCTCCACGGTTACCGCCGGAAGCGCGCAGGTTTCAGCCTCGGACTTCGCCGGCCAGTTCGATGCGCTGTGGAGCACCTTCAACCAGAATTATTCCTACTTCGACTACAAGCACATTGACTGGGACGCGGCGCGCGCCACGTTTCGCGCGCGCGCCCAGGCGGCACGGACCGAAGACCAGCTCGTCGCCGTGGTGAAAGACATGCTCGGCACGCTTCACGACCAGCATGTGACCCTGATTGATCCGACGGGGGCAACCGTGCGCACGTTCGTCCCGTCGCAGCCCGTCAACTTCGACACCAGCGTTTTCAACTCGCAATACGCGGAGCGGGCCAGCTTCACGCCGGGCCCGGGCGGCAGGTTCGGCTTCGGGTTCTTCAACGGCGTCGGCTATATCCAGATCTCGAGCTGGAATACCACCACCGTGCACATTGAAGACCTGGATGCGGCGATGGAAAATTTCCGCAACACCGCCGCGCTGATCGTGGACGTGCGCAACAACGGAGGCGGCGACGACCAGCTGGCCTACCAGTTCGCCGGCCGCTTCGCCGATGCGACGCGCACCACCGAGTTCGTGCAGTTCCGCAATGGCCCGCTGCACTCCGACTTCACCGCGCTCCAGTCGCGCACCATCGCGCCCCGCGGCGCGTTCCAGTTCACCCGTCCCGTGGTGCTGCTCATCGGCCGCGGCTGCGCCAGCAGCAACGAGAGCTTCATCGCGGCCATGCGCGAGCTGCCCAACGTGACCGTAATGGGCGACACCAGCGCGGGGGCCTCGGGAAATCCCGGGACGTTCCAGCTCGGTGGCGGCTGGTCGTACACCGTCTCACGCTGGATTGATTACACGGCGGAGAAGCAGGTGATCGAAGACCAGGGAATCGCGCCCGCGATTCAGGTCGCGGCCTCCGCAGCCGATTTCGCCGCCGGTCGTGACCCGGTGCTCGACGCCGCCATTGCGCGCCTGGCCCACTAGAGACGCAGCTCCCTGCGTTTCCGCGCCGCGCTCGCAAACGGGGCCCGGTCGCCCACGACCGGGCCTGCGACGCTCGGCGCCCTGCTGCCAGCCACAACCTTCCACGTGGCTATCCTTCCAAAACAGCGGCTTCAGCCGCCTGGCCGTCAAAATCTGTCAAGCCCCCACGGCCCGGCTTTCCCCGCACACCAAACCAAACACGAGGAATAAACTTGGCCCTCGCCTTCCCATTCTCCCCGCCCAATCTGCTACCCTTGAACTAGGCCCGCGCACACGCGCGGGTCCTTCTTCTTTGACAACTTTGCGCCGCTAACTCCTTTAGACAACGGATCTTACGCGTAAGTCCTTTAGATCGACGGATCGCTGACGGATCCTGGTCGCTAACCTCAACATTTCATTGGCAGCGACCGGGAGGGGTATATGTCCGTGAGGCAGCGGGTCAGCGCGCGGCGTCCTTCAGCCGCTGCTCGGCAGCCGCCAATTGCTCGCGCACTTTCGGCTGGTCGGGATCGAGCGCCAGCTCGCGGCGGTATTCCTCCGCCGCCTCGGCGACGCGGCCCTGCTTCTCCAGCACCATGCCGAGAACGTTGTGCGCGCCAAGGCCGGTGGGCCAAATGCGCAACGCCTCGCGGATGTTGGCCTCGGATTCGCGATAGTGGCCCATCCTCATTTGCAACAGCCCGAGGTACAGGAACATGTTGGGGTTGCTGTTGTTGAGCTGCGCGGCGCGGTAGATGTGCTCCTGCGCCTCCTCCAGCCGGCCGAGCTTGGTGTACGCGTTGCCCAGGTTGTACCAGGAAAGCCAGTAGTTGGGATCGCGCTGCAGGATCTGCTGGTGCAGCCGGATGCCCTCGTCGTAGTACTTGCGCTCCAGCAGTGCGTTCGCCAGGTTGTTGGTCGCGCTGATGCTGCCGGGCGCCACCCGCACGGCACGGTAGAAGAGCAGCAGATCGTTTGCCCAGTAGACGCTTTGCGTCGCCACGCCAATCGCGCCGGCCAGCGCCAGCGCCAGCGCAGCTGCGACCTGTGTCGCCGGCCGGCCAAAAAGCGTCCGCTCGCCCGCTGGAATACGCTGGACGGCAATCGCGATCAGCAGCGCGAATCCCGCCGACGGCAGGTAGAGATAGCGGTCGTGCGCAATCTCGTGCGGCTCGAGGCTCACGATGTCCATCACCGGAAGCAGCGGCGCGGCGATCAGCACCAGGGCGAAAAGCGCGACCTGCGACGCCGAGGGCGTGTCTGGGTTCGCGGCTTCACAGTTTTTCAGCCGCCGCCACAGCATCCACCCCGCGGCGGCCGCCGCCAGCAATGCCAGCGCCGGTAGCAGAAACAGTTGCACGTCGAACCGGGTGACGTAAGGCGTGTCGTAAAACGGGCTGAGCGAGACGGGCCAGAAGAGTTTGCGGACGTAGAACCACAGCAGCAGCGGCCAGGTGAGCGGGAACGACTGCCACGGCAGTCCCACGACGGGGTTGCCGAACGTGCTCAACGCGCGAAAGCGCAGGCCAAGATACAAGGCGGCCACAGCGCCGTACGCCGCCGTGACCGCCACACTGCGCCGCCGGCGTCGTTCCTTCTCGCCAACCGTCCACTCGTATCCCAGCAACACCAGCGGCAGCACGATGCCGGTCTCCTTGCTGCCCATGGCGAAGAAATACAGCGCCAGGGACGCCAGCAACCAGCCCCAGCGCCGTCCGTCGCGAAAACTCAAGTAGCAGAGCAAGCCGCCGAAGAAGAACATCGCCAGCAGCGGATCGGTAACGCCGGAAATCCACGCCACGCTTTCGATGTGGATCGGGTGCACGCCAAAGATGAGGGCCGCGATGGTTGCGGAAAAGTCGTCGCGCAGCAGTTGCCGCGCGAGGTAAAACAGCAGCGCCGTGCTCAGCAGGTGCAGCACCAGAGTGCTCAGGTGCCACCACATGGGATTCAGCCCGAAGGCGCTGTAGTTCAGCAGGCACCAGAGCAGGAACATTGGCCGGTAGTAGTTCGGCGGAACGTTGATCTGGTTGCTCCACATGTGCTCCACCAGGTAGCGGGGAGCGAAGCGCCACGACTGCACCAGCGGGTTGTAGACGATCTGTCCGCCGTCGTCGTACACCCAGTCGTAGCGCAGCGTGCCCACGTAGGGCAGAAAGGCGGCGAGCAGCACGAAGGCCAGCAGGATTCGCGCGTTGAGCGGAGCGGACAAACCAGGTTCGACGGCCGAAGTGCGGGGCCCGCTGGCGGTCAAGGTCATCAGGAGAGGTTCTGGCGGTATCGTATGCGATTCGCGCCGCGTCATCCAGCGGGAATTTCCTTGTCGGCGACGCAAGGCGCGGACAAAATGGCGTCACGGCCACTTCACCCATGGGCAGCGCCGCGCCGCAACTGCAACCAGCAACCCCGCCGGACTGGCGCCGCCGTTCACTGCCTTGCGTTGCGCTGCTCGCGCTGCTGCTGCGCCTGGGCGTCATCCTGTTCACCGGTACGTATCACTACCCGGCCGGCCAGGACCACTTCCGTTTCGGATTCGAGAGCGGAAGCATCGCGCGCTCTGTGGCCGCCGGCGAAGGTTTCGCCTCGCCGTTCACCGGGTCCACCGGCCCCACGGCGTGGATCGCGCCCGCGTATCCGTATCTGTGCGCAGTCGTGTTCAAGATGCTTGGCGCCTTCAGCGACGCCTCGGCCATCGCGCTCCTGGCGCTGAATGGCGTGTTCGCTGCGCTGACCTGTTTTCCGGTTTACGAACTCGGGCGCCGCACCTTCAGCTCCAGCGTCGGCTGGTGGTCGGCGCTGCTCTGGAGCGCGGCGCCACACTTCATGAAGTGGTCCACCGAACTGGTGTGGGAGACGAGTCTCTCGGCGCTGCTGGTCATGCTGGCGCTGTTGATGACGCTGCGGCTCGCTGAAGCGCCGTCGCTCCGGCGCTGGCTGCTCTATGGAGTTCTGTGGGGCGCGATCGCGCTCACTAACCCGGTGCTCGTCACGCTGCTGCCGATCGCACTGCCGTGGATCTGGCGGCGAGCATCACCGCGCAGCGAACTGCTGCGCAACATGGTCTTGAGCATGCTGCTCGCCGGCGCAATGTTTGCGCCGTGGCTTGCGCGCAATCGCATCGTGTTTGGGCAGTGGGTGTTCCTGCGCAGCAATTTTGGCTTCGAACTTCACCTCGGGAACTATCACGGCAGCTTCGGCATGGGGTGGGGCGGAATGCATCCCAGCCGCAACCGCGCGCAGTGGGAGCGCTATCGCCAACTGGGGGAGATGAAGTTCGTTGAAGAGCACCGGCGCGCGGCGATGGAATTTATCCGCGAGTATCCGGGCGAATTTGTATCGCTGTGCGGGACGCGCTTCCTTGCGTTCTGGGACGGCGCCTCGCTCACCTACGCGTACGACACGGCCCCGTGGACGCCGCTGCAATTTGCGTTCCTGTCCGTACTCGCCGCCGGCGGCCTGCTCCTCGCCCTGGTGCGGCGGCGGCCCGGAGCGGGGCTGCTGGTGTGGATCGTGCTTTATCCCGCGCCGTATTACATCACCTATCCGCAGGCGCGCTATCGCCACCCGGTTGAGCCGGTGATGTTGTTGCTTGCCGCGTTTTTCGCGAGCGTGGTGGCGGCGCGAGTACAATCATGGATCACGCATAGCAGGCGTCGCTCCGCTTGATCCCTTCGACTGCTTCCCCCGCAACTCACCAGACGCCGGCGCGCGGGGCCGCGTCTGCCCGGGCGACGTGGATGCTGCTGCTGGCGGTGTTTGCCGCGGTCTACATCGGCTCGCTGTTCTCGCCCGCGCTGCTCGACGACGCCGACGCCACCCACGCGGAGGCCGCGCGCGAAATGGCCGCTGCCGGCGACTACGTCACGCTGCACGTGAACGGCATCCGCTACCTGGAAAAAGCGCCGCTCATGTACTGGCTCGTGGCCGGCAGCTTCAGAGTTTTTGGCGTTTCGGCTGTCGCTGCTCGCCTGCCGGTGGCGCTGAGCGTGCTGTTGCTTGCTCTCCTCGCATGGAAGTGGAGCCGCCGCGCGTTTGGCGACCGCGCAGCCGAGTACGCCGCGTTGTTCGTCCTCACCTCGACCGGCGTGTTCCTGTTCACCCGGATCCTCATTCCCGATGTCCTGCTGGCGCTGCTCATCGCGGCCGCACTGTACTTCTTCATGACCGCGCTGGAGGAGCGATCCGCCTGGCGCTGGTACGCCGGCTATGCCGCATGCGCGCTGGCAGTGCTGAGCAAGGGGCTGGTTGCGCTGGTCTTCATCGGCGGAACGGCCTTCGGGTACTTGTTGTGGACAAGCGACTGGCGGCGCTGGCGCGAATTCCGGCTGCTCAGCGGCGCCGCGCTGCTCGTCGCCATCGCGGCGCCGTGGCATCTGCTGGCTGGAGTTCGCAATCCAGGGTTTTTCTGGTTCTACTTCGTCAACGAGCACTTTCTCCGATTCCTGGGGAAGCGCTATCCGCGCGACTACAACAAGCTGCCGGCGCTGGCCTACTGGGGACTGCACCTGGCATGGCTGTTTCCCTGGAGCATGTTCGCGGCGGCGCTTTTTCGCCGCGAGCGCGGCGGACCGCATGACTTTGCCTGGCGCACGCGATTGATGTGCTGGTTGCTGACCGCGCTGGTCCTGGTCTTCTTCTCGCTTTCGACCAACCAGGAGTACTACACGCTTCCCGCCTACCTGCCATTGCTCATCCTGATTGCCGACGCCGTGGCGCGGGCGGAACAGGAACCCGCGCGACGCAAATTGCTGGTCGGTTCGACGGCGGTGATTGCGCTGATCGGCGCGGCAGCTGCGATCGCGCTCACTGCCGGATTGTGGCAGTCGCGGCACCTGCCATTCGTGCCCGACATCGGCGCGGCGCTGGTAGAACGCGGCGTGGGAAATTACACGCTCTCGATGTCGCACTTCTTCGACCTGACCGGAGGCGCGTTCGCCGCGCTGCGGCTGCCCGCCGCGCTGGCGGCGCTTGCGCTGCTGATTGCGCCGGTTGCGTCGCTGCTGCTGCGATTCAAACATCGCCCGCGCGCGGCCACCTGGGCACTGGCCGGCGGCATGGCCGTACTGCTGGTGGCGGCGCACCTGGCGCTGGCGCGCTTCGAGCCGTATCTCTCCTCGCGCCCTCTCGCGCAGGCCGTGCAGCCGCTCATCCGGCCGGACGACAGATTGGTCATTTACGGCGATTTCTCTTACGGCTCGTCGCTCACGTTTTACCTTCAGCGACCAGCGTGGCTGGTGAACGGCCGCACCACCAGCCTCGAATACGGCTCGCGGTTTCCGGACGCGCCGCCTGTCTTTTGGGACGATGCGCAGCTTGCTCGTGAATGGAGTGGCGGAACGCGGCTTTTCCTGTTTGTCTCGCGCGAGCGCCGGGAAGACGCAGACCGTCTCGCGCTCGGGCCGCGTTTTCTGATTGCGGAGAGTTCGGGGAAGCGGGTGTACAGCAACCGCGAGCGCTAGGCGGCGCTCTGCTGCGATCCGGCGGCGCCAGCCAGCGCGGACTCGCGGACCATGCGCCCGTCGTTCTGCAGGACGTAGTTATCGCCACGCCACGATGTACGGCGTCCGCCCAGGAAGCTGGCCGCCCAGCACATGAAGCCGAGCAGGTCGCGCAGCGGGTAGAGCGCCGCGCCGGTCAGCGAATCGCGGTCGCGCACCACGCCCCAGCCCACGGCGAGTGACTGCACGATCCGGTTGAGCACGCCCGCAACGAGCAGCGCGGCGCCCAACCCCAAGTTTCCGGAAGCGAAGCCGCCAATCAGGCCCAACAGCCCGAAGGGAACGGAGAACGTGAGCCCGCTGCCAATGTGTCCCTTGGGGCGCGAGCGGCGCGTGCTCTTGGCCCATCGCACCTGGTGCTGCAACGACGAAGGCATGGCGCGATTGATCACCATGTGCTCGATGATGTGGCGCGAGAGCACTACGTGATAGCCAACCGCATGAACGCGGTTGCCCAGAACGTAGTCGTCGGCCAGGTAGTCGGCGAGTGCCGCGAACCCACCCACGGCGGCCAGCACTTCGCGTCGCGTGGCCATGGTTGGACCAAGCGCGAACTTGGTGCCTTCCAGCAGGTCGGCCACCAGCACGCCGGAAGTGAGTTCGGTCGACATGCCCATGGCTTCCAGCCGCGACCAGAACCCGCCCGTGTTCACCCCGCGGTACAGGCACGTCACCATGCCGATCTTGGGGTCGAGGAGCGGGCGCGTGACCTCGCGCAGGTACGAGTGCGAAACACGCACGTCGCTGTCGCTGATGACCAGCAGCGGATGGTCGGCCGCCGCCATCATGGAGTGCAGGTTTTGGACTTTTGCATTCGGCCAGGTGGGGTCGCCTGAAACGGTGATCTGGACTGGCACCCGGGGATATTGCTCCCTCAACTCACGGACGACGTCGAGCGCGGGATCGTCGGCGTGACGAACGCCGAAAACGATCTGGAAGGTGGGGTAGTCCTGGCGGAAGAAACTTTCCAGGTTCTCGCGCAGGCCCGGCTCCATGCCATGCAACGGCTTCAGCACGGTTGCGCCGGGCAGTGGTTCGGTGAATTGCGGCGCGACAACGGCACTACGGCGGAAGCGCAGCGCGCCTACCAGCACTAGGGCGAGGTAAACGGTGGACGTGAGGATACCGAGCGCCGCCACTGCCAACAAAAGCCCTGCGAGCATGCATTCTCCGGGACAGCGGAACCCGCGCGGACCAGGCCGACTTGCTGACTCTGATGCTCTGCAACACGTACGTGGCGGCAAGGTTGCGTGTCAGCCCGGATTTTTTTCGGTGGAGCGAGGAATCCCGATTTTGGAAGGTGGCGCCCGTGGGCCATGGACGCGATGTTGTAGAATTGGTGGGTCAACCCCCGCCGCGGTCCTCGCGGCGATCATCCAGTCGGGACGTGGCTCAGCCTGGTAGAGCACTCGCTTGGGGTGCGAGGGGTCGGCAGTTCAAATCTGCCCGTCCCGACCAGTTTTCTCAGTTGATTGTTGATTCAGGCTGCGCTGCGACCTTTTTGAACCGAGCTCACGAATTCCAGCGGGTCGGCGTTGACTTCGTCCTGTTGCGTGGCCGTCAGACCGTGCGGCCTGCCGGGATAGTAGATTTCCTTCGCTCCCGTGATGAGTCTGGCAGATTTCTTCGCTGAATCCTTGATAGCGGCTGGACCTGTTGCGCTTCTTTCCCGGCATTGGCGCAGTTTAGCACCGGCAAAGGGCGCGTGCGCGAGGCCCGCCGGGCCTCGACGAAACCTGGTTTGAACGGCGTCAGCGCCGTGCAGAGAGGATACCGAGTATCTCCTGCAGCCCCTGGCGCACCTTTTTCAGTTCGACGGTTGACTTCTGCGGGAAGGGCAGCGGCGACTGGTCGCGCGCCGGCTTGGCTTCGTCGCGCAGGCGCTGGCGCGCACCGGCGATGGTGAAACCCTGGTCGTAGAGGAGCTGCTTGATGCGGACAACGCTTTCCACGTCGCGCCGCCGATACATGCGCTGACCGGTGCTGCTCTTGACCGGCTTCAGCTGCGGGAACTCGGTCTCCCAGAAGCGCAGGACGTAGGCCGGCAGACGGCAAAGCCCGGCCACTTCGCCGATGCGAAAGTAGAGCTTATCCGGAATCAGTATGTCATCCTGGCTGCGCTCTTTCGATCTCTTCGCTTTACGCTGCGGCTTCGGTTTCGCGTGGGTACTCATGCGGCCAAGTTGGTGGCGCGATACTACGGCGGCTCATCGTCAGCGTCAATAAGCAGTTTGCGTGAGGGCCAGGGCCCGTCCAAGAAGGTGCCGCTCGCGCATCGCCTCGGCAAGCGCGTAGACTTGCAGGCGATTCCCGTATGGCACGCGATCCGATCGAGCTGGAAGTCTTCAAGAACCTGTTCCACTCCATCGCGGAGGAGATGGGCGCCGCGCTCCGCCGCACCGCCTTCTCGCCCAATATTAAGGAACGCCGCGACTACTCCTGCGCCGTGTTCGACGCGGGCGCCAACGTGATCGCGATGGGCGACCACATGCCCGTGCACCTGGGCTCGATGCCGATGTCGGTGCGGGCGGCGATTGACGAGCTGACTTTGCAGCCGGGCGATGTCGCTATCCTCAACGATCCATTTCGCGGCGGCACGCACCTGCCCGACATCACGCTGGTGGCGCCGGTGTTTGTCGAGAAGCGGCGCGGAGCGCGGGCGGCGTTTTTTGTCGCGTCGCGCGCGCACCACGCGGACGTGGGCGGCACGTACGCGGGCTCGATGGGAACCTGCCGCGAGATTTACCAGGAAGGCGTGCGGATTCCGCCGGTGAAGCTGATGCGGCGCGGCGAGATGCAGCGGGATGTTCTCGCGCTCATCCTGAACAATGTGCGCACGCCGGGCGAGCGCGAAGGCGACCTGGCGGCGCAACTGGCGGCCTGCCACACCGGCGCCGAGCGGCTACGGGACCTTTGCGCGCGCTACTCGCTGGCGCGCGTGCATCGCGCCGCCGCCGATCTGCTGGCGTACTCGGAAGAGATGATGCGCGCGTTCCTGCAAAGTGTTCCACATGGAACATTTTCGGCGGAAGACTTCCTCGACGATGACGGCCAGGGGGCTGGGCCGGTGCGAATAGCTGTAAGCATTACGTTCGCGAAGGCCGCGCGGGGCCGCCCGATGGCGACGGTGGACTTTTCTGGAAGCGATACCCAGGTCGCAGGCAGCGTAAATGCAGTGGAAGCGATCACGTGGTCGGCGTGCTTCTACGTGTTTCGCTGCCTGCTGACCGATGACGTGCCCGCAACGGCGGGTCTGATGCGGCCGATTGAAGTGATGGCGCCGGCGGGCACGATCGTGAATTCGCGTCCGCCAGCCGCGGTGGCGGGGGGGAACGTGGAGACGTCGCAGCGCATTGTGGACGTGCTGCTGCGGGCTCTGGCGCAGGCGTTGCCGCAGCGAATTCCAGCAGCGGCATCGGGGACGATGAACAACCTGACGATTGGCGGCACCGATCCGCGCACCGCCGAGCCGTTCGCTTATTACGAGACGATTGCCGGCGGCATGGGTGCGCGGCCGACAAAGCACGGCGTCTCCGGCATCCACGTGCACATGACCAACTCGCTGAACACGCCGGCGGAGGCGCTGGAGTACGCGTATCCGTTTCGCATTACGCGCTATGCACTACGACGCGGTTCGGGAGGCGCCGGGCGGTATCGCGGCGGCGACGGCATTGTGCGCGAGGTGGAAGTACTGACCAACGCCGAGGTCACTCTGCTCTCCGAGCGGCGGGAGCGCGGTCCGTGGGGTCTGGCGGGCGGCGAAGACGGAGCCGCGGGAAGAACGGAAATCATTCGCAACGGGGGCTCGCGTGAACTGCTGGCGGGAAAAGCGAGCGTACATTTGCGACCCGGTGAGAGGGTCCGCATCGAATCGCCAGGCGGCGGCGGATGGGGAAGCGCGACAAGCCGACGCAGGCCCGCTAGGCGTTGAAGAAGGGCGCCTGAACACGATTGCCGAATTGCCGAAGTGCGGAATTGCCGAATTAAAAAAACGCCGGCGGCCGGTTTTGCAGTTCAACGGTCGGTGGATTAGGCCGCCGCAATCGACACGAGGAGACACGATGGACGTCGGCGCCGCTTATCTGGACGAAGCGCGGCGCAGCCTGCGCGGACACAAGCGGCTGGCCGAGGGCGCGATTGCGCAGGTGAGCGACGCGGAGCTGTTCTCGCAACTCGATCCCGAGGCGAACAGCATCGCGGTCGTGATGAAGCACATCACCGGCAATATGCGCTCGCGCTTTACCGACTTTTTAACGAGCGACGGCGAAAGCCGTGGCGAAAGCGCGATACCGAGTTCGAAATGGACACGGGAGCGACGCGTGCCGAGCTGATGCGCGTGTGGGAGGAGAGCTGGACGGTGGTGTTCAGCGCGATTGAGTCGCTGAAGCCGGATGACCTGGGCCGCGTGGTCACAATCCGCGGACAGGAGCACACGGTGTTGCAGGCCATCAACCGCCAGGTGGCGCACTACGCGTACCACGTCGGACAAATCGTGCTGCTCGCCAAGCACGCACGCGGCGCGGAGTGGAAGTCGCTGAGCATTCCGCGCGGCATGTCAGAGCAGGCGGGTCGCGCAGCCGAGCTCGAGCGCCGCAAACGGCAGGAATAACTCCGGGTGCTAGAATCACGTGTTTGCGCCGCGCCCACCGGCGCATCCATTCATCATGGCTGCAACCATGCTCGCGGTCGTCAAGCCGGAAGCGGCGCCCGGCGCCGAAGTTCGCCAGGTCCCGGTGCCGGAGATCGGTCCGGGCGAAGTGCTGGTCAAGGTCAACGTCGCCTCCATCTGCGGCACCGATCTGCACATCTATAACTGGGATTCCTGGGCGCAGCGGCGCATCCATCCGCCGCTCATTCCGGGTCATGAGTTTTGCGGCACGGTAGCGGCCGTGGGGCGTGAAGTCACCACGGTCAAAGCGGGCGACTTCGTTTCCGCCGAGATGCACGTGGCGTGCGGCAAGTGCGTGCAATGCCGAATCGGCGAAGCGCACATCTGCCAGAACGTGAAGATCATTGGCGTGGACGCCAATGGCGCGTTCGCCGAGTACGTAGCGATTCCCGAGTCGAATATATGGAAGCTTGATCCAGCAATTCCGCCGGAGTACGCCTCGATCCTCGATCCGCTCGGGAACGCGGTGCACGCGGTGCTGGCAGGGGAGATCGCCGCGCGGAGCGTGGTCATCACCGGCGCGGGACCGATCGGGTTGTTTTCCATCGCAGTGGCGCGCGCGGTGGGCGCGACCACGGTGATTGCCGTCGAGGTGAACGAGCACCGCCGCAAGATCGCCAAGCAGATGAAGGCCGACTACGTGCTCGATCCCGCGAAGGACGACGTGAAGTCGGCCGTGCTGGACGTAACCGGGGGCGCCGGCGCCGACGTGGTGCTGGAGATGGCCGGGCATCCGGACGCGATCCGAACAGCTTTCGACGTGGTCCGCCGCGGCGGCCGCGTCTCGCTGCTTGGGCTCACCTCGCGTCCCATCTCGCTGAATTTTTCCGAAGACATCATCTTCAAGGGCATCACGATCCAAGGCATCAACGGCCGACGCATGTACCAGACCTGGTACCAGATGACGGCGCTGCTCAAGGCCGGCAAACTCGACATGCATCCGGTGATCACCGATCGCGTGGCGATGAAGGATTTCGGCGCGGCAATGCAACGGCTGCAAACCGGCGAGGCGAGCAAGATTCTGGTGTATCCCAATGGCGTGAAGTAGACTTTTTTGCTGCTTTACACTTGTCCGATCATGCCCACCGCAACCACTCGCGCCAATCCACTCGGTTATCTCACCGACCAGATTGATGATCTGAAGAAGAAGGGAACACACTTCAATCTCCGCGTGCTCGATGACGAGCAGAAGCCGGTCACACGCTTCGACGGGAAAGAGGTCATCAATCTTGCGTCGAACAATTACCTCGGGCTTACGACGCATCCCAAGCTGCGCGAGGCTGCGCTGGAGGCGACGCGCAAGTACGGCGTCGGGTCGGGCGCGGTACGGACGATTGCCGGCACGATGAAGATCCACATGGAACTGGAGGAGAAGATTGCGCGCTTCAAGAACGTGGAGGCGTGCGTGGTCTTTCAGTCGGGCTTCACGGCGAATGCGGGGACGGTGTCGGCGATCCTGGGCAAGGAAGACTTCATCATCTCCGACGAGCTGAACCACGCGTCGATCATTGACGGCGCGCGGCTCTCGCGGGCGAAGATCCTGGTGTTTCGTCACAAAGATGTGGCGCACGCCGAGGAGCAGCTTGCGTCGGTGAAAGACCAGCCGGGGCGGAAGCTGCTGATCACCGACGGCGTCTTCTCCATGGACGGCGACATCGGCCCGCTGCCCGCGCTCTGCGATCTGGCCGAGAAATACGGCGCGATCATGATGGTAGATGACGCGCACGCGTCAGGCGTGCTCGGCCGCAACGGTCGCGGCACGATTGACCACTTCCACGTGCATGGACGCGTGGACGTGCAGGTGGGCACGCTGTCGAAGGCGATTGGGTCGCTGGGCGGATACGTTTGCGGCTCGCGTGATCTGATTGACTTCCTGTATCACCGGGCGCGGCCGTTCCTGTTTTCCACGTCGCATCCGCCGAGCGTGGCGGCGACGTGCATTGCAGCTTTCGATGTTTTGGAAAACGAACCGGAGCGGATTGAACAACTCTGGGAGAACACGCGCTACTTCAAGAAGGAACTGGGCAACGCAGGATTCAACATCGGCGGCGTGAATACGCCGGCGAGCGAGACGCCGATCACGCCGGTCATCGTCGGCGAAGGGCGCTTGGCGATGAAGTTCAGCCGCGAGCTGTTCAAAGAAGGCGTTATGGCGACGGGGATTGCGTTCCCCACGGTTCCTGAAGGCAAAGCGCGCATCCGCACGATCGTCACCGCAACGCACACCCGCGAAGAGCTGGCGCAGGCGCTGGAGATCATGCGGCGAGTGGCACGGCGGCTGGGGATTGTGCAGTGAGAGCTGCGATTCTGATCACGTTAATCACGACACTCGGCTCATTCGCACAGGCATTAACCCCCTGTGAGAAGAGCGTTGCCGTTCTCAGCGGCGGCGTGAACGGATGTGGCCCTAACGGTCGAAGAGCCCGCATTGAAGTGAGGCGATGCATCGGCAGCGGCGGATTACAGCTAGTGGCTCTTTCGTCAGCGCCCAGCGCTCGCGCGCTAGTGATTGATACGGGACAAGATTTCGTTGTGCAGTCGCTCGTGCGAGACAAAATTGCGATTGTCGAGACCGGTGGAGGCACGACCGATCGCGTATTTGTGATTGCGTACGAGTCTGGTAGACCAAGACTCCGGCTGAAGCAGAACACGAAAGCAAGCGCTCACATCAGTACAAAGCCGGAACGGATCGACCTGGTTATTCCCGGGATATGGAATGGAGGCGATCCATCCCTCGACGCGTCGTTTCGAACAGAAACGTATCACCTGCCCCTCGACGCCGCGCAGCTAGGACCTGTCTGCAACTAGCCGCGAAAAACTACTTTTCCACTTACTACGGTCATGACCACCTGGCCGGTCATCTTCCATCCATCAAACGGCGAGTTGCGCGACTTGGAGCGCGAGCGCGCTACGTCGTAGGCCCACTTCTTCTTCGGATCGAAGATCGTCACATCGGCAATTGAGCCGGGCGCGAGCGTGCCGCGGCCTGTCAGCTCGACGATGCGGGCCGGATTCGACGACAGCAGCTCGACAATGCGCGTGAGCGGCAGGCGGCGTTTGAGGTGCAATTCGCCGATCGCGAGCGGCAGTGCGGTTTCCAGGCCGATGATGCCGAAGGGCGCGCGATCGAACTCGGCGTTTTTCTCGAAGGCGGCGTGCGGTGCGTGGTCGGTGGCGATGGCGTCCACCGTGCCGTCAGCCAAGCCCGCCAGGAGCGCGTCGCGATCGGCGGAGGAGCGCAGCGGCGGGTTCATCTTGCGATTGGTGTCGTACTCGCCGACGTCGGTGTCGGTGAGGGTGAAGTGGTGCGGCGCGACTTCGCAAGTGACACGCACCCCAAGGCTGCGCGCGCGGCGGACGGCATCGAGCGCGGCGGCGGTCGAGAGATGCGCCACATGCAGGTGCGCCTTGGTTTCGCGCGCCAGATCAATGTCGCGCTCCACGATTCCCGACTCGGCTTCAAAACGCATGCCGCGCAGGCCGAGGCGGAACGATGTCGGGCCGGCGTGCATGTGGCAGCCGGCGGTCATGCGCGTGTCTTCGGCGTGCTGCACGATGGGCACGCCCAGCGCCGCGGCCTGGCGCAACGCCTCGCGCATGAGCTGCGGATCGAGCACCGGTTTGCCATCGTCGGTGAACGCCACTGCGCCTTCCTGGCGAAGAGCCGCGAAGTCGGTGAGGCGTTCGCCGGCGCTGCCGAACGTCGCGGCAGCGATGGGAAAGACGTTGACGATGGCGCCGCGCTCGGGCTGCCGCATCCAGCGCGTGATCGCAGGCAAATCGTTCACCGGGTTCGTGTTCGGCATGGCGCAGACGGAGGTGAATCCGCCCGCGGCCGCCGCCGCTGTGCCCGTCGCGATCGTTTCCTTGTGGAACTGACCTGGCTCGCGCAGGTGGACGTGCAGGTCAACGAAACCGGGCGCAACGATTAGGCCGCGCGCGTCGAAGACTTCGTCGGGGTCTTTGAGCGTGCCGGGCGCGGCGACCTCGGCAACGCGGCCATCCCGCAGCAGTACGTCGCGCTCGCCGTCAACGCCTGCAGCAGGATCAATCAGGCGCCCACCACGAATCAGAACGGAATGACTTGATCCGCGGTCATCCGCGTTCATCCGCGGTGAGTTGTTCTTCTGCGCACTCATGCGGCCCCCAGAACGTGCGCGAGGATTGCCCGGCGGACGGCGACGCCGTTGCGCACCTGGTCGAGGATGACGGCCTGCGTGCTGTCAGCTACGGCGTCGTCCACTTCCATGCCGCGAATCATGGGGCCGGGGTGCATCACGATGGCATCGCGCTTGGCGAGGCGCAGGCGCTCGGGCGTGAGCTGATATTCGGCCGCGTAGCTCTCGGGACGCAGTTCCGTCCCGGCAAAACGCTCTTTCTGCACGCGCAGCAGCATAACGATGTCGGCGCCGGTGAGCGCCTCGGTGATGGAGCGGGTGACGCGCAGGCCGGGCGCAAGCGTGACGGCAACATCAGGCACCAGGTCGGGCGGGCCGCAGAGCGTGAGGCGGGCGCCGAAGCGCGAGAGCAGGTGAATGTCGGAGCGGGCGACGCGGCTGTGGAAGATGTCGCCGACCACGGCGACGCGCAAACCTTCGATGCGCTTCTTGCGCTCGAGAATGGTATAGGCGTCGAGCAGCGCCTGCGACGGGTGTTCGTGCATGCCGTCGCCCGCGTTGATGATGGGAATGTCGAGATGTTTCGCGAGCAGGTGCGGCGCACCGGACGAGGGATGGCGGATGACGATGGCGTCGGCGCCGATAGCGCGCAACGTGCGGCCAGTGTCGAGCAGGGTCTCGCCCTTCTCGATACTGGAGGCGGTGGCGTGCACCAGGTACGTGGTTGCGCCGAGCGACTGCGCGGCGAGCTCGAAGGACACGCGTGTCCGCGTGGAGGCCTCGTAGAAGAGCAGGACGATGTGGCGGCCGCGAAGGACCGGGCGCGGGCGGCCGCGGGCCATGCGGCGCGCGGAGCGCAGCAGGGAAGTGATCTGGCGCGCGTCGAGCGGCTCGATTCCCAGCAGCGACGGGCTTGCTTTCATTGGCGAGATCAGTCGGTGCGCTCGACGAGAAGAACTTTCTCGGCGCCATCCACCTCGTGAAACTTGACCTCGATGATCTCGCGGTCCGAGGTCTGCACTTTGCGGCCGATGAAGGCCGCCTCGATGGGCAGCTCGCGATGTCCGCGATCGATGAGCACGCAGAGCTGCACGCGGCGCGGGCGGCCGTGGTCGAAGAGCGCGTCAAGCGCGGCGCGGACGGTGCGCCCGGTGTAGAGCACGTCATCGCACAGGATGACGTTCATGTCGGTGACTTCAAAGCCGACCTCGCCCTTCTGCACGACCGGCTTGGCGCCGACGGTCGAAAGGTCGTCGCGGTAGAGGGTGATGTCGAGGGTGCCGGTCGGGACCGGCTTCTTCTCAATCATCTCGATCAGTTTGGCCAGTCGCTGCGCCAGCGGCACGCCGCGGCGGCGGATACCGATGAGCCCGAGCCGATCGGTGCCGCCGTTCTTTTCCACGATTTCGTGGGCGAGGCGCACCAGCGTGCGCTCAATTTCAGAGCTCGACATGAGCTGCGATTTTTCGCGCAGGTTCGACGGGCGGGCTGAGGTGATAGCAGACATTCACAGGATGATACGCGGGCGCAGCCGGGCCGGGCAAGCTGCGGAGTCGCGTGCGCAGGCTGGCCCGAGAGGGCGTGTTTAGCGGGGTTCGCGCGGCCCCATGGAAGCGCCGAGCGCGCCGCCCAGGCTTCCCAACACGAGGAATGCAACGCAAAAAAGCGCCAGCGTGAGCGTGACCAGCACCGCGAGACCTTCGGGCGTCATCATGCGCTGGGCGATCTGCTGGGCCTGCGGATCGGGATTGCGCGAGGCGGCCTCTTCCAGCATGCGACGCAGCAGTTCGCGCATCTCGCTGCTGCGTCCGAGAAGGAACACGGAGAGCAGCACGGCGAAGCTGCCGAAGCCGAACAGGCCGGACACCACCCCGAGCCGCGCGCCCATGCCGCCGGTGATCAGAGGCGCCGAGGAGCGCCGGCGATACAGCAATACGGCGACGGCGCCACCGGCGAGCATCCAGATGAAGAACCCGCGGCTGAGCAACGGCAGCGCGGAGAGGATTCCGGCGCCGATGCCGGCGGTGGCGGCGGCGGGAAGCCCGTGGCGCCAGTCGATGCGCGAACGCGCGAGGAGGGCCGGGCGAAGTTCGTTCCGGGAAGGCGACGATTCGGGGTCGCCGCCGGCGACGCGAATCTGGGGAGCGCCGCAAGCGGAGCAGGCGCGCGCGCCGTCCTGCACCGCGGCCCCGCACTGATAACAGGCGTGCTCCATCCGCAAGTTCAAGCTACAGCAGGGAGCGCGCAGGCCGCAACTTCACATGCTGTCGTTCTTGCCGCGGGTCTGCACGTAGACGAGCGCGAACTCGCTGCCGTGTCCTGCGGGCTTCACGGAAACCACGTGCTGGCGCTCCCTGGTGCCGACTTTCAGCTCGGTGCTGCCGCCGTGCTTGTCGCCCTTGCAGTCGAGGTCGCCTGCGCCGGTATGGACGCTGACATCGCCGGCGGCACCCTCACACTCCACCACGCTGCCCCAGGTCTTGAGCTTGTCGCGGTAAAAAGCAAGGACCTTGTCGGGAGGATCGTCGGTCTCGAACTTGGCGGCCAGCACCTTCACGCCGAACAGCGGGCTGGAGATGTTCACGTTGGCGCTGCTCTGGTCCTTGTCATTGTCGTCGGCTTTGCGCCGAGCGCCAGGATAGAGCGGGATACCGATGTCCTTGGGATCGATTTCCGTGGTGACGTGCATGGCGCCCAGGGGCGTCTTCAGCTCCACGTTCTTGCCGGAGCCGTTCTCACTCTTGTTGATGCTGCAGCCCGCAGCGACCAAGGCGGCTGCGAGCAGAAGAACGGAGGCGGCTGGTTTAGCGGGTCGAATTGTTGCCGGCAACGTCATGCGAAGCTCCTGAGGCCGACAGCGCGGCGCGTTCAATGCCCATGCCACGCGCGGCAAAGTCGGGAATGGTGACGGGAAGATGCCCACGAATGTTGATCTCTCCGAACAGCGCCTTCACGGCGCTGAGTTCTGAAACCGTGGAATTCGAAAACGTGCACAAGTACGTTTGTACTTCCGGGAAACTGCGGCCCAGATATGGGCTGCCGACGGCGATCATCGCCGTCTTCGCGGCGTTGCGGCGCAGCAGGTCGTGCAGCAGCGCGGCCACGGCCGGATCGAGCGAGACGCTGTTTTCGTACCCGCCGTTCACCTTCACCACCTTGCCCGACACCGGTGTGATGTAAGCCGCCACGATCACGCTCTCGGCACGGTCGGCAGCGGCGATGATCTGCGGCGCCATCAACGGCGCCAGCCGCGGATCGGACTGCATGATCGCGGCATCAGGCACGCGCGCCTTCAGTTCGTGCGCCAGGACGCGGCCCTGCTCGGAACGGACATCATCGGTGAGGACCAAGGCGAACGTACGTGTCCCCGGCTCTCTTACTTCTCCATACGCGGGTCGTGGGGCCGCGGTTCCGGTCTTTTTCAAGGGGAGAACGCGGCCATTGTCGCGCACCAGGGTGACGGCATCGTCGGCCACCTGCTGGGCGGCGGCGATGTTTTCCGGACGCGCGATCGAGGTTGCCAGCGCATTCAGGTCGACGAAACGTGCGCGATGCAGACCAACCGAGGCCTTGGCGCGGAGAATCTTGCGCACGGCTTCATCGATCCGCGCCATGGGAATCTCGCCGGAGCGCACAGCGGCGACGAGCGCATCGAAGGCCGCGCCGACGTTGCCCGGATGCAGCACCACGTCGTTGCCGGCCTTCACCGCCTCGACCGCGGCGCGGCCGTTGTCCACGCCGCCGGGGCCGGCGTAGTGGCGGGTGAGACCGCGCATATCGAGCGCGTCGGTGACCACCAGCCCGTGGAAGCCGAGCTGCTGCTTGAGCAGATCGGTGACCACGGCGGGCGACGTGGTCGCTACACGGTTCGCGTCGGAATCGAGAGCGGGCACGGTGACGTGCGCGACCATGATCGAATCGACGCCGGCGGCGATCGCGTCACGGAACGGCGGCAGCTCGACCGATTCGAGCCGCTGGCGGTCGCCGGGGACGATGGCGAGCGCGAGGTGCGAGTCGGTGGCGGTGTCGCCGTGTCCGGGGAAGTGCTTGGCGGTGGTGAGCATTCCGCCGGCGCGCGAGCCGCGAATGTACGCGGCCACCATCGCCGAAACCTGCTGCGGATCTTCGCCGAAGGAACGCGTGTTGATGATGGGATTGTCGGGATTGGAGTTCACGTCGGCGACGGGGAAAAAGTTCCAGTGGACGCCGATGGCGCGCGACTCCAGCGCGACGATGCGCCCGAACGCTTCGGCGTCGGCAACTTTGCCGTCGGCGCCGAAAGCCATGGCGTGCGGCCACGTGGTTGCGCCCTGCAAGCGCATGGAGAGGCCGCGCTCGAAGTCGGCGGCGAAGATCAGCGGCAGCTCCGCGTCGCGCTGCAAGGCGTTGGTCCAGGCGGCGGCTTCGTAGGGCTGATTGCGGTAGAGGAAGCCGTCCTGGTATTTGACGGTCAGCACAATTCCGCCGAGATGATATTTGCGGATCTGGTCGCGCAGTTTGACTGCCTCAGCGCTGGCCGGGTTCATGAACTCCGCTTCGGCGGAGATGACGATCATCTGGCCGACTTTCTGCTCGAGCGAGAGGTGCTTCAGCGTTTTCTCCACCCACTTTTCGCCGTCGCGATCGAGGTGCACGGCGCCAGGCGCCTGGAAGCGGTCTTTGGCGGGGGCGGCGGCGGTGAAAACGAGGGAGAAGAGCAGAAAGACGAGGGCGAAGCGGCGCACCATACCAGCAAACATATCAAAGCGGCGTCGGACGGGCACTAGCGGCGAGCCTTTTCGATTATCTCGGCGGCGGCGCGCTGGATGGCGGGATCGTCGCCAAAGCCGCGCAGCCAGGCGACCTCGGGCTCGCGGCGAAACCATGTTATCTGGCGCTTGGCGTAGTTGCGATGTCCCTGCGCGGTGGCCGCGACGGCCGACTTCCGGTCGAGTTCGCCGCGCAGAAGCTGCACGGCTTGAGCATAGCCCAGCGAGGCGAGCGGTGTTGCAGCAGCGCCATAGCGATCGAGCAGCTGCCGCGTTTCTTCCACCAGGCCGCCTTGGAACATGGCTTCAGCGCGGTGGTTAATGCGGTCGTAGAGCTGGGCGCGGTCGGGATCGAGGCCGACGCGCAGAATGCGAAAGCCCCGCAGCGGGTCGCGGCCCCGCTTCCACAGGTCGCTCATCGCCTGCCGCGCGGCGAGGCAGACTTCGATGGCGCGGATGAGCTTGGCCTCGTCGTTCGGATGGATGCGCCCGGCGGCGGCGCGATCGAGGCGCGTGAGGACACGGTGCAGGTACGCGGACCCTTTTCCGGCGGCCCGATCGCGGAGACGCGCGCGCAACTCTTCCGAACGCGGCGGCCCGGCAAAGAGGCCATCGAGTAACGCGCGCAGATACAGGCCGGCGCCGCCGACAACGATGGGCAGTCGTTTGCGTTCGCGAATTTCCGAGAGTACCGCACGCGCCCGACGGGCGTAGTCGCCGGCAGTGAAGTATTCGGTAGGCGCGAGGACATCGAGCAGGTGATGTGGAACGCGGCTACGCTCTTCTGCCGACGGCTTGGCGGTGCCCAGATCGAATTCGCGGTAAACGGCGACCGAATCGCAGTTCAGGATTTCGCCGTTGAAGCGTTCGGCGAGGGTGAGCGAGAGCGCCGTCTTGCCGCTGGCGGTCGGTCCGAGCAGCGCGACCAGCAAGGGATCGCTGTGAGCCGAAGACATCAGCGCGCCGCCCAGGGCAGGACACGGCCGTAGCGAGCAACAATGAACACCAGCGTCAGCAGCGCGATGAGGAGCATTCCGACGGCGAGTTCGCGGGTGGGCCGCATGGCGGCATTGTAGTGAATCTGCTGACGTAAACTACTGACGAGTGTCCGCTTCCGATTCCAAGCCTGGCCCGTCGTTGCTGCGCTTCGGCATCTTCGAAGCCGACCTGCGGTCAGGCGAGCTTCGGCGCAACGGCGCAAAGGTGCGCCTGCAAGGGCAGCCGTTCCAGGTGCTGGCGATCCTGCTGGATCGCCCAGGGGTGGTGGTGACGCGGGAAGAACTGCGCGAAGCGCTTTGGCCGCAGGACACTTTCGTCGATTTCGATCACGGCCTGAACACGGCCATCAACAAACTGCGCGGAGCGCTGGGCGATTCGGGCACGAATCCCCGCTTTATCGAAACACTGGCGCGTCGCGGCTACCGGTTCATCGCGCCGGTCACGGCGGCGGGCGCGGAGGGCGCCACGCAACCGACCGCCGCCGGCGGCGAAGTGGCCGACGAACTTCCGCGTCCACAACGGGCGCTGGTGCGGTCGCTGTTTGTGCTGGCGCAGATCATGTACCTGGCGCTGTACGTGGCGGCGCTGAGCCATGTGGCCGGCGTTGAGCGCGAGATCGCCAAGGCCGTACCGCGGCAGGCCTTCGCGCTGGCGGTGGCGGTGATGGTGGTGGCGTCCGCCGGCATTCCGCTGCGCTTCTTCCAGCTTTTCGCGGTGGCGTTCGACTACCGGTCCTTCGCCCGCAAGTTTGAGAAACTCTTCCCCGCGCTGCTGGTGGCGGACGAGTTGTGGGCGCTCACACCGTTCCTGCTGGCCGACCGGATCGGCCTTGGCCTGGCATTCGCCGCCGCAGCGGCACTTCTCTACCTGCCGTTTGGTCAAAGGACGCTGGTGAGGATGGCGTACTAGCAGTTGCCGGTTGCCAGTTGTCAGTTGCCAGTTGAGGGCCGTACGCTGCCGCTCACAAGAAATTTTCCGATAAGGGATTCGAGCTGTGAACTGTGAACTCAACTGGCAACCGACACCTGGGAACTGACAACTGCCGTTACCGCAGATCGTTCCTATCCGGGTTGTAGAAGAAGTGGAAGCGGAGCGCGAGGTAGTCGCCGCGGAATTCGGTGGGCAAAGGCTGGAAAGGATTCGAGCCGGTGATTCCGCCCCAGGCGGCGCGATCGAGCGAGGCGTCGCCGCTCGGTGCGATGAGGCGCATGCCGGCGACCTGCCCGTTCTTCGTGATGGCGAATTCAATCGAGACCTTGCCCTTCTTCATCATGGGCGCGCGGGCGACTTCCGGAATCAGCAGGTACCAGTTCTGCCGGACGTCGTGGAGCACGCGCGAGAGGTAAGGGCCGAAGTCCACGCCCATGGTGTCGCTGAGCACTTCCATGTTGCCCAGCACCTGTCCCTGCGTTGGCGAGCCGACGCCAAAGTCTCCGCCGACGCCGCCAGCGCCACGATTGGCGGCCGCGGCGCGAGCAGCCTGGTCGATGAGTGACCCGGGTGAGAGTCCTCCGCTGCGGAATGCGCCGCCGCCGGGCGAAGCTGCGCCGGGCGGCGTTTCCAGCTGCGCCGTCTGGCTCGTCGGCGGGGGCGTTGGCCCGCGGCCTTGCTGCTGCTGGGAGGTCTGCTGCTGGGGCTGCGCCTGCTGGCCGCCGCCTTGCGCGACCTGCGGCGCCGGCTGCGAGGGCGGCGCGCTCACGCCCGCGCCGGGCGCGCCGGGACGCGCACTGTCGAGAATGCGCTTCAGCTCCTCGCGGTTGAGGCGCGGCGTGTGCGAGGTGGCGATGCGGTTCTTGTCGGAGATGATGTCGGTCTTAGGCGGCGTGGGTGGCGGTGTCTGCTGGTCCTTGGGCAGATCGAGATAGGTGAGTTCCTGGTTGTTGATCAATTCCCGCGGGGTCACCAGGACGATCGCGGACCGCGTGGGCAGCAGGCGCGGCGCGAACAGCAGCGCCATCACCACCATCAGGTGCAGAATGACGGAGAGCCACAGCGCTTCCCGCATGCGCGAGCGCGCCAGATCGTCTTGCAATTGGAGCAGCAGCTCGGGCGTATAGTCCGGAGGGGCTGGTGTGTGACGGCGGAGCGGGCTGCGGCGTCCGCCTTCCTGCGGCGGCGACGGGCTGGCGACGGGAGTAATTCCGGTGATGGACATCCGGCCTTAAGACGCTGGGCGCGGCCGAAGTTTGCGTCCGGTGAAACAGGCGCACTGCGTCCGCAAACGAGCCACTTCTATTCTCTCATTAGATTTGCCGCGCGGGGGCTTGGGCCCGAGCCGCACTGTTGGCTTAAAGTGCTCACCTGATTGCACTTGAAAGGGCCAATGAAATTAGACGCATGGGTAGCGGCCGAGATTACCCTTGAGGCCTTGCCATGGCGGCCAGGTTGGCGCGGCCGGAGTGCTCGGCAATCTGCGCCAGGATCTGGAAGGCGACGTCGAGGGCGCGACGGCCGTCTTCGAGGGTGACGGCGGGCGGGCGGTGCGCGCGTACCGCTTCCAGGAAGGACCGCAACTCGGCGTGCAGCGGCTCCTCGCTGGCGATCGCCGGGCGCGAGGGAGTGATGCGCATTCCGGCGGGCAGCGGCATGGGCGGAAACTGCGCGGCGGCAGCCGGAGGCGGGTCGCCGGGTTTGGCTGCTTCGACCGACAGGGCGAAGACGTCCTGCCGCGAGTAGTCGAGTGAAACGTACTGGTGCGGCTGGAACAGCCGCAACTTGCGCACGCGCTCGGTGCTCACACGGCTGGCGGTGAAGTTCGCCACGCATCCGGACTCGAACTCCAGGCGCGCGTTCGCAATGTCCACCTTCGAGGAAAGGATCGGAATCCCGACCGCGCGGACTTCGCGCAAAGGCGAATGCACGAGCGAGAGGACGATGTCGAGATCGTGGATCATAAGGTCCAGGACCACGTCGACGTCGAGCGCGCGCGGCGAAAACACACTGAGCCGGTGCACCTCGAAGAACATCGGCGTGTGCACCAGCGGGATGGCGGCCTGCACCGCAGGATTGAAGCGCTCGAGGTGCCCGACCTGCGCGATGCGTTTTGTACGGGCGGCGAGCGCGATGAGCGAGTCGGCTTCGGCGAGCGTGGAAGCCAACGGCTTTTCGACGAGCACGTCCACGCCGGCGTTCATCAGTTCGATAGCGGTGGCGTGGTGGTCTAGGGTCGGGACGGCAACCGAGGCCGCGGCAATCTGAGCATTCGAGGCGAGCAGGTGGGCAACGCTGGCGAACACCGGGACGGGTGCGTCGGCACCGAGCTGCTCGACGAGGGCGGTGGCCTTGGCGCGATCGCGATCTACGAGCGCGGCCAGCCGCACCGGTTCGCCCGCCTGCTCCAGCTCGCGGTACACGCGCGCATGGTTGCGTCCGAAGGCGCCCACGCCGACCACAGCAACGCGCAACGGGTTGGAGTCGTTGCTCATGCTTGCGGAGTCGCGTCGGCAGTGATGGCGATACCGGCGGCGTCGGCGGCGGCGATGACGGCGTCGCCGTCGAGCAGAAGCGTTTTGCCCGCGTCGAGCGCGAGGCAAACGGCGCCGGCCTCGCGCATGGCGGTGATGGTCCCAGCGCCGACGACCGGGACGTCGAAGCGCATGTCCTGGTTGGGCTTTGCCACTTTGACCACAATGAGCGCGCGCTCCAGCGTGGATGCGGCGCCGCCGAGCGCGGCCATGATCTCGCCGGCGCGGCGAATGGTCGCGTCGGTGCCTTCCATGGCTTCGACGGCGACGCAGGCGGAGCCGGCCACGACCACGGTCTGGCCAATGTCGAAGCGGGCCAGGTGGCGCGCCACGCCGCGGCCGTAAGCGATGCTGTGCTGCTCCTGCTCGCTCGGAGAGCGGCGAGTGAGTACGCCGGGGCGCGCCAGCAGCGGCTCCAGAAACGCGGTGGAGTCGAGCAGCGTAATGCCTTCCCCGGCGAGGACGCTGGCGACCGCGCCGATCAGCGCGTCGGTGTTGCGCGTGCGCAGGGAGAGCAGCAGCTTGGCCAGGCGCCAGTCGGGTTTGATGCTGGAAAAAATCTGCTTGTGCTTCACCTGGCCGGCCATGACGGCCTGGTGAACACCCTCGCGCTGGAACGTCTCGATCAGACGCGAGAGTTCACCGAGGGACATCCAGTGAACCGATGAAGCCCCGCGCGACTCGATCTCGGGAAACGTTTCTTCCTTGATCGCGGCGACAACCACATCGTAGCCGCGGCTGCGGGCGGCGTCCACCACGAGCAGAGGAAAGCTGCCGTTGCCGGCGATCACGCCCAGGCGCTGGCGCAGCTCGCTCACTTGATGATCCCGCGCTCGGAGGTCTCGATGAAGCGCAGCAGCCTGGCAACGTCGTCGCCGGCATCGGGCCCAGACTTGAGCTTCTCGAGGGCGTCGGCGATGTTGAGCTTCGAGTTGAGCAGCACGCGGAAGGCGTGGCGGATCTTCTTCACGCGATCGGCGGAAAACCCACGGCGTTCCAGGCCAACGGTGTTCACGCCATAGGCGCGGTTGTTCCGCGAGGCGCTGGTGAGAGAGAACGGCAGCACGTCCTGCGTGATCACCGTGCCGCCGCCGATGTAGGCGTGCGCGCCAATGCGCACGAACTGGTGGACCGGGCAGAGCGCGCCGACCGTGGCCCAGTCTTCGACCGTCACGTGGCCGGCGAGCGTGGCGCCGTTGGCCATGATCACGTGGTCGCCGATCGTGCAATCGTGCGCGATGTGCGTGTACGCCATGATGAGGCAATGGCTGCCCACGCGCGTAATGCCGCCTCCGCCCACTGTGCCGCGATGAATGGTGACGAACTCGCGAATGGTGTTGTGGCCGCCGATCTCGAGCCATGTTTTTTCGCCGGCAAATTTCAGGTCCTGCGGCTCGAGGCCTACGGAGGCAAAGGGAAAGATGCGGTTGTGGCTGCCCAGGCGCGTCGGGCCATCGAGCACGACGTGAGAGATCAGCTCGCAGTGCTCGCCCATCTCGACAGCGGCGCCGACCGTGCAGTACGGCCCGATGCGGCATGACTCCGGGACTTTCGCCGACGGATCGACGACGGCGGTGGGGTGAATGTGCACAGACTGTCCGGCGACCGCGCTCATGACGATAGCGATTCCTGCGTGGACGAGCCGCGCCGGCCCTCGGCGCGGGCGCGGTCCACCAGTTGAGAAGTGATGATCGCCTCAGCCGCGAGCTTTTCGCCGACGAAAGCCTGCCCTTGCAGGCGCACTGCCGTGGTGCGCCAGGCCAGAACCTCCATGACCAGGCGCAGCTGATCGCCGGGCAATACCGGCCTCCGGAAGCGCGCCTTCTCGATTCCGGTGAAGACCATCAGCTTCTCGTCGCGATCGGGAACTTCGGTGAGCAGTAGCGCGCCGCCGGCCTGCGCCATTGCCTCCACGATGAGCACGCCGGGCATGATGGGGAAGCCGGGGAAGTGTCCCGCGAAGAAGGGCTCGTTGATGGTGACGTTTTTGATGGCCACGATGCGCTGCCGGCGCTCGATTTCGAGCACGCGATCGATCAGCAGCATGGGGTAGCGGTGCGGCAGGATGCGCTGGATGGCCGCGTTGTCGAGGATGGCTTCGGCGCCGGCCACGGGCGGCGTTGCTTCGGTGGTTTGGCTCATGCTGATATCTTCACAGGAATCGTGGCAATTATAGTAGATGCCGCCACACCCCGACCCACACCATGACCGCGCACAGCCAGCGTTCCACTCGAATGCCCGAATTACGCGAGTACTTCGATCGCCGCCAGCCGGAGATGATCGCCACTATCCAGCAGCTGGTGGAGATGGAATCTCCCAGCAGCGACAAGGCCGCCGTCGACCGGCTGGGCCGCGTGCTGGCGGAGAAGTTCAAGGCGATTGGCGGCGAAGTGAAGTTTCACTCCGCCTCGCAGTACGGAGATCATCTTCAGGTGGACTTCGGCGGTCGCGCGAAGGCGAAGCCTATCATGCTGCTCGGTCACCACGACACGGTGTGGGACACCGGCACACTGGTGAGAATGCCGTGGCGGAACGACTCCGGCCGGCTGTGGGGACCGGGCGTGCTCGACATGAAGACCGGTATCGTGATGATGATGTACGCCATCTCAGGGCTGCAGGAGCTGGGTGGCGCGCTGCCGCGGCCGGTCTCCGTGTTGCTGAATACGGACGAAGAAGTGGGGAGCGAATCGTCGCGGCCGATCACCGAGGCGCTGGCCAAGAAGTCGGCTGCCGTGCTGGTGCTGGAGCCGGCGCAGGGCGCGGCCGTCAAGACCGCGCGCAAGGGCGTGGGCGACTACACGATAAAAGTTACGGGCCGCGCGTCGCATTCGGGTGTGGACTTCGAAAAAGGGCAGAGCGCGATCCTCGAGCTGGCGCGCCAGGTGCTCGCGGTTGCGCGCTTCACCGATGTGAAGCGCGGCATGACGGTGAACCCGGGAGTGATTCGCGGCGGCACGCGCACCAACGTGGTCGCGGCGGAGGCGAGCGTGGACGTTGACGTCCGCATTGCCCGACTCGCCGACGGTCCGGTGCTCGAGCGCAAGTTCCGCTCGCTCAAGCCCAGGAACAAGCATTGCAAGCTCGAGGTCACGGGCGGCCTGAATCGTCCGCCGATGGAGCGCAGCAAGGGAGTGATTGCGCTTTACCGCCAGGCACGGGAACTCGCCGGTGAGATCGGGTGGAAGCTCGACGAGGCCGCCACCGGGGGTGGCTCCGACGGCAACTTCACTGCGGCGCTGGGGTTACCGACACTGGACGGACTGGGCGGCGTGGGTGAAGGCGCCCATGCACTGAACGAATCGGTCTTGATTGATGAAATCCCGCGCCGGACGGCGCTGCTGGCTGCCCTGATCGAAGCCATTGCGCCGTAAGGCGCTGGTTGCTTTGACTCGGGCTGGCGGAGCGCCTAGAATCCTATTCTCAGCTCCCCCTGCAGATGGAGGAAGTATGCTTGGCAAACTAGGGGTCCCGGAACTACTGGTCATCTTCGCGATTGCGCTGCTGATTTTTGGGCCAGGAAAGGTTGCTGACCTGGGCAAGGGCCTCGGCGAAGGCATCAAGAACTTCAAGAGCGCCATGAAGGACGGCGAAGCCGAGCCGGAAAAGAAGTAGATCGCCTGTTCGCGCGTCGGCCGGGCGCCGGCGCGCCCGCCTAACGCAGCGCCAACTCCCGCATCAATCCCCAGACCCGCGCCACTGGCAGTCCCACCACGTTGCAGTAGTCTCCGTCGATGCGGCTCACCCATCGCGAAGCCATGCCCTGGATGGCGTAGGCGCCGGCCTTGTCCATGGGCTCGCCGGTGGCGACGTAAGCGCGAATCTCGTCCTCGGAGATTTCGCTCATCACAACTTCGGTGGTCTCGTCCTCCAGCAGCTCGGTATCGCCGCCGATGAGGCATATCCCGGTTGTGACCTGGTGCGTCCGGCCAGAGAGCTGGCGCAACATCTGCATGGCGTCGTCCTGGTCGCGCGGCTTGCCAAGGACGCAATCGCCCACGGTCACGATGGTATCGGCGCCGAGAACGGTAGCGCCTTGCTCGCGCGCGAACACCCAGTGCGCCTTCGCTTCCGCCATGCGGCGCGCGAAGTGGATGGGCAACTCGCCGGGGTGAAGCTCTTCCACGACTTCGGGAGGGCACACGCGGAACTCGATGCGCGCGTTGCGAAGCAGTTCGGCTCGGCGCGGAGAGGAAGAAGCAAGAATGAGCATGAAAGATTCCAGATTTCGTCGGGCGCATGCGCCGCAGCAGGCATCTTAGAGTAGGCAGTCTTGCGGCTCAAATCGTTGAGGATCCAAGCCCGTACCGCCACCTTTGGCGCGATCACGTCCGGCAGCCGAACCGAGGTCCGCGTGTGGGCGCCGGCGGCGCGCGAGCTTGTGGTGCGCCTGTTGGACAAGCCCGGCGCCGGCGACGGCTACCGCGAGTTTCCTCTGAAACGCCAGGCGGGCGACGTGTTTACCGCGCTGCTGGAGGCCGGCCCCGGCGGCCGCTATTTTTACCGCGTGAACGGCGGCAAACCGGTGCCCGATCCCGTCTCGCGCCTGCTGCCGGAAGGAGTCCACGGGCCCACCGAGATTGTTGATCCCAACGCGTTTCGCTGGACTGACGATGCCTGGCGAGGGTTGCGACCGGAGGACTACGTCCTTTACGAGCTGCACGTGGGCACGTTCTCGCGCGAAGGCACTTTCGACGGCATCCTCCAGCGGCTCGAATATCTGCGTGACGTCGGCGTTACGGTTATCGAATTGATGCCGGTCGCGGCGTTCCCCGGAACGCGCAATTGGGGATACGACGGTGTGGCCTGGTACGCGGTGCAGGCGAGCTACGGCGGGCCCGAGGGCTTGAAGACGCTGGTGAATGCAGCGCACGCTGCCGGCCTGGCCGTTGTGCTCGACGTGGTTTACAACCACCTCGGCAACGAGGGCAACTACCTGCCGATGTTCGGTCCGTATCTGACCGGCCGCTATCCTACGCCTTGGGGGAACGCCATCAACTACGACGGGCCCGGATCGCAAGGCGTGCGGCGCTACGTGATCGAGAACGCGCTCTACTGGATCGCGGAGTATCACCTCGACGGCCTGCGGCTCGACGCCGTGCAGACGATGCACGACGCGTCGCAACCGCACATTCTCGCGGAAATCGGTGAAAACGTGCAGGAACTGGCGCGCGAACTGGGGCGGACGGTGTGCGTGATCGCCGAAACCGACGAAAACGATGGGCGCATCGTGCGTCCGGCGAGGCGCGGCGGCTACGGACTGGATGCGCTCTGGAGCGACGACTTTCACCACGCGGTACACGCTTACTTCACCGGAGAACGGCGGGGCTACTACCAGGACTTCGGGCGTCCGGAGCAGATCGCCCGCGCTCTCGAGCAGGGGTTCGTCTATCAAGGAGAGTACTTCCAGTTCTGGGAGCGGCCGCGCGGGACACCGGCGCGCGACATGCGCCTGCCGCAGCACGTGATCTGCATACAGAACCATGACCAGGTGGGCAATCGAGCGCTGGGCGAGCGGCTGCACCACCTTGTCCCGCGCGGGGTGCGCAGACTGATGGCCGCGCTCCTGCTGCTCGCGCCGGAAACGCCGCTGCTCTTCATGGGACAGGAGTACGACGAGGCTGCGCCGTTCCTTTTCTTCACCGACTTCAGCGATCCCGAGCTGCAGCGCGCGGTGGGCGACGGCCGGCGCCGGGAATTCCGCGAATTCAACTGGGACGAGGTGCCCGATCCGCAGGACCCGCAGACCTTCGAGCTCTCGAAGCTCAACTGGGACCTGGCGCTGCACGGTCACAACGCCATGTTGAAGTGGCATCGCGACGTGCTCGACCTGCGTCGGCGCGTGGTGCTGCCTGCCGAGCGAACGTGCCGCGCACGCATCGTGAACGAAATGCTCTTCCTCGACGTGGCGGCGGTGAGGCCTGTGCTGCGGGTAACGGCATCACTTGCGCCAGGCGCAGATGCTCCCGGCGAGCCCGGTTGGGAAGAAGCGCTGGCTTCGGAGGAGGATGGGTACGCGGTGCGAATCTTTCTCGCTGCGGCTAGCGAGTCGTCGCCGTCTTCTGCGGCGCCTTAGATTCCGCTTCCAGCGCTTTGCCGACCAACCCCGCGCAGTATTCGACGAATTCGCGGTCGTCGTCTTTGAATGCGGCGGGGAAATGGCTGTCGATGTCGAGCTCGCCCACGACTTTTCCGCCGACGAAAACCGGAACGACGATTTCCGACTTGGTTTCGATGGAGCAGGCCAGGTAGCGCGGGTCGCTGTTTACGTCGTCGACGACGATGGTCCTGCCGCTCGACGCGGCGGCGCCGCAGATGCCCTGGTTCAGCTGGATGCGCGTGTGCGGCGTCATGCTGCCGGCGAACGGGCCGAGAACCAGCGTGTCACCGCCGGCGCCGCCTTCCAGCATGTAGAAGCCGACCCAGTTGTATTTGAGCAGGCGCTCGTGGAGCAGATGGCAGATCTTGCGCATCAAGTCGTCGGCAGAAAGGGAAGCCGCGGGCAGCTTCTCCGCCAGGGGACGAACAACGTCGAGGGCTCGCTCAGGCATTTTCTAACCTCTCTCGACAAGCATAGGTTGCTTCGCGGGCGCGGCGCAATCCGCACGCGGCACGGAAGTAACCCTGCCGCCTGTTAGAATCAAGTATTCACCGCCGAGCCGCCGATTTCACCGGGAATCTGCAAGGCAAAGAGGCCCCGCGAACTCTGCGCGTCAGCGGTGAGCAGGTCTGACCCCGCCGCGATGGACATCACCCACATCCGCAATTTCGCCATCATCGCCCACATCGATCATGGCAAAAGCACGCTCGCGGACCGCCTGCTGGAGCTGACCGGAGCGCTTACCGCGCGCGAGATGCAGGCCCAAGTGCTTGACGCGATGGACCTGGAGCGCGAGCGCGGCATCACCATCAAGGCGCATGCCGTGCGCATGAACTACACCGCGCGCGACGGCCAGACCTACCAGCTCAACCTGCTCGATACCCCAGGCCACGTGGACTTCAGCTACGAAGTGTCGCGCTCGCTCGCCTCGTGCGAGGGCGCGCTGCTGCTGGTGGACGCCTCGCAAGGCGTGGAAGCGCAGACGCTGGCGAACTCGTATCTGGCGATCAATCACGGACTGGAAATCATTCCCGTTATCAACAAGATTGACCTGCCCAGCGCCGACATTCAGCGGACGAAAGACATGATCGAGGGCGCCGTCGGCCTTGACGCGTCGAACGCGCTGCCGGTGAGCGCGAAGACCGGCGACGGGGTGCCGGAGGTGCTGGAGGCGATCGTAAGACGCATTCCGCATCCGAAGGGTTCGGCGAAGCTGCCGCTCCAAGCGCTGATTTTCGACTCGTGGTTTGATTCCTACCGTGGCGTCGTGGTGCTGGCGCGAATCTTCCAGGGCACGATGCGGCGCGGACAGCACATTCGCCTATGGTCGAACGGCCACGTGGCCGAAGTTGAGACGCTGGGCGTCCTCACGCCCAAGCCAGTGGAAGTGGACGAACTGAAGGCCGGTGAAGTCGGCTTTTTCATGGCCAATCTCAAGAATGTGGCCGACACAAAGATAGGCGACACCATCACCGACGACGCTCGGCCCGCCATCGAACCGCTGCCGGGCTTTGAGGACATCAAGCCGATGGTCTTCGCCGGCCTCTACACAGTGGACGCGCACGAGCACACCCTGCTGCGCGAGGCTTTGGAGAAGCTGCGGCTGAACGATTCGTCGTTCTTCTTCGAGCCGGAGAGTTCGGCAGCGCTGGGCTTCGGATTCCGTTGCGGGTTCCTCGGGCTGCTCCACATGGAGATCATCCAAGAGCGGCTGGAGCGCGAGTTTAACCTCGACCTGATCACCACGGCGCCTGGCGTGCGCTACATCATCACCAGGACCGACGGCACGAAGGTTGAAGTGGACAATCCCTCGCGCTGGCTGCCGCAGAGCGAAATCGCCAAGGTGGAAGAGCCCATTATCATGGCGACGATCCTCACGAACGAGGAGTACGTGGGCAGCATCCTGAAACTGGTCGAAGAGAAGCGCGGCAAGCAGAAGAATTTCGAGTACGTCACTTCCACGCGCGTCATGCTCACCTACGAGTTGCCGCTGAACGAGATCGTGCTCGACTTCTACGACCGGCTGAAGTCGGTTTCGCGCGGCTACGCTTCGCTGGACTATCACCTGTCGGGCTGGTGGGAGTCGCCGATGGTGAAGCTCGATATTCTCGTGGCCGGCGATCCGGTGGACGCTCTCTCCATCATCGTGCATCGCGAATCGGCGTACGAGCGCGGGCGCGCGCTGGCGGCGAAGATGAAGGAACTGATCCCGCGGCAGATGTTCGAGGTCGCCATCCAGGCGGCGATCGGCGGCAAGGTGATCGCGCGCGAAACCGTTCCGGCCATGCGCAAGAACGTGCTCGCCAAGTGCTACGGCGGCGACATCACGCGCAAGCGCAAACTGCTGGAAAAGCAGAAAGAAGGCAAGCGCCGGATGAAGCGCATCGGGCGGGTGGACATCCCGCAGGAGGCGTTCCTGGCGGTGCTGCGTGTGACGGAAGGGCAATAAATTCATAGCGGTGTGGGCCGCCATGTGTGCAAAACGTAGGAGCGCGCTTTCGGGCCAGTTACGAAGTAAATAACTTGGCCGTGCCGGCTTGTTGCTTTCAATAAAAACTCTGCCGAATCAACAGCTTGTCTGCATCCCCGTCATTAACATGGCATTTATATAGCCGCCTAGGGAGAGTAGGCGCAGCAGCCCTCTCGGCACATCTTCCACAATCTTATCCACAAGCGTTCGGAAAAAAGTACCACCCTCAGTGTTCCATCCGGAACACGACGGTGATCTGGGTTTCCACCTCCACCGGCGCGCCGTTCAGGAAGTACGGCCGATAGCGCCACTGGCGTACGGCGTCGAGCGCCGCCTGTGCCAGCCAGGGGTGTCCGGAGACGACGTGCAGGCGCGCGATGGAGCCGTCGCGCGCGATGACGGCGTTCAGAATTACGTCGCCCTCGACGTGCGCAGCCACAGCGATGCGCGGATATTGGGGTATAGGCTGGCTGAGCGCATTTGCAGGCTCGGGATTGGAGACAACTATCCGATCGCCGAGAGACTCTCGCGGCGGCGCCGGGAGCGGTGGAGCGGCCGCGTCGCCGAAAATGCTGCTCGGGACGCCGCCAGCGCCGGGAATGCCCGAGCTGCCCGAGCCGACGAATGCTCCAGGGGGCGGCGCTTCGACGTCAGGCCCGGTGGCGATGCGCGGCGGAATTCTCCCGGGCGCATGGATGTTTGTGTCGGTGAACTGAGTGAGAGAGGAAGTGTGTGAAGGCTGTGTCGCGCCCGAGGCCGGTGGGCGCGGCTCGTACGATCCGGCGAGCGGGACGTGCAGCAACGGTGACGCGAGCCGCATAGGTGGCAGGCCTGACGTGTACAGCAGCGGCGCGATAACCAGCACGCTCACCGCGGCCAGCTCCGCCCCGTAAGAGATGAGCGTTGTCCAGCGGCGCGCTGTGGATGGGTGAGTGTGGAGGAGAGAATCGGCGAACATCACGGCGGCACCTCCATTCGCATGGATTGACACCGGAGCGACGAAGTCGGCGCCTGCGCGCAAAAGAAAACGACCGTCTAAAGCGGGCGGCCGTCGTGAATCCCCCGATTTTTTCTTACTTCTTGGGAGGCGGATTTGTTGCCGGCGGTGTCGTCGTTGCCGGACGAACCGGAGCCGTTCCCGTCCCGGCGGGGCGCGCCGCCGGCGCTGCCGGACGAGTCGCCGAAGGCGCCGCGGCCGGAGGCGCGGGCACGCCAGACTGCACGTTGTATGCGTTCACCACCGCGTTGGTCACGTCCACCGAATCAACGTTGGCCCACAGCACCGGGCTCTGGGGAGTGCTGACGTCAAGAATGAGGCCGTAGCCGTTTTCCTTCGCGAACTTGTCGAGCGTGGTCATCAGCTTCTGGCCGATGCGGTTGGCCAGGTCGTTCTGCTCGGCCTGCGCGTCAGACTGGAACGACTCGGCATTCTGCTGAAGCTTGCGCTGGCGCGATTCGATCTGCTTGACGAGCGAGTTCTTGGCGTCGTCATTCATCTTGTCGCCCTGGGTGTTGAGCTGCTTCTTGAGCTCGTCGATCTCGTTGTTTTCCTTCTGCAGTTCGGCCTGGCGGGGCTCGTACTTCTTGGCCAGCGCTTCGAAGTCCCGGCGGCCTTCATTGCTCGCCAGGATGGCCTGCTGAATATTGATGATTCCGACCTTGCTGGACCCGCTGGGGGCGACGGGGGGCGCGGAGGCCGCGCCACCGGGACTGGTGGCGGCTGCGCCCTGCGCCAGCGCGGTCACGGAGAGCGCGACAATGGCGCACAGAGAAAATGCGGTGAGCGTGCGTTTCATTCTTGTGTGGACTCCTTCGGAACGGATGCCGAAATTCCTGAAATACTTCTCGAGCCGGGGCGCGCGGCCCTGCGGACGACGGAAAAGTTCAGGGTAGCGGTACCTGCATTATAGGTTCGTGCCGAGTACACCGTCAAACTCCTGCCGGCCTCAGAACGTAGTGCTGACCGTGAAGCGGAACGTCTTCAGCGGTTCCTTCAGCCGGTAGTTCGGGGCCCATGTTGCCAGCGCCTGGTGATAGGTGAAGTCGCCGGCGCCGCCGGCCGGGAACATGCTGCGCGTGATCTCGCTCGGCGTGGTCGTGAGCGTGTCCAGGCGCAGCGGGTTGTATGCCCAGTACAAGCGGAAGGGCGCGTTGATCACCGGCATCAGCACCTGCAATTCCACACCGGTCGACATGCGAGGCCGATAGTTCGTCCCGGAAATCGGCTTCAGCTCCGAGCCAAAGGTGAAGCTGCTCGTCCCAACGCAGTTGAAGGTGGCGTCGAACGTGGGGCATCCGAACGGGCTGGTATTCAGCGTGTTCAGCTGGTCTTCGTTCACGCGCAACTGCGAGGAGCGCGTAATAAAGTTCAATCCGAGGTCGGTGAAGATGGCCAGGTTCACCGGGCCGGCGATCGGGATGCGATATTCCACGTTGCCGACGATGCTGGTGTCGCCGCCCGGGAAGACGATGCGATGCACCGGAATCGGGACGGTGACCGTGCCGCGGCGCGGGTTGGTCGGGTCCTTGAGCACGCCGGTGCACTGGGTGGCGGGATTGGTGGCGCATGGATCGTCGGGGTTGATGAGCGGGAAGTCGATCTTGTCGACGAGGAACGCGACCGGAGAGACGGAACGAATGTCGAAGCCGCGCAGATCGTTTTCACCGCCGAGGTAGAAGCGCTCGAACGGCGGCGCCACTTTGCCAGCGTAACCGGTGAGGAAGGCGCCCTGCACGTGGTAGCCGAGCACGTTGCGCCCTTCGCGATCGGGCTTGAAGAGGCGCAGCGGGATGAAATGCTTGAAGTCCACCACCGGCCGGATGGAGGCGACGTTGCCGCCAATGCCCGAGATGTCGGCCGAGAGGAACAGGCTCTTCCCGCTGTGCGGGTTGTAGCTGCGGTCAACGCTGTTGTAGGAGAACACCGGCAGCAGCTTGCTGGTGACCACGCCCTTGAGCGCGTTCGGGCCGGCGAAGTTGCGGAAGGCGAGCTGCTCGAACAGGTCGCGGCTCGCGTCGCTGAAGGTGGTGATGCTGGTGTTGTCGAGCGCGTAGGTGAGGCCCACTCGCTTGAGCGAGCGATGCAGCGGGTAGCTGGCGGAGACGGTGAAGCCGGTGCTCGACTGCGTGTAATTCTGCAGCGTGTTCAGGAACGACTGGGAAAAGTTCAGCCGCTGGCCGGCCAGGATGTTGAACTGCTGCGCCTGGTCGAAGTTGTAACGGCGCGTGTAGACCGTGAACCCGAGCTGCAGCGGGCGGTCGAACAGGTACGGCTCGGTGAAGCCGAAAAGCAAGTCGCGCTGGCGATTGCCGACGTCGGCTTGAATGGTGAGCGTTTCGCCGAGGCCGAGGAAGTTATTGGTCTGGTAGTTCAGGCCGATAAACGATCCGGCCAGACCGCTGACGCCGCCCGTTAAACCGATGCTGTTCTTGCCCTTCTCTTTTACCTTCAAGGTGAGGTCCACCGTGCCAGCCTGGTCGTTGCGCTTGGTTTCGGTGTCCTGGTCGGGCTTGAGCGCTTCGAAGTAGTTGAGCTGGTTCAGGCGCAGGACGCTGAACTCCCAGGCGCGGCTGTTGTAAACCTGGCCTTCTTCCAGCGCCAGCTCACGGCGGATCACCTTGTCGCGCGTGGTGGTGTTGCCCTTGAACTCGATGCGCCGCACCGAGTACTGCTTGCCCTCGTCAACATCGATTTCGAGGTTGATCAGCCGCTTGTCGTCGTCGATCTCGGTGTTGGGAACCGAAGTGAAGTTGATGTACCCGAGCTCGCCGTAGGCCTTGCGCAGGTTGTCGAGGCCCTTCGCGATGGCCGTGCGGTTGAAGACGTCGCCGTCTTTCAACTGGAAGAGCTTGCGCAGGCCCGCCGTGTTGGTGACGGCTTTGTTGTTCTTGAAGGTGATCTGGCCCAGGCGGAAGCGCTCGCCCTCTTCCACCGGCACGGTGATGTCCACCGCCTTGCCTTTGCCCCCGAACGGCCAGATGCGGAAGCCGCCGCCGGTGTCGCGGATCTTCGTGGTCGGCTCCTGCACCAGCGCCTTGAAGTAGCCGCGGTCCTGGTACGCCATGCGGACGCGCTCGGCGTCTTCGCTGAGCTTGGTGGCGTCGAAAGTCTTGTGGAAGAGGCTTTCCAGTACGATGGAGTGCGGTATGCCGATGGGGTGCGAGTTCTTCATTGCACGCACCAGGGTCTTCGATCCGACCTTTTTGTTGCCCTCAATCCTGATTTTGCCGACCTTGACCTTCGGACCTTCCTTCACCACGAAATTCACCCCGACCGCGGCCGGAGGAATTGGGTGGACTTCGGTGCGGATGGTGGCGAACTGGCGTCCGTGCTCGGCGAGCAGTTCGCGGATGGTGACCTCGGCGCGCTTCACCTTGGTCGGGTCGTACTGGTTTTCAACCGTGAGACCGACCTTGCGCTCCTTGAAGCGGTCGAGCACGTCGGACTGCGAGACCGAATTCAGACCGATGTACTTGATCTCGCGGATGGTCGGCTTTTCCTTGACATAGACGTTGAGGCGCACGCCCTTGGGGGTCTCTTCGCGCTCGAAGCGGATGTCTTCGAAGTATCCGGTGTTCCAGATGGAGGCGAAGTCGCGCTCCAGGGAAACCGGGTCGAAGACGTCGCCCGCCTTGGTGAACATGCGGGCGCGCACGGTCTCAGCCGGAATTCGCCGGTTGCCGATGATGCGGATGTCGGTGATCAGCTCTTCCCGCTGCTGCGGAGCGGCGGCGGCAGCCGGAGCGGCCGGCTTGGGGGCCGCTACCGCGAGAGTGGCCGAAAGCAGGATTGCGGCAAGGCACAGCACGAAGAGGCGCGCACGGGCCCTCCGCGAGCAAGGTGCCGGGGAGCCAAACTGGAATGCATTATTTTCCGTGCAGGACACCGCGCCCCCGCTTTCGGCGCGAGCGTCCCGGGCATGCAAGGCAGAAATGGGACAACCTCGTCTTGGACTCGCGGAAACCGGAATTATACGGGACTTCGTGCATGCTGGCCAATCAGGTGCGCACGTCAAAGACACGAATCCCCGCCCCAGAGAACGGCTGTGCAGGGGGTTCTTGCGTTCAGGCGCGTTCCACTTCCACCAGACAAGAGTAAAACGTGGCGCCGGCTCCGATGTCGGTCAGCTTCTCAGATGTGAGTACGTTGACGTTCTTGCCTTGCGGGTCGAGCTTGGCCCAGTTCAGCAGTGCCGCGACCACGCCCGCCTTCACGGCGCCATTCACTTTGGCTGTAAAGCGCAGTTCGCCGCGACGGTTGAACGCGCGCACCCGGTCACCGTCGCGAATGCCGCGCGCGGCCGCGTCGGCGGCGCTGAGCTCGAGCACACCGTTTTCTTCCATGGCCTGGATCGACGGCAGATTGCAGAAGGAAGTATTCAGGAAATTGTCGGCCTTGCGACCAAGCAGCTCCAGTGGAAATTCACGCGCGGCCGGGCTGTGACGCGACTCTTCCGGCGCAACGAACGACGCGACGGGATCGAGCCCCTCCGCATTGAGCGATTCGCTGTAAAGTTCCGCCTTGCCGCTCGCGGTGGCGAAGCCGCCGTTGGCGAACGGCAAAAAAAAGTTCTGATCCGTCGTCCCCCGCGTCTCCGCGCCTCCGCGGTTAGACGGGAGCGCAAGCCGCACGTGCCCTTCGCGCTCCAGCCGCGCGCGATCGATGCCCGCCAGCCACGGATCGCCGGTGCGCAGCGCCGCGTCCATCATCTCGTCCGCCGATTCGCGAAAGCACAGCTCGTCGAAGCCCATGCGCAATGCCATTGCGCGGAACAGGTCCACGTTCGACTTGCACTCGCCCAGCGGCTCCAGCGCCGCGTGTGACATTTGCAGGAAGTAGTGGCCGTAAGAAGCCTGCAGCTCCTTGTGCTCGAAGAAGGTGGTGGCGGGCAAGACGATGTCGGCGTAATCGGTCGTGTCGGTGAGGAACTGTTCGTGCACCACGGTGAACAGGTCGGGCCGCAGCAGGCCGCGCACGACTTTGTTGTGGTCGGGGGCGACCGCCGCCGGGTTGGAGTTGTACACGAACAGCGCCTTCACCGGCGGACCGCTGAGTTCGGTCAGCGCCGAGCCGAGCGCCGACATGTTGACCACGCGCGTGGCGCGGCCGGCCGGGCTCTTCTGCATCAGGTCAGGACGCTCCAGCGCGGCGCGGTCGAGCACGAAGCTGCCGCTGGTGGAGAGCTGCAAGCCGCCGCCGATTTCCTTCCACGAGCCGGTGACCACCGGCAGCATGGCGATGGCGCGCGCCGCCATGCCGCCATTCTCCGAGCGCTGCACGCCGTAGTTCATGCGAATGGAGGCTGGACGCGCCGTGGCGTACTCGCGCGCCAGCTTTACGATGTCGGCGGCGGCGATGCCGACCCACGTGGCAACGCGCTCCGGCGTGTACCCGCGCACGCGCTCGCGCAGTTCAGGGAAGCCATGCGCGTGTTTTTCCACGTAGTCGGCGTCGTGCAGACCTTCGCCGATGATCACGTGCATCATCGCCAACGCGAGCGCCACGTCGGTACCGGGATTGATGGCGATGTGCCAGTCGGCCACCCTCGCGGTGCGCGTCTTGTAGGGATCGATGACGATCAGCCGTCCGCCCGCCCGCCGCGCCTCTTCGACGAAGGGCCACAGGTGCACGTTGGCGCCGTGAATGTTCGCGCCCCAGGCGATGATGGTTTTCGAGTAGCGGAACTGCTCGGGCTCGGTGCCGAGCTTGCGTCCGTAAACCGAGAGCAGCGCGTCGCCGCCGGCGGTGGCGCAAATCGTCCGCGCCAGTTGCGACGCGCCCAGCCGGTGGAAGAAGCGGCGATCCATCGAAGCGTTGCCGAGAACGCCCAGCGTTCCACCGTAAGAGTAGGGAAGGATGGCTTCGGAGCCGAACTCATCGGAGACGGCCCGCAGTCTGGCGGTGATTTCGTCGAGGGCCGCATCCCAGGAGATTCTCTCGAAAGCGGCACTGGACGGTCCTTTTGGCGCCACACGTCGCAGCGGATACAGCACGCGATCCGGCGAGTACACGCGGTCCAGGTACTTTGCGACCTTGGCGCACAAGAAGCCGCGCGTCACCGGATGGGATGGGTCGCCTTGTATCTTGGTCGCCCGTTCGGCCCCGTTCACCTGCTCCACGGTGATTAGCACACCGCAGGCGTCAGGACAGTCGTGCGGGCATGCGGCGTGGACGACGCGCTTCATGCGTCCAAGTGTACCGCAGGCGGTGAACCGTGAGCGGCCGGCGTATCCTCTTCCCCCGAGCGCCGCGAATGGAATGTTCGATTGGCGACTGTGGACCGTCAGTGGTCTGCTGCTTGCCGCGCTGGCACGTCCTGAGCTGGAGTCCCGAGTCGCTGAGGCCTGGCATGGCTCGTTTTGAATTACTCCGAGATTGACTGAGTGGGTGGCAAAACAGGCACGACTGCTCAGTCTTACGAATCGAGTCGGATTCGTGGTTGACCTTGCCCGCCGTGTCGCCGAGACTGAAGCGCCTCTAACCCTGCATCAATTCTTTTTCCTTCGCCGCGCTCATCTCTTCCATCTTCTTGATCTCGGCGTCGGTGAGCTTCTGGATTTCCTCCAGCGCGCGGCGCTCTTCGTCTTCGCTGATCTTTTTGTCCTTCATGGTTTTCTTGATCAGGTCGTTGCCGTCACGGCGGATGTTGCGCACCGCAGTGCGATGCTCTTCGAGCACCTTGTGCAGGTGCTTGACCATCTCTTTGCGCCGCTCTTCGGTGAGTTGCGGCACCGGCACACGGATGATCTTGCCGTCGTTGCTTGGATTGAGGCCGAGGTCGGCGGAGCGGATGGCCTTCTCGATGGCCCCGAGCTGCGAGGGATCGTAGGGCTGCACGGTGATGAGCTGCGCGTCGGGCGCGTGCACCTGGCCGAGCTCGTTGAGCTTCATCTCGGTGCCGTAGGCTTCCACGCGGACGGTGTCGAGCATGTGGACGGAGGCGCGGCCGGTGCGGGTCGCGGTCATGGCCTGGCGGAAGTCTTCCACCGCTTTGTCCATGCGCGATTTGAGCTGCGAAAACGTATCTTTGAGCGCGGGAACGCTTGCTGACTGTGCCATAGGCTCCGCCTGATCGGGCTGTGAAACGCACGATTATAAAGCAGGTCGCGCAGCGGAGAGCCCCGCAAGCGAAGCTCAGCCGCGCAGGGCATTCGAGCGGTTCGAGAAGGCTCAGGCGCTGACCAGCGATCCCACTTTTTCGCCGGTAAGGACGCGCCTGATGTTTCCCGCACGGTTCAGGTTGAAGATGATGATGGGCAGGTTGTTCTCGCGGCAAAGCGAGATGGCGGTCGCGTCCATCACCTTGAGTCCGCGCTTGAGGAAGTCGAGATAGCTGATCTGGTCGAACATCTTGGCGTCTTTGACCAGGACCGGATCGGCGTCGTAAATGCCGTCAACCTTGGTCGCCTTCATGATGACGTCGGCCTTGATCTCCATGGCGCGGAGTGATGCAGCGGTGTCGGTGGAGAAGTACGGGCTGCCGGTGCCGGCGGCGAAGATGACGAAGCGGCCTTTTTCCAAGTGGCGCATGGCGCGGCGCCGGATGAAGGGCTCGGCGACCTGGTTCATCTCGATCGCCGACATCACGCGCGTGTAGACCCCGCGCTTCTCGAGCGCATCCTGAAGAGCGATGGCGTTAAGGACCGTTGCAAGCATGCCCATGTGGTCGGCGGAAACGCGGTCCATGTCGCGCGCCTGCTCGGCCACGCCACGGAAGAAGTTGCCGCCTCCGACCACGATGGCGACTTGCACGCCAAGTTCCTGCACCTGCTGCAACTCGCCGGCAATGGCATGAATGCGCGCCGGCTGCACCCCAAAGCCCTGCTCGCCGGCCAGCGCCTCGCCGGAGAGCTTGATGAGAACACGCTTAAAGACAGGAGGCATCAGTTTTCAGTATAGCCGATGCGAAAAAACAGTACCGAGTGGCGAGTATCGAGGAGAGTTCCCGGTACCCGGTGATTTGGTTTTCGATTATTTCCGCAGAACAGCGATGCGCTGGTTGATCAGCTCGGTGGCTTGCTTCTTGTCGTCAGCGCTGAGCATGGAGTCGTTGGCGATGAGTGTGAGCGGCTTCTGGTAGCTGGTATGGTGATGGTGTTGCGGAACGACGCAGACGGGCCGGGTGCTGTCGAGTGGCACGCCGGAGGTGAGGCCCACGGCGCAGACGCCGGGCAATACTTCACGTTCGCGCAAAATCGCCGCCGTTGCAGACTCGCCGATGCGCCGCACGCTGCCGGGAGCCCGGTGCAAGTCGTGCGAGTCGCCTAGAGCGCTTTAGCCAGAATGATGGCCAGCAGGATCCCCACCCCGATCCCGATAAGCAGGGTTTTCTCGCCGGTGGTCAGGTTGTTGACCGGCCGGGTGTGAATCGGCAGCAGGAAACCGGCAACACGCGCAACGCCGGCGCGGAAACCGCCGCCAATGCCGGCCTGCGTTCCGCTGACCAGGTTCATTCCCTGCAGGCGGGCGACCGTCGAGTAAGGGACGCGATGCTCGATGCCGGAGTCGTTGTCGGTGACGGTGAATGAATCGGCGCCGATCTCCGAAACGTAACCCTTGATCACGGCCCGGTTGTGGAGGCGGAGAGCAACGAGCGAGTATTCGCCGCTGCCGATGCGCTGCACGGCGGCAGCGACCTTGATCGCCTGACGAGTGGGCGGCGTGACGGTAGAGGTAACGGCGAAGGCGTCGGCTGCTAGAACGGTGTGAAACAGCAGGAGAGAGAGTCCCCAGGCGAAAGTGCGTTTCATCATTCAGTTTTCTCCGGAAAAAAGCTCGAGAAAGACTGAAGCGAAATCGGCTGATTTGGTTGCCGAGCTGCTGCGGAAATCGCTCAGAAATGTGAAACGGCGCAGCTTGCGCTGCGCCGTTGAATCACGTGTTGTCGGGCGGTTACTTCGCGGAGGCATCGCCGGCGTCGGCCTGCCTGGTCTGGGCGATGGTCCAGCCGGGCTCGCCGACTTTGAAGCGGGCGAAGCGGCGGACGCTGATGTTCTCGCCGAGCTTGCCGATCTTGGCGGCGATGAGCTGCGAGACCGAAACGGTCTGGTCCTTGATGAAAGGCTGTTCGTAGAGGCAGACCTCCTCGTAGAACTTGCTCATCTTGCCCTCCACGATCTTCTCGATGACGTTCGCCGGCTTGCCGGTCTGCGCAGCCTGGGAGCGGTAAATGTCTTTCTCGCGCTCGTAGGCCTCGGGCGTGACGTCTTCCTTGCGGATGAACTTGGGGTCGGACGCGGCGATGTGCATCGCGATGTCCTTCACCAGTTCCTTGAAATCGTCGGTGCGAGCGACGAAGTCGGACTCGCAGTTGACCTCAACGAGCACGCCGATCTTGCCGCCGGCATGGATGTAGCTCGAGACCGAGCCCTCGGTGGTGGCGCGGGCGGCCTTTTTGCCGGCAATCGCCATGCCGCGTTTGCGCAGCAGGATGATGGCCTGGTCCATGTCGCCACGAGCTTCGCTCAGGGCGTTCTTGCAGTCCATCATGGGTGCGCCGGTCTTGTCGCGTAGTTCGCGAACCTGGGCGGCGGAGACGGGGCTCTGTGTGGGATCGGGCATTCCTGCGGTTGTACCCATAAATTCTCAACTCGACCTTTCTGGTGTTGAGCGCCGGTTGGCGCTGGGGCCTCAACAGGGAGGCCGAACATAGGTTGACCCGCGCCGCGAAGCCCCGGGCGCGGGCCTGATAGCCATTAGATTCCGGCGCGTTGCGCGGAGATTCAGGCCTGGCTCAGTGCGTCTCGGCGTGGCGCGCTTCTGCCGGTTCGGGAGCGTTCTCAGCGGCTGCGGGGTGCTTGCGCACCGGCTCGCCGAGCACGTCGGCCATGCTGACGTCTTCGGAATCCGCAGCGTAGTCGCCGCTGCCCTCGCCTGAAATCTCTGTGCCGGGCTCGGTTGCGACATCGCCTGCTTCGGCGGCGGCGGAGAACTCCGCGGCCTGCTTGTCGGTCGCGCTCTGGGCGCCCTCGACGATGGAATCGGCAATCTTGGAGGCGAACAGGCGGATGGCGCGCAGGGCGTCATCGTTGCCGGGAATTACGTAATCCACCTCGCTCGGGTCGCAATTGGTGTCAACCACGGCGACGACCGGGATGCCGAGCTTGCGGGCCTCGCGCACGGCAATCTGCTCCTTGTTGGAGTCAATCACGAAGATGGCGTCGGGCAGACGGTTGAGCTGCTTGATGCCGGCGAGGTTGGCCTGGAGGTGCTTGCGCTCGCGCTCCAGCTTGATGACTTCCTTCTTGGGAAGGAGCTCGTAGCGGCCGTCGGTGGCCATGTCGTCGAGCTCTTTGAGGCGCTTGACCGACTTCTGGACGGTGACCCAGTTGGTGAGCAGGCCGCCGAGCCAGCGCTGGTTAACGTAGAACATGCCACAGCGCTGCGCTTCTTCGGCGATCGCGTCCTGTGCCTGGCGCTTGGTGCCCACGAAGAGGACGATGCGTCCTTCGGCGGCCAGGTCCTGCACGAACTTGGACGCTTCCTTGAACATCTTGAGCGTCTTCTGCAGGTCGATGATGTAAATGCCGTTGCGCTCGCCGAAGATGAACTCCTTCATCTTGGGATTCCAGCGCTTGGTCTGGTGCCCGAAGTGGACGCCCGCTTCGAGCAGCTCCTTCATGGTGATGTTAGCCAAACAACCTCCTCGATAGATTGCATCCGCTGCCGGCACGAGCGCGGCAGCAGATTATTTTCCCGCCCCCGCTTCGCCAGAGGCGGAACGGGAAAGATCATTTCTCAGTTGCCAGTTCTCAGTTCTCAAAAGAACTGAAAACCAAAACCCAAACTAGCGCTTGCTGAACTGGAAGCGTTTGCGCGCACCCTTCTGGCCGTACTTCTTGCGCTCTTTAGCGCGGGAATCGCGCGAGAGCAGGCCGTCGGCCTTCAGCTTGGAGCGGAGCTCGACGTTGAACTCCAGCAACGCGCGGGCGATGCCCAGCTTGACGGCGCCGGACTGCCCGTTGACGCCGCCGCCGGACACATTGGCGACAACGTTGAAGTTGCTGCCGACTTCGGCGATGGCGAGAGGGCGCTTGGCGGTGTTGCGCTGCGCCTCGGTCACGAAATACTGGTCGAAGGGGCGACCGTTCACCGTGAACTCGCCCGAGCCGGGACGCAAGAACACGCGAGCGATGCTCGACTTGCGACGTCCCGTGCCGTAGTACTGAACCAGATCAGCCATGATTTCAGATGCGGGCGCGATGTCCCGCGACAACCCTTTCCAAAAAATGAGGCGAGCCGAATACGGCCCGCCTGAAACTATGCCCGCTTGGCTTCCTGCAGCGCCTGCGGCTGCTGGGCCTGGTGCGGGTGCTTATCGCCGCGATAAACCTTCAGCTTCTTCGCCATGGCGCGGCCCATTTTTGTTTTGGGCAGCATGCCGGTGATGGCGTCCTCAACAACGTCTTCGGGACGGCGCGCGAAGCGCTTGCGGAACTCCTCCGAGCGCAGACCGCCGGGGTAGCCGGTGTAGCGACGATACACCTTGCTCTCGGCCTTCATGCCGGTGAGGCGGATCTTGTCGGCGTTCACGACGACGACGTGGTCACCTACGTCAATGAAGGGCGTGTAGCGCGGGCTTTCCTTGCCCGCGAGGATGCTGGCGACACGCGTAGCGAGGCGCCCGAGCGTCTGCCCCGAGGCATCCACGACGAACCACTTGCGCGCAATTTCCCCCTCTTTGGGGAAATAGGTTGACATCTGAACTCTCCCAGAAAATGACGCAAAGAAAGACCGCTGAGCCCACATTCCGCGCAGAACCGACAGAAAGGGGTTCTCCAGGCGGGCAACTGCAGGTACAGCAAAGTCTAAAAGATACAGGACTTGAGAGCGGATTGTCAACGAACGGCGGGGCAAAACGGAGGTTGCTACACTCGCGATCCGGGAGGAGCCGATGAGCAACAACGCCGAAGTAGCGGGTGTACTGCTGAACTTTTTTGGGGGCGTGATTCTGGCGATCGATGCGCTATCCGCCGAGTCGCGCGATGTGGTGGACGAGGGCACAAAAGCGGCCACGGAGGATGCCGCCGCAGCCGGCGTGCCGGTAAGAACGGGCGGCGGGCGACCGCTCTCCTATGAGCGCTTCCGGCGCGGCGTGGTCCGGCACTCGGTGGTGCTGGCTCGGCTCGGATTCGGTCTGATGACTTTGGGCTTCGGTTGCGATCTCTACAGCAAACTGGGCTAGCCGGCGCGGGCGATACGGCGGAGCGTGAGAACACGCCGAACGGGCTTCTCATCGTTGAAGAACGTTTGCACGTCGAGAATGAGCAGATAGTCGGCCGAGAGGGGATACGAAAAGCGATATCCGGTGAAACCTTCCGTCTTGAACGGAGGGGCGTTCTTCCAGCCCTTGGACTGGAGCGCCTGGAGGGCGCGTTGAAAAGCTTGCCGAGTGGCCATGGCCGCCTCGTCGCCTTGTTCCTCGCGAAGGGAGCGCAGCAGCAGGGCATAGCGCTTGCGAAAGGAATTGGGCATGCGGATTTCGACTTCCAGGTCAGCCACGGCGTGCAGAGTAGCGCGCGGGCATTGTATGCGGCCGCAAAGTTTCAGTCACCAGCCGTAAGCTCATCCCGTTCATCCCGACGGCGAGCGCTCTTGGTCTTTGGCTTTTGGCGGCGAACCTCCCGCGGCGTGCCGGTGCGCCCGTAGACGGCGTTGGCGCGCGTGCGCATGTCGTCCACCAGGCGGCTCAAGTTGCGGATGGCGAGGTCGGCCTGCTCGAGCTGCCGGTGGATTGCGAGGGACTCTTCGGCGAAAGAGGCTGCTTCGGCTTTGGTCTCGAGGTTGGCGCCGGCGGCGGCCGCGTCGAGCGCTTTGAGAGCGGATTCCACGCTGGAAAAACTCTGGTAGTCGCCGGCGGCCAACTCGGCGTCGACCTGGCGTTCTTCGGCGGCTGCCTCGCGAGTCCCGCTGCGGACGAAGCGGGCGGGCACGCACTCGAAACCGCCGCGCGGCCCGATACAGACTTCGAGGTAGTCGTCGGGTTCCAACCCAAGCCGCTCGACCAGGGAGTTGGGCAGTGTGATCTGGTTTTTAGGGCGCAGACGGACGACGGCCGGTTTGATCTTTTCCGGAGGAACCTTCACAACGCACGCCTCCGCAAGTAAGAATATCTTACTTTCCTACCAGGCGGCAAGCCGTCAGCGGCTCAAGCCATCTACAGCTTTGTTTTTCAACCACTTAACTTACTCATAGGCGAGGGCGTCGATCGGATCCTTGCGAGCCGCTTTGTAGGCAGGGTAAACCGCGCCCAGAAGCGCGCCGACAACAGCGATTCCGGCGGCGCGCACGAGCCAGCGCGCGCCGATCTCGATGGGAAGCGTGGGGAAGCGGGCCTCGAGCGCGCCGCGAGTGGCGAAGCTAATCCCGATTCCGACAGCTACGCCGCAAATCGCCAAAAGCACGGTTTCACGCAGAACAACGTTCACGATGTAAACCTTGGAGGCGCCGAGAGACTTAAGTATGCCGATTTCGCGAGTGCGCTCCATGACAGCGGTGTACATGGCCTGAAAGATCACAATAAAGCCGATGATCACCGCGATCCCGATGACAACGTTGAGGAAAATCGAGAGGCCGGGCAGGTTCTCCGTCGTCATCATGGTCATGTAATCGGCGATGGACCGAATCTGGTATCCCTCCATGCCGGGAAGCTTTCTTAGCTCGTCAACGATCAGGTTGGTGTTGCCGGGATCGTCGGCCTTCACATAAAAGATGGTCGCCTTGCCGGGAGCGCCGATCCAATCCTGCAGAGTATCGAGCCGCAGCAGCCTGCGGCCGCCAACACCGTGCTCCACGATGCCGCAGATGCGCGCCTGGTGATTCAGCACGTCCACACGGTCCCCGACACGCGCGTTGTGCGAGCGCGCCCACACGTCATCTACGATAACGTCGTCCGGATTTTGAAATGGGCCACCGGCGAGGTATTTCAGCGGATGCCCCAACGGATAGGTGTTCAGGTCCACGCCAGTGATGGCTTCCAACGTTCCGCCCGTCGTGAGCTGGGTTATGACGGGCGAGACCATGGCGACGTGTGGCTGTTTGCGAAGAACGTCGGCGAGCTTGATGGAAACCGGCGCACCGCTGATGGTGCTGATGAACGACGATCCGGGCGGCTGGATCATGATGTCGGCGCCGATACCGCGCTGACGCTCCGCGGCGTCATTCAACATCCCGACCGACAGGCCGACGATGACGAGGATGAGCGTAACCTCGATTCCGATGGCGACAATGCTGATGAGCGACCGCAGCGGGCGGTGCACCAGGTTGGAGAGGACCAATTTGTTCATTGCGGCGATTGTAAACGGTGAGAGCTTTACCTCGGCTTGTCGGCTGGGGGATGCGTGCCGTCGCTGGAGGTGAAGGAAGGCTGCCCGGCGCCCAGGCGCACCAGGGTCGATCCCGGCGGCTGCTGGAGCGCGAACTGGTCGTCACGCAGGGGAACGTTGGCCTGGAGCTTCTCGATGGTGAGCACGATGTCGTACTCCTCCTGAGGGCGCCAGATGTGAATGACTGACGGGAAGTTGAGGCCGCCGAAGTCGCGGAACTTTTCATAGCGCGTGTCGGTGGCGACATTGCCCATCTTGTCGTAAACGATCTGACGGTGGGGCTGGAGGTCGACGCGGCTGAAGACGATCTTCCGTGAGAGATACCAATCCTTATCGCCGTGACGAATCACGTCAATCATGTAGTCGGGCTGCTCGAAGGTCTTCTTCGTTTTCGGATCGATAACATCTTCCGTGCCAGCTTCGAGGACGCTGATTTCTTTCTGGGGATCAATCATATGCAGAAGAAGCGCGTCAAAGATGGCCTGAGGGCGCAGGTTTTCCAGAGCCGAGCTGGCGGGCTGGATCACGTCGTTGCTGCCGACCACGAACTTGTTCTGCGGCGGGATGGAGAGCTTGAACTCGCGGCCGTCGCTCACCATGTCGAAGAGCCGGTTGCGGACGATGGGAAAGAGGCCGATAAGCCGCAGCTGGTCAGGTTCGCGGACCAAAAGGTAACCGCGAATGTCGCGATACTCGGTAACCTTCCCTTTTTTGGCGCCGCCGACGCTGACGGCGATGTCGACGATGGCGTCGAGCGTGCGGATCTTGGAGGCCTCGAGGTTGATGCGCTCAACCAGGTCGTCCTTGGTGGCTTCTCGCAGAGTGGCGCCGGTAGGCCGCGGTTCAACGCGGTGCGTGCGGAAGAGGCATCCTGTTGCGGGAAGAAGGAGTATCGCGAGCAGGAGGACGCTATATGGACGCCGAAACCTCATTGAGTACGTTCCGTCAGTATATCGCGGCGACGGGACGGTACGGTGCGGCGACGGGACGGTACGGTGCAGGCTAACGGTCGCTGAGCGCGCGCCGGTAGGCAGCGACGTTGCGATTGTGCTCGTCCATGGTGCGCGCGAAGCGGTGGTGCCCCTGGGCATCGCTGACAAAGAAAAGGAAGTCGTTGGGCTCAGGGTTGAGCGCCGCGCGCAGGGAATCGGCGCCCGGATTGGCGATGGGTCCAGGCGGCAAGCCGGCAAATCTGTAGGTGTTGTATGGCGAATTCGCCTGCAGGTCAGACTGATGAATGGCGCCGGAGTAGCGGCCATCGAGCAGCGCGGCGTAGATGATGCTGGGATCGGCGTCGAGCGCCATGTTGCGCTGCAGGCGGTTGGTATATACGCCGGCCACGCGCGCGCGTTCTTCCGGGACTGCCGTTTCTTTCTCAACGATGGACGCCAAAGTGACGATGCGGTGCACGTTGGCGTTCAGGCCAATGTGCGCGGCTTCCTGGCGGAAGCGCCGCACCATGGCGGCGATCATGTCTTGCGTGGATTGCGTGCGCGTGAAGCGGTACGTATCGGGGAAAAGATAGCCTTCGAGGGACCGCGCCTCGGGGTCGAGATCGGAGATCAGGGTGACATCGGTCCGGGCCTGTTGAAGAAACTCGGAGCGCGAGGCGAGGCCAGCGGCTTCGATGGCGGCGGCGACGTCGAACATGTTGTAGCCTTCAGGGACGACGACGGTGTGGAAAGCGATTTCGCCGCGGGCAATCTTGTCGTAGGCCTGGGAGGTGCTGACAGAGCCGTCGAATACGTACTCGCCAGCTTTGAGCGGACGCAGTTTGAAGTAGTGAACGATGAGGAACGCGGTGGAGCTGCGGATGACGCCGCCGTTCTGCAATTCGGCGGCGATGCGGCGCGATGACCAGCCGTTGCGAAGCAGGACCGAGATTGGCGCGGCAAGCTGCCGCGGCACCAGGATTGCCCATACGAGCCAGGCAACGGCGGCGAGCAGGAACACGGCCATCCATCGAACGAGGGACCGCATGGCTGCAGTGTATCGGATGCGAGTTCCTGGTCGACGGAAGCCGGTGTCACTGGTAGTGACGGTGGTCCAGGAACGACTGGAGAATGAGGACGGCCGACATCTGGTCGACGACCTGGCCGCGGCGCCGGATGCTCATCTCAGTTTCGCGCAGGAGACGATTGGCCTGGGCGGAGGTGAGGCGCTCATCCCAAAGATGCACGGGCAGGGAAAATTGCTTGCGGAGATCGCCGGCAAAGGTTCGGACTTTTTCAGCCTGGGCGCCGGGAGTTCCGCTGAGCGGGAGCGGCAGTCCCACGACGATTTCGCAAACCTTGTACTGGCTGACGACCTCAGATAGGTGTTGCAAGTCCGAGCGCTTGTTCTTGCGGTGCAGGGTCGGCAATCCCTGGGCGGACACGCCCAGAGGGTCGGAAACGGCGAGCCCAATGCGGCGCGCGCCAAAATCGAGGGCCAGGATACGACCGCGGTCCAACGGTGGGGCAGTACTTTCGAGCGACACATGGCGATTATAGGTTCGCGGCCAAGCCGCATCGGAATACCATAACGGCATGAGCAGCGAGCCGGTGGAACTCGACAGCGCGCAAGAACGGGAGCTGGAGCGTCCGGCGGTGGTCACGGTGCCTCGCGCGCGCGGCGAGAAGAGCAATGTCGCGCTGAGCGTGATCGCGCTGATTCTGGTGCTGGCGGCGTGCTACTTCGCCAAGCCGGTGTTCGTGGTGCTGCTGGTCTCGATTTTGATCGCATTCCTCCTGGCGCCGGTGGCGGACTTGCTGGAACGTTTTCGGATTCCACGGCCGATTGCGTCTCTCATCTCGGTCTTGCTGATGGCAGGCGTGTTGTACGGGTTTACGTACTACTCGTACAGCGCGGCGTCGCAGTTCGTCCGCGACCTGCCGAAGTATTCCGCCAAGATGGCGCAAACGGTGGCGCGCTTCCGCAAGAAAGCAGAGGACATTCAGAAGACGACGCAGACCGTGCTGCCCGCGCCGAGCGATGTGCGCACTGTCAAAGTGGAGCAGGCGCCGAATTGGACGGGATGGCTGAGCAACTGGGCGGGGTCACTGACGGAAGCAATTTTCATCATCAGCTTCATACCGTTCCTGGTGTACTTCATGCTGAGCTGGCAGGAGCACGTGCGGGCGTCAACCGTGATGCTGTTCCGGATGGAGAACCGGAACACGGCGTACGTAACGCTGGGCGAGATCGCGCGCATGATCCGTGCGTTCATCGCGGGCAACGTGCTGGTGGGCCTTTTTATGGCGGCCGTGGCCAGCATCATTTTCGGGACGCTGGGTCTGCCGTACTTCTACTTTATCGGGTTGATCAGCGGGTTCGTGAGCCTGGTGCCGTACCTGGGCGTGCCGCTGGCGGTGTTGCCGCCGCTAGTCGCCGGGTTGGGGCAGATCGGATTCAAAGACGCGCTGGTGATCGTGGCATCCGTTTTCGCGCTGCACATCTTTGCGTTGAACGTGCTCTACCCAAAGATCGTAGGGAGCCGGGTTCGGCTGAACCCGCTGACGGTGACGCTCGCGCTGTTGTTCTGGGGGTGGCTCTGGGGAGCGATGGGTCTGGTGCTAGCCGTGCCGATCACGGCGGCAATGAAGATCATCTTCGACCACGTGGAGCCGCTGCGGCCGTGGGGAGCGTGGCTGGGCGAGTAGACAGGGGAAAAGACGCTGCTGGCTGCTCGCTTCTGGCTGCTGGCTAAGGAACAAGAAGGCCCCTCGCACGAGGGCTCTTGTCAGGCGAGAGGCGCGAAGGCTTACGCTTCGGCAATGATCTCAGGGAAGCGCAGGTTCGACTTGGCCAGGGCCTTGGTCAGCAGATGTTCGATGTCGGCCTCGTCGAGATTCTTGGCCATGGCCAGCTCGCTGACCAGCAGGTAGCGGGCCCGCTCCAGCATCTTCTTCTCGCGGAAGGACAAGGGCTTGCTCTGGTTGAGCATCAGCAGGCTCTTGAGGACGCCGGCAACCTCCAGCAGCGACCCGGTCCTCATTTTTTCGGAGTTTTCCTTGAACCGGTACTTCCAGTCGGCATGGTTCTCGCACTTGCCGTCGGTAAGGTAGTCGAGGATTTTCTGGCACTCGCCGTTCTTGATGACCCGGCGAAGGCCGACGCTGGTGATGTTCTGGAAAGGCACCATCACCTTGAGATTGCTGGACTTAATCTTGAGGAGGTAAAACCGCTCGACGGTGGCTCCGACGGTCCGGCTGCTTATCTGCTCGATTATTCCGACGCCATGATTCGGGTATACGACCTTGTCGCCAATCTGGAAGTTAACGCTACTCATGAAGGGCACCCGTCCGGGGGCAGGGGGGACATGAATTATTATATGTGGAAAACACGCCAAGGTCAAGCGAAGACAGGGATTAGCAGAGATACCGGTTGACGGTCCGACCATTAAGAATGTTGAGGATAAGCGGACGCGCAATTGGGCGATTGGCGGTGTTCAAGCTGACGCAGTAAGAATAAAATCCGATAGTAAGACCCATGCCGCTGGCTTCAGCGGCCAACCAGACGGGACTTGGAGCCCATGCCAGAACATATCCGGAAAAAGTTGGAAGACGAGATCCAAAGCCTGGAGTACGAGCTGAACCACGAACTCCCCAAGGAATTGAAGAAGGCCGTGGCGCTAGGTGACCTGAGCGAGAACGCCGAATATCACATGGCGAAGCAACGGCAGGAGTTTGTCCGCGCCAGGCTGGGCCAGCTCAAAAAGCGCATGGCGGAGCTCTCGCTCATTAATATGAGCAACATTCCGAAGGACCGGGCCGGGCTGGGCTCGACAGTGGTTGTGTTCGACCAAACCAAGGAAGAGGAAATTGAATACCAACTGGTGACGAGCGAGGAGTCGGACGTCTCGCGCGGGAAGATTTCAACGACGTCTCCGATCGGCCGGGCCCTGATGGGAAAGAAGATCGGGGACAGCGCGACGGTGGTGACGCCGAGCGGCGAGCGCGAACTGGAAGTGCTGAGGCTGAAGACGATCTACGACGAGGCAGGCGGCGCCCAATGACCTGGACGAGCGCAGTGGGGCGCGGTTCACGTGTGCTGTTGCGCGGCATTGTGCACGGGCTGGCGCTGACCCGCATCTCACCGAACCTGCTGACGTTCATCGGCCTGGTAATCAATATCGGCGCGGCGGTGCTGTTCGGTTATGCCAAGCCGGAAAACCAGCAGCGCATGTTTCTCTATGCCGGTCTGGTGATTATCGGGGCCGGAATCTTCGACATGGTGGACGGCCGGGTGGCGCGGGCGACCGGACAGGTGACGCAGTTCGGGGCGTTCTTCGATTCGGTGGTCGACCGGTACAGCGATCTGGCGCTCTTCTTTGGATTGCTCGTCTATTACGCGCGCGCGAACCGGTTCTTCTACATCGTGATGGTGGCGATTGTGATGACCGGCTCGGTGATGGTGAGCTACACGCGGGCGCGGGCGGAATCGCTGATTGGACAGTGCAAGGTCGGTTTCATGGAGCGGCCGGAGCGGATCGTGCTGGTGATCATCGGGGCGTTGTTCAATCACATGGCCCCGGTGCTGTGGGTGATCGCGGTGCTGTCGAATATCACCGTGATCCATCGCATCATGTATACGTACCAGCAGACGCAGCTCAGGGAAGGAACGCGCGAGCCGGTAGCGGCGTCGTCGCGCGCGTGATCCCGCCGCGGCGCATCCATTCATGACCGACTGCTCTCAGGACAATCAGAGTTCCCCGCGGAGCACCGTGCCGGTGCTGGTGGTGCACGGCGGCGCGTGGTCCATTCCCGACGACATGGTGGAGGCGCACCTGCGCGGCGTGAAGGCGGCGCTGGCGGTTGGCTGGCGCGTCCTGGAACGCGGCGGCTCGGCGCTCGATGCAGCAGAAGAAGCCGTCGTGAGCATGGAAGACGACGACACGTTCGACGCCGGCCGCGGCAGCTTTCTGAACCGAGACGGACGAGTGCAGCTGGACGCGCTGATGATGGACGGGGCAACGCTGCGCGCCGGCGGCGTGGGGTGCGTGGAGCGAATCCGGAACCCGATTCGGGCGGCGCGCAAAGTGCTGTCGGAGAGCCAGCACGTTTACTTTGTCGCCGACGGCGCGGAGCGCTTCGCGCAGGAACACGGGATTGCGCTGATCGACAACAGCGAACTGGTGCTGGAGCGCGAACGCGAGCGTCTGCGAACCGCGCAGAACGGCGGCGCCGTCGAAGATATTTTTGCGACGTCGCACGACACGGTGGGCGCGGTGGCGCTGGACATGAACGGCAACCTGGCGGCGGCGACCTCGACGGGCGGAACGCTGAACAAGGCGCCGGGACGAGTGGGTGACTCGTCGCTGATCGGATGCGGATGCTATGCCGACAACGCGAGCGCAGCGGTATCGCTCACGGGCTGGGGCGAGCCGATCATGAAGCTGGTGCTCGGCAAGTGGGCCGCGGATCGCGTGGGAGCAGGCGGAGCGCCGGAGCCGGTTGCGTGGGACGCGATCAGGTATCTGAAGTCGCGCGCGGCGGGGCACGGCGGGATCATCGTGCTCGATACCCAGGGCCGTTTCGGCATGGCGCACAACACGCCGCGAATGGCGGTGGGGTATCGGAGCGCAGAGCGCGAGGCCTACCACATCGAGCTGAAGCCCCGAGGGGAACATTAGCGCACAACGTTGCGAGTACCTCATTGTGCCTTGCCTTGCAGAGCAGCATGAGGTAAAAACCTGCAGCACACCCATTCTCCTCATTCTTGCGTATTACAGACGCCGCTTTTCGTCTGCGTGGACACCTGATTTCAGCGAGGCGAAGCCATGAAGAAGATTGTTGGAACAGTTTTGTGCTTGCTGCTGGTCGTGTCGTTCGCCGTACCCATCGCGGCACAGGAAGCGTCTACCGGCGCGCTGCTGAGCGGCACGGTGGCTGACCAAAGCGGCGGCGTTATCAGTGGCGCCACGCTGAAGCTGAAGAACAACGCGAACGGCGCCGAGCAGAGCGTGAAGACCAACGCCGCAGGCGCGTATCGCTTTCTGCTCGTGCCCGCCGGCACGTACACGTTCACGGTGGAGGCGCCCGGCTTCAGCCGCATGGTGGATTCGGCCCTGACGCTGAACGTGGGCCAGGTAGCGTCGTTCCCGATCACGTTGCAGGTCGCGGCGGCTTCGACCGAAGTAACGGTTTCGGCTGGGGCGGAACTGGTGGAGGCGCAGCGCACGTCCGTGGCGACGACGGTGGACCAGACGCGCATTGACAATTTGCCAATCAACGGGCGCAACTACATCAACTTCACGCTGACGAATTCGCAGGTGGCTCGGGACACGGCGCCCAGCATCGGCGCGGCGCCGACCTCGGGGTTGAACATCGGCGGGCAGCGGGCACGCGGCAACCTGGTGAACGTGGACGGTGCCGACGCAACCGACAATTCGGTGAACGGTGTGCGCTCCACGGTTTCGCAGGAGGCGGTGCAGGAGTTTCAGCTCATCACGAACGGCTACGCGCCGGAATACGGACGTGCGTCGGGCGGCGTGGTGAACATCATCACGCGCGGCGGATCGAACCAGCTCCACGGCACGATGTTCGGATACCTGCGGAATCGCCACATCCAGGCGGTGAACCCGTTCAGCACCGTCAAAGAACCTGCCTACACGCGGGTTCAGACGGGCGCGACGGTGAGCGGGCCGATCAAGAAGGACAAGACGTTTGTGTTCTTTTCGTTTGAGACGACCCGGCGGCATGAGACGGGATTTTCAAGCATCGGGTCGAACAACTTCGGGCTGGTGCCGCTGACGATTCCGGCGATTCCGGGTTTGTTTCCCGGCGGAACATTCCAGGTGACGCCGGCACAGGCGTCGTTCTTCGCGGCGAACTCGGCATTGTTGACGAACCCTGCGGCCGGACCGCTGCTCCAGGGGTATCTGTTCCTGACGGGCGCGTCTTCGTCGGTGGCGCTGAATCGAGTCCAACCGGCGGCGTTCGGCGGGCGGGCAGCCTTTCCATCGACCTGCCAACCGACTACGCCCGTCTGTGCTCCAATGCCGGCGTCGTTCGTCGGTCTGAACTCGGTGACGGGAAACTTCCCCGTCTTTGAGGGGACGACGGTCTATTCGCTGCGACTTGATCATCGTTTCAGCAACAGCAATCAACTCATGTTGCGCGGCATGGCGAGCCCGAGCACGGTGGACGGCATTCAGGTAAACGCGCAGGGACCGACGCAGAACTTCGGGCAGAACGCGTTGTCGCGCACTTCGGTGCAGACGTACCGCGACACGGGAATCACGGCGCAGGACACGTGGACGATCGGGAGCAACAAGCTGAACGAATTCCGCTTCCAGTACGCGCGGCGCGGGTTGCTCTACAACTTTGCACAGGCGCCGGGCGGCGCGAACGTGGCGGTGAACATTCCCGGATTCGCGTTCATCGGGCGCGAACCGTTCAGCTTCGTGGACCGCACTGAGCAGCGATATCAGTTCACGGACAACTATTCGTGGACACTTGGCAGCCATAACACTAAGTTCGGAGTGGATGTGAACCATCTGCCGCTGGAGGCGGATTTCACCGTCAACTTCGGCGGCGTGTACAACTTCGGCGAACTGCCGGCGGCGGCGCTGAATCCGGCATTCGCCACACCGCTGGGCGGCCGCGCGTTTCCGAGCTTCAGCCCGGTGCAGGCGTACGGGCTGGGCTTACCGCAGGTGTTCATTCAGGGCATCGGAAACCCGCACGACTCATTCACGAACAACACACTCGGCGTTTACTGGCAGGATTCGTGGCATGCGCGCCCGAACCTGACGATCAACTACGGAGTGCGCTACGACATTGAGTTCACGCCGGAGTTTCCAGCGATCAACAGCCTGTCACAGGCGGCACAGAACGCGCTGGGAATCACGCAGGGAATTCCGCGCGACAATAACAATATTGCGCCACGGATTGGACTGGCGTGGGATCCCTGGAAAGACGGCAAGACGGTGCTGCGCGGGTCGTATGGATTGTTCTACGACCATCCGCTACTCGCGCTCGCGTTCAACTCTGACGTGGCCGACGGCGCGCAGGCGGCGACATTCGCGTTTACCGGTGGATCGCCGGGGCCGTGCACCGGAAATGGGATTGCCGGAATCAACGCGGCGACGATTTTCCAAGGCTTGCTCGGCTGTTTGCCGGCGAGCTTTGGTTACCTGCCGAACGAGCAGCGATTCAATGCGCTGCTGCCGAATTCCGTCTTCGTAAACCAGAACTTTCTGACGGCGGGCGTTCCGTTATCCATCCTGCCGTTCGGTTTTCCGACGGCGAAGAACTTCCAATACGCGTATTCACACCAGGCGAACCTGGGCGTGGAGCACGATTTTGGCCACAACACGGCACTCAGTATCGCGTACAACTTCAACGGCGGTCGGCACCTGAACCGGCCGATTGATGCGAATCCGCCCATTTTCAACGCGCTGGTTTCGAACTGGCGTGCAGCAATGGCGGATCCGGCGGTGCCAGCCCAAGTCAAAGCTGGATTTGCAACAAATCCGTTACTGGTGGGATCGAATCCATTGTTTCCCGCAGGCATAGGCCCACAGGGGCCCTGGGTGTCAGCAGGTGTAATGAACTTTTTCCGGCGCTCGGGAGTGAATCCGGCTCTTTGTGGAGCGACGACGAATGGCGTTACCTGTCCGGCCATTCCGACGCTGGCCCCGCTGATTGCGGCGGTGGCGCAGCGTTACGGCATCACCGGGATGGGCGTGCCGGTTCCGTTTGGCGGGATGACGCCGAACGTGGCGAGCGGCAGCTCGGTGTATCACGGGCTGACGGCCAATCTGAAGAAGCGCTTCAGCAACCACTATGAAGGCCTGGTTTCCTACACGTGGTCGCACACGATCGACGACTCGACCGACCTGCAATCGCCGCTCTCGCCGCAAGACAACTTCAACCCGGGCGCGGAGCGGTCGAACTCGCTCTTCGATCAGCGTCACCGGCTGGTGATCAGCGGCGTGTACCAAAGCGGTAAGGTAGGCAGCGGCGGATTCATGAGCGGACTGCTCAGCGACTGGACGATTGCACCGATCGTCGAAGCGGCATCCGGGCGGCCGTTCGCCATTCTCACGGGCGCCGACACCAACTTCGACTTCGGTTCCAACACTGACCGGCCGAATGTTGTGGCCGCGAATGCTGCAGTGACTTCGTGCGGCGACCTGCCGGTGGCGTCGAAGTATTCGCCGACGGGATTCCTGCAGGCTGGATGTTTCATTGACGGAACGGCCCCGGGAAACCTGCGACGCAACGCGGGCATCCGGCCGAATGTGGTGTTCACGGACCTGCGCATGTCGCGACGGATCAACCTGGGCGAGCGAATGAAACTGGACGGGATCGTCGACATGTTCAACATCATCAACCGCTTCAACGTAGCCGACGTGAACCCGCTGTACACGCAGGCGGGCACGCCGACGGCGGCGTTTGACCCGCGGCAGTTCCAGTTTGCGCTGAAGCTCTCGTGGTAATTTGAGCAGTTGCCGGACCGACGGGTCTCGCGCGGCGAGACCCGTTTTCTTTTACGGAGGACGCGATGCGAGCCAAAGAGTCGCGACGGAGGCAGTTGGGGAATTCGACGCTCAGCGTGCACGCCGGCGAAGACCGGCACGGAAGGAAACCGCTGACAACGGAGATCGCACAGACGTCGGTCTTCACCTTGCCTGGACTCGATGAACTGCGCCGCATCAGCGAAGGCAAGAGCGATGCGTACATGTATACGCGCTATGCGAATCCGACGACGCGGGCGGCCGAGCTGAAGATTGCCGCCCTGGAGGGAGCCGAGGATTGCCTGGTCACGGCCAGCGGAATGGCGGCAACGGCCAGCGCGGTGTTCAGCCAGTGCTCGGCGGGCGACGAGATCGTTTCGATGCTGGATGTCTATGGCGGAACACTGAAGCTGTTTGACGATACGCTGAAGCGCTTTGGCGTGAGTGTCCGGTGCGTGGCGTACAAAGATCTGGGCAACCTGGAGCGCTCCATTACGCGACACACGCGGATGCTTTTTTTGGAGTCGCCGACGAATCCGACGCTGCGATGCGTTGACCTGGAGCGGCTGTGCGCGATTGGACGGCGCCACAAGCTGTGCGTGGTGGTGGACAACACTTTCGCGACGCCGATTCTGCAGAAGCCGCTCGAACTCGGCGCTGACTTGGTGATGCATTCGGCGACGAAGTATCTGGGAGGCCATAGCGATGTCACTGCCGGGGCGCTTGCCGGGAGCAAGCGGCTCATCGACGGTGCCCGGACTTCTATGAAGCAGGTGGGAGGGTGCCTTGATCCGGGCGCATCGTATTTATTGCTGCGCGGGATCAAGACGCTCGAGATCCGGGTTGAGCGCGCCTGCCAGAACGCCGCAGCGGTCGCCGAAGCGCTGCTGGGGCACGAAAAGGTGGAGCGGGTGATGTATCCCGGCTTCGAGAACTGCGACGGGCACGAATTCGCGAAGCGGCAGATGCGCGATTTCGGAATGATGGTGTCGTTCGAGATCAGAGGCGGCGAGCGGGCGGCAGACCGGTTTATCAACGCGCTGGAGTTGTGGTACCTGGCGACCAGCCTGGGGGGAGTTGAGTCGACGGTGAGCTATCCGGCGCTGTCGTCTCACATCGGGCTGAGCAAGGAGCGGCTGAAGCTGATGGACGTGACTGCGGCAACAGTGCGGCTCTCGGTGGGCATCGAGAATCCAGACGATCTGGCTGCCGACCTGTTGCAGGCACTCGATCGGGCGTGACCCGCGGTAACCGGAATGCAACGCGCCCGGCGATTCCTCGATTGACCCTGGATGAGGACCGATACTACGATTCGGAAAATCAGCAACACGGTTCGGGTGCGCCCCCCGAACCAGCAGGAGTGGCTAGCTTGTTGAAGCACATAGGTCCAAAACGGGCGGCCCTGCTGAGCACGATTGCAGCTTTTCTGCTGCTCATCGGCTGCGAGACAGCCGAAAAGAAGCAGGTTGCTGTAGCACCTCCTGCGGCCGCGATGGCGCCCGACGTCGTTCCTTCAGCGCCGCAACAGCCTCCACCGAAAGCTCCCGAATCGGTAGTCCAGAAAACCGATCCGGCCGAAGAGACACTTCGCCAAGCGGAGAAGGAGTACCAGGCAGGCCAGGACGAGTACGCAGCGGGACACCTGGAGGCGGCGCGCGCGGCGTTCGATCGCGCGTTCAACGTGCTCGTGTCGGGGCCGATCAACGTGAGTTCGGACCAGCGCCTGCAGGCTGAGTTCGAAAAGGTGGTGACCGGCGTCAACAACCTGGAGATGCTGGCGCTGAAGCAGGGTGACGGGTTCACCGAGCAGAAGGCGGAGCCGGCGCCGATTGACGAAGCGGCGCAGGTGACGTTCCCGGTTGATCCGAAGCTGAAGGCCAAAGCGGAAGCCGAAGTGAAACAGACGCACTCGGACCTCCCGCTGGTGCTCAACGACGAGGTCGCGGGATACATCAACTACTTCTCGTCTGCGCGAGGGCACGGAACGCTGGAGCGAGCGCTGACGCGGGCGGGCCGCTATCGTGAGATGATCCTGAAGACGCTGCGCGAGGAAGGCGTGCCGCAGGACCTGATCTACCTGGCGCAGGCGGAGTCGGGATTCCAGCCGTTGGCGTTGTCGCGCGCAGGAGCGCGCGGGATGTGGCAATTCGTGGCCAGCCGCGCCTCGGGTTATGGTTTGCAGCGTAACTGGTGGATCGACGAGCGGCAGGATCCGGAGAAGTCTACGCGCGCGGCAGCTCGCCATCTGAAAGACCTGTACAACCAGTTCGGCGATTGGTACCTGGCGATGGCAGCGTACAACTCGGGTCCTGGCACCGTGCAGGACGCGGTGCAGCGGACCGGATACGCCGATTTCTGGGAGCTATACCGGCGCAGCGTGTTGCCGAAGGAAACCAAGAACTATGTGCCGATCATCGTCGCAGTCACGATCATGGCGAAGAACCCGGCGCAGTATGGGCTGGACCAGATTCGGCCGGAAGCGCCGGTGGAAACGGACCGCCTGACGATCAATTATCCGGTGGATTTGCGGCTCGTTGCGGAGTGCGTGGATACGTCCGTGGCTGTACTCCAGGAGCTGAATCCCAGCCTACTGCGGATGACAACGCCGAAGGACGCTCCGTTCGACCTGAAGCTGCCGGCTGGAACTCGGGAAAAGTACGAGACGAGCATCGCCGCGATCCCGGCCGACATGCGCGTTTGGTGGCGGTATCACAAGGTCGGCGAGGGCGAGTCGCTGGCGAGCATCGCGCGGAAATATCGAACCACGGTGAAGGCGATCAGCGAGGTCAACGGGCTGAACGGAGACGAAGTGGCGAGAGATGCCAAGCTCGTGATCCCGGTTTCACCCGGGCGAGAGCCGCAGCGCACGAGCTACTCACGGCAGGTTGTCCGCTACAAGGTGCGCCGCGGCGATACCGTGTCCTCGGTCGCCGATGAGTGGGGCGTACCGCCGGAAATGGTACGCAAGTGGAACCGAATCAAGGGAAACGACCTGCGCCGAGGCCGTATCCTGCTGATTCATCGTCCGACTGACGACAACGGCAAGATGCCGGGGAGCTCTGTGCACAAGGGACGCAAGTCCAAATCTTCCAGTAGCTTACGCGCCTCGAGTGTTCCGGGCCGGCAGGTCCACACGGTGCGACCGGGAGAGACCCTGTACAGCATTGCCAACCAGTACAACACCACGGTTGCTGCTTTGCAGCGGGACAATGGCAAGACAAGTTCGCGGTTGCACCCTGGCGACGTGCTGGTTGTGAACGGCCGCTAGGGACGAAAAACTTCTCTGTCGTCCTTTGACTTTTGCCCAAAAAACGCTGTGTTATAATCCCGCGCCTGTTCGGTAGCGGTCGCAGTATTTCCCGGTGGCGCGGCAATGCCGCAATCGCTTGTAACGGCGCGTATTCAGCCGAAAACGTCTTGATTCAGGAGGAAGTAATGTTCTCAGACGACGAGATCCTCTATGCTCGCGACGACGAAATGGATGACTACGGAGACGCCGGCGCCTACGGGGAGGAAGTAGAAGACTACGAAGAGGAAGAGGAAGAAGAGGAAGAAGCCGGAGGCGGAGCGCCCGCGACGGGCGGGGCCGTCGAAGCTCCTGCTGCCACGCCGGCAGCTCCCCCAAGTCCGCCGCGTCGCGCTCCCAAGAAAGCAGCTGCAAAAAAGAAGAAGGGCGGCGCACGCAAGAAAGCCCGTAAGGCCGGCGGCAAGAAGAAAGCACGCGCGGTTTCCCGCCGCGGCGGCAGCAAGCGCGCTGCGAAGCGCGGCGGCAAGAGAAAGGGCGGGTCGAAGAAGCGGCGCCGGTAAGACATCAAGTGTTAAACAGAAAAGCCGCGGTCAATCAGGCCGCGGCTTCTTGTTTTTTTTTTGAGTCAGCGCTTACCGTTCACGGCATCGAGGCAACGGCCGTAGAGCTCCAGCAAGTGGTTGGCATACTCGTCGACGCGCACGGGGGTGGTGCCCTGGAATCCGGCAGCGGCGCCGGTCTTGCCATAGCCAGTGGTCACGGCGATGAACTTCATCATGTCGAGCGCGATGTCTTCGTTACGCCGGGACCCGAGCACCGGCGTTGCCACATCATTCATTGCTGGCCTCACTGCTGAAGCGGATCCGCTTCGAAGAAACTATTTTAACAAAGCCAGACACAGCGCAGCTTACGTCTCGATGCCGATGTGGCACACACGCCCGATGATGCGGTCGGCGGCATCGCGAGCGCTTTCGACGGGAAGCACGTCCACTGCGTATGCCTGATTGTGCGGGCGAAGCACGAGGTTCTTGCCGGCGAGCTCCACGTAACGGACAACACAACCGTCGTCGACAGCGACTGCATACATGTTCGACTCCCCGCGACGATACGGCTGCAATGAGTTGTAATGCCGGTCGATGAGCAGAGTAGCGCCCGGCATCAGCCGGGGGTACATGCTCATTCCCTCGCGGGCGTCGGCTTTCAGAATCACAAAGCGCCGCCATCCATTGCGTGATCCATGCGGATCAGGCCGTAGCCTCTTCAGAAAAGGCTTCTTGAATTTGAGGATGTCTTTGACGTTTTCGCTGCTGATGAGGGGATCGCGAGCGGCAACTTGAGCGTCAACCAGAAGCACATTGTCGAACTGATCGTCACTCGGAGGGAGGATGGTTGCGCGCTTGCTGACTTCACCCGGGTCAAGCAGGTCGAGGACAGATAAGTGCTGAACGGCGAGAATGCGGTCCATGGACTCGAGGCTAAGGTTCCGCTTGCGGTTCAGGAAGTTAGAGACGTGGGCTTGCTGGAAGCCGGCCTGACGCGCAAGCTTCAGGCCGGTGAGCTGACCGGCATCAATGCGGGACCAAAGGATGCGGCGAAGATTTTCTTGCAGTGCCTTGATTTTCACGCGGTGCTTATAACAAAAAGATATTGTCGGGAGCAAGTACCATGACACCAATGCCGTGCGTTACTCCAGTTCAGATATTCTCAAGCCGGGAAGAATAACCAAATGACATTATGGCGATGTGACAGATCATGGCGTTTGCGCATGCACAAGTTCGAGGGTTATATCTGGCAATCTCTCACAGGAGAGCAGGGGAGCAATGGGCGCACCAATCGCACAGGCTCATCATCATCATGCGCCGGGTCAGGTATTTCTGGAGTTTCGGCGGAAAGTGCGCGATGCGGAACTCCTGTCGGCCGCCATGGAGCGCATCCTGGAAGATTTGCAGTTCACCGGGCGCCTGAGTGTGATTGTGCAGAACGGCAAGGTATTGAAATCTGGGTATGAAGAAGGGTACTTCAGCCGGCGCACGGACGTTCGCCTGCTATGAGGTGAAGCTGCCGGCACAACGCTCGGAGTAAAACTAAATAGCTCACAGGTCTTCGCAAGAAAAACGAGCCCTGGGCTGAACCGGCCAAAGTTGCCGGGCGGCACAGGGCTTTTGTGTTGTTCAACTCTCACCGAGGAGACGCTCATGCCAGTGGCGGTACTCGCAGTCGCCAAGCTCGAATTGAAGTATTGCGAACGTTGTGGCGGGTTGTTCTTTCGGAAATGCGAAAGCGACGAAGTGCAATGTCTTCGATGCCGGAGAGAGCTCCAGCAGCAACTCTCCGCGCCGAGACTGAGGAGGAACGTATGAGCACACTCGCTGTGGAGCGCATGTCTGTATTGGCTTCGGGTGGCGGCGGGTGCACGAGCCGGAGCAGAAAGCCTCCGCACAGAGTGGAGTCGTCCGCGCAATGGCAGGAGCCAGACGCTCCGCCGGAAATCGCGGCATATCGCGACCGGACCACAGCGCTGTTGCGGAAGTTTTTGCGCCTTTCGGTGGAACTGGGCCGGCTGCCGTCGCTTGTGGGTCGCGAGTTTTTTCGAGCGCGCGTCAGCTCGTACCGCACCAGCACGTTTGAAGACGCGGTGATTTTCACGCACGACATGGAGCGCTGCCTGAAGCTGCTCGATCCGTTTTCACGCGAGCTGATCGCGTGCGTGGTTCTGGAAAACTACACCCAAGAGGAAGCGGCGGACCTGCTGCGCTGCTCGCGCCGCCGAGTGGGGGTCAGATTTCCCGAGGCGTTGGATCGGCTGTCGGCGATCCTGCTTCGTCGAAAATTGCTGTTGCCGCTCGAGCGGCACCAGGTTGTGGAAAAAAGTTGTCAAGCCCCCAAATCGGCCGGAAACGTTGTAAGCATTTCAGCCATCGCGAGATAAATTTCGTGACTGCCTTCCCATTCTGGGTACCGAACCTGCTATTCTGAAAGTGAAGCTGAGGAATTGAGAAGCGCCGGGAACGCCGGGACAACGGCGAGCCGCCCGGCGCTTTCGTTTTATGCGCGAAGCTCCGAGCGTTCGGTCGATGAACCGGCGAGCCGGCGAATCCGGACGCAGGGAGATGACGGCCGGGCCAGGCAGTTCAGACGTTAGCGAGCAGGTGGTGGCCCAGATCACGGCGGCGCTTCCAGACATTGTGGAGACGTTCATTCGGGAGGCCCAAACCGAAAAGAGCTGCCCGCACGCGAGATTTCTGTTTGATATCTGGCAGGCGCTGGACGCGACAGGGGAAACCGAGCGTGCCGGTGTCCACTGGGCCAAGCAGTTGATCAGCTGGCTGGAGACGGAACAACGTAACGTACGCGAAGGCAGCAAAGTCGAGTTAGGGCAGGGCCGCATTTAGAATGGAAACGCTCCGACTCTGAGCGGGCGAAAAGCGCCGCCGCGGAGCCGGACGCGACCCTGATGATGGACCTGACGTGGGTGACACCGCGGATCGCCGTGGGCGGCGGAATCTGGCACGAAGCCAACATGATTGAGGTTGTGCGCGCTGGGGTAACGCACATCATCAACATGCAGGTGGAGTTCGATGACCGGAAACTCGCTGATCCTTACGGAATCGATGTGCTGTGGAACCCTGTGGATGACGACTTCCTGCCAAAGCCGCCCGAAGTTTTTCAGCGCGGTGTGGAGTTTGCGACCGCTGCGTTGCAGAACGACGCAGCCCGGCTGTTCGTGCACTGCGCCGCCGGCGTTCACCGCGCGCCGATGATGACGCTGGCGATATTGCGGGCGAGCGGTTTGAGTTTGGCGGACGCGCAGCGTTTGCTGGTGAGCCGCCGTAACGTCGTGGATTTGGCGGAAGTATACGTGCGCAGCGTGGAGAATTTCATGCGCAGCTATGCGCCCGCGGGGAACGACTAGCAGCAGCTTCGTCAGGTAGCGACCGAGCCGAAACAGGAACTCATGATAAAAACCGGCACTGATTTCAGCCGCCCCGCGGGGCGGCTTTCTTTTTCCGCCATCGTCGTGCTGTGCGTCTGGCTGACGCCTTGTCTGCACGCCGCGCAGCCCGCAACGACGGTAATCAACGACGTTGTGTATCGCGCGGACGGCGCACCGGCGCAGGGGACGATCCTTCTGTCGTGGCCCGCGTTCGTTACAGCAGATCACAAGGCCGTCGCAGCGGGGGCGATGAGCGTGACACTTGGTCCCGGCGGCGCGCTGAACCTGGCACTGGCGCCCAATCAGGGAGCGACGCCTCCGGGTACCTACTACAAAGCCACCTTGAAATTGAACGACGGCACGACCAACACAGAAGCCTGGGTTGTGCCGACCACGTCACCGACGACGGTGTCGGCGATACGCGCCTCGGTGGTACCAACCGCCTCAGCCGGGCAGTACGCCACGGTTAGTTATGTTGACACGCAGAACGCGGCGCAGGATGCGGTGACGGTGACGAAGCTCGGCCGGCAGGGAGACACTCCGGTCACGCTGGCGTCGGTACGTTATGCGAGCCAGTTCGCGAACATCCAATCGGCGATCAACGATGCGGGGACGAGCGGCGCCGTACTGATCCCCTCGACGTATGCAGGCGCCGACACGTATACGAACTCCGCTGGTGTGCCGGTGCTGGACCTGCGCCAGGGGCGATTGACGGTCAGCGATTTGGCCACGCAGAGGCCATGCGCGGATGTCCGCGCATCTGGCGCCAAGGGGGACGGCGTGACCGATGACTCCGCGGCGATCCAGGCGTGGATCAACGCGATCCCCGATGGCGGGTGCGGCTTCGTTCCGCCCAATTTTCGGATGAGGATCACGACAAGCGTTCAGATTTATCTGCGCCACAAGATCAAGTTTTACTCACCCACCGGCCAGGGCAGTTCATCGGACTGCACGACGGCGGGCTTCAATTGGGCGGGCGCGAACGATGGTGTGCTGATCGACATCAACCGTTCACGCGGACTGGTGTTCGAGGGGCTGGCGTTCTGCGGCTGGGCAACGGGAAGCAGCACGCTCGCCGGCACGGTGGTGAGGATCGACCAGAATCTGGCTGGAAGCAGCCTGATTACCAGCGACATCCTCTTTCAGCGCGACTATTTCAATTCAAAATCGCGCGCCGGCGCGAAGCTGGTGGCGATTTCGCCGTCGAACTCGGGGAACAACCAGGAAGACATTCGCTTCGAGAACAGCACGTTCTTCGGGAACTTCGATCTTCCGGCTACGCGGCTCACGGACTGCATCACGATCGGCAACAATCCCAATGCCAAGAACATCCGGATCACCGGAAACTTCATCGGGAACTGCCGTGTGGCGATCACCGAACTGAATGGCAGCTGGAAGATCGAGGACAACGAGTTCACCACGAACGACCTCGACTTCAAGCTTACGGGGTGGACCGACCCGAGCACGTTCAAAGGCAATATCAGCGAAAACTCGAAGCAGGGTATTGACGGCACCGCGGCGAGTTCGACGCCACCGCTGGAGATTTCCGGGAATAATTTCGGCGCCAACACTCCAGACCTGACCAAGACCTTCGTGATCATGCCGTTGAACGCGACGGTCGACTTTCGCAACAACAATTTCGACTTTGTGAAGGATGGAAGCGGCTGTCCTGATCCGTCGCTGAGGCTCCTGGGATTTCCGGATAACAACCAGACGCGGATGCTCAGCCGCGGCACGACGGTCGCGTCTAGTTGCTACAACATTGAGAAAGACCTGGCGCTCGCGAAGTCGCAGGTTGACGACTTCGGCGGCGATCAGACGCTTCCCGCTGCCGGCTCGCCGCTCACAATAGGCGGCGTGCCTGTTTACGAAAGCTGGTCCGGGCGCATCCAGGCGCGGCACACCAATGGGCTCCGGCGGCCACTGATCGGCATCAATCTTGATCTAAACCAGGCGCAACAGCTTGGCGGCCTGCCGTGCGCCATCGACGGCACAAGCACCTGCCTTGACCACGGCGGAATCGAGATTGCTTCGGTCATGCAGCCGGGACTGACCTGCTCGGTCGTGGGCGCCGGCGGCGGCGCCAATCGGATGTATGCGCTGGTGGCGAAGGACGCGAATGGCAACCGGGCCATGGTGCGGCACCAGAATTGCGCGACTCCTGCCAGCTATGACGCGAACAACTACGTTGCTCTTTCGTGGTTGGCGGCCCCCGGTGCGACAAGCTACGACATTCTGGCGGCCAACCCTGCTGACGGCTCATTTTGGGGGCTCGTCGCGAACACGACGAGCACCAGCTATGACGTCACAACGAATCCCGCTGGCCCCTACAACTACTCGAAACCGGCGTACAACGAGACCACGATCGTGAAAGTCCGCGGCGTTACACAGCCGGTGGCGCAGGGCACTCCGGCAGGGAATCCGCCGAGCGGGCAGTTCTGGACGTACGTCAAGAGCGGCAGCGGGCTCTGCCAAAAAGCTTCATCGGGCACGGAGACATGTTTCGGCTCCGGTGGGGGCGGAAGCACGGACTGGAACAATCCAGGCACAATCGGAGCAACCACACCGAACACAGGCAAGTTCACGCAGGTGACGATCGCTCAGGACGGCACCAATACCGCGCCGGCGCTCACATTCAAGAACGGCAGCGGTGGCTACACGAGCGGCAACGATCTGGCGTTTCAAATCGCGACCGCGGGCGGTTGCTACTTCTATCAATTCCCGAGTTCGGTGAACGGAGTCACGATTTGTGACGGCCAGCTGCGAGCGCCAGCGGGAAACAATGCAACTCCTGGAATTCGAATTGGAAGCGCGTTGGGTTACGGATTTTACGCGGGGACGCACTCGCTCTCGGTTGGGCTGGCGGATTCCGATGCCGGGTTCTACGTGGCTGTGGGCGGTAGCAACATTGTGCATATCGACTCGAAGGGCTACTGCTTCGGTGCGGGGAGTGTGTGCGCGATGTCGGGCCCGGGGTCTCCCGAGGGAGTGGTAGCGGCGAGCGTCGGATCAACGTGGTATCGCACGGACGGCGGAGCAGGAACGTCGATCTACTTCAAGGAATCCGGCACGGGAAACACCGGGTGGGTAGCCTCAGGAGCGCTCGTGGCCTACCTGAAAGCCACGAATAATTTGAGCGACCTTGCCAGCGCCGCTACGGCCCGGGCGAACCTGGGGCTCGGTACTTCCGCGGTGAAGGATGCCTTTGGCAGCGTACCCGGAGTGAAAGTCGCCAGCACGGACCTGGGTGCGGATCCGACAACTGACAACTGCGTGAAGTGGGTTGCCGGCGGCAAACTTGGCGACGCCGGCACCCCGTGCGGCGGCGGCGGTTCGTCGGTGACGGGCACGGGTTTTTGGCACAGCACGGCGGGCTCTCTCGATGCCGCTGCCAGGAAGGTTGCGCTTAACGATACGAACGATGTAACGGGCACGACCGCCGTCGGCAACGGTGGCACGGGTGTGACCACGATCAGCGGCATCGTCAAGGGGAACGGGACGTCGGCCTTTTCTGCCGCGACGGCGGGGACCGACTACGTTTCGCCATCGAGCACCGAGACGCTGACCAACAAGACGCTCGACGCCGAGGGTAGCGGCAACGTGATTACGATCCCCACCAAAGTATGGTTGCCGGCCGCGGGATGCAACAATGCGACTGCGTCGCCGTTTTGGGACCTCCCAACCTCCACGCCGGCTTCCCCTGCCTGCGTGACAGGCACGAATACCCAGAAGGGCGTGCTCGATTACGCCGACACGTCGGGGGGGTTCTCGGCGCAGAACACGCTTCTTCTTCCGGCAGACTTCACCGGGAACATTGATGCCCGCATCATCTGGACGACGAGCGCGACGAGCGGCAATGCGAAGTGGTCGCTGTCGACAGCCTGCACCGATGTTGCAGCGAGCGCGACCGATGATCCGGCATTCAACACGGCCTCGACCGTGACGACCGCGGCACCCGGGACGGCGAACCGCGTCCAGGTGTCGTCGATTAGCGCAGCCACGATTACGGGCTGTAATCCGGGAAACCTGCTGCACATCAAGCTGTTTCGCGATGGCAACGACGCCGCCGATACGATTGCGGCAACCGCTCGCTTGATCGGTGTAGAGCTGACGATTCGGAGGGCGATGTAATTGAAGCGCGCTCTCACATCGGCTCTGGCCGCGCTGGTCGTTGTGTCGGCCCCGGCGCAGCTCACGATCGTTAAGCGCCGGCCGCTCGCGGCTGGCGGTGGCGGAACGCCGACCTATGTGCAGTCGAACCACAACGCGCCCGGGAGCTCGACCACGTGCGCGGTGAGTTACTCGAGCAACAGTACGGCCGGCAATCTGGCCATCTACGTGATTCGTGTGGCGGCCGCGGGAAGAGCGATTTCCTCGGTCACCGACACTCAGGGCAACACACATTGGACGCAGGCCGCAGCGCAGGATCAGACGAGCGATGGCCACGGCCTCTTCGTTTGGTACGCCTGGAACATCAACGGAGGAGCCAACACCGTTACCGGAACCGTGTCAGGGGCGGCGGCAACGGTGCGTTGCCAGGTTTTCGAGTATTCCGGCGTGCTTTCGACTGGCGATCCGCTCGACAAGACGGTAACTGCAAGTTCGGGCGCTGCGGCCAACGCAGCGCCGGACAGCACCGCGACCGCAACCACGACGCAGGCGAAGGAACTCGTGTTCGGCGCGGCATCCGTCGGCGGCGTGCAGACGTTTACTGCCGGAAACGACGGCAACGGGCACCCGATGACGCTACGGCAGAGCACATCGGCGGAAAAAATCGGCAGCGAAGATGTGACCGTAAGCGCCACCGAGGCTGCTAAAGCCACGTTCAGCCTGGGTGCAAACGATCTCTGGACCTGCATTGTGGCGACCTTCAAAGGCAGCTAGAGATCCAGCGAACCCACAAAACCAAAAGGGAGGAGCAATGAAGCAACTCACGAAAGTGTTGCTGAGCGCGTCGGCCGTGCTCACGGCGATAGCGCAGGTGCCGAGCGTGCAGGCGGCGATCGCGGCGTTCGTGGCCACGCATCCGGGGCTCACGTCACTCGGCGCATTCCTGGTGTTCATGGGCGGGCTGCTGTATCACCCGACTGCCGCAAGCAAAAACTAAATGGATCCGTTCAGCGGCGCCGCCGCCCTTGTGGTCGGGCTTGTTCGAGCGCACCGACTGAACGAATGGGCGCGGCTCTGCTTCGCGATGGTGTGGAGCTACTGCACGGCGTTCAGCTTCGCGATGGGGACGGCGCTGGTTGCGGCACAGACTTTTCCGGTTGCGCTTGGGTCGGGGCTGCTGACGGGAGCCGGCGCGGCATGCTTCCTGTTTCTGCGATCGCCGCTGACGAAGGGACTGATGATCGCCATTCCCAAGGATTTGCTGATGCAGGACGCGAGGGAAACGAGCCTGGCGACGTTGCGGAGGGACAAGTGAAACGAGCTGACGCGAGCGCAGCCGGCGCGGCCGGCGACCGGATCTGAGAGTCCGGCCAGAGGCACTCTGTGACCGCGACGAACTGATTTTGCTTGGTGAGTGGCTTCGCGGCGACACCAGACTTGGCGCAAGGCTGCAACTCATCGAAGGGTTGCTCTGGGTCCGCGATAAGAGGGGCCAACGCGTGCCGCTCCAGGCGCAAGCCACGCAGCGCGAGTTCGAGCGCCGGGCCGGGACACGCAACATCGTATTGAAGGCGCGCCAGGTCGGAATCACCACCTGGGTGGCGGCACGGTTTTTTATCGACACGATCACACGGCCCGGGTGCATGACCGTGCAAGTAGCGCACGACCACAGTTCGGCGGAGGCGATTTTCCGCATCGTGCATCGCTTCTTGGAGAACCTGCCGGAAGCGCTACGCACCGGGGCGCTGCAAACGCGGCGTTCCAACGTCCGGCAGATTGTGTTTCCGCTGCTCGACAGCGAGTACCGAGTGGAGTCGGCGGGTGACGCGAATGCCGGGCGCGGGCTCACGATTCGCAACCTGCACTGCTCCGAGGTTGCGCGCTGGCCGCGCGACGCCGGGGAGACGCTGGCGTCACTGCGCGCGGCCGTTGTTCCCGGCGGCGAAATTGTGCTGGAGTCCACTCCCAGCGGCGCCGCCGGGAGTTTTTTCCGGGAGTGGCAACAGGCGGAGCACAGCGGCTACGTCCGCCACTTCTTTCCCTGGTGGTGGGAGGCAACGTACCGGCGTCCGCTGGAACAGGCACTGGAGTTGACGGAGGAAGAGCAGGTCCTCGCGGAACGCTGGTCGCTCTCGCACGAGCAGATCGCGTTTCGGCGCGAAATTGTCGCGCAGTTCGGCCGTCTGGCGCGGCAGGAGTTCGCCGAAGACGCCGAGAGCTGTTTTCTGGCGTCGGGAGAGTGCGTCTTCGACGTCGCGACGATTGACCGCCGGCTGGCTGATTGCGCGCCTCCGCTGGAAATGCGCGACAACGAGCGGCTCGCTATCTGGTGGCCGCCGCAGCCCGGCAGCGATTACACCATCGGTGTGGACCCGGCCGGCGGCGGAAGTGAGGGAGACTTCTCCTGTGCCCAGGTCGTCGAGACCAGGACTGGCCTGCAGTGCGCCGAACTCTACGGGCATTTGCCGCCGCGCGAGCTGGCTGCGGCGGTCGCGAAATTGGGGCGTGAGTACAACCACGCCACGCTGGCCGTGGAGCGCAACAATCACGGCCAGGCGGTGCTCGCGCATCTGGTGGCGAGTGAGCACTATCAGCAGATCTACCAGCAGCAAGGGAAGCTGGGCTGGTACACATCTGCCATATCGCGGCCGAACATGCTGGAGCAGTTCGCGGTGTTGCTGAGCGATGCGCCGCAACTGTTCAGCAGTATGCGATTGTTGCGCGAGTGCAGAACGTTTGTGCGGCGTCCGGATGGTTCGGCCGGTGCGGCGTCGGGTGCACACGACGATGCGATCATGGCGATGGCCATCGCAGCAGCGGTGCGCAAAGAAGTGTCAACTGTGTCCCGAAGCGGACTGCGGTTCCTCAGCCTCCCGATTCGGCACGGGTTAAGGTAAAATCGCGGCCCTCCCGGATGGGCAAATTGAGGGGTGAGTTGTTGTTCGGCACTACGCTTACAGGGCGTGGCGATCGCAGCGATACAACACGTCCGACGCATGCGCGGGGGAGCGCAATCGCAACTGATGCGCTGCTCCGACAGCAACCTGTACGTAGTGAAATTCCGCAACAACCCCCAACATCCGCGAGTGCTGGCTAACGAACTGGTGGCCACTCGGCTGGCGGAAAAAGTTGGCCTGCCGGTCCCGAAGGCCGAAGTCGTGGAGGTCAGCGCCTGGCTGATTGAGCACAGCCCGGAGATGACCATCCAGGTGGCGGGACGCAGCGAGCGGTGCGCGGATGGGCTGCAGTTCGGCTCACGTTACATTCTGCCGCCGTTCGACGGCCAGGTGCTCGACTGGCTGCCGCAGTCGCATTTGGAGCGAGTGCGCAATCTTTCAGATTTTGCCGGCATGCTGGCGTTCGATAAATGGACGGCAAACGCCAACGGCCGGCAGGCAGTCTTCTGGAAGAGGGCGCGCGAGCGCAAGTACACGGTTTCGTTCATTGATCATGGGTACTGCTTCAACGCAGGTGAGTGGACATTTCCTGACTCGCCGTTGCGCGGCGTCTATCCGTGGAACGAGGTGTACGAGGGTGTTCGCGACTGGGGCTCGTTCGATCCGTGCCTGACACGGATCGAACAGCTCGAGGATTCGGCCATCTGGGAATGCGGCAACGATGTGCCACCGGAGTGGTACGGCGGCGACTGGGATGCGCTGGAGCGGCTGCTCAACGGCCTCATCCGGCGCAAGAGCCAGGTGCGGGAGTTGATCGAGGAGTTTCGCACATCGTCGCGCGATCCTTTTCCGGAGTGGCGGGCGGAAGCGAGCGCGGACTAACAGGTTGCGGCTGTCGCGGGCAAGGTCAAACGCAACATGGCCGATCGCCAACAATGCGAGTTCGTGTTGCTGCGTTATGTTCCCGACGCGGTGCGCAATGAGTTTGTGAACATCGGCGTCGTGCTGCTGGGCCGCGCAGATGACTCAGCGCACGTGCGGTTCGCTCGCGATTGGAAGCGCGTGCGCTGCCTCGATCCGGCGGCCGACGTCGAAATGCTGGCGGCGATGGAAAACGACCTGCGATCGCGGCTTGAGTCGGTGAAAGACCGCGAGCGGCTGCTGGACATGATGCGCGAGTCATTCTCGGGAAGCATTCAGGCATCGGCGCCAAACGCTTGCCTTACCGATTCTCCCGAGCGCGAAGTGGAGGAGTTGGCGCGGCTTTATCTGGATCCGGCGCCTCGCGCCAGGGAACGCGAGGCGGGCGGGCGCGCGGTGCTGGTGGGTCGAATGAGGGCGGCGTTCGAGAACGCCGGAGTGTGGGCGCTGATGAAGAAGAGAATTCCGGTAGCGCCGTACACCTATCGGGGCGACCCATTGAAACTCGACTGCGGCTATCGCCCGAACGGCGTGACCAAATTGTTGCATGCTGTCTCGCTGGAGACCGACATCGACGCCGCGAAAGTGCTCGCCTTCAGCTTCCCGCAAATTGCCGAGGGCATGGCGCGAGTTGACCGGACCAAGGCCGAGCTGACAGCGGTGGTGGAGGACGGCCTCGACAGGAACGACGATGAGATCGGCTTCGCGCTGGAAACACTGCGGCGCGGCAATGTTCATGTAATCACCGGCGCCGAGCTGCCAAAAGCGGCTGACCTGGCGCGGCGCGAACTGCGGCTGTAGGTTTCACGCGTCAACGAATTACCCGAGTTCAATCTCAATGAAAATTGCAGAAACGTTGCGCGGCGCTCTGCGCCGCATCGCAGGCACAGGTGCGCGCCAAAAGCGGCGCACACAATCGCTGCCGTCGCTGTTGCAGCCCTATTGGGCGCGGCCGGAAGCATTGCCCAAGGCGACGCAGGCGAACCTGCGGCGCTTTGCCGAAACGCCGATCGCGCGCAAGGCAATCAATATCGTCAAGGACCGCGTGGCCGGCATGCGCTGGCGTATCCAGCCGCAGAACGGGCGCTCGCTGCCAGAGGTTCCGGGCGCTCGCGAGCGCATTCGCATCCTGAGCGACAACCTGGACTCGCCAAATCCGGAAGATTCGTTCCGGTCGTTCGCCGAGCAGGTACTGGAAGACGTGATCGTGGGCGGGTTCGGCGCCATCGAGGTGCAGCTCACGGGGAACCACGAGCGCCCGCTGCTGCTGTGGCCCGTGGACGGCGCAAGTATCATGGTGCGCGCCGATTGGGATGGGCGTCCAGATTCGCCGCGCTACGAACAGGCGACTGGAAAAATGGGCAAGAAGGCGACGGTTCCGCTCAACGACGACGAGCTCATCTACATCCGTCTGAATTCGCGCACACACACGCCGTTTGGACTCGGCCGATTGGAGGTCGCGTTCGAGACGATCAACAACTTCCTCAGTGCGCATCGCTATGCGGCGCGCCTGGCGAGCAACTCGGTTGTGCAGTACGCCCTGTGGCTGCAAGGGCTGACGCCAGCGCATCACGAACGGCTGATCCGGTGGTGGCAGGACGAGATCGAAGGCACCGGCCGAGTTCCGATTCTCTCGGTGGACGCGAAACCTGAAGTGCTGCGCTTTGGCGGCGGCACCGACGCCGACCTGCGTCTGCAATGGCAGGAGTTCCTGCTGCGCATCATCGCGGATGCGTTTGACCTGCCGCCATTCCTGCTCGGAGTGGAGCACGACGTGAACCGGTCCACCGCCGGCGAACTGAGCGACCAAGCGTTTCGCACTGCGATTGTGCCGACGGCGCGCCTGTTCGCAGAGCAACTGTCGCGTGGCGCGATTCAAAAGCGCCTCGGATGGGGCGACCTGGAGTTCGTCTTTACGGACGTGGACGCCCGCAACGAAATGGAGGACGTGCAGATCCAGGAAATTTTGCTGCGCAACGGTGTGCTGACGGTGAACGAGGCGCGTGCGATGCGTGGGTTGCCGCCGCTCTAGCGAAATAGCGAACAGTTCCGACCGTAAACCAGGCAAAAAAACATGAGACTTCACCTCGAATCCATGGCGATCGAGATGCCACGGGTGTCTCGGCATCCCAATCGGCAGCCATTCCACGGCGTGCTCACGATGCTCGACGTGCCGTCCGACAAGGCGCCGTCGGGCGCGCGCGGGCGTCGCGTGATGCTCACGCGACGCGCCGCGGAGGCCGCCCTGCCGTCGCTGCTCGGCATGGCGCTGGACTACACGCCCGAACTCGACGGCCATGACGCGCGCCGCAAGGTGGGCATCATCACCGCGGCGGACATCGTGCCGGTCAGAAGCGCGGCTGCGGGCGCATCGCGGGTCGACGTGCGCGGGTATCTCTTCGCGCGCGATTTTCCTGAAGTTGTCCAGCGAATCCGCGGGGCCGGACAGCGCGACCTTGGCATGTCGTACGAAGTAGCCGACGCGCGCGTCGCCGATGTTCGCTCCGCTGTGTGGACGCTGGTGGAGTTTACGTTTACCGGAGCCGCCGTGCTGCTGCGCGAGAAAGCTGCGTACGGCGCAACCTGGATCGCACTGGGAAGCCCGGAGAACGAGGCGTCGTTTTCGGTAGTAAGCGCACACAACGTCTGAGACACGGACAAAACCATTTCGCAACGAGGAGACAACACCACAGATGAAAACACCTGACAGCACCGACCGCGGCCCCAAACCCGACATCGGCGTTACCGCATTGGCAGCAGCGGCGGAGCGCATCACTGCCGCCGCCGAGGCGCTCGATGCCGCAATGGCGCGCGTCATCCAGCACATCGAGGCTCAGCAGAGCGAACTCGGCAGCAAGGTGGACCGCATCGTCGCCGCCATCGACGAGAGCGGCGCGGCCTGCCGCGAGCAGCTCGAGGCCCGAGTCGCCGACCTCGAGCGCGTCAACTCCGAGCTGAAGGCGCGCGCCTCGCAGCTCGCGGAGCGCGCCGCGCGCAAGACGCTGCCTCCGACCATGACCATGCTGCTCGCCAAAAACGGCGTGGAAGCGCACGACAGGTTCGACGCGGCTGCGCTTGAGAAGTCGCTGGCCGCGCTTAGCGTGGAGCAGCGCATCGCCGTAAAGACGGAAATGGCGCGCGCCGGGCTGATCGACTAGTTCGCAGTTGCCAGTTGCCGGTGGCCAGTTCCGGCGCTGGTTGGTTCCACCAACTGGCAACCGACAACTGACAACCAGACTGAGGTGAAAATGACAGCACAGTTTCTCGACCTGCACGCGGCGGCGGATTTTCTCGGGCCGGGCGCAGTAGAGGTCAACCGTTACCAGAACGAGGTCACTGACATCGTGCGCCGACGTGGGGCCTTTGGCCAAAGGATCAAGCAGGTGCCGGCGACCGGTCACCCGTCACGCTTCTTCGAGCAGACGGCCATCAATTCGCCGAGCTCGGCCAACGCGTTCGTCGACCCGCGCAACATCGTGGCAACGGTCGGGTCGCCGAGCCGTTCCGAGCGCAGCGTGCCACTGAAGGCGCTCGTCTCGCAGATCAACTACAACCTGTTCGACGCTGAGATCGGCGCGCAGCAAAGCCAGTTTGCCTTCCTGCAGGCGAAGGACCTGGCGGACTCTGTGGAAGGCCTGCTGCGTACGCACGACGTCGCCCTGTGGAACGGAAGCGACACGTCGCTGAGCAGTCCGACCACCGCGCAGTATTACGGCGTGGCCGGCCAGATCACCGACGGCGGCAATGTGGCCACGATCACCACGAGCCAGAGCATCGTTGATGGTCTAAAGTCCACGATCGCGCAGATGGTTTCGAACTCGTCGTTCGAAGTGCGGCCCACCGCGATCTACGCGAACCCGGTCCTGCTCGACCTGATCGACCGCGAGATGAAGACCGAATTCAACGTCGTGCTCTCCACCAAGGAGATCGCCGGCGGCATCACGGTGAAGACGCTTTCCACCCAGGCCGGCGAGCTGCCGCTGATTCCGGAGTGGGCGCTTGGCTACACCGGGACTCCGGGCTCGGGTTCGGCGGTGCTGCCAGCGTACATCGTGAGCGAGGACCTGATCGAGTACCACTGGCTCACTGATCCCAACCCGCGCGTTTTTCAGCTCGGCATGACCGGCAACCTGGCCTCGCAGATGGTGGTGGTGAAGTTTGGCGGCGTCGTGGTGAAGGGCGCTTCCTACGCTCACTACCGCGTGAACGTCGACCGGTAAAAACCACTTCTCGGTTCCCGGTTCGCGGTTCACAGTCAGTTGCGTCTCGCATCGCGAGCAGAGTGTCCGACTGTGTCTGCTTTCCGGGAACTGAGTGCGGTTGTCTTGCGTGGAACTGAAACCAATAACCTGAGACCTTTCCATGAATTACTTGTCTCCATCGGAATACGAGGCGTACGGCCTCGAGGCCAGCCTTCCCGAGGCTTGGGTGACGGCGGCATCCTCGCTGCTCGACGCGCATTGCCGCCGGTCCACGCTGGGCATAGCGCAGTACGTCGAGCGGCTGCGACTCGCCGCGGGCCGGAACACGGCACGGTTGAGCTATTTGCCGCTGGCCGCGTCAGCACCCGCTACGTCACCCATCGTTTCAGCGCGCGCGCGGTTCGCGACGCCGCGCCGCGGCGAAGGTGGGTTTGCTTCGGCAACTCACCTGCCGCCGATCACGGACTTGGCATATGACGTTGCGCAAGCGTTCACATTGCCGGGAACGTGGACGATGGTGGATCCCGCCGCGATCGACTACTTCAGCGAGACCGGCGAGCTGACCTTCCCCATGGGCCCGCTCGGCCTGGCCTACAACGAGATCGAAATCACGTACACGGCGGGCCTCGCCGACGTGCCGGATGCGGTGAAGTTCGCCTGTGCGCAGGTGATTCGGAACGCGCAGGCGACGCCGGCGCTGAACGTGCGCGCCAGCACCATCGATCGCATGCACCTGGAATATTTCCAGGATTCGATCTTCGACCAAACCGTGACGGCGTTGCTCGCGCCTTACGTGGCGCAGAAGGTGGCATCGTGACAGCGCAAGCCGCATCGCGCGAGCTGCTGCACGGTCAGGCTCTTGTTCGTGCCGCGAATGCGATGTTGCGCATGCTTGGCGGCACAGAAGTGAGCCTTCGATTGCCGGGCATTCCCGCAGGCAATGCCACAGCAGTGCAACTCGGCCTGAGCACGATTCCGGTGGAAGACGCGCCGGTCTCGCCGGTGGTCATTCTGCCATTAACGCCCGATTCGCGCTCCGGCGCGCTGCGGTACGAACTGCTCATGTCTGCATCTGCGGTGGACGCGCTGGCGGAAGCGCGCGGCCTGGACTCCGCGGCCACACTGTTCAACTCCTCGCTGGGCATCGTGCACGGGGGCTCCTTGCTGCACATCTCCGGGCTGGCTGTGGAAGTGTTCGGCGGGATCGTCACGGTTTATCGCGTCACCGCGGGCGAGTAATCCGGTGCAGTTCACAGGATCCAAATGCAATTTGCCAAAGACACATTCTTTGTGACGTTGCGCGATCGGCTGTCGGCGCTGAATCCCGAGCGCACGATCGTCCTCGATGGCCAGAGCCGCCCGGCCGTGGTGTCGCCGGAAAACGAAGCCGTGACCGAAGTTGACCCAAGCGTGGTGGGGGTCGACTTCACTCAGCCGATCTCGCAACGGAGCGCCATTCCCAACGCGTTCTACCTGCAATGGGGCGCGCTGCGCGCGGCGGATAACTTCCAGTCGAGCCCGCGTCCGCTGCTGGCGCTGGATTGCAAAATCGCGTTCAGCTCGGGCGGCGTCGCCGGCGGAGCGGGGAACGATCGAGGCCGCGCTGTGAACGCGCTCGAACTCGAGTTGCTCCAGATCTGCGCGCCGCCGTTCGCTGAGAAACGGGACTACACCCAATCACCGGCCACTGACCTGGGGACCCGGATTGTCTGGACCCGCCCGCGCTTCACCATGCCGCAGAGCCAGGGAGCGCTGTTGCAGGCAAGCGCATCCCTAACCGTATTCTTCATGCCGGAGATGGAAGACTGATGGCAGCCTCTTCGGCCAATCGCGGCAGCATGTCGGTGCTGGCGCCACGCGTGCGAGCTTACTTCGCGCCTGTCGATCGTGCCAGTGGCGCACCCACGGTCTTCAATTTCGCGCGCGACGGCATGTTTGACCTGACCTCCCCGCCCGCACCATGGGTTGACCTGGGTTGGATTGACCGCTTCAGGCGAGTGCCGGAGACGAACGTGACGGCCGTGCGCGGCGGCGCCAAGTCGGCGGCACTCACACAGGTTCGAGCGCAACTGGAAGCACGCGTCGAGTTCGACTTCCGGCAGTGGGGCAAGCTGCAGATGGCTCTTTCCTGCGGCACGCAGCACATGAATGTGCTCGCCCCTGACCTGGTTGCAGACTCCAGCGGGAACACGCCTCAGTCAGCGCGACCCGTGCTGGGCGGTTCGACCGCCAGTTCGTTGTTGCTGAGTGTGTCGGACCTGGCGGCGTTTTCCCCCGGTGATCTGGTCGCGGTGGACGTCGACTACGCCGGCCAAGTTGGGTACGTGGGCACCGGAATCGCGGGCGCGTGTGTCAAGGCGGCGGTCGACGTGAACAGCGACACGGACTACGTTCGCAGGGTCAGTTTCAACGTCGCTCGAGTCGCCACGCTGACAGCGAATTCCTTGGACCTCGCGCAACCACTATTGGGTGGTGCGCCGCCGGCAGGCTCCGCCGTGCAGCGCATCGTGGGATTTGCGGACCGCGATGGCAGCTCGTTCTTTCAGGAGTGGTCGGCTCTGTTCGTCGTGCCCGAGGATGGTGGTGGCCGCCTCTGCTTCCATTATCCGAGGCTGCAGGCAGCGACCCCCGCTAACGAGACTAGTCAGGCAATTGCCGACAGCCTGCAGAATTATTCACTGCCGGCATCTTTCCGCGCCCTGCCCATCGTCGATCCGATCGATAGCGAACAGATGCTCAGCTATCGCGCCTACTTTCCGGCGGCTTCGGCCGCTCTGTACTGACGCGCTGCGACAAAATCCATGAAGCTGCTGGTTGACAACCATGATGGCGCCGGACTGCGCGACTACACGTCCGCGCTCGACGCGGAAGTTTTGCCGCAAGTTCATCGCCGGCTGAATACGCCCGACGAATTCCGGTTCCGGCTTCAGATCACCGACCCGTTGCTCGCCATTCCTCGTGCCAGCGCGCGCGTTGTGCTGGCGCGCGAAGATGCTTCATCAATCTTCACGGGCTACGTCACGGCAATTCCCGATTACGACTTCGTGGGTTGGGGAGAGCGAGGCCCGATCTACCGGGTTGCGGTCACCGCGGCCGGCGACGAGTCGTTGCTGGATCGCCGGCCGATCCCGGCGACGCTGGCTTTCACCAACGCGGCGGCCGGGGACGTGCTCAGATCGCTGACACAAACGCTTCTGCCTGGCGCCTTTAACCTCGACGGTGTTGACGCGCTCGACATCCTGCCCGCGTTCACACCAGATCGCGGCAGCCGCTGGTCGCAACTGGCCGCCAGCCTTGCCACGCGCGCACGGGCCAGCTACCGGTGCCGTGGCGGATCCATTACGTTCCGCCCGATTGGCGCTCAGACGCATGTTCTGTCAGCGCAGTCCTCCACGTTCGTGCCCGCCGGGTTGAGCGTGCACACTGAGCCTCCGGCGATCAATGACGTCACCGTGATAGGTCCGCCGGGGCCGGCGGCCTATGTCCGGGAATACTTTTTCGCTGATGGTGTCGGCTCAAGTTTTCAGACGACGCAGCGCGCGTTCCTGCGAGACAGCGCGATCGTGCTCGACGAGCAGTACGGTTCGGCCCTTGATGCTGCACGCTGGAACGTTCAGGATGCGGGTGGCGCCATCAGCGTGAGCGGCTCGCGTCTGCGGGTGAACGGCGGCACAGGCGCAGACGGCGAAACCACAGCCGCTCTTTTGCAACCGCTCGAAATTGCCGGCGCCCTGCTGCTGGCGCACGGCAGTGTGAGTTTCTCGGGCGCGTCGCAAGGTGTTCTCGGCGGCCTGTATGAAGGAAACATCAGCGTTTCGAACTGCTTTGCTGGACTTGCGATCGCTACTTCGGCAGGGCCGCCGTCCATTTCCGCGCTGATCGGCGGAGCCATCGTGGGCACTCCAATGACGACGGCCGGCGGACACACGTACGAGTTATATACGCGCATCTACACGCCGGAAATGTCTCGCCGCGAGCAGTGCTTCCACTCCGAGGCGCATCCGAGCGGTAACCCGCGTGGCGGCGGTCTGGTGGCGGCAAACTCGCGAGTCGTGCTCGAAGTGCGTGATGTTGATCCGGCCAATCCCGCTTCACTCGCAGCGCCGCCGCTGGTGCTGTTCGATGGCGTTGTTTCATCGCCCGCATTCGCGGTTTATGGGCCGGTGAATGCGATCAACATGCACTGCGACATTGCCACCACTCGAGTCACTCGCGGGCCGGACGTCGAAGTGCGCGCTGCTGCGCCCGGCGATCCCTTCAGGACGCTGCGTGTGGGGCCCGTCGCGGATGAACGCGACTGCCAGCTCATTGGCGGCCCGGCTCTGCAGTTCTTCGCGCGCCACAAACCGCAGTTCCAGGAGCGAATCACGGTCCGGTATCGCGGGACTGCGCCTGCGATCTCGCGCGTGGCCGACGCCGCCAGCGCCGCTGCCTTGAGCTCGCCCGGCGATGACGGCCAGCGTGCCGCCGTCGTCGACGTACTGGATCCGGCGCCATTCACTGCCGCCGACTGCGAGAACGCAGCCCGTGCCTTGCTCGACGACGCCGTGCAGCCGCGCCGCTCCGGTGAGTACAGCGTGTGGAGCGACTTCCTCCCCAACGGAGATATCATGCCTGGCGACGCCATCGCTCTGGACGTGCCATCCGCCGGCGCCCAGTTCACCGCCGTGGTCCGCGAGGTGAACGTCGCGGCCGTCGACCTGGTGAACGATCGCTATCGCTACCAGGTCATGTTTTCCGACGATGCAACGGAGCCAACCGGCATGCGCTTCGTATCGGCGCGCAGCCAGCAGTTGTTCGATGTTCTGCCGCGCGACCTGACGGACATAATGCCCCTGCCCGAGTCGCTGCCGGATGCCGAGGCTGTGAGCATCAGCTCCGGGACGGTCACGATTGATGTTGGACAGCCGCCCCCTGCCGGAGGAGGTGTGGAAGTGCGTCGCTTGGATTCGGGATGGGGTACGGATAGCGCAAGTCTGATCGGACGGTTTGCGACGCAACAATTCACCCTGCCACGACCGGCGCAGCTCTCCGACTATTTCTTACGAGCTTATGACGGCTCCACGCCGCCGAGATTCTCACGATACACAACAGCGTTTCACATCGAGTTCCCGGCATGACCGAATTCGAAAAAATTGTCCTATCGGACCTGGCGACCCTGAAGGCGCAGGTCTTGAGCATCGTCGGCAATGGGCAGCCCGGCCGACTGCAGCGACTCGAACTTCAGGTGGAGGAGCACGAAACGGCCATCCAGCGCGCAACTGGCATCGCGCTGATACTCGCGCCCTTGGTCGCAGCCGCGCACCTGGTGTTCGACTATCTTCGAGCGCGAGTGCACCAGCCTTGACACGCGAACAATTCCTGCGGGCGGCGGCGGCTGCCGCGCTGGCTTCGTCGGCGACGAGCGGCTTGTTGCCCGGGATTACCCTCGCGCAGGCGGCGCTCGAAAGCAATTTTGGCGGATCTGCGCTGGCGCGCGAGGCCAACAACTACTTCGGAATTAAGGCGGTACGCGGAAGAGATTTCATTGAGATGCCGACGCGCGAAATCGTGGACGGCAAAGAAGAGAAAGTCGCAGCCAAGTTCGCTCGATTCGCCAGCATGGGCGAGTGTTTCGCGTTTCGCGACGCGCTCATCCTCCGGTCGAGCCATTACGCTGAAGCGCGAGCCGTCGCGACCGACGCACAGCAATTTGTCAGAGCGCTCGCCAAACATTGGGCTACCGATCCGGCGTACGCGGCCAGGATTCTCAGCATCTATCGGAATCACAAACTCGACGCGCTCGATGCTGAAAGAAAAAAGGCCCCGCAGCCAGCGGAGCCTTCGGAGAGCGCGGCGATGAGCTAGCCGATGTCCTCGCTCCACGTCTCGAGAAATCTCTTGAACGTTCCGAGGAATTGCCCTGCTACGGCGCCGTCGATAATGCGGTGGTCGTAGCCGAGCACGGCGTGCATCATGCTGCGGATGGCGATCGAGTCGGTGCCTTCTTCGTCGCTGATCACCACGGGCGTTTTCACGATTCCGCCTATGCCCAGGATCGCGACTTGCGGCTGCATGATAATGGGCAGGCCAAACAGCCCACCGATGCTGCCCGGGTTGGTGATGGTAAATGTTCCGCCGGCGACGTCATCCGGTGCAAGGCGCTTGGTGCGCGCTCGCTCGCTGAGGTCGTTCACCGCGCGTTGCAACCCGAGAAAGTTCAGCTCTTCGGCTCGTCTTACCACCGGCACAATCAATCCCCAGTCGAGCGCCACCGCGATCCCGAGATTGATGTTGCGGTGGTAGTGAATGTTGTCGCCCTCGACCGACGAATTCACGATCGGATGCTGCTGGATGGCAGCGACCGTCGCCCGGGCGATAAACGACATGAACGTGAGCCGCGTGCCATTCCGCTGCTCCCAGGTCTTCTTGTTACGCTCGCGAATTTGCGCAACGCGCGTCATGTCCACTTCGTAGACTGTGTGGACGTGCGGGCTCGTGCGCTTGGATTCGACCATGCGCTCCGCAATCTTCTTGCGCATGGCCGACATTGCCACAATCTCACCGGGGACGATCGCCGGCGCTGCCGCGCCCGCCGCGGCCTGCGGCGCAGCGGCAGCAGCCGCGGGCCGCCTCTCCGGCTGAGCGCCGCGGTTCTGCAAGTAGTTTTGGATATCTTCCTTCGTGACCCGCCCGCCCGCGCCCGTGCCCGACACTTCCTCCAGATTGATGTTGTTCTCACGTGCCAGCCGGCGCACCAGCGGTGACGAGCGCACGTCGCGCTCCTCTTCGGCGGGAAACTCAATGACTTCCTTGGCTGCGCGCGGTTGTGGGGCCGACGTCGGCCCTGTTTTTGCCGCTGCGCCGTCGGTCGCTGCGGCGCCCCCTTTGCTGGCGCCGGTCGACTTGGCTGGCTCAGGTTTCGCGGCCTCGCTTTTTGCCGGTGCGGCTTTGTGGGCGGCCGGCGCGGCTGAGGCGCCCGCGCCATCGGCGTCGATAACGCCGACGACGGTGTTCACTTGGACGGTGTTGCCCTCGCCAACCTTGATCTCGCGCAGCACGCCGGACGCCGGTGCGGGAATCTCGGCGTCAACCTTGTCGGTCGAAATCTCGAAAAGCGGCTCATCGCGCTGCACCTTGTCGCCGGGCTTCTTGAGCCACTTGGTGATGGTGCCTTCAAAAATCGATTCGCCCATCTGGGGCATGATCACATCAGTTGCCATAAGGACCTTCCGCGCTGCGCCGGTGAAATCGGGCCGAGTGCGGCCAACCGGTCATTATATATAGGAGGTGTTTCAGGGGCCGCTGGCGTCCACGCCTACCCCTTATCCCTTGCGCCGCTTGAAAAACTGCACCTGGCGCTCCCGCTTCACCGCCTCGGCACGCGTCTTGTACGGCCCGCCGAGACGCCGGCGAGGCGTGGACTTGGAATACAGGACGTAGCCCTTCGGCGTTTTGCGAATCATGCCCGCTACTCCGTAAGCCAGCGATACTGAGCGTCGCTCAAGGGCACCACCGACAAGCGGCCTTGCCGCACCAGCGGCGAGTCGGCGAAGAGCTTGCTGGCTTTCACGTCGGAGAGCGTCTTGCCTTCAGCGAACTTTCGGCCCGCCTTGATCTCCACCTGTGGAGACTTCGGGTCCGCTGCGTCGACCGAAACCACGCTGGCCGTCCCGGCCACGCGTCGCTCGTCGCCAGTATGGTAGATCACCAGCTTGTCGCCAGGTTTCATGGCCCGGAGATTCTTGAGCGCGACCGGGTTCGACACGCCGTCCCATACTGTTTGCTTGTCCTTGGCAAGATCGTCGAAACTGTATTCGGAAGGCTCGGTCTTCAGCAGGTAGGGCACAGGCCTCCTCAGAGCTGCCGGGGCAGCATGTAGTCGGGACTGCTGGCGAATGCGCCGCCGAATACCTCGCGGTCGGCCACGCGCACGTCCCAGGAAATCCAGGACGAGGGCGCAATCTCGATGGTCACGTCATTCCACTGTGCAAACACAGGGCCAACGCGTGGGTCGGCCATCGCTTCGCTGCTCAGATAGCGATCATAGATGCGGGCGTTCAACTCGCGTGAGCGTTGGCCGCCGATGACGCGCGCGAATCCAGACGCGGTTACGCCACGCCCCTCTGCACCGCGAACGTCAATCATCAGAGAAGCCTTGGGCTTGGCGCTTATGTTGCGTGCCTTCCGGCTGCGAGATGAAGTCGCCACGTACAGATGTTTCTCATGGTGGGCGAACCACACCGCAACCATGTGGATGCTTCCGTCGGCGTTCTCGGTCGCGAGCGACGCCACGTAACGGCCGCGGAGCAGTTCGGCGACGAGCGCATCGGAAGGATTGGCCATGAGATCTCCTTGCGGCTTCCTGAAGCGTCAGTGCCGCCGCAGCCAGCGCGCCTTCTCCACCACATCGGCGACCTTGGGCAGAAAGTACTCCTCAAGTGGCGGCGAAAACGGCACCGGCGTGTCGAGGGCCGCGATGCGCACGATCGGCCCGTCGAGGTCGTCAAACGCCTCTTCGTTAATGATGGACGTAATCTCGCCCGCGATTCCGCCCGTCTTCGTGTCCTCGTGCAGAATGATCACTTTGTTCGTCCGCCGCGTGGTTTCGACGATCGCCTCGCGATCCAGTGGAAGAAGCGTGCGCAGGTCCACCACCTCGAGCTCGATACCTTCCTTCGCCAAGACTTCCGCTGCCTCAAGCGCCACGTGCACCATGGCAGCGTAAGTGATCACGCTGATGTGCTGGCCGGTGCGTGCCACGCGCGCCTTGCCGAGGGGCACCACATAATCTTCCGCCGGCAATTCTTCCTTGACGCGGCGGTACAAGAACTTGTGCTCGAAGAACAGAACCGGATTGTTGTCGCGAATGGCCGACTTGATCAGTCCCTTGGCGTCGTACGCTGTGGCCGGGTACACGACCTTCAGGCCGGGCGTGTGGACAAAGTACATCTCGGGATTCTGCGAGTGGAACGGGCCGCCGTGCACGCCTCCGCCGCTCGGCCCGCGGAGCACCACCGGCGCGGGCGCGCCCCAGCGGTAGTGCGATTTCGCGAGCACGTTGATGATCTGGTTGAATGCACACGAGATGAAGTCGATGAACTGAAACTCGGCGACGGGCCGCAATCCGGTCAGCGACGCGCCGTACGCCGCGCTCACGATGGCCGCCTCAGCGATCGGTGTGTCCACCACGCGCTCCGGCCCGAAGCGATCAATAAAGCCATCGGTCACCTTGAACGCGCCGCCGTAGATGCCGATGTCTTCGCCGATGCAGAACACGCGTGGGTCTTGCTCCATCTCTTCCCAGAGCCCCTGGCGAATCGCTTCGAGATAGGTGACCTGCGCCATATTTATCTATTTGAAATGCAGCGCAGCTTCGGTTTCCTTGACCTTTGCTGCTGCGCGCTGGTCCTTCATTTTGACTTTGCCGTACTTCACCGGAATATTGTGGCAGCCCGCTTCGCAGTAAACGCCCGCCGCGGCCGTCTCCGGTTTCGGCATGGGGGACTCCTCGGCAAATTCGCGGTCTTCTTCGAGCTCGCGCTCCACGTCGGCAATGAGCGCTGTGTTGTCCTTCGCACTCAACCAGCCCTTTTGCAGCAGGTACGCTTCGAAGCGCCCGATCGGATCACGTTTACGCCAGTACTCGAACAGCGGCTGCGGAACGTATGCTGCGGCGTCGTGAATGGCATGTCCTTTCATGCGCATCATCTTGGCTTCGATCAGCGTGGCGCCCTCGCCGCGTCGCGCGCGCTCGCAAGCCTCATGCGTCGCGTCATAGACCTGGCATGGATCGGTTCCATCCACAATCACGCCCGGCACGCCGTACCCGATGGCACGTTCAGCGAGGTCGCGCACGCCAACCTGCATTTCCGTCGGCGTCGAGTACGCCCATAGGTTGCTCTCCACGATCAGCACCACACCAAGTTTCTGGACCGCCGCGAAATTGAAGCCCTCGTAGGTCGGGCCAGTGGACTGTCCGCCATCGCCCAGCCAGGTGAGACACGCAATGTTCCGGCCCTGAATGCGCGCGCCCAGCGCAACGCCGGCGAGGATCGGAACGTGGTCGCCGAGCATGGAAATGGGCGCGACCTGGTTCCGATTGATGATGTCGCCGAAATGTGTGTTCGCGTCTTTGCCGCGACTGGGCGAATCGGCCTTGGCCATGTATTGCATCATGACGTCGCGCGCGCGCCAGCCGCGCACCAGCAGCGCGCCCTGGTTGCGGATCATCGGACCGAACCAGTCATCTTCCTTCAGCGCGTACGCTGAGGCGCACGAGCACCCCTCCTGCCCCAGGCCGAAGTACACGCCGCCTACAACTTTTCCCTGTTTGTAGAGGTTCTCAAGCGCCTGCTCCATGCGCCGGTTGAGCAGCATCCAGCGGTAGATCTCAATGCACTGCTCGCGCGTCAGGTACTTGGAATCGCGGATTGGCGGTGGCGGCGCCGAAAGGTCGCCACGCACTTCGTAGCGCACGCCCTTGCTGTCGCTGACCATGGCGACCCGGAAGTCCGGCCGCTCTAGCCGCCAGTCGGCTATGCTGTAGCTGCGCTGCGCAGTGCCCGCGCCGTTTGGCGAAGGCTTCGCCGCGCGACTTGCCGCCGGTCGCGAGCTGCGTCCGTTGCCACCGGCGCGTCCCTCTGACGAATTGTTTTTCTTCTTCGCCATCGAATCTAGTTGGAATCGAACTTCGCCCCCGGATGCCGCATCCGGTACTCCTCGTCACCGGCGCGGATCACGTTCTCCATATCGCGGCGGAACTTGTCCATGGCTGCGCGGAGCGGATCAAGCTGCTGCCCGCCTTCCAGCGCGCCGGCCTGCTTCTTCAGTCCGTCCAGCGCCTGCACCATCTCGGCACGACGCTCCGGCCACTCCTCCCAGTCGAATTCCTGCTCGGGAGCTTCGTCGGTCATGCCAGCCACACATCCTCTCCGCCCGCTTCGGTGCCCGCCGGCGCGCGCAGCGGTACGCCGACGCTGCGTCCCAGCAGCGCCTCGACGGTCTCCGTCCACAAGACCTGCTCGCCGAAGACGCTGCCGAACTGCCGCGCTGCCGTTTCGCCCACTTCGGCGAGCTCCACGGCGCGACCGAGTTCCTTCTCGATTGAGGTCACGGACTTGTCCTGGATGCCGCATGGCACGATCAGCTGGAAGTAAGCAAGGTCGGTGCTGACATTGAGCGCGAAGCCGTGCGATGTGACGCCGCGCGAAATGTGCACGCCGATGGCGGCAATCTTGGCAGGCTCGCCCGCCTGCGGCCGTGTCCACACGCCGGTCAGACCCGGAATTCGCTGCGCCGCAATGCCGTACGCTGCGCAGGTGCGGATCAGCACCTCTTCCAGCTTGCGCACGAACTCCACCGCGCCGATTCGCGGCTTGAACCCGAACAGGTCAACAATGGGATATCCGACCAGCTGTCCTGGTCCATGGAAGGTTACATCGCCGCCGCGATTGCATTCGAAGATCTCGACCTCGCGGCTCTTGAGCTGCTCGGCCGAGGCGAGCACGTTCCTGGCCTTCGCGTTGCGCCCGAGCGTCACCACCGGCGGGTGCTCAAGAAGCAACAGAGTGTCGGAGATGCGGCCTTCTTTGCGCGCCGCGATCAACTCGTCCTGGAGCGCCAGGCCCAGCGAGTAGGGCACTCTTCCGAGCTGGACGGCAGACAGCTTCATGGAAAGACGGCAACAAGAGGCCGGCGAGAAGATTCTACGACACGCCACGCACCAGCGCCCGCCGGCACTTCAGGCCAGCAGCTGTGCCGCGTCCTTGGCGAAGTACGTCAAGATGACGTCGGCGCCCGCGCGGCGGATGGAGGTCAGCGACTCCATCATGATCCGCTCGCGGTCAATCCAGCCGTTGCGCGCCGCAGCCTCGATCATCGCGTATTCGCCCGAGACCTGGTAGGCGGCAAGCGGCGCCTCGTAGCGTCGCCGCGCCTCGGCGATCACGTCGAGGTAGGGAAGCGCCGGCTTCACCATGATCATGTCCGCGCCCTCTTCCAGGTCGAGCGCGATCTCCCGCATGGCCTCGCGCAGGTTCGCCGGATCCATCTGGTAGCTGCGCCGGTCGCCGAACTGCGGCGCCGAATCGGCCGCCTCGCGAAATGGCCCGTAGTATCCCGAGGCAAATTTCGCCGCATAAGAAAGGATGGGGACGTTCACCAGGCCGGCGTCGTCGAGCGCCTTGCGGATCGCGGCGACGCGGCCGTCCATCATGTCCGAAGGCGCCACGATGTCGATCCCGGCACGCGCCAGCGAAACCGAAGTTTTCGACAGGATGTCGAGCGTCTCGTCGTTGGCGATCTCGAAATCCGTCGCCAGCGCTCGCTCCATCACCGCGGCCATTTGCCCGCGGCTTGCGACGACCGTGCGCGGGCCCTTCGACTCGCGCAACTTCTGGCGGACCACGCCACAATGCCCGTGCGACATGTACTCGCACAGGCAAACGTCGCCGATCAGCAAGATCTCGGATACCTCGCGCTTGATGGCCCGCGCCGCACGCTGCACGATGCCATTTTCGTCCCAGGCGCCGGTCGCGATTTCGTCCTTCGACTCCGGCAGCCCGAACAGGATGAGCGCGGGGATGCCCAGCGAATGCGCCTCGCGCGCCTCCTTGACCGCCTCGTCCACCGACAGGTTGAACACCCCAGGCATCGAGCCAATTTCCTTGCGTACCCCTTCACCCGGGCACACGAAGAGCGGGTACACAAAGCTCTCTGGCGTGAGTCGCGTCTCGCGAACCATCGCCCGCAGGGCTTCGCTCTGCCGCAGCCGACGCATTCGGGTGACAGGGAACGACATGCTCCGAATTCTACAGCAAGCAGACGAATTCAACGCTTCGGTAACAACATCGTTCTAGTGCGTGTCCCCCGTGAAAAGCGACTGACAGGCGCTAACGAAGCTGACCGGAGACAGGGACCTGGTCATCGAGCGGGGGCGCATCACCGAGGGCGGCATTGCGCTGGAAGGCGAGTTCGAGCTGCCGCCGATGGCTCCACTCAACGCCGACGATCAGATCTTCGTCGCCGCGCTTGGAGGCTGCCACAGCTCCATCAAGCAGATGGAGAAGACCTTCGGCGTCAGCTACCCCCACCATCAAGAACCGTCCAGGTTTCCGCATCTTCTGCGAATAGCTCGGCGTCGCGATACGATGTCTGTGTGACTGCATTGACCAACACCAGCGCGCGCCTGCTCGATTTCGAGTCGCTGCGTGAACTGCTGCGCGCCTACGCCGTCTCCGACCTGGGCCGGGCGCGCGTGCAGTCGGTGGCGCCCTCGTCTGACCTCGACTACATCCGCCGCCAGCAACAGCTCACCGCCGAGATTCGCGACTACTGCCGCGCGGGGGGACGCTTCGAGTTCTCCGGCCTGCTCGACCCCGCGCGTCTGGTGGAGAAGTCGCGCATCGCAGGCGCGGCGCTGGAGACCCTCGAGATTCGCGACATCCTGATCGTTGTGGATCGTGCCGCCGAGTGGCGCGAGATTGCTGTGGATCCGCCATCGTCGTTGACGAGCTCCGCCTGCGGGGCCTGGCCGGCCGTCGCGGAGCTTTCCCGCGGCATCGCCGACTTCACCGAGTTCCTCCGCTTCTTCCGCAAGAAAATCCTTCCGGACGGCACCCTCGACGACCGTGCTTCGCCCGAACTCGCGCGCATCCGGCGTGAGATCGAAAAACAGAAGCGGCTCATCCAGGAATCGCTGCGCGGTTACCTGCGGCGGCTCGCCGAAGGCGGCGCCGTGCAGGACGAGTTGATCACCATTCGCGGCGAGCGCTTCGTCATTCCGGTGAAAGTCGAGCAGAAGAAAAAGGTGAACGGCGTGGTCCACGGCGCCAGTTCCAGCGGACAAACCATCTTCGTCGAGCCGCTGGAAACCATCGAGCAGAACAACGAGCTGGTTCGCCTGCTGGAAGAGGAGCTCGCCGAAACCCACCGCATTCTGCTGGAAATGACCGGGCTTGTCGCCGGGCAAGCGGCCAACATCATCGCCGCCGCCGAAGCGCTTGCCGAGCTCGAACTCCAATTCGCGAAGGCGCGCTTTGCCGAGGATTACGCGTGCGTGGCGCCGCAGATGCACGCAGCCGAGAGCAGCGCGATGCGCCTGGCGCTCGTCTCAGCCCGCCATCCGCTGCTGGAGCGCAACCTGAAAGCGCACGGCCGCCACGTCATCCCGCTCACGCTCGAACTTGGCGCCGGCGCTTCCGCCGCCCACCGACAACCGGCGACCGACGACCGGCAGTTGGTCATCACCGGCCCGAACACCGGCGGAAAAACCGTGGCGCTGAAAACGGTCGGCCTGCTCGCGCTGATGGCGCAATCCGGAATTCCGGTTCCGGCCGAGCGCGCCGAACTGCCCGTGTTCGACGCCGTGCTCGCCGATATCGGCGACTACCAGTCCATCGAACAGAACCTTTCCACGTTCTCCGCGCACGTAACCAACATTGATTTCATCTCGCGCACTGCCACGCCGCAGTCGCTGGTGCTGCTCGATGAACTCGGCTCCGCCACCGATCCCGAAGAAGGCGCCGCGCTCGCCGTTGCCATCGCCGAGCAGTTTCGCGCACTGGGCTGCATCAGCATCATCTCCACCCATCACACGTCGCTGAAGATTTACGGCGCGAACACGCCGGGCGTGCTCAACGCCGCCGTCGGCTTCGACGAGCACACGCTACAGCCCACTTACGAGCTCCGCGTCGGCGTGCCGGGCGCGTCGGCCGGCATCAACATCGCGCAGCGCCTCGGCCTCAATCCGGCCATCATTCAGTCGGCCCGCAGCCGCCTCGGCACGCAGACGCAGGACGTGGCGCGCTTCCTCGACCGCCTGCACGAGCAGTTGCGTCAAATCGAGCAGGAGCGCGCTGCGCTCCGCCGGCGCGAGCAGGAGGTCGCGCGCGAGCAGAACCGTCTTGCCGCGGAGGGCCGCAAGGAGCAGAAGGAAAAAGTCCGCGAACTGGAGAAGAAGCTCGAAGAATCGCTGCGCGATTTCGAGTACCAGATGCGCGAGAACGTCAGCGCCGTCCAGGACCGCGCCGCGGCGTTGAAGCTCTCGAAAGAAGCTGAGCGCCGCGTTGCCAAGCTCCGCCGCGAGTTCAAAGAGCAGTTCAACCAGTCCGTGGTCGCGCACACCACCGGCGCCGACGTTGGCGACAGCCACGCGCAGCCCGCGCTCGTCCGCCACGTCAGCGAAGGCGACACGGTCCGCTTGAAGTCGCTGGGCCGCAACGGCACGGTGAAGCGCCGAGTAGACGACAACACCTTCGAGGTCGAAGTCGGCGCCATGAAGATGAAGGTGGCGCGAAGCGACATCGCCGAAGTGGTCACCCGGGCTGGGGCGGCGGGCGCAGCCGCCTCTCCGCTCGCGGCCGCGCGCGCTCGCGGCATCTCGGTTTCCGTTGACGAAGGCGAAGTTTCGGCAGCGGCCAGCGAGATCAACGTTATCGGCGAGAACGTGGACGAGGCCACTCGCCGCGTTGAAAAATTCGTGGATCGCGCTTTCCTCGCAGGCCTGACTCGCGTGCGCGTCGTCCACGGCAGCGGAATGGGAATTCTCCGCAAGGCGCTGCGCCAGTTCCTGCAGACGCACCCTCATGTGGCGTCCGTCAGCGAGCCGCCACACAACGAAGGCGGCGCCGGTGCGACCATCGTCGAACTCAGAATGTGAGACGCCCAATCTGAATTCTTGACGCCGCCTGCTCTCCACGTTACATCTGCACGCCGGAGAGCCCATGACCGTCCTCGACCGCCGCGCCTTCCTGCAGACCGCTGCCATCGCCGCAGTTTCGGCCGCCACCGCGCCGTTCGTTCCACGCGCGCTCGCGCAAGCGAGCAAACCGCCAGACTTCCCCAAAGGCTTCCTGTGGGGCAGTGCCACCGCGTCCTATCAGGTCGAGGGCGCGTGGCGTGAAGACGGCAAGGGCGAGTCCATCTGGGACCGCTTCGCGCACAAGCCCGGTACCATCAAGGGCGCCGACACCGGCGACGTCGCCTGCGACTCCTACCATCGCTACGCTGAAGACATCGCGCTCATGCGCGCGCTGAACCTCACGAGCTATCGCTTCTCCATCGCCTGGCCCCGCATTCAGCCGACTGGTTCGGGCGCACCCAACGCGAAGGGCCTCGATTACTACAAGCGTCTTGTGGACGCGCTTCTCGAGGCCCGCATCCGGCCTTTCCCAACCCTCTACCACTGGGACCTGCCGCAGACGCTCGAAGACGCCGGCGGCTGGCCGAATCGTGACTTAATCGGTCGCTTCACCGACTACGCTGAAATCGTCGCGCGCGCTCTCGGCGATCGCGTTTCGAACTGGACGATGTTCAACGAGCCGAAGGTGTTTACCGAGCTTGGCTACTCTGCTGGCCGCCACGCCCCGGGACGCCGTGACCGTGCGGCCTTCTATCGGGCGAGCCACGTCGTCAATCTGACGCAGGCCAGCGCCTTCCGGGCCATGAAAGCGGTCAACGGCAGGCTTAAGATCGGCAGCGCGTACTCGACCACAAACGCTGAACCTGCCACGAGCTCCCCCGAAGATCGTGTCGCCGCCGACCGCGCGCACGCTTTCTCGAACCTGTGGTTCGTCGATCCGCTGCTCAAGGGCCGTTATCCCGACGCGATCGTGGGCGGCTTCCAGCCGGAAACCTTCGGCGTGCAGCCCGGCGACATGGAAAAGCTGCCCACGCCGCTCGACTTCCTCGGCATCAACTACTACAACCGCACCGTGTACGCGCACGATCCGAGCGTGCCGCTGCTGCAGTTCCGCAACGCCGGCCTGCCCGATGATCGCCGAGGCCCGCAGACCGACATGGGTTGGGAGGTTTGGCCCGATTCGTTCCATGACCTGCTCGTTCGCATGTCGCGCGAGCATCCCGGCGTGCCCATCGAGGTCACGGAAAACGGCTGCTCGTATCTCGACTCGCCTGACGCGCACGGCCGCGTGGCCGACCGGCGCCGCATTGACTACTATGCCGGATACCTCGGCGCGGTCTCGCGCGCCATTCGCGACGGCGCCGACATTCGCGGCTATCACGCCTGGAGCCTGCTCGACAATTTCGAGTGGGCCGAGGGCTACACCCAGCGCTTCGGGCTGGTGTACGTGGACTTCCGCACGCAGCAGCGCATTATTAAGGATTCGGGCCGCTGGTTGGCGAAAGTGGCCGCAGAGAACAAGCTGCTTGCGTCGGCGCTCTGATATTTTTGAGACGCCCGACTCACGCCTGGTGCGACCATGTCCAAAACGAGAACAAGCTGGCGACCATTCATTGTCCGGCGCGGGTCATGCACGGACGCGGCCGAGAACGTCATCTCGTTCCAGCACGGACTCAAGCTGTACCAGGCGGCAAACCCGCCCAAGCGCAACTTTTGGTACGACCCGCGCCGGCCACGACGATCTCTCCTATTCGACGGGCGAGCGGTATTGGCAGACTTTGAGGGAATTTGCTGCTAGCCTCAGCGAGCCGGCAGCGCGGACTGGCGCCGCCAATTAGGAGCCTCCTCAAAGCTGACATGATATTCACAGGCTCCCGGCCACGAAGTCGCCCGTAGAATTCTCATCATGTCCGCCCCGGGCTCATTCTCCGACGTGGTCAAGCAACAGGCCGACATCGTTCGCATTGTTGGCGACTACGTGAAGTTGAAGAAGTCGGGTGCGCAGAATTTTTCCGGTCTCTGCCCCTTCCACAACGAGAAGACGCCGTCGTTTTCGGTGCACACCACGCGCCAGTTCTTCCACTGCTTCGGGTGCCACGCCTCGGGCGACGTCTTCACCTTCGTGCAGAAGATCGAGAACGTCACGTTTCCGGAGGCCGTTCGCCTGGTCGCGCAAAAGCTCGGCATCCCGCTGCCTGAGCAGCAATACGACTCGCCCGCCGAAGCGCGCGATGCGAAGCTTCGCGGCGTCCTGCTCGACATGCACGAGCGCGCCTGCCTGTTCCTGCAGGACCAGCTTCGCCGCCCCGAAGGGGCCCGCGCACGCGAGTACCTTGCCGGGCGCGGTCTGACGGAGGAGATCATCCGCGAGTTCCGCATCGGCTACGCGCCGGATTCCGGCTTCATCCTGCGCGACCGGCTGAAGGGCGAGTTCGATGAAGAATCGCTACGCGCCAGCGGGCTGTTTTCCTGGAAAGACACTGAGCCCGCGTCTAAGCCGACGACCGACGACCGAAGACCGACGACGGCGATGTATTCCAAATTCCGCGGGCGCGTCATGTTCCCCATCGCGAACGACGCGGGAAAAGTCATCGCGTTCACCGGGCGCACGCTCCTCGAAGGTGACAAGGCAGGTCCCAAGTATCTGAATTCGCCCGAAACGCCCATCTACTCCAAGTCGCGCGTACTGTTCAACCTCGACAAGGCGAAGGAGTCCATTCGCCGGCTCGACTACACCATCCTGGTCGAAGGTCAGATGGACTGCATCTCGGTCTTCGCCGCCGGCTTCCGCAACGTGATCGCCACTTCCGGCACGGCGTTCACCGAGGCCCAGGCGCGCCTGCTCGCCCGCTTCAGCCGCAACGTGGTGGTGAACTTCGATCCCGACACCGCCGGCGCTGCCGCCACCGAGCGCACCCTAGGGCTTCTGGTTGAGGAGCAGTTTCAGGTAAAGGTCGTGCAGCTGGAATCCGGACTCGACCCCGACCTGTTCATCCGCCGCCGCGGCCGCGACGCCTACGCCGACGCGCTACACAAGTCGCAGAAGTACTTCGACTATCTCATTGATCGCGCCCGCGCCCAGTTCCCGCCCCGCACGCCCGAAAGCAAGGTAAAGGCCCTGAACTTCCTGCTCCCCCACGTGCATCGCGTGCCCAGCCGCATCGTTCGCGACGAACTCGCCGCCGACATCGCCCAAAAGCTTGGCATCGACTCTGCCGTCCTGCGCCAGGAGCTGAAACAGGCGGCTGCGGCGCGCTCGGGTGGGATCAAAACGGCGGCCCAGTCGCCGGTCACTGACGCCGAGCGGCTCTTGGTTCGTGCCCTCGCCCCGGGCGGCGACCCTGACCTGCGCACTCACTGTGCCCGGCTGCTCACCTCCGAGCCCCTCCACCACGGCCTCGGCACCGAAGGACTGATCCAGGCGCTACTCGCGTCCAGCGATGTTCTGGATGCTGCCTCGATCTCGCTGGAGCCTGAGCAACGAAACCTGCTTGCCTCGATCCTCATGCGGGAAGACGAGGAATTGACCCAAGAACTGCTCGACCGCTCGCTGGCCGCCCTCCGCCGCCGCGGCTTGGAGCGCCGCCAGCGCGACATCAAGTCCCAGATTGCCGACGCTGAGCGCCGCCAGGATTCCGAGCTCCTGGCCTCTCTTGTCCAGGAAAAGCTCCGCATTGACCGCCAGCTCGCGTCTGGGGACTGAGCCTGAGTGGGCAGCATTCAAAGTCTTGGATTTCAGCTCCAAACCAGAAACCGTCAGCCCACTTCCGCCATCTAATCCCTTAGAAAACAGAGCAGCCGTGGTGTGGATTTCGGGCCAGGAGCTAGGCGCGCGGCCTAAGTCGTGGTAGTATAAAGACTTTCGTCTTGTCTCTCACTCAAAGCTGCAACCCGGACGCAAGCGGAAAAGGTGTGTCCCCCCGCCGCAGCCCACATTCGCGGCCGTAGTGGAGATTGGTATTGGCACTGGAAGATAAATTCGACGACATTAAGAAGCTCATCGACGCGGGCAAAGAGAAGGGTTACCTCACCTACGACCAGGTGAACGACCTTATCCCGCACGACGTGCATTCTCCCGAGGACCTGGAAGATCTGCTCACCACCATCGGCACGCAGGGCATTGACGTGCTCGAGGGCCCCAAGCTGCCCTCGCAGGCGATGGAGAAGAAGTTCGACCAGGAGATCGAGGCCGGCGAGGAAGTCGAGCTCGACCTCACTCCCGGCGCCCTGGAGAAGACCAACGACCCCGTCCGCATGTATCTGCGCGAGATGGGCACCGTACCGCTGCTCACCCGCGAGGGCGAAGTGGAAATCGCCAAGCGCATCGAGCGCGGCCAACTCCGCGTGCTCAAGGCCATTTCGCGCTCGCCCATCGTCATCCGCGAGATCCTCTCCACCGGCGACGACCTGAAGCGCGGTGTGCGCAGCATCAAGGAAATCGTCACCCTCGGCGACGAAGAGGAGATCACCGAAGAGGTCCTCCAGAACCGCCTGAAGGAAGTCACCGACTGGATTGACGACCTGCAGAAGCACTACAAGCGCGCGCAGGTGCTCGCCGAGCGCCTGCACGAGATTCCGCGCACCAAGAAGCCGAAGGAATTCCGCCGCACCCGCTGGAACCTGGGTCGCGAAGTGGTCGCCATTTCTGACGTGATCCGCGGCATCCCGTACACCAATGCCGAGCGCAAGCGCCTCATCGACCGCGTGGGCAAGACGGTCGACACCATGCGCGCGCTCGACATCCAGGCCAACAACCTGGACCGCAAGGCCGATGCCTCGCGCAGTGAAGAGCAGAAGAAGGAACTCCGCCGCCAGTCGCGCCAGATCCGCAACGACCTGGAGAAGATGGAGTCCGAGGCGGGCGTCACCTTCCAGGAACTGCGCCGCACCCAGCGCGAAATCATCCAGGGAGACATCGACGCCGAGAAGGCCAAGCGCGAACTGATCGAGGCCAACCTGCGCCTGGTGGTCTCCATCGCTAAGAAGTACACCAACCGCGGTCTCCAGTTCCTCGACCTGATCCAGGAAGGCAACATCGGCCTGATGAAGGCGGTGGACAAGTTCGAGTACCGCCGCGGCTACAAGTTCTCCACCTACGCTACCTGGTGGATCCGCCAGGCGATCACGCGCGCCATCGCCGACCAGGCCCGCACCATCCGTATCCCGGTGCACATGATCGAGACCATCAACAAGCTCATCCGCACCTCGCGCCAGCTTGTGCAGGAAATGGGCCGCGAGCCAACGAGCGAAGAAATCGCCAAGCGGATGGACATTCCGGTGGCCAAGGTCCGCAAGGTGCTCAAGATCGCGCAGGAGCCGATCTCGCTGGAGACCCCCATCGGCGAAGAAGAAGACTCGCACCTGGGCGACTTCATCGAAGACCGCGCCGTGATCTCGCCCGCCGAGGCCGTCATCAACGTCAACCTGAAGGAGCAGACTGCTCAGGTCCTCCGCACGCTGACGCCGCGCGAAGAGAAAGTCATCAAGATGCGCTTCGGCCTGGAAGACGGCTCCGAGCACACCCTCGAGGAGGTCGGCCAGTCGTTTGCCGTGACCCGCGAGCGCATCCGCCAGATCGAGGCCAAGGCCCTTCGCAAGCTGCGTCATCCTTCGCGCTCGCGCAAACTGCGCGCGTTCATGGATGGCGTCCGCGAGTAGCCTGCGTCCGGAAGCTGTTCGCCAAAGGGGATGAACCGCAGTTCATCCCTTTTTCTCCTTCGACGCTGCCCTCACTCGCGTCAATCTGCGCCACGGAGTCTCCTTTTCCACCCGTTTCCACAACCTTTCGCGTTCTGAACAGGAAAGTCACAACACGGCCCCGCTTTCCGCTTGATGCGGCCTTGGCGCTGTTGCAAAGTGCCGCGCAACGAAATGCGTGAGATGTCCTGAGGCGTTTTCGCTTGGGACGCGTTCTTCGATCACGCGGATCTTGCCTAACCACGACTGGACAATGGCCGCTTCGGTGGCCGGTTCAGTGCGGGTGAAGCCAGATTTCGGCGCAGCTGGCGCTCATGGCGCCGGCAGCGTGGCCGGCAACGCGGGTAGCCCCCAATCGGAGCAATCCGAAAGGGCCACCCGACGGGGGCGAGCCGGAGCAATCCGTTGCTCGCTTCGCACAGGGAAGCGCAGCGGGAGCAATCCCGTTACGGTCCCACCAGCGGTCCGAAAGCGATTTCGGATTCCAGGCCGGACCGATCGGAGACACGAAGTTGCGGTCAGGCGGCCCGGCAGCAGAGTTCCAGCGCGAGTTGGAGCTTCAGGTCCTGGCGAAAGTCGGGGTCAAGTCCTGGTGAAAGCCGGGACGGCCGAAGCCGGCGCCACTTCTGTCGCCCTACTCGGCGGGCGGCGGAAGACCAAGGCCGCGCAACTTCATTCCAGGGCGCGGTCCCGCTTTGGCGGGACAATGCGGCACGAAGACGCCGCCGCTGATCGGCAGGTCGGCGAAAGGAAATCTCACCTACGGTGGGAGTTTGCGTGGCTGGCGCAAACTCCCACTTCGTTTTTATGGCATGCTCTTCATGTTGTACGGCGGGCGCCGTCTGCACCTCATCGCGCCAAAACCCGGCGCGCTGGGGGACCCCGCCCCTCTCGCCGGCAAGCCACCACAACCCGGGTGTTGTCGTTCCATGCCATAATCGCGCCGTGGGCCACGAAATCCACCGACTTCCGAGTTTTGCTCAGGCAGAGCCCCAATCTTCGGATGACGTGTCCCCGCGCTCTCGCTACTCTGCTCGTACCCACTGATGGCCACCACCGATCACATTCTCGACCGGGGCATGCCAGCCGCCATCGAAGCTGAGCGCTCCATCCTGGGCGCTATCCTGCTCGACAACTTCTCCTACAACGAAGCCGCCGAGTCGCTGAAGCCCGACGAGTTCTTCCTCGATTCCCACCGCCGTATCTACCAGCGCATGAGCGATTTGGCCGAGTCGGGACGCCCAATCGATGTCATCTCGCTCACCGACGAACTGGGCCGCCACAAGGAGGTCGAAGCGGTCGGCGGTGTCGCCTATTTGGCCTCGTTGACGGACGGTGTCCCACGCCGCGAGTCCATCGTCCAGCACATCCGCCTGGTCAAGGACAAGGCGCTGCTGCGCGGCCTCATCCACGCCGCCAACAGCGCCATTGCCCGCGCCATGGAGCAGGCTGATCCGGCAGCCGAGGTCCTGGATGGCGTCGAGGCCGAAATTTTTCGCCTCTCCGACGACCGCATCGGCAAGGGCTTCCTCGACATCCCGGAGATCGTCAAGGAATCCTTTGGCTCAATCGACAAGCTCTACGAGCGCGGCCAGCGCATCACCGGCCTTGAGACGCACTACGAAGACCTGGACCGCATGACCAGCGGACTCCAGCGCTCGGACCTGGTCATCATCGCGGCGCGCCCGTCGATGGGCAAGACCGCCTTCGCCCTGAACATCGCCGAGAACGCCGCCGTGCGCGACAAGAAATCGGTCGGGGTCTTCTCGCTGGAAATGTCGCGCGAGGCGCTGCTTCTCCGCCTGCTGTGCTCGCAGGCGCGTGTGGACTCGCACAAGCTGCGCACCGGCTTCCTGGGCCGCGAGGACTATCAGAAGCTGGTGGCAGCGCTCGCCGCGCTCGCCGAGTCACCCATCTACATCGACGACACGCCCGGCGTCTCGCTCCAGGAGATGCGCGCCAAGGCGCGCCGACTGCAGCAGAAGCACGGCCTCGACCTGCTCATCGTGGACTACCTGCAGCTCATGTCGGCCACGCCGCTCGGCGGCGGACGCCGCTTCGAAAACCGCACGCAGGAAGTCTCCGCCATCTCGCGCGGTCTGAAGGCGATCGCCAAGGAGCTGCGCATTCCCGTGATCGCGCTCTCGCAGTTGAGCCGCGCGCCCGAAAGCCGCGGCGACCGCGGACATCGCCCGCAGCTCGCCGACCTGCGCGAATCCGGCTCCATCGAGCAAGACGCTGATGTGGTCGCCTTCATTTTTCGCGAAGAAGTGTACAAGCCCGACGAGCCCGAGCTGCAAGGCATGGCCGAACTCATCATCGCTAAGCAGCGAAACGGCCCAACCGGAACCGTACAGCTGGCGTTCTTGAAGAACTCCACGCGCTTTGAGTCGCGAGCACTGGAGGAGTAAAAAACTCGGCATGCGACCCACTTGGGCCGAGGTTTCACTGAGCGCGCTGCAGCGCAACTTCCGTGTCATTGAAAAGCACGTCGGCCCTGACGTGACCGTGTGCGCCGTGGTCAAGGCCGATGCCTACGGACACGGCGCCGTCGAGTGCGCGCGTGCGCTCATCGAGGCCGGCGCGGCCTGGCTCGGCGTGACCTCAACCGAGGAAGGCGTCCGCCTGCGCGAGGCGGGCATCGGCGGACGCATCCTGCTCATGACCGGCTTCTGGCGCGGCGAAGAAGAGGCCGTCATCAGGCACAAGCTCACGCCTGCGGTCTGGCAGCGCGAGTCGCTCGATCAGCTTCAGGCCGCGGCGAAGAAGATGAACGTCGGCGCGGTTCCGGTGCACGTTAAGCTCGACACCGGCATGGCGCGGCTCGGCCTGGCGCAGGGCGATGAAAAGAAGTTTCTCAAGGCGCTGCTCGCGTCCGGCCGCGTGGTCGCGGAAGGCGTCTTCAGCCACCTCGCGTCGGCAGAGGTGCTGAACGCGAAAGACGCGGCTGACCAGGAAAGGCGCTTCGCACAGGCGTTCGCGCGCTTTGCCAAGGCTGGCGTGCGCCCGCGCTTTCTCCACCTGGCAAACTCGGCGGCCATCGCCGCGCGGCGCAGCACCTGGCACAACTTCGTGCGTCCGGGCATCTCGCTTTACGGTTATCAACTGCCCTACGTCAATTCCGGCAAGCACACCGCTGTCGCGCCGGTGCTGCCGGTCGTGCCGGTGCTGAGCTGGAAGACCCGCATTATCGGCCTGCGCGACGTTCCCAAGGGCCAGCCAGTCGGCTACAACGGGGCGTTTGTTACAAAAGCAAAAACAACGCTGGCCGTTCTTCCGGTTGGCTACGCCGACGGCCTCAGCCGCAAACTGTCCTCCGCCGGGCGAGTCATCGTGCGCGGCAAATACGCGCCCATTGCCGGGCGGGTCTCCATGGACATCACCCTAGCGGACGTCACCGGAATCGGCGACGCTGCCGTCGGCGATGAGGTCGTCATTCTCGGTTGCAGCGGGGAGTGCGCAATCAACGCCGATGAGCACGCTTGCCTCGCCGGAACAATCTCTTATGAGGTCCTGTGCGACATCGGCGCTCGCGTCCGGCGCACCTGGGTGAAATAGCCGGGCCCTTTCTCCTAACCCGCTACTAATACTGTTTTACAGAATCGTTTCCACCCGCGTTTTTGCGGTTGAGTGAGAGTAGATGTCTCGTTAATCTCGGCGTTCTTGGTCGCCGTTCATGGATTGCACGTACGGCGCGGGCGCCGTCTGCTCCTCGCCCGCGCCGTCTATTCCTCGCCGCTCAAGCCGATCATGCGCCGCTCGCCCTGGCCTGCGCGCCATTGGCTGCACCATACTCGCAGCAGCTCAGCCGAACGGCTATCCTATCAATGGCGATGCGTAAGCGTTACGAGCAATGGATGTACGAGTGGGAGACGCACCTCACCACGCGCGACAACAATCGCGTGGTCCGTCCCTTCGAGTGGGGACTGGACTGGGCTTGCCGCTGGCCGCTGGTGAACGGCAACTTCCCGGCCGACGAGAGCGGCGCCGAGCGCTTTCTGCACGAGCTGAACCGCCGCATCATTGCCGAGAGCGACACGTTTTTCTCCTACGTCACGCCCGGCGACTTCCGCCTGGAGCGCCGCAAGGTTGAGCGCTTCGCCACGGGCAGCGACCGCGAGCAGCGCAACCGTGACGTACCCGACGAAACCGGCGAGTTCCTGCGCTTCACTTCGCCGGTGCACACGCCGTATCCAGAAAACAATCTGGTGAACGCGCGCTGGTTCCCGGCGCGCGGCCGCCGCGCGGTAGTGGTGATGCCGCAGTGGAACTCCGACGCGCTCAGCCACAATTCGCTCTGCCGGATGTTCAACCTGATGGGCATCGCGGCGCTGCGACTGAGCATGCCGTACCACGACATTCGCATGCCGGCGCACCTGGAGCGCGCCGACTACGCCGTCTCGGCGAACATCGCGCGCACCACCGACGCTGCCCGCCAGGCCGTGATCGACGTGCGCGCCTGCCTGGACTGGCTCCAGCAGCAGGGATACTCCCGGCTCGGCATTCTGGGCACCAGCCTGGGATCGTGCTATGCGTTCCTCGCCGCCGCGCACGACCGGCGCGTGGCGGTGAACGCCTTCAACCACGCCTCAACCTATTTCGCCGATGTCGTGTGGACGGGACAGAGCACGCGCCACATTCGCGCCGGCATCGAGCCGGCGCTCGATCTGGACCGCCTGCGCGCGGCGTGGCTGGGGATCAGTCCGGCGGCGTACTTTGAGAAGTTCACGCGCTATCCCAGGAAGTCGCTGGTCATCTACGCGCGTTACGACCTGACCTTCTTGCCTGAGTTTTCCCGCGAGGTCGTGCGCCAGTTCCGCGCCCACGAACTCGACTTCCGCGCCATCGAGCTGCCCTGCGGGCACTACACCCTGGGCGAAGCCCCGTACAAGTTCCTCGACGGCTATCACATCGCGAACTTCTTCAGGACAACGCTGTAGCTTCGTCGTCGCTTGAAGCGACGCCACACGAGTTGCTGCTGATCTCGGGAGCCGCCGTTCCTACTTTCGGCGAGCGATCTTCGGCGGCGGAGCGGGTGGGCGCTGCGGCGTCGTAACCGGTACACGGCGAGCCTTCCGCTCCACCACCGGAGGGTGGTAGGGATGGCTATCGTGCTGCCTGCGCTCCGCCATGACCGGAGCGATGCACACGCCGACGAGCAGTATGGCGGCAAAGGTCCTTTTCATTTCCGTGGGGATAAGCGCAAGGATTTTACGGCCTGGCGTGGCAACACGCAATGGCACGCTTGTGCCGCGCTTACCGCAGCAAGACCGCGCTCGATGGTCAGGCTACCGCAATGGCGGTTCGATGACCGCCGGAACCGGGCGTCGCAGGCCCCACCTGCCCGAGCCACGTGGTTTCGCATCAGCGGCGACAGGCGCGGGCTGACCCTGGTAGGACACTTCGTGCCAGGTGAGCAGATGCGGTCCGAAAAGGCGTACATCTGCTGCCATGGTGCTGGCTACCGGAAGCGAGCGGCCGTCTCTTTCGGCAAAGTTGATGGTTACATGAGTGGCCTTCACCCACCAGGACGGGTTGCGGGCCGGCTCTCCCTCCAGCCGAACCAGGCGATAGGTCGAGGCATCCACCCAGACGCGTCCGCGCAGCAGATTGCGCTCCTGCCGCCGCGGCTCCACGCGCAGGACCTCGCAGCGGCGGCCGTCGAGCAACTCCTGCCCGGTGTACGCAAACTGGTAATTCCGCTCCGATATCTCACTTGCACCGTTGCTGGCGCTACTCTCCACTTCGCCTTCCAGCAGACGCCGCACCACGCTCGCTCCGCGTCCACTTCCTCGCTGGCGCAGGATGGCGAACGACTTCCGGTCCGGGGGAACGAAATCCACTCTTGTCAGCACCTCGGCTTGCCGCGCCTGAGGCCCGTGACCCCAAAGCTCGTAGTTGCGCACCACCGTATAGGCGCGGCCCTGGGCGGCATCGCGCCGCTGCACGGCAACCATGTTCTGCACAATGCTGGTGGCTGAATGGGCGAGCGAAGGCGCCGGCTGTGCCAAGACCAGGGCCGGCAGCAGCAACACCGCGCCAACCGCCCCGACCTTGCGAGCCCGATTCACATCCGCTCCTGCCAGGTTAGAAGCCACACAGACGAGCGCGGGTGTATCGTGCCGGCAGTCTATTCAGTGAGGCAGGCGCGCTGTCTGTAACGTTGAGGTGCTCCCCTACCCCTCACCCCCCTGGTGCTGTGATTTTTCAATGAGTTGCGGCGATGTTTCCCGGTAACGTGCTGCAGGCGTTGGGGTTAAGACCGAGGTCTTAAAATGTTTGTTTTCAGTCTTGGCCCTCCAGGTGCGCGAACCCAGGTCCTCGAACGCAATCTCGAGTGGAGCAACTGGAGCGGCGATCCGGCCTTCTTTGCGCCTCTTTTCCAGAGTAGCAAATTGGTGAGGGGAAATGGGAAGGCAGCGTGGCGATTTTTGCCGTTTGCACTGAGGGGTTTACGAGGGAATTCGCCGCAGAAGGGCTTGACAAGGTATTTCGAGGGCAGCCGAGAGGCGCGTACCCGGGTGGGAAGTCATTTCTGCGCTACCTGGCGATACACGTCGAGGACCTGCTCGGCGGAATTGTGCCAGGAAAAGCGCTGCACCTGGATGTAGCCGCGCTCTTTCATGCGTTCGCGCAGCGGCTGGTCAATGAGGACGCGATGCAATGCCCGCATAATTTCGAAGACGTTCTCGGGATTCACCATCACGGCGGCGTTGCCCAGGACCTCGGGCAATGAGCTGACGTTCGAGGTCACGACCGGCGTGCCGTGCGCCATGGCCTCGAGCGGAGGCAGGCCGAATCCTTCATAGAGCGAGGGAAAGACAAAGATTTTGGCCACGTCGTAAAAAATTCGGAGCGAATCGATCGGGACGAAACCCAGGAAGCGCACGTCGTTCTGCACGCCGCCGCGCACCACCGTGCGCCGCAGGTCGGGATGCTGCGAGAGCTCATCTCCGATGATGATCAGCTTCAGGTCGCCGAATCTGTCTTCCTTCTGCAGTTCGCTCTTCAGCGCCGAAAAGGCCTCGATGATGCGCCCCACGTTCTTGTGGGGCTGAATGTTCCCCGCGTAGAGCAGGAACGGATAGCGCACCTGGTAGCGCTCGGCAATCGTCTGGCGCTCCGCCAGCGTGGCATGCCCCCGCGCGAGCCGGTCATCAATCGCGTTGTAGACGACGCGGATGCGTTCGGCGGGAATACCGTAGAGCCGCTTCAGCTCGTTGCGGGTGAAGTTGCTGACCGCCATGATGTGGGCGGCGTTGTTCAGCGCCCGGCGCGTCAGGAAGGAGTGCAGCGCGCGATTGAAGCCGTTGCCGTTCAGCGACGGATAGAAGAACGCCAGCAGGTCGTGCACCGTCAACACGTACGGGCAGGGCGCGAACAGCGGGCGATAAAACAAGTAGGGAACATGCAGCACGTCGCAAGCCCGGCGCCGGAGGACCCGATGGAATTCCAGGTAGTAGTTCGGAGACGATGGTTCAGGCGTGAAAGCAACCGGCGAGAAATTAGCCGGCAGCTCTTCCCACTCGCGCAGGCGCCCGGCCGCGCCAATCAGGACGTACTCGTTCGTGGTGTCGAGGTGCGCCAGCGCCCGCACCACGTTGCGAACGTACGTCCCTACGCCGAACGCGCCGATGCGGCGCATGTCAAGCGCCACTCTCACGAGGCTAGTTTAGCGCGGGAAGGCGGTCGCCGGCCGGTCTGCGGCCGTCGGCACAGGCAGAATCGGTTTGGCCAACGACCAACGGCCGACGACCAACGGCGGTTTCCTACGGTTGCCGGCCGCTCAAAATGCTGGCGATATCGGGAGTGCGGGCGCCCTGGGCGCCGTTCGCGGACTCGCGGGAATCCACCGTATCGCCCTCGCCGGGAGCGAGGAAGAGGTTCTGCTCCAGCCCGTGCTGCCTGGTGTACAGCTCCCAATAGCGATCGCCGGCGGCCAACAACTCGGCGTGGTTGCCGCGCTCGACGATGCGGCCGGCTTCGACGACCAGGATCTGGTCGGCGCGGCGGATGGTGGAGAGCCGATGCGCGATGACGAAGGTCGTCCGCCCGCGCATCAGTTGCGACAGGCCTTCCTGGATCAGTTGCTCCGACTCCGAGTCGAGGCTCGATGTAGCTTCGTCCAGGATCAGCACGCGCGGGTCGGCCAGGATGGCGCGCGCAATCGAGACCCGCTGGCGCTGGCCGCCGCTGAGCTTGACGCCGCGCTCGCCGATGATCGTGTCGTAACCCTGCGGGAAGCGCTCCGCGAACTCGTCCACGCGCGCGATGCGGCACGCGGCCATGATCTGGTCTTCGGTGGCGTTCGGGCGCGAAAACGCCACGTTCTCGCGGATGGTTCCGTCAAACAGGAACGACTCCTGCAGGACCACGCCCAGGCGCGTGCGGTAGGAATCGAGCCGGACGGTGGAGAGGTCCACGCCATCGACGAGCACGCGTCCGCTGCTGGGGACGTAAAACGCCGCTACCAGTCCGATGATCGTGCTCTTGCCTGAACCGGAAGAGCCGACCAGCGCGGTCACCGTATCCGGGGCGGCGCGGAAGCTCACATCCTGGAGCACGGGCTTGCCGGCGTCGTATTCGAAATTCACGTTCTCGAAAGCGACGTCGCCGGCAATGTCGGCGAGCGCCACCGTTCGCCGCGGGTCTTCGTTTTCCGGCCGCTCGCTCAAGACCTCCCGGGTGCGCTCCAGGCCCGCGATCGCTTCCGTCAACTGCGTGCCGATGCCCACGACCTGGAAGAGCGGCGCGACCATGAAGGCGAGAAACATGGTGTAGGTGAAGTAGCCGCCCAGGGTGAGCGAGCCGTTCAGAATCTGCCGCGCGCCGAGCCACATGACAACGGCGCCGGCGACGCCGAGCAGCACGCTGCTGGAAAGGCTCATGGCGCTCATGGTGGTGAGCGTGCGCAGCACGTTATCGAGCAGGCGCTGCACGCCGGCGGAAAACACGCCGTGCTCGCGCTCTTCGGCGTGGTAGCCCTTCACCACGCGCACGCCGGAGAGCGACTCGGTGAGCCGGCCGCTGACTTCCGCGTTGATCTTTGCGCGCTCGCGGAAGATGGGCCGCAGCGTCTTGAAGGCCGTGCGCAAACCGAGCGCGCCCGCCAGCATGATGCCGAGCGCAATCGCCGTCATCAGCGGGCTGATCCGGAAAAGGACCACGATGGCCAGAGCCGCGGTCAGCAATCCGCCCACGAACTCGACCAGCCCGGTGCCGATCAGGTTGCGCACGCCCTCGACGTCGCTCATGATGCGCGAGACCAGCGCGCCGGTCTTGTTCGAGTCGTAGTAAGCGACCGGCAGCCGTCCAACGTGCTCCTGCACTTTGCGCCGCAGCTCGGCGATCATGCGCTGCGCGGCCTTCGACAGCGACTGGGTGAGCGCGAACGAGGTGATGCCCTGGATCATCGTCGCGCCCAGCACCGCAGCCACAATCGGGCCGAGCAGTTGCGTGTGCCGCTTGGTGACGACGTCGTCAATCAGGAACTTGGTCGAGGCAGGCAGCACCAGGCCGGCAACGCGGTTGATGGCCATCAGCACCATGCCGATCGCCAGCAGCCCGCGCCGCGGCCGCAGCAGCGCCCACACTTCCGGCAGCTGCTGGAAGATGGGCTTCTTCGGTTTCGCGGGCGTCAAAGAGGCCGGCGACGCCGGCGGCGCGCCGCTACGCGGAGTTCGGCCGGCGCGTGTCGCATCGGGTTGCGCGATGGTTGTGCTCACAATGCAGTGCTACCGGAAAGCATATAGATGCGTTGTGCATTGCTCCGGACGCAACGTCGCAGATTCGGCGTACGTCAGCTTCCCGCGTGCTGAAGGATCCGCGCGCGTCTCCCGGGATAGAGCGGGAACGCCTCGGCCAGATCCATCACCTGCCGGCGGACGCGGCCGAGCACAGCGGCGTCGTTACGGTTCTCCAGCACTTCGGCGATCCAGCGGCCGATCTGGCGCATCTCGTCTTCCTTCATGCCCCGTGTGGTCAGCGCCGGCGTGCCGATGCGAATGCCGGAAGGCTTCAGTGGCGGATTCTGATCGAACGGAATGGCGTTCTTGTTGACGGTGATCGCCGCCTCGCCCAGCGCCTTCTCCGCCTCGCTGCCCAGCATGCCTTTGGAGAAGACGTCGACCAGCATCAGGTGCGTGTCGGTCCCGCCGGAGATGACGCGGAAGCCCTGCGCCGCAATCGTTTCCGCCAGCACCTTGGCATTCGCGACGACCTGGCGGGCGTAATCGCGGAAGCCCGGCTGCGACGCTTCCAGCAGGCACACCGCCTTCGCTGCAATGATGTGCATCAGCGGTCCGCCCTGCACGCCCGGGAAGATGACCTTATCAATGGCCGCCGCGTGCTCCTGTTTGGACAGGATCATGCCGGCGCGCGGCCCGCGCAGCGTTTTGTGGGTGGTCGTGGTGACAATCTGCGCGTGCGGCACCGGCGACGGGTGCACGCCGCCGGCGACCAGGCCGGCGAAGTGTGCCATGTCCACCAGGTAGATCGCACCGACCTTGTCGGCAATCTTGCGCATGCGCGCGAAGTCGATGATCCGCGGATATGCCGAGCCGCCGCCGATGATCATCTTCGGGCGCTCTTTTTCGGCGAGGTCCTCGAGCACGTCGTAGTCGATGGTCTCGCTCTCGCGCGTCACGCCGTAGGGCACGACCCTGTACGTCTTGCCGGAAAAGTTCAGGTGATGTCCGTGGGTGAGATGGCCGCCGTGCGCGAGGTTGAGTCCGAGGATGGTGTCGCCCGGTTGAAGCACGGCGGCGTAGGCGGCCATGTTTGCCGTGGAACCGGAGTGCGGCTGGACGTTGGCATGCTCGGCGCCAAAGAGCGACTTGGCGCGGTCGCGGGCGAGGTCCTCCACCACGTCGGCGAATTCGCATCCGCCGTAGTAGCGCCGCCCGGGGTATCCCTCGGCGTACTTGTTGGTGAACACCGAGCCCATCGCCTCGAGCACGGCTTCGCTGACGAAGTTTTCCGAAGCGATCAGCTCCAAACCCTCGTGCTGGCGGCGAACTTCATTGTCAATGGCGGCCGCAATCTGCGGATCGGTTTCGGCGAGGGGGCGCGACATCCAGTTTGTATCGGGCACGGAGGACCTCTCGGACGTAAGCAAGTAGTGTACGACGACGCCAGCGGGCGTAACCAGAGCGTTGCAGTGTCGCCGTCGCGTGGGAGGCTGAGGCGATCAGGTGACGTAGACTGGCGTTCGTTCCGATCCGCCGCCGACCCTAAAATGCGTGGCGCCGACGCCCTTGTCCGCGCTCACTGTGCGCTTCAAACCTAAGACGGACAGCTACCGACGTCGTTTGCCGCATCTTCAGCGGGCGACGAAGCCTCTGTTTGTGACGTTCCACACGCTCGGACGAGGGCGTCCGCGCCACGCAGGTGTTGCCCGGTTTCAAGTCCACAGAACGGGGCGAACATTACGTCGCCGACGATCACCGCTTCCGATACATATCGTGCTTGTAGATCTGCATGTGATACTTCGCGGCTGCTTTCACGTTTTTGAATCCGAACTGACGATAGAGCCCGTGCGCGTCTTTGGTGACGAGCCCCCAGCGCCGGAAGCCCTGGAGCTTCGGGTGCTCCATGATGGCGCGCATCAGGCGCTTGCCCAGCTGGCGGCCGCGGTGCTGGGGGAGAACAAACACGTCGGCGATGTAGCCGTAGGTAGCGTAATCGGTGACCACGCGCGCGAAGCCAACCTGTTCGGACTTGCGGCCGTTGCGGCGATACGCGCCGAAACACAGGGAGTTGCGCATGCAGCGGGCGACAAGAGAGCGCGGGATCCCCCTGGCCCAGTAGCAGTTGGTCAGGAACCGATGGACCATGCCGACGTCAAGCAGTTTCGGGTCGCTGCTGACGAAATATGGGTCGCGGGACGCAGGCATCGGCTATCGTGACGCAGACTCGCGCGCGCCTTCGATGGCGTGGATCTTCTCGACGCGTTTCTGGTGACGTCCGCCGGCGAACTCGGTCGCCAGCCACTTATCCACGATGGCCAGCGCCCTCGGCTCATCGAGCACACGCGCGCCGACGGCGAGCACGTTCGCGTCGTTGTGTTCGCGCGACATCTGCGCTTCGTATTCGCTGGAGACGTGCGCCGCGCGCACCCCGGGAACCTTGTTGGCGGCGATCGCCATGCCGATCCCGGAGCCGCACACCAGAATGCCGAAATCGGCGCGGCGCGAGGCCACCGCGTGGCCGACCGCCTGGGCGTAATCGGGGTAGTCCACCGATTCAGACGAACCGGTGCCGCGGTCGTCCACCGCGAAGCCGCGCGCGGCAAGGTGCGCTTTGATCCTGTTCTTCAATTCGAAGCCGGCGTGGTCGGCGCCGAGAGCTATCCGCATGGCCACATTGTAGAGGCGAAGCGCGCTTGTCTCGCAATCAGTTTCAGCAGATAATCACGCCGCGCCGGCAGATTGGAACCAGCGCCGGACGCAGGGGAGCGTCTCATCCATGGCCACCAGCAGCGTCCCGGCCCAGGCATTCAAGCTCATCAAGTTCGACGTGGTGCGCGACGTCGCGCACATCACCCTCAATCACCCCGACAAGAACGTGCTCACCGTCGGCCTGATGGGTGAGATGGCCGAGGCGATTGAAAGCCTGAACGGCCGCGCCGACGTGAAGGCCATCCTGCTCGACTCCTCGCAAAAGGCGTTTTCGTACGGCATTTCGCTCGAAGACTCCAAGCCCGATCGCGTTTTCCAGACGCTCGACGCCTTCAACCGCGTGTTTACCGCGCTCGGCGAAGTTTCCAAACCGCTCATCGTGGTGGTCAACGGCCCGGCGATCGGCGCAGGCTCCGAACTGGTGGCCTTCGGCGACATGATCATCGCCACGCCCAACGCGCGTTTCGCGCAGCCGGAGGTGACCCTGGGCGTCTTCCCGCCATTCGCGGCCGTGATGCTTCCCCAGCTTATCGGTCCGAAGAAGAGCTACGAACTGCTGCTTACCGGACGCGCCCTTTCCGCCGAGGAAGCCTACGCGCTCAACTTCGTGAACCGGGTTGTGTCTGAAGCCGAACTGCAGAAGACGGTGGAAGAAGTGAAGGCCCGCATCTCGCAGTTCAGCGCACCCGTTCTCGAGATGACGAAGAAAGTTATCTCCAGCTCCATGGGCCTGCCGCTGAATGAGGCGATGAAGAAGTCGCACGACATCTACCTGAATCAGTTGATGTCGCTCGAAGACGTGCACGAAGGCCTGCGTGCCGTGCTCGAGAAACGCAAGCCGGTGTGGAAGAACAAGTAGTCTGGCCGGCGCGGCACTCAAAACGTGATGCCCTCGCCGCTGCCGTCCTCGGTGAGGGCACCAGTCTTTTTGCGATGCGCAGCTACAGCGCGCTCAGGAACGCAATCAGGTCGGCTGGCAGCTACGCGAACGGCATGGCGGTGCTCCCGTTCAAGAACCTCACCGGTGATCCAGGAGAGGAGTACTTCAGCGACGGGCGACGGAAGAGATGATCATAATGAAAGTCGCGCCCGCGTTCGACCGGCTGCGCAACGAGTCTCGTTTCCGGGAGATATTGCGGCGGGTGGGATTGGCCGACGAAACCGGAAAGTTGATGCCCTCCCAGCACGTTTCCGAGCGGGAGGGCATTTTGCGACATCCGGACCTGTAAGCCGAATTCTGTCTGGCGGCTTGCGCCGCCGCGACGGTCATTCCTCTGGGACACGCGTTACCGCGCGCCTCAAGCGACCTACCCGAAGGTTTGGCGCGCCGAGCCAGCGCGCCGCCCGGTTTCCCGGGCGTTCCTTCCTATTTGGTCTTGCTCCGCGTGGGGTTTGCCGTGCCCGCGGCATTACTGCCGCGGCGGTGCGCTCTTACCGCACCTTTTCACCCTTACCCAGCCGTTGCCGGCCGGGCGGTATGTTCTCTGTGGCACTTTCCGTTGGCGGCCTTTGAAGGCCGCCCCCCGGACGTTATCCGGCACACCGCTCTGTGGAGTTCGGACTTTCCTCTGCGCCGCTTCGGCGCCCGAATGCGTGAGCATTGGGACGCCGGACATCCGCATCCTCAAGCGCGGGTCGGGCTGCAGCGACCGTCCGGTCCAGCTGTCTGCGTTCAATATTATAGATGTTCGGAGCGCCAATCGGGGCGCAAAAGGCGCCCAAAACTCAAGGTGGAACTTGCTGATCTGCAAGGACGTATCTAGGCTGGCGGCCGCGCGCGGCTCAAGCAAGCATCTGCGCCCGGCGCGCCGCTGCTCTGGTAGACTTTTTTCGGCCCTCTTCAACCTTATATGCATTTCTTCGAAGCCATGAGGATTGCGCTGCAATCCCTGTGGGCCAACAAGCTGCGCTCGGTGCTCACGCTGCTCGGGGTGGTGATCGGCGTCGCGGCCGTCATCGCCGTGGTCACGTTCGTCAACGGCATCAACGGCTACGTAGCGGAGAAGATCTTCAACCTGGGCGCTGACGTCTTCATCGTCAACAAGGTCAGCCCGGTCATCCGCAATCTCGACCAGTGGCTCGACTCGCAGAAGCGCAAAGACCTGACCATGGAGGACTACCACGCCGTCCTGGAAGCCTGTCATCACTGCGAGGTGGTGGGCGCCTCGAACATCAATTTCAGCGGCAAAGTGCGCTACGCCACGCAGTCCACAACGGACACGTGGGTGCGGGGCTGGACGCCATCCATGGGCCGCATCGCCGACAAGGAAATCGTTCTCGGCCGCTTCATCAACGAAACCGACATGGACTACGCCACGCCGGTGGCCGTCATCGGCTACGATATTGTTGACAATCTCCTCGCCGGGCTCGACCCGATCGGCAAAGAAATTCGCGTTGATGGCCGCGTGTATACCGTCGTCGGCGTCGGCAAGCGCGAGGGCAAAACGCTTGGCCAGAGCGCCGATAACTACGTCATCATCCCGCTCACATCCTATCGGCAGCAGTACGGCACACATCAGAGCGTTCGGATTTCAGGCAAGTCTTACGGCGTAGGCAGCGGATTGGAGTCGGCGGTTGACGAAGCGCGCGCCATCCTGCGCGCCCGCCGGCACGACCTGCCGGGCACGCCCGACAGTTTCTCGGCCGAAACGAACGAGACTTTTCTCGACCTCTGGTCGAACCTCAGCAGCACGTTCTTCTTCGCCATGATCGCCATCGCCTCAATTTCCCTGATCGTGGGCGGCATCGTCATCATGAACATCATGCTGGTTTCGGTGACCGAGCGCACGCGCGAGATCGGTATTCGCAAGGCGCTGGGAGCGCGTCGCGCCGACGTGTTGCGCCAGTTTCTGATCGAGTCGGGGACGATGGCGCTGGTGGGGGGCATCGTGGGCGTGCTGATCGGCGCCGGCTTCGCCAAGCTCATCACCGCGCTGGTGGGCATGCCGTCCTCGATTCAGTTCTGGTCCATCCTCGCCGGCCTCATCGTTTCCGCCAGTGTCGGCATCTTCTTCGGCGTCTATCCCGCCAAGCGGGCCGCGCTGCTCGATCCCATCGTTGCTCTGAGGGCCGAGCTATGAAGCGCCGTCACGATTGGGGCGAAAACTTTGCCATGGCGCTGGAGACGCTGCGCAAGAACAAGCTGCGCTCCGCGCTCACCGTGCTCGGCATCGTGATCGGCGTCATGACCGTGATCGGCATCTCCTCGGTCGTGCGCGGGCTCAACGCCAACGTCACGCAGGTGATCAGCGAGATCGGCTCTGACGTTGTCTTCGCCTTCCACCTGGAGCCGTTCAACTTCGGCCGTTTGCCGGAAGAAGTGCGCCGGCGCAAGGAACTCACCTACGAAGACGCGATGGCCATCAAGGACCTTCCGCACGTGAAGGCGGTGAACGCCGGCCTGCGCTATCAGATCCCGCAGTTCAACGCCGGCGCCTACGTGGTGAAATACGAGGGCCGCAAGGCCAAGAACGTGATCCTGGAGGGTGACCTCTCGGCCGTCACCGAGGTCTTCGACCTGAAAATGCGGGAAGGCCGGTGGTTCAGCAACTTCGACGATGAACACCACACGCAGGTCATCGTTTTGGGCAACGACACCGCCGACGAGCTCTTCCAGCACGCCTCGCCGCTCGACAAGGAGATCAACATCGAAGGCGAACTTTTCCGCGTGATCGGCGTGGTCGAAAAGCGCAAGACGGTGTTCGAGGGCGGCAGCAATCCTGCCGACAACATCGTTTATTTTCCGCTCGGCACCTTCCGCAAGCTGCATCCGGAGCTGAAGCAGTTCTGGATCAGCGTGAAGGCGACCTCGCACGATGACATGCCGAAGACCATCGACGAGATGCGCGAGTTGCTGCGCCGGCGCCGCAAAGTGCGGCCGATGGACCAGGACAACTTCGCCATTTTTACCCAGGATTCGCTCAGCGACGTCTGGAACCAGATCACCGGCGCCGTCTTCATCTTCATGTTCGCCGTCTCCAGCGTCGGTTTGATCGTCGGCGGCGTCGGCGTGATGAACATCATGCTGGTGTCGGTCACCGAGCGCACCCGTGAGATTGGCGTGCGCAAGGCCATCGGCGCGCGCAAATTCGACATCCTGACGCAATTCACGCTGGAAGCGATCACGCTTTCGGCGCTCGGCGGCGCCATCGGCATCCTTGCGGGCGGCGTGGTCACACAAGCCGTGCGCATGATCTTCGAGTCGCTGCCGGCGACAATGTCGATTTTCTGGACGCTCACCGGCTTCACCATCTCCTGCGCTGTGGGAGTGGTCTTCGGAATCTACCCGGCATGGAAAGCGGCCAACCTCGATCCCATCGAGGCGTTGCGGTACGAATAGCGCCGTCGTGCCAAGCCCTAAGGTGCTATTGGCGGGCGTTTCGAAGGATGGGAAGATAGGCAGTCGTGATGTTTCACCTTTTCCGCGAATGGCTTCAGTTCCTCGCCGTGGTCTGTACCAGCTGCGGAGTGGGTTACTACGTGCTGTGCCTGTGGGGTGCGCGGCGCTTTCGGCGCTACTGGGCCGCGCAGAAGGTTTCCGGTGCGTTCACTCCACCAGTTTCCATCCTGAAGCCGCTGCGCGGAACTGATCCCGACATCTATCAAAGCTTCCGCAGCCACTGTCTTCAGGACTATCCGGAATACGAAATTATCTTTGGCGTGAGCGATCCGGGCGACGACGCTGTTCCGCTCGTGCATCGTCTGATGCGCGAGTTTCCCGGGCGCGCCATCAAGCTCGTCGTGTGTCCGCAGGTACTGGGCACGAACCTGAAGGTCAGCAACCTCATCCAGATGCTCGAGCAAGCGCGGCATCCCTACCTGGTCATTAACGACAGCGACATTCGCGTTCCGGCTGACTACCTGCGCCGCATCATGGCGCCGCTGGTGTCACCCAAAACTGGATTGGTCACGTGCATGTACCGCGGGCACGCCTCGGCGACGCTCGGCTCACGCCTGGAGGCCGTCGGCATCAGCACTGATTTCCACGCCGGTGTCCTCGCAGCGCGACAGCTGGAAGGCTCGGTGCGCTTCGCCCTGGGTTCGACCATGGCGCTGAGTCGCGAGGCCCTGCCCGCCATCGGCGGCTTCGAAAGCCTGGTCGACTATCTGGCCGACGACTACGAGCTCGGACGGCGTGTGGCCGCCAGCGGACGCAGCGTTGCGCTCTCCGACGTGGTCGTCGACACGCACCTGCCCGAGTACAGTTTCTCCGAGTTTCTCCAGCACCAGCTGCGTTGGGCGCGCAGCACGCGCCACTCGCGCCGCTGGGGCTACGCCGGACTCCTGCTCACCTTCGCCGTTCCCTGGGCACTGCTCGCGGTGGCGGCCGCGCACGACGCGCTCTGGTCGTGGTTGCTCCTGCTCGGAGCGCTGCTGTTTCGTCTTGCGGTCGCGTTCGAAGTCGGCGCGGGCGTCCTTCAGGACCGGAGCCTGGTTCGCGATTTCTGGCTCATCCCCCTGCGCGACATCATCGCGGTGTTCGTCTGGATTGCAAGCTATACCGGACACACCGTTGCCTGGCGCGGCGATCAGTTCGTGCTGCGCGACGGGAAGCTGCACCCGGCAGGGTGAAACCCACCACAGAACCGCAGAGAAAAACAGTGAATCCGACCCCGTGCGTTCCGTTCCTCCCCGGTGGATGTCCGTTATCGCAGGGGCTGGTTCGTCAGGATGTACTTCCCGCCGCTTCGCGCCACCTCGTGCGCCGGCAAGCCGCGCAGAAGCCCGGGCTCGCTCACCTGGCTCCACAGATAAACTCGCCCCGGTCCTTCCCATAGCTTCAGGAACGACTCGTTGGTCTCGAAGACGCGCGGCGCGTCTGGGAAGTGCGAGCCGTACCACAGGTTCGCCTCGCGATGGTTGAGCACGCGCACGGGATGGCGCGTGTAGAAGTTCAACGTTGAACCCTCTTCGTAGTCGCCGTCAATCACGATCAGGTCACCGGGCTGGAGCCTTGCGGCGATCGCCTGGGCCAGCGGCCTGCTCGTCAGCGTCGGCGAGAAGATGACCAGTCCCCGATGAGCGGCGTTCAGGAGCACCACCATCATGGCGGCAAGGGCCACATTCGCGGCCGCAGCGCGATTGCGGCGCCGCAGCCACCAGTTCATCGCGCTGCCCAGCAGAAACGCGATGCCGGTCGAGACCAGCGGCGCGCGGAAGGCGCCCAGCGCTTCAGGCGTCAGGTCGAAGAAATGTCCGAAGCTGAGCGCGTACTTGTCGGGATTCTTCCTCAGCAGGTCGGCAATGTCGGCGCCTGGAGGCGGCGGCGCAGCGCTGATCGCCAATCCCAGGCAGGCGACGCACACCGCTGTCGCGACCAACAGAAGGACCAGGGACGACACGCGGTCGGACGCTGGAACGGTGCCCGCCTCGCCGGATTGGCCCAGCCAGCCGCCGGCCAGCAGCGCCAGCGCCGGAATCGCCGGTACCACGTAGTACTCCTGCCGGGTTGAAAAGCTGAAGAAGACCAGGATCACCAGCGCCCACAGTCCGAACACCAGATGGGCGCGCCCGCGTGCGCTCAACTCGCGCGCACTCGCGCGCGCAAAAATTGGCGCACGCTTCAAGGCGCGCCAGAACTCCGCCGCCGTTTGCGGCAAAAACGCGCTCCACGGGAGCAGCCAGACCAGCACCAGTCCCCAGAAGAGAAGCAGCGGCACGGTGTCGTAGTCGCGTGGCACGCGCTTGTTCAGGTAGCGGAGGAAGTGTTCGTTGACGAAATAGAACCAGAAGAATCCGCGCACTTCGCCCTGCGCAGGGTTGCGCAGCGCGGCCATCAAGTGCCAGGGAGCGGCGATGGCGAGCCAAACCAGCGACGACGAGAGCAGCCGCAGCTTGAGCAGGCGCCGCGTGTCGCCCGTGATCAGCAGGTACGTCGCGATCACCGCCGCGGGAAACACCAGGCCAATCAGGCCTTTCGTGAGGACGTTCAAGGCGGAGGCCGCCGCCATGCCCCAGCACGCCGTCCGTGACGGCGGATCTTCCTGGAGAGCGCGCAAGAAAAAGGCGAATGTCAGCAGCAGCCAAAGTCCAACCAACAGGTCAGGGATGAGAAACCGCGTGAACAGATACGGCCCTACCGCGGTCGCCATCACCAATGCTGCGGCGAACCCGCCGGAATCGCCGTAAACGCGGCGCCCGACGCGCCACGTAAGCAGCATCAGGGCCAGGGCGCCCAGCGCAATCGGCAGGCGCGCCTGCCACTCACCGACGCCGAAGAGTTGGAAGCTGGCCGCCACCGCCCAGTACATGAGCGGCGCCTTTTCCAGGTAACGAATGCCGTTGGCGTGCAGCGTTACCCAGTCGCCGCGCTCAACCATCTCGCGCGCAGCCTCGGCGTGGACCGAATCGGCATCGTCGAGCAGCGCGGGCGTAAACAATCCGGAAACGTAGATGAGCGCCCAAAGGACAACAAGGCAGACGATGGCGGGGACTGCTGTCTGGCGTGCGGAGTTCACGAGGGCGAAGGTGGATTATAGCGGGAGGGGAAATTCCACTTTGCCGCACCGGGTGAAGGCAACAGCCTGCGCAGGCGCCAAAGACGAGGCAGGTCAATGGTGGACCAACCTCCGCCAAGAGAGGGCCGAAGGCGCATAGAATGCGCGCCATGGCGCGGCTCACGTTCTTCATCGGCAAGGGCGGTGTGGGGAAGACGACCGTCTCCGCGTCCTATGCCGCTTACACGGCGCGTCAGCAGCCCCGCCGACGCGTGCTGCTCATGTCCACCGACCCGGCACACTCACTGGCCGATGTCCTGCAGCAGAAGCTTGGAGACCAGCCGACGGCGGTCCGCCTCGGCCCCGGCACGCGTCTGTGGGCGTGGGAAATCAATGCCTCAAAGGAATTTGCCCGTTTCCTGAAGCGACAGCGCGGCGCGCTGCTGGAGCTGATCGAGAGCGCGACCATCTTCACCGCCGCCGAGATCGAACCGTTGCTCGACGCCACGCTGCCCGGCATGGCCGAGGTCGCCGCCCTGGTCGCATTGCATCGCCTGGCGGCCCGCGGCGACTACGACGAAATCGTTGTCGACACCGCGCCCATTGGGCACACGCTGCGCCTGTTCCAATTACCCGAGCACCTCGCGCGCTTCCTCCATTTTCTTCAGACCGCCGCCGGCCGCGATCGCGTTCTGGCCGAAACCTTCGCCCACACCACCATCGCCGTTCCGCCGGTCGTGACTCAATGGGAGCGCATGGTCGCAGAAGTCCGTCAGGCCCTCAGCGCCGGTCAAGCTGAGCTTGTGCTGGTCACCACGCCGGAAAATTTCTCGCTGCAGGAATCCGTCCGCGTGCGCCGGGAACTGGCTGCCAGCGCGCCTACGATGGACATCGCGCGCATTGTCCTGAATCGCGCCGTCGTCGCCGCCGGACGGAAGTGCAATCATTGCTTGGCTCGCGTCCGCGCAGCTCGCGCGGCCAGGACGTTTCTGGCGCGCGAGTTTCCCAAGCTCCCGATCGTGATTGGCGAGGATCCCGGCGGCCCCATGCTCGGACCGAAGTCGCTGGCCGAGTTCGGCCGTCACGTATTTCAGGGCGGCAAGCTTCCCGCCGCTCCTGGGCCCACGCGCGCGCCGGAGGTCAGACTGACCGCAGCCCCGTGGCCCTCGCCCGACGTCCCTCTCGCCTTCACACTCGGCAAAGGCGGCGTCGGCAAAACAACAATTTCGGCGGCGCTGGCATTTCGTCAGCGCCAGCGCAGGAAGTCAATTCCCGTCGTGCTGTGCTCGACCGATCCCGCCCCATCCCTCGACGACGTCTTCGAAGCCGAAATCGCCGATCAGCCTCACGCGGTGCTCGGCGACCCGAAATTCCAGGCCGTCGAAGCCGACGCCGTTGCCGAGTTTGCCCGCTGGAGCGCGGGCGTGCGGCGGCAGATCGGCGCGGCGCTCACCGCCGAAACGCGTGGCGGCGTCCATGTTGATCTGAGCTACGAGCGCCGGGTCCTCGAGGCCCTGCTCGACGTTGTCCCGCCGGGCGTGGACGAGCTGTTTGCCGCCTTCCGCATCCTCGATTTGGTCCGGTCCGGTAAACAGTTCATTATCATAGATATGGCGCCAACCGGCCACGCCTTGGAACTCCTCCGGACGCCCGCCCGAATGGAGGGATGGGCCCGCCTCCTGTTGAAAACCCTGGCCCCGCACCGTAGACTACCGCTGGTCCGTGATCTGGCGGTGGAGATTGCCGCCGTGGAGCAGCGGGCGCGCGAGCTGGGCCGCATGTTGCGTGATCCGCGCCAGGTTAGCGTGTGGCCGATCATGCTGGCCGAGCCGCTGCCCGATCGCGAAACCGCACGTCTGCTGGGCGCACTACACGGCATGCACGCGCCCTCCGGCCCGTTGGTCGTCAATCGCGTCTTGCTACCGGAGTCGGTTCGAAACTGCCGCCGTTGCCAGAGCGCGCGCCGGTGGCAGATGGCGACACTTGCGTCGTTGCGCAGCCGCCATCACGGGCGCGACCTGCTGGTCGTCGCGGAAGCGCCCGGCGAGGTTGCCGGCAAACGGCGATTGCAGGCCTTCACACGCCGCTTATGGCAGGTCGACTGAAATCGCGCCGCACAGCTGGCAGGAAGACTGGTCCGCCTGCTCGGCGCAGGCCATCGCGACCCGCCGCCGGAAAAACCCGGCTTCGCCGGCGCAGTGTTGCCGCGCGGCGCAGGCCAAGGCCAAGGCCACGGCCGCGTTCGGCCCGTGTGGCGCCCAAGCCCGCGCCAGCCGCGCCGGCAAAAGCGCTCTATCTCTACGGCATCAGTCGCGGGCGTCCCGCCGTCCGGCCCGATGCTGTTTCCGGCATTGACGGCGCTTCGGCCGTCGAGACCGTCTCCTGCGGCGGCCTCCTCTGCTGGATCAGCCGCGTGGAGCGCGGCGAATACGCCGAGCGACTCGAGCAGAACATGCAGAACCTCGACTGGCTTGCCGGCGCCAGCGTCCGGCACCAGAAAGTTGTCGGCGCGCTCGCGCAGCAGCTTGACCTGCTTCCCACGCGCTTCGGATCGGTGTTTCTCTCGCACGCCTCTTTGCGCAAGCACGTCCAGGAGCAGAAGAGCTTTGTGAACGCCACGCTGCGCCGCCTCGCCGGAACCGAGGAATGGGGCGTGAAGGTGTTTTCAGAAGTCGGCCCCAACGCGGCGCCGGTGCAGGCGCAGAGCGGCGCCGACTACCTGCGGCAGAAGTCCACTATGCTGCAGCAGCGGGGCCGGGCGCTGCCGGTTGAAATTGACGCCTTCGCCGAAGCCCTGCGCGACGTTTCCGTTGACGCCGTCGCCGGTCCGCGCGCCGGCCAGCCCGGATTGCTCTGGCAGGGCGCTTATCTGGTGCGCCGCACCGAAGCGCGCCGCTTCCAAGCCGTGCTGCAGCGCTTCGCGGGACGGCTGGGCGGGGCGCGCATCGAATCCACCGGCCCCTGGCCACCCTACTCCTTCGTCAACGAGCCGCGCACTTCGCCGAACGGGTCCGGCAAGAAGGCCTCGCGGAGCACGCGCCAGAGCGGGAGATAGCATGGCGGCCAACTCCTCGCAGGTGGTGTTCGTCGGCAGCGACGGTCAGGACGACGTTTCTCTCGTCGAGATCCTCGACCACGTGCTCAATTCCGGCGTGGTCATCCACGGCAGCATCGTCATCTCCCTCGCCGGCGTCGACCTGGTCTACGTTGGGCTGAACGCAGTGGTAACCTCGGTGGAGACCGCGCTCAGGCATCTGGAAAAGAAAGTACCGAGCAGCGAATACTGAGTACCGAGTCAAGGAAGGCGGTTTTCCCGCTTCCTTTGTTCCGATGTTCCTTTGCTATTGCGTCGTCGAAAGCGAGGCAGACGTGCGCGCGCCCGGGCGCGGCGTGGCCGGCGCCGAAGTACGCGAACTCCACGCGGACGGCGTGCGTTGTTTCTACTCACCGTGGGAGCCGCAGAAAATGCCCACGGAGGCGGCACTCGAGTTTCAGCGGCTGATAAGCTCGGTTTTCGCCCAGGCGCAGACCGTCCCGTTCCGCTTCGGCCATCCCGTGGCGACGGAGGAGGACCTGCGCAGCTTCATCGCGCAGCATGCCGCTGCCTACCGGCGCGCTCTCCAGTACTTTCGCGGGCTAGCGCAGATGGACGCGGCCCTCACCTTCACACCGCCCGCCGGCGAAACGACTTCGGGCCGCGAATACCTGGACCGCATCCGCGAACGCAGAGCGGCGCTGCGTGAGGCGGTCACGGCGCTGCGGCGAGGCGTCTGCGCCCGGGCATGGAAGGAGAGCGAGCAACAAGAGAAACTTCGCTGCTACGCGCTTATCGAACTCGATGCCGCTGCGGAATTCCGGGATCAAATGCTGCGCGTGAACCTGCCCAAGACGTTGCGCGCGCTGGTCAGCGGGCCGTGGCCGCCAGCCGAATTCATGAAGCTGAACGAGGCTCCACTCGCCGCCGTGGAGGCAGTCCGGCTGGAGGAGGGTCCGCGATGAGCGACAGCGAGCCTCGGCGCCTTTCGCCGGAAGAGATCGAAGCGGCGGTGGCGGATTTTCGCCGCTCGCTCGAGCAGTCGCAGCAGCGTGCCGCGAGCCGCATCGACTGCTCGCCGGAAAACGTGGAGCAGGGAGTCGCGCGGCTCGTGCTTGGCCTGGTGGAATTGCTGCGTCAAGTGCTGGAGCGCCAGGCGATTCGCCGCATGGAAGGAGGTTCGCTGACCGACGAGCAGGTTGAGCAGATGGGTCTCGCGCTGATGAGGCTCGAGCAAAAGGTCCGCGAAATGGCGAGAGAATTCGGCCTTCGTCCGGAGGACCTGGAGGTGCTCAACATCAATCTTGGGCCTGTGGGAAATTTGGTTGAAAAATAGGCCGGCAGGCCGCTGTTGATTGTAAGTAGCTGAATTTCAAGCCAGTTGCCGTTGGGCATTTTCTTCCCGCCGGTTGACAGCCAATTCTGGTCTGATTAGCATCCAACGGTTCGGTTCAAGGTTTCAGCCGGACAGTAGTCTCCCTAGAAAACAAAACTATGGATACCCGCGTTCCGACTGTCTCCGGCACAACCAACCTGCTCGACATCCTTGACCGGGTGCTGGACAAGGGTCTGGTGATAGCGGGCGACGTTCGTATCTCCCTCGCGAACGTGGAATTGCTGACCATTCGAATCAGGCTGCTCGTTTGCTCGGTGGATAAGGCGGAGCAGATCGGCCTGAACTGGTGGAAGTACGACCCGCACCTGACAACCGCGGTCGGGCCGACTCCCAAGGTACGACAAGCGCTGCCTTCTCCCGCGCCGGGAGCGCGAAGGCGGCCAGCGCCGACTGCTTCTCGACCTTCGAGAACACGGCGCGGGTAAGAGCAAGGCGGCACGTCGCAATGGAGGACCGGAATGGCTGTTGAACGGGTATCTGGCGGTTCGAGTCTTATTGACGTCCTTGATCGGGTACTCGACAAGGGCATCGTCATTGACGCCTGGGTGCGCATCTCCCTCGTCGGCATCGATCTGATCACGGTTGAGGCGCGCGTCGTGGTCGCGTCCATCGACACTTACCTCAAGTACGCCGACGCCGTTGGTCTTACCGGCATCGTGTCGCGTCCGCAACTGGAGTCGGTGGCCGAGGAAACCGTCATTGAAACTCCGCGTCCTGCGCGAACCCAACGGAGGGCCGCCGGCCGCCGCTAATCGGCGTGGAGGCATGGCCACATGGCGACCCCGATGCTACGCGCTCGTCAAAACAGCAGCGTAGAACGGCAGAACGGGGACAGCGATCTGGCGCGACACCGCCGGAGAGCGGCGCTGCGGCTGCTCGGAGCCGAACGCGCTGAAGAAATCTTTCCCGTGCTGCTGGAGGAGATTCTCGCGCTGGGTTTTTCGCGTGCTCTGGTGGCCGAGGTTGACTTCGAGTCCGCCACGGTCCGTCCCGTGGCTTCGTTGAACTGTCCCCGGCCGCTACAGGATTATTTCCGGGTATCGCTCTGGTCCGATGCGCCGGTTCTCTCGGCCCTGCATGAATTCACGCCGGCGACCATTGCCTACAATCGCAACCGCAAGCTTTACGTCCATCCGCTGATCTACAACAACCGGCGTCCCTGCTGGGAAGCCGAGCGCGATCATCGCTCCGCCGATTGCCTGGCCGTCCTCAACCAGAACCACACGCGCCGGCTCAGCCTCAACGAACAGGTCTGCCAGGTGTGCGACATGCGTTCCTACGCGGCGCTGGTAGCCGTGGAAGTTCCCGCGCGCGGGATGGAGCGCGAGATGATGGAGCTGCGCGCCGTCGCCGAACTGGCCAACCGCTACCTGGCGCGGCTCTTCAAGGTCGAGCATTACTTCAACCGCATGCGCGACATGGAAACCACCATCGCGCAGTTGAACACCGTGATGCAGAGCATGCCCGACCCGGTCATCCTTACCGACGCGCAGCATCGGGTGCTGCTCCAGAACCGCGCCGCGGCGCGCTTCTTCAAGCTGCCCGAAGAAGTCACCGAGGGCCTAGCCCACGCCGTCGAACTGAACAACCTGCTGTTTTCCGCGGCGCTGTCTTCGATGGCCGTTTCGGACGCGGAAAGCTCCCGCGACCTGACCCTGGTTGACGCCATCGAGGGCGACGAAGTGCTGTTCGAGGCCGTTTGCGCGCCGACGCTAACGCGCGATGGCGTCCGCGTGGGCATGGTCACCGTGATGCGCGACGTCACCGATCTGCGCCGCGCCGACGAGGAGTTGCGCAGCAACTACGACCGCCTGCGCACTGCCGAGGAAGTCGTCCGCCAGGACCGCGATCGCCTCAACCTCATCGTCGAAAACGTGGGCGATCCCATCGCCGTCTGCGACAGTAACGCCAAGTTCGTGCTCCTCGACCCGCTGGCGCGCGAGCTGTTCGGGGCCGAAGAAGAGGACGCTGTTCGCACCCCCGAACAGATGAAGAACCTCGCCCGCTTCGAGGCCTACGTCACCACCTTTACTTACGCTTTCAGCCACAAGGAAAGCGCGCCGCTGCGCCTGTTCAACCCCACGCTGCAGACGGAAGTGGACTACGACGCGCGCTCCGGCAAGATCTACGACGAACGCGGGCAGGTTTCGTATACCGTCACCGTGCTGCGCGACTTCACGGCGCTCCGCAAACTCGAGCAGTTGAAGATGGAGCGCCGCATTCTGGAGATTGAGAAGTTTGCCGCCACCGGGCGCCTGGCCGGCACCATCGCCCACGAGATCAACAACCCAATGGAGGCGATCAAGAACTCCATCTACCTGATGGGTTCCATGGTCGAGCCTCACGGCCAGCCCATCTACGACATTCTCAAGAAGGAAACCGAGCGCGTGGCGCGCATCACCCGCCAGATGCTCGGCCTGTATCGGCACAGCGAGCAGGTCACCAACGTGGACATCAACTCGCTGGTGGAAGACACGCTCGCATTGTTTGCGCGGCAACTGGAGCGCGCCGGCGTGCGGGTTGAGAATTCGTTGAAGCCGATGCCGCCGATTTTGGGCTCGGCCGACCAGTTCCGGCAGATTCTCTCCAATCTCATCGTGAATGCGCGCGACAGCATGCCCGATGGCGGCCGGCTGCGCATCCGTACCCGGCATGTTTCGCGCCCCGACAGCGTGCACGGCACCATCCGCATCACCATCGCCGACACCGGCACCGGCATCCCGCCCAGTTCGATCGCCACCATCTTCGAGCCGTTCTACACGACCAAGGGCGAACGAGGGACGGGGCTGGGTCTGTGGATTGTGAAGGGCATACTTGAGAACCACAGCGGCAAGATCCGGGTCCGAAGCAAGGTAGGCCGGGGCACTGTATTTCGTATCGAGTTGCCGATCGTGCGCTGACGCGGCGCCTTGCGGCGTGACCAATCGTGGCGGCAGCGGTTCTAAAGAACACGAATATGGGCAAGTCGCACATTCTGGTGGTTGATGACGAGCCGTCGGTGCTGCTGACCTACCGTCTGCTGCTCGAGCAGCAGGGTTACGACGTCACGGCGGTGCTCTCCGCCCGCGAAGCGATGCGAATTCTTGAGACCTCCACATTCGACCTGCTGCTTTGCGACCTGTCGCTCGAGGAGCAGTACAGCGGTTTCGACGTAGTGGATTTTGGCCGCCAGCGCGATCCCGGGCTGCTGGCCGCGCTGCTGACCGGCTACGCCACCATGGACGCGGCGGAGAAGGCGGGAACGCGGAACATCCCGCTGCTGTTCAAGCCGATTGATATTGAGCAATTCTTTACGACTATTTCTGCTTTACTGGGAGACGGAAATGGCCAAGCAAAAGCAAGCGGCGAATAACCGCAAGAGACCGGCTGCGGCACGCAGCGCTAAGCAGGCGGAAGAGAGCCCGGTGCTCGTCTCAGGAGCAGGCGGAGCCGGCGCCGCGGTGCTGGCCCAAGTGGAGCGCATGCCGGCGCCCGCCGCGGCGGCATCCAGCGCCGGCCGCTACGTGTACGGCGTCATCCAGACGCGCGAGCCCATCTCGTTCGGCAAGATCGGCATCGGCGGCCTCGGTGACATGGTTTATACCGTGCACTACAACGACATCGCAGCCGTCGTCAGCCGCACCAGCGTCTTCATCTTCGATCCAACGCGGGAAAATGCGCTCGCCCACGAACATGTGATCGAAAACGTGATGAAGAACCACACCATCATTCCCATGAGTTTCGGCACCATCTTCCGCACCGAAGACGACATTCTCGAGGTGCTGCGCGGCATTTATCCGTCGCTGAAAGATGTCCTCAAGCAGATGGCCGGCAAGTTGGAATTCGGACTCAAGGTCACCTGGGACCGCGAGCGCATCATCGACGAACTCAAGCGCGATGATGAAGAGATCCACCGCTTCCACCAGGAAATTACGCGCAAGCACCTGCAATCCACCTACTTCGCCCGCATGCAGCTGGGCCGCATGATCGACAAGGCCATGGTGGAGCGCTCGGCGCAGTACGTTCGCGAAATCTATGACGGACTGCGCGGCGTGTGCGTCGCTTCGCGCGACAACAAGCCGATTGGCGACAAAATGATCATGAACGCCGCCTTCCTCATCCAGAAAGACAAGGAGGCGCAGTTCGATGAGGCGGTGAACAAGATTGCCAAGAAATACGGCGACCGGCTGAACTTCAAGTACACCGGTCCCTGGCCGCCGTACAATTTTGTGAACATCCGGCTCAAGCTGGAGCGCGGAACGGCGGGCTGATGCTTCTCATTGACGATCTGCTGCTGGCCCCGATTACCGGCTTTCAGTTCATCATGCGCACCCTGCAGCGCGTGGCCGAAGAGCAGTGGACCGACGACGCGCCGCTCAAAGAGCGGCTGCTTGAATTGCAGGTGCAGCTCGAATCGGGAGAGATCAACGAAGAGCAGTACGTCGCCGCCGAGAACGAGATCATGAAGGAGCTGCGCGAGATCCAGCGGCGCCGCAAAGCCCTTGCGGGAGTAGAAGAAGACGAAGGCCCGCCCGGAGCGCCAACTCGGTAACCCGAACGCGGCCCCAGGGCGGCATTTCTATTGCGCGCCTTATCACCTGTCGGCGGTCATCGCAATTCGTGAGACACTGTCCCGCAACTCGCTTACCAATCTAGGGTTTGTACGTCTTAATCGGGTACGAGGGAGAACCCTGCCCCGAAGATGTGTGCGCGCCCAAGGGAGCTGCGCATGGGAGGTGTCATGAAAAAGTTAGCGGCAATCATGATTATTGCGCTGGCCGGCATGCCGTTGCTGGCGCAGCAGGAAGGCCAAGCCGCGCCGGGCGGGCAGCCAGCTGAGGCGCAACGTGGCGAGCGCCGCGAGCGCTTCCGCGGCATGGGCGTGGGCGGCACCATCACTGCCATCAATGGTGACACGCTCACCATCAAGACCATGCGCGGCGACGACGCCACCGTGAAAACAACCTCCGACACGCGCTTCATGAAAGACCAGAAGGAAGCCAGGCTGGCCGACTTCAAGACCGGCGACCAGGTGATGATCGCCGGCGAACGGGGCAGCGACGGCGTTTGGAACGCGCGCTTCGTCGGCGTCGGCATGATGCGCGGCGGCGGTGGCGGCATGATGATGGGCGGCCCGGGCGGCATGTCGCCCGAAGACCTCGGCAAGAAGTTCATCGTCGGCAAGATCAAGGCCATCGATGGACTCAAGATCACCGTCGATCGTCCCGACGGCCAAACCCAAACCATCGAAGTTGACGAGAACACCTCGTTTCGCAAGAACCGCGAGAGCGTGACCCTCGCCGACTTCAAGGTGGGCGACGACGTAATGGGACGCGGCGAACTCAAGAACGGCGCCTTTGTCCCATCCGTGCTGAGCGCCGGCAATTTCATGATGCGCATGGGCGCCGGTGCCGGTGCCGGAGCAGCCACTGGAGCCGGCGCGGGAAACGGCCAGGCCCCTCCGCCCGCGCAACCGAAGTAACCATGCGTAAACCGATTTCCGGCGCACACGTCCAATGAAGCAGCGCGAAACCCGACGGTGGCGAGGTCGCTTCGTCCGCATGAGAATCAAGTCAGCCGTCTTCGCTTCGCTCGCGCTTTGCGCGCCCTTCTTGCTGGGACAAGCTGCTCCTCCGGCGTCTCCGCAGCCTCCCGCATCGCCGGCCGGCGCTGCATCCATCGCGACCGCGCCCTACGGCGAGATCAGCGGCACAGTGAAGGCGGGCGCCACGCCGCTTCCCGGCGTCAGCATCAGCGCCACCAACACGCTCACCGGGCAGAAGCTGATTTCATCCACTGACCTCGCGGGCAACTTCACCCTGCAGGTTCCCAGCAAGGGACGCTACGTCGTGCGCGCCGAGCTGGCGGCGTTCGCGCCGGCCACCAAGGAGGCGCTCATCAACGACGCCGCGCGCAGCGCCACGGTTGACGTCGTCATGGAACTTGCATCGCGCGCGCAGGAGGCGCAACAGCAGCAGCAGTCGCAACTGCAGCAATTGGCAGGCGCGATGCGCGGTGGCAGCGGCTTCCAGAACCTCGCGCTCTCGGGCGCCGATGGCGCTTCCGCCATGATGGACGGCGACCCTGGCCCGGCGTCTGGACCGGGTGGCGGCGCCACCGGCAACGGAGCGATTCCCGGCATGAACGAAGCGCTGGCCGCCGGCATGCCTCCGCTGGCGCTCAACGCCGACCCAGCAACCGAGTCGTTTTCCGTGAGCGGCAACATGGGCCGCAGTCAGGACATGGGCGCTAACTTCGAAGAACTCCGCGACCGCATTGCGCAAGAGATCCAGGACCGCATGCGCCGCGGCGAGTTTGGCCCGGGCATGCAGGGCGCGAACATAAAGTTTGGCGACCCAGGCGGATTCGGCGGCGGTGGTGGCGGCGCGCCGCAGATCGTCATTATGGGCGGCCCCGGCGGCGGCGGATTCAACATCGGCGGACGCGGTGGCCGCTTCAACGTGAACCAGCCGCACGGCATGCTGTACTACTCCATGGGCAATTCGGTGTTCGACGCGCGTCCCTACTCGCTCACCGGCGTGCCCGCGCCACAGGCCGACTACTCACAGAACCGCTATGGCGCATTCCTGGGCGGGCCGCTGAACATTCCGCACATCTACCACGGCGGCACGAGCACGTTTTTCACCATCGGTTTCAACGGGACGCGCGCCTCAAATCCGTTCGACGCGTTCGCCACCGTGCCCACGCCGGCTGAGCGGGCCGGCAACTTCAGCAACACGTTCGTGAACGGGCAGCCAGTCACGATCATCAATCCGGCGACCGGACAGCCCTTTCCCGGGAGCCAGATCACGAACATCAATCCGGCCGCCGCGGGTCTGCTGAACTTTATCCCGCTGCCAAACCAGCCGGGCAGCGCGCAGAACTTCCACTACGTGAACTCGGCCGATACGAACGTGGACGCGTTCAATTTCCGCATCGTGAAGAACTTTGGCGCGCCGGCAAACCAGCAGCGCGGCCAGGGGCAGCGCGCCGGCGGCGGCGGTCAGCGCGGCGGAAGAGGCGGCGGGCGCGGACTTTTCAACCGCCCGCGCAACAACATCAATTTCGGGATTAACTTCAACCAGGTCCACACGCAAGCGCTCAACGTGTTTCCGTCGGTGGTGGGCAGCACCAAGGTCCGCGGGCTCAACGTGCCGTTTGGCTGGTCGCACACCTTTGGGCGTTTCAACAGCAATTTCCGCGTAAACTTCAACCGCAACCGGGTGCAAACGACCAACCTCTATGCCGGCGTGAACAACGTTGCCGGCTCTCTGGGCATCAACGGAGTCGCCACCGATCCATTCGACTGGGGCATCCCCGGGCTGACCTTCACGCATTACACCGGATTGCGCGACATTACGCCCGCGCTGCGCCGCGACCAGACGCTCTCCTTCAGCGAGACGGTGGGCTGGGTAAAGGGCAAGCACAATTGGCGCTTCGGCGGCGATTTCCGCCGCATCCAGCTCAACCCGCGTACCGACTCGAACGCGCGCGGCTCCTTCATCTTCAGCGGCTTCGCCACCGGCTACGACCTGGCCGACTTCCTGCTCGGCCTGCCGCAGCAGACCTCGGAGCAGTTCGGCGCCACCGGCTATTACTTCCGCGGCAATTCCTGGGACCTCTTCGCGCAAGACGACTGGCGGATGCGCGGCAATCTCACGCTGAACCTAGGCCTGCGTTACGAGTATGTCTCGCCATTCAGCGAAAAATTCGACCGCATCGTGAACCTCGACGCTGCGCCTGGCTTCACGGCGGTTGCGCCGGTCACGCCGAACGCAATCGGTCCGTTTACGGGCAAGTTCCCGGCGTCGCTGATGAATCCGGATCGCAACAACTTCGCGCCGCGCGTGGGCATCGCCTGGAGACCGAACCAGAAAACCGTGGTGCGCTCCGGCTACGGCATCAGTTACAACACCGGGGCGTACAACAGCATTGTCCAGCAGATGGCGTACCAGCCGCCGTTTGCCGCCACCGCCACCAACATTGCCAGCACGGCGGGCGCGCTTACGCTGCAAAACGGTTTCCCCACGGCCGCCGCCGGGACGCTGACCAACAACTTCGGCGCCGACCGCAACTACGCGCTCGGCTACGTGCAGAACTGGGACCTGAACGTTCAGCGCGAACTGACGCGCACGATCATCCTCAATATTGGCTACAGTGGCGCGAAGGGTACGCGGCTCGACGTGTTGCAGGCCCCGAACCGCGGTCCGAACGGGCTGCTGCTGCCGGGAGTGCAGGCGTTCAACTGGCAGACGGCGGATGGCGCTTCGATCCTGCACTCGGGCGACCTGCGCATCCGCAAGCGGATGGCGCACGGCTTCTCCATCGGCGGAACGTACACGTATTCAAAATCCATCGACAACGCCTCCACCATCGGCGGCGGCGCCGTCGTCGTGGCGCAAAATGCGCGGGACCTGGCGGCCGAGCGCGGGCTGTCGAGTTTTGACGTGCGTCACCGCCTGGTCGCCGATTATCTTTACGAGCTGCCGTTCGGCACGAACAAGCGCTGGCTGTCGCGGGGCGGCGCGCTCTCGCATGTCTTCGGCGACTGGCAGTGGAGCGGCAGCCTGAGCGCGCAATCGGGATCGCCGTTCACGGCGCGCGTGCTGGGCGCGTTCGCCGATATCGCTCGCGGCACCAATGGCACCCTGCGCGCCAACGCGACCGGCCAGCCGGTGCAGATTTCCGATCCCAGCATCGAACAGTGGTTCAACACGGCAGCCTTCGTCGCGCCTCCGCCGGGACAGTTCGGCAACGCGGGGCGCAACACCATCATCGGGCCGGGCATGCTCAACTTCGACATGTCGGTGAGCAAGAACTTCGTTGTCCGCGACACGCAGGGACTCGAAGTCCGGCTCTCTGCGACGAACGTGTTCAACCACCCGCGCTTTGCCGCCATCGACACAGCGGTGAATTCGCCGACATTCGGGCAGGTGGTCTCGGTCGGCTCGATGCGCAAAGTACAGCTTATGGCGCGGTACCACTTCTAGATGAGGCAGTCGCTCACAACCCGCCTCGCGGCGCTGGTCACCCTGACCAGCATGCTGCTTTCGCCGCTCGGAGCGCAGAGTCCGGCGTCTTCGACTTCGGGTGACCAGAGCGGCTTCCGAATCAAGGTCTCCTCGGAGCTGGTGCTGGTGAACGTGGTCGTGCGCGATCGCGACGGCAAAGTTGTTCGCGGGCTCACCAAAGACGACTTCCAGGTCAGCGAAGACAACAAAGCGCAGACCATCGCCAGTTTTGATTTGCAGGACGTGGATGTGGCCACCGCGCAGGCGCCCGCGGCCGAAGCTCCGTCGCAGGCCATGGTGCTCACCGCCCCCAAGCCTCCGGGCGCTGCTGCTCCGCCGCCTCCGCCGAACGCCGGTGGCTTACGCGATCACCGGCTGGTGGTGCTGTTCTTCGATCTTTCCGGCATGGAGCCGGAAGAGATCGATCGGGCCGCGAAGGCAGCCGAGAAATACGTTGATACGCAGATGTCGCCTGCCGACCTGGTGGCCGTGGCCGCGCTCGCGTCGCAATTGCAAGTTGTGCAGGACTTCACCGCCGATCGCGTCCAGCTCAAGCGCACGTTGCAGAAATTCAATCTTTCCTCCGGCCAGGGCTTCCAGGAAGGCGCGACCGGCGACACCGAGGGCACCGCCGACAACGCCGCGCCGTTCACGCCCGACGACACCGACTACAACACTTTCAACACCGACCGCCGGCTGCAGGCGCTGCAATCGCTGGCGAAGGCGATGGGCGGGATCGAACAGAAAAAGTCCATCGTTTATTTCAGCGGCGGGGTGAACCGCACCGGGATCGACAACCAGACGCAACTGCGCGCCGCCATCAACACCGCCGTAAAAAGCAACGTCTCCATCTACGCGGTGGATATCCGCGGCCTGCAGGCGCTGCCGCCGGGCGGCGAGGCGCAGAGGGCAAGCCTGCGCGGCGTCGGCTTGTACTCGGGCCAGTCGGAGCGCAACGCGCTGAACGCGAACTTCAGCAGCCAGGAGACGCTGGTCACGCTGGCGGAAGATACCGGCGGGCGCGCCTTTACCGACTCCAACGATTTCGGCAAAGTCTTCCAGCGCGTGCAGCAGGACACGGCCACGTACTACCTGATCGGATACCGCAGCAACAACCCGGTGCGCGACGGCCGCTACCGCCACATCACGGTGAAGCTGAAGCAGGCGGCGACCGCCGGCTACAAGCTGGAATACCGCTCCGGTTACTATGCGCCGCGCGACTTTCAGCACTCCACCCGCGACGATCGCGAGTCGCAGCTCGAGGCCGAGTTGGCGTCGGAGCTGCCCGCCACCGATTTGGGCGTCTATCTCGCCGCCGCCTACTTCCGCGTGGACGACGCGCACTACTTCGTCCCGGTTTCGATCGTGGTGCCCGGCTCGGAAATCCCATTCACGCGTGACGCCGACAAAGACAAGGCAACGCTCGACATCATTGGTCTGGTGCGCGATGAGTTCAAGCGCGTGGTCGGCAACGCGCGTGAGACGGTGAAGCTGAACGTGGAAGGCACGCAGGAGGTTCGCCGCAAGAACGTGCAGTACAACACCGGCTTCACGCTTGCGCCGGGGCCGTATCACCTGAAGTTTGTCATCCGCGAGAACCAGACTGGACGTCTCGGCTCCTTCGAGACCGACATCACCATCCCCGACCTGCGCAAAGCCCCCCTCCGCATGAGTTCGGTCCTCGTCGGCAGCCAGCTGAACAGCTCAGCAAAGAAGGGCGCCAGCCCGCTCGTTCACGAGGGCACCGAGCTCATCCCCAGCATCACCCACGTCTTCTCGGCCAACCAGAAGCTGTATTTCTATTACGAAGTCTACGAACCGGCCAAAGCGCTGAAGCCGGCGCAGGCCGCGAAAGACGCGCCGCAGCCGAAGAATCCCATCCGCCTGCTCACCAACATCGCCTTCTTCAACGGCAAGCTGAAGACTTACGAGACGCCGCTGGTGGAGGCGAAGGAACTGAACACGCCGGAACGTCGCGCCGCCGTTTTTCAATTCGAAGTGCCCATCACGCAGCTCCGCCCCGGTTTCTACACATGCCAGGTGAACGTGATCGACGACGCCGCGGGCAACTTCGCGTTCCCGCGCGTGCCCCTGCTGGTGCGTCGCTAGCCCCCGCCGGTCACCTGCGACGCGCATCTGAACCGTTAGACTGCTGACCGCCATGAAAGCCATCGTCATTGCACGTCCCGGTGGACCCGAAGTGCTGGAACTGCGCGACGTGCCGCAGCCCGCGCCGGGGCCGGACGAAGTCCTGGTCCGCGTGCATGCCGCGGGCGTGAACCGCGCCGACCTGCTGCAACGCGCCGGGCGCTATCCCGCGCCTCCCGGAGTTCCCGCCGACATTCCCGGCATGGAGTTTTCCGGTGAAGTCGCCGATACCGGAGCGCGCGTAAAGCGCTGGCGCAAGGGCGATCGCGTCATGGGCCTGGTGGGCGGCGGCGCTTACGCCGAGTTCGTGGTCGCGCATGAAGGCGTTGTCGCCGCTGTGCCTGACAGCCTGAGCTGGACTGAAGCAGCGGCGATTCCGGAAGCTTTCATCACCGCTCACGATGCGCTGTGGTCCCAGGCTGAATTACAACCCGGCGAACGCGTACTGATCCACGCGGTGGCCAGCGGTGTGGGGCTGGCGGCCGTTCAACTCGCCCGCGCCCGCAATGCAGAACCCTTCGGGACTTCCCGCACGCCAGACAAGATCGAGCGCGCTCGCGCCTTCGGCCTGGTCGATGGCATCGCGCTGGGCGGCGACTTCTCCGCGCTGGGCGAAGCTACGCGTCGCTGGACGAGCGGGCGCGGCTTCAACGCCGTTCTCGATCTGGTCGGCGGGCCCTACGTCGCGGCCAGCGTTGATGCCCTCGCCTCGCGCGGCCGGCTGATGCTGGTCGGTACGGTCGCGGGCACTCACGCCGATATCGATCTCGGCAAGGTGCTCGGCAAACGCCTGCACCTGATCGGCACCGTCCTGCGCGGACGCAGTCTCGAAGAGAAGGTCGCTGCCGCCGCCAGCTTTGAGCGCGAGGCGCTGCCGGACTTCGTCGCGGGAACTCTGCGGCCGATCCTCGACGCCGAGTTTCCCCTGGAGAGGGCGTCTGAGGCCCATGCCTACATTGAAAGTAATCAGAGCTTCGGCAAGGCGGTCATCGTGGTCGCGTGACGATGGTCACGTGCCGCGCAATGGATTCCGCGCCCGGTTTGCTTTAATTTCTCACTATGACTTTGGAGTGCCTGCTGGTGGTCCGAAACCCGACTCTATTGCGGGTTTTGACTGACCACCTCGAGTCCGCAGGCATTCATCCCAACGTGTGCGCGGCTGCCGACGATGCGCTGGCGCGTCTCCAGGCGACCAAGTTTGACGCCGTCATGGTGGACTGCGTCGAGGTGGAAGACGGCGCCGAAGTCCTCCGAACCGTGCGCGCCTCCGCTCCCAACCGGCGGGCGATCGTGTTCGCCATCGTGGACGGCGAAAGCACTCCGCGCGAGCGCGCCGAAATGGGCGCGAACTTTGTCCTGGAGCGGCCCATTTCCCCTGACCTGCTCGGCCGCAGCCTGCGCGCCGCGCGCAACCTCATGCTTCAGGAGCGGCGCCGTTACTTCCGGCTTCCCGTCAGCTTCGGCGTGTCGCTGCTTTCCGGAAACAATGAGATCCGCGGCACGGTGACCAACGTCAGCAGCGGCGGCCTCGCGTTTCAGCTCGACCGGAAGATCGAGGTGGGCTGGCTGGGACAGGTGGAATTCACCGTCACCGAAATCAAGCTGAAGATGGAAGTGAAGGGCGAAGTCGTGTGGCTGAGTCCCGAGTTGCAGGGCGGCATCCGATTCACGCACATTCCTATGCGTTTGCAGAAACCATTCTTCGACTGGCTGGCCTCGAAGTCGGGCATGGACGATCCCGATCCGCGAAAGGCCGCTTCGCAATCCGGCTAGCTTTCTTCCGGAAGGTAGTAGCGCGCCGTCCGCGGCAGCTTTCCGAGGAACGTAACCAGGAACAAACTGAGCGAAACCAGCACGAACACGCCCAGGCGCGCGCGCGCCAGCGCGGTCGCATCCAGGCCCATGCGCGAGCCCAGCCGCCACATGGCCCAGCTCGCAATCTGGCAGGGAACCACGGTCCAGATGGCGACGTAAAACCACGCCTTCTCCGCGCCCTCGTTGCGCGTGGTGCGCCGCGCGCGCGGCGTCCAGTTGAGCAGCGTGGCGAGCACGACGGCGATCGCCATCGGATAGTAGAGCCAGGTGTACAGCTCCGGCAGCATCCAGCGGCCGGTGAGGTTGGCGGTCGCCAGGCCGATCAGGTTCAGCGTGTACGGGACCAGCAGATCAATCCAGGCGGCGGTGTAGCACACCACGCGATAACCGAGGTTCGGTTTGTCCATGCCGTAGTGCGTGATGTAGGGACGCGGCTCCACGCCGGGAAGCCGCCCGAGCGCGCCGCGCCACGCGCACACCGCGACAACCATGGCGAGCCAAATCCAATGCCGCCGGTCCGGGCCGTGCTGATAGAGGTCGGAGGTGAGATGACCGGGCAGGATGAAAAACACCCAGACCCAGATGGGCACGTGCAGCACACGGTAGTAGCCCTTGTTGCGCTCACGCGCCACCACTGCCTTCATTCAATCTCCCAGAGTGCCAAGTGCGCGCCGCATCCCCGTGTTCCGTGCGCGCGGAACGCGGGGCGCTTTCGCGCCCGCGAATGAACATTGTAACCAGTCGCGTCGCACGTCAGAAGGGCGCTACCCAAGCAGCTCGAGGACAGTACGCTGCACCACCGGCCATGCCTTCGATCGTGGATCGATTACATCGAAATGATCGGCGCCGGCCAATTCGATAAGCTGCGCATTTTCTCCGCGCGCGCGCTTGGCGGCGACGTAGTCCCGGCTCAAGCTGATCGGGACGACATCATCGAGCGCGGCGTGAATCAGGCGCTGAGGAACGCGGATCGAGAGCTCGAGTGGTGAAGCGGCGCGCCAATTTTCGGCCGGTGGCTCTGGCGGCGCGCCGAGAAAATTCTCGACCGCGCCCGCGCCCAGCCGCAATTCATGCGCGCGGAGCAGATCGCTCACCGGGGCGAGCGCGATTGCGCCGCGCAATGACGGCTCGCGAGCAGCCAGGCAAAGTGCGAGTTGCCCGCCGGCGGAGTGCCCCATCACCACGACGCGCCGCAAGTCGAGTGGAAACTTCCCGGCGAGCTCCGGCAAGAACTGGAACGCGCCCACGACATCGTCAAAGGCGCCGGGCCAGCCGCCGCCGGAGTGGCCCACGCGGCGATATTCGACGTTCCACGTGGAACAGCCTGCGCCAGTTAGCGCCGCGCAGAGGTGGCTGGCGTGACACAAGTCGTATTGGGCGCGCCAGAATCCGCCATGAATATTCACCACGACCGGGAACGGGCCAGTTCCCGGGGGCACGCGCAACTCACCGAATTGCAGCTCGCCAGCGCCGTAGTGCAGGCGTGTTCCAGGGGCCGGCGGCGGGAGATCGAGGATGTTCGTCATCGGCAGATTGCCGTCAGACAACATATACCCCTCCCACGGTCGCTTCTAAGGGAACCATGAGGTTGGCGGCCGAGGTCTGGCAAAGGGTAAGAACATCCCCGTGCGCATGTCCCTCTGAGATTTGAGAACGCCGTGCTCGGGATGGCAAGTCCTGAAGGCTGGAGTTGTGCTAGAGTGCGCGCGATGGATACGCGCTGGGAGTCGCGGATCGGGAGCCTGGTGGCTGCCGCCGGCGTTGTCTGGTCGGTGAAGATCGCGACGCAAGGTTTCACCGGCCTCTCCAGTCTCGTGCCTCCTACCGGCGGCCCGCTGGAGACGTGCGCGCTGGGCATCGTGCTCTGGCTGCACGCCAAGTGGCGGACTTCGGTCCGGCCGCGGTAATTCGCGTACAGCGCGAAGCACAGCGTAGAACGCTAAGGCAGCCTAATGGCGCTACGGCGACGTGGGTCCGCATTCTAGGTGTTTGGCCCGATTCTGCGGCGCGCGCGCGAAGCCGAGAATCCCGGGACATGACCTCGGCCATTCAGAAATTTCTCGACGCCCACAACCGGTACCAGGCACTTGACGCGCTTCGCTTCGACTGCCGCGGTCCGCGGCAGCGCGAAATGGTGCACATTGAAATCCTGCGCGCATACCTGGAAGTGCAGTACCGGGCGCGGGTGATCGCCGGCCTGCAATATGCCGACGGGATGGACTTCGCGGAAACCAACTAGGCGCCGCGGCGCCTCAGTCGTCCGGTGTTTGGGCGCGGGACGAGGTCCACGTTTCGCGTTTCACGCTTCACAAAAAGTCAAAAGCAGTCGTGGTGCTGCCGTGACCGAGAAGGTTTGAACGGCTGCGGTCGCAAGGTTGGCGATTTGGTTGTGCCGGCAGCGCGGACGAGGGCGTCCGCTCCACTCAGGTCAGAGGCCACCCTCACAGGTCGATTTGCGTCTAAAATCGGTGTTACGCCACCCTGCCGGGCGCGCCACCGCCGGCTTTTCGTCTTGACTCCGCTGCGAATTTCGCGCGGACGGAGAGGAAAACGCGCTCATGCCGGTTGCCCGCATCATCGCCGATCATCCCAACGACGCCGAATCCGTTTCCGAATACCTTGCCAACCGCGGTTACACCGTGGAAGTTGTTCCGCCGGGCGCGATGGGCTCGATGGATGCTGAGCTGGAACTGCGTGTGGAACGCTGCGCTGTTGATGCGGCAATGGCGCGCGTGGCAGCGCAGGCGGACGACGTGGCCCGCTTTGCCGCGCCGGGTGTTTTTGGCGGCGCGCTACCCTACGTTAGCGGTCAAGAGCGGACCTCGGAACATGGGGCACCCGCGGAAGACCCGGCTGAACCGGCGCCGGCCGAGAGCCGCGATCCGCGCATGCAGACAGCGCCGACTCCGCTGAGGTTTCCGGAGCGGACCGAACTTTCAGAACGGTCGGCCAGTGGTCTGCGCAGGTTGTTCGGCAGCATGGCCGGCGTGCTGACCGATGCCGCAAGCGCGGCGGGTGATGCGCTGCGGAGCGGCGCGCGCGCTGCCAACGGACAGATTGAGGCGCTCAACCGTTCACTGGCGAAGCGGAGGGAACGTCAACACGAGCTGCACGCGCAGCGGCTGCGCCGCGCCCAGCAGCAAGCGGCCCACGAGCGGGCACGGCGGGAGCGCCAGCGCGCCGAGGCCCTGCGGCAGCAGCAGGGTTCGGCGCTGCCCAGGTCCGTCCTGGTGACGCCGGGGATGGAAATCGCGCAGATCGTCGCGGAGGCGCAGAAAGCGCCGCCCGAAGGAGCGGAGGCGGCGCACGCACCCGGAATCGCCCACCCTCCGCCAACAGAAGGCGGAAGGGTGGGGCACCCACCGTCAAGGCGCGCGGGCGCCGGCGAAGCTGCTCCGAAGAAGAGGGCGGGATATGCGGCGCGAGGGCCGGATCGGCGCTTGTCGCCACGACGTCCGCGGAGGCCCCTGCCGCGCAGATGGCGCACGGCGTTTGCGACGGCTGCCGTATCGGCGCTGGTGCTGATGGTGGGATGGGCCATGGCCGCCAGCGGCGGGCCGCCCGCCGCGGCGCCAACGGACTCGACCATGAAGCAGGCCATGCCGTTCGGTCCGGTGACGCTGCTTCCGGACGGTTCCGGAACGAAGTCCGCTGCACCGCGTTCCGTCACGGCCCCGGCGCCGCGGTCACACACGCAAAAGCCGGCGGCGAGCACCGCTGCTCCCGCACGCCGTGTCTCGCGCGACGCCGGCGTTGCCGATGACGAGGTCATCATTCATCGCTACGAAAAGACGCGGCCGAGCGGAGAGCAGTCAGCCACGCGGCGAGAGCCGAAGCGGTATTCGGATTTGCAGTAAGCAGTCTCCTGAAGCGCAGTGGTGCGGGCAGGGATCCTTCGACTCCGCAAAAGCCCGGCAATCGCCGGGCTGTTTTGCTTCGCTCAGGATGACAGCTTCGATGAACGGCAGCGGTGGTGCGCTGGTGGGCGAGGGCGCCCGCCGCTCCATCGCGCAGCTTCGGCTTGCGCGGAAATGCCCGGCCGCGGGCGGCCAGGCTCCATCGCAGGAATCTGCTCGATCTCTACTTTGCTGTCAGCTTGACCAGCAGGTCGGAGTAGTCCTTCTTCTCCAGGCCGTGCACCTGCTTGTTGTACTCGTCCACCTTTGCCGAATAATTCATGGAGCAGAATTTCGGGCCGCACATGGAGCAGAACGCCGTCTCTTTGTAGTAGTCGTCGGGAAGCGTTTCGTCGTGCATGGCGCGGGCGGTTTCCGGATCGAGCGAGAGCTCGAACTGCTTGTTCCAGTCGAATTTGTAGCGGGCGAAGCTGATGGCGTCGTCGCGATCGCGAGAGCCGGGGCGATGGCGGGCCACGTCGGCGGCGTGGGCGGCGATCTTGTAGGCGATGATGCCGTCCTTCACATCTTTTTCGTTGGGAAGACCGAGGTGCTCTTTGGGCGTGACGTAGCAGAGCATGGCGGCGCCGTGCCAGCCGATGAGCGCCGCGCCGATGGCGCTGGTGATGTGGTCGTAGCCGGGCGCGATGTCGGTGACCAGCGGCCCGAGCGTGTAGAAGGGCGCTTCGTGGCACCACTTCACTTCTTCGTCCACCTGCTCCTTGATTTTGTCGAGCGGAACGTGGCCGGGGCCCTCGATCATGACCTGCACGTCGCGCTCCCAAGCTTTCTTCGTGAGCTCGCCGAGAGTGCGGAGTTCGGCGAACTGCGCTTCGTCGCTGGCGTCGGCGATGCAGCCGGGGCGGAGGCCGTCGCCGAGCGAGTAGGCAACGTCGTAGCGGGCGAGGAGCCTGGTGACGTCGTCGAAGCGTTCGTAAAGGAAATTTTGGCGATGGTGATGTGCCATCCACTGAGCGAGGATCGCGCCGCCGCGGCTGACGATGCCGGTGATGCGCTTGGACACCATCGGCAGATACTGAATGAGCACGCCGGCGTGGATGGTCATGTAGTCCACGCCCTGCTCGGCCTGCTCGTGGATCACTTCGAGCATGAGGTCGGCGCTGAGGTCCTCGATGCGCTTGACGCGCGAGACCGCTTCGTAAATCGGTACCGTTCCGACCGGAACAGGCGAGTGGCGAATGATGGCTTCGCGGATGCGATGGATGTCGCCGCCGGTGGAGAGGTCCATCACGGTGTCGGCGCCGTAGTGGACAGCCGTGTGCAATTTGCGAAGTTCCTCGTCGATTTCGCTGGTAACCGCCGAGTTGCCGATGTTGGCATTGATCTTGCATTTTGAGGCGACGCCGATGGCCATCGGCTCCAGCTCGGGATGATTGATGTTGGCCGGGATGATCATGCGGCCGCGGGCGACTTCATCGCGCACCAGTTCGGGAGCGAGCTGCTCGCGCTCGGCCACGTACATCATTTCTTCCGTGACCACGCCCTGGCGGGCGTAGTGCATCTGCGAGAAGTTTCCGTCTGTGTTCTGGTCGCGGCGCCGCGCAATCCATTCAGCGCGCGGCTGAGGGACAGCGCTTGCATTTTGGGGAGTGGTGCCGACGGTCGTGGCCATGTCAGGGTCTCCGTGAAGCTCGGTTCAAACAGAAAATTATACGCTGCCGGGGAATGCGACTCGTATCACGCGGCGGCTTGCTTGCGAGCACGCGTAAGCTCGACTCGATGGCGATTTGCGCGTAAGCTGCCGGTCGGCGACGCCCTCAGCGGGCAACGGTCAGCCGTTTGTGATGTTGGAGGATGGAAATGCGACATTGCGCGAATGCCGCAACGCCAGCGTGTGTGAGTTTGTGGCTTGTTTTCTGCCTGGCAAGCTGTCCGTGCATTGGCCAGGCCAGCCAGCCGGCAGCCGGCGGACAATCCGCGGTGGAATCGCTTCCGCCGGGAACGCCCGGAGCCGTGCTGCGCACCGCGACCGGGCTTGTGCTGATTGACGCGGTTGTAACGGAAAACGGAAAACCAGTGACCGGGTTGCAGGCGGCGCAGTTCAAGGTGCTGGAAAACGGAAAACCGCAGAACATCCGCGTCTTTCAGGCGCAGGAATACGCTCCCCCCGAGCCAGGCGCGGCGGCGGTGGCGCGGCGCAATTTGCCGCCGGGAGTGTTCACCAATTTCGCGCCGCCGGTGAACCGGCCACCGACGATTCTGCTGCTCGATCTGCTGAACACGCCGCTGGCAGACCAGAACCGGGCCAAGCAGGACGTCTTGAAATACCTGAAAACCGTTCAACAGGACCAGCAGGTATGCATCTATCTGCTCGCGAACCACGCAACGCTGGTGCAGGACTTTACGAGCGATCCGAGGATCCTGACCGCGGCGATCGATCGCATCATCGCGCAGCCCGCGGCGCTTGCCAGCGACGAAGACAGCGGCCGGCCGAGTCCCAGCGCTGACGGAGCCTACTTCGCGGAAGTGCCGCGGGTCGCGCAGGCCATTCAGGATGCGTTCGCGTTCAGCGAGACCGAGCGCCGCCGCATGGGGATGCTGAATACGTTCGCCGCGCTTCGGCAGATCGCTGCGCATGCCGCGGCGTATCCGGGGCGCAAGAACCTGCTCTGGCTGTCGGGATTCTTTCCGCTGTCGTATGACCCGGCCAACGGTCCGAGCTATACGCGTGCGGTTGAATACTATGGAGACGTGCTGGTGAGGACCGCGGCGCTGCTGGCGGCGGATCAGATCGCCGTCTATCCGATCGACGCACGCGGCCTGGTGGCGCTGCCCAGAAACGACCTGGCGAATGCGTGGACCACGCGCACAAGTGGAGCGCAGACCACGCAGGCGGAAAGGGTCGCCAACGATCCGTTCCGGTCGGCGTCACAGCCTGATTCGCACTTGGCGATGGAGCAGGTGGCGGAGGAGACCGGAGGCCGCGCTTATTACAACCGGAACGAGATCGACCGCGCGATTGGACTCAGCGTCGCCGACGGCTCCAACTACTACACCCTCGGCTACTACCCCGACAGTAAGGAATGGGACGGCAAGTACCGCAAGATCGAGGTGAAGGTGGACCGCAAGGGCGCGAAGGTGCGCGCGCGCAAGGGCTACTTTGCCTACGACCCGGCGCGCCTGGTGCAGGCGGCGCAGGAGGTCAGCAAGCGCGAGTTCGTGGAAGCGATGTCGTTCGGCTCGAGCGACGTGAGCACGGTGACGTTTGCGGTGAGGGTGACACCGTCGGCCGGTGCACCGCTGCGGGTGGACTATGGCGTGAACCCGCATACGCTCACCTTTGTCGCCAAGGGCGACGGCGGGCAGGCCGCCAGCGTGGACTTCGTAGTCCAGGCCTTTACTCCGGCGGGGAAGCTGGTAAACAACGTGGCGGAAACGTATAACGTGGCTGTCAAACCTAAGGTTTTCTCGCAACTGATGGCCGGGCGCTTCGAGTTTAGCCAGAACCTGCAACTGGCGCCGGGGAAGTATGTTCTGAAAATCGGGGTTCGCGACAATCGCTCCGGGCTGCTCGGCACGGTGACCGGGACTGCCGAGATTCCGGCGCGGTCCGGCAACTGAGCGGAACCCGGCGTGCCGCGGGCGCCGCGGGGAGGACTCGATGCGCAAGGTGAACTTCGGCAGGGTACTCACAGGCGCGCTGCTGTGGTGGCTGGTGGTCATGGTGCTGGGTGTTCCAGCATGGATGTTCTACGGCCAGGAGTGGCAAATGGCGGTGGCCGGCATCAGCAGATTTCCGATTCCCAATACCGAGTTTGTAGTTGTGTTCAACGTGGGCGTCTTCGCGCTAGGCGTGGTCACGATGTGGTTGTATGCGTCGATGAGATCGTTCCACGGCCCCGGCCCGAAAACCGCCGCGATGGCCGGCCTCGCTGTGTGGTTCTGCCTGAGCGTGGCCGACATCTTTTGGGCTGAGCTGCGATTCATGCCGCGCAGGCTGGTTGGCGAATCGATCGCGGTGTACCTGGTGGCGATCGTGGCGGCAACCATGGCCGGCGCGTGGCAGTACCGCGACGCCGCCGGCGCGGACTCATTGCGCGGCGGCGGCTGACTGAGCTGGCGTCGCCTGTTCTCGGGCCGTGACTGTCGTCACAGCGCCGCTTTGCGACCTCTGCCAGAATGGGGTTCACTTGACCCTTGATGAGGGCGAGCATAGGCTTTTGACAGATGGCGAACACGCAATCCAAGTACGTTCGTTTCGGCGCGGCGATCGGTGTGATCGTGCTGGCGCTGGCGTATTTGGCCTGGACCGGCGTCGAGCAAAGTAAGAGCTATTACGTGACAATCGCGGAACTGCGCGGCATGGGCGACAGCGCTTACAGCAAGCGGCTGCGCGTGGCCGGCAACGTGGCCCCGGGCTCGATCAAGCGCCGCGGCACGCACCTGGAGTTCAACCTGGTGGAGCAGGGACACGTGCTGCAGGTTGAGTACACCGGCGCCGAGGCCCCGCCGGACACGTTCAAGGACGATTCGCAGGCGCTGGCTGACGGCAGCTTCGGCCGCGACGGCGTGTTCCACGCCAAGCAGATCCAGGCGAAGTGCGCATCGAAGTACGCGCCGCAGGATGGCAGCAAGCCGGGGGCGCAGCCGGCTGCGCCGAAGTCCGAGGCGAAACCGGCCGCGACGGCGAGCGCGAGCGCGCCTGCGAATTCGCCATCCGCACCCAGCACGCAGTGAGCACATCGGACTATTCCACGCGCAAGCAAGCGTGCGACGCCACGCCGGCCGTCGAGCTTTCGGCGGTGAGCAAAGTATTCGGCCCCTCCGTCGCGTTGCGCGACGCGACAGCCGACTTCGCGCAAGGGAAGCTGCATGTCATCGTCGGGGAAAATGGGGCGGGGAAGAGCACGCTGTTGCGCATCATCGCCGGGTTGATGAAGCCCACGCGAGGACGCGTGGCCGTGTTCGGCAGCGCCGACCTGCGCGAGATGGCCGAGCGCATCGGGTATATGCCGCACGCGCCGCTGCTTTACGACCAACTCAGCGGGCTGGAGAACCTGCGCTACACCGCCTGCCTGTACGGAATTGACGATGAGCGCCGCTGCCACGATGTGATCGAAGCGGTGCAACTCGATCCCAAGCTGCGGCGCCGCGTAGGTCAGTACTCGCAGGGAATGCGGCAACGGTTGTCGCTGGCGCGCGCGATCGTTCACGATCCGGCGCTACTGCTGCTCGACGAACCGTTTTCGAACGTGGACCCAGGATCGGCGCAGCACATGGTGGACGCGCTTGCCACGCTGCGCGACGCCGGACGCACGGTGGTCCTGATCACGCACCAGCCGGCGCTGCTGGATGGCGTGGCCGACAACTACGTCAGCATGGAAGCCGGGCGCATTACCGACCAGGGGGGCAGCGCTCCGGCCCGAAGCGCGCAGTTTACCTCCACCGTATCGCTGCGCATGGAGTGGAGGAGCGACGACTTGTGAGCGCCCTGCTCACGATCACGCGCGCCAGCCTCGCCAAGGACCTCCGGCTCGAGTGGCGCTCCAAAGACGCCATCAACTCGATGATCTTCTTCGGGCTGCTGGTGGTGGTCATCTTCAGCTTCGCCTTCGATCCCACAGCGGAAGAGTCGCGCAAAATCGCGGGCGGTCTGATCTGGACGTCGTTTCTGTTTGCGTCGGTCGTGGCGCTGAACCAGACCTGGGCGCGCGAGATGCACAACCAGGTGCTCGATGGATTCAGGGCGTCGCCGGCGCCGGCGAATGCGCTGTTTTTGGCAAAAGCTGCGGGCAACTTTCTCTTCGTGGTCTTGCTGGAAGCGGTGATGGCGCCGCTGTTCATCGTGTTCTACAACCTGCGCTCGGTGGGGCCGCCGGAGCAGCTCATCGCCATTGCGATGATGGGAACGTGGGCGCTGGTGGTGAACGGGACGTTTTTCGCCGCGCTCTCGCTGCGGACGCGAAGCCGCGAGGTCATGCTGCCGCTGCTGCTGTTTCCGATTTCGCTGCCGGCGATCCTGGGCATGGTTTCGGCCACCACGCTGGTGCTGACCGGCGACGGGTCGGCGCGCTTCTGGATAGAACTGCTCGGGGTCTACGACGTGGTGTTTACCACGGTGTGTCTGCTGCTGTTTGAGACTGTGCTCAACGCAGAATGAAAAACAAAACCACGATCTTCGCCGTGCTCACGCTGGCACTGCTCTCCTGGGGGCTGTACCAGGGGTTGGAGGTGGCGCCGACCGAGAGCACGATGGGCGACGTGCAGCGCATCTTCTATTACCACTTCGGCTCGGCGATGACGGCCTTCGCCTGCTTCTTCGCCAACTTCATCGCGTCGCTCGTGTACCTGGCCAGGCGCGACGGCAAAAGCGATGCGGTGGCGGCGGCGTCGGCGGAGGTCGGCGTGGTGTTCTGCACCACGGTGCTGATCCAGGGGATGCTGTGGGCGAAGCCTGTGTGGGGCATCTGGTGGACGTGGGACGCGCGCCTTACGACAACGCTGGTGATGTGGCTCATCTACATCAGCTATCTGGTGCTGCGCCGGTTCTCGACAAGCGGACAGGCGCCGCTGATGGCGGCGGTGCTGGCCGTCTTCGGGTTCGTGGACGTGCCGCTGGTGTACGTGTCGAACCGCATTTTCCGCACGCAGCATCCACAGCCGGTGATCGGCGGCGGCGAGGGCTCGGGGCTCGATCCCTCGATGTGGCCGCCGGTACTGTGGAACTGGCTGGCGTTTACGTGTTTTGCCCTGCTGCTGATCGCGCTGCGGTATCAACTGGAGCGCGCGCGGCAGCGGTTGGACGAACAAACCGTTGAGGGGGCGGCGGCGCGATGAAGTTCCTCTATGCGGCTTACATTCTGACGTGGGTGGTCCACATCGGGTATCTGTTGAGCCTGGGGCAGCGGGTGAAGCGGTTGCGCGAGGAGTTCGAGGAAAAGAAGTAGCCGTGGCCCCCGAGTTCGCGGATGCGGGCAGGGATCGTCCGACTTCACAAGATCAGTCCGGCTTGGCCGGGCTAATTTGCTTCGCTCAGGATGACATCAGAATCGAAGCTAAGCGCGCCAGCGGCTGAGGCGCGCTTTCTTTTCCTCGGCGGCGGGCTCCAGGATGAACTTGTATCCGACGCCGCGCACGGTGAGCAGATGCCGAGGGCGCGCGGGTTCGCGCTCGATGTAGCGGCGCAGGCGCACGATGAAATTGTCGATGGCGCGGGTGTCGGTGTCTTCGCGCAGCCCCCACACATCCTCCAATAAAGATCGGCGGGAGACGACCTGGCCGTTGTTGCGGATCAGGTGGCGGAGCAGGTCAGCCTCCATCATGGTGAGGTGGATGGTGCGCCCGGCGGCGCGAAGTTCGAGTGAGCGGAAATCGACCGTCTTACCGTTGAAGGAAACTACGTCGTTGGCGGGGGCCGCTTCGCGGTTCTCGGAGGCGGCCGGCCGCGGCGCGTGATTGCGCGTCCAATCGCTGCGGCGCAGCAGGCCGTGGATGCGCGCCATCAGGATGGCGAGCTCGAAGGGCTTGGGCAGATAGTCGTCGGCGCCGGACTCGAATCCCTTCAGCACGTCTTCCGGACGGCCGCGCGCCGTCAGCATCAGCACCGGGAGATACTGGTTCGCGCGTCGCAATTCGGTCACGACCTGGAAGCCGTCGATGCCGGGGAGCATCACGTCGAGGACGACGGCGTCGTACGGGTTCGCATGCGACAGTAATTTTTCCAGCGCCGCTTCGCCGGTGGAAACTACTTCGGCCGAGTGGCCTTCGGCTTCGAGATTGAAGCGCAGGCCGTCGGCGAGGTGCGCCTCGTCCTCCACAATGAGCAGGCGGCTCATGCGGCGCGGACCCGTGGCAGGCGGATGGTGACGGTCGCGCCCTGGCCTTCGCCGGCGCTTTCGGCGAGCACGTCGCCGCCATGGCGGCGCGTGATGCTGCGGACGATGAACAAACCGAGCCCGGTGCCTTTCACTTCTCCCACGGCGCGATTGCGGACGCGGTAGAAGCGCTTGAAGATGCGGCGCAGCTCTCCGCGCGGGATGCCAATGCCGCGATCGGTAACGCGAACCGCGACTGTCTTCTCATCGGGCTCGAAGACCTCGACGGCCACGCTGACCTTGCCGCCCGAGTACTTGATGGCGTTGTCGAGTACGTTGCCGATGGCGGTGCGCAGCTCGTCGGGATCGCCCAGGACGGCAGGACGATGTCCGTTGGAAGGCGCCACGGCGTAGCGCAACGCCTCCGAAGGCAGGTTGTAGCGCGTGCGCGCCAGGTCGAGGCACTGCTGCACCAGCTCGGAAAACTCCAATTCCACCGGATGCGATGGTCCGCGCTTCTGCCCCGCCTCGCCGGCCTTCAAGACCTGTTCGACCGTGCCGAGCAGGCGGTCGGTGTCGTCGCGCATGATGCCGTAGAACTGGCGCCGCTGCCGGTCATCGAGCGAGCGCGATTCCAGAGTTTCCAGGTACAGGCGGATGGAGGCGATGGGCGTCTTCAGTTCGTGGGTGACCGCGTTGATGAAGCTGTCGTGCTGCTCGTTGCGGCGGATTTCGCGCACCAGGAAGATGGTGTTGAGAATCAGGCCGGCGATGATGATGGCGAAGAAAATCGCGCCCAGGATCAGGGTGCCGATCTCATGCAGGTTGCGGATGATCCAGCTGACATTGAGCGCCACCGCGACGCCCACAAGAATGGCGCCGAGAATGATGAAGAACACGATCGTGCCGCGGCGGCTGGAGATGCGCATGCCGCAGTGATTTTATCGCTGCGATTCGGCGCTCGGCTACATCGTCCTCGCAAAACGAAGACCCGGCCGAGGGCGGCCGGGCCCCATGCTTATTTCAGTTGACGAAGGTCATGCGGAGATCAGTTCGGGGCCGGACGTCGAAGAGGGTTGTTGCTCAGCGGCGCGCTCGGGAAGGTGCGCGACCTTGATCTTCTTCGCCAGGCCGAAGAGGCGCAGGAACTGGATTCCGTACCAGTTGATGTCGAACTCCCACCAGGCCAGACCGTGGCGGGCGGAACCGGGGTGCGCGTGATGGTTGTTATGCCAGCCTTCGCCAAAGGTCATTATGGCGATCAGGAAGTTGTTGGTGGAGTCGTCGCGCGTGGCGAAGCGACGCGTGCCCCACATGTGCGTGGCCGAATTTACCAGCCAGGTGCAGTGCAAACCAACCACCACGCGAAGGAACACGCCCCACAGAAGCAACGACCAGCCGCCCACCGCCAGCAGAACGATGCCGAGCAGCGCAATCGGCAGCCAGTGATATTGCGAAATCCAGAGATGAAATTTGTCTTTGGCGAGGTCAGGGGTGTAGCGGGCCAGTTCGCGGCGATTGTGGTGCTGGCTCTCGCCCATCAGGATCCAGCCCATGTGGGCCCACCAGGCGCCGTCGCGCGGCGAGTGCGGATCGCCTTCCTTGTCGGAATTCTGATGATGAATGCGGTGCGTTGCCACCCAGAAGATGGGCCCTCCTTCGAGGGCCAGCGTGGCGCAGATGGTGAGGAAATATTCGACCCACTTCGGCGTCTGATATCCGCGATGGGTGAGCAGCCGGTGGTATCCCATGCCGATGCCGAGACTGCCGGCGACGTACCACAGGGCGACTGAGACGAACAGGGCCTTCCAGCTGAACATGAACAGCGCCAGCACGGCGCCGCCGTGAAACAGGGCCATGATGGTGGTGGTTAGAAAATTGACCTTCGGGTTGCAGGGGTGAGCGGCAGCCATGGAGCTCATGAGCAGGTTGGTTGTCCTCAGTACGACCTTTGAAGTTAACAGGCACAAAGCGAGGCGAATGTAATACTTGTGTAATTGCGAGCAGGGAAGCCGAGTGCGCAACAGGGCCCCGGGCGCGGTGTTCTAAGAAGTGCGGCGTGTCCGTCGTGGGATAATGGCCGCCAGTCATGTTGCTGTTCTCTCTGCTGCGCGAAGGCGTCCGCTTCCTGCAGCGCAATAAGACGCGGAGCACGCTGACGGTGCTGGGCATCACCATCGGCATCGCGGCGGTGATCTGCGTGGTAGCGATCGGCAATGCCGGCTCGGCACAGATACAGAACCAGTTGGAGAACCTGGGCGACAACCTTGTCTGGATCGAAGCCGGCGGGCGCGCCCCCAACGGTGTTCGTACCGGGACGCATGGCACCAAAACTCTGCTGGTGAGCGACGCGGAAGCCATCGCCCGGCAGACCAACCTGGTGAAGGCTGTCTCGCCGCAGTCCGACGGGCGCACGCAGGTGGTGTTTGGCGGCAACAACTGGAACACGCAGTATCGCGGTGAGGGCCCGGCGTATCTGGAGATCAAGCGCTGGAGCATCGCATCCGGCGCTAACTTCACCGACGATGACGTGACGCGCGCGGCGAATGTGTGCGTGATCGGGCACACGATCCAGCAGCAGTTGTTCGGCGTGCAGAATCCGATCGGCGCGACCCTCCGGGTGGGCACGATCCCGTGCCAGGTCATCGGAACGCTGGCGGCGAAGGGTTATTCGTCGTTCGGACAGGACCAGGACGACTTCATCCTGATGCCGTACACCACGGTGATGAAGAAGCTGAACGGCAACAGCTGGCTCGACGACATCATGTGCTCGGCCGTATCGCGAGAGATGGTCCCGATTGCGACCGAACAATTAGCGGTTCTGCTGCGAGAGCGCCACCGCATTCAGCCAGGCCAAGACGACGACTTCAACATCCGCAAGCCCGAAGAAGTTGTGCAGGCGCAGCTTGACGCCAGCCGCACGTTCACTTTCCTGCTGGTTGGGATCGCTTCGGTGTCGCTGCTGGTGGGCGGTATCGGGATCATGAATGTGATGCTGGTGTCAGTCACCGAGCGTACTCGTGAGATCGGCATTCGCCTGGCGGTCGGCGCCACGGAGTGGAACGTGCAGGCGCAATTCCTGGGCGAGGCGGTGCTGCTCAGCCTGTTCGGCGGGGCACTGGGCGTGGCCGTGGGATTCTTTGGATCGCTGGGGATCGGCCGCGCTCTGGATTGGCCAATGATGATTCCGCCCAGCGCGATCGCGGTCGCGGTGCTGTTTTCCGTCTTCGTGGGAGTGTTCTTCGGATACTACCCGGCGCGTCGGGCGGCGCAACTGGACCCGATCGAAGCGCTCAGGTTCGAATAGGGCCAACCGCGATTAGTCAGGACCATTGATCAGGGCGTTGAGGAATTCCTCGCGGGTGAGCAGTCCCTTCTTCTCCAGCAGGCGCAGCAAGACCTCGACGTCGCGGCGGACGGCGGGGGGCGCCGGCTGGCCTATCGGATCAGGAGGAGGTGGCGGGTCGAGGGGCTTGCCACTCAGCTGGGCAACATAGTTGACCAGCAGCTTCCATTCCTCCGGGTCGACGTCGGTGAAGCCGATGCCCATACCCATGCTCTGGTGGCTGGTGCAGACCACACCTTTAAGGTGGATCGGCCCGCTCGGTGAACGCAGCGTGATGGTGAGCAGCGTATCCACCGGGAGGGGAGAGAGGGTCTCGGCGTAGCAACCACCCAGGCTGATGTCGGTGATCCGGAGCCTCGACGTGACCAGCGCATTGCCGCTGCGCAGTTCGAGGTCGGCGGAACAGGGATAGCGCGCATAGCGGCGCCGATTCTGGGTGAGCGCGTTGTGCTCGGCGCCGGGCATGGCTGCCGCCGCCTGCTCCTTGATCGAAGGCTGGTTCTGCAGCGCGGTTGACCAGATGCACTTGCTCTCATCGAGCGAGTGGACGCCGATTTCGCCGGCGCTGTTGGTAGCAGGGTCTCCCAGCCAGACCACGCGAAAACGCGCCTTCTGGTCTTCGTACTGGATGCCGATCACTTCGCCGCTCTTGACCGGATTGACGCCCTTCAGGCGCGCGCCCAGCGGGCTGATCTCGATGGTTTCGGCCATGGTGGTGAACGGCTTGTTGTTCACGTCCATGCCCCAGACACGCACCGCCAGCTGCATGCTGACGCGCATCTCGCGCAAGTATTTGTTGCGGATCTCGTCGAAAGCCGCCTGGGAGATGTCAGCCGGATTGCCCACGGGGCGCGATGTTAGCACGCTTTGGCGGGTTAGGAAGCCCAGAAACTCAATTGGTTTCTACGGCTTGGCACAGGTCACGGACACGCGCCGGATGCAAACTTATTCAGGCGACTCGTTCCTTAGCGTCCATGGGGCGAAGGGCCCGGCGCGGCCTCGCCGCGGGGAATCGGGGCAGCCGGAGCCAGGCTTCCAGAAGCAAAGAGCAACACGATCAGGGCGAATTCCAGGGCGCGAACGAAACAGTGATCAACCAGGCGGCGGCCATGCTTGCCCGTCTCCTGAATCGAGCGTTCGGTTGCGGCGGCGTTCAGGTCGTTGACGTTGAGCGGGAGCCGTTTCCCAGCTCGCGCAGGAATTCCTCGCGAGTACAGAGTCCTTTCTTTTCCAGCAGGCGCAGCAAGGCTTCCACGTTCGCCTGGGAGTTCGCCGCCGGTGTTGCGCCGGCTCCGTTGGCCGGGCCGGACGGCGCTTCGGGCGGCTTTCCGCTGAGCTGGGCAACGTAGTCGGCGAGCAGCTTCCACTGTTCCGGCGCGATGTCGGTGAAGCCAATGCCCATTCCCATCGAGGGGTGCGACGTGCGCACGTTGCCGCGGATGTCGATCACGGCTTGCGGCGTGCGCAACGTGAGGAACACGGGCGTATCGAGCGGCAGCGGAGACATGGTTTCAACGTAGCAGCCGCCGAGGCTGATGTCACTGAGGCGGAACCTGGTGCTCATGGCGGCAGTTCCGCTCCTCAGCTCGACCTCGGCATTGCACGGGTAGCGCACGTAGCGCCGCCGGTTCGGCGTGAGGGACTTCTGTTCAGCCAGGGGCACGGCGGCGGCGGCCTGCGCCTTGGCCGAAGGCGGCGATTGCAGCGCATTGGACCAGATGCACTTGCTCTCATCGAGCGAGCGGACGCCGATTTCGCCGGAGCTCTGTGTAGTGGCGTCGCCCAGCCAGACTACGCGGAAGCGCGCCTTCTGGTCCTCGTACTGAATTCCGATCACTTCGCCGTTCTTCACCGGGGTGACGCCACGCAGCCGAGCGCCGAGCGCGCTGATCTCCATGGTTTCGGCCGAGACGGCGAACGGCTTGCCGTTCGCGTCCATGCCCCAGACACGAATCGGCAGTTGCAGGCTCACCCGCAGTTCGCGCAGGAACTGGTTGCGGATTTCGTCCAGCGCGGTTGGCGAAATGTGAAGGGTATCGAGCACAGGCCGGCCCGTAGGCGCCTTTGCACGTCCAAAGCCAAGTTGGGTAGCGCCTGGTGTTCTCGCATCAGTGTGATTGAGCTCCACGGGTTAGCGGTAAAGGTTCAATTCGCGCCGCCCTCCCTCACCCACCTGCGGGTGCCAAAACGGGAAGATTGCGGTTTCGGGAACCGCTCGGAGCTAACGGAAGGTGGGGGAGGAGGCCAGGGCGGAACGTCTTCGACAGCGCGATTTTCAGGAATTTTACGCGGCATTCACGGAGCCTTAACCAAGCGGCGGCATGCTAGCTGCAAGCAGGTCCGGCGCCGGCCTGGACCTCCCTAACCCCCGCAGCCAGGCCGGTGGCCGGACCAGGAGATTCGGGAGGATGCTGTGACTTCCACCGCGATGCCCGCGCCCGACCCAAACAACAGCAGCAGCGAGGTGCTCCAGCGTACGCTGGAGGCCTGCCGGATTGCCGGGAGCGCCGCTACGCATGCGGCCGACGCGCTGGTGAACGGGACGCGATACTCGTTCGTGGCCGTCCATCAATGCGAGGAGCAACTCGATCGGCTGGATGCCGAGATCGACGAACGCGTCACCCGGGCGGTCGTGCATGCGGGTGAGCGGGAAGTACGCCAGCTCCTGGCGTGCCTCAAACTGGTGGTGGACCTGGAACGCATTGGCGACCTGGTGGTGAGCTTTGCCGAGCGGGTGGCGATCGTGCGCTCGCGCATCGAGATGGACGACCTGGAAATGCTGACCCGCATGGCGTCGGTGCTGGAGGCGATGCTGACCCACGTCCGGGGCGCCTTCCAGGAGCGCGACATTGACGCCGCGCTCGACGTGCTGCGCATGGATTCGGAGATGGACCGCCTGCGGAACCTGGTGGTGATCCGCCATACCGAGGGCCACGATGCGCTGCGCGGCATGCACAGCCTGCACGTGCTCTTCATGGCGCAGGCGCTGGAACGCGCCGGCGATCACGTGAAGAACGTGGCCGAAGAAGTCTGCCATCTGGTGAGCGGCCACACCGTGCGCCACCTGCTGCGCGCCAAGGACAAGCCATTCGAGCAGATGTTTCTGCAATGGTTGCTGGAGCGCAACGCGGGCGCGGCGGCGCCGCGACGCCTACCTTCCTGATCTCGCCTTCGGGCGGGTATTCACCAGATTTTCAAACGACATTAACCAGCCTTTAAAGATTCGAACCTACTAATCAGGAGGAGAACACACTTCGGAGGCATGCCTTGATCAAGAAATTGCTGGTGGTCCTGGCCGCCATGATGTTTGCGCTATCGGCGGCAGCGGCAACCAATCTGAACGGCGCCGGCGCCACTTTTCCCTATCCGATTTACTCAAAGTGGTTCAGCGAATACCACAATCAGCATCCGGACGTAGAGATCAACTACCAGTCGATCGGTTCGGGCGGCGGCATCCGCCAGTTGCTGGCGGGGACCGTGGACTTCGGCGCCAGCGACGGCCCCATGACCGACGCGCAATTGAGCGAGGCCAAGATCAAGATTTACCACCTGCCCACCGTCCTCGGGGCGGTGGTGCCGGCATACAACATTCCCGGCTTCAAGGGCGAGCTGAAGTTCACGCCGGCGATTCTCGCCGGCATCTTCCTGGGCCGCATCACGGCGTGGAATGACGCAGCCATCGCGAAGGCGAACCCGGGCGTCAACCTGCCCAACCAGGCGATCGTGGTGGTGCACCGCTCGGACGGCAGCGGAACGAGCTTTATCTGGACCGACTATCTTTCCAAAGTTTCCAATGACTGGCGCGACAGCGTGGGCAAGGGCACTTCGGTGAAGTGGCCCGTGGGACTGGGCGCCAAGGGGAACGAGGGAGTGGCCGGCATGGTGCGCCAGATGGACGGCGCGCTCGGCTACCTGGAGCTGATCTACGCGCTGCAGAACAACATTCCTTATGGGCCGGTGCAGAACGCATCGGGCCAGTTCGTGAAGGCGTCGCTGGAGTCAACCACCGCGGCGGCTGCTTCGGTCACCAACATGCCGGCGGACTTCCGCGTGTCAATTACCAACGCGCCGGGCAAGGAAGCGTACCCGATCTCCAGCTTTACGTGGCTGCTGGTGCCGGCCCAGTGGAGCGACGGCAACAAAAAAAGAGTCATCACCGACTTCCTGACCTGGATGCTCGATTCAGGGCAGGGAATGACGCAGCAGCTTCACTACGCGCCTCTGCCGAAAGCGGTGGCGGAAAAAGTCCGCGCGCGCATCAAGGAGATCCGTTAACTCACACGTTTGACTGAACGACTTCATTCCTGAGAGGACCCATGAAGCAAGTTCTTGTGTGGCTGTTGATCGTGAGTTGCGCCGCGCCGGCGGCGTCACAGCCGTCCGGCTCCACCACGAAGAAGCGAAGCACGGCCAAGGGCGCCGCCACGGCGAAGGCCCCGGCGGCAAAGCCCCCGGCGGTCACAGCCGAGGACCTGCGCGCGCTGCGTGAGGCGCTGGCAGCACAGCAGCAGCAGATCCTGCAGTTGCAGCAGGAGCTGCGGCAGCACGATGCGCAGTGGCAGCAGGCACAACAAGCAGCCCAGCAGGCCCAGGCTGCCGCCAACCAGGCTGAGACCAAGGCGGCCGAGGTTGCCACCGCGGCCACCGAGGCCAGCAGCGGCATGAATCAGCTCAAGTCCGACGTGGCTGACGTGAAACTCAACCAGACCAACGCCGCCGTGAGCACGCAGGAAGACCAGAAGCGCATTGGGGCGCTGGAAGGTCTGCTGGGACGCTTCCGTTTCTCGGGCGACATGCGTGTCCGCGGCGAGAGTTTCGCGCAGGACAATGCGGTTGACCGGTTCCGCGCCCGCATCCGCGCGCGCCTGGGCATCGACGGCAAGCTGGGTGAGGATTTTACCGGCGGCATCTACCTGGCGACCGGCGCGGTCGTGAACGGCGCGCCTGACTTCAAGGACCCGGTTTCCACGAACGAGACCCTGACCAGCTTTTTCGAGCGCAAGACGATCGGCGTGGATCGCGGCTGGATCACCTACAACCCGGCGGCGCACAAGTGGCTTTCGCTGACCGGCGGCAAATGGGCGTACAGCTGGACGCGCACGCCGATGACGTGGGACAACGACACCAATCCGGAAGGCTTCAATGAGAAGATTTCGCTGGAGCTTTCCAATAAGGTGTTCAAGAACTTCCAGGCACAGGCCATCCAACTGTTGTTCAACGAAGTCGGCGGCGTGCAGGACTCGAATGCGGTGGGCGGCAGCTTCCAGACGCGCATGCAGCTGGGGAAGCGGTGGACGCTGATTCCGGTCTACAACATCCTGAACTGGAACAACGCCGACGCGATCGCGCAGGCCGCCAGCCCCTCGGGCGCCGGTGTTCGCATCATCAATGCGAACACGTTCAGCAACGCGAGCAGGGTGACCGGCACCGGGAGTGCGGCAGTTACGCGCTTTGTCTCGGGCTTCCTCTACAACGAGGTCATTCTCGACAACACAATCACGACGAAGTGGTCGCGATACCCGGTCCGCATCCTGATCGACTACCTGCAGAACCCGCGGGCGAAGCTGAACCCTCTCAACCCGGCAACTGTCGACAAACAGGACAAGGCGTACTGGTTCGAGGGCACCATCGGCCAGCAGCGGCTGCGTAACGACCTGCAGTTCGGTTACAGCTTCGCGCGCATCGAGCAGGACGCGGTGATCTCGCAGTTTAACGAGAGCGATATGAGGGCGGCCACGAATGTGCTGCAACACCGGGTGTACTTCAACTGGCTGCTGCGCCCCAACACCACGGTGAGCTACACGCTGTGGATCGGCCGTACGTTGAATACCGCCCTGCAAAACGCCGCCCGCGCACCGGGAATTGGGCCGGGCGGAACCGATCCGTGGCTGAAGCGGCAACAGCTGGACCTCATCTACCGCTTCTAGGCTGTTCCCCCTGACTGAAGCCGGAGGCCCGCGACGGCGCCTCCGGCAATTTTTTCCCTTCGCAACCGGCCTTTAACACGACATTAACAATCGCTGGCTAGCATGGAGCAGAGATGGATGCCCCCATCCTCAGACCCCCCTCCGCCCAGCCGGCGCCCGAGCGCGAGTTGCGCCCCGTGGTCGCGGTCCCGCCGCGCAGCGCGAGCTCGCGCGTGGCAGAGCGCCCCACCGGACGGATTCCCGACCTGCTGTTCAAGGCGCTGATCGCCCTCTGCGCCCTCTCGGTGATCACGATTGTGGTGCTCATCGTGATGGAGCTGGTTCACGGATCGCAACTCTCGTTGAAGCAGTTTGGCTGGAAGTTCTTTTTCGCCCAGACATGGGACCCGGTGGCGGGCGATTTCGGCGCGCTCCCATTCATCTTCGGGACGCTGGTCTCCTCCGGGATCGCGTTGTTGCTGGCCGTGCCCCTGGGTGTGGGGGTGGCGATCTTCGCTACCGAGATGTGTTCCCGTCCGCTGCGCGGGCCGCTGTTTTTCCTGGTGGAACTGCTGGCGGCGATACCCAGCGTGATCTACGGGCTGTGGGGCATTTTCGTCCTCGCGCCGCTGCTTCGTACGGTGGTGGAGCCGTGGCTGGCCAAGTACTTCAAGTGGACGGGCCTGTTTGAAGGCCCGATGTATGGCATTGGCATGCTGGCCGCCGGGCTGATTCTGGCGGTGATGGTGGTGCCGTTCGTTGCGTCGATTACGCGCGAGGTGATGATGGCGGTGCCGCGCGCGCAAAAAGAGGCGGTGCTGGCGCTGGGGGCGACGCGCTGGGAGATGATCCGCGTGGGTGTGCTGCGGAACGCCCGCATCGGAATCGTCGGCGGCGTGATCCTGGGACTCGGCCGCGCGCTGGGCGAAACGATGGCGGTCACGATGGTGATCGGCAATCGGCCGGAGATCGCCAGGTCGCTGTTTGCGCCCGGCTACACGCTGGCCAGCGTGATCGCCAACGAATTCACCGAGGCCACCGAAAACATCTACCTCTCGGCGCTGGTCGAGATCGCGCTGGCCCTGTTCATCGTGACGTTGATCGTCAACGCGGCAGCGCGCCTGCTGGTTTGGAGCATCACCCGCGGCGCGCCGGCGAGGTCGCATGGCTAGCGCCGCAACCAGCATCGTTGTGCGCGGAACGCGGCTGGCTTCCATCCGCCGCAGCGTCGTCGATAAGCTTGTTCTGCTGCTGACGGTGGTGGCCGCGTTGCTGGTGCTGGCCCCACTTTTTGCCATCTTCGGATACCTGGTTTATCGAGGGGTCGGCTCGGTGAACTGGGCGCTTTTGACGCAGACTCCCAAGCCGGTCGGCGAACCGGGCGGCGGCATGGCGAATGCGATCGTGGGCACGGGGATGATTTTGGCGATCGCCAGTTGCATCGGCGTCCCGCTCGGGGTTGGCGCCGGAGTGTTCCTTTCGGAGTTCGGCCGGAACAAGTGGGGCAACGCGGTGCGCTTCACTGCCGATGTGCTGAACGGCGTGCCCTCGATCGTGATGGGCGTGGTGGCGTACTCGCTGGTGGTGGTGCCGCAGAAGCACTTCTCGGCCTTCGCCGGAGGTGTGGCGTTGGGCATCATGATGATTCCGACCGTCACGCGCGCCACCGAAGAGATGCTGCTGATGGTTCCGTACTCGGTGCGCGAGGCGGCGCTGGGACTTGGCGTGCCGCAATGGCGAACCACGATCTCGGTCACCCTAAGGACGGCGGCCGGCGGCATCATCACCGGCATCATGCTGGCGTTTGCGCGCGTGGCCGGCGAGACGGCGCCGCTGCTGTTCACCGCTTTCGGCAACCAGTTCTGGAACCTGAAGCCGAACCAGCCCACGGCCGCGCTGTCGCTGCAGGTCTTTGCTTACGCCATCTCACCGTTCGATGAGTGGCACCGCCAGGCGTGGGCGGGCGCGCTGGTGCTCATTCTGCTGATCGTGGTGGCGTTCGCGGCGGTGCGGCTGGTGGTGCGGCATGGCGTGCTCGGCCACGGAGGAGACTGATGGGCGTCAGCGTCAAGGTGGACAACCTGAGCGCCTGGTTCGGCGCCACGCAGGCGCTCTACGACATTGTGATGGAGGTGCCGGCGAACCACGCGACCGCCATCATCGGCCCGTCGGGCTGCGGCAAGTCGACGTTCGTGCGCTGCCTGAACCGCATGCACGAAACGATTCCCGGAACACGGGTACAGGGCAGCGTGCGCGTGGGCGCGCTCGACGTCTACAACGGGTCGGGCGCGGTGGAGGTCAGGCGCCGGCTCGGGATGGTGTTCCAGAAGCCGAACCCGTTTCCGACGATGTCCATTTACGACAACGTGGCGGCGGGCCTGAGGCTGAACGGCATACGCAACCGTCGCGTGCTCGACGAGACCGTGGAGCGTTCCCTGCGCCTGGCGGCATTGTGGGACGAGGTGAAAGACGTGCTGAAGAAGAAGTCGGGCGCGTCGCTCTCCGGCGGCCAGCAGCAGCGACTGTGCATTGCGCGCGCGCTGGCGGTGGAACCCGAGGTCATGCTCATGGACGAGCCCGCGTCGGCGCTCGATCCCATCTCGACGGCGAAGATCGAAGACCTGATCTTCCAGCTGAAAGAGCAGTACACCATCGTGATCGTGACGCACAATATGCAGCAGGCGGCGCGTGTGGCCGAGTACACCGGGTTCTTCCTGATGGGCAAACTGGTGGAGTTTGACAAGACCCAAAAGATCTTTACGACCCCGTCTGACAAGCGGACGGAGGATTACATCACCGGAAGGTTTGGATGACGCGCACACGCTTTCACCAGGGCCTGGACGAGCTGCGTGAAAAGCTGCTGACCATGGGCGGCATGGCCGAACAGGCCGTGGAGCTGGCGACGCAGGCCTATCGCAATCGCGACCTGAAGACGTGCAAGGCAGTGCTTACCGGCGAGCACGCCATCAACGCCGCCGAACGCGAGATCGATGAACTGGCCATCGACCTGCTCGCGATGCAGCAGCCCATGGCCGTGGACCTGCGCTTCATCACCGCCGTGATGAAGATCAACGCTGACCTGGAGCGGGTGGGCGACCAGGCAGTGAACGTGGTCGAACGCGTGATGAACCTGGTGAAGGCGCCGCAGGTGGACCTGCCGGTGGACATTCCTCGGATCGCGTCCACCGCAGCGGGCATGGTCCGGCGCGCGCTGGAATCGTTCATCGAGGGCAAGGCCGAGCTGGCCGAGGCTGTGCTCAAGATGGACGACATCGTTGACCGCATGAACGACGAAGCCTATGTCGTGCTGGTAAACCGCATGACGCAGGCGCCGCAGGTGATTCCGCAGGCGCTCGACACGCTGCTCATCTCCCGCAACCTGGAGCGGGTGGCCGACCATGCGACAAACATCGCAGAAGATGTCATCTTCTGGGTGCGCGGCGCCGACGTGCGCCATAGCTTCGGCGACGCCCAGCAGCAGGCAGCCGAGAAAACGCCGCCGAGAACGACGTAAACCAGCGACCGGCCATCAGCATTCAGCCCCTTGAACGATCGTGCCAAGACGCAAGCCGCTCGCGGGCAAGCCGGCCAGCCGCCGACGGCCGATCAGCCATGACCTGGCGCGAGACGCAGCCAGCCACGTCGCTACACGCCTGTTTTCCAGAAGAAATACGCCGTCATAGCGCAGGCGATCACGATCACCAGCACGCGCACTTTCGCCGGATCGAAGCGGCGCACGACGCGCGCGCCCGCCCATCCGCCCACGATGCTGCCGGCGACCATGAGCACCGCCTCCGGCCACGCCACGATGCGCGCCGTGATGAACGTGACCACCGCCACGCCGTTGATCGCGCCCACCAAGAGGTTCTTGTAAGCGTTCATGCTGTGGATGTTTTCCAGTCCGGTGAGGGAAAGAATGGCAAGCATCAGGATGCCGATGCCGGCGCCGAAGAAACCGCCGTAAATCGCCGCCGCGAGTTGCAGCACGATGACCAGCGGCAGGGGCAGCACGGGAGCGTGGCGTGCGGCGTTGTTGCGGGCGCGGAGCGCGTTCGCCAGCTTTCCCCCAAACGCAAAGATGGCCGTTGCCACAAGCAGCAGCCAAGGAATGAGGCGCACGAACGTTTGCGGACGCGTGCGCAGCAGGATGGTCGCGCCGGAAACGCCACCCACCACGCCGACCACGATCAGGGTGATGAACAACGCGCGCGTCATGCCGCCGAAGTCCTCACGATAAGCGCGCGCGCTGGCCAGAGTGCCGGGCCAGAGGGCTACCGTGTTGGTAGCGTTCGCGCTGACCGGGGCGATGCCGGTGAAGATGAGGGCAGGGAAGGCGATGAAGCTGCCGCCGCCGGCGACCGAATTGAGCGCGCCCGCCAACACCGCCGCCGCGAACAGGAGCGCTGCGCTCGCCGGATGCATGCACCCAGCATTATCACCGAAAAGCATTTGTGATTTGCGATTGGTGATTTGCGAGTCAGGTTCGTGCGCCGAAAAGCATTGGTGATTTGCGATTTGGACTCGCCCTGACCAGGAGCTAGGGGAACAGCCACAAATCCCAAATCCTGAAATCACAAATTACAAATCACAAATGTCTTACTTCCAGAGTACATACTGGCCGCCGTTGGTCGCGATGATGACCAGGTTCATCACCACGAACATGAGGTCGTAATGCCAGCCTTGTCCCTGCTTGCCCCAGAAGCCGGTTTTCCAGACAAAGATCTTCTTCTGGATGGCGCCGAGCATCACAAGGATGAGGCCGGCGGCGGCGAGCTGGATGAGCACTCCGAGGCCGACGCCGAGTCCGCCGGCGAGTTCGGCGGCGCCGAGGAAAATGGTTAGGCCCTTGCTCGCCTCGATGCTTTTGGCGCGGGCCTCGGGATCTTTCAGGTGGTTGTAGCCGCTGCTGACGAAGACTGCGGCGATCAGCAGCCGCAGCAGCAGCAGGGCGCAGTCGGTGAAGCGAGCCAATGCGGGGAACATGGTCCACCCCCGGATTCACCGGTTTGAGGTGTGCAACAATATCAGGTTCGCTGGTGAGATTCCGAGCGGCGCAGGAGGTTACATCGTGCAGCATTCCCCGCGTTTCCTACAGATTGTGAACGATGCCAAGAAGCGCGTCCGGCAGATGAACGTGGACGAGGTGAAGGCGCGCATGGACCGCGGCGATAAATTCGTTCTGGTGGACGTGCGCGAGGAGAGCGAGTACGCCAAGGACCATCTGCCCGGCGCGATCCATTTAGGCAAGGGCGTTATCGAGCGCGACATCGAAGCGCGCGTGCCCGACACGGGCGCCCATGTCGTGCTCTATTGTGGCGGCGGTTTTCGCTCGGCGCTGGCGGCCGACAATCTGCAAAAGATGGGCTACAGCAACGTGATTTCCATGGACGGCGGGATTCGTGGCTGGAGAGAGAAGGGTTACCCGCTGACGCGGGAGTAGTTGTCCGTCGCGGCGAAAACGCGGGCCCGGGCCGGCAAGCCTGACGACTGCGAGGTGCTGCCGCCCGGGTTGGGGTCCTTCGACTTCGCCCAGGATGACGAAGATTATTTTGTAGCTGGTGGAAACAGCTTCTCGAGAAATTCCTGATCGTCCATGACTGGCTTGAATGCCGGGCGCACCTGCACGATGGCGTCCCAATTTTTCTGGAAGTCAGGATCGAGTTCACGCGCGCGGCGGAATTCGGTGAGGGCGGCGTCCTTGTCGCCCGCCAGATAATTCAGCAGCCCCAGATTCAAGTGCGGCCCCGGGCGCTCGGGAGCGTATTTCACGGCCATGGCCGCGGCGTCGCGCGCTTCCGGATATTTCTTGTCGGTGAGCAGCTTGAACGAGCGGTCTTGATAATTCGAAAGCAGGGCCACGTTGAGCAGGCGACGCAGCTCGGTAAGCGGGTCGGGGTTGTCGTCAACGTTGAGGTACAGGTAGCGGTCGTTGTTGGTGTTGCGGCCGCACTTGTCGCAGACGATGAGCATCGAGGCCGATTGGCGTCCGCGCTTGTCGCCGCCCGCGGCGTCGCCGGCTTTGAGGGCAGCGAAGAGTTTTTCCGCGAATTCGCCTTGCGCCTCGTCGAAGGCCTTGCCCATCGCCTCGGGCACCTGCGGGCCGACGAGAATGTTGCCCTGCGCCGACCATGTCTTGCCCTGGCGGTCGCCCGCCCAGGTGGGCGCGTTGGGACCGGTGTAGGCGGCGATGTTGCCCTTGGCGTCGACGACGGCGACCTGGCGGCCGTCCTTGCCGTCGAACTTGTCTTCGGCGAGCAGCTGTTCCACAACTTTCTGCGCGGTCAGGCCTTGCCGCAGCAACTCGAGCGCGCGGCGTCCGTAGCCGACGTTGACGTTGGCCTGGGTGGCGGCGGCGCCCACGTTCGCCTCGGCCCAGGGCACGACCGAACCGACCGAGAAGTAGCGCGAGGCGACGGCGACGCCCATCTGGCCGGTGGCGGGATCGCGGGCGACGATGGAGAAGGTGGAGACGGGGGTTTGGGCCGCGGCGGTGACGGCCAGCGCAAGCAGCGGGATAAATCGCTTCAACATGGAGTGTCGATTCTACCCGAGCCGCTTCTCCCTTGATTCGCCACGCGGTTGCCTCTAAGCTTTGCTCCCGTTTTCATCCGGTGAGGACATACATGTTCAAGCGCGCGCAAACCTTCAGTGCAAGTCTCATTCTCGCAACTCTGGTTTGGGCCCAGGGCGCGCCGCCGGCTTCCGCGCCTGTCTTCAAGCCGGGCGACAACCTGGTGACGCAGGGGATTCCGCCGGTGCCGATGTCGGTGGTGCAGCAGGCGGACCGCTACACCGAGACGCGGGGCGCTTCGCTGTTCGATTGGGAGCCGACCAAGCGCGAAATGTTGATCGGCACGCGCTTCGGCGACACCGTGCAGGTGCACTGGGTGAAGATGCCGGGCGGCGCGCGCAAGCAGATGACCTTCTTCCCCGACCGCGTGGCGGGTGCGGCTTTCCAGCCCAGGAGCGGCAAGTATTTCGTGATCCACAAAGACGTGGGCGGGGGCGAGTGGTTCCAGTACTACCGCTACGACGTCGGCTCGGGCGACATCACCCTGCTGACCGACGGCAAGTCGCGCAACCTGGCGGCGGTGTTCTCCCACGCCGGTGATCGGATGGCGTATACCTCAACGCGCCGAACCGGGCAGGACACCGATCTGTGGGTCATCGATCCGCGCGATCCCAAGTCGGACCGCATGCTGCTTCAGTTGCAGGGCGGCGGATGGGGCCCGACGAAGTGGTCGCCGGACGATACCAAGATTCTGCTGACCGAATTCATCTCGGCCAACGAGAGCAAGCTCTGGCTGGTGGACGTGGCGGCGGCGACCAAGACGCTGCTGCTCGACGGCAGCGCGGGGAAGGAAAAAGTCTTCTACGGTCCCGCCACGTTCAGCCACGACGCCAAGGGCATCTATCTGACCACCGACAAGGATTCCGAGTTCCACCGTCTGGCCTACTGCGATCTCGCCAGCAAACAGCTTACCTATCTGACGACGTCCATTCCGTGGGACATCGAAGAATACGACCTGAGCGAGGATGGGCGCACGATCGCCTTCGCCGCCAATCAGAACGGCACCAGCGTGCTGCACTTTCTTGATACCGCCACGCGGAAGGAAAAGCCGGCGCCCAAACTTCCGGCGGGCGTGATCAGCGGGCTGAAGTGGCATCCCAATAACCGCGACGTGGGCTTCGCACTCAGCTGGGCGCAGGCGCCGGCCGACGTCTATTCGGTGGACGTGCAGACCGGCGTCCTGTCGCGCTGGACGGAGAGCGAAACCGGCGGGCTCAACGCCGGGAACTTCGCCGTCCCTGAGCTGATCACCTGGAAGAGCTTCGACGGGCTGTCGATGTCGGGCTATCTCTACAAGCCGCCGGCGAAGTTCGGCGGCAAGCGCCCGGTGATCGTGAACATCCACGGAGGGCCGGAGGGGCAGTCGCGGCCAAGCTTCATCGGGCTGAACAACTATTACCTGAACGAGCTGGGCGTGGCCATCGTGTACCCGAACGTGCGCGGTTCGACCGGCTACGGCAAGACGTTCCTCGCGAAAGACAACGGCACGCTGCGCGAAGACACCTACAAGGACATTGGCGCGCTGCTGGACTGGATCAAGCAGCAGCCCGGGCTCGACCCCGACAAGGTGATGATCACCGGCGGCAGTTACGGCGGACACATGACCTACGCCGTGGCGTACTACTACAGCGACCGCATCTGCTGCTCGCTGCCGGTGGTGGGCATCACCAGCCTGGTCACGCTACTGGAGCACACCGAGGCTTACCGCCGCGACCTGCGCCGAGTGGAGTACGGCGACGAGCGCGATCCGAAGATGCGCGAGTACCTGACGCGCATTGCGCCCATGAGCAACGCGCAGAAGATCCAGAAGCCGCTCTTCGCCGTGGTGGGCAAGAACGATCCGCGCGTGCCGTACAGCGAGAGCGTGCAGATCCTGGACAAGATCCGCGCCAACGGCGTGCCGGTGTGGTTCCTGCTCGCCAACGACGAGGGCCACGGCTACGCCAAGAAGAAGAACCGCGACTTCCAGTTCTACGCAACGATCATGTTCGTCCGGCGATTCCTGCTGGGCGAGCAGGCGGCGGACTGAGAAAAGCAGTTTCGAGTTTCAAGTTTCGAGTTCTCGGCGACCTGCAAGCGGCGGCCGTGCCAGAATGGGGAACTCGCGACCCGTTTTCAGAGTGGCTCGAAGCGCTGTTCCTGGCGGCGCAGTTCGAGCAGCTCCGCCAGTGTGGCCGCCATTTCGGTCATGGCCAGCGCGATGGACTGGAGCGCCATCTGCTCAGGCGTGTAGACGCCTCCGCCAGAGAAGGGCTGCGTGCATCGGCGGCGAACTGCATCCGCTGGGGAAACCACGTCGGTCTCTTTACGCCTGCGTGCGTTCACGATTTCGCTAAGTCAGTATGACGCTTTCGCCAGCCGCTGCGCGTGATAAGCTGAAGCAGCATAGCTCGTATACGCAATACGTAATACGCTACGAGGTCATATTTGTCAACCACAAAGAGAGGCCGGGCTGTGGAAATGGTCCCGGCGCGTCCGGAATGGGCCCGCCGGGTGGCGGACCTGCGGCTGTCGCTGGGCATTACGCGGGCGCAATTCGCACACCTGATGGCCGTTTCCTACCCCACGATCTGGCGCTGGGAGAGCGGTGAGGACGAGCCTACGCGAGAGAACTGGCGCCGGCTGGCGGAGTTAGCGCACGATCGTGGCAGCGATCGCGATTACTTCGATCTGCGCGCCGGCAGCGCACCGCTGACATCGGCAGGTGCAATCGGGGGTGTTCGGGCGGGCGTAGCGCCGGCCAATCCGGAGGCTGACGTCGAGGCGCTGCGGGTTGTCACCGTCTTGCGGCAGGCGGTCTCGATTGCGCAAATCCGTTCGATCGACGAGCGAGATGTCGCGTTTCGCATGCGCGTTCCCGCCAGCATGTGTCCAAATGAAGGAAGCGTGTTTGGCATTCCGGTTCCTGACGGCTCGATGGCGCCCAGTCTGACCTCGGGGCAGATAGCGATTGTTGACGCTACCGCTGTTAAAGCGCGCGAGCTGGTCGGACGGACGGTGGTAGCGATAGCCGCTGACGGGCGCGTGCTCATTCGTTCGCTGCGCAGGGCCTCTGGCGCCTTGCTGCTCCTGGCGACCCAACCCGCGTTCGACGTGGTCGCCGTGGCTGAGCCGTCACGCTGGCGTTTTTTCCCTGTTCTGTGGTCGCTGTCTCCTCCGTCGAGCCGCTAACCCGGGCTGGATATTGATTCGATTCGGAATTGCGCCTCAGTCACGAAGCTCGCTCGGCTGTGGTCCCTTTGCGAAAGAAACGGGCCCCGCGGCACGACTGAGCCGCGCCCTTTCAAATCGGCCGACGTTCCTACCACCGGACTGGAACCATCGACCCATGTTACGCGCGCCGCTCAACCTGGACGTAGCAGTCAGGCCACGCGGGGCGGATCCACCCTGGGACCCGGCGCGGCACAGCCAAAACATCATCGGAAGATTTGCCGCCTTAGGCAGCGCTTTTTCTCGACGTGACGGCATAAAAAGCTGCCGGACGCTGCTCAACCTTGGTGCTGTGACAACCAGGGCAAACAATCTTCCGCTTCTCGGCCTCGGCCAGGGTCAGGACCTGAGAAAACGTCTTGTGGCAGGCGAGACACACATATTCATAGGTAGGCATGACCGCCTCGCAGAAACAAACCATTTTACTTCCAAAAAAAGGAGCGAGAGCGTCTCGGCAGGAAGCCGTCATGTACCGCAGGTCTCATTGCATTCCCCGATTGCCAGCGGTGGCGGGGAGTAATAGAATCCGCGCCACTCCCTCGTCTGCACCGGCGTTTCCCCGCGCGCTGATTGCTTTTCCGGCCCTTTTTCGCATTGCTGTTTGAGGTGGGTCTATGAGTGGCGGTCCGCGGCGCCAACCTTTTCTCCTTATTTCGTTGTTGCTCATCCTGTCGGCGTCACTGCCGGCGCAGGAGCAGCCCGCAGCGGGCGAGTCCAGCGCCGAAGAGCACCTGGCCGCCGCCCGGGAGTTCCGCCAGAAGATCGAGTGGCAAAAGGCGCTGGTCGAATACCAGGAGGCGGTGCGTCTCGCGCCTGAGTCGGCGGAAGCGCACGCCGGCCTCGGCTGGGCGCTCTCCTGGAAGGGCGACATTGACGCCGCCATGGGCGAGGAGCGCGAGGCGCTGCGGCTGGATCCGAACCTTGCCGACGCCCACTACGGCCTGGCCTGGTGCCTGAACCAGAAGGAAGACCACGACGCCGCCATTCGCGAATACCAGGAAGCGCTTCGCCTGAAGCCCGACATGGTGAAGGCGCACTACAACCTGGGCATTGCCTACGCCGAGAAGAAGGATTTCGACAACGCGATCGCCTCCTGCCGAGAAGCCATTCGGCTCAAGCCCTCCGACGCCGACGCCCACGGCGCGCTGGCGTGGGTGCTGAGCGCGAAGGGAGATACGGCAAATTCGGAGCGCGAATATCGCGAGGCGATCCGCCTGAAGCCTGACGACCTCGACAACCGCTTCAACCTGGCAATCCTGCTCGACAACAACGGACAGCCCGACGCCGCCCTGCGTGAGTACCGCGAAGCCGTGCGCATCAAGCCGGAGAGCGGCGAAGCGCATGCGCACCTGGCCGACGCGCTGAGGGAGCGCGGCGAGACCAAGGTCGCGATGAGCGAGTATCAGCGGGCGATCGAACTCGATCCCTCCGACTCCGGCAGTCACATCAACCTCGGCTCAATTCTGTTTCAGCAGAAGGACATCGAGGGCTCCATCCGCGAGTTCCGCGAAGCACTGCGCCTCAAGCCCGGCGATCCCGACGCCCATCTCGATCTGGGATTGGCACTGGAGAAGCGCGGCGCCGCCGGAGACCAGGATGCTTCCGTGGCGGAATTTCGCGAGGCGATTCGACTGAAGCCCAATCTCGCCAAGGCGCACTACAACCTGGGACAGGCGCTGGAGCGGGCGCGCGACTTTGACGGCGCGCTGGAGGAATACAAGCTGGCGGTGCAGTCAGATCCCAAGGTATCGGTCTACCAGATGCACTACAGCCGGCTGGAAGGCGAGCGCGACCTGCATCGGCTGCTGCCGGGGAACTGGTCGCATCCCATGCTGGTCGCCTTCACCATGAGCTGCGCGCTGGTGCCTTCGTTTCTGCTGCTGGGCTATTTCCGCGCGCGCGACCTGTATCCCGAGCCGGCGCGCGTGCTGTGGGCCACGTTTGCGCTGGGCATCGCCATCATCCCGCCGGTGTTGTTCATTGACGGGATGCTGGAGCCGCTGGTGCGCCTGTTCAAGACACCGATCGGGTACGGCTTCGCGGACGGTCTGTTCAACGCGGCGATTCCGGAAGAGCTGATGAAGTTCGTGGTGGTGGTGTTCTATTGCTCGCGCCACAAGGAATTCGACGAACCGATGGACGGCATCGTGTACGGTGCGGTGGCGTCGCTCGGTTTCGCGACCTTCGAGAACTTGTCCTACGTTGCCGACCGCGGCTTCTGGAACGCCGTTTGGCGCGCCGTTACCGCGGTGCCGGGCCATGCGTTCGACGGCGCGATCATGGGGTACTTCGTCGGACAGTGGCGTTTCTCCAGCCCGCGGCGCGCTGGTTTGTTGTGGAAGGGATACATCATTCCCGTGCTGATGCACTGGATCTACGATGCGCCGCTGCTGGCCTCGATGGCGGCAGGCAAACTGACGGGGGCCGAGCGCGCGGCCGCGCTCAAGAGCATCGGCCCGCTGACGTTTATTCCTGTGCTGGTGCTGGCTGGCCAGGCGGTGTGGACGGTGAAGCTGGTGAACCGCCTGCGCCGCGAGCAGGTGCAAATCACCAAGGACTCCGCCGCTGCGGCAGCCGCGTCCCTCGGCGCGGCCGACCTGGTGGCCATCGTGAAGGCGCCCGACAAGCCTCCGAGCGCCGGCCTGGGATGGGCGATGAGCTTCGCCGGCGGCACCGTCGCGCTGTTCGGCTCGTTTGTTTCGCTGGCGATTGTGATCACGTTCATCCAGCGGCATGCGGCGGGCGATGAAGCCTTCGGCAATGTGTTTGGCGCATCGGTGATCGGCGCCATCCCGCTGCTGATCGGGTTCACGCTGTTCGTGCTCGGCGTCAAGCGCGTCCACGCCAACCGGCGGCTGAAATCGGCGCAGGTTGCGGCAGCGGCATCGGCCGCCGCAGCGGCGGCGAGCGCATCGTGATCGCCGCCGTTTGCCGCGCTCGCGCGCTGCACGATAAAATCGAACGATACGCGTAGGCCCGTAGCTCAGTTGGTTAGAGCGCTTCCTTGACACGGAAGAGGTCGATGGTTCGAGTCCATTCGGGCCTACCATTCCCACCAGCCAGGGATTCTTGATTCATTGTTTCCCGCCTTGAATGAGTTCACGCTCTGACAAGCAACCCGATGAAGAATCGGACGCCCGAACGTGTCGCCCGGCGTGATGTGCGGTTTTCAGCCGCGAAGCATCCGGTGGGGAAGATGTCGGACAGGAACAGCACTTTGTCGTCGGGGATACCTTCCGGGACCTTGAATCGTTGGAGTCGTGCCAATTTGGCCGCGATGCCCGAAGCAGGGCAGGTGTTGGTGGATTCTCCCAAGCAGCGATGCGGGGCTGCGCGATGTTTCGCAGACACCTTCTCAACAAGCTGGCCTCAGCCTTGCAATCCGCTGGCGCGCCAGTAACAATCACGGCATGGGAGCAGCCGCGGAAGAGCGCCCCGGGGTGACTCCCGCGGCGCCGTCTGACGAAGTTTTCGGCAACGGAGCGGTGGTGATCGTGAGCCTGGCGTCACCACGGGAGAAATTCTTCGGTGTGGTGCGATCGGTTGCTGCCGCGGGCGTGAGCGTGACTGGCCTGGACCTGAATTCGATTGACGATTTCGTTCGCGCGCTGCGCGCAGGCGAGCCCGCTATCCCCGCAACCGTGTTTTTCCCCATGCACCGCGTGGAGCGGATTGACCTGGACAAGGGAGCGGCCGGACTGCCCAGCGTGCGCCAGCGGCTGGAGTCGGCCACCGAGCGCGATCTGCAATCGCTGTTTGGCGTCTCCGTCCGCGGAGCGGACGCGGCGCCTCGCCGAGCGGGGACGCGCGCGTGATCCGCAAATTTCTGCGGCAGTTCTTCACCGTGCCGAACCAGTTCACGCTGCTGCGGCTCGCCTTCGTGCCCTTCGCCGCCGGAGCGATCCTGGACCAGCACTACGGCAAGGCGCTCATCATCTTCATCCTGGCGGCGCTGAGCGACCTGCTCGACGGGCTGCTGGCGCGCCTCCTTCACCAGCGAACGGTGCTCGGGCAGTATCTGGACCCAATTGCCGACAAGCTGCTGCTTTCCACGCTGTTCATCGTGCTATCGGCCGTTCACAAGATTCCCTGGCGGGTGACGGTGTGGGTGTTCACTCGCGATGTTTTCATCGTGATCATCGCCGGCGTTCTGTTCGCCACCGTAGGCTTTCGCGACTTCCGGCCGACCCTGTTTGGGAAGGTGAACACGGGCGTGCAGATCGCCACGCTGCTGGTCGTGCTGCTCTACGACGTGTATCCGCAACCGTGGCTCTTCTACACGCGCCGCGTCGGGCTGTGGAGCACAATCGCGCTCGCCATTCTTTCGGGAATGCATTACGCGTGGATGATCGGAACGCGGGTGCGCGAGCGGCAGAGCGCGGCGGCCGGCGATTGACGGGAGGGCCGGCGATTGACCACCTTCTTCACACGCCCCTACAATCGAAAATTCAACTCACAGCATGGCGTTGCGCCTGTACAACACGCTCAGCGGCACGGTCGAAGAGTTCGCGCCGGCCGCCGACAACACGGTCCGCATGTACGCCTGCGGGCCCACGGTGTACGACTACGGCCACATCGGGAACTTCCGCACGTTCGTTGCGATTGATGTGCTGCGCCGCGGCCTGCGGCAGTCGGGCTTCGAGCTGCGCCACGTGATGAACATTACCGACGTGGACGACAAGATCATCCGAAACGCCGCCCGCGAAGGTAAAAGCATCCGCGATTACACCGGGCGCTACGAGAAGGCGTTCCTGGAGGACATGGACACGCTCTCCATCGAGCCTCCGGAGAAGCTGGTGCGCGCCACCGAACATCTGGCGGAGATGAGTGAGTTCATCGCCGCGCTGACGAAACGCGGCTACGCGTATCGCACGGACGACGGTTCGTACTACTTCCGCATCGCGAAGTTTCCAGCGTATGGCCGCCTCTCCCGCAAGGATTTTTCCGGAATAGAAAACGGCGCGCGCGTTGATGTGGACGAGTACGAGAAAGACAACGCGCGCGACTTCGCGCTCTGGAAATCGCCCAAGCCGGGCGAAGCCTTCTGGGAGATGCCCATCGGGGCGGGGCGGCCGGGCTGGCACATCGAGTGCTCGACCATGGCCATGAAGTACCTGGGCGAGAGCTTCGACCTGCACGCGGGCGGGGAAGACCTTATCTTCCCGCATCACGAGAACGAAATCGCGCAGTCGGAGTCACTCAGCGGGAAAACGTTCGCGCGCTTCTGGTTCCACGTGCGGTTTTTGCTGGTGGAAGGCGAGAAGATGTCGAAGAGCCTCGGCAACTTCTATACGCTGCGCGATTTGCTGCTGCTCGGACACAAGCCGTCGTCCATCCGCTATCTGCTGGCGTCGCTGCCGTACCGCACTCAGCTCAACTTCACCTTCGACGGGCTGAAGCAGGCGGCGCAGTCGGTAGAGCGCCTGCGCAACTTCAAGCTGCGGCTGGAGACGGCGCAGCTTGCTCCGGGAAGCAATCCGCAAATCGCGGAGCTTGCAGCGGCAACGACGTTGGCGATGCGCGCGGCGCTCGAAGACGACCTGAACACGGCGCAGTTCCTTGCCGCCGTCTTCGAAATGGTGCGCCAGGCGAACGCCGCTGCCGATCGCGGCGAGCTGAAGAAAGACGATGTGGCGCCGTTGCTCGGCGTGCTGAAGCGCTTCGACGAGATCTTTAACGTCATGCAGGACCACGATGCCGAAAAAGTCCGCCGCGCCGTGGAATGGGCCAAGTCCGAGGGCAGGGAAGACAAGATCACCGGCGCGGCGGCGCAGGTCGCGCGTTCGGCCGGCATCAGCGACGCGGAGGTCGAGCGCATGGTTGCCGAGCACGTCGCCGCGCGCAAGGCGCGCAACTTCGCACAGAGCGATGCGCTCCGCAATCAGCTCGCCGACGCGGGAGTCGTGCTGGAGAACACGAAGGACGGGGTGCGGTGGAGGAGGAAATGAATTTCTGCAGCCGATGGACGCGGATCAACGCTGACATCGGGACGTGTTCCCGGAAAGGCGCGCCTCTCATCCGCCGCCTTCGGTTTTGTGATTCGCGATCGACTCTGGCCGCAAACGTACTCGGCGCGGCTGAATACCTCCGGGGCTAGAGCCCTCCCGTTGGGTGGGACGAAAGGCCGCGGCTGGAAGCCGCGCCCCTCCGAAATCGAGATAACTCGCCCCCAGTTCCGCTGTCCGGGCAGGTGGTTAGTCCGCGCCGGTTTCCGCCGTCAGTTCTCTGGTTGCCATCGCCGGTCCCGCTTCGCGCGCGGGCTTCACGCGTGCTGTGGTGACCAACGCCACCGCCGCCACGATCACGATCGTGCCCGCTATCACGTAACGGTCAACCGTTTCATTCAGGACGAGCCAGCCGAGGAATACGGCGACGACCGGATTGACGTACGCGTAGGTGGCAACCTTTTGCGTGGGCACGTGCTCCAGCAGCCAAACGTAGGCTGTGAGCCCGAGCAGCGAGCCGAAAACGACCAGATAGGCGATGGCCAAGGAGCCGCGCATCGTCACCTCGGTGCGATGCTGCTGGCCGAAGGCCAGCGCGAGCAGCAGGTTGAAGGCGCCGGCGAAGGTCATTTCCCAGGCGGTGGCGACGAAAGCATGCACGGGCAGCTGCCAGCGCCGCGAGAGGACGGAGCCCAGCGCCCAGCTCGCCGACGCGAACACAAGTCCGGCGGAACCGGCGAGCTCGCCGCGCGCGAGCCCTCCGGCGCCGGTGATCCGCGGCCACAGCAAGACCACCATTCCCGCGATGCCGAGCGCCAGCCCGGCGACGCCTTTCGGCGACAATCGGTCGCCGCCTGGCATGACTGAATTGATCACCATCACCCACAGCGGCACGGACGCAACGATCAGTGCCGTGAGTCCGCTGGAAACGTACTGCTCCGACCACGCGACCATCACGTTGCCGCCGGTGAGCAGCAGCACGCCGATGACGGCGAGCCGCACGGCTTCGTTGCGCGTGATCCGCAGCGAGCGCCCCACCAGGGCGCATGCGGCCAGCATGATCAGTCCTGAAGCAAGAAAGCGCGATGCGCCGACCATGAGCGGCGCAATGTGCTCGACGGCAACGCGGATCCCGAGATACGTCGAGCCCCAGAGCACGTACACCATCGTGAAGGCGATGCAGACGCGCGTCGCCGAGGGGTGCGGCGAGCCTGACGAATTGGATCGGGCGCTGCTCATGGGCCAGAAGGAATACATATCAGACTCAGTGCTCATCGCTGCGGCTCAAAAAATCCACTGAACCGCACCCGATTTGGAAAATTCCCCATCATGCATAAATGAGGTTTATGCATGGGCGCTATTCGCAGCGATGCATCAAACCGAGGTGCTCGGGAGGTCACTCCCGGCGGGGATTGGCTGGTGGCAAGCGGCGCTATAATAAGGGCAGGATTTCCGGGAGTGAAACGCTGCCCTAGCGCGCGCATGCACCTTCACTCGGCCAAGTCGGCTGTATCTTCATTCCGCAAGGCCCGCAACCTGCGCGAACTGATGCGTGCGCGTCCCCGTGTGTGGGCGCATCTGCTGCCTTCGCGTTCGCGTCCCAATCTCTTCGCCGGCGACTAGTTCCTTTCTCCCTGCGCAATCGGCGGTCCCGCCTGACGGGGCCGGACTTCCACGCGCCCAGCGCACAACCGACCCAGGAGAAAAAACATGGCAACCAAGCTGAACACCATGCCGCCGGCCACGGCGCCCAGCATTCGCACGCCGCTGCCCGGACCGAACGCCCGCCGCATTCTTGACGGCGACACGAAATACATTTCGCCTTCATATACGCGCTCGTATCCATTGGTGGTGAAGCGCGGCCGCGGCGTGGTGGTGGAAGACGTGGACGGCAACCAGTTCCTCGATTTTTCCGCGGGCATTGCCGTCGTCTCGACCGGACATTGCCATCCTGACGTGGTCGCCGCCATCCAGAAGCAGGCGGGTGAACTGATCCACATGTCGGGCACCGACTTCTACTACGAGAACATGGTCACGCTGGCCGAGCGCCTTTCGGCGATCGCGCCCATGCCCGGACCGCACAAGGTGTACTACGGGAACTCGGGCACGGAGGCGATCGAAGCCGCGTTCAAGCTGGCGCGCTATCACACGAAACGCCAGCAGGTGATCGCGTTCTACGGCGCGTTTCACGGACGGACGATGGGCTCACTCTCTTTGACCGCGTCGAAGCCGCAGCAGCGCCGCCGCTTCGCTCCGCTGGTGCCGGGCGTGACGCACGTTCCATATCCGGATGTGTATCGCCGGCCCGCAGGCAGCGATGCCACGCAGTACGCGGTGGATTGCGCACGCTTCATCGAAGAGAAACTGTTCAAGACGTCGCTGCCGCCGGAGGAAGTTGCCGCAATTTTCGTCGAGCCCATCCAGGGCGAAGGCGGATACCTGCCCGCGCCGCCGCAGTTTCTGCGGGACTTGCGCCGCATCTGCACCGAGAACGGCATTCTGCTCGTCGCCGACGAAGTGCAGTCCGGCGCGGGACGCACCGGCAAATGGTGGGCCATCCAGCACGCCGGCGTGGAGCCCGACATTGTGACCATCGCCAAGGGCATCGCCAGCGGCATGCCGCTCGGCGTGACGCTCACACGTGCCGACATCATGGACTGGGTGCCGGGATCGCACGCGTCCACTTTTGGCGGCAATCCGGTGTGCATCGCGGCGGCGCTGGCCACGCTCGATGTGCTGGAGCGCGAAGGCAAGGACAATGCGCGTGCAGTCGGCGAGCACATCATGCGGCGCCTGCGGCAGTGGCCGGCGAAGCATCCGATGGTTGGCGACGTGCGCGGCCTGGGGCTGATGATCGGCGTGGAGATCGTCAAAGACCAGCAGACGAAAACGCGCGCCGGCGACGAGCGCGACAAGATTGTCGATCTGGCGTTCGAGCGCGGCGCCCTCTTCCTCGGCGCCGGGCCAAACACGATCCGCATCGCGCCGCCGCTCGTCGTGACGGCTGAACAGGCCGATATCGCGCTCGACATTCTCGAGGAGTGCATCGGGATCGTCGAGAAGGTCGCCGGGGGTGGCGGGTAAGCCGCAGGGAGCGTGAGATGAACGGGCGGGTTGAAGCAATTTGCATCGCGCCCGCGCCTGATGCGCAGGCAATTTCGCTCAACGAGGTCGCGTCGGCGAAGTTCGTTCCCGCTGTCTCCGGTTGTGCCCACCGTGCGGGCGCAGATTCTGACGGAAGGCGTGATTCGCTTCGGCGATGTCGTGTGCGGCTTGGCTACACCTGCCGGGGCCGCCGGCGAAGTAGAATCTGCGGCATGCCTCGACGCCTGACCCGAGCTGCCATTGGCGTGTTCGACACGCTAGCGCGCTGGCGCCGCCCTCAGTCAGCTGCAACGAAGGACCCGGCCGCGGCCGCCAAGGCTGCCACCGGGCGCCGCGGCGAAGAGGCCACGTACTTCTACCTTCGCGAGCAGGGGTACGTCATCGTGGCCCGCAACTACCGCTCGCCACGCCGCTCCGGCGAAGTGGACTTGATCGGCTGGGACGGCGACATGCTCTGCTTCATCGAGGTGAAGACTCGCTCCACGCGTGACGTGAAGCCGGCCGAAGCCGCCGTTGACCGCGCCAAGAAGGAGGAACTGATCGGCATGGCGCGCGAATTTCTGCGACGGCAGCCGCCGCGCACGGCGTATCGCTTTGACGTGGTGAGCGTGTACTACGATTCCGGATCCAGAGTTCCGCAAATCACCTTATTCAAAGGCGCCTTTCGGATAGGTTAAGATGTTTCGAGGAACTCTCGCGAAAGGACCAAGCCTTGCCCGAACTCCGTAAGGATCCGATTGTCGGCCGCTGGGTGATCATTTCCACGGACCGCGCCAAACGCCCCACCGATTTCGCCCGCGATCAGGTCAAAATGAAAGGCGGCTTCTGCCCCTTCGATCCGGGCAACGAAAGCAAGACGCCGCCGGAGGTGCTCGCGTATCGCACCGTCGCCAACGGCGGGCCGCCGCCGGAGCGCGACACGCCCGGCTGGCGAGTGCGGGTGGTGCCCAACAAGTTTCCGGCGCTCGGCATCGAGGGCAACCTGGGCCGGCAGGCCGAGGGCATGTTCGACAGGATGAACGGCATCGGCGCGCACGAGGTCATCATCGAGACGCCCGACCACAACGAGACGCTTGCCTCACTTCCGGAAAAGCGCATCGAAGACGTGCTCTGGGCCTTCCGCGACCGCATCCTCGACCTGAAGCAGGACAAGCGCTTCAAGTACATCCTGATCTTCAAGAACCACGGCGAAGCGGCGGGCGCGTCGCTGGAACACTCGCACTGCCAGCTGATTGCGCTGCCGATTCTTCCCAAGCAGGTGGTGGAGGAACTGGAAGGCGCCAAGGAATACTTCAAATACAAAGAGCGCTGCATCTTCTGCGACATCATTCGACAGGAAATGGATTCCAGCGTGCGCGTGGTCGCCGAAAACCAGGCGTTCGTGACGCTGGCGCCTTACGCGCCCCGGTTCCCGTTCGAGACGTGGATTTTGCCCAAGCGCCATGAGTCGGCGTTCGAAAATTCGGCGTCGCACATCTACGAGAACCTGGCGCAAGCATTGAAGACCGTGCTCACCAAGATGGATCGGGTGCTGGAAAACCCCGCCTACAACCTGGTGATCCACACGTCACCGGTCGGGGAGACGACCAACGACTATTATCACTGGCACATCGAGATCATGCCCAAGCTCACCAAGATGGCCGGTTTCGAGTGGGGCACGGGCTTCTACATCAATCCCACACCGCCGGAGGAAGCCGCGAAGTTCCTGCGCGAGGCCAGCGTGGAGGTGGCGCAGCCGGTCGGAGTCTAGTTTCCAGAAGCAGAGCAGCTCGGGGAGCGCGTGAGCGCTCCCCAATTTCTTGGAATTCTTACAGCGGGCTTACGCGGATGAGCGCGGCCCTGAAGTCCTGATCCGCCACCGTGAATGAGCGCTGAATTACCTGACAGCGTACTGCGCGACGGTGTATGCGATCACCACCAGCAGGACGAGTCCGAAGATGCTGTAGCCGGTAACGATCCATGCGTTGCGCTGATTGTCCCGCTGCGCCTCCTCTTGCGCCTGGCGATTGATTTCCAAATTGGTTCGCATAATTCCTCCGAGCGTATTCGGAGGCGCGCCGCCACGGCGCGCCACCCCACATGATGCTGGAATTCTACTGCGAATGGCGGGATGGCAGCGCGGGAAAAGACCTTGGCGGCGGAACGCGGCCGTCATCGGCCGGCCGGCTGTGCGCGTGTGCTCGCGCCGGCGCTCAGCTCAAACGAGTCGCGCACCGACCAGCCGGCGGCGCGACGCTGCGGCTCCATCTTCACCATTTCCACTTTCAGCCCTTCCGGCGTGATGGTGAGGCGGCAGTAATGGTACGTGGGACCGGGATCGGCGTAGTGATCGCCGGGCTGGCGGTCCACCATGTAGGGCGTGGCGCCTCCTCCGCCCGAGACGATGTACTCCACGCCACCGTGCTCGTAGCGCTCGTAGTTGTGCACGTGCCCGGAAAACACCAGGAAGTGTGCGCGCGAACTCGTCTGCGCGCCTTCAATCAGGTCCATCAGCTTTTGTTCCTGCGGGCGCGCCGAGTGCCCTCCGCCGAACATGCGGTCCGACGAGCGGGTGATCGGCGGATGGTGCATCAGGAAGAACACGTATTTCGCGTCTGCCGGAAGGCTTGCCAGGTTCGACCGGAGCCATTTCCACTCGTCGCCATCGACCTGGTCGGCGGAACTGTCGAGCATGAAGAACCACGCACTGCCGAACTGCATGCTGTACCAGCGGCGATTGCGCAAAGCCGGAAAACGCTGGAAGTAATTTTTGAGGGCGCTCTGGAGATTGCCGCGCAGATCGTGATTGCCGAGCACCGGGAAAATCGGCACCGCCGACTTCAGCGGCGCAATTTCGGCGTCGAAGACGCTCCAGTCGGCGGTGCTCGAGCCGTTGAGCACCAGGTCGCCGGTGATGGCCACGAACGCGGGCCGCTCGCCGGCAATGTGATTCACCAGCATCTTGCGCCGCTGCGGGTCGCTCGGGGAAGTGTTCTCGGGATTGGTGAAGCGGATGTCGCCATAAATCACGAACCTGGCGGTGGACGCCGGCTTCAGTACGATGTCGGCCTCGCCGGCATATGCGGAAACGGCGGCGAGGAGGAGCGTTACAAGGGCAAACGATCTCGCCTGAGATGTCATAGGAATTAGTAACTGAACAGTTGGATGCAGCGGCAGCTTACCAGCGAGCGCGGTTTTCAAAAAAAGAACACACAAATTGAACGACGTGTCCGGCTGCTATAATCCACTGTTTCTCCGGCGCGTCGCGGAGATGTCTGAAGCCCCGGGGCGAAGCCGGCCGTTCCTGCACGAACGGACCACTGGCCGATGCCGCAAATTTTCCACCGCAGCACGACGTCCATATCGCGCTTCACCATTTTTGGCGCGGTGTTCGTTCTGCTGGCCTTCGGCTACATGGGCGAAGCGATCCAGCGCTCGCCTTACGTTACCTACATGGGCGTGGCGCAGTCGCAGCCGGTGCCGTTCAGCCACCAGCACCACGTCGGCGGGCTTGGGCTCGACTGCCGCTACTGTCACACGTCGGTCGAAGTTTCCGGGTTCGCGGGCATCCCGCCCACCAAGACGTGCATGAACTGCCACTCGCAAATCTGGACCAACGCGCCCGTCCTCGAACCGGTGCGCAACAGCTTCCGCACCGGGCAATCGCTGCAATGGACACGCGTCCACGATCTGCCGGACTTCGTTTACTTCGACCACAGCATTCACATCGACAAGGGCATTGGCTGCTCCAGTTGCCACGGCCGGGTGGACCAGATGCCGCTCACGTTCGCCGCCAGCTCCTTGCAGATGGAGTGGTGCCTCGATTGCCATCGCAGCCCGGAGAAAAACCTGCGGCCGCGGTCGGAGGTGTTCAACATGGCCTACGAGCAGCCCAAGGACCAGATGGCGCTGGGCAACAAACTGAAACACGACTATCACCTGCGCAGCGTGCAGGACATCACCAGTTGCAACACGTGCCATCGGTAGGGCATGCAAAGTGAAAATGCAAAATGAAAATCAAAGACAAGCGCGGCGGCGAGGCTGAATTTTGCATTTGCAATTGCGCATTGCTTACGCATGAACGAGAGTGACCAGGACCGGAATCGAGAGCCAGCGGCCGAGCTTCGCGCCGCGAAAGGCCCGCGCTACTGGCGCACGCTGGAAGAGCTGGCGCAGACGCCGGACTTCGTGCGCGCGGTTGAGGCGCAATTTCCCGGCGGCGAGGCTGAATTGATGGACGCGGTCAATCGCCGCGACTTCCTCAAGCTCGCCAGCGTCACGCTCGCGCTCGCCGGGCTGACGGCGTGCACCAAGCAGCCGCTCGAGCCGATCGTCCCCTACGTGCAGCAGCCGGAAGGGATTGTTCTGGGCAAGCCGAACTTCTACGCCACGGCAATGCCGCTCGGCGGCATCGGCCGCCCGATGCTGGTGAAGAGCCACGAAGGCCGGCCCACGAAGATCGAGGGCAATCCGCAGCATCCGGCGAGCCTGGGCGGAAGCGATGTGTTCTCCCAGGCTTCGCTCTACGATCTCTACGATCCTGACCGCTCGCAAACCATTCAGCACCTGGGCGACGTGCGCACCTGGGGCAACTTCATTGGCGCGGTGCGCGGGCCGGTTACGGCGCAGCTTGGGCTCAAGGGCGCGGGGATCCGCATTCTGACGCAGACGGTGACCTCGCCGACGCTGGCGTGGCAGATTCGCGGGCTGCTCAAGACATATCCGGCGGCGCGCTGGCACCAGTGGGAGCCGGTCAACCGCGACAACGTGAAGCTCGGCGCGCAGATGGCCTACGGCCGCATCGTCGAGACGCACTACCGCATTGACCAGGCTGACGTCGTCATCTCGCTCGACGCGGATTTTCTCAACAGCACGTGTCCCGGTTTCCAGACGTACGCGCGCCAGTTTGCCTCGCGGCGCGACCCGGAGAGCGGCAAGCCGATGCTGCGGTTTTATGCGGTGGAGAGCACGCCGACGAATACGGGGGCGAAGGCGGACCATGTGGTGCGCCGCCGCGCGTCGGAGGTAGTCCAATTCGCTCACGCTTTGCTGGCGGCGGCTGGAATCGGCGGAGAAGCGGGTATTTCAGGCGCCGGAATGGGCGGCACCGGCGTGCAAATGGGACGGGACCTGGCGGCGCATCCGGGCTCGTCGCTGGTTATCGCCGGCGACTGCGCTCCGCCGGAGGTCCACGCGCTCGCTCACGAACTCAACGCAAGACTCGGCAACGTCGGCAAGACGGTCTTCTACACCGAGCCGATCGAGCCCGATCCGCAGATTCACACGCAGTCGCTTGCCGCGCTGATGGAAGACATTGTCGCCAAGCGCGTGGACGTGTTGCTCATCCTGGGCGGCAATCCGGTCTTCGATGCACCCGCTGATGCGGGCTTCGCGCAGAACATATCGAGCGTCCCATTGCGCATTCACGTGGGCACGCACTTCAACGAAACGGCCGAGTATTGCCATTGGCACATCAACCAGGCGCACTATCTGGAGTCGTGGAGCGACGTGCGCGCGCATGATGGCACTGCGAGCATTATTCAGCCGCTGATCGCGCCCTTGTATGGCGGAAAAACGGCGCACGAGGTGCTGGCTGCGTTTACGGCGAATCCTGATCAGTCGAGCTACGAGATTGTCCGTGCTTACTGGGAGCAGCGGTTCGGCGGCACGAAGCCGTCGTCGCAGGCCGGTGCTTCCGCGGGCAATCCGGCGTTCGAGAAGTTCTGGCGGCGCGCCCTGCACGACGGCTTCGTGGCCGACACCGCGCTGAAACCTATCACTGTTTCCCTAAAGGCGAAGGCGGGCGAGGGCGCCCGCGCTCCATCCGCATCTCAGGGCGAATTCGAGATCGTCTTCCGTCCCGATCCCACGCTCTACGACGGGCGCTTCGGCAACAATGCGTGGCTCCAGGAGCTGCCGAAACCGATCTCCAGCGTCACCTGGGACAATCCGGTGTGGATGAACGCGAACGACGCCAAGCGGCTGGGCGTCACCACGCGCGACGTGGTCGAAATCTCGGTTGGCGGCAGCAGAGTGCAGCTTCCCGTTTACGTGCAGCCGGGCCAGCCTGAGGGCGCGGTCACGGTCTTCCTTGGCGGGGGACACACGCGGCTGGGCCACACCGCGAACGGGGCCGGCGTGAACGTTTATCCGCTGCGCGCGAACGCTACGCCGTGGACCGCGTCCGGCAAAATCGAGCGCGTGGCCGGCGCAGCCAAGATTCCCATCGCCACCATCCAGCCCGACCAGTTCATGGCGAACAAAGAGCTGGTCCGCGTGGCCACGCTGGAAGAGTTTCATCACAATCCGAAGTTCGCCCGTGAAGAAGCGCCCGGCCCGCCGCCGGGGCTCACGCTGTATCCCGAGGTCAAGTACGACGGCTACAAGTGGGGCATGTCGATTGACCTGAACAAGTGCGTGGGCTGCAACTCGTGTGTGGTGGCCTGCCAGGCGGAAAACAACATTCCGGTCGTGGGCAAGAAGCAGGTCCTGTTCCGCCGGCCCATGCACTGGCTGCGCGTGGACACCTACTACGAGGGCAGCGCCGACAATCCGCGCATCTTCTTTCAGCCGCTGCCGTGCATGCAGTGCGAGAACGCGCCCTGCGAGTACGTTTGCCCGGTGCACGCCACCGTGCACAGCACCGAGGGCCTGAACGACATGGTGTACAACCGCTGCGTCGGCACGCGCTACTGCGCCAACAACTGCCCGTACAAGGTGCGCCGCTTCAACTTCCTGCTCTACCAGGACTGGACCACGCCGCAGTTCAAGATGATGCGCAATCCCGATGTGACCGTGCGCAGCCGCGGCGTGATGGAGAAGTGCACCTATTGCGTGCAACGCATCACACGCGCGCGCATCGAGGCGGAAGAAGCCGATCGCCGCATCGTCGAGAGTGACTTCACCACCGCCTGCGCGCAGGCGTGTCCGGCCGACGCGATCGTTTTCGGGGACATCAACGACAAAGCCAGCAGGGTCGGCAAGCGCAAACAAGGTCCGCGCGAGTACGGCCTGCTGACCGAACTGAACACGCGGCCGCGCACCACGTACACCGCGGGCGTACGCAATCCGAATCCCGAACTGGAAGGCGAGCGAAGCTAGTGGCCGACGAGCGCAACCACGAGCACAAAGACGAGCTGATGCCGGAGATGGAGCTTGGCTCCGGCGGCGCCGCCGTGATCGCGCCGGGGCAGACGTTCGCCACCGTCACCGACAAGATCAGCGCCATCGTCCTGTCGAAGCGGACGCCGGTCGGCTGGTTCCTTGCGGTGGCTGCCGCCGCAGGCCTCACCACCATGCTGGCGTTCGCCATCGGATACCTGCTGTTGCGCGGCGTCGGCATCTGGGGCGTGAACTATCCGGTCGGCTGGGGATTCGCCATCGTCAACTTCGTGTGGTGGATCGGCATTGGCCACGCCGGCACGCTGATCTCGGCAATTCTGCTGCTGCTCAAGCAGAGGTGGCGCAACTCCATTAACCGGTTCGCCGAAGCCATGACGCTGTTCGCCGTGGTCTGCGCCGGGCTGTTCCCGCTGCTGCACATGGGGCGCGCCTGGCTGGCGTACTGGCTGTTCCCGTATCCCAACACGATGAGCATCTGGCCGCAATTCCGGAGCGCGCTGGTGTGGGACGTGTTCGCGGTCTCGACGTACGGCACGGTTTCGCTGCTTTTCTGGTTCCAGGGACTGATTCCCGATCTGGCCACTCTGCGTGATCGTGCCGTGAGCAAGCCGGCGCGGATCATCTACGGCGTGCTCGCCATGGGCTGGCGCGGCTCGGCGCGCCACTGGAAGCGCTACGACTCGGCCTACCGGCTGCTTGCCGGGCTGGCCACGCCGCTGGTGATCTCGGTACACACCGTGGTGAGTTTCGACTTCGCGATTTCGGTCGAGCCGGGGTGGCACACCAGCATCTTCCCGCCGTACTTCGTGGCCGGCGCCATCTACTCCGGCTTCGCCATGGTGCTGGTGCTGGCCATCCCGATCCGCAAGGTGTACGGCCTCGAGGACTACATCACCGCCAATCACCTGGAGAACTCCGCCAAGGTCATGCTGGCCACCGGGCTGATGGTGGCGTACGGCTACATGATCGAAACGTTCATCGCTTGGTACAGCGGCGATCCGTACGAGATCCAGATGATCACCAACCGGATGAGCGGCAAATACGCGCCGTTCTACTGGGCGCTCATCCTGTGCAACGTGCTCGTGCCGCAAGTGCTCTGGATACGGCGGTTCCGCAAGAGCGTGCCCGCGCTGTTCGGCATGAGCGTTGTGGTGCTCATCGGCATGTGGCTGGAGCGCTTTGTCATCGTGGTGCAAAGCCTGTCGCACGACTATCTGCCATCGGCGTGGGCCCAGTACTACCCGACGCGCTGGGACTGGGCGGTGTACATCGGCACGATTGGTCTGTTCGCGACCGGCATGCTGCTGTTCATCCGCGGCTTGCCCATGATCTCGATCTTTGAAATGCGCGAGCTGCTGCCGGAAGCCGAGGTGAAGAAATGAAGCGCAATCCCCTCTACGGATTGCTGGCCGAGTTCTCCACTCCCACGCAGCTCGCCGAGGCCACGTGGGCGGCGCGGCGAGCCGGCTACCGCCGCATGGACGCCTATTCGCCGTTCGGGATCGAAGAGGTTGCCGAGGCACTCGACTTCCACCGGACCAGTGTGCCGCTGATCGTGCTGCTCGGCGGAGTGCTTGGCGGCGCTGGCGGCTATCTGCTGCAGTACTGGATTTCGGTGTACGCCTATCCGCTGAACGTGGGCGGAAAGCCGCTCCACTCCTGGCCCGCTTTCATCGTGGTCACGTTTGAAACGACGATTCTCGGCGCGGCGCTGGCCGCGGTGTTCGGAATGCTGGCGCTGAACCGCTTGCCGCAGCCGTATCACCCGCTGTTCAATGTGCCGCGCTTTGCCGCCGTCACGAAAGACAAGTTTTTCCTCGTCATCGAGTCGCGCGACCCGCAGTTTTCGCTTTCCGAGACCTATCGCTTCCTGCAGACCTTGGGTCCGCAAAGCATTTCCGAGGTGCCCGATTAGCTTGCGGCCACAATTCGCCACTGCTGCGTTGCTGCTCGTCCTCACTCTTGCCGGGTGCCGCCAGGACATGCACAACCAGCCCAAGGTGCTGCCGCTGCGGCAGAGCGACTTCTTCGCCGACCAGCGCACCGCGCGCACGCCGGTGGCAGGCACCGTCGCTCGCGGGCAGCTTGAGGAAGACGCCTACTTCTACAGCGGCATGATTGCGCCCAACCAGCCCGGCGACGCCATTCCGTTCCCGGTCACCGAGGCGGTCCTGCAGCGCGGGCAGGAGCGCTTCAACATCTACTGCTCGCCTTGCCACTCACGCGTAGGCGATGGCAACGGCATGATCGTGCAGCGCGGATATCGCCATCCGCCATCGTTCCACACCGAACAGGCGCGGGCCTTCCCGGTGGGCCACTTCTTCGACGTGATGACGCACGGCTTCGGGGCCATGCCCGACTACGCCGCGCAGGTTGCGCCTCCGGACCGCTGGGCGATTGCCGCTTATATCCGCGTGCTGCAGTACAGCCAGCATGCGCCGGTTGCCGACGTGCCACCGGCCGAACGCGGCCGGATCGCCGGCACGCCGGCACAACTGCCCCAGGCTCCTGCAGCCTCGAGCACGGGTGAGCAGCCTGGAACGCAGAGCGCGCAGCCTGCGCCGGCGCAGAAGCCCGGAGGCCGCCGATGAGGGAGTCCGCACGCGCCGCCGAGTTCCGCTTCGAGCGACCAGAGTTGCTCGAACGCGCCGAGCGTATCGCATTTGTTGCCGGCGTGATTGGCGTGGTCGCTTCAATCATCGCCGTCATCGTTGCACCCGAGGCTTTTCTGCGCTCTTACCTGGTCGCCTACATGTTCTGCCTCGGCGTCACGCTGGGCTGCCTGGCGATTCTGATGGTGCAGCACGTGGTCACCGCGCAGTGGGGATTTGTTGTGCGCCGCATCCTCGAAGCAGGCGCCATGAACACGTTCTTCATGGCGCTTTTCTTCATTCCGGTGCTGATCGGCCTTCCCACGCTGTTTGTCTGGGCGCGGCCCGAGATCGTCGAAGGCGACAAGCACATTCAGCGCCTGGCGCAGTACCTGAACCTGCCGGCGTTCGTCGGCCGTGCCATCCTTTACTTCGTCGTCTGGTGTGTACTGGCCGCGATGCTGACGCAGTGGTCGCGCCAGCAGGACGAGCCGCAACTCGCCGTCTTCCGCGAGCGCTATCAGAACCTGGGCGGCATCGGCCTGCTGCTCTACGGCTTCACCATGACCTTCGCCGCCATCGACTGGGTCATGTCGCTCGACCCGCACTGGCACTCCACCATCTACGGCTTCTACTTCATGGCGGGGCAGGGCCTGATGGGCTTTGCTTTCGCCCTGGTGATCGCGGCCTGGCTGGTTCGCTATCGGCCGCTCGCCGATCTGATCTCGAAGGAGCACGTCCACGATCTCGGCAAGCTGATGTTCGCCTTCCTGATCCTGTGGGCTTACATGGCGTTCTCGCAGGGACTCATTTACTGGTCCGGCAATCTGCCGAACGAAATCACCTGGTACGTGGACCGGACGCGCGGCGGATGGGAGAGCGTCGGCCTGCTCCTGATCGTGGCGCACTTCGCGCTGCCATTCGTCCTGTTGCTCTCGCAGGAGTTCAAGCGCGATGCCAACAAGATTGCTTTGCTCGCGCTGTGGATCATTGTCATGCGCTGGGTTGACCTGTACTGGGTGATCATGCCCAGCTTCGCCGACACGCGCGGCCACATGCAGTTCTCGTGGATGAACATCGTCGCTGCCGCGGCCCTGGGCGGCCTGTGGCTTGCGGCGTTCTTTCACACCCTGCGACGGCATCCCCTGGTCCCATTACACGACCCGATGCTGGAGCAGATACTGGAAAAAGAGCACGATGGGCACTGAACAACCCAATTCGCCTTCCAGCGTTCCACCCGAGGACGTTCGCACTCCTCACGTTGGCTACGAACGGCGGCAGCTCAACGCCCGCATGATCGTCTTTGCGGTCGCGCTCCTGGCGGTGTTCGCGCTGATCGTCCACCTGGCGGTGCTCGGTCTGGCGACCTACATGGAGGGCAATGCTCGCCGTGCTGATGGCCGGCCCGGGCCTATGTCGGAGATCAACTCCGGCCGCGTGCCGCCCGAGCCGCGCCTGCAATCGAACCCGGTCGCCGATCTCGAACGGCTGCGCGCCGCCGAAGACCAGGTGCTCAACGGATACGCCTGGATTGACAAGAATGCCGGCGTTGTTCGCATCCCGGTGGCGGAAGCGATGAAGATCGTTGCACAGCGCGGCCTGCCGAAGGCAGGACCGCAACCGTCGAAGACGCAAGGGAAGCAGCAGCAGGGACAATGAACCGGTTCAGCTCAACTCGGATGCACGCCAAGGCAAAAGGAAAAAGGCACGAGGCAAGAGTTTGCGCCGTTACGGCAGTGACTCTCGCCGTTCTCACTTTTGCCTTTGTCATTTTGCCGTGTGCTTCCGCGCAGTACCGGCCTGACGATCCCAAACCGCCCATGCTCCAGGACATTGGCCTCGATCAGCGCCTGAACCAGCAGGTCCCGCTCGATCTCGTGTTCCGCGATGAAGGAGGGCGCGAAGTCAAGCTCGGCGACTACTTCGGCCACAAGCCGGTCGTACTCAACCTGGCCTACTTCACCTGTCCCATGTTGTGCAACGAAGTGATGACGGGCATGACCAGCGCGCTCGGCGCCGTCAGCTTCACCGCCGGGCGTGACTTCACCATCGTGACCGTGAGCATCGATCCGCAGGACACGACGGAGTCAGCCGCCGCGAAGAGGGACTTCTATCTGCGCCGTTATCACCGGGCGGGCGCCGATGCCGGCTGGCACTTCCTCACCGGCGATGAGGCGAACATTCGCGCTCTCGCCGACGCTGTCGGGTTTCGCTACAAGTACGACGCGGCCAGCCGGCAGTTCGCTCACGCCAGCGGCATCATGGTGCTCACGCCGCAAGGCCGGCTGGCGCGCTACTTCTACGGCATCGAGTACCCGCCGCGTGATCTCAAGCTGGGACTGATGGAAGCCTCGCAGGGACGCATCGGCAGCGTGGTGGACCAGGTGCTGCTGTTCTGCTACCACTACGATCCGGGCACGGGAAAATACACGCCGGTCGTGATGAATCTTGTCCGCGCCGGCGGTGTGCTCACATTGCTGGCGCTGGGCACGTTCATCGTGGTGATGGTGCGCCGCGATTCGCAAACGAAGACGCGCGGGAGGGCGGCGTAAATGTCCGGCTGGAACTTCCCCCTGTTTCCCGATCGCGCCGCCACCCACGCCGGACATGTGGACGCGCTCTACATCTTTCTCCTGACGCTCTGCGGCATGGTGGCGCTGGCGATTGCCTTCACCATCACGTTCTTCGCCGTGCGCTATCGCCGGACCCGCCATCTCGCCGAACCGATCGAAGGCTCGACCATGCTCGAGGTCACCTGGACGGTGATCCCGCTGCTGATCTTCCTGTTCATCTTCGTCTGGGGGGCCAACACTTACTTCGACGCCTACCGCTCGCCGCGTGACGCGGAAGAGGTCTACACCGTCGCCAAGCAGTGGATGTGGAAGTTCCAGCACCTCGATGGCCAGCGCGAGATCAATCAACTGCACGTTCCGGTGGGGCGCGACATCCGCATGACCATGATCTCGCAGGACGTGATCCACAGCTTCTTCGTGCCGGCCTTCCGCATCAAGGGCGACGTCCTGCCGGGCCGCTACAGTCACGTGTGGTTCCACGCCACCAAGGCCGGGACCTATCACCTCTTCTGCGCCGAATACTGCGGCACGCAGCACTCGGGGATGGTCGGGCAGGTCATCGTGATGTCGCCGGCCGATTATCAGCAGTGGCTCGCCGGCGGCGCCACTGCGGGTTCGCTGGCGCAGAACGGTGAAAAGCTCTTCATGGAACTGGGATGCAGCACCTGCCACCGCGCCGACAGCGGCGCGCGCGGGCCTAACCTCGTGGGCCTGTTCGGCAACACCGTGCACCTGGCCGACGGCCGCACCCTCGTCGCCGACGAGAGCTACATCCGTGAATCGATCCTGAATCCGAGCGCGAAGGTCGTCGCCGGATTCCAGCCCATCATGCCCAACTTCCAGGCGCAGGTGAACGAAGAGGGCGTGCTTGCCCTTATCGCCTACGTGAAATCTCTGCGCGGCGGAGCAGTTGCCGCCGGCCAGCCCATCCCCAACCGTCCGGCGCCCGCGAACGTGCCGCCCGCAGGGGAGAAGGTGAAGTAGTGATGCATACGCAGACGTCCATTGATACGCGCGAGCATTACCTGAACGAGCAGTTGGGCATCAAGTCCTGGCTGCTGACGACCGACCACAAGCGCATCGGCCTGCTCTACCTGCTCGGCATTACGTTCTTTTTCTTTATCGGCGGCTTCTACGCGTTGTTGATCCGCCTCGAACTGCTCACGCCGCCGGGCGACCTAGTCAGCGCCGATACCTACAACAAGCTCTTCACCATGCACGGCATCACCATGGTGTGGTGGTTCCTTATCCCTTCGATTCCCGGGGTTCTGGGGAATTTCCTGGTGCCCATGATGGTCGGCGCCAAGGACATGGCCTTCCCCAAGATCAATCTGGCCAGTTTCTACCTGTGGCTGCTGAGCGGGGTCATGCTGATCTACGCCATGCTGAACGGCGGAATGGAAACCGGCTGGACGTTCTATACGCCGCTCAGCACCGGATATACCGGTGGAAACGTCATCCTGGTGGGGCTCGCGATCTTCGTGAACGGTTTCTCGTCGATCTTCACCGGATTGAACTTTATCGTTACCGTGCACCGCATGCGCGCGCCCGGCTTGACCTGGTCGCGCCTGCCGCTGTTCATCTGGTCGAACTACGCGACCGCGCTCATCATGATTTTGGCGACGCCGGTGTTGGCGATTACGATCCTGCTGGTGGCGGTTGAGCGCGTGTGGCAGGTCGGCATCTTCGACCCGCGTTACGGCGGCGATCCGCTGCTGTTCCAGCACCTGTTCTGGTTTTACTCGCACCCCGCCGTCTACATCATGATTCTGCCCAGCATGGGCGTGATCAGCGAAGTGGTGCCTTGCTTCGCGCGCAAGCGCGTCTTCGGATACAAGGCCGTGGCCGCGGCCAGCGTCGGCATTGCCATGGTCGGTTTCCTGGTGTGGGCGCACCACATGTTCGTGGCCGGCATGTCGGTTTACGCCGCGCTGGTCTTTTCGCTGCTCAGCTACCTGGTGGCGGTGCCCTCGGCCATCAAGGTATTCAACTGGACGGCGACTCTGTACAAAGGTTCCGTCTCGTACGAGACGCCCATGCTGTACGCGCTGGGCTTCATCGGCCTGTTCACCATCGGCGGGCTGACGGGACTGTTTCTCGCGGCGCTCGGTCTTGACGTACACGTGACCGACACGTACTTCGTGGTCGCGCACTTCCACTACATCATGGTCGGCGGCGCCGTGATGGGTTACATGGCGGGCATTCACTTCTGGTGGCCCAAGATCAGCGGGCGCATGTATCCGGAAGGCTGGGCCAAACTGGCCGCTCTCATTACGTTCATCGGATTCAACCTGACGTTCTTCCCGCAGTTCGTCCTCGGCTACCTGGGCATGCCGCGCCGGTACTGGGCGTACCCTGAAGAATTCCAGATCCTGCACGTGCTCTCCAGCGCGGGCGCCTCCATTCTTGGCGTGGGCTACGTGCTGCCGCTGATCTACATGGCCTGGTCCATCCGCTACGGGCCCGCCGCGGGCGCAAACCCGTGGCGCGCCGCCGGGCTGGAGTGGCAGTCGCCCTCGCCGCCCCCGACGCACAACTTTGAGCCGGATTCTGGGCCGGTGGTGCGGGAAGCCTACAACTACGCCGAGATCGACGCCGAGGTGCCCGTTGGACGTTAATCAAGCAGCCGCGCCGGCGAAGCGCTTGTCGTTCCAGTTTGCGGATTTGGAGCAGCAGCGCCAATCCGCGACGCTGGGAATGTGGGTCTTCCTGGTCACCGAAATTCTCTTCTTCGGCGGCCTCTTCGCCGGCTACATGGTGTATCGCGGCCTCTACCCGCAGGCGTGGGCCGAAGCCAGCCGCGCGCTCCTGTTCAAGTACGGCACCATCAACACCGGCGTGCTGATTTGCAGTTCGCTGACCATGGCGCTCGCCGTGCACGCGGCGCAGGTGGGAAGACACAAGCGGATCGCGCTCTTCTTGCTGCTCACCATCGCGCTCGGCACGGTGTTTCTCGGCATCAAGGCGGTGGAATACACCGACGAGTACCACGAGCACCACATTCCGCAGCTGGATTTCCGCTTTGAAGGCGCCGATCCGGTGCACAGCCAGATTTTTTTCGGCTTTTATTTTGTAATGACCGGCATTCACGCGCTGCACCTGACCATCGGGCTGGCCATCGCAGCCGTGCTGGCGTGGCTCGCGTGGAAGGGACACTACACGCCCGAGTACTACAACCCGATTGAGAACTTCGGGCTCTACTGGCACTTCATCGACGTGATCTGGATCTTCTTATATCCGCTGCTGTATCTGGTGGCGCACCGGGGGTATGCAGGATGAGCGAGCACGTGGTTCCCGTCAGGACCTATTACGTGATCTGGGCGGTGCTCATGGTGTTCACTGCCGTCACCGCCGGACTCTCGTTCTACGATCTTGGCCGGTTGAGCATCGTCGTCGCCCTGCTCATTGCCGGATTCAAGGCCGGCCTGGTGGGCCTGTACTTCATGCACATCAAGTACAGTGATCCGGTGAACCGCGTAGCGGCCATCGCCGGGGTGGTGTTCGTCGCTATCCTGCTGGCGCTCACCTCGGCCGATTTCTTCACGCGGATGTGGTTCTTCCGCGCGCCCTAGGCCGGTCTCTGGGAGATGGGCCGCTCAGGCAGATGCAGGCGGCGGCGAAGCTGTTCGAAGCGCGGGTCGGAACGCACGGGAGCGAAGACCGGGTCGACGTCGAGATACACCATCCAGTTTTCGTGCGCGTCCACCGCGAAGCCCAGGAACTTGAAGGCATCTTCGCGGCGGTGGGGATGTGCGTCGTGCACCAGGCCGATGCTGATCAGCGCCGGCCATTGCGACGGCACGGGGCGCCGCGTCGCCAGGTTCTCCAGGTCCTCCAGCAGGCGGATGGCGGTGGAGCGCCTGCCCATCTGTGCGTAGGTGAAGCCCATCCACGCCGTGATCTCGGGGTCATCTTTCTCGATATCGGCGGCTCGCTGCAGCGCCTGGAGGGCCCCTTCGTAGCGGCCGGCGCCGGCCAGCGCCGCTCCCATGCGCTGGTGCACGTAGGCTAAGCCGGGATTCAACTCGATCGCCCGGCGGAAGCTGTCCATTCCCTCGTCGTAGTGATGCATGAGGAAGAGTAGCGTACCGAGGTTGGCATGGCTCACCTCGGAGCGCGGGCTTAATTCCACCGTGCGCTTGGCTTCGCGGAGCGCTTCGTCGAAGCGGCCCATGCTCCTGAGGAAGAGCGCGTAGGTTTCGTGATAGAGCGCGACGTTGGGACTGTTCTGAATGGCGCGCCGCACCTCTTTCTCTGCCGCTGCGTAGTCCCAGTCATACCGCCAGGCGATCCAGCCCAGTACGTGGTGCGCGGCGGCGTTTTCGGCCTCGAGACGCAGGGCGTCCTCAGCCGCGGCCCGCGCCCGCGGGTAGGCTTCCGCCGGCGTCGCCGAGTTGTGCATAGCTAGGACCACATAGGAGTACGCCTTCTTCGCGTGCGCCTCGGCATAGTTCGGGTCGGCCTGAATGGACTCGTCAAACTTCTTAATGCTCCCACGAACTGCAGGCATGGAAGGCCTCTCGGCCAGCTGCATGCCCTCCAGCAGCACATCGTGCGCCTTGGGATTGACCGGCTGCGGGCTCGACAGCCGCGCCTCCTGCTGCGGCGTGAGCCGCACCTGGATCTCGCTGGCGATGGAGCGGGCCACGTTGCTTTGCAGCGTGAAGACGTCGCGCAGGTCGCCTTCGTAGCTGTTCCCCCACAGGTGGCTGTGGTTGTTGGCGCTCACCAGCTCCGCGGTAATGCGCACGCGGTCGCCGGCGCGCCGGATTGTCCCCTGGACCAGGTAACTGACGCCAAGTTCACGGCCGATCACGTCGCCGCTCTTCTTGGTGTTCTTGTAATCGCTGGCGGAGAGCCAATCGATCACGCCCAGACGTTCGGGGGAGAGGCTTCCGAGCTGGGAAATCATCTCCGCCGTGAGCCCGTCGCAGAAATAGTCCTGCTCTTGATTGCTGCTCAGGTTTTCGAAGGGGAGAACGGCCAGCATCACCCGGCCAGTGCTCGCTGTGCCGACGGTGTGGGCCGGTGCGGCGTGCGGGTTGCCCCAAAAGCGAGACGCGAGCAGAGCCAGCAGCGCGACGGCTGTCACCGTGACCAGGCCCAGCGTCCGCGGGCCGATCGGAATGCGCAGCGTGGCCCGTGCCCTGTTGGCGTCAGCGAGGCTGGCAAACGGCGGAGCCGCGGTCTCCGCCGACACGGCGGCGCCGCCATTGCGTCCATCGCCCCCGGCTGGCGCCGCGGGCGCTTCCGCCACGGGCGCGAGCAGCCGGTAGCCGCCCTTGGGGATTGTCTGGATAATGCGCGGCTCGCGCGCGTCGTCACCGAAGGCTTTGCGCAGTTCGGAGATGCAGCGCTTCAGGGCCTCGTCGCCTACGAAAGTATCGGCCCAAACCTGGCGGATGAGGTGGTCCTTCGACAAGACCTGCCCGGGGCTGTCGGCCAGGCACACCAGCACCTGCATCACCTTGGGCTCAAGGCGCACCACCGTTTCGCCGGCGTGGATGGTGTTCAGCGACGGCTCGACGCGCCACCTGCCGACATGAAAGCTGCCATCCAAAGAATGGCCCCTTGACTGGTGCAGAACGGCCCTCAGCCGTAAGGCGGCGGAGCGTTCCCAAGTTGCTGAAAATTATATTCCCTTGGGACGAAACGCGAACCCAGCACGCCATCCTGTGCGGCTCTTGTGGTTATGACGCACGAGGGACGAAAACATCACGCCGAATTCACCTTCTCCGCCCGACTTCCTGACCGCGCCGCCGCTACCACTGGGAGCGCGCGACAAGGGAGATACGGGCCTTGGCTCTCCGCGGTTTCCTGACGTGGCTGGCCCTGGTCGCCGCGGCGCAGGCCGCGACGGCCACGGGAACCTTGCCCATCCGCCTGCATCGAGACTATTTGGTCATCGCCGACTGCGACGTCCCCGGCGGGGGCAAGGTCAACGCCCTGATAGACACCGGAACCACGCGAACCATCCTCGACCGGCGCATCGCCGACCGGCTGCGGCTTCGCACCGAGCCGGGCCAAACCATTGCCCTGAACCGCCCCATGCCGGCGCGCGTGGGCCGGTTGCCGGAACTGCGCGTTGGGCCCATACGGGTGCTAAACCTGCCTGTTTTCGTCCTCGATCTGGAAGAAATGTCGGGCACCCTTGGAATCCACCTCGACATGCTGGTGGGCATGGACGTGCTTCGCGGGGCGAGCTTCACTCTGGACTACCATCGCAGGCAGATCGTCTTCGGCGTTCATACCAGGGAGGATGCCGTGGCGCTCGATCCGCGGCTGCCGTATCTGGTCCTTGTGGGACGTCTTGGGTCTACGCCCTTGCGGCTCCAGGTGGACACGGGATTCGATGGCCTTCTGCTCTATCGTGACCGCGTTCCCAGCGGGACACTGCCGCCGCCTCGCCCAATGCAAACCCCCCGCTCGCGCGAGATGCGCAGTATGGCCGGGCCCGCGGCTGAGACGGAAGTAGAGGTTGGCGATCTTTGGATCGACGGCCTGCGGCTGGCCGGCGCGCGCGCCCTTGTCCTGGACCGCGCGCCGGAGGACGCACAGTTCGACGGCGTCATCGGACCGCGCGGCATTCCCGTCTCCAGCATCACCTTCGACTTTGAACGATCAGCGGCACAAATGCGGCGCTGAAGGAGACTGCGGGCATTCCTTCGAGAAATACCGCAGGCTCTGGATCATTCATCGCACGGTGATGTTGATCGTGCTCTTGAAGTAGAGCCTGGTCGTGTCGCGCGCCTGCACAGTCAGCCGGTGGGCGCCCGGCGTCATGGCGAGGCTCGTATCGAGCCTGCCGGCGAACGCCGTATATCTCGCCGCGCCGTCCACGTAAATCTGGACCAGGTTCACCGGGTTGCTATCTGTGGTGTCGGCGACGATGTGCACCGGCGACGCAACGACCGCACCGTTCGCCGGCGTGCAGATTGTGACCGTCTGGTTGTCCGGATTCATCGTGCACGGTCCTGGCGGAGGAGGCGGCGAGGTGGAGCCGCCCGATCCGTTCAGCGACACAATGTGCGGCGATCCGGCGTCGGCGGCCGTCACGGTCAACGAGCCGTTGTCGGTGCCGGCGGCCGAAGGCGCATAGGTCACGGCGATCGAGCAGCTCGCACCGGCCGCGAGACTGCTGCCGCAGGTGTTCGTCTGGGCGTAATCAGACGTGGTCGTAATGGAACTGATCGCCACGGCAGCCGATGTGCTGTTGCTGAGCGTCGCGTTCTGCGGCGTGCTGGTGGCGCCCACGTTCTGCGTTCCGAAATTCAGGCTGGTGGGCGTAAGGCTCACGCTGCCCGGCGCGGGCGTGCTGCCCACCGTGATGTTGATGGTGGACTTGAAGATCACTCCGGCGCTGTCTTTCGCCTAAACCGTCACACGATGCGCGCCATTCGTCATGGCCAGGCTGGTGTCGAGCGACTTGGCGTTGACCGTGTACTTGGCGACACCATCCACGTAGATCTGCAACAAGGAAACCGTATTCAAGTCGGTCGTACCCGCCACAATGTGGACAGGCGAAGGCACGGTCGCGCCGTTCGCCGGCGTGCAGATGGTGACCGACGGATCCGCGGGGTTCAGCGGGCACGGGCCGCCGCCGCTCCCCGAGGACGTCAGGTAGAAGTTCACATCTGGCGGATACGCCGCGCGCACGTTCACAGTGTGCGATGCCGTGGTCCATCCCAAGCCGGAAGCGGTTACCACATAGCTGCCGGGCGCCAGGCCGCTGATGGAGTAGTGGCCCGCGCTGTCGGTGGTGGCCAACGCGCTGCCCGCCGTGACCTTGATGCCGCTCAGGTCGGTGCAGTCCGCCGAATCCACCCGGCCGGTGACGCCGCCGGTGGCGCCTGGAGCGGGCGTGTGCCAGCGCAGCGTGAACTGGTTTTTCGCGTCGGTCTTGAAGGCGTCCAGATAGGGCGAGTACGTCTTTACGTCAATCGTGTCGCTCGCCGGATGGAACGTCAGGATGCGCAGCCAGCCGTCGCCGCCGTGCGCCAGCGTTTGATAGTTGGAGAACATCTGGTTCACGAGGTTGCCATTCACGCCCAGGTCGCTGCGGCGGGACGCGCCCACCGACGTGATGTGTCCGCTCACCACCGTGCTGATGTTGGCGTACTGGCTGACGAACTTCTGCCAGGTTTCATCGCCGTCGTTATCGCGATTCAGGTCGTTGGTGTCGCATTTGTCCACGCGCGTGGCGTCGTAAAACATGTAGCTATGGGTTACGACAATCACTTCCTTGTCGGGATTTGCCTGCACCACCTGTGCCGCCCACGCCAGAGAAGAATCACGCGGCACATACTCGAGCACCAGCATCAGGTAACCTTTGCCGCTGATGTTGAAGGTGCCGTAGAAGTTCGCGTTTGTCCCCGGGGGAAACCCGCCTTTGTAGTAGCTGTAGCCGGCGTAGCGCGCCGGCCCGAACCACTTTTCGTATCCCGTGTCGGTTCGCCTGGCGGCCCCGGTGTTTGCCTGGTCGTAGTCGTGATTGCCGATGGCCAGCAGGTAGGGGACCTTGGCGTTATCGAGATTGCGGATGGCGGCGTCGGCGTTCTGCTGCTGCGCGTTGTCGGCGCCGTCGTTCACAATGTCGCCCAGGCCGAGCACAACCTGGATGTTCATCGCCGAGCGATTGCTGGCGATCCACTGCGTCTGGGCGGCGAAGACGGAGGGATAGAACTGCGCTTCATTCTGTGTGTCGGGCAGCAGGACGATGGTGAAGTCTCCGCTTTGGCTGAACGCGGCTTGGCTGCAAAGAGTGAAGGCCATCAAGGCCATCAAGAGGAGGAAGAAGAAACGAGGGGCCCGAAACATACTAAAACCCTGGCAGGGTCGAATTTCACGCTGGACGGGAGGACCGTGCGCCCTGGTCCGCTGCGCTTCTGCTTTACCGCGAAGGAAACAACTCTATTCGGAGAGATGGCCCAGCAGTTATGCGGGTTGCGTGTGGATTGAGTTTGGCCCTTATTTTTAGGAACGTCGAAAGCCGCTCTGGATGCGGCTTTCCAGAGATCGTTTTTCTCTGGGATGTTCTTGCTGCAAGCAGAGTAGATGGGACGAACAGCGCGGCACAGCGATGGCACGCCGCTTTCGGAAGTCCGCACCGTATCTTTTCTGTCCGGCGTTTGCCTCAGCAGCGTCATCGGCTTGCACCTCCGTCAATGGAAGTGTTGAGATATCGGCGATGAAGCACGCAGTCCTCCTCTTTGCGCTGACCGCCCTCGCGCTCGCTCAGCAGCCGGCCAACGCCCCACCAGTCACCGAGGCGCAACTCGTCGGCACGTGGGTAGCGGTGCATCGCTCGCTGGGAGGGCTGGGCTCGATTTGGGAGTTCATGCCGGGCGGAACGCTGCGAATGTCAGTCGGCGCCATCGTCGAGGAACCGTATCGAGTTGAGGGTCACCAGTTGATTCTCCCCTCCGGGTCCACCAGGCCTGACGCCAAGCCAATGATCACCGCGATCCGCTTTGAGGGCGACTACATGTTCCAGTCGTCTCCCGGCTCAGCGCAGCGGCGCGAGGCGCGATTCAAGCGCCTGACCCCTGCGCGTCCCGGCGATCCGCCGATCGTTGGTGTGTGGGTCCTGGACGCGCCGGCGCCCGAAGCAAACCAGGCTGCGCTCAGCGCCGAGGGCGCGGGCCAGGAAGCAGGCTCAAGGAACGCCGCCGCTTTGGCAGAAATCGCGCGCAACACCTTCCATGAGTTCACGCGAGATGGTCTCGCCAAGATCCGCGTGCCCATGCGGACGACGGCAGGTAGTTACGACCTCTCCGCGCAGACGTTCACCCTGGCGGCGCCCGCGGGCGATTCGCGCGCGCCTGCCAAGAGCGGCATTTTTCAACTGCGCGATGGCCTGCTCGTGCTGGCTCAGCCGGACGACAAGTCGGAAGACGTCTACATTCGCGCCGGCGCAACGCTTGAGGAGCTCAAGCGCGCCGGCGTCAGCTATGGTGGCAAGCCCGCCGACTTCAGTCCAGCTCGCTTGGAAAAGACGCCGCGCTGAATTACTCTGCTGGCGCCATGAACCGCCTCATTCGTCTTTCTCCTCGCGTTTTAGTGTGCCTGTTCGCTCTGTGCCCGGTCGCATTGGCCGCGGGCTCATTCACGCTCGAGCAAGTGATGAGTTCGCCGTTTCCCTCCGACCTCGCGGTGCAACCGCGGGGCGGCCGCATCGCCTGGGTCTTTGCCGCCAAGGGTGCGCGCAACGTGTGGATCGCCGACGCACCCGACTTCCGCGCCCGCCGGGTCACGCGCTACAGCGGCGATGACGGGCAGGCCATCTCCAGCGTGCGGCTTACGCCCGACGGCAAGACCATTGTCTATGCTCGCGGCAGCGAAACCAACAACGACAAAGAAGTGGCCAATCCCAACAGCAGCGTGGAGCAGCCCAGGCAGCAGGTTTGGGCGATGGAGATTGACGGCGCCGCGCAGCCGCGCCTGCTCGGGGAAATGGCCTGCGGCGAAGAAGGCTGCGAGGACATTCAGATCTCGCCCGACGGCCAGACCGCGCTGTGGGCGGCGCGCAAGCAGTTGTGGGTCGCTCCCGTCGCTGGGGGCGTGCCTGCCAAGGCGCTGGCCTATGTCCGCGGCGACAACTCCGATCCCAAGTGGTCGCCCGACGGCAAACGTGTGGCGTTCCGCAGCGATCGCGGCGATCACAGCTTTATCGGCGTCTACGACGCGCAGCGCGACACCATTCTCTGGCTGGCACCCAGCGTGGACCGCGATCTTTTTCCCCGCTGGTCACCTGACGGCAGGCAGATCGCGTTCATCCGCCTTCCCGGACGCCAGCAGCGACAGCCGCTCATCCCCGTGGCGCCGCAACCCTGGTCCATCTGGATCGCCGACGCCTCCACCGGCACTGCGCGCGCGATCTGGCGCAGCGCCGCTGACCTGCGCAGCTCCTTTCCGCGGCTCACTGCCGACGCGTCGTTCCAGTTTGCCAACGGCCGAATCGTCTTCGCCAGCGAGCAGGACGGACGCAACCATCTTTATTCGGTCGCGACCAGCGGCGGCCCCGCAACGCTGCTCACCTCTGGCGACTTCGACGTCGAGCACGTCAGCCTCAGCGTCGACCGCAACAGCGTGCTGTACTCGTCGAACCAGGACGATGTTGATCGCCGCCACCTCTGGCGCGTCGCCGTCGCGGGCGGCCGCCCACAGGCGCTGACTCGCGGCCAGACCATCGAGTGGCGCCCCATGGAGACCGGTGATGGCAAGTTCGTCGTCTGCTTCGGCTCGAGCGGGACCTCGCCCGCCATGCCGTACCGGCTGACGTCGTCGGGCAGGGAAATGATCGCGCCCGAGGCGCTGCCGGCAGACTTCCCCTCGGCACAGCTCGTGGAACCGAAGCAGGTCATCTTCAAGGCCGAAGACGGCTGGAGCATCCACGGCCAGCTCTTCGTTCCCCGCGGACGCACCGCGCCTGGCCCGGCGCTGGTCTACATTCACGGCGGCTCAATGCGCCAAATGCTGCTCGGTTTCCACTACGGCTACTACTACCACAATGCGTACGAGGCGAATCAGTATCTCGCCAGCCTGGGTTACGTCGTCCTGTCGGTGAACTATCGCACCGGCATCATGTACGGACGCGACTTTCGCGAACCGCCCGATGGCGGGTGGCGCGGCGCCTCCGAATACAAAGACATCGTCGCCGCCGGGCGGTACCTGCAGTCTCTGCCGATCGTCGATCCGAAAAAGGTTGGTCTATGGGGCGGCTCCTACGGCGGATTTCTCACCGCGATGGGCCTGGCCCGGAACTCCGACATCTTTGCCGCCGGTGTTGACCTTCACGGGGTTCACGACTGGTCCACGCTTCGCCGAATCGGCGGGCCGGCCAGCGATGCGCCCGACGCTCTTGCCGCCGCCAAGCTGGCCTTTGAGTCGTCGCCGAACGCCTCGATTGCCACCTGGAAATCGCCCGTGCTCCTCATCCAGGGCGACGACGACCGCAACGTCGCCTTCAGCCAGACGGTGGACCTGGCCCAGCGGCTGCGGGCCCGGGGCGTGCCTTTTGAGCAGATCGTTTTTCCCGACGAAATCCACGACTTCCTGCTTTGGCGCAACTGGGTCCGCGCCTACGCCGCCGGCGCCGAGTTCTTCGACCGCATCCTGAAGCGCGGCGAATCGGTCGGCGAAGCAATGCAGACGGCACAGTAGAGCAGGTTGGAAGGTTCGAGGTTTCGGCGCTTCCAGGACTGTTGCGAGTGGGGGCGCGCGGTGCCGGCGATCACAACGCCCCTTCGAAACCTCACGGCTTCGGACCCTCAACCTCCTTACTACTCTGCCCGGCTACTCTGCTCCGAGTTGCCTCACAAAATCTTCGGCGAACTCCAAACAAGCCAACTCGCGCGGGATTTCAGTCCCTCTAATCGGCAGCAGGAGAACCGCCGGTGCCGATCCCCAGGGCTTTGCGCGTCTTCATTCCTCTCATCGTTGTAGCCATCTCACTTGCCGGCTGTCAGGGTGTAAGACAGGGACCGCCCGAGAGCGTAGCCGGGCCGTCGCCCTCGCCCACTCCGGCTCCCAGCGGCAGCTTCCAGAGCAACATCAATCACATCGTTTTCATGATGCAGGAGAACCGCTCGTTCGACAGCTACTTCGGACAGCTCAATGCGTTCCGCATCAGTCAGGGACTGGGCCCCGATGTGGACGGGGTCCCGGCGAACGCGTCGAATCCCACGTTCGACGGCTCTGGAACGATCAAAGCATTCAAGATGGCGACCCAATGCCAGGAGAACACGAGCCCCTCATGGAACGAGAGCCATCGCGATCGCAACCGCAACAATCCGGGCACTCCCAGCGCGCCCGCCACCATGGACGGCTTCGTCTACACCGCCGCCAAGTACGCGCGTGACAATAACTTCTTCGACCAGGAAGGCCGGCGCGCCATGGGCCACTACGATTCGGACCAGCTCAATTACTACTACTTCATGGCGACCGCGTTCGCGACGTCGGACCGCTGGTTCTCGCCGCTGCCCGCGCGAACGCCGCCCAACCGCATCTTCTCGTTGGCGGCCACGTCGGCCGGGTACACCAACGATCCACCGCGGACGCTGCCCATCAAGACCATCTTCCATCTGCTCCAGAACGCGAACATATCGTGGAAGGTGTACGTGACCGATCCGGGCATCACCACGCTGAACGTTTTTCAGCCGTTCGCCACCCAGCACAAGGAGAACATTGTTCCGCTCTCGCAGTACTTCGCCGACCTCGCCGCGGGCACGCTGCCGCAGGTGGCGCTCATCGAAACCGGCGAGACGTCGGGCCTGGATGAGCACCCCGGCAACGCCATCACACCCGGAGTGAAGCACACCGCCAACATCATCAACGCGCTCATGACCAGCTCGGCGTGGAAGGACAGCGTCTTCATCCTCACCTGGGACGAAGGCGGCGGGCTCTTCGACCACGTCCCGCCCATGGATACGGTCAGCCCCGACGGCATCAAGCCGCTCGACCTGAAACCCACCGACCACCAGGGCGACTTCACCATCACGGGCTTTCGCGTGCCACTGATCGTGATTTCGCCTTTCGTGAAGCCGCACTTCGTCTCGCACACCCCGATGGACTACTCCGCGGTCCTGAAATTCATCGAGACGCGCTTTGGGCTGCCCAACCTTACCGCGCGCGACGCCGCACAGCCCGACATGACCGAGTTCTTCGATTTCAGCAACGCGGCGCTGGCCACGCCGCCAACCCCGCCCACGCCGACCAGCGGAAGGCCCTGCTACTTCGACCACCTGCCGTAAACGGGATGATTGGGACTCGAGGCTGACGAACGCGGACTCCCCCGTGCTCGTCGGCGTTACGCTGCGATGCGCCCCAATCAGGGCGAGGAACTAAAATCTGTATTTGTCACTTTTTCGTACCTAAAATGTCTAAGAGACCAGACGTGAGGCCGCGGGAATCGTATGCTCATTCGTAAACCGGCAGACATAAAGTCCTCGGAAATCACCGACAAGAAGCTCTACCTGAACCGCCGCAAGTTCATCGGGATGGCGGCTGCTGGCGCCGGAGCGGTGGCGGCGGCCAGTGCGGGTCTGCTGCGCATGGGCGGCGACGTGGAAACTGCTCATGCCGGCTCACTGCCCGGCCCGGTTGGTAAGAGCGCCTTCAGCACGAGCGAGAAGCAAACGCCGTTCAAGGACATCACCAATTACAACAACTACTACGAGTTCAGCACCGACAAGTATGAGCCCGCCGGGCTGGCGCGCAACTTCCGCACGCGTCCATGGACGGTCCGCGTGGAAGGCCTGGTGAAGAAGCCGCTCACGCTCGACATTGACAGCATTTTGAAATCGAACCCGCTGGAAGAGCGCATTTACCGGCATCGCTGCGTCGAGGGCTGGTCCATGGTGATTCCGTGGGTCGGTTTCCCGTTGGCAAACTTCCTCAAGCAGGTCGAGCCACTAGGCAAAGCGAGATTTGTGGAGTTCACCACCATCCTCGACCGCAGCCAGATGCCCGGGCAGGGCGGCAGCGTCCTCGACTGGCCCTACGTCGAAGGCTTGCGCCTCGACGAAGCCATGAACCCGCTCGCCATCCTCGCCGTCGGCCTCTACGGCGACGTGTTGCCGAACCAGGACGGAGCGCCCATCCGCCTCGTGGTGCCGTGGAAGTACGGCTTCAAGAGCATCAAGGCGATCGTCAAGGTCCGCCTGGTCGAGGGCCAACCGATCAACACCTGGAACCGCACCGCGCCCAACGAATACGGGTTCTATTCCAACGTGAATCCCACCGTGGACCATCCGCGCTGGAGCCAGGCGAAGGAGCGGCGCATCGGCGAGTTCTTCAAGCGTCCCACGCTGATGTTCAACGGATACGGCGACCAGGTGGCCAGCTTGTATTCCGGCATGGACTTGAGGAAGAACTTCTGATGCCGTCGCATCGCGCCATCGTGGCGATGAAGGTCGCGGTGTGGGTGCTGTGCCTGCTGCCGCTCGCGCTGCTCGGCCTGAAGTTCGCGCAAGATGGCCTCGGCGCCAATCCGATCGAGGTCATTACCCACGCCACCGGCGACTGGACCATGCGCCTGCTGCTGACCACGCTGGCGATCACTCCCATCCGCAAGCTCACCGGCCGCCTGTGGCTCATCCGCTTCCGCCGCCTGCTGGGCTTGTTTGCGTTTTTCTACGGTGTGCTGCACTTCATCACCTACATCTGGCTGGACAAGTTCTTCGACATCCGCGAGATGCTTGCCGACGTCGCCAAGCGGCGCTTCATCACCGTCGGCTTTCTCGGCTTCGCGCTCATGATTCCGCTCGCTCTCACGTCCACGCAATGGGCGATTCGCAAGCTGAAAAAGCGCTGGCAACTGGTCCACCGCCTCATCTACGCCAGCGCCATCGCGGGCGTGGTGCACTACTGGTGGCTGGTGAAGGCAGACATCACCCTTCCCGCCGTCTACGCCGTCATCCTGGGTGTGCTGCTGCTCTATCGCCTGGTGCAACGCTTGATTCCAACGGCCGCGCCCCGCGCCAAGGTCGTTACCGCCGAGGCGGAATAGCGCTAACAAAATGCCCCGGACAGGCCCAGAGCAATGCGCCACATACCGTGCGCATACCTTTTGACTCGCATCGCTTCGCAAAGCGAAGACAATCCGGCAGCGGAAACCGGAAGATGAGCAGCGCTGGTGGCGCTACTACCGCTGTAGTAGTTTCCGAATTGTGAGATGAGCGGTGGTTGCCACCGACCGCGGGAGCCTTTGCTGGTTGCCATGGAAAGAATGGGGTGCGAATCGCCAGCAACCGGGTCGCGACTGGCTCTATCATTCGGCCATGTCGTACTACGGATTGGCCTACCCGTACTGGGTGAACCTTCTTCTCCTGGTTCCCCTCGCCGCATGGCTCAGCTGGCGCCGCCGGCCGCTGCAACTCACGCGCGCCGACCTGTTCTACCTCGCGCTGTTTGGTATTGGTTTCGGTTTTGTGGAGGCTGCCGTGGTGGTTTACCTGCGCGCCGCCGCAGGCATGCTGCCGGGCTATCACGGCACGCTCGCCGACGTGGCGCGACTCGCCGGGCAAACCGGCGCTGGCGTTCACCTTGACTCGGTGGCGCAATTCCCGGCAAGCCTCATGACGGTCGAACTCTTCCGGGAAGCGGCGACCATCCTCATGCTGGTCGCCGTCGCCGCCGTTGCCGCTCGCGGCCGTCGTGAGCGGTTCGCCGCATTCCTCTGGATCTTCTCCTGGTGGGACATCTGCTACTACGCAGGTCTCCGGGTCACTGTGCGCTGGCCGCAATCGCTCACCGAACTCGATGTGCTCTTTCTTATCCCCGAGCCTTGGGTGTCCGCCGTCTGGTTTCCGGTGCTGATCAGCTCACTCTGCGTGCTCGTGGTGGCAGCGTGCACCAACAAGACCGGCGCGGAACCGGGTGACCTCGCCCGTGCCGCGAGGTCGTCGTAGCGAACAGAGCAGTGTTTCCACGCGCGGCGGCCGCCTACGCCTGCATCACGCCGGTGTAGATTGCCATGCCCACCACCGCGTCCAGGCCCAGCGCATCGAGTGCCGCGACTTCTTCGTGTGACCGGACGCCGCCTGCGACAGCGATTTGCCGTGCGGTCGCTCGCCGCAGTTGTTCCGCAACGTCCAGCGGAAACCCGCGTAGCTGTCCCTCGGTGTCAATGTGCGTATACAGAAATGCTCCGCACCAGGGCTCGAGCGCTCGCATCATCTCGATGGGTTCGAGCGCGGTCTGCTCGCTCCAGCCGCTGACCGCAACCTTGCCCGCGCGCGAATCCACCGCAAACACCAGCCGCTCGGAGGAAACGGCCGCCGCAATCGCTGCCGCAAACGCCACATCCGGCTTCCCGTTTCTCACCAGCGATGAGCCGATGATCACTCGCCGCGCTCCCGCGGCCAGCAGCTCCTCGGCCGCGGCGAGGTCGCGCACGCCTCCGCCGACCTGGCAGGGAAGTCGCGAAGCGATCCTGGTGACCAGCTCGCGATTGCTGCCCTTGTTCATGGCGGCGTCGAGATCGATCAGCTGCACCATCGGATACGGGGCGAAGCGCGCCATCCAGCCGTCGAAGTCGTCAGTCTCCAGCGTCTTCCGCGCGCCGCCCACCAGCTGCACGATCTTGCCGCCCATCAGGTCTATCGAAGGAATCAGCACGGCCACCTCACCGGAACGCCGGCGGCGGCAAGGCGCTGCTTCAGCTCGGCCGCGCTGTGGACGCCGAAGTGAAAAATGCTCGCCGCCAGCGCGGCATCGGCGCGGCCGGCGCGGAACACATCGAAAAAATCCGCCACGCTGCCCCCGCCGCCCGAGGCGATCACGGGAATCTGCACCGCCGCGGCAATGCTCGCCGTCAGCTCGCAATCGAAGCCCCGGCGCGTGCCGTCACGGTCCATGGAAGTGAGCAGGATCTCTCCCGCGCCGCGCTGTTCCGCTTCGCGCGCCCACGCAATCACATCGCGACCGGTTGGAATGCGCCCGCCGGATACGTACACTTCGGCGCCGTTTCCGTTCGCTCGGCGCGCATCCACCGCCACGATCACCGCCTGCGAGCCGAAACGTTCGGCAATTTCACCGATCAGTTCCGGGCGCTCGACCGCGGCCGAGTTGATCGCGACCTTGTCGGCGCCGGCGTCGAACACCGCGGCCGCGTCGCGGAGCGTTCGGATTCCGCCTCCGACCGTGAACGGGATGAACAGTTCACGCGCGGTTCGGCGCACGCAGTCCAGCAAGGTGGCGCGCCGCTCGTGCGTCGCGGTGATGTCGAGCAGAACGATTTCGTCCGCTCCTGCGGCGGCGTGCGCCCGCGCAAGCTCCGCCGGATCGCCGGCATCGCGCAGGTGCAGGAACCTCACGCCCTTCACCACGCGGCCGCCATCCACGTCGAGGCACGCGATGATGCGGCGCGTCAGCATGCCGCCTCGCAGAAATTCGCCAGCAGCTTCAGCCCTGTTTCCGCCGACTTTTCCGGATGAAACTGAACGCCGAACGCATTCCCGCGCTCCACGACGGCCGCAAACTGGCCGCCATAGCTGCTTTCCGCGACCGTGCCCGCGCCGGCGGGCGCGCGATACGAGTGCGTGTAGTAAACGAAGGCCCCCGGCTCGATGCCTCGGAGCAGCTGCGACGGTCGCCGCGGCTGAAGCCGGTTCCAGCCCACATGCGGGGACTTCACGCCGGAAGGGAAGCGTCCGCATCGGCCCGGGAACACTCCGAGCCCCGCCACGCCGGGCGCTTCCTCGCTGCCGTCGAACATCCATTGCATGCCCACGCAGATGCCCAGGAACGGGGTTCCGCGTGCGATCGCTTCGCGAATCGTTTCCGCAAGTCCTGAACTGCGGAGAGCTGAGGTCGCCGCGAAGTTGCCCACACCCGGCAGAATGATTTTGCCGGCGCTTCCCACAAACTTGCGATCGTTTGTGATCACCGACTCGAAGCCGAGGTGATCGAGCGCCTTCTTTACCGACGCGAGATTCCCCGCCTGGTAGTCCACGATCGCGATCACAGCAATCCTTTCGTCGAAGGCAGCATGCGCGAAAGACGCGAATCGCGCGCCACCGCCACGCGCAGCGCCCGCGCAAACGCTTTGAACAGCGCTTCGATCTTGTGGTGATTGCTGCGGCCGTAAAGCACGCGCGCGTGCAGGTTCACGCGCGCGCCCCGCGCGAAGCCCTCGAAGAAGTCGTGCACCAGTTCGCTCTGCAAGTCGCCCACCAGCCTTACGCGGACCTTGGTGGCCACCACCGCCGCTGCCCGCCCGCCGAAGTCAATCGCAGCCAGCCCGAGCGTCTCGTCCATCGGCATCAGGTAGTAGCCCGCGCGCAAGATCCCGCGCTTATCGCCAAGCGCGGCGGCGAAAGCCTCACCCAGCGCGATGCCCACGTCTTCCACCGTGTGGTGCTGGTCCACGTCGAGGTCGCCGCGCGCCTCGACCTCCAGGTCAAATCCTCCGTGCCGCGCGAAAAGCTCCAGCATGTGATCGAAAAAGCGAATGCCGGTCCGGACCCGGTACCGCCCGCGGCCGTCGAGCGCCAGCGTGACGCGAATGTCGGTTTCGTTGGTTTTGCGGTGCAGCCGCGCGCGGCGTTTCATCGCGCCGCTCCTTGCCGCTGGCGCAGTTCGCCGACCGCATCGCGCAACGCCGCCAGGAGCTGTCGGTTGTGCTCATCGGCGCCGATCGTGATGCGCACGCAGCCGGCGCAGCCAGGATCGGAGCTGCGGTCGCGCACCAGGATTCCGCGGGCGCGCATCCTCTCTACGAATTCTTCGTGGGCGTCGCCAAACGCAGCGAGCACGAAGTTCGCTTCGCTCGGCCACGACGGGACGTTCAATCGCAGCAGCTCGGCTTGAAGCGCCTCGCGGCCGGCGCGCACCTGCGCGACGTAATTGCGAACGTAGTCCTGGTCCGCGAGCGCAGCTTCAACACACGCGAGCGCGACGCCGTTCACGTTGTAGGGGGTGGCCAGCCGCCGCAGCGCGGAGATCATCTCCTGACTCCCGGCCACCGCGCCAACGCGCAGCGCCGCCAGCCCGTAGGCCTTCGAAAAAGTACGCGCTACGAGCAAATTCGGCAGTCGCCGCACGCCTTCGAGCGCGCTTTGCCCGCAGAACTCGAAATACGCCTCGTCAACGAAGACGACGATGTCGCGCGCCGTCTCGGCGAGGCCGGTGAGTAATTTCGGATCGACCGCTGCGCCGGTCGGATTGTTGGGATTGGCGATGGCGATCATCCGCGTTTTCCCATTGACCGCTGCGAACAGCGCTTCGGCCGGGAACTGAAAGTTCGGCGCCGCAGGAACGGCGCGAACGGTCGCGCCGGTTGCCGATGTAAGAATCTCGTACATCGCGAAGGTCGGCGAAACGATCAGCGCCTCGTCGGCGGGCTCGAGGAACGCCTCACACGCCAGGTGTATCGCCTCGTCCACGCCCGCGGTCAGCAGCACCTGCTCCGGCGCGAGTCCAAGAAATCGCGCAACGCGCGCCTCCACCGGCGCGCGCTCGGGATAACGCGCGAGGTCGTCTGCGCTGATCCCGTGCAGGCGCTCGAGAACGCGCGGCGAGCATCCTTGCGTGTTCTCGTTGAAGTCGAGCCGCAGGCCGGTGCGGCCTGCAATGGGCGCGTGGTACTCCTTCAGCCTGGCGACGGCCTTGCGCGGCTTAGGCACGGGCGCACCTCGCCTCGATGGATTCGGCATGAGCTCTCAGTCCCTCCGCTTGTCCGAGTCGCCCGGCCCACCGCAGGCTTCGCGTTCCTTCGCGCGAAATCTCCTGCACGGTGATCAGCTTGACGAAGTCGAGCACGCTCAGCCCGCCACGCGAGCGAGCGATGCCGCCGGTGGGCAGCACATGGTTCGGTCCGGAGCCGTAATCGCCAAACGCCTGCGCCGAGTAGTCGCCCACAAAAATCGAGCCGGCATTTTCAACGGAAGGAAGGGCGTCCGCGCTGACGCTCACGTGCTCGGGCGCAAGCTGATTGGCAAATTGCATCGCCTGCTCCGGCGAGCGCGCGAGCAGAATCACGCCATTGCGGCGCAGTGACATTCGCGCAACCGAGTTCTCACGCGACTTGCGCCGCACAATCGCCGCCACGTCTTGCGCAAGCGCTCGCGAGCAAGTAATCAGCGCCGGCAGTGTCGCGGGATCGTGCTCCGCTTGCGCAACCAGGTCGGCGGCGATGAATTCCAGGTCGCCGTCGTCCCTGACGAGCAGCGCCTCGGTCGGACCGGCGAGGAAATCAATTCCGCAATCGAACGCCACTATTTTCTTCGCGGCAGTGACATAAAGATTTCCCGGCCCAACGATCTTTGCCACGCGCGAAACAGTTTCCGTTCCGTAGGCGAGCGCCGCAATCGCCTGTGCGCCGCCAATGCGGTAAAACTCCTTAACACCCAGCATCGCCGCCGCGGCAAGCGTTTCCTTGGCGGGTCGCGGCGAAACCACCGCGATCCGCCGCACGCCCGCGACCTGCGCCGGGACCACCGTCATGAGCAGCGTCGAAGGCAGCGGATACCTGCCTCCGGGAACGTAGCAGCCCACCGACTCGAGCGGCCGCACGAGCTGCCCGACGCACACCCCTGGCGCGATCTCCCGGCGCCATTCGGCCGGCCGCTGCCACTGAGCGAACCGCCGGATGTTCCGCGCGGCAGCGCGAAGCGCCGCCCGCAGATCGGCAGGACACTCGCGCCAGGCCGCCTGCAATTCGTCGGATGACACTCGCAGCGCCTGGTTCGCCGCGAGCCCGTCAAACTTGCGCGCATAAGCAACCAGGGCGCGATCGCCTCCGCGCCGCACCGCGGCGACAATCCGCCGCACCGCCGGCTCTACGCTCGCCGTTGCTGCCGCGCCACGGTCCGCCAGCCGCGCTACCGTCGCTGCGGCCCTTCCGCCTGCCACGATGCGCATCACATCACCACCTTGTTCAGCGGGTACTCCACGATGCCCTGCGCATTGGCTGCCTTCAGCCGCGGGATGATCTCGCGCGCGGCCGTTTCTTCGATGACCGTGTTCACGGCCACCCAGCCGTCGTCGCTCAGTTGCGAGATCGTCGGACGCTTGAGCGCCGGCAGCACGGCAAGCACGTTGGTCAGGTCGCGCTTCTCCACGTTGAGCATCAGTCCCACGCGCCCCTGCGCGGCGATGGCGCCGCACAGCATCAGCGCCAGGTTCTCGATTTTGCGGCGCCGTGCGGCGTCCTCCCACGCTTTCCCATTGGCGATCACCTGCGTGTTTGACTCGAGCACGGTTTCCAGAATCCGCAGCCGGTTGGCGCGCAGCGAGCTGCCGGTCTCGGTGACCTCCACAATGGCGTCGGCGAGCATGGGCGGCTTGACCTCGGTCGCACCCCAGGAAAATTCGACGGTGACGTTTACGCCGCGCTCGGCAAACCAGTTGCGCGTGACGCTGACCAGTTCGGTGGCGATGATGCAGCCCTCGAGATCGCGCGCGTTCTGGAACCTGGAATCTTCCGGCACCGCAAGTACCCAACGCACCTTGCCGCGGCTCTGCTTGGCGTAGATCAGGTCGGCCACGCTGACCACCTCGAGTCCGCTCTCGACCACCCAATCGCGGCCGGTGAGTCCGGCGTCGAGCACGCCGTGCTCCACGTAGCGCGCCATCTCCTGCGCGCGAATCAGCATGCATTCGATCTCGGGATCATCGGTCGAAGCAAAGTACGAGCGCGGGCTGGTGTAGACGTTCAGCCCGGCGCGCGCGAACAGTTGCAGCGTCGCTTCCTGCAGGCTGCCCTTGGGAATGCCGAGTCGGAGCTTCATTGCGCCGCCTCCTGCGCCGCCGGCGCCGAAATCGCGATGGGACGCGTGAAGCACGAGCGCGTGCCTTCGTGGCACACCACGCCGGCGCCCTCCACGCGCACGCGCAGCAGGAGCGAATCGGAGTCGCAATCCGTCGCCGCCGAGACCAGCGCCAGCCGGTTGCCGCTCGTCTCGCCTTTCATCCAAAGCTTGTTGCGCGTTCGGCTGTAGAACGTGACGAAGCCGCAGCGCAGCGTGGCGAACCACGCAGCGGCGTTCATGAAGCCGAGCATCAGCACTTCGCCGGTTGCGGCGTCCTGCACGATGGCCGGCGCCAGCCCCTGCATTTTTTCGAAATCAATCGAGATCTCTTCCCGCGAACCTGGTTTCATGTCTTCCTCGCAAAAACAAAATGCCCGCTGACGTTGCCGCGTCAGCGGGCCGGGATGATGAACTTTTTAGGGCTCTATCCGCAGACCTTCGCCGACACGCTCGCCGCGTGGTGATGATGGTGGCGATGGGTCGGCGTGGTCATGAGGGAAGTGATGGTACAGCGAGCGGCTCGGGACTGTCAAATCGGCGTGCCGGCCGGGTGACGTAACGTTGATTGTGTAAAAAGCGAGAGGGTGTAAGTTGGCTTTGCCTAGCAAGCGAAGCCGTTCCTGGAAAGGAGACCTACACCCGATGGCGAAGATAATCCGGATTGAGG